>BNJT01000363.1_pt1 | contig 186764 bp, 199 predicted proteins | sample 8540491 | NCBI WGS metagenome assembly BNJT01 (sample SAMD00202455, study PRJDB9452) | human saliva metagenome | host: Homo sapiens | reverse complement strand
GGTTGGCCGCAACATGACAGGATGAAGACCAGCGCCCCCGCCGCGACGGTGAGTCAACAATACAACCAGCTCACACTGCGCATCGAGGGACCAGCTCGGCGACAGCGCCGTTCGCCGACGCGGCGCGCTTCCGCGTTCAAGGGCGAGGACCGACCCGACGACGGACCGGCTGCGCGGGGCGGCGGAGGCGCAGGCCGTTGCTGGTCGGCGCACGTGTTCCTCGGGAGCACTCGAGCCCATACAATGAGGTCGCATGAACGCCCGCAAGCCTTCGAGCCGACAAGATCACACCGTCCGGCGAGGGCGGGCGCACGCCGGCGGGCGGCCGCCGAGCCACGCGAGCAGACCGAAGCCGGCGGGCATGCCGGGCCCGGGCGGCAGCTCGCGTTTCCGCGGCCATCCTGGACGCGTCGAACACACCGGCAGACAGGCCGCCGCACCAACCGCGCCGCAGGAGCCAGCCGAGCCGCCACTCGCCCCGGCAAGGCTCCTCTCGGCCGCGAACAGGCCGTGCTCGGGCGGGCAGCCCGCGGGAGCCGGCCGAGCGCCAGCCCGAGCTTGAACGCCACGGAACCCATGGGACTCGCGCCGTGGGAGAACCGCCGTCCGCGCACGGCCGAGGCGGCGCTTCTCCCACCCGCCGCGCCGATCGTCGTCCGACACATAGCGGGCGGCCCCAAACACATTCGCTGCGCCTCCATGTCCATCGTCCTCTTCGCCGTCATCGCAGGTGATCGTCGTAACTCCACGCTCTCGAACTACCTCGATGGCTTGGCGCCTTGAACTGCGCGACGTCAAGCCCGACTGGGCTCCGTCCAACAACGCAACAAGGACCTCCAGCGCGAACTCGACCTGTGGGCGGCGACTACACGATCCGCTCGCAGGCACGCGAACGCCTCGGCTACACGTCTTGCCGGGGCGGACCCTCCGTGATCACCGACTCCTCCAGGGGAACCGCCCAGGAGCAGCTGGAGAGGAAGGTCGCCTCAGTCGACCGCGACAAACGACGACGACTGGTACTCGACCATGTGGGACTCGGTGAAGGTCGCGGGCAGTCGGGGAGGCCGGCGGCGGCGGCTCCGACAAGGCGCCCATCGTCGAGGGAGACCGCGAATGGACGGTAACCCGTGGACGTCGGCGTGGACCTCACGCGCATCGCGGCCAACGCGACCCCGCTGCGCGACGGCGACGCGGGCGATCCGCGCACAGATCCGGACGCGAGCCGCGGGGGCCTGTGGCGGCGGTCCGGGGCCCGATGCGCCTGCGGCGCCCGCCGTGCGATCACCAGGCCGCCTGCCCGACGGACGCCCTTCCGACCTCTTCTACCTCACCACTCCCGCCCGGTGCGACATGTGTCCCGACTGGAGGCGACGGGCTTCATGGCCCGGCTCAACGCCCGCCTCGCCGAGGACGGCGAACGGCGGCGGAGGCACGCCGCCACGCACGCCAGCTATCTGGCCGGGCGCGCTCCTGGGCAGGATCCCGAGATCGGGCGGTCAGCGCCGGCGGAATGCCAGCCGGGTCCAAATGCCTGCACGCTCAGCGGGCTTCGCGATGAGCGCCAGGCGGGGCGGTAATGCCCCGTGAGACATCGCGCTCGCGGCCGTCTCCTGGGACCCGGACCGGTGCCGCTGCGACGAAAGGGCGAACGCGTGAGGGTCGCGGGAATCGACTGCGGACGAATTCGATCCGACTCCTGATCGCCGACGTCGACGGCGGACTGTGCGCGACGTCGTCCGGCGCGCATGAGATCGTGCGCCTCGGGCAGGGGAGTGGACAGGACGGGGAGGATCGCCGACGCCTCTGGCGCGGGCTCGCCCGCACGGAGGGTACGCCGCGCTGTGCCGCCGGCACGCGGTCGAGTCGATCCGCTACGCGGCGACCTGCGGCCGCCCGGGACGCCCGCAACCGCGACGCCTTCGTCGACAGGATCGCCGCCAGGATCGGCGTCGCCCCCAGCATTCTCCAGGGGGGCGAGGAAATTTGAATGAGCTTCGAGGGGCGTCTCGTCGGCTCTGCCCGCCGGCAGGCCGGTTCCGTCCTCACCGTCGACTTGGGCGGCGGGTCGACCGAAGATCGTCCTGGGAAAGCGTCGGCGGGATATAACCTGTTCGATGGACGTCGGCGCAGTGCGCATACGAACGCGCCGCGGCGGCGATCCTCCGCCTCGGGCGGATCGCCGCCGCGAGACCGACGTCCGGGCGGCGCTCGACCTGTGGCCGGCGGCGCGTCGACCTGGCTCCGCCGCCCGGCAGTCTCGTCCGGGCTCGCGGGAACCGTCACCACGGTCACCACCGGCTGCGCGCTCGGCGAAGCCTACATCCGGCGCGCATCCACGGCGCAACGTTAACTCCGGCGTCCGGCAGACGCTCGACGCAGTGGTTCCTCGCCCCTCTCGCCACGCCGAGCGGGCGGCGCTGGGGTTCATCCATCAGCGGATCGACGTCATCACCGCGGGCGCGTTGGTCTGGGGCGAAGTAGTTGCGACGGGTCCGAAGAGCATGTACTTGACGGGCGGGATGCTCGCGGGCATCACGACGATCGAGCACGACACATCCTCGACGGAGGAGGCTCGCCCTGTGGAAGCCGCGCGCGAACCCCAGGCGCCGGCGACAAACCGTCCGAGCCCTAGCCGAACAGCCGGAGCCGAGAGGGACCGAGCGGGCGGAAAACAGGGGCCGACCTCACCGCCCGCGTCCCGTCTACGCCTCTCGACTGTCATACATGAACGTCCGGTGTCGGAAGGTCGCCGCGGCCGTCGCCGTGCCCGCCGGAGCCTGCCGGAGCCGCGCCCGTCGGCCCGTGAGATTTGCGTCGCTCGGGCCGTCCGCCAAGGGCGAGCCGTGCCGGATCCGCCGCGCCATAGACCTCGGACCGGCCGACTGCGCGAAGCCGTCGGGGTTGTGACGCCCGCACATGTCGCCGTGGAAGCTGGGCGGCGGCCCTGGTCGGGGTGGCGCATCTGAACTCGTCGTGGCGCATGCCGGGCTGCCTTCGGGCCGCGGACTGGATGACTCCAGACGACGGCAACGCGATCGCGCCCAATAGGATCGACGGCAGGGTGCCGAATGACGGCGACCCTGGAATGCGGCTCGTGCGGGCTGTCCGCCGGGAACGACAGTTGGGCGATGAGCAGCAGACGGTGAAGCCGATGCCGGCCACCAACGAGATCGGGAAGATGTCCCTCGGCGAGGTCGACTCCGCCCCAAGCGCAGCCGAGGCGCGTCATGATCTACGCCGCCGAAGATGCCGATGCACTTGCCTACGGGCGGGCCGAGGTAGATGCCCACCGAGACGGGGTCGGTGAGCATCTTCCAGCACCAGGTCACGACGATGTCCACGCCGGCCGCGAAGAACGCGAGAAAGATCGGCAGGACGGCGCCGTTGCTGTGGCTGAGCTTTTCGGTGAAACGGTGCGTCATCGGCTCGAGCTCGGACTTCTCTGCCCGGTCGGCACGACCATGCCGAGGCGACCACAAAGCGATCGTGGCGTGGACGCCGACATGTGCGCATGCGGTACCAGGCGAGGACGGCCAGAGCCGGAGAACCGCCAGTGGGTGATTCTCTTGGCGGTCGGGAACCCGAAGGCGGCCACCAGGGCGATGGCTCCCCAGCCAGCCGAAGTTGACACCTCGGCGAAGAAGACGGCGATGATGCCGCCCAGATCGTCGGCCACCGCGCCAGGAGTCATGAGGAAGGTGCGCGCCGCCGGCAGGCGCGTCGAAGATCGCGAGGATCGCCAGCGCGAGGCGATGTCCGTCGCCACGAAAGGACGGCAACGCGCCTGCGCGCGGGACGGTGGCGACCTGCGTGTGCGGTAGTAGAACGCCGAGGGACCCACACGCCATCCGCAGGCGGCCGCGATGATCGGCGCCTTGCGAGGGATCGCGCAGGGGAGCCGAGCGTGAACTGTTTGAGTTCCAGCCCACCACGAAGAAGAAGACGTGAGGATCCCGTCGGACGCCCAGTGTTCGTCGGCAGGGGCCAGGTGGACGGACCCGGGTCCGTGACCGTCGTCGCCAACGTTCGTGAGCCTCGCGCCACGGCGAATTCGACCACACGAGGCGGCGGCCGCCGCGGTGATCATCAGGACTATTCCGGCCGCGGCGTCACGTTCAGCGAGCACCCTGCGGTAGCGGGCGAAGCCAGTCCGGGGCGTTTCGTCATGTTCCTCCTTTTGGCTCTTCTTTTGCCTCTTCGATCGATCTCGCGGCGCGACCTGTTCACTAACTCACCGGGGCGGGTTCGGGCGGATACGCGAAAGTGTCGGAAGGTCGGTCAGGTCTCCAGAGCGAAGGCGCAGGCTCAGGTCGGCGACTCCGCCAGCGGGGAGCCAGGTCGGCGATCCATCGCGGCAGGGAGCGCGCAGTAGGCAGTGAAACTGTGGCGGATTCCACCGGACGTTCGGGTTGGAATCAGGGCGACGCTCGCTTCCACGGACCTGCTGACCTCCGACGGCGGTCGGCGACCGCGCCCCATATTGATTACGGCGGGGCAGCCGACCCAAAAATCGGCGCGACGGCCGGTTCCGGCGAGTCCGCGACTGGAGGCACCGCGAGATGGATTCGCATTCTTCTGCGTCTGATCACGCGAACGGCTCGCCGTCGGCGCGCGCTTTTGCAGGGTGGACGAGCCGAGTCCGAAGCATAAAATAAGATAGACATAACGCCAACCAGTCACCGTTCTCTCAAGGATAGAGGGAAGCCCAAAGTACGCCTCGTTTCCCAAGCCCAGCAGTATTCTGACCTTCTGAGAGCTCAAGCCCCGAATTGAACCCCAAAGCATATGCCGCCGCCTGGACGCCCGCGCTGGCGATACCTGCGTTCCTGCGGGCGCAGCGCGAAGCGCACTCCGCAGGCCGCCTTCGACTACCGACGGCGCGCGGCGGAGAGATCTCGCTCGGCCGGGCCGGAGGCCTTCGGGGCGTCGAGTTCCACCGACATCCTCCGGCCCGGCCGAGGACGTCGACACATCCTGCCAGATCCTCGGCGTGAGCCGTCCGCGCCTGCCCTTCGGCATCGCCCCCACGGGGTTCACCCGTCTCGGCACAGACCGAGGGCGAGATCGCCCGGAGCCAGGGCGGCCAATGCCGCCAGCATCCCACGCCACGCTCTCCGCACCGGGCACGCGTCCATCAGACGTCGAGCACGTCAGCCCACCGGGCGCAGCTGGTTCCAGCTCTACGTCATGCGGCGTCGTGAAATCTCCTACAGGCTGGTCGAACGGGCCCGCCGCCGCAGGTTTTCGACACTCTGATGTTCACGGTGATGGACACGCCGGTGGCCAGCGGCTCGGCTCACTGACACGCTGCGCAACGGTTTCTCCATCCCTCCCCAGATCGCCCTGGGGACCGTGCTCAACGCCATCCGCGCCCACTGAGTGGTGGTTCGACTCCTGGTAGCCACAAGCTCGAGTTCGCCTCTGCACTCCACCAGGGAACCGTGGGCGAAGCTGCTCGATGCGGCGATGGATCCGAGCCATCGGCCACGGGGACCTGGACGTCATCCGCTCCATGTGGAAGGGCAAGATCATCATCAAGTGCGGGAATGTGACCGACGCCAAGCGCCTGGTCGATCTGGAGCGTCGACGGCGTCACTCCTGTCAATCACGGTGGGCGCCCGAGCTCGATCGGGCTCCCGTTCCTTCCGCCTCCTGCCCGAGGTCCTCCGCACGAAAGTCGGCCGTGACACGACGGTGATGATCGACACCGGCATCATGCCAGACGGGGCGGATATCGTGGCGTCGATGGCCCTCGGCGCTGACTTCACGCGCCCGATCGGGCGGGCCTATCTCTACGGTTTGATGGCCGGCGGGCGTCAAGGCGTGGACAAAGAGGTCATCGAGATCCTGTCCAGCGAAGATCGTGCGTACATGGAAAACACTGCTCGGGTCTCCGAGCATCGAGGAGCTCCGAACGCCGTGCACGCAGCTGAAGCGCGCTCTCGTCGGTCTCCACGGGAACGTCAGGCCGCCTCCGACGCGCTGTCGCGCTGAGTCTGCCCCTCGGCTTTCCGGCTCGGTGGCGAGCCGGAAAGCCGAGATCAAGGTCGGGCCCAGTGTGTGCGCTGGCGGCACGACGTCGCGCTGGTCTGGAAGGGACGATCGGCCTATCGCCCGTGGGCTCATTGCGATACCGCCCTCAAGCATCCGCCTCTCTGTCGAGATCTCCGTCGTACGGCGGGCCTGCGAGGCGCGGATTCACTTCGTCGCTTACGCGGTGAGAAACGAAAGGACCGCCTTGCACGCCCACGGAGCCGTGGAGAGTCTTTTTCGATGTCCGGGCGGCGCCCTTTGTTGGCGTCCACGTAGTTGATCGCGTAAGACGGTGCCGTTCAGGGGCGGTGAAGGTGAGGCGGGGTGCTCACTTGCCATTCATCTTGCAGGTGACGGTTCCGTGGTCTACTTTCAGATTCCACATGCCCGAAGTCAGAAACTGACCTGCGCAGGATTGCTGGTGGCTACGAGGGCGGCCCGTCGGTGGGGAAGTCTTCGGGGTGCCGGAGCCGTTGCGGGCGCTCAGCCCCAAAGGCGAGGCAGGCCCGCGAGCGCCGTCGCGGATGCGCGCCGACGCCGGTGAGCGGACGGGCGGTTCGCCGGCTCGATCGGCGTGGGCCGCGGCGTGATCGTGGTCATGGAGTCACTCCTAGAGGGAGTCCGCCGCAGGCCATGTGCTCTCGTCCTCCAGGGTCGGCGCGGGCGCTTTCCGGCGATGCCGGGCGCGGGAGGAGACTCGAGTTCGTCGCGCCGTGTTGCCGGCGCCTTTCCGACGCGGCCGGAGAAATTCGACCCGTCGCCTACGCTGATCTGTAGCGGGGACGGCGCCGTCGGTTCGCGACTGCTGTTCCCGTTCGCGGGCGACGCAAGACGGCGGAAATATGAAGGGCGAAAGTCGGCGGCGCCGTGGGCAGGGGGCGGCGGCGGGATGGACGATCCGGTCCGGCAGCGGCTGCTAGCGTTCTTCAGGCGCTCGGTGCTCGGTGGAATTCCGGAGGCGGGCGATGCTCTCTTACTTTTCGCGGGTTTCAGGGTTCCCGGTTCGCGGAAGTCGAACTCAGCGCGGAAGTCGAACTCGGCGCGGAAGTCGCTCGGCGCGATGAACTCGGCGTGCGTGCGATCTCTTCGGCCAGGGGTCGGTCGGCTCGGTGAGCGTCGCTGAGCACACCCGCGTAGGGAGGCCGGGGAGCCCGATGACGTGCGGGCACGCCCGTACGCGGACGACGGGCAGGGAGCCAGCTACGCCCGACGAAGATCGCCAGCGTCGCGGCGATGACGATCGGTCGACGTAGGGAGAAACTTCCGCCAGAGCGCTGCGTCGCGGCGGCCCGGCGGCGGCGCGCTATTTCCTGAAGGGCCAGATGGGCGCACATCGTCACGCCCACGTGACGAGACGCCGATGGTCGCACAGCCGAAGAAGGTACATGAAAGCGCGATCACCTCGCTGACCAGGGCGAGCACTGCGGCGCGATCAGCATGCCGAGGTGGCGATCGCCACCGCGCTGCTGCAGAGACGAGCCGTGAGCGGACGTCGCGCGGCTGCGAACCGAGGGGCCATGCCGTCGATGGCCAACAGAAATTGGATCGGCCGCGACTCAGACGAGTGAGCGGCCGTTGGCGGCCGAAGGCGCTAACCGCGACGATGAGGACCGTTCGTTCGATATGCGCGCCAGCAGATGCGGCGATGCTCCTTTGCTGACGAAGGGGGACTCGGTAGCCGGAGTCGCCCGATTGAGCCGTGATCCACGGCTGGAGCGCTGATGACGATGAACATCGCGAAGAGACCCGTGAACAGGACGCAGGCGCCGGATCATGGTGCTGGCGGCCGCGACGATCCGCTCGGGGTTCTCGGACTCGGCGGCGCCCACCGGGACGTTCTCGACGCCGCCGAAGGAGAGAGACGGCAGCGCACGCGGCCGCCAGGATCGCGGTCACGCCGTTGGGCGCAGAAGCCGCCGTGGAGCGGTGAGGTTCGTCCAGGCCGGTGGCGGAGCCTGCCCGGCAGGCCGAGAGAGACGATCACGGCCCCATGACGATGAGACGACGGCGATCGCCGTGCGCGTGACCATGGAGAACCAGTACTCGCTGCTCACGTAGAGCGCACGGTCGCCGGGTTGAGCGACACGATGAACAGCGAGCACAGCGCGGTCGAGCCCGCCGCGAGAGACGAAAGCGCAGGTGCGTGGCGGTGGCCGATGACCTCCGCGCCGACCGCGATGACGCATGGTGACGGCAGAGTTCCGCAGGCGACGTACCGCGCGCGCCGCGGGTACGAGGCGGTCACGGCCCCGTGCCCGCCGCGAGCTGGGCGGTCGAGACCATCTCGAGCCAGCGCCCACGCGACGGCGAGGGGCGAGCAGGCCGGCGCGATCGCGTCGAGACGACCGTCGCCGGGCCGCCGAGCGCGATCGTCGAGCCGACCCGAGGAGAACAGGCCCGATGCCCGGTGCGCCCGACAGGCCTATCATCGAGAACCTGCGCTGCGCTGGTCAGACGCCGCATGAGTGCGGTTTCTTCATCACTTGTCGTGGTTCATGGCTTTCCCTTGGCTGGCGAAGATGCAGCTGGGCCGCTGTGGACTGCCCGTTGGGCAGCGGGACCGGGCGGAGGAAGGGGCGGCGCCGGACCGTCTGACGAGCCAGGCGCTACCTGATACTGGCACTCCCATGAGAAGAATATTGCGGATGGCGTCGCCTGGATGATCGCTCTGCCGCGGCGCGGGAACAGGCCGAGGGAGGGACGAGGCACGACCAAATGAGACGATCCACGTGATCAACGCTGCTCCATAATGACGGCGCGTCGGGGCCGTTAGCGCCGCTGTTCCCTGACGGGTAGGCCATCGTGGTGATCAGAGTGTTCCGGGATGATCTTTTTGAGAGGTGTGACTCAGCGAAAGAAATCGATCGGGAGGAGCGCGAGGCAGCAGGGTGATCCACAGGAAGAAGACCATCACGTTATGATCGAGCCCGCGGTGGACCGGATGGCGTACCCCGCCGAGGCCGCAGGAGACGGTGCTCGTCGTCGCGAACCCCAGGAGGAGCAGGTGCACAGTTGTTGCCGCCCATCTCAGGAAGGACCCGGAACTGGAGATCGTTTGGCCAGGTCCCATCAGCCACACAGGAGGAGGAGGAGGAAGGTCGCCGCTCCGATCATCAAGCGGGCGGCTTGATGCTGTGGCTGTGAGACATGCGGTGATTCGGTTCGAAGTCGACAGCGCCGTGGTCCTCATCGTGATCGAACAGGAGCCTCGCCGGTCACCGCATGGGACTCCGACCACGAGCATGAAGATCGCGAAGAGCGGCGTTTGCGCCGTGACGATCTGAGCGTCTGCGGACTTCCCTTCGGTCGGCCGCCACCGCCCACGTGACGAAGTGGTGAATGCGGCCGAGGGACGCGACGAAGACGATCCATGTCGGGCGGGCTCGTCGTCTTGCGCAGCTCGGATCGGACCGATCCTGCGAAGGTCGCTGCGGTACCGGCGCGGGTCGAATACGCGCTGGGTGAATTCCCGTCCCTCTGGGCCCTGCGGTGCGGCAGGCGGGACCGTGCCGGCGGACGCTGGAGCCGTGCGCCGACCAAAGCGGACGCTGGGAATGCGCCCCGAGTGCGGTGCCGTTGCTAGTCATGGTGTCCATGCTCGTCGATGCACCTCGCGTACCCTGGTCGGGCGATTTGCGCCCGACGCAGCGGGGCGGCGCTCCCTGCGCCAAAGCATTCGACTTCGTTCGCCGTCGCTCCATGAAGACGTCCTCCGATGAATGCGATTCGGAAGCTCGTGAGCTCGAAGCGAGCTGTGTGATGAAGGATGTGGCCGATCTGGCGCTCGATCTCCGGCGGCGATGTCGCGACAACATGCCGTGCGGATTGTTCTCCGACCGGGTTGGACTTGCGGCTGCATCCGGCTTTGGCCAGAGATGGTCGGCGATCGCTCTGACGTCAGCCGGAGACGTGAACGGTCTTGTGGGGAGGCCGATTCGGTGAACTTCGTGATGTCGCCTTGGGCGAGCAGGCGCCCGCGATCCACGATCACCAGCGGGTCGTCGGCCGTGGTGACATCTCGCTCATGAGATGCGAGGAGACGGATGGTCCGCCCTGTGCGGCCAGGTCGCGCCTGTGGTCGCGGACAGCGCACGCCGTCGGGATCCAGTCCGTTGACGGGTTCGTCGAAAACGGGACCTCCGGATCTCCGAGAAGGGCGTTGGCGATCCCAGGCGCTGGCCCATGCCAGGGAAAAGCGCTAGAGCCGTTTGTTCGCCACCGGAAGCGATGCCACGATCGAGCTCGAGCGCTATCTTCGACGCGTCTCCTCGGAGAGAGGCCGTGGGTGTCGGCGACAACTCGCGAGATGCTGGCGGGCTGTGCGGTTGAAGGATGGAACGCGCGCCGTCCGGGAAGGGCGCCGACCTGCGTCGAGGGGAGAGCTTTCCTGCTCGACTCGCGCAGATGGTGCGACGCGACCTCCCGTGGGACGGTCCGAATGGCCGACGATACTGCATCGCATGGTCAAGTCGACTTCCCCGAGCCGTTCGGACCGAGGAATCCGGTGACGCGCCCGGACCGGGTTCGAAAGCTTAACTGGTTGACGGCGACTTTCAGCCGTATCGCTTAGTCAGATTGTCGACTTTTATCATAGATACCCTTTCAACCTTTAACCCCCTGCCCACGGTTTGTTTTCACGGATCCGACGTCCGCTGCTCGTGCGTTCCGCATGTTGGGACGCGAGCCGAGCCCCGTCGACCTCCTGGCCGGTAAGGCGGTTCAGAGGGCGGGATTCGGCTGCCGTTTGCTGCGATTCCGCCGAAATCGAGGGTCGCGTCGGGGATGCTCCGATGTAACTTCTCTTACGTATGAGCTTCCCCGCCGCCTCGAGGATTCTATCCTGCCTCTGCGCGTGAGGCGGAGCCACAAAGGCGAGTGGGCGTCAGGTCACATAGAATGGGCTCGACATGACAAGCGAATGCTTTGCCCACAAGGAAAACGTGTTAACAATCCGGTGATGGACCGTAATCCATATTTCAGAGGCCGACGATGCCAGAACAGCTACCCCTCGCAGACTCAGTACGGACGGATACGACGCGCCTACGGTCAGCCGTGTCGGCCAGCAGCCGGCGTGAACCAATTCGCCGGTAGCGGGCCCACTACGCTCCCCTCAGAGCTGCGGGCGGCGGGGTCTTCACCGGGATCGTCCACTTCGGCGACCATGACCTACGACGATGCGATGGTCAAGACCACCGTACTGCTGGCGTTCACGATCATCGCGGCGATGCTCGGCGCGTTCATGCCAGCAAGGCGGCGATGCCGCTGGTGGCCTGACGATCCCTGTAACCCTGGGCATCGCCATCTTCTGCGCCTTCCGCCCGATGGTCGGGCCGGGCTGTCGATCGCCTACGCGACGGTCCAGGGTTTCGCCATGGGCGTGGTCACGGCCGCATTGGAGACCTCTGCGGGGATCGCCCTCAGGCGATCATCAGCACTCTGCTAGTGGTCGCCGTGGCCGTGGGGTTGCACATGAGCGGGGCCGTCCGCACGACCAGCAAGGGAAACAAGATCGTCTGACGATTCTCATCGCGGCTTTCGTCTACGGCATCGTGAACATCATCTTGGTCTCGACCAACGCCGTAGACGGCATGTTCGGACTCGATTCGATGAAAGTCGGCGGCATTCCGCTCAGGGATCATCCTCGGCCTGCTCTTGATCTTCATCGGCGGATACATGCTGATCGGCGACCTCGAACTCGTGCACTACGCCGTGAGCCAACGGCGCGCCCAAAGTTCGCGTGGATGACCGCTTTCGGCATCGTCTCCACGGTCATCTTCATCTACTGGCAGGTGCTGCGGATTCTCGCCATCTTGGCCGGCGACCGCTGATCGGTCTCCACACGGCCGGGGACGGGTGCGCGCGCGTTCTTCTCGGCGCGGCGCTCCAGTTCCGGCTTTTCCCGTGCGGACGGAGATGACGGCATGGCTCTCGGCGCTGTGCGCCGACCATCCTATCCTGTTCGGTAACCGAACGTCAGGGGCGTGAGCGGAACTTCACGGTTCACGTCCGCCCCTCGTTCCTCTGCCGGCCGCTGCGGACCGCTTCAGAGGCGCCGTTCCCGTCTGATTCCCTTCGATCGTCGGCTTCCCGACCTTTCAACGAACGAGGATGTCGACGAGCGAATACCCAGAGGTGTCCGTTCCGCGGATGCCCGCCCGTGATTTCCGGCCTTGCCGTAGCCCTTCTCCGGCGGGATCGATGGCAGAAGGCGGGGCCGACGCTCTGCCGACGATCGCCTGGTCCCATCCTTCCAGGACCATTCGGACCCCGATCGGGAAGGAAAGCGAAATGCCCGCGTCGGAAGGACGAGTCGAAGACCCTGCCGTTCAGATCTGGCGGAGTAGTCGACCTCGATTTCACGCCCGGCCTGAACGGCGGGGCCGGTCCTCTTCCAGCACGACCGCGTGAAGTCCGCGAGGCGCATCGGATTCGGGAAGACAGTTCGGGGGTCTCGCCGAAGCTTCCCGACGGTGGGAAGGGGTGACGTCCATGGTGTCCTCTCTGTCGCAATCATGCCGAGCCGTCATGGGGACCACGCCGTGGCACCGCTTCGACGGACGCGGCGACGATGCCACGCCCGGGTCGGCGGCACCGCCGTTCAGTCTAATGAGGTTCGACCCTCCGGCACTGGGCAGGCGGGATCTCCATGGGCGCGACGCCGCCCAGGCGGAACGCGCCATTGCGCGCGCGTGAACGGGAAGAGCGCACTCATGGGGGATGATTGAGGGGAGGCTGCAGCGCCACGGTCGGTCCCGAAACGTCGCGTCGGGGAATCGATGTTCACGCTGGGAGAAGGAGTGCGTTCGTGTCGGTCTGTCATGGTCTTGGGTCTCTTCGCGGTGACGATCCTTACGGTGGTGGTGGGGGGCGCAACTTCTATCCCATCCTTCCTGCTGCGCTGGCGGTCGCGGGCCTGTCCTTCCTTCCCGTGCTTCCCAGTTCGCGATCGATCCGGAGATCATCCTCCGCTCTTCCTGCCGCCTCTGCTTTTCGCGATGGCCAGGCGTGCCTCCTGGTCGGTGTTCCGGCGTCGCTGGCGTACCCTGCTCATCATGACGCTTCACGGTCCTGGCCGCGGTGACCACCGTCTCGGCCGCGGTCGTCCTCCCTTCTCGTCCCGGGCATCGAGGTCCCCTCGCGCCTGGCGCTGCCATGGTCGCCCTCCCGATCGGTCGCGGTCAGATCGGTGGCCAGCCGACGAGGTTCCGCGATGGAATCATGCGCACGGACGCTGCAGACCGAAGGTCTCTTCAGCGACGCCGTCGCCATCGTCGTCTTCTCCGATCCATCAGATCCCCTCGATCGAGGGCGGAATTCAGCCCGTCTTCCTCAACTTCCTCGTCGGGGCGGTCTCGCCGTCGCCATCGGCACGTCATCGGCTGGCTGGCAAGCGCGGCGAGAGCAGAACCATTCGGAACGTGGCCGCCACCGGCACCGTGACGATCGCTGTACTTCGTCGCCTACCTCGTGGCCGAGGAGGTGCACGCCTCGGCGTGATCGCAGTCGTAGTCACCGCCTGGAGATCAACCGCCGGATCGATCCCAGGCGGTGCGCGACCGGCTCATGACGACCTCGTTCTGGGAAGTGGTCGACTTGCTCGTCACCGGCACGGCGTTCGCCTGATGGGTTTGGAGATCGCAACATCGACGCCGAGGGGTGGCGGCAAGTCGCCAACTGCCAGGCGTGGCGGCCGCCGTCGTCGCGGTGAGCATTCTCGACCGCTTCGCCGCCACCTTCTCCTGCGCTTCGTAGAGATCCGGGAGCACAGCGGAGCCGTGCCGCGATCGTGGCAGGACTGCCTGGTCTCATCGCCTGGTGCGGCATGCGGTCTGGCGACCTCGCCCTCGCCCTGTCCTGCCGACGTGGAGCGAGTCGCGGCCGAATACCGGAGACTGGTCGTCGTTGTGGCGACACTCGTGCCTCATCACCCTCTCGTCCCCACCGGTCTGCTCGCTTCCTGGCTCATCGCACCCTCAGGCTGACCGAGGACGGGGTGGCCAAACCGAGGAGGTCTCGAGCTCGCCAGCCGCGCCTGACCACGCCACATGCCACGCTGCGGTCTACTTCGAGAATCTCGACCTTCCGAGCGAACGCCACGGTGCGTTCATGGGCCAACATGAACGCGGCTCAGAAGTGGACCACCACTGGGATCACATCGGCGGCACGGCTTTGACGGACACGGCGGCGATCAGGAGGAACCTCCGACATCCACGACATGGTCGTCGTACGGTCTGTGGCGTTGGAGGCCGCGCGGCGAAATGCGGGAGGCCAGGCGCGATCCATGGTGGACGTCGCGGTCGTCGATCCAGGTGCTCCGACGCATCGACATGCGCGCTGTCGATGCAGGCGCCGGACGCTGCGCCCCGTGCCGTCTGGGCGCACGCGCGGTCGCCGGTCAAAGAAGGCGATCGGCAGCCTCAATCTCGCCCGGCTGGAGGCCGGGATAAGGCGCAGGTGAAGATCGGGCGTCGACCGCGGCCGCGGGACGGCAAAGTCGTCACCTGCGAGCCCGGGCCGGAGAGGGGCCGGATTGCGGGGAGCAGGCAGGCCATGCCGGTGCGCGCGTGGCATTCAGTAGCCGCCTGGGTTCTTCGCCAAGTATTGCTGATGGTGATCCCTCTGCCGGATAGAAGGCTCCGCGGCGGGGGCCGGACGATCGATGACGATATCGCCGTATCGCCAGCTTCGGTCAGGACCTTCTGGTACGTCTGATGATCATCTCGCGTGCCAGAGAGACTCCTGGGCGGCCGTCGTCAGGAAGACGGCGGACGATACTGGTGCCGACGTCGCCTCCCTGGCGGTTGAATAAATGGGGTCGTGCGTTCGAAGAAAGCCTGGAGGAGGCGTTCGGTGAAGCAACACGACCGGCAGTAGCAGAGGACGCCCGGAGACCGTTTCAGCGTGCCCCGTCTGCCCGGTGCCCTCCTCACTCGGCGGGTCGGGGTTCGGAGTGGAGCCCCCATGCCAATGGAAACGGCCGTCACGTCGGCGCCAGCTCCCGCCGCCTTCTCCGCTCTGAAGCATCCGAGGCCAGATAGATGACCTCTTGGCCGTCGCCGGGCTCGCCGAGATCGGCGTCCCCAGACACGGCGTGGGGCATGGTGGTCCGGCAGAGCATCGGCTCGCTGCGTCCCGGAAGGAGCTTGCGATGGGTCGACCACGGCCTGACCTGCCGGAAGACTCCCAGATGAACATGCGCACCCGCCTATCCTTGGAAGGGGTTCGACGTCGAGGGATCCCCATCGCTGATCTTCCTGCCCGTGCGGGTGGCGAACGACGCCGTATCACCCTTCTTCGAAACCGGTCAGCGACTGCCTGCCCAGGGCGCATTCTCCGGATGAGACCTCGATGCCGACCAGGGTCCGCGGCCTCTCGCGAGCCCAGGAGGAAGCGCTCCCTCTTCCCGGAAATCAACGCCGTGACCACCGTGCCGGCGGCGGCCTCGAGCAGCCGTGGGAGGCTCGGAGACCGTCGCATTTTCCGGCAGATGCGTCAGCTCGGCGATACGGCCCTCCATCCTTCGACTGCTCTTCACGCGGGCGGCTGGTACATCCGCCGTTCTCGCGCAGGTCTCCTTCGGAGCGTGCGGCGCGATCTTGCGGGCGATCTCCGCGCGCGTCCGGTTGTGGTCATCTCTTCGAGTTCGGATCTCAGGCGCTCGGCGTGGCTACCGACAGCCAGGCGCCTTTGCGCTCATCAGCCGCATGTTCATCTCCTTGAGGACCGTGTGTGCGCAGTGAAAAATCCATGCCCGCTGCCGCAGGCGCACGTTGTTTTCGTCAGTGAGACTACCGGCGATGGGCGCTGGCGCTCTCGCGGCGTTTCCCCTCAAGGCAGCATATGACCGTGAGCCACACGGCGATGGCCTGGCAAGGTGTAGCCGATCAGCGTCCCAGTGGAAGAACTCGTGGAAACCCCACACCCGCGGCCAGATTGGGCCAGCGCAGGCCGCGAAGAGCGCGCGCGACGCTGTAGGCCAGGCATCGCCGGTGAGGATCAGCGGACGATGGCCAGCCCGCCCGTCTCCCGTGAGGGAGGTACCAGACAGGAGGCCATCCGGACACACACGCTGGCTACGTGGTGAGCCAACATGCGCGCGCCCGGCTCTAACGACTGCGAGGTATATGCGCCCGAGCGGCCGCAGACGACGCTGAGGACGAAGATGGCCGTTCGGCCGGGGCGGGAGCGACGAGACGGCCAGTGTAAGTGCCCGCGATGAGCAAGAAAGATGTTGGAATGAAGGCCAGCCGGCTGCAGCACCGTCTCGACCTTCGGCCACGTGCCCAGGTGGTAGACCGCCGAATGGCCGAAGAGGACGACGGAGGAGATCCGAGACGAGGAGCAGGCGAGTTTGGCCTGCGCCGTCGGGGCGAGCACGAGCACTTTGATCGCGTTGGCCGGCGCGAGGGGCGCGTGGCGGCGTGGATCGGCACCTCGCGCCTTGGGCTTCGGCATTGCGTTGAGGCGCAGCTTGCGCTGGGATATCACTGTGGTCATTCGTCCTCGCGTTTACAAGTTTGAGTGCGAGTGCACCGCTGCAGAGGCCCTGCGGCGGTGGGATGGACACTCACCAGGGCCGCCTGGTATCCGAAGAGACGAGGAGGGTGTTCATTGGCCACACCAGCATTCCTGTACAAGCTCTGACGTCACTTTCGTACTGAGAGCTCAAACACAACTCTGCCCGGCACGCCAGGCATGCTTGACGGCAATCGCCGCTGGGCTCGCAGGGGAGCCAGGGCAGCCTCCGCTGGGAGCTCACAAGGGGGTAAGATCAACGAGTTCCTCCCGGATGGTGCGACAGTCAGGATCAAATCGTCACCCTCTGGCTGCTGTCGACGGACAGCCTCAAGCGCTCCGCCGAGGGGATCGAACTCGCCGGCGGATCAAATGGCGACGTCATGCTGCGGCGAGCGGATACTGGCGCCTGGATGGTCCAGCGCTAACCTCGACGCTCCGGAGGTCTGTCAGGCGGCTGCGCGCCGCCGAAAGCCGCCACGGCTTGAGCCGGGGGCGGTGGAAGTCCAACATCGCCGTGGGCTACGGCGGACGCGGTGTGGCGGGTCACTTCCTTCCGGGGAGGAGGCGACCTGCGGCCGATCGCTCGAACGTCGCCCGGTCAGTCGCGTCGACGGCATCGCCGAGCACCTGTGCACGAAAGGCCAGCCGACGACCTCTCTCGTCATCAGGGCATGGGAGCGAACAGCGGATGAGCGTTTCAAATGCTATGGCAGACGGTTCGCACCCGACTCTACTTCTGCGAAGCGTACTGGCCAGTTTCCGCCGCACCGACTTCCTGCGCGCGCTTCGCGACTACACCCAGCGCGAACGCCGGCTGGACGGTGACGGGCCTGGCGTAAGGCGGGCACCGCCGTCGGCGCCATCTGAATCCATCTGAAAAGACGGCGTGGGCCACGGATGAAATCGTGACCCGCCAGCGTCAGCTCGTGATATTCGGTTGCTCTGCGGTGCCGCTCGCTTCTCGGAGCGTCACCACGGGACAGGATGCCAGCTCAAGACCCGCAGCGCGAATATTGAGTTGTCGCGCGGCGGCATTCTTGGCCGCCTCGACGGGGGCGTCGGCAACACCGCATCCTGGCACCAAAAGGCGGTCGAACGACTACCATGGGAAGCCAGTGGCTTTCTGCCATTGAGAACGCGGCTCTTACCGTAAGTTCCTTTCGGTCAACGGTCACACAGGTGCCTTGAGAGCTGCAACCACAATGTTATCATATTGTTATTTTATCTTTCAGTCAATTCCGGCGCCTCGGTTTTGGGGTCATATTCCCGACGCATAATCGGAAAATCTGTAAAGGCATTGATGCGCGACGCGGGAAGGAGTCAGACTCCGCGCCGAATGGACGGGCCTTGCCTTCGTGTGCCTTACCGTTTATACCAGGTGTAACCGAGCGCACCTGCCTCTTGACGGAGACGGTCAAGGCAGGCCGCTTCGCCGCCGGTCACATGGCGCGGTACCTGCGTTCACCGCGGCCAGCTCTTCCCGCGATGGGCGGAACGGCTCTCACTGAGCCGTCAGGGAAAGCGGCGGTGGACGCCCCAGGCTCTGCAGATGAGTGCGCGAGATATCGTTGAGGTTGTCGCGATGGCGGCTCCGTCCAGAGTGGATCCGCGTCAGCCCGCGTCGATATGAAACTGCGAACGAATCGCCCGCTCGGCGGTGTCGATCACGTCCGTGCTGGGACGGTATGCGTGGGACTGCCGGAGCGGGGTAGAGGAGCGTGTCTGCAGTGCCGCGGTGACGATGACGAGGACGGGCCCAGAGCTGAGCCATCCGGCCGCGATGGCCCCGCTGTCCGCCCGCGCGCCGTACAAGCGGGCGACGTCCTCGTCGGAGGCCTTGACGATGTCGGCGGTGCAACGAAGATACTCAAACCCTGTCGCGCGCATTCGCGCAGTCGTCGATCAGGCGAGGCGCTGACGTTCGGATCGTGAACGATCGTCGCCGAGGTCGCGCAGGTGGCTCGCAGTTCCGGACTTTGAGCCTGCGCCCGGCTCGACGACGTGGGCAGGCGGCCGAGCCGAAGGCGAGGCAGGTGGATGCCAGGACTTGAGGTCCAGCTTGCAGGCGCCCGATTCGGGGATGTCCTGGATGTCCCGTGGTGAAGGTCAAGACCGCGATGAGACGCCGTCCTCGCCGATGACCGTGCAGGACCACCGGACGTCGGGCTGGTCCGCTCGGCGTCGGCGCGAAGCCACAGTTTCCAAACCGTTGCTGGCCGTGTGTACTCTGCGAGGATCTCTCCGTCGAGGTCCAGCCGCAGTCGGTGACCAGACGGACCGTCCGGCCCAGTCGCCAACCTGATCGCTGGCTGTTCAGCATGGAGCCTCGCCGGGTCGCACGCGGGCACGATCCGTCGCATGGAAGGCGGACTTCGTCGATGAGCGCTCGCCGACATGAGCGTATACGGCGGCCGGCTCCCCGAGGGCGTCCTCTTCCGGTTCCTCGCCGTCCGCCGCGATCCGCCGCCTCGGTCCGACGCCCGGGTCTGAGACCGCTGGCCGTCCGTCTCCGCCAGGCGGCGGCGAGGCGTTCGCGCGCGCGTCCAGCGCCAGGCTTGGCGCAAGCCGGGCCAGCCTTTTCGCCCGCTTCCCACAGCCTACGCAGGGGCCTCTTCCAAGGGATGGAATCTCTGTTCGAGCCGAGGTGACGATTTCGACCAGGCGCGGGCGCGCGTCCTCGTAGGAGAGGCCTCCACGCCTGGCCGACGTCATCCTCGTCCGCATTCTTCTCTCCCACTCTCGCCTCCTCGTGGTGTTGGGGGACGTCACCTCCAGGTCGAGATGCCGGCCGCGTGACGGGACTGCCTGGAAGGCGCTTTCCGCGGCCGGTGTTCGAGGCGTCGGACGGGATCTGTGCGCTCATCGGCGGTCGAGAAGAATCAGCATCCGCGCTCAGAGTCAGCTGACAGCGCGCCAGGCTGGCCACGACGGCTGAGGCAAAGCACTCCTCGCGGGTCGAGACGCGCGACGCATGCGCGGTGAAAGCCACCGTGCCGAGAGGCGAGGTTGGATTCAGCGCGGACGTCGACTCGCGGTCGACGGGCGGCGGGCCAGCGAAGCGGGCCAGCAGAGCCTCTCCAGGTCGGCTCGGGCGCGGTCGAGCATCGAGGAGACGGCCGCCCGTCCCGTCACGCAGGAGCTTGCATGAGGCCCGCCTCCTCGGCGACGTCGGGGACGACCCGCTTGGCCGCGTCCGTGGGCGTGGAGGCGCGCAGGTCGGCGACTAGGGTCGAGAATCGGGCTGTCGCCTTCATGGCCGATGGCCGAGACGACGGAGTGACGGCGTCTGCGACGGCGCGCGCCAGCCGCTCATCGAGAAGAGAAGGAAGAGGTCCTCCACGCTGCCGCCACACGCGAGGTCACGCACGATCACGTCGACGCCGGGAGCCGCCGAGCCTCGGACAGGGCCTGCGCAGGCGCGGTCGACGGGCGCGAGCCCGAGCTGCACCTCCTGTACATCCAAGCCTACAGCGGCCAGACCAGCGGGTTCGCGCATTGACGACCACGTCCTCCTTGGCGCTCGTGTTGCGCGCCCGCAAGATGAAGCCTGATCGTCCGTGCGGAACGGAACGGGCTGCGCTGCTTGCGCTCCGCGGCGAACAGGCCCTCCGCCGCCAGCCGAGCCCTCAGCTGCTCCAGCCGTGCGTAAGGGATGTCCCCGACTCCACGGGGGCGGGACCCCGTCGGCCCACACGGGGACAGGGGAGCCGCTGGCCTCGTAGAAATCCGGCCGGGCGCAGACGACGACCCTCGTGCCCGGCCCGACTCCCAGGGGAGCAGGTGCGCTGAGATCTTCACCGACATCGACGCCTGGCCTCCAGGTCGCGAAGGGTGAAGACTGAACCCTCGCGCCTGGGCGGCGTTGCGGGGTGATGACTTCTCCTCGGACCGCACAGACGCGCGACATGGCGGCCACGTATTTTCCGGCGGATCTTCATCGACAGGGACTCGCAGCGGGCCACGGCCGCGCAGTACCCGTCGCAGCACGAGTTGGGGCAGCTCCGGCGGCACTCGGGATTTTCTGCGCCATGCGTACATGCTTCCACACGCGCTTTCCGGGTGATGTGCCCTTTTACCCAGTGAGACGTGTCCTTTCCTCGCAGGCCGTCGCGATTGCGCGCGTTTCTCGCCAGGACCGCGCGTCGAGAGCCGTCGCCCGGGGCGGGCGCGACGAGTGCGCCGAGGTCCTTCGTCCGGCGTCCCGCAAGTGCCCGGTCGGAGTCCGCTCACTCCTCGCGCGCGGCTGTGACCCGCCGACTCAGGGCTTGGAGGGTGACTGAAAGATCGAAACGGGCCGTGCTGCTCGCCGGGGCTTCGGCGTTCTGTCTGAGATCACGGCTCTCTGCGGGCAGGGCACAGCTCCTCGTGGCCACGCCGCGCGCGGGTACTGTGCGGGCGTGGATCGCGCGGTCGACGCCGCGAGAAGGCCTCGCGCTGGCCGGGGCGCCCGTGTACGTGCGCAAAGAGATCGTCCACAACAAGTTCGTCGTCGAAACTCTGATGATGACGAGGGCGCGGGGCGATCTTCGTCCCCGAAACCGAGGAAGTCCCTGAAGGGCGCGCGAGTGGCGTTCTCCGCGCACGGCGTGTCGCTCCTGCCGTCCACGCCGCCAGCGGCCGCCAGGAACCCGCTCACGATCGACGCGACCTCAGCTGGGTGACGAAGGTGCTACAAAGCGGGCGGTGCGCTTTCGCCAAGGGAGATTGGCGACATCCTCCTGATCGGGGCACGCCGGGCACGAGGAAGTCGAGGAGGCACGCAGGGAGAGGCGCCCGAACATCGGAATCCAGGCCGTCAACGGCCCGAGGAGATCGACGCGGTCCAGGTCCGCGATCCGAACAAGGTCGTGTGGATCTCCCAGACCACGCTCTCGGTCGACGAGACCCTCAAGATCGTCGAGCTGCTCAGGCACGCGGGTCCCGAACCTCATCGACGCGCCGTCCGACGACATCTGCTCACAAGCGACTGCAGAATCGCCAAGGCGCGGTCAAGACGATGGCTTCGAGCGCGACGCCGTCATCGTGGTGGGATCGGCGAACCTCGTCCAACTCGGTGCGCCACCGGTCGAGGTCGCGCTGGAGGCCGGTGCGGGAGCCAGCCTACCAGCGGATCGCGCTGAGGAGGTCGACGCCTGGCTGGGCGCGGATGACGGTGGCCTGGCTCTCGCGCATCCGTGCCCGAGATCCCCGTGCAGCGACGTCGTCGTACGTCTGGGGTCTTTGGACACACGTGCAGATTTGGAACGCGTCGCGACGGTGTCGGAGGACGATCCGTCTACCCTCCAGAAGAACGGGCGGACCTCAAGGCAACCGGGATCCAGCCTTGACAGGCCCTCCTACAAAGTTCTCGGGAACAAAAGTGGCCGGCGGGCCGCCACGGCTGCGGAGAGGTCCGCCTAGCAGTGCAGGAGTTGCGCAACGCCGGCGCCCGCGACGGAGAGGGTATTCGACGGCGCGCAAAGCCGAGCGCGCTGAGCCTGCCTCCGGCCGTCGGCGTGCGGACACCGCAGTGAGGGGCCCGATACAGGTCACCGCGTAAGATCCCGGTTGGGAGCGCCGCGTGAGGATCCGGTTGTCATCCGGTTGAGCCTGAGGCGTCAGCCGGGTGATTGGGATCGAGGGTCCAGCGATCCGATCTCAACCGTGGTCGAGACTGAGGGCCCAGCTCGGCTGAGCCTCGAGGCTCCGGCAGAAAGGGACTCCGTCAGGGGAGGCGAGGAGGAAACATGATCGACGCGGATGCGCTGCTTCCGCGATCTCCGTGAGGCGTCGGACTTCCGGCGAGGGCCGGGCCGATGTCACATGCGCAACTGCTTCCTGGGGATCTCGGCCACGCGGAGGCGCTGGATGCGTGCAAGCCGCATTTCGCCGGGGTTAAGAAGGAGGGGCGCATCGAGCTGGCCAGTTTCGCCTGATGCCTGTTGGCGTGCGCGAGGAACGGGAGTTCCAGTGCGGTGGGCGCAGTACCTGCGGATCGTGCGCAGGCATTTGGTCCTCGGCGACCCGCCGCGGCTGAAAGCCCGCGACGTCCAAATCGTGGTGGGACACCGCCGACTCACTGGACCGTACCGTCGGCGACGTGATCCGCAGGTTTTCCCGATGCGCGGCCGACCATTCTCGAATGGGCGCGACAGAGCATAATGGGTGCGCCGGATAGCGATCGACCATCAGCTGCTCCGCAAGGGGCGACACCGACACGGAGCTGCTCGCCGACATCCTTCAAGCCAATTTCGGATCCGGGGAATTCTTCATCGACAAGGCCATAGGCTGGGCGCTCCGCGACTATTCGAAGACGTCTCCCGAATGGGTCCGCGGCTTCATCGAGGACCACCGCGGACGGATGTCGGCGCTGTCGATCCGCGAGGCGAGTAAATACCTCTAGGCGCACGCATCGCGCGTTCAAGGGCCGAGCTCAACCGGTCTCCGGACTCAGGCTCACTGGGCTCGTAATCAGCCGCGCTTGGGCTGGACTGGTCCATAGATTCAGGCTAAATCATTCGGGCTCGACTCGCCGCGCATCCGGCAAGGCCTCTCTACTCTCACACGAAAGGCGTCTTCGAACATCTCTCAAGGATGCTTCTCTCTACAGGGGCTCCTGAGGAGGCGTCGAACTGCAGCTGGGGCGCCGCGATCTTCCTGACCTGGGGCGGCGTCGCCCTCGATCGCAGGGGCGGATCCAGTTTGGCGTCGAGCGAGGTCAGGTCCGGGCCGTCACGAGGACGCGCTTCTCCAGCGAGCCGACGGTCTTGTTGTACCGGTCGACCGTGGTCCGCAGCGACGAGCCGAGGCTGTCCAGGTGTTTCTCGGCCACTTTCCCCAGCTGCTCGGCGAGCGTTCTGCCGAGCTCGAGAGATCGCCTGGGCCTCCTGGGTGATCTGGGTCGAGGACCATACAGCGGCCACCGAGCGCAGGAGTGCGAGCAGAGAGCTCCGGGGTGGCCAGGGCCACCTTCTGGCGGGCGCGTCTTCCAGCAGGGAGGGGCCATTCGTCAAAGCTCTGAGAGAAGGGACTCCGCGGGGAGGGAGAGGACGGTGATCTCCGGCGAACCGGCGAATTCACCGGGATAGTTACGTCTGGCGAGCTCCTTGACGTGGGTGCGCAAGGCGTCGGCGCTTTTGCACGAGTTCGCTGCGCTTGGCCAGATCCTGTCTCGCCGATGCCTTCGATCCTCGTAGGCTTCGAGCAGAGCGGACAACGGGACTTTCGCGTCCACGGCGATGTGCGCCCGCCCGGAAGGTGGATCGTCAGATCGGGCCGCGGGCGGAGTCGGATACGTGGGAGGACCCTCGTGTCGTGGTCGAAACCGCTGCTGTTCGGAGAAGTCCACGTGGGGGAGCATGCCCGAGGCCTCGACGATCCGACGCAGCTCGACCTCCCCACGTGCCGCGGGCCGAGACGGATGTGAGCGCCCCTGCTGAGCGAGGCCGTCTCGTGAGCGAGCTTCTCGCTGGTCTGCGCCGCGTGGGACGGTTGCTCGCGCATCGCGGCGTCGTGGGAGGCCTGCCGGGTCTGCATCGCCGTGACCTGTTCCGTCATACTCCTCAACTGGGCTGACAGCGGCGTGATCATCTGGGCCAGGGATTGATCCGAGCGGGCGCGTTCGGCCAACTCGGCGTTCTCGCGCTCGAGGACGTCCGCGCGGCCCGAGGCTTCGGCCGCCTTGGCCTGCCATTCGGCGGCCTGGGATTGGGCCTGCCCCGAGCGCTCGCGCTTCGGTGGATCGCAGGATCGCCTCGCGTACCCGAGGACGAAACCCACGAAGAGCACAGAGCCAGCAGAATGAGCAGCAGAAGCGTCGGTATCTCCACTGCCAACCATTGTCGTCCCGGCCTCCGACGGTTTTCGGGATCGGGGATCGTGCGTCGGGTGGAGGCCAGCGCCCTCCGGTGTGGGCGTCGTCATCCCGCATGGAGCCGGCTCCGCGAGGCGCACCTGTTTTCCGGGCGAATGCATCATCGCCGCGGTCGGGGCGGGTGCGATTAGGATGGCCCGGTGGTCACCTCGTTGTCGGCTCCGCCGCCCATGCACTCCGCCTTGCGGGCGGTTCGGCATCTCGCTGTTCTTCTTCACGAATGGGGCCGCTTTCGCGGGGATGGTCGCCCGCCATCCGGAGATCAAGCACCGCTTGAGGCATGTCCGACGGGGCATTCGGCCTGACCGTCGTCGCCTTTTCGATGAGCGCGATGTCCGCGACGATCCTGCCTTCGCTCTTCATCCGAGGCTGGGCGCTCAGGGCGACGTCGCTGTGGTGGACCGCGGCCTGGCGCTCGCCATGGTGTGGCCGGTGTCGCCGCGAACGCCGGCTACACGCGGTTGTTCATGGTGGCCCTCTTTCTCGGCGGTGTGTGCGACGCGATCGTCGACACCGCGCAGAACTCCCATGCGATGCGAGTCAGGAGGCCTGCGGACGTTCCATCATCAACTCCTCGCACGCCCTGTGGAGCGTCGGTTCGGTGGCCGGCGGCGCCGTCGGAGCTCTGGCCGCCACGCATGGGGTTCCGTTGGCTGTTCACCTTCCGGCGATGTCGGCGGTGTGCTTCGGCCTCGCCGCACTCGCCACACGCCTCTCGCGCCTTGCCGGCGGCCGCCTCCCGGCCGCCACACGCGGAGGCATCGGGCGAGTGCGGCGAATGGGGCGGAACCGCCAGGCTCATCAGCCTCCCGATCGCGATCGTCGGCATAGCGGGCATGCAGGTGGAGATCGTCGGCATGGACTGGAGCGCCAACTATCTCAAACGACAGGGTTGGCTGGGCCCAGCGCCGAGGCCGGGGTCGTCTACGTGGTGACCATGGTCGCGCAGGGTCGTAGGCCGGATAGCCGGCGACTCGATGACGGACAGGCGAGGAGAGGTCGGGTTGCGCGAGCGGGCATGGCCGTGGCTGCCGCCGGCCTGTCCATCGCAGCGGCCTTCCCTTCTCCTGGGCGGTCATCCCCGGGTTCGCCCTGGCGGGGTTCTGGGAGCGACCATCGTTCCCGCCGCCTTCGCGGTGGCGGACGCCGCCCAGGCTTCCGGGACGGCGCGGCGCTCACAGGTGGTCGGCTGGATCATGAGAACGGGTGCGGTGGTCACAGGAGCCCGCTCATCGGGACGATCTCCGACGCCGTCGGCCTGCGCATCGGCATTCTCCTGCCGCTCGCTCTCGGCGGGGCGGCCTGTTTCTTCTTCTCGCGCTTCGACGCAGCGGAGAGCAAGCGGCAGAGGGGAGTGAGGAAGCCCGACTGGCGGTAAAACTCAGGTCAATTCAAGATTTCACCGGGTATTTGACCGGTGAAATCTGGTTTCATCGAGGTTCACCGGCTCGGCCAGCCTCCATTCGATCAGTACCCATTCAAGGCAGCAATGATTCAGGCAACGCCCATTCGGTCAGCACTGACTCAGGCTGCATCGGGCTGAGACGCACTCGCCGGGATGCGTCGGCCCAGGCGTACCTGTCCAGCACGGCCAGGCGCGCCCTCCCAGACGCCGGCTCAGATCCCCGATTCGGGCTCACAGAGACACACTGGTCAGGGCGCACTGGCTAGACTCGGATCAGCGACTCAACGAGGAGGAAGCATGAGCGAATTACTGGAAGGCCGCACAGCCCTGGTGACGGGCGGCACGAGCGGAATCGGGCGAGGCATCGCCGAGGTCCTGCGAATGCGCGGAGCGGCAGTCGCCGTCACCGGGGCGACCGAGGCTAGATGCGAGGACGCCCGCGCGGCCGGCTTCCCCGCCTATCGGCTGGACGTGCGGGACCGGCAGGCCTGCAACGAAGCCGTCGCACGCGCCGTGAGCGACCTGGGCGGGCTGTCCGTGCTCGCCTCCAACGCCGGCGTCTACCCCCAGACCCGCATCTCCGGACATGCACGACGAGGACATCGCCGCGATCTTCGGCGTCAACGTCACGGGCACGATCCACATGGTCCAAGCGGCGACGCCGGCTTTGAGGGGAGTCCGGGCGCGGACGCGTGGTGGTGACTTCCTCGATCACGGGCAACGTCACGGGATACCCCGGCTGGTCGCACTACGGGGCGACGAAGGCCGCGCAGATGGGATTCGTGCGATCGGCGGCGATGGAGCTGAGCCAAGCGACGGCATCACGATCAACGCCGTCATGCCGGGCAATGTGGTCACGCCGGGGCTCACCGCGCTGGGAGAGGAGTACATGCGGAGGATGGCCGCCGCGGTTCCCGCTCGGATGCCTCGGCGAGCTCACGCGACATCGGCGAGGCCGTGGCCTTCCTCGCCTCCGACGGCGCCCGTTACATCACGGGCCAGGCGATCGTGGTGGACGGCGGCCAAATCCTGCCGGAGTCCCCGGAGGCCATCGCGGACATGTGAAGGCCACGAACCATTAGCGGACCTCTGCACTGGCCGAGGTCTGCCCGTTTACGCCTGGCGGAGGATGGTGCCTGGCAGTCGCCTCGCTGCCCGCCTCACGCCTGGTGAAGGAGCGCCTCGGATCCCAGGGGCATGTGCGCGCACCGAGGAACGTCAGATACTTCTCACCGCCTTCGAAGACGTCCGTGCCGTTGATCATATAGGCGCTCATGAACGGGTCCACGGCCTCGGCGTGGCGGCCCGTCTCGAAACGGGCCTGGCCCAGCCGGTACCAGACGAGCGGATTGTCGGTGGCGCCCAGGGCGATCGCATGCTGCGCGCAGTTCTCTCTGTGACCCAGTCGCCGAGTTCCCCGGCGCTGTCGGCGATGCACGAAAATACCACCACGCCGTCTCGTCGTCCGCCGGAAGCATATGGAGCGCACGACCACGCCTGGATGGCCTGCGGATGGTACCCGTGGTCAGCCAGGTATCCCTCCGGCTCGCCGAGTTCCCTGGGTGTGCGGCTGTCGAGGGGTCTGTGCGTACGGGAACGGGAGAAGAATCCCATGGCGCCTTTCCTGTCGGTCTGGATGTCCGCCGTTATTATCGGGGCGGTGCGTGCTAGATTTCCAACGGAATCGAGGGTAACGTTCCCCGTCCCCGGGTCTGCTGGAATGGCAGTGTGTCACTCACTATCGGAATCGCAGGCCTGCCCAACGTCGGCAAGTCGACTCCTGTTCAACGCTTTGACGCGCGCCACTGTGCTGGCCGAAAACTACCCGTTCGCCACGATCGAGCCGAGATGTGGGTGTCGTTCCCCTACCTGATCCGCGCCTGGACGTGCTGGCACGGTTGTTCAACTCACGCAAGGTCGTCCCCGCAACCGTGAGCTTCGTGGACATCGCGGGAATAGTGCGCGGCGCCTCCCAGGGAGGGCCTGGGCAACCAGTTCCTGGCCAACATTCGCGAGGCGGACGCGATCTGCGTGGTCACCCGCGTTCTCCGACCCGGACATCGTGCACGTCGAAGGCCGCATCGATCCGAAGGGGACATCGAAACCGTCACGACCGAGCTCATCCTGGCGGACATGCAGACGCTGGAGAAGCAGGTTCCCGCGCCTGGTCAAGGAGGTGACGGGAAAGAAGACGCCCAGGAGCGTCCTGGAGACCGCTGCAGGCCGCGCTGACCCTCCTGGAGAAGGGCAGGGTGCTCTCCTCGGGCGGGGCGGACCTTGACCCGGCGGTCCTCAAGACTTCGGCCTGATGACCACGAAGCCCTTCATCTACGTCTTCAACACCGACGACGCCGGCCTGGCCGATGAGGCCATGCAGGCCGAGCTGCCATTTCGTGGCTCCGGCCGAGGCGATTTTCCTCGACGCGAAGTTCGAGGCCGAGCTCGCAGAGCTCGAGCCCGCCGAAGCCCGTGAGATGCTCTGAGGCCTCCGGGCAGAGACGAGGCCGGGCTCGACAAGCTGGCGCGGGTCGGCTTCGACACCCTCGGCCTGCAGACCCTGTTGACGGCGGGGAGAAGGAGGCGCGCCTGGACGATCCACAAGGGAGCTGGACCGCGCCGCAGGCTGCCGGCGTCATCCACACCGACTTTTGAGCGCGGCTTTCATCAAAGCCGAGATCGTCAGCTACGACGACCTGGTCGAGTACGGCAGCATCGCCGAGGCCCGCGCTCACGGCCGTGTCCGCATGGAGGGCAAGGACTACGTCATGACTGACGGCGACGTCGTGGAGTTCCGCACAGGGCTTACGTCTGGAGGTAGAGGTGAGCCAAACACCGTTTAAGATAACTCTCGTCTCCTTTGATGTTGACGCTCTTAAGTTGTATCGGGTCGTTGAGCACAAATATCGAGTCATCGCAGTAGTCTGGATGATTAGCTGACGTTCCGCGGGTGGACGTGCTCCAAGATCAAGGAGAGTATGTGATGGTTGATGGGGATGCAATCGTCAAGCAATTCCGTGAGCTGGCTCGAGGTACAAAGCGACTCACTGCTTGCTTTCCTCCCGGCCTTTGCGGGAGGCCGTCACAGTTCAGGACGTCGACTCTCGTGAGGACGCACTTTCTCGCGCATGATGCTAACGGAGTTCCTGCTGTGGAGTCCCTAGCAAAAGCTAGGCGGACGCAGCCCTTGACTTTGTATACCTCGTGACAAGATTAAACAAGCGTTTGCCGATTATGGGAAAACAGGGTCAGCCGCAGCCGTGGTGAGCTTGAACGAGCAGGCTCGTGACTTATTTGTTAAATCGGAGAGCTCGGGTGAAGGTGGTGAGCCCTTCTGTTCCTACTCCTGGAGCGGGTGCCGCAACGACCGCAACTGATTTCGAAGATGGCACCGAAGACGAATACCCAGGTGCATGTGCATGGCTCGGATGGAATTCACGGAAATCTGCAGGATGACGAGCGTTCTTGACCTCTACTGGGGTGAGTCAAAGCTCTACCAGTCGAGCTCAGAAGCCTTTAAAGACTGCTTTGAAAGCATTGCTCCATACCCTGCAGGCCTGACGGAGGGGAACGCCGGAAGCAGGATCTGCTCCTGGGTCCGAGATCATCTGAATGTTACCCAAAACGAGTTGCTTTCTCATCTGCTCGAGTACTTCGATGAGACGAAACCGAAGACGTTGAAGGTTCGATGGAACGGGGTTTGCCTAGTCGGTTTCGACCTTAACAACTACCCGAACATCGCTGCCCTCGATGAGACTCAGAAGGAGGGAACTATCGAAGGCAGTCGGACGGTGGCACAACGCCGTTGGAAACCGTGTCAATGAGTTCAAGATTGTGGCCGTGAACATCGACCTCTTCTGTATCCCCATGCCTAGCGTCGCTGATCTGCGTGCTCACGTTCTGAAGCGGATGGGGTCAAGTGACTAGCAGTATGACCTTGGAGGAAGTTGTATTCTCCTCGCAAAAGTTCAGAGATGCGTTGAGGCTGCTCGCGAGCTTATGGTTCGTTCGGAGTTTCCAGCGGTGGAGTGGGATAGGGAGCCTCCTGCGATTGACTGGGGGTTCGCCTTGCTCTACGCCAGCGCGATTACATCGGTGCAATCCGAGCGCGCACAATCTGCGGTCCTCAGAATCGCAACGGCATGTATTCTCGCTTCTGATGCTGAGGAGGCTCCCTGCGGCCGCTGCAGCGCTTCTCGAACGCTGTGGTAACCACATGGCCGTTGAGCTCGCGGAGTCTCGAGATCGACTTTCATCCGAGGCCCTGGCAATGTCTGCCTGCTGCGCTCCGGCTGGAAGTCATTCGGAGCCGTATCGACTATTCAGTGCGTCTTTCCGAGGGACCGACTGCTGGCCGTCAATCCATTTCAGGGCAAGTTTTGGGAAGCAGTGAGGGCAAACGACTCGGCTGAGGTGTCCGCGCCGACATCCGCTGGAAAGTCTCGCATCATCAGAGAGTACTTCTTGGAGATCGCACGCCAACCGGGTCCGTTCACACTGGTTTATCTCGTGCCGACACGTGCCCTCATCGAGGAAGTTTCGCGTGATTTGCGGCGGGAATTGCCTTCAGGCGTCGGGGTCTTCACGATGCCGTGGGATCCTGATCTCAAGGAGTCATCGAAGACGGTATTGGTCGTCACGCAGGAGAGGCTTCATCTGGCATTGGAACTCATTCCGTCGCTCAGAGTAAGCCTCTTGTTCGTCGATGAAGCGCAGTCCTTGACGAGTGGTGCGCGGGGAATTCTTCTTCAGTACGCGATCGAGCGCGCCATTAGCGCGAAAGTCCGGAGGCACAGGTGCTGTTCGCGGAGTCCACTCACCTCCAATCCGGGAATTGTTCGTCGAAGAAGCGCCTCCCGACCAGTGTTCCGACTCCTTCGTATCGGAGACGGTCACGGTGAATCAGAATCTCTCTCTGGGTCGAGGATATCAGCCGGAAGCCTCAACGCAGAGCCGTGTTCCTGGTGTCGGGCGAAAACAAGCACAGAGTTGGTGAACTTGTGCTCGCGCGACGCGCGACAAATGTGCCTATGCGCATCGCGCTGGTGGCTCATACCCTGGTCGGAAATACTCCCGGAAACGTCATCTACGTCAACGGTCAGAGTGGAGGCTGAGAAGGTTGCGAAGGCTGTATTCGAGCAGCTGCCACCCGTGACGAAAGTTGACATGGAGATCGAGGATTTACAGGGACCTAATCAAGACAGCAGTTCACAGTAAGTACTTACTTGCCGACGTCTTAGACCGACGTGAGCCTTCCACTACGGGAACATGCCGCTGGTGGTGCGTACGGAGATTGAACGTCTTTTCGGCGAAGGAAAGATCTACTACTTGATTTGCACGTCGACCTTGCTTGAGGGCGTAAATCTTCCATGCCGAACAATTCTTATGCGTAACCCCAAGAAGGGGACTGGTAATCCGTTAAGTGAGGGCGATTTCTGGAACTTGGCGGGACGTGCGGGCGCTGGGGTAAGGAATTTTGCAGGCAATATCGTATGTATCGACACTGATGATGACAAACTCTGGCCTAACCTCCCCAGGTGCGAAAGCGGTCGCAGATCACCCGAGCAGTTAGCAAAGGACTGACGAAACGTTGGGGCTGATATCATTTGTGCGCGCAGCCAGATGAAGTGTCCAATGACAGCGTCTCTGAAAGTCTCTTCGCATAGCTTATGCTCACGGTATCTCGCAGGCGAGTCCAATCAGGCGCTTCTCGATCGTGTTCCGCTCGAGTCAGAACGTAGCGAGATTGAGTCCGCGGTTAAACATGCGGCAACCGATCTTAAGATCCCTGTCGAGATTGTTACGCGACACACCGGTATTGCACCCATATCGATGGAACGCCTGCTTGACAATTTCCGTCAGTCTGGAAAGACGCCGACCGACCTCAGAGCTGCCGCTGCCCGAGGAACCTGATGCGAAGGTGCGGTTTCAAGAGGCACTTGTGCGGATCGGCGCGACTATGACGAACGTCTTCGGAAGCCCCAATCGGGTGATGATCGACGCAAGTGGCAGCTCGCCAACCTCATCGTCAACTGGATGAAGGGCATGCCCCTGGCACGGTTGATCGATCAACGGCTCAAAGGCTAACAGCAGGCTCACTACTGCGACGGCAATCCGAGATGTCGAGAGACATTGAGTCAATGGCACGAGTTCCACGCGCCCAAAGTACCTCGCCTGCTATGCCGATTTGTTTGAGGTCTACTCAGACGAGTTCGGGCTAAAACTGCTGCACGGGCTGACTACGCGATGATGCTCGAGCTTGGCGTCTCCCGCTCGAGTGAGGTCGTGCTTATGTCGCTTGGCCTTTCCGGACGGCTACCGTTGCTTTATCCGAATTCATCGGAGTCGACGAGTGGACGCGGGCTGAAGCTCTGGAATGGCTCGCGGCTCAGAACTCGATGGGCTCGGGAGTGCCGGTACTCCCTGCAACGAGAGATAAACGACGTGCTCGAGAACGCTACCACGCGCGACCGAACCGAACCGGAAACCAAATAGTCAGGTTGGACTCTACGAGTAAAGAAAGGATTCTACACCAAATGCGGTATGTCGACCACCCTAGAGCAATACCATTCGTCTTCGTCCGAGATGGCGGGGGCTGATAGTAGGCGTAACGGGTGAGCAAAGTCGAGTTCCGGTTCAATGCGTAGAGGTTAAAGAAAAGCTGCTTTTTCTCCCCACTGACGAAGGAAGTGCCGTGAGCACTTGTCCGCTATGTCTGATATGTGCCATGGTGGAAGGGATTCTGGTGGCTGCCGGATAACCCTGGCAAGCGGATCTCAGGAGTTCTCAAGTTCAACCGAAAAACGGTTTGACACTTTCACTTAGTTTTCCTTCTGGTGATTCATTTTCATGCTTTTTCTTTTTCGCTGGGAGGTGCTTTTATGGGGAGATTGATGGGCTAAAACTAACTCTTTTTGACTGTTTTCCCTAACTCTCCTAAGCCAGAGGCCCTTGTGGGCTACATGGAGGGGAACGCTCTACAACTGAAGGTGAAGATTGGAAGGGCACTTATAAATTCTCACTGTGAAATCGATGCGAGTTTCCGTTTTATCTGAGTTTCCTGTTGCGCGTCTTGATGAATGGGTGGGTATGTTAGCGAGCAGGAGGTGCTTCGCGACCTGCCGATTTTGCTGAAGTAGAGATTAGAGAAGAAGGTGAACAGGGGTATTAAAGCTAATGATAAGCCTGTAGTTTACGACCTTTCTTTTCGTTGCTACCTCTTCCCAGGCGATCAGGACTGACGAAGGAGTATATTACGGGCTTCGTCTTAAAAAGGTTTTTACTCTCGAAGAAGTAATAGAAAATGTTCGCCTAATGCATAAAAAATTATGACGTTCGCTCTGCAAAATACTCTTAATGTAATTTGAGTATGTTTAGGAACAGGCTCGTCATTGGATCGGAAATCATGTTCAAGGATTGATCTTCTATTCCTTTTCTCTGAATGAAAATGATGGTATTAAATGATTAAGAGGCGAAATGTCTTTCTTTATGTGTGAACACTTGTCGTTTGAACGTTTAGTATGGCAATAGTATGAAATACGTTATAGATTGAGTGAAGCTATTAATATAATAATGAGTCTGCATTATACACCGTCTCCTTATGTCGAAAAGCAATCTTTTGATGGTAGTAGGTGCAGCCGAAGTTTTGCACAGACGGGTCGGAATCCACAATCGCATTATTCCCATATCCAACAGAAGATTCAAGAAAATGCGTAGGTTTATGCTCGGCAAGTGTTTAAAGAATATGGAATATAAAGATAGACTCAGAGAATCTATATCTATACGCAATGAACCAATTTTTAAAGATCGGCTTCGATCTCGCCAAACGGCTTGACCATGATTATCTCTCTGTCTGGATATTGGTCACTGGGCGCAGAGAACAACGAAGGCCCGCACAACCTCACACATGAAGGTAAAGCGTGAGTTTTCACCGAGGAACTTGACGCCATTGTTGAAGTGACGAGGGGCCGTCGTGTTCTTAACCTTTTAAAGGAGCTTGACCTGTCCCTCGATTGTCAGCAGGAGATTGTGCGCGAGCATCCGCAATTCGGTAGGACAGCCTGACTAGCAAAGAATACTTGGCTGGCGGTTCAAAAGTCGGACTGCAATTGAGGAGGGTGCTTGACCTTTTCTTGTTTTCGGACACTTTGATCTGAATTGCGCTGAGTCGGGGAGGAAACGAAGAATTTGTCGTGTAGAAAACTTTTCAGAGATTTTGCCTGTTAAGTGACAACTTATGCTTTTAGATGACTATTGGGGTGGATATCAAACTCTATCGTGCAGATCTGAGTGTGTCGGAGGTACTGCCAAGAAGATTGATATCGACTAGGCGTGGTATGGATGTCGTGGTTTTATTGGCGCTACCATCAATCGGATTGTCTCGGCTCTACTTGGAGAATGGCGCGTGCGGGGAAGGGTACTGGGCTGTTGCTCGGGGAGTACTGCGAAACCAGTTCTAGTTACTACTGCTTTTGAACGTCTGTGGCGCGGTGTCGTTCTGGTGGACGGTACGGGCCAAGCTTCTGGTTCCGTGTTACGCTTGTCCGTTGCCAAGCTATACTCTCTATGACTGCTCAGTTCCTTGCAGCGTCGTTACAGCCTTCAGAAAGATGTCGGTATCCGTCTGACTGTCAGTACGGCTCCCTTTCTGTTATTTGCCTGATTCAAATCCTGCTATTTGCCTGATTCAAACTCGGCAATCTGCATGGATTGACTCATGGTTTACATGCGTCGGACCGCTGATTTGGAACTGATGACCCGTTTCCTCATATCGCCGCAATAGCGCTTGATAGCCTAAAGCCGTCGGCGGGCGACGACGACGGCTGCTCAACGGGCTATGATTGCCATGAGTCCGGGACCGACGGCGGAACGCGCCCTTTTGAGGGCGGATCCAGAGCTGCTCTCTATCTCGTCCACGTCCGATACTCAGTAGACGAGTGGCAAAACGTGCCGAGAGGTGTGGGACGTAGTCCGGCACGCCGTCGATTGGGATCTTTCTGGAGGCCAGTTCCCTTTTGGCGGGAAGTGCGACGCCCCGGGCTGGTGCAACCGCGCACTCAGGCGCAGGCCGGGTGGCAGGCTTCGCATGCGCGTGACTCTTGAGGAAAGAGGGGTTGGGGAGCCAGCCGTGAGCCTGACGAACCTCTTTTGGAGGGGCGGTCGCGAGCAGCTTCACGGCAAACCGATGGGGCTGTCGAGGTATGTCGAGGAGATTCTGGCGTCCGGCTTTCCCGCTCTCCGCTCGCTCAGTGGCCGTGCTCGGCGTTTTCAACGACTCTTACCTTCGCAATGCGGTTGACCGTGACGTGCCCGAGCAAGGACTCGCTGTTCGCGCAGCCGGATGCGCTGATGGCATGGCTGCGGTCTTACGCGGCAACCACCTCCAGCACAGCTGCGTACTCACAGATTCTTGACGCTGCCACCGGGGCGAGGCCGAGCAACCGGCTGGTTCTCGGCGGACGCGTACCGGCGGTGCTGGAATCTCATGGCTTCTCGACCCGGTGCCCGCCTGGGAGCTCGGCGGCAGCCAGTTCACGCGACTCAGCCGCTCAGGCATCCTCGCTGATCCTGCGCTCGCCACTCGTCTCTCGGTCTGAACGAAGCGAAGCTCCTGGAAACCGGAGGCGGTCCTGTCGGGCCCGAAGGGAGGACCGTGCTGGAAGTATGTCTCGAGTCGCTGGCGACATTGTGCATCCGTCGTGGCGCAAGCTGCCGAGGCCGACGTCGGGGCACTTCCGCACACGCAACGGCGACCACGAGGTCGATCTGGTCGTCACTCGTGAAGATGGTGCCGTCCAGCGATTGAGGTCAAGGCTGCCGGTGCGGCGACGACGAGCGACAAGAACGCTTCAATGGTTGCGCAGGTAAATCGGGCAACGGCTGATAGATTCGATCATCGTCAATACCGGAACCGCCGCCTACCGTCGCCCTGACGGCGTCGGTATTGTTCCCTTTTGCCCGATCGACGTGTGATTGTGCTAATGGTTTGCCTGGATTATATTTTTGAGTCGGTTTTGACTGCATCATGGGAAGAGTCGTTAATCTTGTGTACAGGCGGGCTTCAGCGTCTAATGTGGGGCTGAGATAAAAAGTTGCTGACTTGCGGGGTTTTAGTCTTGCATTCTATGCCGCAAGCCTCAAAACTAATATCAACATTCGGGCACTCGGTATAAAAACCGGGTGGGCCCTTCGCTTTTCAGGGCGGCAGAATGAAGAAGTGGATGAACCTAAAGAGTCAGGTTCAGAAGCACGTTGAGCGAGGGCTGGATTTGGGCCCTGTATCATCTGATGACTTTGCTTTATTCCTCTATTCAAGCAACTACTATCGAGTGAGCAGCTATGCCAGGTGCTTCTATGAACGTGATGCTGACCGTTACGTTCCGGGCATGACTGCTACGAAATTGATGGAGGTTTACGATCTAGACCGTGCTGTGCGGAACAGTGTGCTTGACGGGGTTGGCGTTCTTGAGCCAACACTCCGTAGCCGAGTTGCCTACCATTTCGCGAAGTTAGCGGGCGGGGAGGTGCTTACACTCGATGAGCATCTGTGTATCTCCCTGCGGGGCCGGGCGCGAATCCGGGTAATGGTCGTGCTCACGACCGTTGGCAGAAGGAAGTTGCAAACCGGACAAAGTTTTGAAGAGCTTCAACCAAATTCAGAAACGTCGTGAGATTTTCATCAACATTACGTGAGGAAAGGAGATCCTATTCCTTTTTGGGCAGCAATTGAAAATTGGTCTCCATTGGGACTTTCTCGCCGGTTCTTACGCGCCTTCGTGACAAGAGTGTCTTGGCTGAGTCACGAAATCCTCGAACTTGAAGATGAATCTAAGCTTCTTCAAGCCATTCAAAACATTACCTTCATGCGAAACATAGCAGCGCATCATGGACACTGGAATCGTCGGTTTGAAGGGCATGTGACTCTCCCGGCGGTGGCTCTTGATGTTTAAGCGAAGTACCTTTCGACAACGACACCAGCAGCGGCACTTACCCTGGCGGGACTAGTCGACCAAATCGAAAAGAGCAATAGTTACTCGGATGGCCTGCTCAACCTCATCCACTCGAATCCGAGTCTGGTCGATGGGTACTATCGCTCCATTCTTTAACTTGTTTAGCGACAGACGTATGAGGAACCTCTCATCTGTCTCTCGGCCCTGCTTTAGTATTTGAGAGTTCCTTACGCGGATTCGCTCAGGAGCGACATCGTTCGCCTCCCCCAGATTGGCCAAATCGGACGGTATGCTGCTGCATTCAAGGCCGGAGCGCGTGCGGCGGGAAGGTGATCGTGCCGTCGGGCAGGGGTTGCCGTGAGCCGGTTCCTGTGATCACCGCTTTGAAGCCGGGGGCGCGGCGTCGATCTGGGCGACGGCGGAGGTCGAGGCTCCCGGCGCCTCGCTGCGCCTGCTGCGCCGCCGAGCTTGACCTCGATCGCCGCCCGGTTTTCCGTTGGGCATCGTCAGACCGCATCGATCTCATGCCCGTTGGGTCGCGGTAGTGGTACACATGCCCGCGGGCCTCCGCGTGACGAGCAGGTCGTGTACAACGGCGGACTCGAACGGGAAACCGAGCGTCGCCAGGTCCGTGCTTAGACGGTTGGCGTCGGCGTGCAGCGCCGCGGCGAACCAACGCGGGATCCGCCAAATGGTATTTTGGACTGGGCGGCGCAAGCGAGCTTTTGGACCGCAGAAACGGCCCAGGGCTGGATCGTCTCAAGGAGGAAGACGCGCTCCAACAGCTCGAGGAGCTTAGCGGTTGTGCCCTCCGAAGGCGCAGGGAGCGTCCGCGACATGTCCTTGCGCAGCGTCGCCCATGGAAATCTCGCTCGCGGTGGAACGGGCCAGCGAGGCGATGAGCTGCTCGACGACTGCCGGTTCGGAGCGCAGGCTCGCGAGCCGGTTGAGATCGGTGAGTCGCGATGTCTTTGATGTAGCTCTCCATGCTGCGGGCGGCGATGTCCGATGGGGCGCTCAGCGGGCCGGGGAAAGCCAGGATGCAGAATGCCGTGGACGATCTGCTCAAGCGGAGCCGCGGACATCGAGGGTTGCGGTATGGCGCCGTCGAACAGCGTCTCTCCAGTGAGAGACTACGTCGGCGTTGGAGACAGCAGCTTTTTCTCCGCAGGTCATGGTGCGCTGTCGGACTCGGATGAACCGCGCGCGCGCCGGTGTGCCAGATGGGATCGGCGGTCGGCACGGCCGAGCCGGTGAGGATGAAACGTCCGGGCTCTGGAGAAGTCGACCTCCCTGCGTGCCGGGTTCAGATTTGGGGGACGATCTGCCATTCGTCGAGGAGGCGAGGGGCTCGCCCCGGCCAGCAGCAGAACGCGGATCGACCTCGGCGGCCATTTGCGCCTCCGGCGTGTCGAGCAGCGTGTGGGACGATGCGTGCGCGAGACCCGTCATGGTCTTGCCGCAACCACGAGGGCCTTCCAGAATGGCTGCGCCGGTCGACTCGAGCACGCGAACCATGAGGAGGGGTCTACGGCGCGCGGAAGATAGCTGACGCCCGTGATCTCGCTGGTGTCCACGGGGCCAGTCTAGACGCATTCCGGGGCGCGCAGAGGCCTTGTTGAGTTGCAGGGCTTGAAATGCGATTTGCAGGATCTGAAAAGGGGAGTTTACAGGGGCTCGAAGTGGGGGGTTTTGCAGTTTTGGGGAGGGGCGGGGACTCCGCCGATTCTGATCGACGAAGCGCCCATGGAAGCGCCGATGGCGTTCGATTCCGGTGCACCGTTGACTTCGCCGTCGTCGCGCCATAGCCTCGCGACGGCGGACGGCGCGGCGACAATCCGCCGAACGACGTGCTGAAACCGCAGCCTGCCTAGCTAAGATGGGCAGCCTACTGAACAAGATGGTGAGTTCGATAGCGCAGGTTTTCTAGACGGTCGACGTCCTTTCGCAGGCCATTGCGGCCGGTTTCGCCTTCTACGTCGTCGTCTCTCGGATCCTTCCTGCAATGGACTATCCGCCGGCGAGCAGGGAGTTCTTCACTGAGCAGTACGCGCCGTTCAGGCGAGCTGAAAGTCACGAGGACCTACTTCGCCTTCCTTCCGGTGGGGCCGTTGCTTGTGGCGGTGCTCTCCTGATCGCCAACCACGGCCGGCATGCCCTGCTGCCGCAGGTGCTCGCCGTCGTCTTCTTTCCCCTCTGCTAGCCCTCGCCCACACACCCACCGGGTTTGCGAAGCTCGAGCAGGTCAATTCGGGGCATCCTATCGACGACGAGCGCCAGATCGCCACATACTCGATGGAACCTGCCGCTCCACATCCTTCTGGGCTCCCTCTACGCTGTGGTCGCCGCCGCGCTGCTCCTCACATAGGAAGGCCAGCGCCGCGGGGCCCTGAGGGAGTCGGCTAGTGTTCCGAACGCTTTTCTCGATTCTCTATCGCAGGCCGACGGCACAAGGTCCTTTCGAGCAACGGCGAAACCCCCGACGCCGAGCCGCCATCGATAGCCAGCGCTATGCCGTCTTAAGCCCGCATTTTGCTACACTGACTGCTCCACGCCTGTACGGGTTTACCCGCACACCGTCGCCGATGGGCTGAAGCCGTGGGCGGCCCTCGCCAATGCCGATTTACCGCCCCTGCCGGGTCCTCCAGCGGTTTGTGAGTTCTTCGAGACAATCGGCGGCATGGGATCGCCAGCGCAGTTTCGAAAAGGACCGATCGATGAACTTTGAAAGGACCGATGGCATGGACAATCGCGATCGCACGGGCGCCGAGCGGGCGCCGAGGCTGCAATCCCTCATGCTCAGGCCTTCGCCTGGGACCTGATACCGGACTCCAGCCACTGGCGGCTACTGGCGGAAAACGCCGCCTTCCTGGCCGCCTGCGGGTGAGCTCCATGTGACTCCACCCGCCTATAAGGGGCGAGGCGGGGTCAGGGACGTGGTACGGCGTCTACGACACCTATGACCTGGGCGAATTCGACCAGAAGGGCACCGTGCCAGCCAAGTACGGCACCAGGACGAATACCTCGCCGCCATCGAGGCCCTGCACGCCGCGGGCATCGCCGTGGTTGCCGACATCGTTCTCAACCACCGGATGGGGAGGCAGGCCACCGAGACCGTGCGCAACCCCGTCGACCCGGCGGCCGGCGCCGCCCATCAGCGAGCCGAGGAGATCACCGCCTGGACCCGCTTCACCTTCCGGGCCGGGCGAGGGGCGTACTCGGACTTCGCCTGGGACTGGACCTGCTTCCCACGGCATCGACTGGGACGAGGCCCGCCAGCTCGCGCCGGCGTATGGCTCTTTCGAGGCAAGCAGTGGAATGAGAACGTCGACGACGAACTCGGCAACTACGACTACCTCGCGGGCGCCGACGTCCCACGCCACGGACCTGAGGTGCGCGCCGAGCTCGACCGGTGGGGCCGCTGGTGCGTCGAGACCACCGGGGTCGACGGCCTGCGCTTGGATGCCGTCAAGCACGTCGGCGCGGACTTCTTCGCCAGCTGGCTGCCCGGGCTGCGCCGCGCCACCGGGCGGGCCCTCCCGCCGTCGGCGAATGCTGGTCTCAGAACGTGGCCGAGCTGAAGGAATACCTCCAGGCCGTCCCTCCACGAGCCTGGTCGACGTGCCCCTCCACTTCCACCTGCACGCCGCCTCGACCTCCAACGGCGACGTGGTACTCTCCCGCCTCTTCGAGGGCACCCTCGTCGAAGCCGATCCGGCACGCGCCGTCACCTTCGTCGAAAACCACGACCCAGCCGGGCCAGTCGCTGGCCTCCACCATCCAACCGTGGTTCGAAGCCCTCGGCCTACGCCCTCATCCTCCTGCGAGACGCCGGAACGCCCTGCGTCTTCTGGGGCGACTCTGTTCGGCACGCCCCGAAACCGGCGACCTGCCGGCCGTTACCAGAGCTGCCGATGCTCATGACCATGCGCCGCCCCTGGCGCACGGGCCGCAGCACGACGCCCTCGACGCGCCCGACGTCGTCGGCTTCCGCACGCGAGGGGACGCCGCCCACCCGGCTCGGGCTCGCGGTGGTGCTCTCCGACCGCCTAGCCGGAACCAAGCGCCTCCACGTCGGGCGCCGCGCAGCGGGCGAGCGGTGGGTCTGCGTCCTGGGCGGCACGAACCGGTCACCGTCGGCGACGACGGCACGGCCGAGCTTCCCGTGAGCGACGGCGGCCTGAGCGTCTATGTGCCCGAGGCGGCCAAGCCGATCCTCAACGGCTCCGAGAATACCGGCTGCGGGTGGGAAGCGGGGACTGATCACGCCGAATACCGGGGAGTAGATTGGCGCCAACCGCCTGGCCGCAGTGCTGATCGTCGGAGGACGAGGGTGACGCCTGAATCAGCGTACAGCATACTCCGAAAACAAGAGCCAGGCTCCCTAGCGAGGCTCATGGTAATGTTGCCAATGACTAATAAACACAACGACGACAGGCTTGGCTGTGACCCGCGAGAGCGGTCGCCCATTCGTCGGCGTGCAGACGCGGGAACCGCCCGAAACCTGAAAGGACAGACGATGGAGCACACGGCTCGGCGTACGGGACATTGCCATTTCCTCGACTGTGCATCGGGGTAGTGAGCTTCGGGAAGGTCTTCCGGACTTCCACCAGATGGGTCATCGACCAGGAGGCCGCAGGCGGTCATCGCCCGCGCTCTGGGCTGGGCGTCAACTTCATCGACACCGCCAACGTCTACGCCCGGCACAAGCGAGGAGTTCATCGGGCCTCGCTGAAGAACCTCGGCATCAAGCGCGAGGACGTGGTGCTGGCGAGCGAGGTCTACTTCAACGAGGGGCACCTGTCGCGCGCGGCCATCGAGCGCGAGATCGACGGCACGCTGCGAAGCGGCTGGGCACCGACTACCTCGACCTCTACATCATCCACCGCTTCGACTACGCCACCCCATCGAGGAGACCATGGAGGCCCTCGACTCCCTCGTGCGCGCCGGGAAGGTGCGGGCCCTGAGGGGCGAGCGCCATGTCGCCTACCAGCTGCACAACATGCAGGTGGTCGCGGACGCTCACAGCTGGACCCGGTTCTCCATGCAGAACTCACTCACAACCTGCTCTACCGCGAGGACGAGGCGGGAGACGATCCCGTCTGCCGCCAGTACGGCATGTCGCTCACGCCCTACAGCCCGCTCGCCTCCGGGCACCTGACCCGCCCACCTGGGACTCCGACTCCGTGCGGGCCACCACCGACGCCACCATGCGCGGCAAGTACGACCGCGAACGCGAGACCGACATGCCATCATCGAGCGCGTCGCCGAGCTCGCCGGACGTCACGGGGTGGCGATGGCGGACGTCTCCTGGCCTGGCTGTGGGCCAGGGGGCGTGACGCACCCCATTGTGGGCTGCTCGCGGCCCAGTCGGGTCGACGACGCCGTGCGCGCCCTGAACCTGACGCTCACCGAGGAGGAGATCGCCTTCCTCGAGGAGCCTACCGCGCCCACGAGCTCGTGGGCCCACTGGCCCGGCCGGGGACGCTCCGCTGGCCGGCTCGACGACCGATCGGTGACGTCCGCCGGGCGGGACGTCTCACCGCGGTGAACCGCGCCCGGACGCACAACGAGGAGACAACTGACATGACTCGCGAGACTCCCGAACCGACCGCCGAGTGGGACAGAGGTCTTCCCGCGGTCCGACGCCGTGGACCGACCGAGAAGGTCGCCTTCCGCATCCCGCTTCGGCATCACCCTGGTCGCCGACCTGTACAGGCCAAAGGGGCGGAGGGCGAGCTGCCCGCCCTGGCCGTGGCCGGCCCCTTCGGCGCCGTCAGGGAGCAGTGCAGCGGCCTGTACGCGCAGACGATGGCGGGCGGCTATCTCACCATCGCCTTCGACTAGCTTCACCGGCGAGTCCGGCGGCGAGCCGCTATATGAACTCCCGGACATCAATATCGAGGACTTCCAGGCCGCCGTCGACTTCCTGTCCGTGCGCGACGACGTCGACCCCGGGCGCATCGGCATCATCGGCATCTGCGGCTGGGGCGGCATGGCCTGGCCGCCGCGGCCCGCAGATCCGCGCATCAGGGCTCGGTCGCCTCCACCATGTCACGACATGAGCCGCGTGGCCGCCAAGAGACTACTTCGACTCCGCCGACTCCGTCCAGGAGCGCAACCGGACGGGCGTCCGTGGCCTCGCTCAGCGCACCGCCGACTACCGCTCCGGCGTCTACGCCATAGCCGGCGGCGTGGTCGACCCGCTGCCCGAGGACGCGCCCCCTTCGTCAAGGACTACTACGACTACTACAAGACGCCGCGCGGCTACCGCGGTCCTGAACTCCAACGCCGGCTGGACCGTCATCGGCGGGTCCTCGCTGACCAACGCCACCCTGCTGGGCTACATCGAGGAGATCGAGGGCGCCGTCATGATCGTCCACGGCGAGGCAGCCCACTCCTACTACATGGGCAGGGACGCCTTCGCCCGGCTCACGGGCGACAACAAGGAGTTCGTGACCATTCCGGCGCCGTCCACACCGACCTGTCACGACGGCGGCGGCAAGAGCTACTCATCATGGGGACCGGCTCACCGGGTTCTTCGACGCCCGCTTCGCCTGACCGGGACCGGAGTCCGGGGCGGCCAACTCGGCGGCGGGCCGCCCGAGATCGCCCGCACCGCCCAATAGCCGGGCGTGACGCGGGAGACGGCGGCGACGGCGTCGGGCAGCCAGCCGCTGGGGACCCACGCCCCGGCGGTGCGCAGCGTCATGGCCGGGGTGTGCGTGCTGGAGGGAGGTGCTCTCTCGCAACGCGGCCATGGGTCTGGGGCGGTCGGGCGCGCCGGGCCAGGGGCCCGCGCCGCGCTGAGGGTCGTGTTCGCGCCCCTGACCGAGCGCGAGTACGAGGGCTGGTCGAGGCCGTGGCGGAGGGCCTCGACAACGCCGGGGTGGCGCGGCGGCTCTTCATGAGCGAGGGGACGGTGCGCAATCATCAGCTCGATCCTGGCCAAGCTGGGGCTGCGCAACCGGACCCAGGTCGCGGTGGCGTACTACCGGTCGCGCGGGCCGGGTAGGCAGCAGGCTCCGGCGCCAGGTGAACGACTGGAACGGCGCCACATGAATGGCTGGAACGACGCCAGATGAACGCGATTACAATGACGCCAGATGGACGACTGGAACTGCGCCAGATGAACGACTGCGGAGGCGCCGCGAGCTGGGTCCGGCGCCGTGCGGCCATGCTGAGGGAGAGGCAGATGGAGCAGAAGGGTTATCTGCCGCGGGTCGTGGACCAGCTCATCGACGACTCGCTCGGCTGCTCGGGCGGCATCCTCATCGAGGGCGTCCGCGCTTGCGGCAAGACCATGACCGGGCGGCAGCACGCCTCCTCCGAGGTCGCACTGGACTCGGGGCTGCCGCAGATCCGCGCCGCCCTGGAGGTCGATCCGTCGCTCCTCCTGAGAGGCGGCGTGCCGCACTCGTAGATGAGTGGCAGATCGAGGCCCCTCGCTGTGGAACCTTGTGCGCAGGCGAGATCGACTCCCGCCGTCTTCCGGGCCAGTTCATCCTCACCGGCTCCTCCGTCCCGGCCGAGGACGCCTCCCGTCACTCCGGCGCGCACCGGCTCTCACGGATCCGGATGCGGCCCATGACCCTGTTCCGAACGAGGCCGAGGGCGAGCGGCGTCAGCCTGTCGAGCCTGTTCGACGGCCGGGTTCGGAATCGGTGCTCGACTCGGGGACCAACGTGCCGGGCCCTGGACGACCTGGTGCACGGCGGATGGCCGGGCGACCACGACCTGACGACCCGCCAGGCGCAGCGCCGCTCTGCGCGACTACGTCGAGGACGTCATCCAATATCGACGTCGGCCGTCTGGACGGCGAACCGCGCAGGGACGTGCGCCTGCGCGCTCATGCGCTCCCTCGCCCGGCACGTGGGGACGGAGGCGTCTTTCAGCACCCATCGCCAAGGACGTGTCCGGGCGGTCCCTGACCGCCCAGACCGCCGTCGCCTACGTGAACGCCCTCAAACGCCTGTTCATCATCGAGGAGCAGCCTCCCTGGAGCGCCCCACCTGCGGTCGCGCTACGCGGTGCGCACCTCCCGAGATTGCACTTCGTCGACCCCGCGCTCGCCGCCGCGGTGACGGCCACGTCCGCCGAGGCAGCTCCTGGAGGACCTGGAGACCGCCGGACTGTGGTTCGAGTCCCAGGTGGTGCAGCACCTGAGGGTCTTCGCCCAGGCTCTCGGCAGGGCACGTCCACCACTACCGCGATAAGGCCGGCAAGGAGGCGGACGTCGTCGTGGAACTCGACGACGGCCGTTGGGGCCGCCTTCGAGGTCAAGCTGGGCCGGCGCCAGATCCCCACGGCGCAGGCCTCGCTCGCCGCCTTCGTGGCCGACGTCGACATCGCGCGGACGCCGTCCCCGGCGTTCACCGCCGTCGTCTCGCGGACGGGCCCACGATGCCGCTTTCCGACGGCGCCGTAACCTTCCCGCTGGGGGCGCTGGGGCCCTGAGCGGAGCGCGCCGAAGCCGTCGTCGTACCCCGTCACCGCGATCGGCCACAGGGCCGGTGTCCCCGAAGCGGGAGGCCAGGGTGGCGCGCCCACTGCTGAGCGAGCTCGGCCTCGACGACCCCGTCGGTCACCCACGCGCACGGCGGGGTATCAGCGGTGGCTGGGCTGGCGGCGTCGATCTGCTTCTGCCAGAAGGCGGCGGCGTCTTTCGATCCAGCCCTCGGCGGCGGTGCCGATGCCGAGCCCGAAGCTGTGGGGCGAGACCGTCGTAGGCGTGGAACTCCGACGGCGTCCCCGCGGCCGCGATGGCGTCGGTGCGCGCCTGCATGGTGCGCCAGGGAGACGATCCCGTCAGCCGTGCCGACGCAGGCGTAGGTAGGCGGTTCCGTCCCGGTGATCTCCGAGTGCCCGGCGTACTGCATGACGACGGTGCCGGGACCGGGCACGTCGCCACCTCCGAATCGAGCGGGACCGTAGGAACTGAGGGCTGCGGCCGGGCACGCTCCCGCGGAGCCGCCCCACAGCGAGTAGCAGGCGGGGTCCACGTCGAGCTCGTCGGCGCGGGGTGGATGACGGGAGATGGCCCGCCAGGTCCGCGCAACCGCTGCGAAGATCCGGGCGTGTGCAGTGTGAAGGCCGTGTAGCCGTGGCGGGAGAGCCACAGGGCGTGCGGCATCGAGTCGTGGATGGAGCCCACGTGGGCGAAACCACCGCCCGCGCTGCACACGGCCAGCCCGCCCGCAGTGCTCCCTGAGGCCGAGGAAACGAAGATCCCGGTGTCCCTCAGCGTGGGATCGGGCCTTCTCCGCCTCGGTGTAGATGCTGTGGAAGACGACCTCGCCGCGCTCACGCCGCCCGAGCGGATCATTGACGACGTCGACCGTGGTGTCCCGTGTTGACGAAGGGTACCAGGTGAGGCAGGCCGGCCACGTCGGCCAGGGGTGTCGCCGGGCCAGGGTGGGTTGAAGGCGATGGGGAACAGAAACGGCCGTAGTCCTCTAGCAGCGGGTTGCCGATGACATCGGCGATGAGGCTGCTGCTGGTCACCGGTGAATCGCCTTCTGCTGCTCCCGCGTTGGCGACCCTCACTGTTGTGTGTGGCGCCCCGTGTTCTCGCTCGACGTAGGGCTCCTGGTCAGTACATGGAGAAGTGAGTCGCCTCGGGGTGACGTGGATCTGTTTGATCTCGGGGCCCAGACGTGTGTGTCATCCTCGTCGCCGGCGCGCGTGAAAGCATTCTCGCCGACGATGAGGGCCACTGCCCTTTTCGACTGGGTAAGCCGTCAGTGATGGCCGGATTGCGCTGGCGCATCCTCGGCATGCGCGCTTCACCAGGGCCAGTCCGAGGTGAGGCGAGCCTCGACGGCGCGGTGTCGGAAGCGATAGGGCCTGCCGCGGTGGATGATCCTGCGGGTGCGATCCAGGCGCTGCGCGGTCGGCCCCGCGTCCGTCGCCTTCTCGTAGCCTGCTTTCCGTGCGATGTTCGTCAGCGATCGTTCTTCCGGCGCAAGCTCGGCCATAGCAGCTCGATGAACTGGCGCTCGCGAGCGGAAGCCGGTCGAGGATGCGCTGCACGTGCCTCGGCCTCAGGAGCGGCATTCCGCCACCCGGCCTTGACGTGCTCGGCCGTGATGAGGTTGTCCGTTCCCGCGTACCAGGGCGCGTTCTCCGGCGAGTTGGAAGAGGAACGGCTCTCCGCGAGCCCTCTCGACGATGGCCCGCTGAGCGTCCGCCGCCAGGGAACACCCGCTCGGCGCCGCCGGCTTCGGTGGCGACCGGCCAGCCTTCGGTGACGAACGTCTGAAGTGCGGCCGTGAGATCGGCGTCGTCGATGGCGTCGAGTGACGGTCTGGAATCGACGCGCGAAAGCAGCGCCCGCCTGTGCGCCGGCCATGTCCTCGAACTCAGGGCAGGCCCGTCGGGTATACGGCTATGGGCGGGGCGAGGTCGACTTGCGGCCCACCCGCGGAGAGCGACCGTCTCTTCGTAGGCTGACAGGCGTCGCCGAGGGCGATGAGCGCTGAGCGCGCATGCTCGTCGGCGATGTTCTGCACCCTCGTCTGATGGAGCATGACCATGACGTTCTGGCGCCGCATCGCCGCGCGCCCGATCTCGATGAGGAGTTCGGTGAGGGCGGTGTAGGGCTCGGGTCCGTCTTGCGCGCGCACGGAGAGCGAGATGCCCGGGCGGCGACTGTCTCGACCCTGCGCAGGAGATCGCCGATGCGTTCTCCCGGGCAGAGGAAAGGCCGGCTGTGGATGACAGGTCGAGGAGCGCGGAGGCGAGCCCGCGAGTGGGATCCGTGCCGGGATGGGATGCGAAGCTGCGGCGTCGCCCAGTCGCCGGCTTCGGTGGCCTCGCGTGCGATCCTTCGCACGAGCGAGGACTTGCCGAGCCAGCCTCCCTAGAAATGGTGCGGCCTCGCCTGATGCCCGCCAGACGGCGCTGGGCGAAGGACGTCCCTCCGGTCGTTGAGCTGACTGGTGCGGCCAGCCCACACCTTGGGCACGGTGGTCGGAGCCCGGGCTGAAAGGCGAATCGAGTGGGGTCCTCACGGCGATAGGTTTATCAACGGGTTATGGCTTTGATAAGTTTATCAAGGACCTGTGTGGGTGATTCTCCTCTTCAGCGAGCGGGTGGTCCAGCGCTCGGCGAGCGAAAGCGCCTTCCAACGCCTTCTCGCCCGACTCGGTAGGTTCACCGCACGGGTCTGCCCGCGCACGATCACCTGTGTTCGAGATAGAGCTCAGTGAGCGCGGCGCCGAGCTTTCCGCCCAAAATGGAAGCGACGTTCGATCGAATCCATGCACGCCTCTCCTCGGGGCACGACCTCGAGATGTCAAAACCCACGAGGCGACCTAGCTCCGCGCCCGACAGCTGCCAGGCGCCATCAGATATCCCCGTGCGCGCATCCGATCCGCGAGGCGAACCCGAGACGGCCGGCGAGATGGCGATAGCACGTGCGGGCTTCGCGCGAGGTTGTGATTCTGCGTCACGCCCGCAGCAGACTCCGCGCGGAAGGGGATTGGGTCGCCGCGATCACGCCGAGGCCCTCGACGATGCGGACGACGTCGTCGCCGGAGGGTACCACGCCGGTGTGCCTGCCCTGGCGGATCTTGCGGACGAGGCCCGGCTCCCGCGAGTGCGTTCACGTGTTCGCTTCCCGTCGACCGTGTGATACCCGCGTAGGCGGATAAGCTCGCCGACGGTCCACGCGCGCCCGTCCATGAGCGCGCTGCATCATGACCGTGCGCGAGGATGCGCCAGCGCGGCCGTGACCCTCGCGATGTCCGGAGGGACTCGTCGCGGTAGGCGGGGCGTCGCATATTCATACGCCCAGAATACGGGGCGCATTATTCGGCGTGAGTCGAATCGTGAGCGCTTTGGATTCCGCTCGAGGGCTGGTGGCGCGCGCCGAGGTCGTCACTCGATTCTTCGAAGTGCGGCGTGTGGCCTTTGTTGTGGCCGATGGTCGGCGACCGCCGGCCACGATCTGGATTCGACCGTGCGGTGGTAGCGTTTCGGCCATGGCATTCTCCGATTTCCTCATCGACGGCCTGTCCCGCTCGCGTGACGCGTTTCGACCGCAGGCTCTCCGGCGTCACCGTGAAACAGGCCACCAGCGCAGCGAAAAAGGCGCCCCGTGCGGACTCGCTGAGCTGGCTCGCCTGGGACACCGCCCGGAGATCGACTTCCAGATCGCGCCGCTTGCGGGCGCGTCGAGCCGGTGTGGATCACCGGGCGCCACAAGGAGCGCTTCGCCCTGGACCTCCCCGACGACACCGAGGACTGGCGCCATGCCCCGAGCAGGCGGCCAAAGTGGTGGTCGGCGACATCTCCGTGCTCACGGCTTACCCTCGACGACTGCCTACGCCGATGGCCGCCGGCTACCTTCGCACCGTGGGCGAGGGCGATGTGGACGCCGTCGTCGACGATTCCTGGGACCCGCCCGTAACCCTCGCCGCGCGGCTGGTTTCGATCGTCGACGACGCCGCGCCAGCACCCGGCAGGCCGATCTACACCCGCCGCCTCCTCGGACTGCCCGGCTGACAGCGGGCTGTATGATCTGGTCATCGCCGTTTCAAAGGAGCACCATGCCGCGGAACTGTCGAGTGCTGACGATGTGGACATTCGTCTCAGGTGCCCGATCCCCGGGACATCGGACCGGTTCTCATAGACGGCGAGGAGCCGATCGCCGCCTAGAAGACCTTGCGCGTGACTCCGCCGTCTTCACGGACCGACGTCTGATCGTGCGCGATGCACAGGGGATGACAGGGAGAGAAAGTCGAGATCTATTCCCCTGCCGTACTCCTCGATCGATCATGTGGTCGTCGGAGAACGCGGGATGATCGACTTCAACTCCGAACTCGGGCTGTGGACGCACGCCGGGCATATCAGGTCAAGCTCGGCCGAGGCGTTGACGTTCAGCGTCTCGATTCCCTCATCTCCACAAGGATCCTCACAGCAGGGGCACTGACCACTCCGAAGCGTCGAGTCGCGCCGCGCGAGCATGGTGGATTGATCTGCTCCCGCGGCCTCGGCACCGGCTCCGATGCTGGCGGAGTGCATGGACTCTCCCGTTCTAGGAGCGTCGACGTCGGTGGGATCGAAGCTCGAGGAGGAGCCGGGCCGGAGAAATCGCCCCCGCTGTGCCCTCCGCTGGAGTCGCCGCCGCTGGAACTGCCACCCGCTGGAGCTGCTCGGAACGTAGGGACGACGCGGAGAATAGCCCACCACCAGGTCGGAGATCGGGGTGAAGGAGCTGAACGAGCCGCTGTCGTCGGGAGGCTTCCCCCGCCGTCGCCCGAGCTGACGGCCGAGCGCGAGGGAGTCGGGGTTGAGGCGGATCGTCGAATGCGGGTCGGCAGTATCCGTGCGTGCCGCTGAAGAGCCAGTAGCCGCTGTAGGCGACGTTGTTGCTCGGGACAGCGAGTTGTTGAGCAGCGACGGCGTTCATCGGCAGCCGTGAGGTGTCGAGGTCGATGGCTCGGCGCGCCAGCCGCCTGGCCGGGTCTCGGTCTCGTCGGCGATCCCGTCCAGCTCGTCGAGCGCCGTCGAGGGCTTGAGCTCGCCGGCCTCCAGCTCGGAGGTCATCGCGTTCAGCCGTTGGCGCTGAGCGGACCCATGCCCGCGTCTCCTCGGTGTCGACCGTCGCCTGCGAATCGTCGACCTGTTCGTACAGGCGGTTGAGCGACTGCAGGTCCTCCATCACCGGCCCCTGCTCGTTGACCCAGACGCCCTCCCAGCCGGAGGACATGGTCAGGAGCGTGGCGGTGTTGGCGATGACGTCGTCGAGCGAGATCCAACGCGGCGGAACGCTTCTTGAGATCGTGACCCGTCCCAGCATCTTCAAGTCGAACCACTGGGCGCCCACGGGGTCGCCGAAGTCCTGCCACTCCGCGTGAACTTCGCGTACTCCCCGCGGAACCATCGGTAGCGCGCCATCACCTGAGCGCCGTGGGGCTCATCCTCGGGAATCGTGCTGGCATGCAGCTCGGTGTGTGTCGTAGTCGTGGGTGACCTGGGAGTGGTGGCGCAACGCTCTCCCGCGCGCGGCGTCGGGCCGCCAACCCGCGATATAGGTAGCAGCAGAGCCACGCCAGGCCCGCGATGGCGACGACGCCCGGCATGGCATAGGTCGTCCCACGTCTCCGCTGCCGGGACGAGCCCGCGAGGTCCGCGGTCTTCTTCGCCATCGACACCGTGCCCCATACCAGTCGCCGATGCGGTACTGATCCTTCGCCGCATTCTGGACGGCGGCCTGCTGGCGGAGAGGAATCGTGATGTCCTCGCCGAAGTAGCAGCCCACTTTCCTCCCGTCGGGGCGACGGCGAGATCACCAGACCATCACTCCAGTAGTTGGAATTCGACTGAGAGATCCACGGAACGTCGGTGTCGCTGTGCTTGCGGGGCGTACTTGAGCACCTCGTCGTTGAGATTGACGATATCGGAGCCGCGTACGGTGAGCACCGCGACGTGCACCTTCCGACGGAACGTCAGGCGTTGGAGCTCGTCGGCCAAGGGGTCTGGTCTGGAGGACGTCCGCCTCGTCGTGGATCTCCACCGTGGGATGGTGAGTCTTGCCGAAAGGCCACAACGCGACGATGGGAAAACGGCGATGAGAGCCAGACTCGTCGTGACGTTGAGCGAAGGCCAGAACCGCCCGTATGCCTCCCATGCGAACGATGAGCGGCTGCCGAGGCATTCCCTTTCGCTGCCTACGGGATCCGCGTCTTGCTGTGATGTCCGCGCACTGTCAATATCCTTCTCTGCCATGAAAAGCCATTCTCCCTCCTGTGCGTAGAAGTGGAGCACCGCCTACGTCGAACAGGGACATCTGCCCGTCATTCTCTCTCCTGTGCTGACAGTGGAGAACTGCGTCCACGACAAGAGATGAGACGTGGTTGAGGCTTGCCCGAGGGTGAGCTCCGCCTCGGTGCCGAGTGGCGGCACCGAGGCGTGAAGTCCGGCCCGAAGCGTCGACGTGGGCGGGTCTCAGACGCCGAGCATCCTGCGGTACTCTCTCGGGCAGCATGCCGACTTCGCGCTTGAACAGCGCGGAGAAGCGGCTGGCGGAGGCGTAGCCACGGACCGCCCCACCTGTTCGATGGTGAGATCGGGCTGGCGCAGCAGAAGCTCGGCCTGGCTCATCCGCCGCCCCTGCACGTACTGGGTGACCGTCTGCCCGTTGAGCAGCGAAGGTCTCCTTGAACTTCGTGGGGGCTCATGCCGCGATCCTGGCCAGATCGCCGATGCGCAGGTTCGCCGAACAGTGGTCGTCGATGTAGCACACGATGTCGTGCATGCGCTCGCGGTCGGCCGGGTTCACGTGCTTGACTCCGCCGGTCGCCGAGCCCAGCCGGGAGCGCTCCACGATGAGTCCCATCGCCTGGAGGACCTTGCCTTCGTGTAGAGACTCAGGTGCTCAGGGTCGCCCGGACGCGGCCAGAGCCGGGACAGCAGGGGTCTTCATCTCGGGGAATTCGCCGTCCGGCCGAGCGAGACGAAGGCCCGCTCGACGTCCTGGAACTCGCCCGCGTACTCCCTGTTCAGGGAACTGCGCCGAGAACTCCGGCGTGATCTCGATGGCGACGCTCTGCGAGGGATGCCGCCGTGCGCCACGCCCTTCCACGGGCCGCTCCCGATGCTCTGGCCCCACGCTGTTGGACCTGAGCCTGCGATACGGGCTGAACTCCTCGCCGGCGATCGACTTGAACCACGTGACCGTGAGGTAGCTGGGCGGCTCGACGTCCGTGATGAAGTCGCGGCGCAGTGAAATCGTGGATGCTGATGCTCCACAGCGCCCTCTCGGGGAGAGGAAGTGAAACCAGCGGTGCACTCCCGCCCCTCGGACCGGTACGAGTGCCAGAGCCGCATCGAGGGCCCGCCGCCGCTCTCCACGAGCCTTCGCTCTCCAGAGCGGATTCTGCAGTGACTTCCTCACGCCGACGTCCTCCCGGCCTATGACGATGAGACGCGATTATGCGCCGATGGGACTGGAATGCCTGGCGGACGGCCTGCGGCGGCGTCCCATCCATACACTCGGATAGGTTAGCAATACCTGAGTTGGGAAAGGACGAGGAAGTGGGCAAGCAGCGATGTCGACCGGCGACGGGAGGGACCGGACAGAAGGAGGGCCCGGAGAAGGAGTCCGGTGGCAGGGCCCGGCTGAGGCGGGCTCCGCCGAGCAGATGCCGGCGAGGGACCTCGCCGGGCTCACCACCGCGCGACCTCATCACGACCGGCGTCTTCACCGCGGTCTTCCTCGTGTTCATGATCGTCGGGAGCGCCTTCTTCGCGCCCAACCCGTCCTCACGTTCTGGATGCCCGCCGCGTCGGCCCTGCTCACCGGCCCCGTCTATCTGCTGCTCATCGCGAGGTCCTCCCAAGCACGGCCCGCTGGCCATCCTGGGCGTCGTCATCGGCGCGATCATGTCTCGCCACCGGAATGTACTGGGGGTGGGCGGTGAGCTCCCGCGCTCCCTGGGCGTCGTGGCCGACGTCATCGCCGGCCTCGGCCGGTTCAGGATCAAACCGCTCAACCTGACCGCCTTCGTCGTCTACTCGCTGGCCCCCATGGGCTCCTACATCGCTGCTGTGGGTGGACCCGGACGCCTACACGGCGTACCCTGACCGGCAGGGGGCACCGAGCGGGCGTGCATGGACACCATGCTGGACACGGCCGTCGACTGGATGCTGCCCGCGCATGATCCTCGCGACCGTGGTCTGCGCCCTCGTCAGCGGCCTGGCGCATGCGCCTGCTGCGCAGGCAGTTCGAGCGCGCCGGCGTCACCGCCTGACCGCCGCCGATGACGCAGACGCATAGCCGCGGCCTGCCGGTGCAGGCCGGGCACGCGGGCGGTGCGTCCGCGGATCCGCGCACCAAGCTGATCCTCATCGCCGCCATGACACTGGCGGTGGCCCTCGCGCCGAGCCTCGCCTACGAGATGCTCCTCGCGGCGCTGGCCTTCGGCTTCAGCGTCATGCTGGGAAGGCCGAGGCCTCCGCGGTCATGCTCCGTCCTGTACGCGGCGGCGGTCGCCGCCACCCAGCTCGTCCGTACCTGGACGGCGTGGCCCTGCGCACCGCCTTCGGATCCTTCTTCCTGCTCATGCGCAAAGTCTTCGCCTGCGCTCTCGCAGCCTACGCGACCGTGACCACCACCCACGTCAACGAGCTCGCAGGGCTCCTGGCGCAGGTCGCGCGCGCCGCCAGCTGAGCATCCCCTGGCCGTGGCCATGCGCTACGCGCCCGCCGTGAGCGAGGGACTGGAGCTTCATCAGGACGCCATGCGCATGCGCGGCATCTCTCCCAGCCCGCAGAGCCTCCTCAGGCTCGGCGCGCACCGTCGACTGCGTCTACGCTCCGCTGCTCATGGGCAGCGCCAGCCGTGTCTGCGACGACCTGTCGATGGCCGCCATCGTGCGCGGCATCGAGAACCCCGCCGAGCGCACTTGCTACTGCCCATCGCGATGCGCCCGGTGGACTACGCCATGCTCGCCCTGGGCCTGTGCGCCGTGGCGGGCGCTCCCATCTGCAGGCCATCGGATGATCCGCTTCGAGCACGCATCCTTCGCCTACCGTTCAGGCGCCGCAGCCGAGGGCCGGGGTTCGCGACGTCTCCCTCCACGTGGGCTCCGGCAAGTGGTGGTCCTGCGGGCGCTCCGGATGCGGCAAATCCACCCTGCTGCGCGGCCAACGGGCTCGCCCGCGCTTCTTCCCGGGAGAGAGACCGGACGCGTCCTGCTCGACGGCGAGGAGGTCGGCGACCTGGTCACCTGGCGGATCGCCGAGCGCGCGGGGACACTGTTCCAGAACCCCGCACTCAGTTCTTCAACGTCGACGCTACCGAGGCGGCCTTCGCCTTGGAGAGCGCCGGATGGCCGGGAGAGGAGATCCGCGCCCGCGTCGGCGAGACCTTCCGCGAGCTGGGCCTGGAGGACTGGCCGGACGCAGCGTCTTCCGCCTCTCCGGCGGGCAGCGCCAGAAGGTCGCCTACGCGAGCATCTGGGCCTGCGGCCGTCGAACCTGTTGCTGGACGAGCCGACGAGCAACCTGGACATGCCGTCCATCGCGGACATCGCGGCCTTCGTCGCGCACGCGAAAGCCGCGGGCCGTTCGATCCTGGTGGCCGAGCACAGGCTGGCCTGGCTCACGGGCATCGCCGACGCCTACGTCTACCTCCGAGGAAGGCCGCGTCTCACGCGTCATGGACGCCCGCGAGTTCGCGGCGCTCAGTCCGCAGGAGCTGGTTTCCATGGGACTGCGCACGCGCGACCTCGACGACGTCGCGCCCGCGAGCGACGCCGTCGCGCCCGCCGGCCGGGCGCCGCGGCGTCGCGCCTCGGCACAGGGGGCTGTCGGTCGACTACGGCCGGGGCCCAGTGGTGCGCGAGGCCGACGTGGACCTGCGCTCCGGGCGAAGTCGTCGCCCTCGCCGGCCGCAACGGCGCGGGGAAGACCACGCTGTGCCGCGCCCTGTGCGGCTTCGAGCTGCAGAGCGAAGGGGGCGGTCAGCCTCGACGGGAGGCGCGCTGCGCGCAAACGCCGGGGCGCGCCTCCTCCATGGTGTTCCAAGACGTCGACTACCAGCTCTTCGCCGAGTCCGCCGCGGCCGAGGTGACCTTCGACCTGCCGCGCCGCGAAGACCCGCCGCCTGGACGTCGGACGCCGTCCTGCGCGAACTCGCGCTGAGCGAGGCGGCCGCCAGGCACCCGGCCACGCTGTCCGGCGGCCAGAAGCGGCGCCTGGCCGTCGCGGCGTGCCTGGCGGCCGACAAGCGGCTCCTCGTCTTCGACGGGCCGACCAGCGGGATCGACCTGGACGGGATGCGCCGCGTCGCCCGCCTGCTGGGCCGATTGGCGGCCCAGGGCCGCGCGATCCTCGTCGTCACCCGACCTGGAGCTCATAGCGTGCGCCTGCGACCGCGTCCTGCACATGGACTGGCGGGCGCGTCGTCGGCTCAGAGCCTCAGTCCGCGACGACTTCGACGCGGTCGGACGATGACGGGCGCATCCGCGTCCGTGCAAACGGAAGGAAGGAGAAGCACCCGTGAACAAGACGAGCAACCCGGTCGCCCTCGTGCTCCGATGGGCGGGCAGGAACAGGAAGTACTTGGTGGCCTCCATCGTCTGTGCGACACTGTCGGGACTAATGGTTGCGGTGCCCTATTTCGCCGTGTTCGACATGATGCGCGCCGTCTACGAGGGCAGGTGCACGACCCGGGTGGTCGCCGTCGACGCGCCGCCGTCTAGTGGCGGGCACGCTGCTGCGCCACATCCTGTTCGGCGTGTCGAACGCCCTCGCGCACAAAGGCGCGTACGGCGCCCTGCTCGACGTGCGCTGCAGCGTCCTCAACCGCCTGTCGAAGGCGCCGCTGGGCGAACTGGACGACCGCAGCACCGGCGGATCAAGACCGTCCTCTCCGACGACGTCGAGGCTCGAACTCCTGCTCGCGCACAACCTGCCGGAGGCTGCGCAGTACGTCTCGGGGCCCGCCGCCGCATTCGTCTTCCTCCTGACCGCGAACGCGCCGCTGGCGCTGGTCACGCTCGTCCCCGCGATCGCCGCGTTCGCGGTGCTCGTCCGCCTGTTCAAGATCGCCCGAGCCATCATGCCCCGAGCCATGAAGTCCCTGGAGGACATGAACTCGGTCGTAGTGGAGTACGTCAGCGGCATGCGCGTGATCAAGGCGCTCGACGCGGGCGCCCGCTCGTTCAGGCGGTTCCGCGCCGCCGTGGACGAGGAGCACGAAGTGTGGGGCGAGATGTCGCGCCGGACCGGCCCCGGGTTCGCGGCCTACGTCGTCGTCATCGAGGCGGGCCTCCTCCTCATGGTCCCCCTGGGCGCCCTGATGCTGACCCACGGCGCCGTCGACGGGTCGACCTATCTTCTCTTCGCCTTCGCGAGGTCTCTCTACCTGACTGAGATCAGGCTGCTGCGGGACTTCTCAACAAACTCTCCCCAAGCCTCGGCGGGCCGCCCAACGCGTCCAGGAGCTCCTCGACGTTCCCGCCTTCGGGGCTGGCCCGAGGCCTTTCCCGAGGACGCGTCGATTCGCTTCGACGGCGTGTCCCTTCGCATACGGCGACGACGCCCCGAGGTCCTGCACGACGTCTCGCTCACCGTGGGGGCGGGCGAGCGGCTGGCCCTCGTCGGGCCCCTCCGGTTCGGGGAAGTCGACTCTCGTCGAGTGGTGGGGCGCTTCTACGACGTAACCTCGGGCGCCGTGACCATCGGCGGGAGGGATGTGCGCGACATCGACTACGACGACCTGCTGGCGCACGTATCCGTGGTGTTCAGAAGACCTTCCTCACCAGCGGGACGATCGCGGAGAACATCCGCGCTGGGCCGACGCCACGCTCGAGGAAGTGCGCGCGGCAGCGCGCCTCGCGCAGGCCGACGCCTTCATCGCGGCGCTCCCCGACGGATACGACACGGTCATCGGCACTCTGGGCGCACGGCTCTCAGGCGGCGAGCGTCAGCGCATCGCCATCGCCCGCGCCATCCTCAGAGACGCGCCCATCCTCGTGTTGGACGAGGGCCACGAGCTCAGCCGACCCGGAGGGACCAGGCCTTCATCGACGAGGCGATCGCCAGCCTGTGCGAGGGCGCAGACGGTGCTGATCGTCGCCCACCGGCTCGACGTGGTACCGCAGCTGCGACCGCGTCGCCGTGATCGAAGACGGATCGCTCACCGCCGTGGGAACCCGACGAGAGCTGCTCGCGTCCAGCCCCTACTACCGCACGGTCTGGGAGGACTACAACCAGTCCCGTTCCATGAACTATCGCGTCGGGCAGCGGACTCCGATGCGATGGACGCCCGCAGGAAGCGGGAGGCGCTCGCGGAAGCGGCGAGGCGGCTTCGACGACGGCGACGTCAGCGGATGCGGCGCCGGCTGAGGGCGGCTCCCTTCGCGAAGGGCCGGGACTCACGTCTCGTGCGCGTGCACGGTCGTCGAGGCATGCTGGGCGGCTTCAACTTCGTGCTCGTCTACCTGGTGATACAGCGGGTCTTCTCCGATTCCGTCAGCCTTGCAGCGGCGTTGTTCGGGGTGCAGGCGCGCTCGTCGGGGTGTTCGCCCTCCGCCTGGCGTCTACTCCCTCGGCTACGTCCGCGGGGCAGATCGGCGGCTCGCGCATCAGCCGAAACCTGCGCGTGTGTCGGGCGACTCCATCAAAGCGGATCCCCTCTCCCGCTTCACCGAGCGCTCCAGCGGGGAATACCTGCAGGCCCTCACCGTGAACGTCAGCGACTACGAGCAGATCCCTCACCCACAGGACGGGCGACATCCTCAAGAACGTCTCCCTGGCGAGCGTGATCACCGTCTTCGTCGCATTCTTGTACGCCCGGCCGGAGCGGTCGTGCTGCTGTCCTTCCTCCTCCTCGTCCCGCCGTCGCCCTGTCATGGCGCCAGGTCGAGGTCCACGGCCCCCACAAGGACGAAGTGCGCGCGAGCAACTCCAGCGCCATCATGGAGCACGTCGACGGCATGCAGGCCCTGCGCGCCTACGGCATGGCGGGCGTGCGCATCGATGCGATCGTGGACGGCATGCGGGAGTTCTCGCGCGTCAGCTACGTCTACGAGCGGGCCGTCACTGACCCGTGGGGGTGGCTCTGGCGATCCTGGCGGGCCTGGGCCAGCCCCTACTCGTCGTGCTGTGCTACCAGGCGTGGAAGGCGGATGCCGTCGCCGCCTCTTCCTTCCTGCTCATCTCCATGATGCCGCTGTTGACGTTGAGGCTCGTCAACGGCATATTCATCGACCTGACCGCCTACCGGAACCTCAGGATCGCGAGGAACAACGTCGCCGCCGTGCTCGCTGAGCCTCAGGAGGCAGCCTGACGCCGTGCCCATGGAGGGCGGCGGTCAGCCTCTCCATGTGGACTTCTCCTGCGGGCGGGGGCCGCGCGTGCTCCGACTTCAGCCTTCGCGTGCCGGAGGGGCTGACGGCGCTCGTGGGCGAGTCGGGCTGCGGCAGAGTCCACGGTGCTCAGCTGATCGCCCAGCTGTAGCCCGCTCGGATCGCGGGACCATCGCCTTCGGCGGCGCCGACACCGCCACCTACGCGCCCGGGCGTGCTGCGCAACGTGGCGCTCGTGGACCAGGACGTGTTCCTCTTCGACGACTCGGTTATGGACAACGTGAGGTACGCGCGGCCCGGAGCGAGCGACGAGGAGGTGCGCGAGGCGTGCCAGCTGTGCGACGCCGACGGCTTCGTCAGCGCGCTGCCGAAGGCTACGCGACGCGGATCGGGAGAGACGGCGGGTTCCTGTCGGGCGGCGAGCGCCAACGCATCTCGATCGCCGCGCCATTCTCCGTGACGCGCCGATCGTCCTGCTCGACGAGGCCACCTCCAACCTGGACGTGGAGAACGAGCTGGCGGTACGCAAGGCCGTCGCCAACCTGCTCTCCTCGCGCAAGACCGTGGTCATGGTGGCGCACACGCTCTCCGTCATCCGCAAGGCGGACAGCATCGCGGTCATCGACGGCGGGGCGGTCGCCGAGCAGGGGCACGCACGAGAGCTGCTCGCGTGCGGCAAGTATGCGCGCATGGAGCGCCTCGCGACCATAGCGAAGCCCTTCAGCATCTGCGCGAGGCGAGGCGTTCGCGAGGACCGCCCTTCAACTGGGTGCCGATGAGCACGGCTATCTCGGCGGCCACCGCCCGCGAGCCTCATCGCGGCGTATGGCATGAACCGAGTCAGGTAGAATCCCCGATGACGAAGGGCTCCTGTCAGATTGGGAGTGCAGGCATGGCGAAATCCGCGCAAGGCGCTAGCGCTGCTCGGACGTCCAGTGTTGGAGGGCGTCGAAGGATAACCACGAGGCGGCCCTCGCCGGATCCAGAGCGGTCGGTGACGGCAACGCCAACGCTACTGTGCACCTTCCGGCGGGGCTCGCCGCTGGTCGAGGTGCCTTCGGGCCGATCTGCGCCTGGTTTCAGTGTCTCACAGGGACGATAGCGCCCTGCTCTTTTTCGACGTCGGCTCCGGCGAGTCGGTGGCTTAAAACTGCTCTACGTCAAGAATGCCTTTCAGCTGGTTCTGGAAGTGCCCCGGACTTCTTTGAGCGGTGCGGCCAGGCTATCGCCAGCGGCTACGGCGATCCGTCTCGCCTGGCTTGGAACGACATGTCCGGTTTCCGGATCATGGCGCAGATAGATGCCAGTTGGGACCGTTGGATCGCCATGCAGAAAGGGGACGCTGGAGCGTGCCGTGATGTCTGCTACAAGGGCGCGGGTGATGTCCCGCGGCGGCGGGGACAGCTATGGCTCATCGGGAGGCGCGCCTTAGGGGACCATCGTGCTGGGGCGTCGCCTTTCACGAGCAGCCAAGCCGGGGCCGGCCGGTCGCTGAGCCCCGAGCTGAGTCGGTTGCTGAGTGCGGATGTCGAAGCCACAGGGCGAGGATGTGTTCCTGGATCCGTTCGCTGGAAGTGGGCGCTTTGCAGGGGCGCGCGCGGAGATGGCCGGCCAGGCGGGTCATCGGGGTCGACCTGTACGCCGAGCCTCGTTTCGACAGCCCGAGGCCCGCGCGCCGATCGAGTTCCTGCGCGACGCGCTCGAACTGCCCTCGGTGGAGTCGGGTTCGGCAAGCGTGGTGGCGACGGACCCGCCGTGGGGGAGTTCGAGTCTTTCGCCGGGTCGGCCCAGGAGTTCTACGCGGCCAGCGGCGAGCTTCCGCCGCGTACTCGACCCGCGGACGGGACGGCTGGTGCTACTGGTCTCACGGAAGATGGGCAGCATGCGGCAGATGAACTGATACGTGCAGGATTCGAAGGGCCACGGCTGGTTCCGGTGCTGGTCAACGGCCATCCGGCGACTGTCTTGAACGCCTGTCCGGCGGAGGCGAGGGACGATGGCGGCTGACAAGGGGAGCCGGCCCCGGCAGTCATCGCCTTCATTCGAACTTCATTCGAAGCGCCCCCGCTCGCAGACCACTCGAGTGCCCCCACTCGGTCAGGGCGGCCAAGGCGGGAAGGAAAGTGCGCCCGAATTCGGTGAGCGAGATAGACCGTCTTCACAGGCGGCTTGCTCGAAGACTTCCCGTGAGACCAGCCCGTCCGCTCCAGCTGCCTGAGCTGGTTGCTCAGCACCGCCTCACGTCGGCGAGATGAGGGCGCGCCGCAGCTCGCCGAAACGTTTCGGCCCGTGCTGCGGGTGGTGAAGGATGACCGCCTTCCGCTTGCGCCCACCAAATCCATGGCGACTGTGATGGGACACGGGTAGGTTTTCCACCCAGACTCACGAAATCGCTGATGCATTCCGTTCTCATGGCCTGCGCCTGCCTTCCCAGGGTACCTATCCGAAAGGATAGTTCTTGTTCCAGTCGACTCGCGGTTCCATACTGGCGTTTGCACACGATCATAACCCCCTGAGTTCAAGGAGAATGCCGCAATGCCCCGCTGAACCGCTCATAGCCGTCGCCAGCGGCACCAGCAAGCAAGGTCGCAGCGTCGTCGGGACGCTGATGAGACGACGGACGCTTCAGGTGCGCGCCCTCACCCGCGATCCCTCCTCCTCTGGGCGCAGAACCTCGCCCGGCTCGGCGCGAGTCGTCTCCGCCCGCTGGCGCTGGGGCACGACGAGTGGCTCGCCGCTTTCGTCGGCGCGGACGGCGCACTCCTGATGACCCCGCCCATCGCACCGGAGGCTCGCGCGAATACGAACTGGGGTGCCGCCTGGCGGAACGCCGCCGTGCGGGCGGGCGTCGGACGCCTCGTGTTCAGCGCCCTCGAAAACGTCGACGAGATCTCAGGCGCGGAGCAATGGTTTTCGCCCTCACTTCACCGATAAGGCGGATCGCCGACTACATCCGCACGCTGCCCGTGACCTGCGCCTTCGTCATGCTCTCCTTCTTCTTCACCAATCTGCTGGAGTACTACGTGCCACGCAGAAAGGCGACTCGCTCATTCTGCCCGTCTACCTTCCCGAAGTTTTCCGGGCGCCGCTTCGTGGACCGCTGACGGCCACCGGCCCGGCGGTACTCGAAATCCTCTCCACCCGAGGCCTACCGGGGGCCGAACGCTCCCGCTCGTCGGCGACATCGTCTCGCCCGCGAGAGCAGTCGAGACCTTCCAGCGGGTCACCGGCGTGAAGGCCGAGTGCGGCGATGCGTTCACGCGCGAGGTCTGCTCCACTACTTCCCGAACTCGCCGCCGAATCGCAGGCGAAGGAGATCCTGGGCATGGTCAACTACACGGTGAACTACGGGTATTTCAGGCCGGGACGCGACTTGGAATGGAGCCGCCGCCTCACCGGCACCCCTCGCGGGAGCAGTTCCTGCGCGCCACCGGATGGCGCGCAGCGAGCGCACCTTCGGCAGCTCGCATAGCTGAACGGGGATTAGATGTGTATGGGTAACTCTGAATGGGTATGAGGGTTGACCTGCGGGGCTTCGGATCGCATCCTGTTGGCAGCCACTTCCAGCGCTCATTTCGCACAGCCAGAACAACCTGAGGAATCCACCGTGTTCAGCAATTGCACTCCCCGAGTCCGTCCGTCCGCCCGGTCGGCCAGCACCTTCCAACAGGCCCGGGGCCTGGGAGGAATCAGATCCTCCAGCGGGCTCGGCGGCGTCGGCGTTTCCCGTCCTCGATCCTCCCGGCTCGGCCTTCTCTCAGCGATCGCGATGATTCTGACCGTGGCCGACGTCGGTGCCACAACCCCTCCGCTCAGCGGCCGGCTGCTGTGCCGACCGGCCGCTACGTGGCCCTCGGCGACTCCTACGCTTCAGGCTTCAGCGTACTCCCGTATGCCAAAGGCACCGACGTCGTCGGCGGCAGCAGAGTGCAAGCGCTCCGAGGGCGCCTACGCTCACAGGGTGGGCAAGCGCATCGACAGGCGCTGGATTTCCACGCCTGCGCCGAGGCCCGCACCAGAGACTTCTACCAGGCCAACACCGCCTGGGGCGAGCCCGCCCAACTCGACGCGTCGGCTCGTCCACCGGCCTGGTGACGTTCTCCATCGAGGCAACGACGCAGGTTTCCACAGACCCTCACACCGACTGCATCGGGGGCGCGAGGATATTCGCTTCGTCACGTGCGGCGGCGACAAAGAGATCACCGACCCGGTCGACGCCGCCCTGGACGCCCTGCGCGGCAAAAGCACGCAGAAGGCATCCACAGCTACGACGCGATCATGGCCGACATCCGTTCACGCGCCCCAAGGCCGCGGTCGTCGCGATCGGCTATCCCCATATGTTCCCCGTCAAGGGAGGAAGCGGACTGATCCGGGGCGCTGCGAGGGGTCAGAAAGGTGGATCAACGTTGGATCGCAGCCAAGACCGATGAGGTCAACGCGGCCCTGAAAAGGCCTCCGCGCTGCGCCACGGCTACCTGTTCGCCGACCCGACCGGCGCATTCAACGGCCGCCGAGCTGTGCGGCGCCAAGGGATCGTGGTTCTACGGCCTCTTCGAGGACGGCCGCTTCACCGATCGCCGACGGGCACACCGCAACCGCACGCCGTCATGAACGCCCCTGAAGAGGACGGAGGCGGCCAGCAGGCGCCGCCCTCCCCGCCGCCGAAGAGCGGGTCCGCAACGCGCGGCCCAAGGCGCCATGACCGTCGCCGCAACGGCTCCCGGCTCTCCTTGGACGCGTCGGCCTCCACCGACGCCGACGGGACCGTCGCCAAAGTCGACTGGTACATCCAACGCCCCGACGGCAGCGAAGAGGAACTCCACGGCGTGCGGACCGCCACCACGGTTTCCGCCGACCAGGCCGTCTCCGTCACCGCCGTCGTGAAGGACAACCGCGGCATGGAGGACTTCGTCACGCAGGTGTCGCCCGCAGCAAAGGGCAGGCCAATGGCGCCGTGGCCGGGAAGCCCCCGGGCGATACCCTGACGAGCAGCGGTTCGTCCCTCCTAAAGGATTGCGATGTCGAGCATTCTCCACACGGCCGCATAGAGCGCCAGTACACCCATGGACACGGCCCGGCGGTGCTCGAAGGGCACTCGCGCCGCGGCGCCTGGATTCGGCGGGATATCTGCTCCCCGCCTGCGCGGTATGGACCTGCTCGACGTCGGATGCGGGCCGGCGTCCATCACCGCCGATCTCGCCGAGCTCGTGGCGCCCGGACGGGTCGTGGCGCTCGACGCCTCTCCCGCCGCGTTGGGCGGCCCGGGCCACCGCGGGTCGTGGGGCCTCCTGGACCGAGTCGAACTGGCCGCCGGCGACGTATTCGCTCTGCCCTTCGGACGGCGCCTTCGACGTAGTCCGCCCATCAGGTGATCAGCACGTGGACGAGCCGGTGGCGGCCTGGCCGAGATGCGCCGAGTCGCCCGCCCCGGCGGGACGGTCGCGAGTGCGCGACGCCGTCTACTCGGCCAGAGCTGGTTCCCGCGGCCCGAAGGGCATGGACCTGTGGCTTTCCGTCTAGTCGGCCACACGCCCGGAGCCAACGGCGGCGAGCCCGACGCCGGAAGCAGGCTGCTGGCATGGACGCGCCAGGCGGGGCTGACGCAGGTGGTCGCCTCGGCCTCGACCTGGTGCTTCGCCACGGGCGAGATCGCGAATGGTGGTCGGCCACATGGGCCGAGCGGTGCTGACTTCGTTCATCACGAGGCGTGCGAGATCGGTTTGGCGACGGCCGACGACCCTCGGGCGATGGCCGAAGGATGGCGGCAGTGGGGTGCAAGCGAGGACGGGTGGTTCACCGTGGTCCACGGAGAAATCCTCGGTGAGTGCGTGATTGTAACGAACTCAACTCCAGCAGGGAAAGGCTCATCAGGTTCGTCTTCTTCAACGGCAGAAGTCCGTCGTCAAGCTCTTTTTAAACGCAGGTAAATGTTTCTCATGGCTGCCTATCCGATAGATGCTCACCTGCGTCGCTGCTTCGTTCGAGCTGCTATCGATGCCCTTTTGCCACATCATCGAAAAGAATATGCAGTCTCGGCGGTAATTTTCTCCAGACGCGTCCTGCAGCTGAAAAGCGCTTATCCTGGCGCGCTTTTCGAGGACTTCCTCCTCTACAGCTTCTGGTGCATTCAAAGCTCCTAAAACGCTGAAAAGTAATCTTTCCTTATTTATAGAAAAGAAGTTGATGCTCGGTCCTGCATAGATAATGGTATACCCACTCATGTGGGATTTTCTGGTTGGTCAATGTCTAAACAGCTCAAATCCACGGTGACGGGTGGTAGATCTGCAGCCGACACCCGAGGTATTTCGAGCGGAGGGCGTGATTCCGGCCTTTGAGAGTTCCTCGACTGCGTTTTCGACGCTGCCCCCTAAGTGTGGCGATGGCGAGCTGTTGCGACGCCTTCCTGTGGCCGGAAATTGCGCGCGCAAGTAGGTGTTGCGGTGCGCGTGAGCGGTTGGAACCGTCCTGGAGGACTCCGTACTGATCTTTCCATCCGAACTGCGTAGCTGGTTGGAGTGTGTTTATCGCCATCCACTGCTTTTTGATTGAAACATCGATGTATTGACATTCGCGAGGCAATGGCGGCAATCGCCGAGGGAGACAGAAAACTTTGCACGACGGCGGACAGATCGGCTGTGGATAAAGGATTTTCGATTCCGAGCAATTCTCTTAAGCCGTCTTGGGTAGAAAGCAAACTGACGTGCAAATGCATCTACGCGTATTTCTTGTGGACTGCGAGCCGAATTCTGTTGGCTATTCCAGTCTTCGAACAACACGTGGGCAAGTTCGTGCGCTAAGGTGCTGCGCTGCCGCATTGGATGAGGGTTCGGGCGATGCCAATGAGTGACTTCTCGATCTGGGTCGTGCCATAGTCCAGCCCGTGCTCGTCGGGATCTGCATCGATTATAGCCACATCGTGTCCGGTGGTTTGTTCGATAAGCGCAACGAGATTGTCTAACGGTTTGTAAGCCTGAGACGATGTTCGCGACGGAAGAGATCGCCGCTTTTTGGCCTGAGCTTCCAGGTTCATTATTGCGGTATCGGCGAGACACTGCGGGAATCGCCTGATCGTCCGAGGTAAGCGTCTAGTTCGATGAAATGAAAGCAAACGCTGGCGCATTCTTTCATCGTCGAACCATTCGTCGTTCGCGCGGCATATTGAATTCTCTGGTGACGGAATTTCCCGACAGCTGCGCGACTGTGCGAGCCAGTGGCTTCGGCCATCAAGATGATCTCGGTCATCTTCGCTGAGCGTTGCCGGGAGAATGCGGCTGAGCGTCGATTGGGATATACCGGTGCGGTCTCCAGCGCCCGTTGACAGAGCCAGCTGCTTCGCGAGCACGCAATCGCCGCTCCCGCAGGGTGTCTTCGCCATACAGACCGCCTTCTGAATCAAGTCTCGTGTTGTGATTCAGTCTGGCACGTCGCGGGGGAGTGCAGTCAAGCCATCCCGTCGAAACAGGGACGCATCCTCCGCGGTCAATCTCGAGACGTCATCCGGCCTTGCCGCCGATTGCGGGGCGGGCCGATGCCCCGATCGCGTCGGGTCGCGCTGCCTGTGAAGGTCGACCACCTCGTACATGCCCTTCAGCAGGCGCATGGCGGGTGAGCCAAAGCGAATCCGCGTGGGAGCTGTGAGCGAGAATGGCCGGGGAAGGTGGGAGGAAGTCGAACTCGATGCGCGTCGTCTATTCGATCGCTCCAGAGTCCGCACGCTGTAGGGGTCCTTGACCCGGAAGGGCATGCGCGCGTCGGGGTGCCGTTGCGGTGGATGCTCTTCTCGCTGCCTGCGGTCATCTTCGGGGATTCGGCGTCGTAGCACAGCCGACCGCCGAGAAGCGCGTGCCATCTCGCGCACGAGCGCTCTGACTTCGTCGACCTCGAAATAGTAGAAGACGCCGGCTGCGATCGCGATGAGCCCTCTGCCGGCGTCGACGATAATCCATCCAGTCGATGGTCGGTCGCCGAATGAGGGGAGGGCGACCTCGCGTTCATGGGATCGATCAGCGGTCACGCGCCTGAAGCGCTTCAGGGAAGTCGAGATTTGTAGAACGGGGAATCGGGATCGACGATTTCGTGCACGATGCAGGTCGAGCCGCAGCCGATGTTCACGATCGCCGCACCGGGGTGGCCTGTGAGATGAGCGTTGATCTCGCGGATCGTCGGCAGATGACGCAGGCCGTAGACGGCGGTTGGAAAAGCGCCGAGCTGCCGCGGTGCTCCCCTCGGTTCCCGGATGCTCATCGCGTGCTCCGCCAGGGGTCCGGAGAGGGTCCGGCCAGCGGCGCGCGCCTCGGCGCGGCCCATCAGCGAGGAAGAGCGTTTGCTGTACGTCGTTCAGGATTCACGGAGATCGCTTTCGATGGGGCGGCTGAGGGGCGATGAGGCGGTTCCGGCCGTGGTGAGTCGCGCGAACCGGGCGGATTCGATCGCCGGGCTCGATGCTTGAACCCTGACTCGAACGCCCTGAATGTCTCGCAACGGCATGGTTGAGTCTAGCCGGAGCCGACCGAGGCGGAGCCGTTCTTCATGCGGCCATCCGTACGGGGCCCGTCGGCTCATCGAGTCCGTGGCTGCCGGATCGATAGGATTGCCCCGTGTACACGCCGCGCTTCGTCACCCTCCCTCCAGGGGCCCGTTCGCCTTCACGACGCCCGGCTCGGCGAGCGAGTCGACCTCGAACTTCAGGCCTTCGCGATCGCCGACGCTCCGGTGACGCAGGCGGAGTACGCTGCGGTGCTCGGGCGGCACGCCGCGGTCAGGGCCGACGCCATTCCGAGACGCCGGGCCCCCATCGTTTGCGAGCCCGCGGGCAGGCGCTGCCGACACAGTGCATGGCGTGACCTGGTTCGATGCGATCGGCTGGTGCAATGCGGCGTCGGACCAAGCTGGCCTCCGACGCGCGTACCGCGTGGACGGCAGCTTCGTCGACTGGGCCGTGGACGCCGACGGCTACCGCCTGCCCACCGAGGCCGAATGGGAATACGCGTGCCGCGCGGAACGAGACCGGACCGACATGCACGGGCCGCTTGGCGAGATCGCGTGGACCGAGGCCGACGGCGTCGACGAGCCTCAGCCGGTGCGCGGCAAGGCGCCGAACGAGCCTCGGGCTGTTCGACACCCTCGGGAACGTCTGGGGTGGTGCTGGGACTTCGCCGACCCCGCGAGATGCCGCGACTACCGCGTGCTGCGCGGCGGTGGAGTACTCCGATCGGCAGTGGAGCGTGCGGGCGTCCGTCCGCCGCGGCACCGCTCCCGACACAACGTTCGAGACCTCGGATTCCGCGTAGCGCGAAAGGCGCAGTCAGGAAAAGCCGGGGCCGTGGAGGCGCAAGGCTGGTCGGCGTCCGACGACCGACGGCGTGCGGGCATCGGCGGATTGCTCCCCCGTGGGATGGACGCCGTACCGCGAACTCCTCGAACGCGGAGGGTGAGACAGAAGCCTGCGTGCGGTTGCGGCGAGAACCGCGAGCCGGAGCCCGCGCAGTGGGGCGGCAGGCACAGCGAAGGAGACGACCTCATCGCACCACCCTAGGCGACGCGATTGTGGGAAAAATGGCGGAAAAAGCCGAGGCGACAGATGAAACGAAGGACGAACAGATGAACGAAGAATACGCGGAGGATGCGCTACCTCCTCATGTCTCCGCGGCTGACCGCTGGCCCGCCGTGCTCAGCAATCTCGAGCAATCACGAATCTCGGACTGGCTTCGAGGGTCTCCCGTCATGATCAACGGCACCGCGATCTACGTTCTGCAAAGGCGACAACGATTGGACCCGAAGCCATGGAGCGCGCCGCGCAGAATAGAGCCACTGCGCGAAGTCTGCTCGCGTTCCATCGCCAACCACGGGATCGATCCGAAGACGCTGCCGCGAGTGGGTGACCCCGATACCGGCGGCGATTCCCTCGATCGCCGGTATGCCGCAACGGGGATACGCGTACGTCGAAGCCGTAGCGCGCTGGCCGCCGGGGATCGAGGCCTGAGGGGCAGGAATGCCGAAGGGCCGGGCGCGGAGCGTCGCCGTCAGCAAGCGGGCCCTCCTCCAGGCGAGCTCGCCGGCGGCGAGGCCGGGAAGGTTCGCCCGACACGATGAGGTATGCGCGCTCCCGGGGGCGGTCGGCGGCGAAGGAACGCTCGCCAGCCATCCACCAATGCCAAGTGGATCGTCTCCTCGGCGTCTCCGTTCACGCCTACAAGGCCGTGTCGCGCCCGATACCGCGTTCCTCGGCCACGCCGTCGTCGGTCTGAACCCATATGTGCGTCGATCGGGTCGACGACCGCGCGCATTCCGCGCCCGTCCCTCGACGATGACGAACGGCGCACCCGCGGGGACGACGATGGAGCCCTCGCGCCCGTGGCGGTGCCACGCCGGAGGCGTGAAGTCGAGGAACCGGCTCTGTGCAACTCGCCGAGCGCCGTGACGAGCAGGTGATCCCACTGGTAGAGGGCTCGTTCCAGTCGACGTCGTCGATGTACGGCACTCTGCGCGCCGGGGGACGCGGATACGAGCATCGACGTGAGCGTGGTCTTGCCGGCGCCGCCGGCCGTCCACCGCGACGATTCCCGGGCGGTCGGGTGCGCGCGGTGAGGACAGACCGGCGAAGGCGCGGGCATCGCTGACGCCACGCGCAGACTGGCGGTTCCTCAGGTTGGAGCATTACGCGCTCGCGAGATGGGCAAAGCGCGCCGCGCAAGCGGGGGATTCGGATGGACTGCCATGGGGCCCGATGCTAGCGAAGACGCAGGGCGAGCGGGAGGGAACGCCATATGCGGGGAGTCGACGGAGATGGCCGGATATTCAGGCGCTGGCTGCGCTGCTGGGCTGAGGGATTCGGAAAGAAACAGGGGCAGGAAAAACGCAGCGATGCCCAGAATCCGCGATATCCCTCATGGTGTTCGGTCTGGCGGCACAGGCCTTTCTGCCTGCTACCGCCCGGCCCACGATGGTGGCGAGTGGACGCTTGCCCTGCCGCTTGCTCTGGCGAAGCTTGGCATTCCTTTTCGGTTCGTCGGTGCGCTTCACCGTGCGGGGGTTTCGGCCGATCCGGTCGACGTCGACCGCCCGCGGGCCCCTCGTCCGGGGACGGCGTCTACCGCGTGACGCGCAACCCCATGTACGTCACGCAATGGCGGGAATCCTCGCAGCTCACGCCGTTCTGCGCGGCCCATGGGCGTGAGCTCGCAGCCTGTTTCGCACTCCCTCATCGACCGGTTGCAGATCCCGGCCGAGGAAGGCGCTACGCCGTACTTTTCCCGAAATACGCCGAATATTCCTCCAAGGTGCCCAGATGGTTGGGATGGCTGCGAGCATAATCCCTGTTCCGTCGGAGACACGAAAAGCGGTCAAACGATGACGGAAGGTATTGGGCGGAATCCGCTAGTCGGTTCGACGGTGATCGTGAGTCGACTCCCGCTTCGATCGCCGCTGGGAACCGTCAAGTTCACCGTTGATGCGACGGTACGCCGTGCGGGCAGACTACCGTGACTTTGTACGTGCCCGGCGACTTGTAGAGGTGAAACGGCCATCGGGGCCGGTGACGATAGCTTCCTCGGTGGTCCTGCCTTCGTCGTCGATCGAACAGCCCTGAAACTGGCCGCCCTGTTTGTCGGTCACTGGGCCGTTGACTGACGTGCGATGACCCGATGACGTGAGCGGGGAGGATGGCGGTGACATGCGCGAGGATGGCGATGACATGGGTGAGATTGCGGTGATGTGAGCGAGGAGGGAGACGGGCGCGCCACTGCGAAGGCGGTGAAGCGTCGCGGCTCAGCCCCGCCTCCCTCGCGCAACCGCACACAGCGGCGAACAGGCTGGCGCCCAGCAGCAGGGCGTGCCTCAACCTGGCGTTCGCGCGGATGCGTTCCATGCCGGCAGACTATCAGGATTCACAGGCTAGCGGGCGATGTTGAGGATGACGGAAGAGGCCTTGCGTTATCCGAGTCCCCATTCCTCTTCGGGCACAGGCCAAACCGGCTGACTCCGTTGGTGTGGATGCCGATGACGGTGTTGTTGCTCAGATAGATGGGCGAACCACTCTGCCCGCCGAAGGTATCGTGCGAGTAGCACAGCTTGTTCGGCTGCGAATCCTCGATCTTTCCCGACATCGTCCACATTTGACCGTGCGGCTTATCCCTGGGTAACTCCGCGGACGGTGGCCGTCATCCGGATTGTGGGTCTGAGCCTGCCAACGAGTCGAACCATCCTGTGGTATCGCCGATGCGTCTGTTCAGCTTCACCACGCCTCGATCCTGCCGGGTGTCACCGGAGCGAGTGTAATTCACGTCCGTCCACAGTTGAGTGGCAGTCGCGAATCCGTAAGGACGAACGTTGCCGTTAGCGCCGGGGAAGAACTTCAGATTCTGTACCACGCCTTCCCACCCCTGTTGTAGAGGCGGTGGCCCGCCGTGACGAGCGTGTCGGCTGAAACCATCCAGCCGCGCGGTGGTGCCTGTCGTCCTTCGTTATGTAGACGATCGCCGGTCGGGGTATCCGGTCGTCGGGTTGACGCGTGTGCGCTGGTCGGGCGGGAATCACGCTGTCGAGTCGCCAGTCCGCTTCATCGGATGAGAGTCCGGCGGCATTCCCCGAATACGTGCGGAGAGAGGGATTTTGCGCAGCTGGAGATCGGACGAGGCGGTTTGCCGTTCGCGTCGACGCCGTGGGGTGCACCTCTTCCGTGGACGACGAGAGCCGTCGGATGCGGCTGGGGCTGTGGAGGATCGACGCACCCGTCCCCGTGTCGGCCTGGTGGCGGAGCCGAGGGGAAGGGCCAGGCAGACGGATGCGACCGACGCCAGAGCGATGTGGCGGAATGCAGTTGAAAGTGATTTCACGAGAATCGCCTCTTCATATGTTTTCGGTTAATGCAGAACCGCGAAATTGCGTGTTCGCTGGTTTTCACGCGCCTACCGCAACAGGAGTTGGAATTCATATGTATATTCGACATCAGGAATACGCATTTCACTCACAGCTGAGAGAGAACGTGTGAAGTATTGACGATGTCCACATTACGATCCAAGTTTGTTGAGAAACTCCTGTGGACTGGAGGAGTGCCGTGCCTTTCGCTTCGACGCGTATGAATCCGAAATTGCGTTCGGGAATGGCCATGACGAAGTAGTGAGGATGCCGATGGGGCGACGATCAAAGCTGACGAAGAGAGAGTAGACTGGCTGGAATATGAGCCACTTGCTTCCATCGTCCCAATGGAGCCATATCGTGGCGATGTAGTATATGAACAGGCCAGAGCAGGTCGCCGGGAGTCAAGATGGCGAACCAGCGCAAGACGAACATCAATATGACGACGACTCCGCTGTACGCCCAGAGGAAGGGATGGCGGAAGATGAATCTGAAGTTGACGATGAAGAGCCTGAACGCCCCTCCGCTCCAAGCGATTCGCTGACGCCACCATCCCGGAAGGTGTCAGGGGACGTTCGTGTTCACGGTGGCCAGGATGTGCACGGCTTTGACTATGGCGTCCCCGATTGTTCCGGTTTCGACGTCGTTCCCTGGAAGAAGAGGAATGCCTTTGCATGATCTGCCTCATCACGTTGGTTTTTCCGATATGAAAGGCGCGCTCAGGAGCCAGGCGATAATCTTCCTGACGCGCATGCTGATGATGTAGTCATGTCGCGCTGCATCTGAACGATGGCCGGCCGTCAGTTTGCGTGACAATTCGAACGGAAGCGAAATCGCCTCCGCTGTGAGCGAATGACCCGATAATCGTTTCCAGAGGTTCTTCGGTCGTCGTGTCAGCATCCAGGCATGTGTATGAATTGAGGTCGACTAGATTCAAAGCGTCGCGTACTATAGTGTCTCTGGTGACGCCGCTGGTGCTTCGCTTGCGTCCGGAGGAGCGTGAAGTGTAGGTGCTTTTGAAGATCCGAAACCCGTATCGTTCGGCGATTGCCTCCAGTTTCTGGTGAAGTCGGCGGATTCGCCCGATGTGGTGCAGAGGACGACGCGCCTGCCATAGTCCTGGAGGAAGCCAACGTTCTGCAAGTAGTTGACTTTGCCGTAAATAGGCACGAGAACGCTGAAATCATCGGAGTACATATTCGGATTCAATTTTACTGCGCTATACCATCTGGATGATGTGCCGGCCCAAATATCTACACCTATCCAGAATAATATTCCCACCAAGTGTGATGGCTATCGTTGCATTTCCTTCCTGGGACATGCGTAATACACGTGAGGTATGCGAGTTCTCACGCTTGCAGGTCGGATATGTTGGCGGAGCGGAGGGTGAGCGTTCGGGTGTATAGGAGATTCGGGGTGCCTCGGACGACAATCCCGACGTCACACGCAGGAGGTGAAGATCCTGATGCGACCCCATCGTGCCACCATTATGTCACGATGCTGCAGCTCGCACCAGTGGATTCGGGAACGAACACGCCGAACGGGGAGCCCGGCGGCGCCATATCCTGTGGCTGGCCGTCGGGTATCCGATCGCGCTTGTGGAATGCGGAATTTGGATTCGATTCGGCCGGCCCATCGCTCGGGGCCGGTGGAAGCCTGTACTCCGGGCGAGTGGGCGGAAATGGTGGAAGGCGGGATTAGGCTATGGGCATGATCGACCACATTTCCCTCAACGTCAGTGACGCGAAGGCTTCTCGCGTCTTCTACAGAGTCGGCCTTGCCCCTCTGGGATACCGGGTCCTCATGGAGTTCGAAGGTATGTACGGCCTGGGAGCCCAGCGCCGGCTGACCTCTGGCTGGTGCCTGCAGGAGGCCACGCCCGTCCATTTGGCCCTCACGGCGGAGTCGACCCAACAGGTGGATGACTTCCATCGTGCCGCACTCGCGGCGCGCGCGCCGACAACGCGCTCCGGCGAACGCCCCATTACCATCCTGGTTATTACGGAGCCTTCGTCCTGGACCCGGACGGGCGCAATCTAGAGGCCGTATCACGGCACCGGGAAGTGAGGAGCGATCGGGCGAAGAGGGCACGCAGGCGCGTGAAGGCCATGAGGCTCCATACCCGATGCCCTAGCTTCCAGCTCCAGCACTCTGGCCCAGTGGAGCGATGGGGCAGCCGGACGCGGTAGAGCCGGGGCTTCTTTCACCTGCTCATGCGGTGTGAAAAGCCCCGGCGTTCGAGTGGAGGACGGACGTGGGCGGTGCCGTGCGAGTACTAGTCTTAGTCTCCGCGTGGGTGGAGGATGTCCGCCAGTGGTCGAGCAGGCTGATCCGCCACCACGCCCAGTCGTGACCGCCGCAGGTCACCGCGAGCCCTCGCCCGGCGTCCGGCGCCCTCTCAGCGTTGTGACGAGGCCTGCGGAGGGCAGAGTCTCGGCCTCGTATGCGCCCGCCTGGATGTCGCTCCGATCCAGCGCCGTTCGGCCAGCAGCGGCTCGGCGACGTCGAACCGCCACAGCGCCGGCGACTGGGCGATGGCGTGCCCACCATCCCTCGCCGAGGGCCAGAGTCCACAGAGCCGACAGCCCGCCGAGGCTCTGCCCGCGACGATCGTCGGTCCTTCCGCGCTCACCGGTAGCAGGCGGATGCGCGGAAGGAGCTCGTCAGGACGACGTCGACGTGTCCCAGGCACGCCGAGGGTGCGCCACCGGGTCCCCACGTCGAGGAATCGAGCATGGCGACGTGGAGAGGCGCTAGCAGACTGAGGCTATGGCTCAGTCGAGGGCGTCGCCCAGGCGCGGATGACGGGCCCATGTCCCCGTCGAAGAGGGACGAAGAAGTCGCACTGGACGCAGGATCGCTTTCGGAGACCGGGCGGGCGGGATCATCTGGGAGCGGGGGCGCCGCGGAGGCGGGGAGGCCTGTAGACCCCACGCCCGTGCCGTCGATCGACAGGGCGCTCCAGGCCGCCGCGCGAACGACGCGTTCTCGAGGGAGACGCCGCTGGGACGCGCGAGCGCACTCGACGTGGACGCGCCCCTGAAGCCGAGTGGGGTCCTCATCCGGTTTCCGGGTCTTTGGGGCGGCCTCCGACCCGCCGGCCGGCCGCCCGCCGGCTGGGGGACGACGGCTCCCTCGGCGCAGGACAGCCCGCACCGATCCGCGGGCGCGCGTCGGGGCCCGGTGGCCAACTCACAGAGCCGCCGGAAGGGAAGGCGATCCTCAAGCGCGCCCTCGGATCAGAGGCCGCCCGGGCGATCGCTGCCCTGCGGCTGGCGTGCCGTCCCTTCGACGACGCGCCGCCATGGCGGGAGGCACGGCGTCCCGCCAGACGGCCAGGCGGTGGGACGACCTCCTCCCGCGGGAGGCACAGCGTGATCGTCCACAGATCGGGAGCCGGAAGCCTGGTGAGCTCGTTGCATTCGGGGGAGCGCTCGTCGAAAGACCGCGTTCGTCCACAAGGCCACGGCGGTGGCAGCCGAGTCCACGATCGTCCACGTGTACAGACAGGGTCGAGGGACCCGATCCCGGTCTCGGCCGCCCCTCGGTAATGCTCGGATTCTCCGCGTAGGGGCCGTGGCCAGTAGATCCTCGCGCAACGCGAACAGTGGGGATCGCGCGCCGCGCCAGCCACGCCCTCCAGCGGCGGTCACCCTGGGCATGCGGGCGACGGGGTGGGACGTCCGCCGCGCGCTCGGCATGCATCGGCCGTGGCGGTCGCGGTGCCTGCCGGGCGGGCGAACCTCCGCCCCTCCGCAGAGGGCGCCCGCAGGGCCGCGTCACGATCCGTCCGCCGTCGCGTTCGCCAGCGCCCCGGCGTCAAGCCGCTGCCGGAGCGGTCTGCTCTGGATCCATATCCGTCTGTCCTTCTATTCGCGGTCTCGTACCGGGCGCCGGAGCCGACTCGCGCAACCTTCGCCGGCCTCCGGGGCCGGGCCGCGGGCGGCGTCCGCACGGCGTCTCTCTTCGTCGAGCGGAATGACCAGCGGCCTGCCCGTGTGGGGATCAGGAATGCAGGTGCAGCGGATCCGTAGACCTCTTCCCACGAGCTCCGGCGTGACGATATCGCACGGGGAACCCGTCGCCCGAATCTGACCGTCCTTCAAGACGACGAGGGTGCGTGGCACGGAAGGCCAGGTTCAGGTCGTGCAACACCGCCAGAGAGTGTATCTGCCCGAACGGTGGAGCCGCCTGCACAGGTTGAGACCTCCAGCTGATGGAGACGTCCAGAAACGTCGTTGTCGTCCAGGAGCAGGAGCGGGTCTGCTGGGCCAGGACGAGCGCAAGCAGACCGCTGGCGCTGACCGCGAGAGCTCGTCGCGCGACCGTCGAGTCGAGAGACGGCCACCCGAATCCTCCATGGCCCGCGAACGGCGTCGTCGTCCTCGCTGGACCATCGGCGCGGCAGCGTCTGGTGCGGGAAGCGACCGCAGGCGACGGGTCCCGACAGTGATCCCCAGGCGACGTCGAGACTGGGGCAGAAGGCCTGGGCGTCTGGCGACGTGCCGCGACAGGGTACGTTCGATCTCCCGGCCGTCGAGGACCACCTGGCCTTCCACCACCGGAGCCGGAGGGCGCGAGCGCGCGGAGCAGCGTCGACTTCCCACGCGCGTTCGGGCCGAGGATGACGGTGAACGAAGCGCGGGGGATCTCGACGTCAGGGTCCGCGCTGACGACGCGGTGCCCGTATGCCAGCCCAGACGCGATCAGGGGTGAGGAGGGCGTGACACCCGCAATCCTGGGTCGGATGCGTCAGACATCCTCGAACCTCGCGAGGAGGAAGAGCAGGTGAGACGCCGCCAGAGCAGCCCCGTCACGGGCCGACGGGAAGGGCAGCTGCGGGGGCACATCGACAGCAAATCTGCGGACATGGGCAGGACGCGCCACGTCGGCCCCGAGGCGACCTGGACGCGGCGCGGGTGATCCGAAGCGGTCATACCTGCGGGGCGACGAGGGCGACGAAGCGATGGGACTCGGCTCGCAGCCACGGTGGGGCCGTGAGCACGACGCCGGCGAGCATGGCCGCGATGCGCAGCCTCTCGGGGCGGACGCTCAGCTGGCTGGTCGGTCGCCCATCTCAAGACGATCGACGGCGGGCGAGGCCCGCCAGAACCGGCAGGACCCAGGGGCTACGACGGCGATCGTGGGCCCACGCCCTCCCGGTGACCGCGTTGAGAGACCCCGACGAGCCATACCCGCGCCCGGACGGCAGATCGATGTCTCCCCGGGCCGGGATCAGCGTTGAGCGCGCCGAGGAAGCGCTGACGCCCAGCCGACGAGGATCAGCCGGTAGCTGCCGGTGCGCCAGTCGAGCCCGGCGAGCCAGTAGACGAGAGGCCGTGGCCATGCCCGGGCGATCGCTCCCGCGGAAGCGGCGCACGTCGCGCCGAGACGACGATGATGACGGGCCCCGTGGCGGCGCGGTCGTCGAAACCGATGACGTCCCGCAGACCCAGAGGTTGCGCGAAATCGACTGAAAGCGCCCCAGACGCCCCGAGGGCGAGGCCGACCGCGAGCCCCGCTGCGACGCGGGAGGCGGAGGCCGAGACGATGCGGGAGTCGGCGAGTCGGCGAACCGCCCGCAGGGCCTCCCAGATCCTGCCAAGGCTCAGACCGAATCGTTCCGGAGGACAGGAGAGCCAGGCCAGAACGAGGAGGAGCGCGAGGAGGGGCCGAAGCGCGAGCTCGAGCCTCGATCTCAATCAGGCGGCACGACATGCGTAGCTCGGACCTCATATTCCCGCGATCCTCCCCCGCGTACGGTGCGACGAAGAACGGAGCGCCGATGAGCCCAGCCATCACTCCCGCCCCGATTGTCCGGGTAGTCAGCGACCCGTCCGAGGACGTCCGCCGTGAGCAACGCCATGGCCCGAGGAGGCCGACGGCGGCGGCGGACCGGGCGCATGGCCCGAGCCGCCGACCGTCCGAGCGATGTGCGGGGACGCCAGGCCGACGAGGCGATGGGGCCGGTGGCCGCCGTCGCACCGCCGGCCAACACGACGACGGCCAGGTTCGCTAGGGCCCACGTGTTCGCGTGTTCGCGCCGAGGCCCCGAGCGGCGTCCGTCCGAGGACCGCGACGTCGAGCGATCGCGACGATGGCCGCGATGCAGCGCGCCGACGACCAGGCAGGCGAGCGCCACCACGGGCTCTCCATCCCCGGCCCTGGAGCGAGCCCGTGGCCCACCCTCGGAAGAGCTCGTGGACCGTTTCGGGCCGGGACGGGATGGCGATGGTGGTCGTCGAACTCCAGCAGGATGGACAGGGGCGGCGACCCGCCGGCACCAGTGCGGGTCGGATTCTCGCCCGCTTCGTTGGCCCTGACCCAGACTGTGCACGACCAGGCCCGCGGCGGTCGCGCGTCGCGCGAGCGAACCACGTGTGACGAGGATCGACGAGCCGCCCGATGCAGACAGGCCGACGACCACGCCCGCCGCCCCGTGACTGACCCCCAGTGCCCGGTCGGCCAAGAGCGTTGCGGGTCAAAGACTGGGTCAGGGCTCAGCCAGACCTAGGCGAGGGAACTCCAGCGCCGGCGATGGCCGTCCGCGGAATGCGGACCTGGCGGATGAAACGTGGTCGCCGTCCTTCGGGCTGTAATGCCAAAGGGCGCCAGTCTCGTGCAGAGGGGACGATCCGGGGCCGACGGCCGACTGCGCACAGCGCGCCAGCGCCAGGCACAGCGCCGCAAGCGCGACGAGCCGCCGCCGGGAGCCCGCGCGCTCGTCCCGGCCCGCCGCCGGGCCGGGAACTCATGCAGTGGGCGCCTCGTCAGCTGAACGACTTGACCACGGCGTCGACGATCTGCCTGCCTGAGTAGTAGTCGATCCTGAACGAAGTGGGCCCAGGGAATGGACCCGCTTCAGTTGGACGGCCGGAAGATTGGCCAGGAGAGGTCGGCCAGGAAACCGGCGACAGTCTTGTCGCTGGCCGAGATGAGGAATCCCGCTCTTGCCCTTGATCGCCTTTGGCGAGGTTCTCGTAGGTGACGAAGGCGAAGTCGGAGCGCGCTACTGCCTGCGGGTCTCGAGACCGGGTGGGCGTCGACGATATGAACCCCATGGCCTCGAGCAGTTTGGCGTGCGGGCCCTCCCTCTGCCGACCGCTTTGGTTCTGCCGCCGGCGCCGTTGAACGAGACGATCGAGACGTCGCCGTCAGGCGGCTTGATCTTCGCCCTTGGCGTCCCTGACGTACTGGTCGAAGTCGGCCGTCACCCTTCTTGGCCTTGGATTCCAGACCGGTCGCCTCGCCCAGCTGGACGGACGGTTTCCGCCAGTCCTGCTTGAGTAGTCCACGACGACGGTGGGGGAAGCGAGCCGAGGATCTCCGTGTGGTGGTCGAGCGAGTCGGCGCCGGAGGACGATACGACCACGAGGTCGGGTTCGGCCGACGATGGCCTCCATGTTGAACCGGAGGTTCCCGTAGAGGAACGACGCCCCACGTCGCGACTTTGGCCCACTGGGAAAGAAGCCCTTCGAATCGGTGATGAGAGGGCGTGGTCGCGGCTGGCAGACGAGCAGCGCGTCGATGGCCAACAGACTCCGGTGACGCTCGGAGACGTCGGACAATTCGCTTGCTTGCTCTTGAGCCCGGTGGTGCCCTTCGTGCTTGATCTCGCGGGGCCATCGCCCGCCGAGGCGCCGGAGCCTCCGGACCGCCCGACGATGCGCCGTCGCCGCGAGACGAACAGGATACGGGAACATGGAAGCCAGCGCGACGACGCCGGCGTCAGGATGCGGCGATCGGGTCCGCATGGTCCTCCTCCGTACGGTAGTGCTGGATGCCTCTCGGGAACGGATCGCTGAGGTATGGAGGTTGGCAATGCCTAACTCCCTTGGAAAGACCTCTCGCTGGACGTCCAGCATGCGAGACGCCCATCGACCGGCGGATGCCGAGCCGGTGGACCGCCTCCGGCGTTCGGAAACCGGGATCGGCTGGATTCCACCGGAGATCCAGGTGAGGGCGACTGACATGCGGAGCGCGACGACGACCAGGGGTAGCGGCGCGTGTTCCTTGTCGACGGGCAAACGGATCATCTATTCTCTTTTTCCGGACGGCGCTCTGAAAGCGCCGAAAAAATGAATGAACACGCATAGAGGGATTTTCTGCCGGGCCAATCGGCCCGATCGTGACAACGCGCCATCATCGCATATTTTCAATTCGAGCTTCGTCCGGGCCTGGTCCAGGCCCGGCTCGGCGTCTCAGCCAGGAGCGATTTCGTGAGCAATATGAACGTATTCACCGCGCCACGCGTGAAGTCAGCGTGGATCAGATGCTTTTCTCGACGACGGACGAGCGCGGCGTCATCGGCTTTTCGAGCGGGGCCTTCGTGGGCTCTCCGAGTACGGCCGCGAGCAGTATGGTCGACGCTCGCACAGCGTCGTCCGCCATCCTGACATGCGCGAGTGCGCCTTCCGGACGATGTGGGACACGCTTGCAAAGCCGGCGGACCTTCTTCTGCCGCCTGGCGATGCGGAATCTGGCCGCGGACGGCGCCGCTGAATACGACGTCTTCGCCACCGATCGCGCGCATGGACGAGGGAAGCTGATCTCCGGTTCGGGTCTCCGCCCCACCGTCGACGAGAGCTCCTGCAGACCGCTCCGTCGGCTTACGAGGAGCGCCAAGGCGTGGAGGACTCGAGCGGCGCCGATCGCCACGAGGCGGCGCCGCGCCGGAAAGATCCTCAGGCTTCTGGGCGAGGCGGGCATCTCCGCACGAGGACTCGCAGCGCCGCGCTCCCCGCGGAAAGTCGCGCGGCGGGAGGAGCTATTAACGTCTGCCACCGATACCCGAGGCCGCCGGGACGCTGGGCGAGAGCGCTGGAGGTCAGGGCCGAGGGTCAGCTCCCGGAGCTCAGCTGCGTGGATGGAGCGGTCCTCCGCGCTCGCGGATCTCGTCCGGCGCCCTCCGGACTGCGGAGAGAGCCTGGAGCGGGAGATGGATGACGAGAGACCCTCACGGCCGACGCCCTCGACGCCTCGATAGCCTGATCGACGGCTCATCGCGTGCTGCCCTCGCCGAGCTTTTGGACGTGTGGATCCCACATGTGCAGGAAATCGTCGCCAGCCGCAGCAGGCTGCACGACGTCTCTCCTCCGAGACTGGACGCGAACAGTGCGCAGGACGCGGTTCCACGTGGCTCTGGCGCGCCCGCACACGACGATGATGGCCCAGTTCATCGCTGGAGCCTCGTCGACGAGCCGACGCCGATGCGGCGGCTTCCGCTCATCTGCGTGCTCTGCGGGCGCCGTCCGCCGGGACTGGCGGACGCCGGAGACCAGGCCGACACCCAGCGACGGCCCGTCGCCGAGACCGCGCTCCCAGGAGCAGACGAGGGAGTTCATCGCGGATCCATGACGCCAACTGCCTGTGCGCCACGATGCGGGCGGGCGCTGAGGAGCCTTCGAGGGCGCCGCCCAGAGCGCGGCGGGCGTTTCCTGCAGGAGGGTCGACTCCGTGGGCAAAAGAGCTCGACGAGCAGACTCGACTCCATCGCCCGTCGGTGCCGGGGCCTCGTCGGCGCGGGGCTTCGGCGCCGACGGAGGCCTCGACGACGACGAGTCCCCTGCTCGACAGGGTCGACCGGGTGGCGCAGAGCTCGGCCGCCTGTCGGCTCCAGAGCCTGAGGCCCGGCGGCCGGCTGGCTTGCGACCAGGCGCACGGACGTCGCGAGCCGCAGCCAGCCGACGCCGCCCCTTAGCTGGTCGAGCCCCGCGTCGTGGAGGACCAGTGCGGATGGCCCTCTCGTGCTGTTCGCTGCTCGCGGCGTCCGCGCACCACGAGCGCCGTGGCCGGGGCGACGAGCCCGCCCCAGATGACGAGAGTGCTGATGAGCGCATGAGGGACGATCGCCGAGCCTTGCATCATTCGCCTCCGTTCGCGTGCGTGCGGTCCGCCCGGTCGGTCGCTGAGGCGATTGCGGGCCGTCGGCCGCCGTGGAGCCGACGGCCGCAGCGGCACCCACGGCGTGGCGGCGCCGGAGCGCAGGGCCGATTCGTACTCGCCGAGATCGACGGGGGTGAAATCGTCGACAGGGCTCCTCCAGCGGGCCCAGGTCATGACGAGCGTCACCGCGGCGGCCGCGCGATGCTGCCCCACCCGAAGGCGTTCTCGAAGGCCCGCGAATAGTCGCCTTCATTGTACTGGTTGGAGACGAAGGCGACCCGCGGTGTCGACGGCATGTGCGTCAGCACGGCCGGGGCCACGACGCCCACTGAGCAGGCGCCACCGTGCCCGATCGTGCCCGCCCGCCTCGGAGACCACGTTGAGGTGGCGTTGGAGAACGGGCAGGCGCCGGACCGCGAAGGCCAGGAGCAGACGAAGACGGCTGAGACCACCACCCCGATCTGGGTGATGTAGGCGTCCACGACGTCAAGGCCTTGATTCCGGACACCGAGCCGAAGACCACCAGGGAGACGGCGGCGCCGGGAATCCACGGCGAGCGAGGCCCTCATCGGGCTGAGCTTGAACTTCTCGCCGACGCCCGCGGCGATGACCCGCATGACGGAGATGATCGAGTGAAACCGGCCAGGGCCAGCGAGACGAAGAAGAAGACGCCGAAGATCGCGCCGCCGGGCATCTGCGCGATGATCGTCGGAAGGTGACGAAGGAGAGCGTCACGCCCGTCAGGCCGTCGAGATCGGCGACGTTCACGTTCTGCTCGGCCATGAAAACCCAGCGTGGCGAAGACGCCGAAACCCGCCAGAACTTCGAAGGACGAATTCGCGAAGGCCGCGACGAGGCCCGTGCCGACCAGATTGGAGCGTCTGCGCAGGTGGCTGGAGGTAGGGTGAGCATGATGCCGAAGGCAACCGACGAGGAGAAGAAGACCTGCGCGTGAGGCGGCGATCCACACCTTCGGATCCTGCAGGGAGGGCGTGGAAGTCGGGAGACCACAGGGCGTTCAGGCCGCTGACGGCTCCGGGCAGGAGGAGTGCGCGGACGACGAGGTGGACGAACAGCACGACGAGCAGCGGGAGGAAGATCCTGTTTGTGCTCCGTTCGATCCGCGCGTGATGCCCAGCCGATGACCAGGAGCATGAGCGCCCAGACGATCGCCAGAGGACGAAGACGTTCCATACCGGCGATGCCGAGAACCCTGGAGCGTCCGACGCGCCGATCGATTTGTTGAAGAACGCTCGCGCCTCCCGGGCTGCCCTTCCACGCGACGTTCACCGAGTAGAGGACGTACCTGAGCGCCCAGCGATGATGACTGCGCAGGTAGCGTCGTGATGACGAAGCAGATGAAGGCCTGACCAGCCGAGCCATTCCAGTTTGAGCGACACGCGGCGGAAGACCGCCGGGGCGCGCTGCCGCAGTCGGCGCGAGCGCGTAGTCGAGGAAGAGGATGGGGATGCCGGCGGTCAGCAGTGCGACGATGTAGGGGATCGTGAAGGCTCCGCCGCCGTTGGCGTACGCCACGCCGGGGAAGCGCCAGATGTTGCCCAAGCCGATGGCCGAGCCGATCGCGGCGAAGAGGAAGCCGACCTGGCTTCCCACTGCTCGCGTTCGGCGATGCCGGGCTCGCGGCGATATCGGGTTGTCGCGCTGACGAGACATGTACAGCCACCTGTTTCGCTCGTGGGCGGGGGCCCCGGCCTCGGCCGGAGGCTCCATTCGCAACCGGCAAACTCATAGTGAGGAAGAGGCTGCGGGTACACATCCGTCTCCACAATGCGGCTGCCGGGCGCGGCGATCCGCGTCGCCGGGCGGATGGAGACAGGTGGTGTCCGGGTGAGGCCGAAATGTGTGGGTGTTGCTCGGATGAGGCCGAGATGGAGGCCGTCTCGGCCCCATCCGAACGCCCGGTCCGCTTGCTGAACTATTTGGACGAGCTGTCTCCCCATCTCGGCCACCCGAGGCGTCCGAGCCGGAGCCTTCTCGTCCGACATCTTGCCGTCCGACATCTTCTCGTCGTTCATCTTGTTGTCGGACATCTTGCTGTCCTTCGTCTTGCTGTCGGACATCTTCTGTCGTTCATCTTCCCGCCGGACGTCTGGCAGGGTGCTCCTGACTTCCCGGAGGGCTTGTCGCCTGAGCTCGTCGCCGCCACAGGCGGCCAGGCCGAGGCCGGCAGCCAGGACGACGGCGGCCAGACGGAGGAACGGAAGGTCTTGCAGGCCACGATGGGTCCCCTTTGTCTCATGGGCAGGCGCTTCCTGCCCCTCGCGCAATGATTCGAAGCCGGAGCCGCATGGATGGTGTGAAATGTCGCACATCACATCCACGGGGCGGTCGGCGCCGAACCGGTAGGGCGACAGACCAGGAGGACATCATGCTCTCTCAAGCACTCATCGGACTACTGGGCGGACTGATCACCGGCATGATCGCCGTGCATCCTCCCGATGCCCCCATCATCTTCCTCGCGGGGCCACCAGCGCCGCAACCGGCGACGAACGTTCGCGCTCGCGCAATACCCGCTCCTCGTGACCCTCGGACTGGTGGTCTCCTTCACGCTGGTCACGCTTCGCTCGACGCTGCGCTCGCTCTCGGCCTGCCGCAGGACTCCATCCGCTGGATGGGCATCGTTCTGCTGGCGGTCATCGGAATCACACTGATGTTCCCGACGTTCGAGGAATGGCTCGAGAAGCCCTTCAGATACCTCGGCAACAGGAGCGTCGGCAAGCGGTCCAACGGATTCGTCTTCGGCCTGCTGCTCGGCACGGCCTACGTCCCCTGCGCGGGTCCGGTCCTCACGGCGACGATCACGGTGGCCGGATCGACCGGACAGATCGGCGCTGGACACCGTGGTGCGCGCTCGTCTCTCCTTCGCGACCGGCGCCATCCCCTCTTCTTCTTCAGCTCTGGCCGGCCGCGGAGTCACGGAACGGGTCAAGGGGCACCGCAAGCACCACAGCGCGGCATCCGCATCGGCGCGGGCGTGGCCGTCAGGCTGTCCGCCGGACTGGCGCTTCAACCTGCCCGCGGCCCTGCAACGCCTGATCCCCGACTACACATCCTCGCTCCAGAAGTCCACGGACAGACTCCTCAACAAGGGCGGCCCAGAGTGCCAGGCGACGCCGACACCCTCCTAGACTGCGGGAAGCGGCCGGCCGTCGAGGGAAATCGCCGCCTGGCTCAACACGCCCGGCGGCAAGCCGCCTCGACGCCGCCGTCCCGAAAGGAGGGGTACGCCTCGTCGACTTCGGGCATAGCTCGTAGCATCAACTGCCAGCGTTCCGTGCCCGCATCAGAGAAACTGTACAGAGACCTACAAGAGCGCCGCGCCTCAGGCCCGGCGTGCACTCGCCCGAATACGCCTGAGAAGGTGACGGAGAACGCGTGCGCGAAGGGCGAAGAAGCTCGGCGTCACCTACCCCGTCGCCGTCGACTCGGACTTGAGGACGTGGAAGAACTCGACAACCACTTCACTGGCCCGCGCAGTACCTCGTCGACGGGTCCGGCAAGGCGCGCCACATCCACTACGGCGAGGGCGGCGAGTTTGCGGTGGCGGAGAAGCTCATCCGCCGGGCGCTGGACCGAGCAGAACCGCGAGCAAGCTGCCTGGCATCCGTGCCTCACCGGAGAACAGAGTCGGGGCCCGCGATCGGCAAGGCAGGATCGCCGAGAGGACCAGCCGAGACTCTACCCGTTTCTCCCGGGCCTCCTACTACATGCGGACGGCCCCAGCTCAGGGGAAGGGACCGCCGACCACGGCGACGGGCGAGCCGAGCGACTTTCTAACCTCGCGGGCGCGTGGAACGCGGGGGCGGAGCCGTCACACGCCCGCGCGATCTGGCGCAGGTGCGCCTCGGCCTCGCACGCCAGTGCGCGTGTACCTCGTCGTCGCGTCGGGCGAGGGAGAGTGACCTCAACACCTTCGCCCGGCAAAACCCGCACGAAGAAGGTGAGCGGCACAGCCGTCGATCTCTGCTTCCGGGCGACGGCCGCGCGGAGGGACGCTGAAGGTCGAGGGCTCAGCGCACCTCCACTCCTTCATACGTTCGGGTGACAGCGGGTGGCACGTTACGATTGAGGCCGTGCAAGCACGAACCTCCGATCCGGCGTCCGGCGGCGAACTGGAACGCCTCATCGGCGCGGGCCGGGCGAGTGACCAGGAGGCCTTCACGACGCTGCACGACGCGACCGCCGGCCACCTCCCGCCCTCATCAGGCGAATCGTCGCTCAGCCAGGCCTACGCGGAGGACGTCCTGCAGGAGACCTTCCTGCAGGTGTGAGCTGAGCGCCCGGTCTCGACTCCCGCCCGCAGCGCAAAGCCTGGCTCGCCGTGATGGCGCGAGGCCGCGCGATCGACTGCGTCCGTTCGAGCCAGTCCCGCTGGGACCGCGAGGATCGGCTCACAGGCCGGGCCGTCGATCGCGACGGACGCCGCCGGCGCGCGCCGCCGGCGAGCAGCGCGACGGAAGCTGTCCCGGGCGATGGCGGGCCTTGTCCGCGCCGGCGAGGGCCTGCATCGAAGCGGGTCTACTTCCGGGCCCTCACGCACGCGCGCGGGCCTCGCCGCTCGGCTATGATGAAGACCCACGCTCAGAAACGGAATCGGCGCATCTGCGCAGCGCATGGAGGGACATGAACGATCGGATCCAATTCGGTGAACGCCCGAGCGGAGGATCCTGGGCGGAAAATATGGCAGTTCGCAGATCAGCCCGCCGTCGCGCCCGGCGTCAAGGACGCTCATCGCGCGGGTCGCCGCCCTGTCGGACCTGACGGGCCGCAGACCGACAGACCGGACCGGAAGGGCCGGGCGATCGGGCCGGCGACGTACGACGGCCCGGAAGGGCGGAGCCGACGGGAACGGGCCGGCCGGGGAGCGGGCCGGCGGCGCGAGTCGTCGGATCCGCGCGGGCGCTGGGCTCACGGTCATGGCCGCAGCGGCCTCCGTGGCGCTCCTTGTCGCGGTTCGCCGCGGACGCGCCTGGACGAGTACGAGGATGTCCCGCGGGGGCGCGCTTCGCGCCCTCAACCGTCCGGACTACCGGTCGGTGGACCACAGGATGGCCGACGGGCACGTCATACGCCTCGTGTGGTCGCACAGGGAGCCTCGGCGGCTTTCGTGGTAACGGCATGAAGAAGGTCCCCGGGCAAAAGCGATCAGGCGTGGCTCGTCAAAGGCGCGCAGACGAAGTCGATGGGATGTACCGCGCCGGCTCCAGGAAACCTCACCTTCCTCGACGGCATGCCGACGACGGCGAGCCGTCATGCTCACATATCTGAAGGCCAGCTCCGGCTCCCGCCGCCCCTCCTCCGACATGGTCGCCCGAACTGCCACCGGCAAAGCCTGGCGGCAGTCACCTGAAGCCGCCCGGCCGAGAGGACGGACGCCCACCTCCGCCGGGCCCCTCCACGCCGGGGCGCCCCAAGCTCAACCGCTGCAGCCAGCTCACTCCGCGGAAAACGGGTCCTTGGGTGATGCGCCGGGCCCGCCGCATGAGCCGGGAGGCTGAGCAGGACGGGAAGGGCCAGACGCCGCGCCGAGGGCAGACGACCAGCCCGGCCGCCAGGCCTGCGTCCAGGCGCATGATCCCCGTGCTTCGAAGCAGCCCCGGGGCCGGCGCGGAACGCCCATCCGAGGGCGACCCCGGCGGCCGATCCCAGGCACATGGAGGGCAGCTGTGCGTGATGCCTGCACTGACGGCTGCACCCGGTTGGTGAAGATCCGAGCGCTTTGAGCGCCGAAGTCGCGTCGCGACCTGGTGATCAGCGACGCACGACCAGGCCGACGACGAGGATCGCCACGATCCCCGTCGAGAGAGGATCCCGACGGCCAGGCCTTGGCTCATGGAAATGTAGGTGTTGAGGATCAGTCCGTGGCTGCATGTCCACACCATCGAGATGTAGCGGCCGGCGAGAAGGGCTGATCCTGGTGAACAGCGTCGCGTCGGCCCCGTCAGCGTGAACGGCGAGGGTCTTGGGCTGGTAGCTCGGCGTCGCCTGGCGAACGCCGTCGACCATGTTCGCGCTCTTCCCCCAGGCTCATGGTGGACTGGGTCGGGCAGTCACGAGATAGGAATCGCCTTGTTTCCGGTGTGCGGATCGTGATGTCGTCCCCACGCCGATCCCCAGGGCGGGCGAGCACATGATGGCGATCTGGCGCGGCAGGTGACGACCTTCTTCGTAGACGGTTTGCCCGAGGCTCGGGAGCGTCGTCGCTGACGACAGGGGTGATCGTGCCCGCGCGTCGGATCTCGGCGCTCGTCGTATCGCAGACGATCGACGAGTCTACTCGGGCGTGCGCCCCAGGTCGGCGCGCAGCGTGTAGACCAGCGGACCGGTCCGGCGCCGCGGTGATCGAGACGTTCCCGCGGTCGCCCATGAGCGTGTCCATGAACCGCCGGGGGTTGCCGAGGATCGCGGAGTCGATCACGCCAGGGCGAAGACCGCGGCGAAGACGGCGATGGCGAGGGCGACCGTGACCATTGGCGTACGTGCGCGCGTGCGCGCAGCCCTGCCTTCAGCTGATGAGGACTGGCGCCGGCCCGCGCGTGGAGGCCAGCGGCGGCCGGGTCCGGACGGGAAGCGAGTGGCCGTCTCGCGCCTGCCGAAGGGCGCGATCGGCGGGATCTTAGCGCGCGGCGGGCTCAGCCATCGCCGTGATGGGAGGACGATCGAACGCGTGCTTCGCGACCGCCGGTGTGGCTGATCCCGGCACCGACGGGCCCGGGTCCCAGACCAGCCCCGTCTGGGATTCGATCTCATCCGCCTGAGGAAGGGCAGGGCCAGGCTGCTCGCCAGAGCCGAGGGCTCCCGCGCACGCGCTCGCGAGACGGGGCCATGACGGCCCTCATCACCTGGCCAGCCGTCATCCCCGCGGTGGCCTCCAGCGTGCCGAAGGCCGGCACTGTCCGCGCGCTTGCGACCTGCCTGATCGGATGGCGAACCGGACGATGCGTGCCACCGCCGCGATGGAGAAGGGAGAAGGCTCCGAGCGGCGGCGGTGGTCAGTTGTTCGGCGTCAGCGTCTCGCGCACTCGCGTACGATGTCCAGCTCGCGGGAGTAGGCGACGGGGTCGGGCTGGCCTGCGCCCATCGTCGCCGTCCGGATGCGCGACGGGAGGACCGAGCTGTCTCGCGTCCGACCGCGCGGCCGCGGTTTGCTGGACCCGCGCGTGCCACGCTTGCCTCGACTCCGGGCGAGGCCGTCAGAGTGCAGAGGAAGCCGGGGTGAACTGGAATCCATGGCACGTTTGAGGTGGGCTGTCGCGCATCGGGCTCGAAGAAGCCTCGATGTGGAAGCTGTGCTGACGACCCCTCCGATGGTCACGGTGAAGCGATCGCCGAGATCGTAGCCTCCGCCCGTCTTCATGACGGTGGGGGAGCCAGATCGGGTCGTGACGTGCCTGGTTCCCAGCTCTCGACGTGCCCGTCCGCCCGATCCTGGGCTTGGACTCGCGGCTGGTCGGCATGGTGCTGAAGGGATTGCGTGTACACGCGCCGGCGGCGCCAGCGGGAAGGACGCCGTCGCCGCGGCGAGACGATCTCCTGCAGTCGGCGACGCGGTACGATCCGGAAGGTCGAGGACGCGCGCCGCCCGCTTCGCGCCCTCCGCCGAGGAGAGGAGGATCGACGTGTCCCGGAAGTCAGAGCCGCTCGCGGTTCTCGGAGATGTTTCTCCCGGTAGCCGGTGAGGGTGACCGCCACGTGCGGCATCATCGCCGTGTGATCGCGGACAGAGCGGGCCGGTGATGGCGAACTGCCCCTTGGCCTTGACGCAGGCTGCGGCGCGCCAGGATCCTTGCCGTCGTGGACGCTCACCACCCATGTCGGCAGGAAGCCGGACGGGCGGGCAGTGCGGCCCTCCTCCTCGGCCGCGTAAGGCTGTCGGGTCGAGCTCATGACGGTGCCGTCGCGGAGGTGGAGATCCGGTTCCGCGCGTGATCTTTGATAGTGGTGACCATGACGATCGAGCTGCCCGTGGCCGTTGATCCTCGTCAGCAGGTCGAGCACCTTGGTCGAGTTCTCGAGTTGAGCTGGCCGGTGGGCTCGTCGGCGAAGAGCACGTCCGGCTCGTTGATCAGAGCCCGCACGATGGCCGCCCACTGCGCGCGCCTCGCCGCCCGAGACCATGCCGGGAACTTCTTTCGCGTCGCCGCGTCGATGTCGACCAGGTCGAAGAGCTCGACGGCTCGCTGGGCGACGGCAACGCGTTTGCTGGCAATGAGCAGGCCGCGCCATGACGCGTTGTCCGGCGAGCGACATGGAGTCCAGGAGGTTCATCTGCTCGAATACGAAGCCGCAGTGCGAGCGCCGGAAGACGGCCACAGGCGGTCCTGCGAGGCGCCCGAGATGTCCGTCCTGTCGAAGACCATCGTGCCGGCGTCGGGCGGTCCATGCCCGGCAGCGCGGCCGGGAGCGTGGACTTGCCTCCCCGACGGCATGACGACGGGTGAAGTCGCGAGGATTCGCAGTGTCCATGTTCTTCAGGACGATGCTGCTGGACGCCTGGAGCGATGAACGTTTTTGGACAGTTTCTTCGTGCAGGATGACGGCGTCCGCCTCCGCCTCTCCCGGATCCGATGGACGGTCGGCAGGCGTGCATCGAGGTCGAGGGTGAAGGTCAAGAGCCTGGCAGCGTCATCTACTTTCTTTAACGGATTCCTACGGTTCGGTTACGCATGCGGCGGCGTCGCGTGGCCGGCGGATTCGAACCCCGCCTCGCGCCCGCGGGGCGGAGGCGCCCGGTGAGGCGGCGGGCGAGCGGCTACCTCGCCAGCGGTATCTCCACGACGACCCCCAGCCCGCGCCGCGTCGCGACGGTGCAGCGATCCCATGCGCTCCATGAGATAGCTTCGCGCGAAACAGCGGAGCCTCCCGCCCGGGCCGGCCTGCCGTTAAGAGCCGCGCACGCCCTTGCCGAGGATCGCCTCGAGTTCGCCGGACGGGACTCCCGGGCTGGTGTCAGCCACGTCGACCACGAGGAAGTCGCCCTCAGGCGGAGGCGACCGTGACGGGCGTGGCGGCGTACTTTCACGCGCGCGCACACGCTGTCGAAGACCCTGGCGCATGCGCAGCCTGCCGACCGGACACCAGGCAGCCGGGCCAGACGGTGGAAGGGTCGGATCGCCCCGTCGGTCCGCCGCGCGCAGGAGCGCGCCACCTCGCGCCGCTGGCGACGACCTCCGGCTCGACCACGCAGGACGGCGAGCCTCGCTCGCGACAGCTGGAACAGGTCGCGGCCACCAGCGCCCGATCAGCTCGGTCGATCGACGGTGCTCCAGCTTCCGGAGCGGCGCGCCGCATCCGTCTCCGTGAGGGCTCGAAGCTCGGCCGTCGCCGCGATCGAACACGCGACGGGCGTGCGGATGTCGTGGCCGAGCTCGGCCACCAGGTCGCTTCTTGGACAGCTTGGCCTTCTTCCTCTGCCAAGCCGCAGGCGCGGGCGAGCTCGTCGCGCATGATGTCGAAGAGCCTCCGTGAACGGCCTGAAGAGGTTGCCGCGATCCATCGTAAGCGCGATGCGTGTGTGTTCCCCGCGGCGACGTCACGCGGCGAAGCGCGCGAAGGGGCACGGGCGTCAGGATCCGCCGGTGGAAGGCGTGCAGTCGTACAGTGCAGGCCGCGCGAGATCGTCCCGTCGCCCGCCAGGAGGACGTCGCGCTGTCGGGCGCGGGCGTATTTTGCTCGCCCGCCTGCGTCTTGACGCGATCCGCAGCATGCCCACGCGCTGGCCGCCGACGACGACGTCGAGCTGGAGGCGCCCGGAACGCCTCGCGGTCGAGGTCCATCGGCCTCAGCCGCGCGACGCCGCGACGCGCCGTCTGAGAGCACCGTGATCCTCTGGAAGGCCTCGGGGCGCGGCCGACCGCGGCGGAGGCGTCCGGCCACGAGCGCTCGACGGCGAGGCGAAGGTCGCAGGCGGCGACGGTGTCGGGTCGCGCGAGCGGGCCGGGTCCACCGAGGCCCATCAGGCCCAGGGACAAGTTGCGGCCGCCGCCGCGGCGACGGGCCAAGGCCGCCCTCACGCGCAGGGCTCCCTCGAAGATGTAGCCGCGTCCCCACACGGTCCGGATGTAGCGCGGCCAGATCGGGGTCGCGCGCTCGATCCGGGTGCGCAGACGCCGAATGTGCACCGACAGGGTGCCGTCGCCGGTGACCGCCCGCCCCACCACGACGGAACGGCTCCTCTTTCTCGACCACGTCGCGTCGCGAACGGCCACGAGATGCTCCAGTAAGAGCCCGAACCCAGAGCCGCCAGCAGGGACGTCCCTCCCGCCCACGCGCACCCGCGCCGAGCCCGGGTCGAAAGGAGCCAGCCGTCGTCGTAGACGACCGGCTCCGGCGGAGCCGCCCGAGAGAGGCGGTCCAGCATCCGCCGGATCTTCGCCAAGAGGACGCCGGCGTAGGGGCTTGGCGATGTAGATCGTCGCCGCCCAGCGACAGGGCCAGGATCTGGTCGTCCTCCGCGGTGCGCGCCGAGACAGACGATCGGGATGTCGCCGCGCTCGCGGCGGAGCCGATGGCGAATTCGAAGCCGCTGAGCTGGCAGGTTGACGTCAAGAGGACGAGCTTCGGCTTGCGGGAGGCGAGGGCCGCATGGGCTTCCTCGGCGCTGGAGACGTAGGCCGCCGATACGCCGGAGAGCGTCAGATTCGACGGTGGGACGCCAGGCCTCCTGGTCCTCGACCAGAGCACGTCGACGGGATCCGAGACGGTCGTGGGCTCCGGCACGGTAGCCTACATGCCGGGCGCCGTCGGACCGGCCACGGCCCCGCCTGCGAGACTCATCGCGACACCGGCCGGGGCGAGAGACGCCTCGGCCCCGCCGGAACCGGGGGCCGTTCGCCGGGTCTGGTCGCCCTCCCGAGCGGACGAGCGCATCGGCTCGGACGCGGTCAGTAGGATGTTCCGGTGACGACTTCGACGACTTCCAGACCCGCGCTGCTCGCCGGCGCCACCGTCCACGGCCTGGCCGGCCTGAAGCGACTGCGCCATCGCTGCGAGATCCCGCTCGTCGTCCTCGCCGGGGCCATCCTGGCGGTCGGATACGCACTCTGGATCGTGGCGATCGTCCAGCTGTTCGCCGTCGAGCCGGGCGACCGGCTCTTCGACGGCACTCCCTCTGGCGCGGCTCCCTGTCCTCCTCCCCCTGCCCACGGGGCGACCCCACGCTCATCGTCGTGATCTCGGCTTCGCGCCCCTCGCCATAGCCGTCGTCCGGGCGGTGATCTACGCGAAGGTCCGCGCGGGCGGCGTCCGCATGAGCCCGACGCAGTTCCCGGAAGGCTATCGAATGGTCGTCGAGGCCGCCGAGAGATTCGGGATGAGGAAGGTGCCCGACGCCTACGTCGTGCTCGGCAACGGCGTCGTCAACGCCTACGCGTCCGGACACGGGTACCGGCGGTTCGTCGTCGTCCACCTCGACGCCTTCGAAGTCCGAGGCGCCAGGGACACCAGGCCCTGCGCTTCCGTCATCGGCCACGAGGTGGGCGCTACCTGGCCGCCGGCCACGTCAGCTTCTTCCGCATCCTCTTCATCAGCCTCGCATACGTCGTCCTGGTGCTGGGCCCGGCCGTCTCCAGGGCGCAGAATGCACGGCGGATGCAACCACGGCTAACATGACTGCGCCCCCGACGAGTGGCTCGGTGATGGGCCTGCTCTCCGGCGGCGAGTGCCTGGGCGCCCAGGTCGGCGCCTCCACGCTCCTGGCCGACCGCGCGGCCACCGGAACGCGGCCTGTGGCTCCACGTCGCCAACTGGATGTCGACGTCCGGTCCACACCTGGCGCGCCAGCGCCCCTGCGCGACCGCAGCCGTCCTGGGCGCCTCATGGTCGCGCTGCCCCGCGACTCAGCCTGGTTCGCGCCCCTCGCAGCCGGCGGGCGGCGACCTGAGCGCGCGGCGTGGGCGCGCCCACGCCGGAGGCCCTGCGCCGACTCGACGCCGTCCTCGCCGCGCGCGCGAGAGCAGTTCGGCCGCTACCCGGGCGTCTCCTACGACGAGACCCGCCGACGCCTGCGACTGGCCGACCCGGACGGCGCGATCCCCGAGGGCGCTGCCCGTGACGTGTGAGGGCGTATGGGGTCGCGACGACAGGTGGCGAACGACCGGGCGGCCCCCGGGAGAGGAGCGGGATGACGCCCGAGGCGGACCCGGCTGTTCTATGCGAAGGAGACGAATGAACGCGCAGAAGAGGAATGGAGAAAGCCCCGCCGCTGTGGGCGCTCTGGCTGTGGAGGCTGGCGCTCGCGCTGGCACTCCGCGGGCCGTGTGGCTTCTCCTGGGGCATCGGAGCGCCGAGCGGTCTTCGACCAGCTCCGTGCTTCGACGACGCTCTCCGACCGTCACGGTCTTCCTCTTCAATCCTCTTTCAGAAGCCGTCCGCCCCTTCGATCGGCCTGGCGGACGGGAGGGCGGAACTCGCTTCGAGTCGAGAAAGCCCGTGGCTGCGCGGGATGGCCACGTCCATGGCGATTTTCACCGGCGTCGTCTTCGCGACTCTGCCCGAGGGCGCCTGCGATACGGCCGGGCAAGCTCGCGCGCATCTGGTCTCGCCCGATCGCGATGGCCGAAATCGACTGGGCGGCGGTCGGCCGATCAGGGCCAGCTCCACGTCCCTCTCGCCGGCGACGTGGGGCGCCGATCCTCCTGCCCCACATCTTCGTCGTCTACCCGTGGGATGCGCGCAGGGACGGCAAGCCGATGCATCAATTCCCTCGATGCGGGTTAGCGACGACTTGGCCGGCCACGGTGGGCGCCGCCATCGCGGCCTTCCTCATCGTCTCCTACCTCCTGTGGGCGATCGCGCCAGCTGCGCGACGGCGCTGGCTGGTGATCCGGCCATCCGCTCCCGCGGCTTGCGTGACTCGCGCTGGCTCACTACGCGGGAGGCGGGTGAGGAACGCCGGGACGTCGGCTCAGCCACTCCCGGAGGCCCTGCATCTGCGCCTCTCCCAGACTCGGGCCACCGGTGCGAGCGTTTCCGGCGACTTCACGGAGTGTCAGCGACGTCGCGCCTATCAGCCTGCGGCGCGGACGCGCCGAAGGAGGTTCGGAACTTCCCGTCGCCGGTGCCCGAATAGTTCAGATCCTCACGGGGGCTGGGTCCGGAGGCGATCGCGCCCAGATCGAGGCCTCTCCGCGCCCGCGGGCGCCTCGCCCTCGCGGAAGGTCGGCGAGTAGTGGCCGCTCATCGACAGCGTTGTCCTAGACAGCTCGGGTGGCGGATCGTGAACATGTTGGCGCACCACGCCCGCGGAGTAGCCGTACGTCGCCCAGGCCCCAGGGGTCCCCCTCCGCGCGGAGATTCGCCTTGACCCGCGGCACGACCTTCTGCGTGACCCACGTCTCGATCGAGGTCCCTCCACGTCCATGCACTCGCGTCGCGGTCCCGCAGGAACACGTTGCGGCGCGACGATGATCGAGTCCCGGATCTTCCCTCGCTGACGGCCTTTGGCGAGATCCTCGCCGGTGGAGGTTGCTCGAATCCGACGGGCGAGCCGGGGACGCCCGCGAAGGCCATGATGACCGCGTAGGCCTTGTCCGGGTTCTTCAGATAGGGACGGCGGTAGCCACCCTGACCGTCGCGTCGCCCTGCTCTCCCTGACCCGGGACGACGACGTTCACCCACTGCCCGCCCGAGGCGTTGGGGTTGATGCCAGTCAGCTGGGCGTTGGCCAGGGATTGCGCTGCGCCTGGTGAAGTGGCTCGGCGTCTTCTTGAGGGGCCGCCGCCCGCCCCTCTGCGGAGCCCGCGGGCGCCGCCCCGAACTGCTGCTGCGTGGCCGCCTCTTCATCAGGAACCCGAGGAGGTCGTGCCAGTTGGAATACCACAGGCTCACCCGGTTGACCGCGAGGAAGGCGAGGGAGATCGCCAGGACGCTGCACAGGAGGACGGCCAGAGCCTGCTGGACGTAGGCCCACAGCTTCGTCCACGGGTGATTGGGCACCCACAGGATCGCCCAGAGAAGCAGGCCGCGGTGAGCACGGCGACGGCGGCCAGCAGAGTGCCTGAGGTCAGGGCGAAGAACGACATGCAATCAAGGTATACGGCTTGGCTCGGATATTCCTGCGAATCGAGATGGGCCCGGGCCCCACGCCCGGCGGCACGTGCAGGCCATGATCCGCATCACGCGGATTCGCTCCGGCGTTGCCCGCGGCGTCGCGGGTGGGCCGTGCGGTCCCGCGTCCGGAGACGGAACCCGGTAGGCTTGCGTCCATGACTTCAGAGACGAATCACACGTGCGGAAACCGACTCGATGGGCGCGATCGAGGTCTCCCGCCGACCACTACTGGGGTGCCCAGACCGAACGCAGCCCTGCACAACTTCGACATCGGCCGCGACACCTTCGTCTGGGGCCGCCCCATGATCCACGCCCTGGGAGTCCTCAAGAAATCCGCTGCACGGGCGAACGCCGAACTCGGCGAGCTTCCCGCCGAGATCGCCGACCTCATCGCCGCCGCCGGGCGACGACGTCATCTCCGGCCGGCTCGACGCGGAATTCCCGCTCGTCGTCTTCCAGACGGGATCGGGCACGCAGTCGAACATGAACGCCAACGAAAGTCATCTCCAACCGCCATCGAACTCGCGGGCGGCGAAATGGGCTCGAAGGCCCCCGTCCACCCCAACGACCACGTCAACCGCGGCCAGTCCTCTAACGACACCTTCCCGACGGCCATGCACATCGCGGTCGTCTGCGAACTGGCGAACATGTACCCGCGCGTGCGCCGACTGCGCGACTACCCTGGAGAGAAGGCGAAGGAGTTCGACGGCGTCGTCATGGTCGGCCGCACCCACCTCCAGGACGCCACCCCCATCCGCCTGGGCCAGGTTCTCTCCGGCTGGGTCGCCCAGATCGACTTCGCCCTGGAATGCGTCGAATACTCGGACTCCCGGGCCCGCGAGCTGGCCATCGGCGGCACCGCCGTGGGGCGGCTTGAACGCCCATCCGCGGTTCGGCGAGGCGACTGCGGAGAAGATCAGCGAGGAGACCGGCATTCGGTTCACTCAGGCGTCCAACCTCTTCGCCGCGCTCGGCGCCCACGACGCCCTCGTCCAGGTCTCCGGCTCACTGCGGGTACTGGCCGACGCCCTGATGAAGATCGCCAACGACGTGCGCTGGTACGCCTCCGGGGCCGCGCAACGGGATCGGCGAAGCTGCTCATCCCTGAGAACGAGGCGGCAGCTCGATCATGCCCGGAAGGTCAACCCCACCCAGTGCGAGGCCATGACCATGGTGGCCACGTGAGGTCTTCGGCAACGACGCCGACCGTCGGCTTCGCGGGCTCCCAGGGCAACTTCCAGCTCAACGTCTTCAAGCCCGTCGTGGCCTGGTGCGTCCTGGAGTCCGTCAAAGCTGATCGGCGACGCCTGCGCCTCCTTCGACGAGCACTGCGCCTACGGCATCGAGCCCAACCTCGAGAAGATCGAGGAGAATCTGGACAAGAACCTCATGCAGGTCACCGCCCTCAACCGTCACATCGGCTACGACAAGGCCTCCAAGATCGCCAGAGAACGCCCACAAGAAGGGGCTCTCGCTGCGCGAATCCGCCCGAGCTCGGCTTCGTCACATCCGAGGAGTTCGACGCCTGGGCTGGTGCCGGCCGACACGACCCACCCGTCCGCCGCCGCCGACGAGTGAGCGGCTGGGGACGGGCCTGGATCGCATTTTCATCCGGCGCCACCGCGGCGCCGCTCACCCCGGAGCGGACGGCCGACGCCGATGACGAACGCCTGCGCGAAGGGCTCAACGGCGCAGAGCGGGGAGGCAAAGGCGCTGGAATGGCGCTGAAGCAGCACCGAGACGCCCTGCCGCCGTTGACAATCCAGACCGCCCCGGTCGAGGATACGAGCATGTCCCGCATCGATCACGCGGCCCCATGGGTGGCCGATCTCGTCGGCGTACGCGACTTCTACCTCCGTTGGTTCTCCGGCCGCTCGAACGGCGAGTACCACAACCCGCGGACGGGTCTGCGCACGTTCATCGTCAGCTTCGATCCCGATGCCGCCGGGCAGGGGCGCGGCGCCTGGCTCGAGCTCATGAGCCGCCCCGACGTCATCGCCCGTCCGCAGGCGGAGGCGCCTCGGCTGGGCCCATGTCTCCTTCTGCTCTGCCCGGATGCACCGATGTCGACGAGTTGGCCGCCCGGCGCGTGCGGCCGACGTGCCCGTGGTGGACGGGCCCCGGCGCACCGGCGACGGCTATTACGAGGCGGTCCTGCTCGACCCCGAGGGCAACCGCGTCGAGATCGTCGCCGGCGACTACACCGACGAGGTGGCCGAGCGCCTGAGCGCGAGCCCGCCCGCCTTCATCGGCGATGAGCCTGAGGGCGGGCGCGGCCAGGACCAGCCCCCGGTGCCGCGCATCGCCCGCGCCGCCTCCGCCGGGCTCCGGGCGCGACGGGGTGATGCACGTCAGGCTTGGAGCCCGCGCCGTGCCGATGCGGGCCTGCTCAGCGGCGAGGACGGCGCGGGCTGGGAAAGCCGCCGCTCCCCCGTTTGCGACGGTCCCCGCCGCGGCGGGCACCGCCGCACCGGAGACGCTGCGAGTGCGCGCCGGGCGACCGGCTCCGGGGCCCGGCGGACGCATGGCCGGCCGCCCCAGCCCCTGCGAGGCGATCTTGACGGCGAGGTCCCCGGCGTGGTGGAGGAGCTCGGTCATGCACGCGTCGAATCGTGCTGGTCGCCCAGGGCCCGGCAGCGCTCGGCGAGCTCCGTCGACTCCCGGAGCACCGTGCCCGTGTAGTCGACGACGCTCTGGAGATCTGCGGGACCAGGCGGCGACGTCGTCGGGGAGCGGCGTGGACTCCGCCGTCGCCTTCACATGGCCAGCACCTGGCTGGGGATGGTGATCATTGAGTTCGCCTGGTCGATGTTCCAGGCGGTGTTGGAGGCCAGACGGCGGTGGGCGCCGGTCTGCTCCTCCATGTCGGTACAGGCCCTGGCGCAGGGCTTTCGTGAGCAGCCAGATGGCGGGCACCGACTCCTTGGCGTCCGGGCCGCCGTCGATGAGCTCGGCTATGAACGTCGCGAGCATCGTCGCGTGGAGGCGGGCCAGGGCGACGAGGAAGCGGGTGCGCACGTTGGTGGCGTCGAGTTCGCGGAGCGAGCCGACGAGCCGGATGAGGGTCGAGCTCGACGATGCTCTGCATCGACGTCCACACCTGGAGGGGCTCGACGAGCGGGGTCATCGACGGCCCGTGCGCGGTGATCGTCGCGAGCATCTCGGGGTGATCGTCGCGTCGCCCAGGGCGGCCCTCGATCTCGTTGGCGACGTGGCGCAGTCCGAGGAGAGTTCGGCCAGCGAGTCCTGCTCCCTCATCCACACCGAGAGCTCGTCGTGAGATCCCGGTGACCGTGTCGAGCGCATCTCTGAGCATCCTCGGCGCCGGGCCGCGGGAACCCCGCCGGAGCTCCTCCCGCGGGCGACCTCGGCGGGGAGGGCGGCCATCTGGAGGGCCTCAGGAGTTGTAGCCGAGCTCTTCCAGGAGCTCGGCGGCCCTGCCCGCTCCCTTGCGCGAGGCGGTGCGGCGGCTCATGCCGTCGGCGAGCAGCTGGTTCTCGTGAGGCGCGGACCTTCGTGTCAGAGCCCCTTGGCGGCGTCGAAGAGGTCGTCGCGAGACCGCCGGGTGCGCACCGAGAGATAGCGGGAGGCCCGGCAGGGGGTGACGGTGGCGAACACGTCGTAGCTCCGGTGCCGTCCGCGGCGAGGTTGCGGACGTAGGCGGCGAAGGGCTTGCCCTCTTCGATGGTGTCCCACATGAGCCTGAAGGCGGCGCCCGGCATCTCGGGGTGCCGGATGATGTTTTGGGGGGCGGTCATGAGCTCCCCGCGCGAGTACCAGGGAGAGCCTGACGAAGACTTCGTTGGAGGACTCGATGACGCCTCGGCCGTCCGTCACGGAGAAGAAGAGCTCGTCGACTCCGACCTCCTGGATAGCGCCGTTTGGCTGTACCGCGTGACCCACGGGATACTCCTTTGCGTGTGCGTGAAGAACATCGACCGCAAACACATTGCACGGTGAAAAAGCAAATCGTTCGCTTGCGGCGGGCTGCCGCATTGACAACCTCCCCAACGAGTATGCGAGGAGGCCGAACTGCCAAAACTACCGGAGGGTAAACTCCCGACGGGCCGGGCCGGGCGCGGTGGCGCTGCTCACGCACCGAGGACGTCGGGGACTTTCGGCCTGAGACCGCGCCGTCCGACGGCCAGGAACAGTATGGGCGGCGCCGCGCCGCCGCGCAAGCGGGCTGCTTGCGGGCCAGCACCGGCTGTCGGCCGGGCCCCTCACAGGAACCGGGACAGCCTGCGTGGGAGACCGACCGGTTGGCCTGCCCGGCGAGGGGAGTTGCCGTAGCTGGAGAAGTGGTTGTACGCCCGGCATCCTCACGGTCGTCACATTCACACCCGCCGTCCTGGCGCGGTCGCAGAACCTGAAGACGCTCTCCCGCGGGGACGTACCCGTCCTCCTCCGGCTCGACGACGAGCGTCCGCGGAGCGTCGCGCGACAGGTACGTGTCCGTGGAGATCGCCCTCATGCGGTCGGCGTGGCGGTCGGGCCTGCCGCCGATGTAGTTCTCGATGAGGGTCTTCGTCTCCCTGCCGCCGACGGCCTGGCCGTGGTCGTAGACGTACTGGGGGTCGACGATCGGGACGTAGGCGACGATCGCGGCGGAACCGGCACCGAGACCCCCGCACGAGGGCCGCGCCTGGCCCATGGAGGCCTGATACCCGAGATTGAGCGCGAGATTGCCGCCGGCGGACGCGCCGAGGACCACGATCCTCTTCGGGTCGCCTCCCAGATCGGAGGCGTGCTGCGCCACCACCCCAGTCCGCAGGCCACATCGGCCGGAGCCCTGTCCCACGTCGCGTAGGCTGCGCTGGCCAGCCGATATTCGACGCTGAAGACGAGGTAGCCGCGGTTGCGCCACGCAGTCCGCCTCGGCGCCGCTGTTCCGGGCGTCGCCCATCCCGTCGTTCCACCCTCCCGGTGGACGAGGTGAGGAACCGGCGCGTTCCTCTCCGGAAGGCGCGGCTTCCACACGCCGATCCTCATCGCCCGCCCGTCGACGGCGTTGTACGTGAGCCAGTCGTCGGCCTCGGGGCCGCGCGGGCGAGGACAGATCGAGCGCGGCCAAGGGTCGACGCGTCCTCCGTTCGCGGACGCGGCGGCAGCTATGCGCCCACCTGCGTCACCGATCCTGCGAGGGCGACGCAGGCGACCAGAACCTCCGGCGATCCGGCAGGCCCCCGTTGGGGCCAGAGGGGCGAGAGCGCCAGCCCGGCCAGCGAGGCGGAGCACGATCCAGCTGCCGTAATTGCCCCAGGCGAATCCGCTCCCTCCTGCCGGACGGGAATGCCCGGGGGCGAGGCTGGCGACTAGGAGTGTGAGGGTTGCGAAGGCGATCGCGACGCCGAGCACGAACCCCTGCGTAGCGCATGGTCGTCGCCACGGACGAGCGGGAGGAAGGGCATGTGGCACTCCGGTGGTACGAGCGCGGCTTTCCGCGCTGGAGGAGGTGATGAGGGCCGGAAGACGGCATGGGTGAGACCGCGCCGCGGCCCGTCGCCGGGCGATGGTGCGAAGTGAAGGGTGTGCCGCGGGGCGGGGAGCCGGGGCTGCGCGGGCGATCCAGGTCAGGAGCGACGCGGTGAGGAAGGCGATCGCCATCGCGGGAAGAAGCCCTGTTTGAGGCGGCGCCCCGTTTGCCGGGCGAGGAGACGAAGAGGACGGCCGCGGCCGCGAGCATCGAGCCGGCGCCCGCGAAGATCAGGGCCGCGCCGATCCGCGGTGCCGGAGGAGGAAGGGGAGGGCGCCGACGCCCGCTGGACGGCGAGGAAGAGGTTGTAGAACCCCTGGTTGAAGGCCAGCTCTCGCGTATTGCGGGCCTGCTCCGCCGTCATGCCGAAGGCCGTGCGCGCCCTCGGCCCGGCCCAGGCGAGGGACTCCATGTAGAAGATGAAGAGCGTGGAGAAGGCAGGCCAAAGTCGTGAAGACGGTGGCGGTAACGCGCCATGTGGGCTCCTGGATGTACGCGGCGCGCCGCACGCGCCGGGGTGTGCGCGGCTCGCGTCGGCCGCGAACCGTGAAGAGTCTATGCTGGCCCCGCGGGCTGGGCATCCACCGTTCGGAGGGATTAGCCGGGCTCGTCTCCCGGGGTTCGCCGGCCTGGTCCGCCGATGCCGACGGCGTGTGCGGCAGGTCTACGCTCCGGGGATGGGCGGCCGCGCAGGCGGCCCGTTCGCGCCACGCCGCGAGGGTGACGGCCGGGCCGAGGACGGCGCGGTCGCCTTCGACCTCTTCGCCGAGTCCTCGCACCGGCGCGCAGGGGCGTCGGGGCGAACTCGCGGCCGCGGCTGACGACGATGCGCAGGTCGCGCAGAGCCCCCAGGCCGTCGCGGGGGTCGCCGGCCACCGCGATGACGTCGGCGTCGTAGCCGGGCGTCAGAAAGCCCGTGATCCCGGCCAGGCCGATCGCGGCGGCGGCGCGGCTCGTGGCGGCCATGAGCACGTCGGTGCGGGGGACGCCGAAGGCTTCGAGCGCCTCCAGGCCGGCCACGTAGGCGCGGTGGGGGACCCGGTGCGCGAGTCGTGGCCGGCGACGATGCGCACGCCGTGCTCGTGGAGCTCGCGAACGGGAGGGCGGTAGGAGTCATCCTGCGGACGATTTCGGGAAGGTCGGCGGTACTCGTCGTGTCGACGTAGACGCCCGCCTCCGCGATCGCGTCGGCCAGCCGCGGGTCGAAGACGCGCTGCGCCCGGAGGAGACGAACGAGGCGTGGGCGATGTAGTCCACCCCGCCGCGACGGCGCGTTCGATGCCCTCGGTCCCGTGCGCGTGGGCGGCGGTCCGCTTGCCGAGCCGGTGCGCCTCGGCGAACAGGACGGCCAGCTCGTCTTGTGAGAACTGCGCGAACCACGGCGCCGAGCCGTCGGTGGTGAAGCCCCGGTGGCCATGACCTTCACGACGTCCACGCCCGCCGGTGGTCGCGCGCGCACTTCGCCGGATGCCGTCAGTCCGTCCACCTCGGCCCCGCTCTGCCACGAATGCCCCGCGGTCGTGGTGATCTGAGGCCGGAGGCGAGCACGCGCAGGGCCTCGCAGGGCCCCGGCCTCGAGTGCGTGTCGCGCAGGGCGACGTCGACGTAGTGGCGCGCCCCGGGCTCTGGACGCTCGTGACCCCGATGCTGAGCAGTTCCCGCGCCGAGGCGGCCGCGTTGAGGGTCAGGCGGGCCACCTCGTCCGGGCCGTAGTCCGGATATTCCACGTCGGTGCCCGGGTGGCCAGGTGGGCGTGGGTCTCGGATCAGGCCGGGCATGAGCGTCGCCCGGGGAAGTTCACGTGCCGGGCGTGCGGGTGGCGCGCGAGCAGGTCGGCGGCGCGGCCCACCGCGGCGATGCGCGCTGCCCTCGATGTAGAGGCCGCCTGCGTCCAGGACGTCGAGCTCGCGGCCCTGGCGCCCGCCGGTCAGGACGCGGTCGGCGCTCAGGATCGCCTTCTCCCGGCCGTTCAGGCGTTCTCCGCCGTCCGTGGCGGGAGCTGACCCAGCGGACGCCGTCGAGAGACGCCGACCCGCGCGATCGGCCGGCCCATGCCGCTGCCAGCAGGGCGTCGGACGAGGCTGCGCCGCCTTCGCGAGGGGCCGGCGCGCTGACCGCCGGGGCGCCGACTGATCGGGCGGGGCGGCCGCACGAGGGTGGTTCAAGCAGTCGTTCGTGCTCACGGGAAACTCTCCTTGAACGGGCGCGGGAAGCTGATCGGAGGGGACGGAAACGGCGGATCGGATACGGCGGTCAGCGATCCGTCCTGCCCCCAGCGAACTCGCGGCGCATGGCCGACACCGCGGATTGTACGCCGACGAAGACGCTTCCCAGGCGAAGCCGGCGACGAGCGAGCAGGCCGTCTCGACGAGCCAGTGCAGCGGCGCCGGGCCGGAGACAGCGGCGGCGATCGCCGCGACGAGCGTCATGCGGGGCGCGCCATCCGAGTTCGGCCGCCCCGGAGACGAGCAGATGGCCGCCCACCCACAGCATGGCGGCCACGCCGACGGCCGTGATGCCGGACAGGACCCGGGGCATCGCCGCGACGACGGCGCAGCCGGCCCTCCGGGCGAAGGGGCTGTCGCTGCGGGCGAGCGCGAGGCCGGCGTCGTCGGCCTTGACCAGGAGCGCCACCACGCCGTAGACGAGGCCGTGATGACCACGGCGACGATCGCTCAGCGCCGCCGCGCGCAGCGGAAGGGAATCCCGGCGACCTCGCCGAGGGCGATCGCCATGATCTCGGCGGACAGGATGAAGTCGGTGCGGACCGCGCTTTTGACGATGGCGTCCTCCGCCTGGGCGTTCTGCGTGACGGCAGCCTCGGCGCGGTGGCCCGCCAGCCTGTCCCAGATCTTGTGCGCGCCTCGAAGCACAGGTACGTCCCGCCGAGCATGAGGAGCGGGGTCAGCCCCCAGGCCGCGAATTCCGACAGGAGCAGCGCCAGGACGAGGATGACGCTCTTGTTGACGAGGGATCCGGTGGCGATCCGCTTGATGATCGGCAGTTCGCGCTTCGGGTCGATGCCTTCCACGTACTGCGGGGTGACGGCGGTGTCGTCGACGACGACGGCCACGGCCTTCGTGCTGGCCTTCCTGACCGCCCCCGCGCGCGATGTCGTCCAGACTGGCCGCGGTGGCCCTTGACCAGCGCCGCGATGTCGTCGAGGAGAGCTGCAGAGTCCCAGAGCCATGCCGTTCCTTTGAGCGAAGGGGTGTCGACGGAAGACTACCGGCTCGCTGCCCTCCCGTCGCCGGCTCGGCCGGGAGAGGTCCCATCGCCCGGTGGGAGAGAGGCCCCGCTGCCCGCCGCTTCGGCGCGCTTCGACCCTGACTCGCGGGCGCGCCGATAGCGTGGGAGGGCCGGACCGCCGGCGCGGACAGCCGCCCTGGGGCCCCGCGGTCCGCGAGGGCGGGACCCGGCGAACGTTCACGAATCGCGATCGCAAAGGAAGCCCGATGCTCACACTCCGCGTCACCGACCCGGCCCGCCGTCGCTACCGGGTGGCGGCCTCGTCGGCTTTGATCGCCGGCCCTTCTCGGCCGTCGTCAAGTTCGGCTGGGAGGTTCCTCTCCGCGCACCCCCGCCCGCAACGCGACCAACCCTCCCAGGAGCTGCTCCAGCAGCTGGGCGTGTCGCCCGAGACGAGCCATACGACGGTCGGCTTCAACGGCAACGAGCTGCCGATACTCCTTCGCTGTCCACTTCGGCTTCGCCGTCTTCTCGCGCTGCTCTACTGCCTGGCGGCCGAGAGGTACCCGCAGATCAAGCTGTGGCAGGGCGCCGCGTTCGGCCTGGCCCTATGGTTCGTCTTTCACGTCGTGGCCATGCCGGCCATGGGCACCGTGCCCGCGCCGTGGGACCAGCCCCTCGAGGAGCACCTCTCGAGGTCTTCGGCCACGCGATCTGGCTCTGGTCCATCGAGATCGTCCGGCGCGACCTGCGCAACCGCATCACCCGCCAGCCCGACCTCGAGGTCCCCCTCGACGAGGCGACCCGCTGAGGGGAGGCGAGCGGCCCCGCGGGGTCGGGGAGCCCCTCCCGGCCGTCCGCAGGGCCCGGGCCGCCGAGCCGGCCGAACGAGACTCCTCTATCCCCGGGGGCCTGAGCAGGACCTTGACAGCGCGGCGCTGGTCCATGGCCTTGTATCCTTCGGCCGCATCCTCCAGCGGGAGGCGCATGGTGAAGACCTTGCTCGGATCGATCTCGCGCTTGAGGATCCGGTCGATCAGGTCGAGGAGGAACCGGCGGACAGGGGCCGGGCCGCCGTGCAGGTGCACTTCGGCGAAGAACAGCGGTTGGCCGGGGATCTCACGCCGTGGGAGACGCCGACGAAGCCCACGTGCCCGCCGGGCCGGCAGGCGCCGATCGCCCGCATCATCGACTCCTGGGTGCCCACGGCCTCCACGACGCCGTGCGCGCCGAGCCCGCCGGTCATCTCCTTGATCTTGGCCAGCCTTCCTCGCCGCGCCTCGGCCACGACGTCGGTGGCTCCGAATTCGGGCCAGCGCGGCGCGGTCCTCGTGCCTGGACATGGCGATGACCCGGTCGGCTCCCAGCTGGCTGGCCGCCAGGACGGCCATGAGCCCCACCGCGCCGTCGCCCACGACGGCGACGGTCTTGCCCGGGCCGGCCTCGGCCGCCACGGCGCCGGAACCATCCGGTGCCCAGAACGTCCGAGGCGGCGAGCAGGAGGCGACGGTCGCCTCGTCGTCGGGGCGCCCGCCGGCACGGCCACCAGCGTGCCGTCGGCCTGCGGAACCCGCGTGTACTGAGCCTGGGTGTCGCTCGATGAACCCGCCGTTGACGCAGCGGGACTGGTAGCCGCCCGGCAGATCTCGCACGTGTCGTCGGAGACGCAGAAGGAGCCGACGACGAAGTCGCCCGGCTTGACGTTCTTCACCGCCGAGCCGACTTCGGTGACCGTCCCGACGTACTCGTGCCCCATGGGCGGCTGTCCGCGGGTTCCAGCCCGCGGTAGAGCACGAGATCCGGAGCCGCAGATGCAGGCTGCGGCGACCTCGATGATCGCGTCGGTGGGTTCGACGATCTGCGGTTGCTCCCGGTCCTCGACTCTCACGTCTCCGGGGGCGTGCGCTGACGACTCCGCGCATGGCGAAGCTCCTTCCCTAGTTCCTGGCTTCTTCCAATCGGTCTTCGGCGTCGACGGGGCGCGGGCCCGATCCGATGCGGCGTCCGGCGCCCTGGAGCCTTCTCAGGCGGGGCGGCGGACGGTTCACGGCCCTGCTGACACCACCCTGAGGGATTCCCCGGGATGCCGTGGAAGGCCGATCGGTTGTTCTGCGGGACAGGGTGGTTGCAGGATTCCCCGCGGGCGTCGTGGAAGGCCGCGGAGTCAGCGCGGCGCCGGATCGTCGGATCCACCGGAACGCTGCGGGACGCCGCCGGCCCCGGCGACTCGTCTCGCCGGTCTCCCACAGGCGAGGCGGGATTCCGTATGCTGATGCCAGGCACGCCGTCTCCGGTGTTCGAGCGCACCGTCCTCTCCGGCATGCGCGGAGCCCTCGGTTGCGCACCGGAGGCTCCGAGCGTGCGCCGCCGGAAGTTAGGAGTCGCCATGCGCGCCATCGGATTCGACACACTACGGAGGCCCCGAGGTCCTCCACGAAGTAGAGCTGCCCGACCCCCGTCCGGGACCGGGGGAGATCCTCGTCCGCGTCGACGCCGCGGGGGTGGCCCCCGTCGACGCCATGGCCCGCAGCGGAGGGCTCGCCGCGCTCTACGAGGGCATCACGACATGCCGGGCGGCGGGAGAGAACCCGTGGACAGGGCTCGCCGCGCTCTACGAGGGCATCACCCTCCCTACGTCCCCGGGATGGACGTCTGCGGAGTCGTCGAAGAGGTCGGCGAGGGGGCGTCCGGCGAGCAGGAGAACCCTGGCCGTCGGAGCGCGGGTCGTGGCATTCGTCGCCTTCTCCGGCTCCCGCGGCGGCTACAGCGAGGCCGTCGTCGTGCCAGCCGTCTCGGCCGTGCGCGCTCCCGCGAACGCCACGCCCTCCGAGGCGGTCGCCTTCCTCTGAACGCTCTGACCGCCCGGAACTCGCTCGATGCCCTCGCCCTCCCGCCCGGGGCGACGGTGCTCGTGACCGGTGCGGCCGGATCGGTGGGAGGCTACATCACGCAGTTGGCCCACGCCGAGGCTGCACGTCATCGCGCTGGCGGGCGCCGGCGACGAAAGCCTGGTCCGGGGCTTCGGGGCGGAGGACTTCATCCCCGGGAGCCGACGTCGTCGCCGAGGCGCGCGCCCTGGCCCCTCGACGGCGTGGACGCCGTCGCCGACACCGCCCAGATCGCTGTGGATCTCCTGGGCGCCGTGCGAGACGGCGGGCGGGTCTCGATCCTGAGGCCCGTCTCGCAGGACGACCCGGCAGGGGCATCACCCTTCTTCCGCTGACCGTGCGCAAGCGCGCCACCGACCAGGCAGCCATGGCCGGGCTGCGCGACCTGATCGAGTCTCGGACGCTGAGCATCCGCCTGGGCCCCGTCCCTGCCGGCGTCGCAGGCCGCCGAGGCGCACCGCCTCCTGGAGGCGGGAGGCCAGCGCGGCCGGATCGTCCTGACCTTCCCGGTGGACTGGGCCCTCCCCGGCCTCGAAAGCGCCTTCCGCGCGGCTCCCCGCAGGGCGTCAGACCGCCACTCGTTCGTGCGCCGCGCACTGGGCGGCGAAGGCGCGGACGATGAGGCTCCCGAGGCGGCGACCCGCGGGTCGACCGCCTCGATGCCGCGGATGAAGCCGGGGTCGGCCATGCCGTCCCGCGCGCGCCACATGAGCATCCGCTCGGGGCGTGGCCTCCGGGTGGAACTGCACCCCGAGCGCGTTGCCGAGGCGGAAGGCCTGGACGGGGCAGGCTTGGGAGCTGGCCAGGAGAGTGGCCCCGGCCGGGAGTTCGGCGACCGCGTCGTCGTGGCACTGGTAGGCGATGACGCCGCCGTCGCCCAGGGCCGTGGACTCGTGCAGCCGGCCGAGCACCGGGTCGCACGCGCACGAGTCGAGCAGGACGATCGACTGCGCCCCCTCTCGCGACTGCGCCTGTCGCCGACGCTCACTCGGCCGCCGAGGGCGGCGGCCAGGATCTGGTGGCCCAGGCAGATGGCGAGCACCGGCAGCCCGCGCCGACCGCCTCGCGCAGTCCCTCCGCCAGATCCCCGATCCACGGATGCCGCGCGGCATCGTGGGCGCGCCATGGGGCCGCCGAGCACGACGGCGCCGTCGCCCTCACGAGGACGCCTGCGGGACGGGCTCCTCCCACAGGCGGACGGTGCCGCAGTCGACGTCCGGCAGCCACTCGGCCAGCCTGTCGGGGAGGGCACTCGGGATGCGGCTGGAAGATCGTGATTCTCGTCATTGTAGAGCTTTCGTGTCGTACCATGGAGCCTTTCGGCGGGATGCGCCGGAAGATGGATCCTCGCAGCCAGGCCAATGGGTGCGCCGGTGATCGCCGGGTCCGCTCATGGGCGTATGCCTGGAATCGTAGGCTACCGGCGTGTGTGCGTCTCGGCAGGCGACGGGCCGCAGCAGACATTTCTCACGTGAGATAGGGTCGAGCGCGCGGTTCGTCCGGCGACGGCCGCATCCCGCAGAAGGGGCCGGCCGATGATGCACCGGCGCGGTCCGCGCCCACGGTCCAGGAGGAGAGATGACAGGGAAGGCGAGGGACGCGGCGCGGCGGCGCCCGCCCGGATTCTCGGCGGCGATATTCTCGGCGGCGATCCGCCCTGACGGGGCGGGCGAGCACCTCCGCAGAGGGCTGAGCAACCGCCACATCCAGCTCATCGCCATCGGCGGGGCGATCGGCACGGGCCTCTTCCTCGGCGCCGGGAAGTCGATCAGCGTCGCCGGCCCGTCGATCCTCCCTCGTCTACACGGTCATCGGCCTCGCATGCTCTTCTTCGTCATGCGAGCCAGGCGAGCTCCTCCTGCACAAACTCGAGTACCGCTCCTTCCAGGACTTCGCGGCGGACATCCTCGGACCCTGGGCGGGCTTCCTCGTCGGATGGACCTACTGGTTCACCTGGGTGGTCATCGGCATGGCCGACATCATAGCCATCACCGGCTACTGGCAGCTGTGGGTCGGAAAGGAGAGGATCTGGGTGTCCATGCCGCTGGCCGTCGCGGTCATGCTCGTCCTCCTCCTCATGAACCTCGCCACCGTCAAGCTGTTCGGCGAGATCGAATTCTGGTTCGCGATCATCAAGCTCGTCGCGATCGTCGCCCTCGTGGCGGCCGGGATCTTCATGGTCGTCACCGGCTTCACCTCGCCGAACGGCACCCAGGCCTCGATCGCGCACCTGTGGGATCGAGGCGGCTTCCTGCCCAACGGCGTGCAGGGGTTTCCTCGGAGGCTTCCAGCTGGCCGTCTTCGCCTTCGTGGGCATCGAACTGGTCGGCACCACGGCCGCCGAGACCAGAGAACCCCGCGTCACCCTGCCGCGGGCCATCAACGCCATCCCCGTGCGGGTCCTGCTCTTCTACGTCGTGGCGCTCGCGGTGATCATGTGCGTCACCCCGTGGGACCAGGTCGATCCGGAGAAGTCTCCCTTCGTCCGGCTCTTCGGGCTCCGCGGGGCTGTCGGCGGCCGCCTCGGTCATGAGACGCCGTCGTCCTGTCCTCGGCGTCCTCCTCGTGCAACTCCGGGATCTACTCGACCTCCCGCATGGTCTTCGGGCTCGCCCACAAGAGGATGGCGCCGAGCGTCTTCCGCAGGCTCACGCGCGCGGCGGCGTGCCGTGGCCGGGCTGATCGTGACGGTCGTCATCATCTGCTGCGCCCACCTGCTGACCCTGTCCGGCGGCGTCATGCGCCTTCACGCTCGTCACCACGGTCTCCTCGGTCCTCTTCCTGTTCGTCTGGTCGGTCATCCTCGTCTGCTACATCCTCTACCGCCGCCGGCACCCCGACGCCCATCGTGCATCGGCCTCACCGCATGCCCGGCGCCGCCTTCATGCCGTGGGTGGTCCTGGCCTTCTTCGCGTTCGTCGTCCTCGCCCTGACCACTCAAGGCCGATACGCGCAACGCGCTGGCGGTCACCCGGTCTGGTTCCTCATCCTGGGCGTCGCCTGGACGCGAGTCAGGCGGCGGATCCGCTCGGCCGGCGACCGGTGGATCGGCCACCGGCGAGGGCGCTCCCACGGAGGATGCGGCCGCCGACGGGGACCGGACGGGGAGTCGGGGCTTCCGGGAGGGCGGGGCCGACCAGGCGCCGGCCTGACGGTAGGATTGCCCGAGCCGGGGGAACCCTCGGAGAACGGAGCGAACCATGGACAGACCGGGCGTGGAGATCAGGCGGGCGGTGCAGCGCGACGTCCCCGGCATCGCGGGGATGCTCGCCGAGGCGTTCTCGCGCGACCCCGTCTTCCTCGACCTGCTCTCTCCGCGGCAGGACGGGCCCGCGTTCTGGCCGGCCTGTTCGCCCTCGAGCTCGAACGCGAATACATCGCCCACGGCCGAGTCGACGTGGCCGTGGAGGGCGGGCGCCGCTCGGCGCCATCCTCATGCTGCCCCGGACGCCGCCCCGGCCCGCGGGCCCGTTCACAAGGCCCGTCTCCTGCGCGCGCTCGGACGCTCCTTCTGGCGGCTCTGCGCTCCGAGGCGGCCGCCCAGAAAGGCCCGCCCCGTCTTCCCCACTGGTATCTCGGCTACATCGCGGTGACCGAAACGGCCCGGGGAGGACTCGGCTCGGCGCTGCTCGACCGGGCCGTCGAGAACGCGGGGAGGAGGCCGTGACCTCGAATCGACCACCGCCGCCTCCCAGGCCCTCTACGAACGCAAAGGCTTCGTCCCCTGGGCGCCGTGCCGCGCCCGGGGCGTCGCCCGGGTGGGCATGGAGGCCCGGCGTCGTCACGCGTGACCGCCGAGCCTCCCGACCGCCGGACGCCTGCCTCGCGAGCCCTACAGCCTCGCCTGGCGAAGGAGCGCGCCCCAGCGCCAGGATCGCGGCGGCGCGCGAGGGCCCCGGCGGTCAGCGGGGCCGCGACCAGGCCCCGCCGCCCGAGGCGATGGCGGACGGCAGGCTCACCAGGCCCGCGGGCGAATACCGGCCGGGTTCGGCGAGCGCCAGCAGCGCGCACGACGTACACGCCGATGCTCGCGCCCACCGCGCCCAGGGTCGAGCCGATCATCGCCGACAGCCCCACCGAGATCGCGAGACGCGAGGCGCAGACGATCCAGGAGCAGCTCGCGGCTGCGAGCGGGCGACGGGCGCCTCGGAGTAGGCGGCGAACGTCCCGACCCACGACGGCGGCGCCGGCCAGGCACGACGAGCCCACCACCAGCGCCGGGCGAGGAAGGCCGCGACGGGCTGGGCCGCCCGGGAGACTGGGCGAACGGCCAGGAGCTGGGCCCTCCCGCTCGATATGAGGGGCCGACGTCGCGCCGGCGCCCGAGAAGATGACGAGGAAGACGCCCGTCTGGGTGAGGTTCTTCGCCCATTGGGCGTAGGACTGATCCGGGCTCGGCTCGGGGAGCTCGATCTGGAAGCCCTCTCCTGCGAGGGCCTTGAACAGCTCGGGGGCGAAGCGCGAGAGCGCCACCGACAGCGCCGCGAGGAAGACGAGCACGACGGGCAGGGCGTAGCGGTGCCAGGTCCGCCACATCGTCCGCGCCTCCACGGCGAACAGGGATGCGAATCCGGTCATCGGTCCTCTCCTCTCTGCGGAGCCGCGCCCGCCCGTGATCGCCCGGCCGGGATGCGGCGGGGACTCCAGACGGTCCTCCGCGGTCAGGGGCCCCCAGCCGGACCGCGCCCCGTTGATCCGACGTCAGGGCCAGGGAACACGTCTTCCAGGCTTCGCTCCAGGGGATGAGGGCCCTGACGCCCCAGGAGCGTTCGGCGGCGAGCGCCGGGATCAGTGGGCGGCTGCGTCTTCGTCGCAGACCAGGAGGACGAGGTCCCCGCCCTCGCGGCGCACGCCCTTGCACCACGGCTGGCGGGCCAGGGACCGCGTCCGCGTCGGCGTCCGCGTCCGCGCGCAGCAGCAGGGGACAGCGCGCCGGCGCGTCGCCGCTGAATCCGCCACGGGCGAGGGACGCCAGCACCCGCCCCGCCCTCAGGGACGACGGCGTGCGTGGCGACCCGGTCGGCCTCGGCGAGGTTGTGCGAGGACAGGAGGACGGTCGTGCGCCCGGAGGCGTTCGATGAGCTCCAGGACCTCCCGGTGCCCCGCCGGGTCGAGCGCCGAGGTCGGCTCGTCGAGCACGAGCAGACCGGGTGCGCCGATGAGCGCCTGGGCGATGCCGAGCCGCTGCCTCATGCCGCGCGAGTACCCTCCGATGCGCTGGCGGACCGAGAGAGGCCCGCCGTCTCCAGCAGGGGCGTCGATCCGCCGGCCAGCCGTCGAGGCGGGAACGCCGGCGAGCCGCGCGCTCGCCTCAGGTACTCCCGGGCGGTCATCCAGGCGGGGAAGGCGGGGACGTCCGGGAGGTATCCGAGGCGGGAGCGCGCCGCCAGGCTGCCGGGCCGCTCGCCGAGCACCGAGATCTCGCCGGCGTCCAGTGCGGGCCAGTCCGAGCAGGGCCCTTATCGCCGTCGTCTTCCCCGCGCCGTTGGGGCCGAGCAGCGCGCACACCGAGTTCTCCGGCACCTGAGCTCACGTCCGCGAGCGCCCGCGTCCTCGAAGCTCCGGGAGACTCCGGTGAAGGACCGCCGCGCTCATCGCGGCTCCCCGTCCCCGTATAAGGCGTCGACCGTCCCGGACAGCGTCTCTGCGCGCCCGGGGTCCCCGCCAGGCGGCTCGGCGACGGCCTCCCAGGCCCTGCGGGCCGCTGCGGCGCGCAGGGCGAGGAGAGAGATCGGCCCGCCCATCTGCACCATGACGATGACGGCGGCCCACACGGCCCCTGCCCGGGGAGGGCATGCGGTCGGCGGGGTGCGCCACCACACGACCAGCGCGACGACGGCCAGGAGGAGCTGGCAGGGCGACGGCGACGAGCATGAAGGCCTTGATCTGCGGGGACAGGTCGCTCCACGGCCGGGTGACGATGACGGCGGCGTTCACGGCCGGCCTCCTTCCCGACTCGACGCGCCCTCGTCCGGGCGCGCGCCGTCGGAGGCTGCGACCCGTCGGGCCCGGCCTTCGTCGCCAGGAGGAGGACCGCGCCTTCGACGCAGACGGGCGGCCGTCACGCGAGGAAGGCCGACGGCCTGACGCGCCCGTCCCTCTGCGTGAAGCCCAGCAGGGCGCTGGCCAGTATCCCCCGCGTTGAGGGAGGCGATCCTGGCGCTGCGCGTGAGCAGAGTCATCCGGTCCGCGGCGGGGACGACGGAGACGGACCCGAGGGCGGCGCGCGGGACGGACGATCAGGGCGGAGCCCCACGCGGGCGACGCGCTCGACTGATCCGGCCGGCGAGGAGGCCCGCAGGGGACGCGGATCCGCCGCCGCCGGATCGCCTCCGCCGCCGCGAGCGAGGCTGCGGCGAAGCCTGCGGGGAGCCATCGCACGACGGCCATCGTGGAGTCGGGGATCGCGGCCAGGACGTCCTCGTCGACGTCGTCGGGGCGAAGGAGGCCGAGCCTGGCGGCGATCCTCCCAGGCGAGGTTCGAGCCGCCGCCGCGGGGCTTGGGCGCGAGGAGCCTGCCGCTGGCCGGGTCCCAGACGCCCGAGCCGCCGGGATCGCGGGCTCCGTCCGCGCCGTCGGCCAGCCTCGGCGTAGGCCGAGACGACGTCTTCCGCGGCTCCGACGGCCGCGGGGCTCTGCTCCCTGCGGTCAGTAGTTCGCGCACGTTCGCCAGCAGTTCGCCCGCTGCCTTTCCGGCAGGTCGGCGGAGGCGAGTTCGCGTGCGATTGCGTCGAGGTAGCTCTTTGCCGCCGCGTCGAGGCGGCGGTCTGCTTCACCCGGCATGTCGTCCTCCTAGGATCGAGATCGAGGGCGGCCGCCATGTCTCGCCACACGGCGGCCTGGATGGCGAGGGCCGTCCGGCCCTTCGCGGTGATCGTGTGAGTACTTGCGCGGCGGCCCGCTGGGCGACTGCTCCCACGCCGTCGTCACGAGTCCCGACTGGGCGAGCCGCGACAGGGAGCGCGGTAGACCGTGCCCGGCAGCGGCCAGCCCTTTCGTGGATGCCAGGACGCGACGATCTCGGCGCCGTACATCCGGCTGGGCTCCAGGAGCGCAGCGTGGCCAGCTCGAGCATCCCTTGCGCAACTGGGTCGCTTCGACGGCCATGGGTCTCCGATCCGTCGGTAATTGGTCACGCCAGTATATGCATTGCCAGTAGATGGCAATGCCGAGTTTCCGCCGGCTCGCCCGTCCTCCCCGCGCGCCGCCGGACGCGCCGCCAGGACTGATGGGCCATGGACGGTGGAATCGACGACCCGATGCTCGGCCACGCCGCGGATCTCCGCGGGTTCATCGAATCCTCGCCGAGCTCGTACCACGCGCGGCGCACGAGGCGTCTCGGCGGCTCGACGCGGCCGGATACGCCCGCCAACGCGAAGAGGAGCCGTGGTCTGCACGGCCGAGGGCACTACCTCCGGCGGGGCGGGGCCGTAGTCGCCTGGTGGGTGCCGGAGGGCGCCGGGCCGTCCAGCCGGTTCCGCGTCGTCGGCTCGCACACCGATTCGCCCAGCCTCAGCTCAAAGCCGCAGCCGCCACTCCCGCGCTCACGGATTCTCGCAGGTGGACGTCGAACCTACGGCGGGCTCGTCCCCAACGCCTGGCTCAACCGCGACCTGGGCGTCGCCGGGCGCCTGATCTGCGCCGACGGCGCCGAGCGCCTCTTCTCGACCGGGGAACCGGTCATGTTCGTCCCGCAGCTCGCCCCGCACCTGCACCGCGAGGACGCGCTGACGCTCGACCGCCAGCGGCATCTGCACCCGGTCTGGGCGACGGGGGACCGTTCCATCCTCGGGCGGATCGCTCCAGGCCGCCGGGGCGGCCCCGGCGACGTCGTCGGCATGGACGCCTACGCCTGACGACACCCAGGCCCCGGCCGTCGTCGGCTCGGGTTCCTCGCCGCCCAGCGGCAGGACAACCCTCGTCTCGGTCCACGCCTCGCTGACCGCCCCTGCTCGCCGCCGACAGCCGCGAGATCGCCGTCCTGGCGGCCTTCGACCACGAGGAGGTCGGCTCCTCGACGACGACGGGCGCCAACGGCCCGCTCCTCGAGCGCGTCCTCCAGCGCACCGCTCTGGCCCTGGGCGCGAGCTGGGACGAGTACTTCCGCGCATGCTCGCCGGATCGAGCTGCGTGAGCGCCGACGCCGGGCATTCGGTCAGCGAACTACCCGGAGTACTACGAGCCCTGCCACTCATCCGGTGGCGGGCGGGGGCCCCGTGGTCAAGCTCAACGCCAATCAGCGCTACGCCTCCGACGGACCCGCGGGCCCTGTGGCTGCGGGCCTGCCGCCGGGCCGGCCAGCCCACCCAGGAGTTCGTGTCCAACAACGCGGTTCCCTGCGGTTCGACCATCGGCCCGTCCACGGCCACGCCTGGGGATCGACACCGTCGACGTCGGCGTCCCGCTGCTGTCCATGCACTCCGTGCGCGAGGTCTCATCTCCGCGACTCGTGGGCCCTGGCCGCGATCCTCGGGGGTACTGGGAGCTCGACGACCCTCGCAGGCGCTCAAGCCCCCTCGACCGGGGGTGCGCGGTGCCCGCCGCGCCCGATCTTCGCGCGGCGAGGCGGGAGATCGGTACCCGTTCCGATCGGAGCCCGCGGTGGGCAGCGCTCCGCGGCGCCCGGCCGTCAGGCGCAGCCGCGTCCGGCTCCGGCGTGCCCGGCCGCCCGCGCTCCGCGGCCTCGCGGAGAGCGAGCTCGCCTCCTGGCGGGCTGTCATCGGCTCGGCAGGTGCTCCATCCCCTCGGGCAGGGGCCGGCCTTTCGCTCTCATCGCCTTGCCGTACAGGTGGCCCGCGCGGTAGGAGGAGCGTACGAGCGGCCCGGCCATGACGCCGGCGAAGCCCATCCGCTCCCGAGCCTCTGCAAGTCCAGGAATTCCTGCGGTTTGACCCAGCGGTCGATCGGGTGGTGGAGGGCGGACGGGCGCAGGTACTGGGTGATCGTCAGCAGGTCGCAGGGAATTGTCGCGGAGGTCGGCCATGGCCTGTTCGATCTCCTCGCGCGTCTCCCCATGCCGAGGATGAGGTTGGACCTGGTGACCAGCCCCTCCTCGGAGGCCATAGCGATGACGTCCAGCGAGCGCTCGTAGCGGAAGGCGGGGCCGGATCCTCTTGAAGATGCGCGGCACCGTCTCCAGGTTGTGGGCGAAGACCTCCGGGCGGGAGTCGATCACCGCCTTCAATGCGGCGAGGTCCCCTGAAGTCGTCGACGAGCAGCTCCACGCCGGTGCCGGGGCATTGGCCGTGGATCTGCCTGCACGTCTCGGCGTAGATCCAGGACGCGCCGTCGGGCAGGTCGTCGCGGGCGACTCCGGTCGCAGTGGCGTAGCGCAGCCCGAGGCCGCGCACCGACTCGCCGACCCGGCGCGGCTCGTCCGCGTCGAGCGGAGCCGGCCTGCCGGTGGCGATCTGGCAGAAGTCGCAGCGCCGCGTGCACGCCGAACCCCCACGAGGAAGGTCGCCTCGCGGTCCTCCCAGCATTCGTAGACGTTCGGGCACCGGCCTCCTGGCACACCGTGTGCAGAGCCGATCCGGAGACGAGCCGGCGCATGTCCTGGAACCCCTCGCCGACGACCGCCGTCGTGCGGATCCAGTCAGCTTGCCCTCGATGGGCGTCTGCGCGTTTGCGGGCTTCGACTCAGGAGCCTGCGGCCGTCGGGCGCGACGGCCGTCCTCGATTCGTCATCGCCTCTCCGTTCGAAGCTGGAATGCGCCCAACGCCGACGAGAGCTCGGGGAGGAGGCCTCCCGCCGCCTCGTCGAGCGTGGCCGCCCGGCCCAATGACTCCATGGAGGCCACGCCGGCGTCGGAGATGCCGCAGGACGATCCGTGTGAATTTCTCCAGGTCCGTCGCGACGTTGAGAGCCAGGCCGTGCAATGTCGTGTTCCGTGAGAATTTTACACCGATGGCGCAGATCTTGTTCCCTCCGCACCATACGCCCGGAGCGTCCCCACTCGCTCGCCGCGGATGGAGAAGGCGGCGAGCGCCGCGATGACGGCCCCTCCAGGGCGCGCACGAAGGCGACGACGTCGCTGCCCTCCGGCGTCCTGACGATGGGGTAGACGACCAGCTGCCCGGCCCGTGGTGGGTGACGGAGCCTCCCGGTCCGCCTCGACCACGGCGAGGCCGGCGTCGGGGACGTCCTGCGGCCGCGTGCGGCGGCCCGCCGTGCGAGACGTCGCGGGACTGCCAGGCGATCAGGGTGTCGGGAGCGCGCAGGTCCGCCACATCGTGATGGAGATCGCGCTGGAGGGCGTCGACCTCATGTAGTCCAGCGGACCCTGGTCCAGCAGATTGAGAACGCGCACCCGTCGAGCATATGTTTCCCCTCCCCGTTGCGCGAACTGCCGCCGCGGGTGCGGGCGAACCCGGCTGAAAGGCGTGGGCGGCCCCGAGCGGCTCGGGCGCGTCAACGCACGAACGGATGACGCCGCCGGCGTCGGGCGGGAGGAGCGGGTTCGAGTCCGCCCGCAGCGGTCGGGCCGGAACCGGGCGAATATGCGACCTCGGCAAAAGCTTTTGGTAAAGTCTGCGGCTGAAAGTCCTACCCGCGTGACTCCGCAGGCCGTGGCCGGCGGAGCGCGGGCTCTCGAGGCGACGGCTGTTTTACACGACGTTTACAGAGCGCGTGTGTAAGATGCACGAGCCGTGTCGAGGGCACGAGTCCCAGAGTGAGAGGCCACAGAGTGGTGAGATACGTCTTCGGAAGATGTCCGGTTGGCTGGTGATGGTCTTCATCGCCACCAACATGACATACTCCCTCGCGAGTGGTTTTTGGACCCGTATTCGAATTACATCGGGCGCAAGCCCCCGCTGCCGCATCGGCAGATCATCGCCACGCTGGAACCGATGAACCTCAGCCCGGAGACTCCGCTGCTCACCCGGTGGTGGAGGTGGCTCAGCGGCGTCCTCTTCCACTGGGACTGGGGCAAGGGCATCGTCGGCAGCAGCGTCAGCGACGAGATCGCCTCCCGCATGTGGGGTCTCGGCCGAGCTCGTCTTCCGGCGCCACGGTCCTGAGCGTCGTCATCGGGGTGGCCATCGGCGTCTACACCGCCTCCCGCCAGTACAGCCGCTCCGACCGCTTCTTCCAGGGCCTGGCCGTCCTGTCGATGAACACGCACACGGTCGTCGCCTCGACCGCCCCTGGTCCTGGCCGCCATCAAGATCAACGACATGGCCGGCACGACGATCTTCTACGTGACGGGCACCGCCGGAGAAAGCGACGCCGAGGGCTTCCTCCCTCCCTCGTCGACCTGCTGCAGCGCCTCACCCTGCCCACGATCTCGCTCGTCTTCATCTCCCTACGCCGTCACCACCTGACCCAGCGCTCCCTCCTGCTGGACAACATCGAGGCGGACTACGTCGCACCGCCCGCTCCAAGGGCCTGACGCGCTCCCAGGCGATCCGCAGGCACGCCTTGCGCACGTCGATCATCCCCGTGGCCACGTCCGTCGCCTTCGCCATCCCCACTCGTCTTCACGGGCGCCACCCTGACGGAGACCATCTACGCGTGGAGGGGCATGGGGCGATACCTCGTCCAGACGATCACGAAGAACGACATCCACGGAGTCGTCGCCACCGCGGCGTTCACCGCCGTGCTGACGGCCGTCAGGGGCGATCCTCTCCGATCATCATCATCGTCGTCCCTAGACCCCAGAGTGAGGGTGAGCTGACATGGCCCAGACCCCCGGAAATCGAGACCCCGGACATCCAGGACCCGCAAGTCCGGGAGCCTGAGGCGGCGCCCGCCCCCGACAGCCGGGCCGCCGAGCGCAGGCCCCGGCGCGGCAGGCGCAGCAAGGCCTCCGCAGCCGAGGAGAAGGAGGCAGCCGTCACCGGCGGGATGCGGCTGTCCACCCTCTACTTCCGGCGCTTCATGCGCAACAAGCCGGCAGTCGCCGGATCGGCCATCTTCGTCTTCCTCGTCTTGCTCGTCTTCGTCGGCCCCCGTCTGACCAAGTGGGACTACGAGGACCTCGACCGGCATACAACATCCAGACCCCCGCCCTCGCCCGAGCACTGGTTCGGAACCTCGGGCGCCGGCAACGACATGTTCGCCCAGGTCGTCCACGGCCTCGGCCGGTCGCTGACCATCGCCCTGACCGTCTCGATCGCGACGACGGCCATATCCGCCTTCATCGGATCGATAGCCGCCTTCCTCGGCGGTCGCGCGGAGAGGCCATCCTCGCCTTCATCCACTTCATGCTCATCATCCCGAGCTTCCTCCTGGTGGCACTCCTCGTGGCCGGTTCCGGCGGCGACTGGAAGGTCCTCACGGTGGTCCTCATCGTCATCGGATGGATGTACCCGGCGCGGATCGTCTGGTCGCTGGCGATTTCGATCCGCGAGCGCGAATACGTCAAGGCGGCGCGCTTCATGGGCGTGTCCGGCCCGCGCATCGTCATCCGCCACATCATCCCGAACATCGGCTCGCTCCTCATCGTCAACGCCACGCTCGGCGTCGTCACCACCGTCATGTCGGAGACGGGCCTGTCCTTCCTCGGGCTGGGCGTCAAGCTCCCCGACATCTCGCTCGGCAATCTCCTGACCACCGGCGCGAATTCCGTTCGCACGGCCGCGTGGACGTTCTGGGCTCCGGCCATCACGCTCGTCCTCCTGACCGTGTCCATGGCCCTGATCGCGGACGGCCTGCGCGACGCACTCGATCCCAACTCGTCGGCTGGAGGCCGAGCGCGACCGATCCGATCCTGTCCGTGCGCGATCTGCACGTGTCCTTCCCCTCAGGCCGGCCTCGTCGAGGCCGTCCGCGGAGTGAACTTCGACCTCTACCCCAAGCGCACGCTGTGCATCGTCGGCGAGTCGGGCTCCGGGAAGTCGGTGTCGTCGCTGGCGATCATGGGCCTGCTGCCCTCCTACGCGAAGATCACCGGCTCGGTGCGGCTCGGGGAGGAGGAGCTCCTGGGCAAGGGCGACGTCGAGATGTCGGAGTTCCGCGGCAGGGACCTGGGGATGATCTTCCAGGACCCCTCTCGGCCCTCACGCCCGTCTTCGACGTGGGGACGCAGATCGTCGAGGCGCTCCAGGCCCGACAAGGCCCTCAGCTCCAAGGCCGCCTGGGAGCGGGCCGTCGAGCTGCTCGACCTCGTCGGCATCCCCAGCCCCCAGCGGCGGGTCAAGGCCTTCCCCACGAGTTCTCCGGCGGCATGCGCCAGCGGGTCGTCATCGCCCAGGCGATCGCCAACAACCCCGCGTGCTCATCGCCGACGAGCCGACCACGGCGCTCGACGTGACGATCCAGGCGCAGATCCTGGACGTCATCGACGTGGCCCAGCAGGAGACCGGCGCGGGCGTCATCATGATCACCCACGACATGGGCGTCGTGGCGGGGGTGGCCGACGACGTCATCGTCATGTACGCGGGCAAGCCGGTCGAGGTGGGCACCGTCGACGAGTCTTCTACGAACCGCACATGCCGTACACGATCGGCCTGCTCGGCTCGATCCCCCTGCGCGGACCAGACGAGCGACGAACCGCTCGTGCCCATCACCGGCAATCCCCCACGGTCATCGACTTCCCGGACATCTGCCCGTTCTCCGAACGCTGCCCGGTGGCCACGGACGCCTGTCTGAAGGCCGAGCCCTCCCTGGAGAGCACCGATCCGCTCGTGCCGACCCAGAAGGACAGCATCGACCCCCAGCGGGGAGCTCGTCTTCGTCCACTCGGCCGCCTGCGTCCGCTCCCACGAGATCGAGGGCCGCATGATCGGGGAGGCGCTCTTCCCGGTGCCCGAGCGGCCCGCGGACGCGATGGGGGATCCCGCGCGAGAGCGGAGGGTCGTCCTCGACGTCAAGGACCTCGTCAGACCTTCCCGCTGGTCAGGGGCCGTCCTCAAGCGCCGCATCGGCTCGGTGTACGCCGTCAACGGCGTCGACTTCGAACTGCGCGCGGGGAGACCCTGGCGATCGTCGGCGAGTCGAGGGTCGGGCAAGTCGACGACGCTCCTGGAGATCATGGACCTGGGGATGGGCAAGAACCTCCACGGCTCCATCGTCGTCGACGGCACGGAGGTCACCGGCCTCGGGCGCTCGTCGCGGCGGAGCATGCGCCGCAAGATCCAGATGGTCTTCCAGGACCCCCATGGGCGCGCTCGACCCGCGCCTGACGGTCAAGGACGTCATCGCCGAACCGCTCAAGTCCTTCGGATACGAGGGGCGACGTCAACGAGCGGGTCGGCGAGCTCATGGACCTCGTGGGCCTCAAGCCCGAGCAGAAGGACCGCTTCCCCGGCGCCTTCTCGGGCGGCCAGCGCCAACGCATCGGCCTGGCTCGCGCCCTGGCGACGAATCCGGACATCATCGTGCTCGACGAGCCCGTCTCCGCCCTGGACGTGTCCATCCAGGCGGACGTCATCAACCTCCTCGAGGAGCTCAGCTCAAACTCGGCCTGTCGTACCTCTTCGTCGCGCACGACCTGTCGGTCATCCGCCACACCTCCGACCGCGTCGCGGCTCGTGTACCCTGGGCAAGTTCGTCGAGACGGGGGACGTCGAGCACGTCTTCGACAATCCGCAGCACCCCTACACGCAGGCGCTGCTGTCGGCCGTGCCGATACCCGACCCGGACGTGGAGAGGAACCGCAAGCGGGTGGTGCTCAGGGCGACCTGCCCAGCCCGACGGACGACAGCCCGGGATGCGCCTTCCGCTCGCGCTGCCCCCTGTACCTGACCCTCTCGGACGAGCAGAGGCGGCGGTGCGACGGCGAGACCCCCATGCTCGTGGCCTCCGACCAGGGAGTCGACCATGCCAACGCCTGCCATTACCGGTGAGACCCGCTCCATCCGCCGCAGACCCGCGGACGCGGAGGGTGGGCGTATCGACGTGCAAACGTCTCAGAATCCGGATTCCCCATTCCGCGATCGATCGGGGGATTCCTATGATGAAAACACTCAGTGCGCTCACCGAGCGTCTGATTCCGATGAAGGGATAGTCGCAGAAAGACTGGAATCATTGCCGCGGCCGCGGCGGTGGCGCTTCGCGCTGTCCGCGTGCGGCGGCTCCCAGAACAGCGGCAAACACACGAAGCTGGTTGCGGCCGACTACAAGAAAGCCTCCTACGACGAGCTCAAGAAGGGCGGCACCCTGACGACCGCCATTCAGTCTATAACTGAACAGCAGAATCCTTTCCACCAGGATTCCACGGCGGACACGACCGACATGTGGTATTGGTACAATCCGCAGCTCGCCCTCTTCGACGAGAAGGGGCAATTACAAAAGCTAACCCGGATTACTTCACCGACGTGAGCGCTTCGCAGGTGAACGGCAACACCGTCGTCACCTACAAGATCCGCGAGAGGCGAAGTTCAACGACGGCACCCCGATCGACTACAAGGCCTTCGAGAACACCTGGAAGGCGAACAACGGCCAGGACCCCGCCTACCAGGCGAACTCCACCGACGGTTACGTTCAGATCAAATCGGTGAAGGCCGGCGCGTCCGCCAAGGAAGCGGTCGTCACCTTCGACGGCGTCTACTCCTGGTGGCAGGGCCTGTTCAACTTGCTCCTGCACCCCGCCGTCGACACGCCTGAGAAGTACAACACCCTCTACAAGGGGCAGGTCCACCCCGAGTGGGGCGCCGGACCGTACAGGTCGAGAACGTGGCGATAGGCACGTCCGCTCCCCAGGCCACCTTCGTCCCCAACGAGAGTGGTGGGGCAAGCCCGGCAAGCTCACCAAGCGCGTCGATGAAGCAGATGGAGGACCAGGCCTCCCTCAACGCCTTCCTAAATGGAGAGATCGACGCGACCGGCGTCGGCACGGGCGAGACGCCTCGCCGCGGGTCAAGAGAGCAGGGAGGGACGAAGGTCTACACGTCCTTCCGGCCCCAGAACGTCCTGCTCACCGCCAACTCCGCCTCGCAGGGGCTGTCGGATCCGAAGGTCCGCGAGGCCGTCTTCAAGACCGTCGATCGCAAGCTCATCGCCAACATAGTCTTCAAGGGACTCGACTACTCCGAGCCGTTCCCCGGTTCCCTGGTCCAGTTCTCCATCCAGGACGGATACCGCGACAACCTCTCCAAGGCCGTTACCCTCGATGTGAAGGGGGCTGAAGCTGCTCGACGAAGCGGGGTGGAAGGAAGGCAAGGACGGCGTCCGAGTCAAGGACGGCAAGAAGCTGGAGCTGCGCTACCCCGTCTTCAGCGACGACCCGAACATCAAGAACATCGCGGTCTCGATCCAGTCGGACCTCAAGAACGTGGGCATCAGCCTCAAGATCGAGGACCACCCTCGTCCGACTTCGCGCCGATCATGTCCAAGAAGCAGTTCGATCTGGTCATGAGCTCCTTCGTCTCCACCGATCCGTACGGCGTCGCCTACTTCAGGCAGACCTACGCCTCGGATTCCACGCTCAACAAGTCGGGCACGGGATCCAAGGAGTTCGACGCCAAGATCGCCGAGATGGAGAGATCGCCGATCCCAAGAAGCAGATCGCCAAGGCCAACGAGCTGGAGGCCGAGGCCTTCAAGTTCTACGGGGTCATGCCCTGTCTACAACGGCGCCACTAAGAGGCCGTCAGGAGAAGGTCGCCAACTACGGAGCCATGGGCTTCGTCAAGCTGCCCATCCAGAACATCGGCTTCGTCAAGTGACGTGAAGTCCAGAGCGCCGGGATCCTCGGCGCCGATCCAGGCGGCCTCGGAGGGCGACCTCCGGGGCCGCCTCCGTTGAGCCGGACGCACGCGCCGGCCGCACCGACGGCGCCCGACCCTGCACCGCCAGCCGCGGGGGGCCGCCTCCGGCGAGCCGGCTCCAGCTGGCCCGCCGGAGCCGCGCGCCCAGCATCATGGCGTCACACCCCTGACATGACGTCGTATAGGCGTCACAATGGTGTCATGAAGATGTCGAACCATGCGGACGCTCTGCGCGAGGCCCTCGTCCGCTCGGCGGGCCTGGGCGACGAGCGCGCACGCAGGATCGCCGGCGACCTCGCCGACGCGGCCGGGCCGGCCCTGCAGTTGCAGACGCTCGCCATCGCCGCCGACCTCGCCGCCGAGGTCAACCGCCTCACCGACGCCGTCCACGTCGACGTCATCGTGACCGAGATCGGGGGCCGACCTTCGCGTCACGCCGCTGGAAGCAGAGGCCCCCAGGCCGGCCGAACCTCCGCCGCTCGAACCCTCCCGCCCCAGGCCGGAGGGAGGAACAGCGCAGGTCACCCTGCGCATTCCCGAAGGTTTGAAGAAGCGGATCGACGGGCGTGCGCGCGCGGCCGGCGTCTCCCTCAACTCCTGGATCCTGCGGGCCATCCTCTTGGCCAGCCAGGACGACCCGCCGCGCGGCAGGCCAGCGCGGCAACCCGGCTCCACGGGCCTCGGCGATTCGCTGCGCGGCTGGGCGAGCTGAGCCAGGCCCGCGCCCTTGCGCCACACCACCTAGAAGGAGAACAGCATGTCACGGCAATGGCGGAACGCATTTCCCAGCTCCGGCGTCAAGCGGAGCCGCAGCAGCTCCCTATCCGCTCGGCGAGGGCCCCTCGCCCTCCACATCGAGAACGCCCTGGGCGACGCGACGATCGTCGTCGATCCGCGAGCCGACGGAATCCAGTGGATGGTGGAGGGAAAGGCCGAGGCCGTCGACCGCACCGACGTCAGCTGCGTGGACGGCGTCCTCCAAGTGATCCACGGCGGCAGGCGCTCCTGTTCGGCGAGCGCATGACCGCCTCGATCGTCAGGAACGACGACGTGGACGTCTACCTGACCGTCCCCGCCGGCCCGCCAACGCGTACGTCAACCTCGCGTTGGGCGACCTGGAGGTGCGAGGCGCCGAATTCGGGCCCGCGACGGTCCGCATCGGAAAGGGCGACGCCGAATTCGAGGGCGCTCGGCCCCGGCCCGGCGGCTCTGGCCGACGCCGATCCGCATACGCCCGGCGCCCCCGCAGGTCGCCGAGGCGGCGACGGAGAGCGTCGTCGACGTCAAAATGGGCGATATCGAGGTCGGAACCGGCGGCCGCCTGCGCCTGAGCACGAAGGCCGGGGATGTCGACGTCCACGACATGACGGGGACGTCACCGTCAAAGTGGGAGCCGGTGACACCGCCGTCGGCTCGATACGCCGGGGAGACCTCGTCGCCGAGGCGGCCTGGGCGACATCCACGTGGGCGTGCCCCTGGGAACCGCGGTCCTCCTGGACTGCCACAGCAGCGTGGGCGACGTCGACTCGCGTCTGACCGCGGGCGAGCCCGACCCACAGGCGCCCCGCGTCTCCATCGCCGCCAAGACGAGACTGGGGAGACGTCAAGATCGGCTACGCCTGACCGCGTCCCCGCCCGCGCCGCAGGCCCTATCCAGGGAGAGGAAGGTCCCCAGGAGGAGGCAGGCGAACCCGGCGGCCCTCGACGGCGATGCCTTCGACGTTCCACTCGCTCGTGTGGGCGAGCGAGCGCGGATTGCGACGCGGCGGGAACTCCTCTTGCATGTCCTCGATGAGGTTGTAGGCCGCCCGCGTCAGAGCAGGTCGTCTTGTGGACGCCCGAACGGATGAACGCGACGGAGCGGGACGCCGCCCGATGGCCGCGGGAGGCGCCCGAGCCTCCGAAGGACCGGACGGCGATCGGCCTGCCCCTTGGCGGGGGTGAGCTTTGAGGGCCCCACCGCGTCTCGGTGGCGGCCAGCTGCCCGAAGGGGATGAATACGCGTCGCAGGGGTGTTGTGAATCACACCGTCGGCATTGACCTCGGATGGGGCGCGAGGTAGAAGGCCCAGGCGATCAGGCACAGCCCCACCGAGAAAAAGCCCGGTATGCCGAGATCTTTCAGGCCCGTCTGCGTCAGCTGGACGACGAACAGCGTGGCCCCAGGGCCGCCAGGCCGACCGCGGTGACGTACTGGGATGACGTGCGCAACAGGTATCGGGGTTCCATGGTGCTCATCTTCGCCCATGAGCGCGTAGAATCGAAAACCGGCGTATCGCGCGCCAGCGTTGAAGGCGCCCACGGGCTAAGCTTGCACGGGGCAGGGTAGAGCAAAGGACCCTTATTTGAGCATCCGGACGGATCTGCGAAACGTGGCCATCGTGGCACACGTCGACCACAGCAAGACCACACTCGTGGACGCCATGCTATGGCAGTCCGGCGCATTCGGAGAGCGCGCGCGACGGTGGAGAAGACCGGCGAGCGGGTCCTGGACTCCGGGGATCTCGAACGCGAAAAGGGGCATCACGATCCTCGCCAAGAACACCTCCGTCCGCTACACGGGCCCCTCGGCCGCCCGGTTCGCGCGCCCCGGAGGCGTGACCGTCAACGTCGTCGACACCCCGGGCACGCCGACTTCGGCGGCGAGGTCGAGACGCAGCCTGTCGATGGTCGACGGCGTCGTCCTGCTCGTCGACGCCTCGGAGGGCCGCTGCCGCAGACCCGGTTCGTCCTGCGCAAGGCCCTGGAGGCCGGGCTGCCCGTCATCACGATCGTCAACAAGGTCGACCGCCCGGACGCGCGCATCGACGCCGTCGTCAACGAAACCAGGACCTCCTCCTGTCCCTGTGCTCCGACCTGGAAGACCAGGACGGGCAGGGCCCTCGACCGCCTCCTGGAGGTCCCCGTCGTCTACTGCTCGGCCAAAGCCGGCCGGGCCGACACCCGCCGGCCCGAGGACGGGACGCTCCCCGCCAGCCCCGACCTCGAACCGCTCTTCGAGGCGATCCTCCACTACATCCCCGCGCCCGTCTACGACGAGGCCGCGCCGCTGGTCGCCCAGGTGACCAACCTCGACGCCTCGCCCTTCCTCGGGCGGCTGCGCTCATCGGGTCTACTCCGGCGAACTCCCGCAAAGGCGCCTGGGCGGGTGGGCCCGCAGGACGGGACCCTGTCCAAGGTCCACGTCTCCGAACTGCTCGCGACCAACGGCCTGACCCGGGAGTCCGCCCGAGTCGCCCGGCCCGGCGACATCGCCGCCGTGGCGGGCATCGCCGACTATCACCATCGGCGACAGCCCTCGTCGACCCCGAGGATCCGCGGCCGCTGCCGCCCATCCGCATCGACGATCCCGCCATCTCCATGACCGTCGGCGTCAACACGTCCCCGCTGGCCGGCGAGGTCTCCGGCCACAAGCTCACCGCGCGCCAGGTCAAGGACCGCCTCGACGCCGAACTCGTCGGCAACGTCTCGATCCGAGTGCTCCCCACCGACAGACCGGACCGGTGGGAGGTCCGGGACCGAGGGCGAGCTCGCGCTGGCGATCCTCGTCGAACAGATGCGGCGCGAGGGCTTCGAGCTGACGGTCGGCAAGCCGCGGGTGGTGACCAGGCACGTGGACGGCGCCGTCCACGAGCCGATGGAGCGCGCGACCGTCGACGTCCCCGAGGGAGTTCCTGGGGCCGTCACGCAGATCATGGCCGGGCGGCGAGGCCGGATGGAGACGATGTCGAACCACGGCTCAGGGATGGGTCCGCATGGGTTCACCGTGCCCGCACGCGGCATGATCGGCTTCCGCTCCCAGTTCTCACCCAGACCCGCGGCACCGGGGTCGTCTCCTCCATCGCGGACGGGTACGCCCCCTGGCAGGGTGAGATCGCCTCCCGGACAACGGGCTCGCTCGTCGCCGACCGTGCGGGCCGGTCACGGCCTACGCCCTCCAGAGGCTCGAAGACCGCGGCACCTTCTTCGTCGAGCCCGGGCGGGAGGTCTACGAGGGCCAGGTCGTCGGCGAGTCCGAGGGCCGACGACATGGACGTCAACGTCGTGCGCCCCAAGGAGATGACCAACATGCGCTCGTCTACGGCCGAGGTGTTCGAAACCCTCAGGCACCGCGCAGGGCTCACGCTCGAGGAGGCGATCGAGTTCGCCTCCGAGGACGAATGCGTCGAGGTCGTCCCGCAGGCCGTGCGCATCCGCAAGGTCGTCCTCGACGCGAGCGAGAGGTACAAGACCCATGCCCGGGCGAGGAGAGAGCGGAAGCGATGAGGAATCTCCTGGAGAGCCTGGCGGGCGCGCTCGCGGGCTTCGCCGTCGGACTCCTGGCGACGGTCGTCCACGCGGACCCGTCGATCTGCCGATCGTCGGGCTCCTCCTGGCGTGCGGCATCGTGGCCAGCGGCTCTTGGTTCGTCATGGAGATGGGCTGGACGCGGGCGTGGTTCGCGGGGCTCGTCGGCATCGCGGGGGCGAGCGTGTGGTTGCTCATGTTTCCTCCGCCAATGACGCCTTCGTTTCCACCGAGCAGTGGGTTTCCGTGGCCTGGCTGGCCCTGGCGCCGCTGTCGGCCGCGATTCCGCGATCTGGACCACCCGTCGTCGTGACGGGTGAGCGTTACACTGTCGGAGACAGTTTCAGAAGAAAGGTTCAATTGTGGATCGAGAGGCTGAGAGCACCAAGGGTGCCGGCGACGCTCAGGAGGGGCAGTCCCTGAGCGATTCGGCGCAGAGTGCCCGCGCGCCCGGCGGGAGGCCAGGAGACAGGCCTAATCCGGACCCGATGCCGAATCGGCCGACGGCGCCGACGCCCGCCATGACGGCGGGCGTGCGGCGACTCGGCGAACCGGCAGCCGCCGAAACGGGCGATGCAGTCGAAAGCGGCGGCAGTGACGCGACCGGCGAAGCCGGCCGGACTACGGATGACGAAGCCGTCGAGGATGAGGCGGCCGAGCCGGTCGCCGCCGATGAAGAAGACGTCGCAGACGAAGACGCTGCAGACCGCGGCGCGGCCCGAATCCACCGCCCCGGTCCAGGACGCGGCGGCCTCCCCGAGGCGACCGCGGCCCCGTCTTCGCAGGAACAGAAGTCCGAACCCCTCCGGGAGCCCCCGGCGGCATCCGATTCGCCGACCGCCGCGAGCGAAGCCGAGGCGAGCGGGAACGGAACAGCCGGTTGGGCGTCGAGGTCGGCGAACCCGCTGGAGACGCGCACGCCGCCCCCGACGCGGCTCACGCGCCTCGACCGGGGGAGCGGACGACCCGATCGACACGGATCCGGCCGACGCGGAAGAGGTTTCGACTGGAGGGTCAGACGTGGCGAGTTAGCCGATACGGCGCGCACCCCGCCTCCGCTGCGGACGGCCCCGCCGAGCCTTTCGCGCGCGAAGGCGAGTCCTCGTCGAGGCGAGTTCGCGCCGGGCGCGGAAGACGCTCCGTCAGGGCGGACGACCGACCGACGAGCCGCACCGCTCCGCTGAGGCTGAGCCGCCGGACGCCGGTGAGCCGGCGGACGCTTCCACCCGGGCGCCGACGCCGTGCAGAAAGCGGACGCCGCGCAGGCCGCGGCAGGGGAGGACGTCGGGGCTGCCCCCGCCGGCCAGTGGGATCCGGGGAATCGACGATGAGGCGACGTCCGACGTCGACGTGACGGCGACCATCCCCGTCGTCACCGGCGACATCGTCGAGGCAGGCCGCGCCGGCCGCTTCGACTCGGGCCGCGCCGACGATCACGGCGTCCTGGAAGACTCCGGCGGCACGGCGCCGACGATCACGGCGCCCCGGAGGACCCCCGGCGGGTACGGCCTGTCGGACCGCTCCGATCGCGCCGCCGGCGCAGAGAGCTCGCCGCCCGAGCCGAAGGGGCGGAAGGCGCCGATGAGGCGGCGGACGGCGCGCAGGCCCTCTACGACTTCTCGCCCGAAACTGCTCCGGCCCCCGCCTCCGCTGAAACGGCCGCCGACGCGGCTGAGCCCCTCCGCTCCGTCGGTCCGCACTCCCGCGTCGGAGGAGGGGGGCCAGCGCCCTGACCTCTCTAGAGGGCAACGACGACCACGGCGCTCTTCGACGCCGTATTCTCACCAGCGCCGACGCCTTCGGAAGAGAGCCTCCCGCCAAGGCCGAGAGCCCTCCGCCGAGGTCGAAGCGAAGGCCGTCGAGGCGGAGGCCGGGCCGGCCGCGGCGGCTGAGGAACTCGGCGAGCTGTTCGACCAGGGCCGCAGGAACACGGCGTCGAAGAGCCGCAGGACCGACCGCGAACCGCAGGAGCGCCGCCAGGAGACGCCGGCGTACGGCCAGCCCGTCGAGCCCGCGAAGTCCGGGCCGACCCGGAGTCAGGAGACCGAGGCCCTGAGCGCGGCCGCGGCGGCGCCCCCGGTCGTTGTGCGTCCGCAGAGCGGGCAGGGGCCGGATGCCGCCGTCGGCGCCATGCCGGCGCAGCCCGCGGCGAGGCCTGCAAGCCGCGCTCGAACGCGACGGCGTGGCAGGCTCGGCGCCCCGCAGGCCTCGCCGGGCGCTGTGGACGACGGTGGCCGTGTTCGCCTTCCTCCTCATCGGATACGTGGGCGCCTGCTTCTTCTATTCGGACGGGATCCCGTCCGGGACCCAGGTGTCGGGCGTCGACGTGGGAGGCATGTCGCGCGCAGACGCCGAAGCCAAACTCACCAGCCGTCTGGGGACGCGTACGAGCCGGCCGATCACCGTCAAAAGTCGGCTCGCAGTCGAAGACCATCAACCCGGAGGGTTCGACGCCGGCTTCAACGTCAAGGGGACGCTGAACTCGCTCACCGGATTCTCCCTCAACCCGCGCGTCTGTGGCGCAGCATCGCGAGCGGCGGCGATGTCGCACCCAAGCTCGACGTGGACAGGTCGAAGCTGACGACGGTCCTGCGGATCTTCGCCAACGAAACCGACAAGCCCCGATCAACGCGTCGCTGTCCTTCAACGGCACCACTCCGTGATGAGCTCGTCGGCCAAGGGGCAGAAGATCGACATGGGCAAAGCCGTCAAGATGGTCGAGCGCAGGCTTCTGAGCGGCAAGCCGATCGCCCTGCCCACAGTGAGTCCGATCCCGACATCACCGATTCGGAGGCGGACCAGAAGCACAGGGAACGTCGCCGAACCGCTCGTCTCGGGACCGCTCAACGTCTCCCTCAACTCGGCCAAGACGACGATCAGCCCCGAGCAGCTCGCGGCTGCGGCTACGTTCTCTCCCAAGAACGGGAAGCTGGCCCTGGAACTGGACAAGAAGCTCGGGGACGCGCTTCGCGCCAACGCCAGGGAATACTCAAGCCCGGTAAGGACGCCCCGCATCGAGATCGTCAACCACACGACTCCCACGGTCGTCCCCTCGGAGGACAGCGTCGGCGTCGACGACGACAAACTCGCCTCCGAAGCCGCTAAGGCGATCACCGGGAACAGGAACGTGGTCCTCACGCCCAAGCCCGTGACCCCTGGCCATCACCACGGAGGCGGCCCAGAAGATGGGCGTGAAGGAAGTCGTCGCCCAGATCAGAGACGCCTCTGACCGACGACGCCGTGCGCACGAAGAACCTCCAGATCGGAACCGCGAAGGTGGCGAACACGCTCGTCAAGCCGGGTGACACCTTCTCCCTCCTGAAGGCTCTCAGCCCCATCGACGAGGGCGCACGGCTTCGTCTCTTCGGGAGTCGTGAGCAACGGCTTCAACTCGACCGCGCTGGGCGGCGGGCTCTCCCAGCTGTCCACCAACACCTACAACCTCGGCTTCCTCGCCGGGTACGAGGACATCCAGCACAAGCCGCACTCCAAGTACTTCTCGCGTTACCCCATCGGCCACGAGGCCACCCTGTGGGAGGGAAGATCGACATGATCTGGAAGAACACGAGCAAGTACGGCGCGGTCATCGACACGTGGGTCGCCGACGGCAAGGTGTATTCGCGGCTCTGGTCCACCAAGTACTGGGATGTCGAAGTCAAGACGAGCGCCCCCTACAACAAGACCTCGCCGACGACCAGGCGCAATCCCGCAGCCGACTGCCCAGCCGTCGAACGCCAGCGCGCGGGTTCACGGTCAACATCTGGCGCAAGATCTCGCTGAACGGGACCGTCCACAAGGAGGAGACGACGTCCTGGACCTACCAACCGGTCGACGCCGTCGTCTGCCACTAGCCGGGGCCCCGCCGACCGGCAATCCGACGCATCGCTGAGACGGCCGCGCAGTGGCGGACGTCTCAGCGATCGTCATGTGCGGACGCACTAATGTTGAGAGAAAGAAAGGATGGTCATGGCCTACATCATCGCCCTGCCGTGCGTCGACGTCAAAGACCGTGCGTGCGTCGACGAGTGCCCGTCGACTGCATCTACGAGGGTGATCGTACGTTATACATCCATCCGACGAATGCGTGGACTGCGGCGCATGCGAGCCGGTCTGCCCCGTCGAGGGCGATCTACTACGAAGACGACCTGCCAGAGGAATGGACCGTCTTCCAGCGCGTCAACGAGGAGTTCTTCGACGACCTCAGCTCGCCAGCGGCGCCGGGGATCGGCCCGACGGGGGCCGACCACCCGTACATCGACTCGGTTCCCCGCAAAGCCGCGAAGACTACGAGGTGAGCCCCGCGATGGCGCTGCACGGCGGGGCCCTCCCCGACTTCCCGTGGGATTCCCTCATCCCGATCCGCGAGCGCGCCGCACGTACCGGACGGCGCGGTGGACCTGACCATCGGCACACCGGTCGACCCCGTGCCCGGCGGCGTCCGCGACGCCCTGTGCGCGGCTTCCGGACTCGCCGGAGCTGCCGCCGACGATCGGCACGCCGCCCTGCGCGCAAGCGATATACGACTGGTGCGCCAGGCGCCGGGGCGCAACCTACCCGCGACGGCCTCGGCGTGCTCCCCACCATCGGCTCGAAGGGAGACGGTGGCCCTCCTTCCCTCCTCCTCCGGGCTGGGCGAGGGGCGACGTCGTCGCCTTCCGCGGGTCGCCTACCCGACCTACGACGTCGGGGCCAGACTGGCCGGGGCAACGCCCTTCCGCTCGACACGGCCTCCGGATCCCGCCTCCTGGCCCGCAGACGTCTCGCTGATAGTGGCTGAATTCGCCCGGCAACCCCGACGGGCACGTCCTCGACCTCGCCCAACTGCGAGGATCGTCGCCTGGGCGCGCGATCGCGGGCGCGGTCCTGGCATCCGACAGAATGCTACGCGGAGCTGACCTGGAGCGTTCCCGAGGCGCCCTCGCTCCTCGACGAGCGGGTCAACGGCAGCCGCTACGCGGGGCTGCTGAGCCTGTACTCCCTGTCGAAGCAGTCGAGACCTCGCCGGATACCGAGCGGCCTTCATCGCGGGGGACGCCCGGCTGATCGCACCCCTCACCGAAGTGCGAAAGCATTCAGGGCTTCCTCATGCCCGCTCCCGTCCAGGCCGCGATGACGTGGGCGCTGGGCGACGAGGCCCACGTGGCCGCCCAGAAGGGCCTCTACCGTTCAGCGCGAACGCCTGCTGGGCGTCCTCGACCGGGCCGGGCTCGTCGACGACCCGCTCTCGCAGGCCGGCCTGTAGCATATGGGCCGCCACGCCCGCGGGGCCGCCAGCGGGTGGGACATCGTCAAAGGCCTGCGCGGACCTGGGGATCGTCGTCGCCCCGGCGACTTCTGAGGCCCGCAGGAGCCGACCGGGTCCGGATCTGCCTGACCGCCACCGACGAAGCCGTGGACGAAGCCGTCCGACGGCTTCCCCGACTCGCCGGACTTGCTAGGCTGAGCGGGCTCGCCCCGGTCGCGAGCGTCCGCCTCGATCGAGGGCGTCCCCGCCGCGAGGACGGCGGCGCCGGCGGTCGAATCGCACGGACCGTTGACACGGGTGCCAAACGGGCGATGCGGTGGAAATGAACAAAATGAAAATCGACGCACTCGTCGATCCCGCCCAGAAGGAGGGGAAAGTGGCTGAGACGGTCGAAGGCAAGACCTATCTTCCGAACGATTTCGGGGATCGGTCCGGGGACATCGAGGAGAGTCTGCGCGTATATGCGAGCGCCTCGCCGCGCATGCGCTGTCACAAGAGGACAGGCGTCCCCGTCTTGTGACAGAGCGACGATTCGATTGGAGCTTTCCGCCGGGATGGTCGATGTTCTGAGGCGGGTCGCGGAAGCGATGCGTCAGGAGTATGGCGAGTGAGCGTGGTCCCTCGGCATACGGTTCTGTCGACTCAACAAGCTGCTGACATGCTGGGGATTTCGCGTCCGACATTGGTGCGCATGCTCGAGGAGGGAGATTCCTTTCGTCCGGAGGCGTCGCCACCGTCGACTCTATCTGTCCGATGTCGTCGAATACCGGAAACGGCGGAGGCGTGTGGCGGATGAGGGCCTTGAGCGATATCGTCGCCGACGCCCAGATGTTCGGTGGTATGACGCCGACCCGGAGGAATACCGAGAGATATTGCGCGCCGTCCGCCATGACGGATAGCTTCTCGGCCCGAGGCGCCCCGTCCCGATACGGCGAGGGAGCTCGCCTCATGTGCGCCCCCAGGATGCGGAGGTGCTGGACGGGGCGTTCCGGGTCCGCCACGAGCGCGCCGCTCACCTGAGTGGGAAGCCTCCGGGCAAGGTGGCCCACAGCTCGCAGGGGAGTCGCCGCGCGGGGCGAAGGCTTCGCGGGCCCGGCCCGGCCGCCGATGGTGGACAAGTCGTCGGTTGGCGTGCAGGGGAGGAGTTCAGCTCGATGCCGGCCGTGCCGCGCGCGGCGCACGGCCTCGATAGCGCCCGTCAGGGGAGTTGCGCCGAAGAGAATGCCGTCCGCGCCCGACGGGTCGCGCGCGCTTGACGGTGCGCGGCGCCTGGGGCGAGCCCTTGGCGGGCAGGAGGCTCACCTTCGTGCCCGCGGTGACGTACAGGCCCGCCTCGACCACGCAGTCGTCGCCGAGGGCGATGCCGATGCCCGCGTTGGCGCCGATGAGCGATCTCCGCCCGACGCGCACCCGCTCCTTGCCGCCGCCCGGGCGTGCCCATCGTCGAGCGCGCCGCCGCCGACGTCGAGCCGTCCTCGATGACGACCCCTGGGAGATGCGCCCCTCGATCATGGCGTCGCCGAGCGTGCCGGCGTTGAAGTTGACGAAGCCGGCGTGCGTGACCGTCGTCCCTCCGCCAGGTGGGCGCCCAGGCGGACGTTGTTCCCGTCGGCGATGCGCGACGCCCGAAGGCACGACGTAATCGACCATGCGCGGAAACTTGTCGACTCCCGACACGTGCACCTGGCCTGCGGACGCCTGGCGCGCGCGCAGCCTGGTCGCCTCGAAAGCCGTCCACCGCGCACGGGCCGAGGTTCGTCCACGACGTTCTCAAGACGCCGAACAGGCCGTCGAGGTTGATCGTGTTCGGCCTGACGAGCCTGTGGGACAGCAGGTGGAGGCGCGAGATGAGGCGTCGGCCGGGTCGGCGAGGGCCGCGTCGAGGTCGACGACCGTCTTGACGACCCGCAGATCGACGCAGCGCACCTCGTCGCCGCCCTCCAGGCGGCGCAGACCGGCCGACGCGGCCTCGTCCTCTCCCGGAGCGCCGAGGTCTGGGCGAGGGTACCAGGTGTCCAGGGTGCGGCCGTCGGTGTGGATCGTCGCCAGGCCGTAGCCCCATGCCGTGTTGTCGCTCATGGGAAAGCCTATCGGCTTCGCGGGTCAGCCAGATTGCGGATCTTCTCACGCAGGGCCGGAAGGGGCGGCCGCGAAGCCGGGGTGCAGGGGAGCGTCGGCCGGGCCGGAGCCGCCCAGGTCGTCCAGCGCCGTCACGTCAGCTGCGCCGACTCGTAGTCGGCACCGGCTCGGCGCCCTCGCATCGGGCGATGACGGTCGTGTACGCCCAGTCGCCGTGGTCGTCGGCGTGCGTGCCCGGGATCTCCAGATCCTCCGCGCCGATCTGCGTCTCCTCGGCGAATTCGCGCACCGCGCCGTCCACCGGCGACTCGCCCCACTCGACGGCGCCGCCGAGACGGACCGTGCCGCCCGTGTGCGTGCGCGCCGACCGCAGCTGCGCCAGTACCTCGACGCCGCCGCGTCCGCGGCGGAAGGCCAGACTCCGCCTGCCCGTTCAGGCCCCAGTGGCATCCGCGCGCACGAGCAGGCGATGAAGGCGTCCGCCCCGTACCGGGGACGTAGCGCGTCGTCGCGCGGAGGATCACCAGCCCTCTCGCCGAGCTCGCCGTCGGCCGGGCGCTCCACAGCTGCGTGACGGACATCCCCCAATGGGCGAGCATCCGCCTCAGAAGGGGGAGGGAGACGCCGACCACCCCGTGGTGGTCGCCGTCCACTCGGTCGACGAAGGGGCCGCCCAGCCCGTCGACCGTGAAGGACCCGGCCACGTGCGGGGGCTCGCCCGAGGCGACGTGGGCGTCGATCTCCTGCCGGCTCAGCTCGCCGATGTGGACGACGGCGTGCGAGACGGCGAGCGTGGCGCCGCTGCGGGGATGGACGAGGCAGTGGCCGGTGTGCAGGACCCCGGACCGACCCGACATGCGGGCGAGCCGCTCGCGGGCCACGCCCGGGTCGCGCGGCTTGCCGACGGCCTGCCCATCGAACTCGAACATCGAATCGCAGCCCAGGACGAGCGCCTCCCGGGGGCGAGGCCATCGGCGTCCTCGCCGTCGCCGGCGGCCTGGACGCCAGAGGCCGTCCGGAGGCCTGCGCGGCTGCCGCCCGGTCGGCGCCCGCCGGCTCCGCGCAGATCCGGCCGGCCACCGCACGCGCCTTCGCCGTCGCCAGGGCCAGGACCCTCTGGGCAGGCCCGCCTGACCGCCTCCAGGATGGCGTCCTCGTCGACCCCGGAGACCTCGACGACGGGATCCGCCCCGGCCGCCCGCAGGGTCGCCAGCCAGGCCGGGGAGGCGCTCGGGACGAGCCGCAGCTCGGCAGGCTCATGCCAGCGCCTCGCGCAGAACGTCCAGCCGACCGATCCGAGCGACAGAGCGCGCATGTGCCACTCCTTCAGGTCGAAGTCCCGCCCGGGAGGCGACCGCGGCGGCCCGCGCCCGGTCTCGCAGCTCGCCCCAGATGCGCTGCCCGACCTTGGGACGGCGCCTGCCCCGGCCATCCGAGTGGCGGTCGAGCTCGAAGGACAGGAAGGAGGGATCCATCGCGACGTTCTCGCGGAGGAAGCGCCACGCCGCGTCCGCATCCCGATGCCCTCGCCCCACCGGCCCGCGGGCTTGGACAGGTGCACCCCGATGTCCCGACGACGCGCGCCGCACGCAGCCGCATCGCGTCAGGACGCCCATGCGCTCGCCCGGCTCCTCGACGAGGCCGAGTTCGACCATGAGCTGCTCGGCGTACAGCGCCACCCCTCGCCGTGCCCGAGACCCAGCATCCCTGACGCCGCCAGCCGTTGAGGGGGTCCGCAGGCAGGCGGCCAGGCCGATCTGGAGATGGTGGCCGGGCACGCCCTCGTGGTGCACGGTCGTCTTCTCCTGCCACGTCGTGAACTCCGCGACGCCGTCGGGGACCGACCACCACATGCGCCCGGGCCGGGAGAAGTCCTCGCTCGGCCCGGTGTAGTAGATCGCTCCCGTCCCCGAGGGGGCTATGCGGCACTCCAGGGTGCGAGATCGGCTCAGGGACGTCGAAGAAGGCGGAGGCCGCCTCCATCGCCGCCCTCCGCGGTCTCCTGCATCCACTCCACGAGCGCGTCGGTTCCGCGGAGCCTGCGCGCCGGGTCGGCGTTCAAGCGCTCGACGGCTTCGGCGACTGTCACGCCGGGCCCGTAGAGCTCGCGGGCGACGGCCTCCTGCTCGGCGACGATCGAGGCGAGCAGGGCCTCGCTTCACTCGTAGGTCTCGTCCACGTCCACGGCGGCTCCGAGGAAATGGGCGCGAGAAACGCGAATAGCGCTCGCGGCCCACGGCGTCCACCGTCGCCGCCAGGCGCGACCGTCTGCCGCAGGAAGGCCGCCAACTCGCCGTAGGCGCACGGGCCGCGCCGACCGCGCCCTCCAGGCCCGGGCCGTCGTCGGCGAACCGGAGGAAGGGGCCCTCGCCCGCGACGTCGTCGCACTGGTCGGCGCAGCGTTCGACCTGTCGCAGCGCGATCGGCGGGCGGACTCCAGGCGAAGGGCGAGGGACCGGCGGTATCCGGCGATCGCCGCCGGGACCGCCGCCAGGCGAGCGCCGATCGCCGCCCGGTCCTCGTCCGTGTGGGCGGGCATGAGGTTGAAGACGTCGCGGATCGACTGGATGGGGGAGAGGACGTTGAGCTCGCCGGTCGTCTCGCCCCGCCTCGACCAGGTCGAGGTCCGAGCCGATCCTTTCGCGCATGGCGGACACCGGACGGCGTCGACGCCGTCGGCCGGGACGAGGCCGTCCAGCTGCGACGCAGCGTGCCGGCGAGCAGGGTCGCGCCAGGGCCGCCGTCCCCTCGGGCGAGTAGTCCGACAGGGACGTCTGATCGGCGTCCGGCGTCCCGACCATCGTCGCGAATTCGGGGAAAGCCTGAGCATGCCGGCGAGATGCCCGTCCGCGAGGGCGGTCGACCGGAGTGGGGCGACGGCGCGGGGGCTGGTGAACGGTGGTCATGCACCCAGGGTAGCCGGCGTCGGCGGAGCATCGCGTACCATTCCCGGGCACGTCGGCGCCCGACCGGCCAGCGGGAGGGGAGCCCGTGCGAATTCGCCGATGGGCTGACGCTTGCGTCGTATTATTGGCGGTGATCAGGGTGCACGCGAACGCATCGACTGACGACTGACTACGGAGGACACGTGTCGCAGGATGTGAAGGCGGTCTGAGGACAGCCGGAGCGCGGACGCCAGCCCGCCGGCGCCGCTTGCGGGACCGCCCCCGCGCGACACCGTCGAACGCGACGTCGAGGCCCTGCTTCACGGGCCGGCCAAGTACGCTCTGCGAGCCGCGCGCAAAGCGGGGCTCGAGGCCCGAGTCGGCGCGGAAGTTCTGGCTGTCGATGGGCTTCCCCAGCCTTCAGGACGAGCCTGCCCCGTTTCCGCGACTACGACGTCGAAGCGATGCGCGCGCACGCCAAGGCCCCTGGCCTCCGGGGGACTTCACCGACGAGACCCCTGGCCTCCCTCAACCGCGCCCAGTCGCACATGTCGGACCGTCTCGTCCTGTGGCAGCACGAGGTGCTCGTCGAATACGCGCGGACCGAGCTCCGGACTCGACGGCATCTCGGCCAGGGTACTGGGTGCTTGACAATATCAAGGACTACCAGGACTACCTTCGCGCCCACATGGAATACTCGTGGCACCGCCACTGGCGGCCCTCCTGCGCCGCAGCGAGACCGAGGTGGCCCAGATGGAGCTCCTGGACGCCGAGAAGCGCAGCTGCTGCGCGCCTTCGGATTCATCGACATGGTCGCCTTCACCAACCGCTCCAACGAACTCGGATCCGCTGAGTTCATCCACCTGATCGAGGGGTTCGACTACACCCGCCGGGACATCATCTACGCGGCCCGGGCCCGGGTGGGTCAAGACGATCGGCGACGCCTTCCTCTCTATCGCCGACGACCTGGTCACCGGCGCGCGAGGTCTCGACGGGGATCGTCCAGGCGCTGCAGAACATCGAGGGGATGCTGCCCGTGCGGGCTTCACTCGTATGGGGCGGCGTCGTCTCGCGTTTCGGCGACATCTTCGGCCGAAGGTCAACCTCGCCTCCCGGCTGGTGGACGTCGCCGACTCGGGCGCCGTCCTGACGGACAAGGACACCGCCGGGATCCTGCGCAATCTCAGACTCGGCGGTACAGCTCGTGCCCGCCGGCTCGCCGACTCTCCAGGGGTTCCGGCAAGATCGACGCGCCGTCGAACTGCGCCGCATGCCGACGGCCTGACCGACCGGCGGGGCGGGCCGCCCGCGCCTCGCAGTGACGTTGGCTCGCTCCCGCGGCGCTACGGCGGGGTAGAGTGGCCCGTGGCGAAAGCCACCGGAGGCTTCGTTCCGGGACGGTCGCAGAAGGTGAAAAAGGGTTTCTTGGCGGACTGTCCTCAAAGCCGCGCGCCTGCATTAGGATTCAGCCATGACGAAACTTCTGCTCGTTGAGGACGACACACCGCCATTTCAGGTCCGCTCCTTCGCGCTCTGGGACGCGGGGCTACGATGTCCAGCCTCGCCGAAGCAGGCCGTGACGCCTTGGAGGCCATGCAGGGGGCGGGATCGACGTCGTCATGCACTCGACCTCGGCCTTCCCGACATAGACGGCTCGACGTGGCCCGCCAGGCGCGCGCCAACGGGTGGGACTTTCCGATACTCATACTCACCGCCAGATCCGAGGAGGTCGACGCATGGTCGTCGGCCTCGACGCCGGTGCGGACGACTACGTGACCAAGCCGTTCCGGCTGGCCGGGCTGCTCGCCAGAGTGCGGGCCGTGCTCCGCCGCGCCGAAGCGGGCGAGGGGGACGTCATCGGGATCAAGGACCTGATCATCGACGTTCCGGGCCATCGCGTCCTGCGCGAGGCGTCGAACTGGGGATCAGCGGCAAGGAATACGACCTCCTCGTGTTCCTCGTCCGCAATGCGGGCCAGGCCGTGTCCCGGACGGAGATCTCCCGTCACGTGTGGGGCGTCACCGGGGACGACGCCTCCAAGAAACTCGACATGCACGTCTCGTGGCTGCGCAGGAAACTCGGCGACGCCGTCGCCGAGCCCGCTACATGTTCACGATCCGCGGCCTGGGGTTCCGCTTCGGAAGGAGTAGCCGATGCGCAGACGCGCACGACGATGACGGTCTCGGCCGTGACGGTGGCCGTCCTGCTCCTGGGGCTGCCGGGCATCGTCCTCGGATCCTTCTTCCTGTGGCGCGACGCCGTGGACGGCGTCCACCGCAGCGCCGTGACGATCATGAACGCCGTCGATCGGCGCACGACGGCGGCCCAGCCGGTCCAGCGGGACGTCGTGGACAACGCGGTCTCCTCGTCGAGGCTACGCGGCCTCACGTCTTCCTGAGGACGGAGAGGGGCGATCGAGGCCGGGAGGATGCCCGCCGGCGGACGATCTCGCCACGGCCACCGGCGTGTCGGGGCGCAGGTGACGGTGGCCATCAGCCGCTCGGACGTCGTGGCCCGCATCGGCTACCTCGCCGGCCTGGGGACCGTGGCCATCCTCGTGTCCTTCAGGTCGGGGTGGTGGTCGCAAGATGGCAGATCCCGCAGGCTCTCGGCCCCGCTCATCTACCTAGCGGCCGCCGCCGAGCAGATCGGGGCCGGCCAGGCCCGGCCCCGGATGAAGAAGTCGGGCATCGAGGGAGATCGACCTCGTCTACGAGGAGCTCGTTCGGACGGCCGACCGCATGGCCGGCCGCATCGCCGCCGAACGCCAGTTCGCCGCCGACGCCTCCACCAGTTGAGGACCCCTTTGACGGCCCTGTCGATGCGGCTGGAGGAATCGAGTACCTCCGGGACCGGGAGGACGTGCGCGAAGAGGCCGCATCGTGCACTGGAGCAGGTCGAACGCCTGGCCGGCGTGGTCGCCGAACTCCTGTCGACCTCGCAGTCCGCGGCCGTGGGAACCGGGCCGTCCCGCTGCGCAAGCTCTTCGACCAGCAGCGCGACGAGTGGGAGCGTTCCTTCCAGACCGCCGGACGGGACCTGGTCTTCGACGACGAAGCCGGGCTCGCCGTCCTCGTCTCGCCCAGCTCGCTCGCCCAGATCATCGCTACGCTCATCGAGAACTCCCTCAAGTACGGCGCCGGAGACCGCCCGCGTGTCCGCCGCGGAAGGTGGGCAGGGGTGGTCCTCGACGTCGCCGACGAAGGCGGGGGATCCGCGACGACCTCACCGAGGCGATCTTCTCCAGGGGTGTCGACGGGGGATCCACCGGATCAGGCTCCCGCTGGCCAGGAGCTTGGCCGAGGCGGCGGGTGGCAGGCTCCGAGGCTCGCCAGCGCCCGCCCACCGGTCTTCCGGGTCGTTCGTCGGGCCGTCCCGGTCCCTCGAGTCCCGACAAGATCCTTCCAGCCGGTTCGATCATCTCCATGGGGTCGCGTCGGCGTCGGCGTTGAGGGACCGGCCGGGGGCGACGGACTCCGCCGCGCGTTCCCGGGGCTCCACTGCGACCGGGTTGCTGCGCGTGCCCCGGGCGCCGCCTCGCCCGCCGGCCGTTAGAGCCTGGAGAGACGACGTGCACCGGTACAGACGTACCCGGAAGGCCGTCCCAGAATCAGCCGACGACGTTCGCCGAGACGTTGTCGGCGGGCACGACTCGTCAACCCCAGCGTGTAGCGCGAGAACGCCAGGCATCCCAGGGCGATGAGCATGCCCCCAGGTTGACCAGCACGAACATCGCGAACTCGCGCGTCTTGTCCGCGCTCCGCTTCTCCTTGAAGGTCCACAGCCTGTTGGCCACCCAGGAGAAGATCACGGAGACAGTCACGGAGATGATCTTGGCGGTCATCGACTGGTCTCCAGGCAGGGGTGATGTAGCCCCGTGTGCCAAGGAGGTTGAACAGGCCGACGTCGACGACGTATGCGCCCAGCCCCACCGTGCAGAACTGGAGGAATTCGACGAACCACTCGCGGAAGGTCTGGCCGCGCAGGAAGCGCCTGCGAGGTTGTGTGGGGGCACCCGGCCAGTGTAGCCGGTGACGGGGGATACTGGCGAGTCGAGACGAAGGCAGGAGGATTCGTGACGGGTCACGAGTCGTCGGCACCGGGGCGGCCGAAGCCGCCCCGCGCGTCCGGAGTCGTCGGAGGCGGCCAGCTGGCGCGCATGATGCAGGAGCGGCGATCCCCCTCGGGATCGACTTGCGCGCTCTGGTGGAGGCCGCCGACGGTCGGCCGGCCAGGCCGTGCGCCGCACTCGCAGGTCAGGCAGGGCCTCGGACGTCGGCGCCGTGGAGGACTTGGCGAGGCAGGTGGACGTCCTGACGGTCGAACACGAGCACGTCCCGATGCGGTCCTCGGTCGGCCGAGCGCATCGTCCCCGTCAGGCCAGGCGCCCGCCCTCGCCGCCCAGGACAAGCTGGGCATGCGGCGGAGGATGGACGAGCTCGGCGTCCCTGCGCTGGAGCGGGTGGAGACGCCGCGCGGTGCGCGGCCGCCGTCCGGGAGTTCGGAGGTCAGGCCGTTTTGAAGACCGCGGGACGGTATGACGGCAAAGGCGTCGCCGTGGTGGACCTCGACGGGCGGGGGAGGCTCGGGGGCCGGCGGCTTTCAGTCGTGGTTCGCCGACGCTTCGACAGCCTGCTCCTGGAGGAGGGTCGGATTCTCCAGCGAGATCGCCCAGCTCGTGGGCGCGCCAGCCCTCCGGGCAGATCGCGAGCTGGTGCGCCGTCGACGATCCAGCGGCGCGCTGTGCCTGGAACCGTCGCCCCGGCCACCATCGAGCCCGCGGTGGCGAGACAGGGCCCGGCGGGATCGCCGAGAGGGTGGCCGAAAGCCTGGACGTCGTCAGCGTCCTCGCGGTCAGGAGATGTTCGTCGCCGAGGACCGGGTGCTCGTCAACAGCAGCTCGCGATGAGACCACAACTCGGGCCATTGGACCATCGACGGCGCCGTGACGAGCCAGTTCGAACGGCACCTGCGGGCCGTGCTCGACCTCCCCCTCGGATCGACTGCGCCGGTCGTCCCCGGACGGTGATGGTCAACGTACTCACCTCCCGGCTCCCGACCCTCGGCGCGCCTACCCCGAGGCGATGGCCGCGTATCGACGTCAAGTTCCACGCATACGGCAAGGCGGTGGCTCACTCCGCAAGATCGGGGCACGTGACCGCCGGGGGCGACGTGGAGGGTCCGCGCCCGCGCCGGGCGGCCCTCACCGATCCTGAGCGGGGAAGGGAGGCGGGTGGGGTGGTGCGGGGCGGGCCTCATGGCCCGCCGAACGATCACGGGAGACAAGGCATGGACGACACGAGCGGGGCCCGGCAGGCGGGCGGCGGCTGGGACGCAGCGGGCCCCGGCAGGGTGAGTCCCGGTCCGGAAGCCGGGTGGGGCGGATCGAGCGTCGGCATAGTCATGGGGTTCGACTCGGACTGGCGGGTCATGGAGGGCGTGGCGGCGGCGCTCGACGAATTCGGCCCGTGGCCCTGCAGGTGGGCGTCGTCTCCGCCCACCGCATGCCCGACGGATGATCGCCTACGGACGGCAGGCCGCGGCCCCGCAGCCTACGGTCGTCGTCGCCGGCGCGGAGGGCAGCCCACCTGCCAGCATGTTGGCGGCACGTCCGCACTCCCCGTCATCGGCGTTCCCGTGGCGCTGGCCACCCTGGACGGCATGGACTCGCTGCTGTCGATCATGCAGATGCCGGCGGGCGTCCCCGTGGCGACAGTCTCGATCGGCAGCGCGCGCAACGCCAGGCTCACACCCGTGCGCATCCTGGCCAGCGCGCCGGGGTGCGAACCCTCCTGAAGCGGATGGAGGCCTTCCAAGAGCGGCTGCGCGACGCGGCCGCCGCCAAGAACGAGGCTCTCACGGCACGGCTCGGCGAAACGCGATGGCCCGGTCCGTGAGCAGACCGCCGGCCCGGCCGACCGCTCTGCCGACGCCCTACCGACCGGGTCGCGCTTTGCCGACTGAGCCGCGCATGCGACGCCGTCCGCAGACGGCCCACGCGCAACCGCGCGCTTCGAGCGACCGTGCCTACCGACCGGCTGCCCTACGCGCGCCTTCGGACCGCATCCAGCCGGACGACGCTTCAGGACCGGCGGGTTCGCACGCGCCCTGCGCCGCGCCCTATCCGACCAGACCGCCGGGGCCCTGGTAGAAGTCCGCGGACGTCAAGGTGCCGTTCTTCATCTTCTCGAAGAAACCGTCGACCGCCTTCGTGTCCAGTGCGACGGCCGACTGCCCGCCGACCCGGTAGTTGAGGCTCGCGATGGGCGGTGCGCCCATCAGGCCGCCCTTCCCCATCACCTCGCGGAGCCCGAAGGCCGCCTCGCGCATGCCCATGATCCCCGTGTCCTTGTCGGTCGTCAGATTCTTCGCCACGCTGCCGACAGAGTTTTGCGCTGTTTGAACGGATTGACGAATGTGGAGACGGAAACCGCCTTGCCGACGACTTTGGAGACCACTTGGCGTTGGCGCATCGTCCGGCCGATGTCGCCGAGCGGGTCCGACTTGCGCATGCGAGAGAAGGCGAGGGCCGTCGTCCCGTCGGCGTGGCATCCCGCCTTCCAGGTGAGCCGGGAGAAGACGTCGTCGACGTCGCGGTCGTAACAGAGGTTGACTCCATCGACGGCGTCGACGAGATCCTTCACGCCGCCCATGGAGACCTCGAGATAGTGGTCGATCGTCATGCCCGAGAGCTCCTCGACCGTGGCGACCAGCAGCTTGGCCCCGCCGGTCGAGTAGGCGGAGTTGATCTTGTTCGCCTTGTGCCCGGGGATCTTCACGTAGGCGTCATGAGGAAGGGACACCAGGAGGGCTTGCCGGAGTCGGGGATCTGCAGCAGCATGATCGTGTCCGCGCGCTCTCCTCGGTGACGTCCTAGGTCGGCCTCGCGCTTATCGGGCCGACGATCAGATACGTGGTTCCGGGGTCCCGGAGCGATCCGGAGACGCGTCCACGTGGCTCAACTGGATTGCCGTGGTGGACGAGGTAGAAGGGCCACGCGACGAGGAAGACGACGAGCACGAGACCAGTATCAGCGTCCGACGCAGCCACCGACGCCTGCGAGGCTTCGCCCGGAGGCGTCGTGGGAGCCGGCAGGACGGGAGGGGCCGCCTGGCCCGCCCGAACCTCGGACCGCAGAGCCCGGCACACCAGATTTCGCCCTGACCGGGTGAGGCGGTCGGGACGTGAGCCACCTGCGTAGGGGCACCGCCGCCTGCTGCGAGCAGGAGGGAGGTCCGGTTTGCGCGGCGAGGCCGGTGGCGCAGACTCGGATCCGTCGAGGACCGCTCCCGCCCGGATCCCGCACGGGCTTGGCGCTGCCGCCGGGCCTGGCGCGGCTGGCCCCGAACGCCCTCCGCGCGGGCTCCTGGCCCCTGGAGCGGCCTGGCCGCTCGCCTCGCCGGCCTCCATGCCCAATTCCTGCTCGAGCATCGAACGCCGGGCCGACCTGGCCCGGTTTGGGGCCTGTGGCTGCCATTCGTCCAGTTGCTCGGAGGTCGACCGGACGATCTTCGCGCCCTCCGCGTCCGGTCGGTCCCTCCTGCTGCCGGGTTCGAATGATGGCGGCTGGTTCGACATCTACCCTTCGGCGTTCTTCTTCGTGCAGTTCTGGGCGTCAGGGCGCCATCGGCGTCAGCTTGCCGGCCGTCTTGACCGCGGCGTCCGCCTGCCCGTAGGCGCCCTGATCCGCCTCGGCTGCGTCTTCTTGGCGCGCTTCGACGGCTTCCGGCTGTGTCCGTCCGGGTCCGGAACTTATCGTCCTGCTGCCCGGCCGACGGCTTACGACTCTGCTTGCCCGGGGGCTTCTGCTGCTCGTTGGCCGCCAGCTGTGCTTCGCACTGGGGCTGGCGGGCTGGGGCTGGCGGATCCCCGTCTTGTCGTCGACGATCTGCCCGTTCGCGTCGACCTTGAAATCGATGGGGTGTCATTGGCGAGGCCTTCCACGGGCGCTCGGCCTTAGCGGACTTTGACGCGGGCGCCAGCGGACTCCCACGGCATGGTGATGAAGGTGGGGCTGTCGATGTCGCCCAACAGGCTGATCAGCTCGCCGACGTCGATGATGCCGCCGATGCCCCCGTAGCCGGACGATGTCTCGATGTTCTTCGTGACGCGTTTCAAAACTCTCATCAGAGATTTGAAGTTCGTGAACGATTGAGGGCTCTTGGCCTCTTTGACGATTACCTTGACGAGGTCCTGCTGGCGGGATATGCGGCCGTGTCCGATCCGTCGCCGATGCTCTTGCGCGCCCGAGCGAGGGGTCGAGCGCCTGCGTCGCCGCGCGAGGCCGACATCCGGCGGGCACGTTCAGCTCGAGGCTGTCTTTTCGGGCTTCCGGGAGGTACATGGGGATGCCGCCCAGCTCGTCGACGATGCTCGAGGCTGGCGAAGTTGACCACGACGTATCCGCTAGGGCCTGACCTTGGTGAGCGCTTCGACGGTCTTCATCGAGCAAGCGGCGGCCGTGGGGACGTAGCCTTCCTTGCCTCCGATGGCGAAGGCCGGGTTGAACTACGTCTTCTCGACCGGCTCAGGGTTCTCCGTCTTCTTCTTGTCCGCTGACTGGACGACGCAACTCGGGGATGTCGACGACCGTGTCACGGGAATGGAACGAAGTAGAACGCGCTTGCGATCGGCCGAAATGTGCATGATCATCGTCGTGTCGGCCCGCATGCCGTCGACGTCGCCGCTGGCCCCCGCGCCGTCGACGTCGGACTTGCCGGTGCGGATGTCGGACTGGGATGAGGATGGCGGGCGCCTTCGGCCTTCCCTTGGGGAGGGTCGGGCGATTCTTCAGGTATTTCCTGACATCCGTCTCTCTCGACGTTGCCCACTATGCAAAGGTACGCGAAACCCGCGGTGGATACCCCCGTCATCACCAGAGCCAGGACGCACAAAGAGCGATCCGCCCCAAATGGCGGGATCGTCGCCTCGTCATATGGGAGCGTCGCGCTCGGTGTCGCGTTTTCGTCTTGATCACAGTCAATAGTGCGGGCAACGCTCCGGACGGCGAGCACTCTCCGTGGTTTTCATCACAGCGAGGTCGGATCCCGGCGGATCCTACGCTTAGGTCAGACGGAACGCGGGGCCATTCCCGGGGCGGCTGTCCAGCGGCCCCGCCCGCCCTTCGCCGAGGATAATCTGGTCACATGAACCCTGAGCCTCTGCGGATCGTGACCGTCGCCTATAATCCGGGCGACGAGCTGGCCTTTGTGCGTGGGTCGAGCCACCGCCGCCACATCGGCGCCCGTCGACTTCGTCATCGTCGACACAACGGGCGGGAGCGCGAGACGGTCGACTCCGTCGCCCGGGCCTACGGCGCGACCGTCGTTCGCCAGGGAGAGATCTCGGCTACGGGTCGCCGCCAGCCGCGAGTCGCCGCCCCCGGCGCCCGGGGCGGAATGGGTCGTGGTGGTCAGCGGACGTCGTCTTCATGCGGATCGATGAGCGACCTCGTCCGCGCGGCGCAGTCGTGGCCCCGGGGCGGAGCCTTCGGCCCGCTCATCAGGGACGCGAGGAGGTCTACCCCTCCGCGCGCCGCTTCCGGCTGGTCTCGGGCGCGGGGCGCGCCCTCCTCTCGTGTGGCCCGGCAATCCGTCTCATCGGCCTACCAGGGAGAACGCCGATCCCACCCGCGCGCATGCGGTCGACTCGCTGTCGAGGGCCTGCCTGCTTCTCCGGCGGGGAGGCCTTCGACGACAGGCGAGCTTCGACGCCAGCTACTTCATGTTCTTGGGACACCCAGCTCGGCGACAGCTGGCGCCGCCAGCTGGCAGGCGTGTACATCCCCAGGCCGAGGTCGTCCACGAGCAGGGGGCGAGCTGGCGAGACCGCCCGGAGACATGTCTCCGGGCCACCACCGTTCCGCCGCCCACTACCTCGATGGGGTCTACGCGCGGCCCTACCAGGCGCCTCTGCGGTGGGCGCTGCGCTCCAGGCTCCGCATCCGCGAGGGTGCAGGTGCGGATCGCGCGCAGGCAGGTGCGGTGACCTGTCCGGGCACGGGTGGGCTGCGGCCAGGCATCCGGTGGCGTCGGAAACCGGTGTCGGACCGATGCGGGTGCGGGGCGGCCAGGCCTGCGGCGGCAGATCGACCGGCCCGTGGGCAATAGCCTGCTCGGGCGGCGGGGCGTTCAACCTCGTCCGCAGCGACCGATCCGCGGGGCGCGGGTGAGCCTCCAGCGACCCCACTCCAGCCGTTCTGCGGGGGCACAGGTCGGCCCGTGGAAGCGTATGCGAAGTCACAGAATGCGAGTGAACTCCCTGGGGCGTATGCCGCCCGACGAAACTCATGAACCCGTGGGCGTGTGTGACAAAAGTGCGTATTGAGGTTTTGTGTGACGGCTCCTCTACGCTGGCCTCACACGCAGCTACATATGAATGCGGCCGACAGCCGTCCTCGCCGTCGTCGCGGCGCTCGCGCTTCCGGGGTTCGACTCCCGGCGCTGGCATCACACGCAGCGGGTCCGGCAACCGATTCGTCGAGCATGGCGCGGGGGAAACCAGGGAGCCTCCTCCGACGGCGGCACCCGAGTCCTAGCCCTCACCGACGGTTCGGGAGATCTGACGGCCAGTGGCAGGAAGGCGGCTCTGACCGCCGCCACTCCCGGATCGGCCAGCGGCACCGGCGGCGAGGTCCGGATCGGCGGGCAGCACGCCCGCTCGGCGGTGACAAGTCGAGCTCGGCAGGCGGCACCGCCGAGTCCGCCGCTCCGCATCCCGGACGGAGTCGGCCCCGGCAGCTTTCCCGCAGGCAGAGCAGCCCGTCCCCGGCTATCTCTACGTTTCAAGCCCTGGCCGCCGGTTCGTTCAGGTCGCCGTGCACTGGAACCGGGGAGCCCTTCCGGCCGGCGCGACCGTGGAGTGCGCACCCTCGACGGCGGCGCGTGGTCCAGCTGGTACGTCTGGGGCTGAAGACGAGGCCGGCAAGGGGCGTCCGGGACCGAGGCCAATGTCTCGGGTTCCTCGACCGGCGATGCAGCTGCGCATCAGGGGCAGGGAAGCTCCCGGCAGGCTGCGCTTGGACGTGGTCGACGGCCGGGGGCCGAGCGCGCAATGGACTGACCCCGCCGCCGTCGACCGCCGGGAGCGTCGCCGCGGGGTCGCCAACGGCGACGAGAAGCAGGCGATCCTCACCGACCGGGCCCGCGGGCGTCCAATCCACCTCGCGGTACGGCGCGCCGTCGTCCGAGATCCCTGCGCGGGACGCGGCTCGTCAGCTCCCGCAGAGACATCCGCCGCGCGGGAGCCTGCAACCGACCAGTCGGCCGCCGAGGCTGGCCGCGTCAGCCGCGCTCGGCCTGGGGCGCGGACGAATCAAGATGACCTGGCGCGCGGCTACGCCGGCTTCGAAGGCTCGATCGTCCACCACGGCGGGTCAACTCCTACACCGAGGCCCAGGTCCCGCGACGATCCGGCATCTACAGCTACCACGCCAACACCCGCGAATGGGGGACATCGGCTACAACGTCCTCATCGACAAATACGGCGGACGCTGGGAGGGGACGCTCGGGCACGCTGGCTTCGCCGCAGGGCAAGGTCGTCACCGGCGCGCACGCGCGCCGCCCTACGGCGTCTCACGTCCTCGGCACTACGACAACTCAACCTGCCCACCTCTCGTCCTGGAGACCTTCTCGGGACGTGATCGCGCGCGCCTTCGCCATCGCGGGCGTCGACCCGTCTCGCGCGGGACGGTGTCCGTTCCCTCGGAGCACCGGCGCCGCCCTGTCGGCAGGCAGCGTCACCGCCGCGCATCTCCAGTCACAAGGGACGTCAAGGCCCGTCGTTGCCCGGGGTCGATCTGGATACCTCGACCAGATCCGCTCGCGTGTGGCGGCCAAGTACGCCCAGCTCGGCGGCTCAGGGAGCCCGGGCGCCGTCTCGCGCCGCGGTGACCTGGCGGTACGCCGCCGACGCGATCGACGTCAGCGCGTCGTCACCTCGACCGGACTGGGCGACCTGCAGTACCGTGGCTGAGCTACGACCCTGACGCAAGAAGTGGACCCTCATCAGCGACTGGTCCGACGGAAACTGGGCGACGTGGCGGGCCGACGCCGGATCTACGGCTCCAACTGCAGGTGCGGTCCGCTCGGACAGCCGGACGAAACACGTCTCGACCATCGCCTGCAGTACGTGGCGGGCGTTCGCGCATCACCGGCTTTCCTACGCCCGGCTGGCGGAGACGCGCGCCGGGCAGAGGCATGTGCTCCTGGGCAACGTATCGCCCCCGAAGCGCACCGCGTCGTCACGAGATCTACGACGTCGGGGCCAGGGCGTGGGCCGCGCGTTCCACGGCCGTGGGCCCGTCTGGACGCTCGAGGAAGGGCGTCTACTGGACGCCACAGGGCGTACCGCCGACGACCGGCTGGCCGACGAGCGCGCGCACCTTCCGAGTCGACTGAGGGGCCGAAGGGTGGGGCGGTCGGTGGGATCCGCAGAGCTGCCCCACCCCTGCTCGGGCTGCAACAGGCCGCCGCCGATCCGGGCCGTCACTGCCCGGTCGTGGCGTACTTCGCTTCGACGGCCTCCTTCTGCGGGCGCCACCAGGCTTCGTTGGCATGTACCCACTCGACGGTGTCGTGCGGGCCGCTCGCGAAGTCGGCGAAGCTCCGACTCAGCCGGTCTCGCGGACGAGCTTCGGTTATCGATGGCGTAGCGCTGGTCGTGTCCGGGCCGGTCGTTGACGTGATCAGGAAATCCTCGGGGTCGCGCCCGAACTCCGCCAGGATCAGCTTGGTCACCTCGAGGTTGTTCTTCTCGCCGTCGGCCCCGATGAGGTAGGTCTCGCCGATGCGGCCCTTCTCTATGATCTCCCAGACGGCGGTGTTGTGGTCGCGCACGTGGATCCAGTCGCGGACCTGCTCGCCGGTGCCGTAGACTGCGGGGCGCACGCCGTCGATGAGGTTGGTGATCGTGCGGGGATGAACTTCTGGGCGACGTGCTGGTAGGGGCCGTAGTTGTTCGAGCAGTTCAGGATCGTCGCGGGGACGCCGAAGGAACCGGACCCAGGCGCGGACCAGGAGGTCGGACGCCTTGGAGGAAGAGTACGGGGAGGAGGGGTTGTAGGCGTCGCCCGCCTGGAAGCGCCTGGGCTCGCCGATCTCGGGTCGCCGTAGACCTCGTCGGTGGAGATTGGTGGAAGCGCGTCCGTGGCGGCGCACCGCCTCGAAGCTGGAAGGTCCCTCGATGTTCGTGCGGATGAACGGGCTCGGGTCGTTCAGCGAGTTGTCGTTGTGGGACTCGGCTGCGAAGTGTGACCGACGTCGGCGTCTCGCCGACGAGCGGGTCGACTGTGTCGGCGTCCGCGATGTCGCCCACCGCAGTTCGACGCGGTCCAGGCCTCGATGGATTCAGGGGTTGCCGGCGTGGGTGAGCTTGTCGAGGACGACGACGCGGGCGTCGGGCATCGACTCGACGGTGGGTGGACGAAATTGGCGCCGATGAAGCCGGCACCGCCGGTGAGTGAGAAGCGCATGCGCTTCTTTCTGTGGTTGGCGGACAAGCCGTGACGGGGACAGCCCTATCGCCCCGCGTCCGCCGCATGCGAGGGGCCCGGCGGACGGCTCGCCGCCGCCCGTGGAACGCGGGCGCCGGCGCCTCCAGCCGCACCTCGGGAGGCGCCCGGCAAAAGCCGACGGTCGTGCCGTCGAGCGGACTGCCATGAAGGCGGCGTGGCGGAGGTTGTCGATCTCGAAGCCGTCCTCGTTGAGGACGACGGCGTTGGCTGAAATCCCCTCTCCGAGGTGAGGCGCGGAAGGGTGACGAGGGATCCACGCGGATCCCCGGAAACTCGGGAGTTCGGTCGAGCTTGCGTATCCACCCCAGGACGTGTTGCCCGCGGTCCGTCTCGACGTTCAGGAGCAGCGTACTCGTCAGAGCCGGTCAGGGCGCCTGGAGATCGATGCCACCGTGAGCGAGGACCCCGGTTCGAAGATCTTGAATCCGTCCGGATGATCCGTCAGCCGTCGAGGGCTCGACGCCGTCGATCGTGCACGGCCGGGGCGGCGGCGCCCGCCGGGAGCGACCCTTCGCAGCCTCCGGGCGTCCAGGGGCTGCTGCTGGTACCACTGGTGGAGCATGCTCATAGCATCAGGGGGCCTTGCCGGTGGCGATGATCGCGCCGCGGTCAGGACACGGCGCGGTCGCACCGTCGACGATCTGCTCGGCGGGTGCGAGACGAGATGATCGAGCCCCTTCCTCCTGGAAGTCGCGGATCTTGTCGATGCACTTGCGCTGGAAGAGGCTCGTCGCCCACCGCCAGGACCTCGTCGACGAGGAGGATGTCGGGTCCGAGTGCACGGCCACGGCAGAGGCGGGGCGGACGTACATGCTCCGAGGGTAGAACTTCACTGGGTGTCGAGTCCCCGATCCCCGAAGTCGACGATGGAGTCGAACTGCCGGGTCGATCTCCCGCTCGGACAGGCCCAGGACCGATCCCGTTCAGGTAGACGTTCTCCCGGCCGGTCAGGTCCGTGGAACCCAGCGCCCAGCTCCAGAAGCGCGACGATGCGTCCCCGGATGTGGACCTTCCCCGGTCGGGCGTGAGGGATGCCGCCGATGATCTTCAGGAGGGTGGACTTGCCCGAGCCGTTGGCGCCGGCCAGCCAGATCGACTCGCCCGCGTCGATCGAGAACGAACGTCCTGCAAGGCCCAGTACTCCTCCGCGTGGAGGCAGGGCAGCCGGAGTTGACCACCCGCTCCTTGAGCGACTTGTCATGTGGACCGTGAATTTCTTGGAGACACCGTCGATTCGGATGACCTCGGGACGTGACATTAAAGCTCCTGGGCGAAGTTGCGCTGAAGACGGTCGAAGAATCGCTGGGCGATAAAGAAGACGAGGACGATGCCGATGGGGAACGCGAGTCGAGCTTGGTCAGCAGGGTGGACGGGCCACTGGGCGTACTGCCCCTAGACGAAGGCCTTCTGGAAGCCCATGACAGCCAGGGCCATCGGATTGTACAGGTAGACGTCCGATGATGAACTGGGGCGCCTGGCCGGCGAGCTGGGCGTACGAGTACGCAGCGAGGTCAGCCAAAGCCTGAGCACGCCGACTTCCACGGTACTGGACGTCCCTAGAGGTAGACGTTGACGGCCGGGAGGATCAGCCCGATCGCGACCCCCCAGGCCAGGACGACGCACAGGAGATGGGCGCGTAGAGGAACATCGCCGGTGGTGTCGATGCCGCGGATCGGAGGCGCCGCAGAAGAGGATGACGAGCTGGGAGAGGAAGTCGATGACAGCCGACCCGGTTGCGGCCAGCGGGAAGATCTCGCGCGGCAGGTAGACCTTCTTGACGATTCCCGCGTTGGCGAGGGATCGAGGGAGGTGGCGCTCGTGATCGTCTGGGAGAAAGAGCGTCCACGCCGTCAGCCCAGCGAACACGTAGACGGCGAAGTCCGGGGATCGCGCGCTCCGGCCGCGAGGACCTTGCCGATGGCCAGATGGTAGATGAGCAGATTGACGAGAGCGGGCGGATGAGCGTCCACACGTAGCCGAGCACAGAGTCCTTGTACCTGGCCTTCAGCTCGCGCCGCGTGAGCCTCCACCACATTGGCGATGCGCCCAGATGTCCCTGAGTCGACGTCCAGGACCTACCGGAACCCTCCGCTGGGCGTCACCTCCCGCATCGGCTGCTCGCCAAGCCACGCGAACCGCTCGTCCGCCGTCCGCGAGGTCGGTCGCTCGTCTGTCACGCTGGCCGTACGCTCATGCTCATAGATGGTCCTGTGTCCGCCATAGATCTTAGCGCCTGGGGGCCGTCGCCGATACCCGTAAACCGGGGATCCAGCCCATGGATCATGGATCGTGACGTCGCTAACCTCCCGGGCGGAGGAGGATGGCGACGACGCGGTGCCGATTCTCGGGTACGCTTCTCGCGTAAAGCCGAGTGCGCCCGATGCGCCGCCGCACAGTTGCGGACAGCCAACAGCCAAAGTCAATCGACGAGCTCTCGGCCGCCGGGCCCAGGTGGGGAACGTGAGGGCGCTCTTGTCCAAGAAGATGGTCAGTGTCGTCATTCCCAGCTACAACGAGGGGAGAGGCGTGCGGGGAAATGTACGATCGCCTGGTCGCGGTCTTCGCGACAACCTCCCCGCCTACGATTACAGATCATCTTCGTCGACGACTATTCGACGGACCAGACGCCCCTGATCCGGCAGCTGGCCTCCGAGGACCCCCGCGTCAAGGCGATCTTCAACGCCGCAACTTCGGCTTCCACCGCAACGTGTTCTCCGCGCTATCCTACGGCAGGGGCGACGCCACCTTCATGCTGTTCGGCGATCTGCAGGACCCGCCCGAGAACCTCCCCGAATTCGTGCGACGATGGGAGTCGGGAGGAAAGTGGTCGTCGGCCAGCGACGGTCCAGCGACGAGGGGCTGGCTGATGACCTTCTCCCGCTTCCATCTACTACAAGCTCATCGACTGGTTCGCCGACTCCTCGCAGATCGCCCGCTTCACCGGCTACGGGCTCTACGACCGCGAGTTCGTCGACATCCTCAAGGGATATCGGCGACATCCAGCCCACTTCTTCAAGGCGGTGGTCTCCGAATACAGGATCGACCTCGACATCGTCAATACGAGCCAGGCCCAGAGCGTGCGCGAAGTCCAAATTTCAATTTCCGCCGCAACTACGACTTCGCCATGCGGGGGATCACGTCGTCGACGAAGCTCCTCATGCGCCTGGCCACCTACATCGCGGCCCTCGTGGGCGTCGTCTGCCTGGGGATAGCGATCTTCGTCTTCGTCAACAAGATCGTCAGCTGGAACAACTACGGCGTGGGCGAGGCCTCGACGGCGATCGGCATCTTCTTCCTGGGGTCCATCCAGCTCTTCTTCATCGGGATCCTGGGCGGGTACATCCTCAGCATCAACGGGAGGATCACCCGCAAGCCCCGGGTCGTCGTGGGGGAGCGGATCAGCTTCGCCGACGAATCACACGGAAACGCGCAGCGCGGAGATGAACGTGGTGACCGGGCGGCGCGCGGGCAGCATCGCCCGCTCGTGGCCCAATTCGCGAAGTTCCTGGTGAGTCGAGGGGCATCTCCTTCTCCTTGGACTACGGCCTCTTCGTATTCCTGTACAACGTCTTCGGGGTCTACTACATCCTCTCAGCATCGATCTCCTTCGCGACCTCGGTGGTCCTCCAACTACGTCCTGAGCAGGAAATACGTGTTCGAGATCAGGAGGACCGAGCGTCGCCCCTGAGTCGCCTTCTACGCCGTCCTCAACGTCATCGCCCTCTTCCTCAACCAGGCCATCCTCTACGCGAGCGTGGACTATCTCTCGCTCAGCCCGCCCGTCGGCAAGATCATCGCCACGGCGGTGGTGCTGGTGTACAACTTCGTCTCGCGCAAACTACTCTTGGGAGGCCCCCTCCACGGGACGAGACGCCCGCCCAGCCTCCCGACGGCCGACGATCGAAAACGGCCAACGATCAGAAACAGGTGTGAACCCGATGTCCACAGAGCGCCCTCTCAGGGTTCGGCAAGCGGCTTCTCGTCCGGGCGAAGGAAGCCTGGGACGCGGCCGTCGCCAAGGCGTGCGAGAGCAGGCTGGCGGCGTGGTGGACGGGCACGTCCAGGCCCGGGCGCGTCGACTGGGCCCTGCTTGCAGCGCTTCTGGCGGTTTCCTTCGTCACCCTTCCTCTACGGCGACGTCCGGGCGACCTTCGAGCACTCCTTCAACTTCATGGACGCCCTGTTCTCCGGGCAGGGTGGCCGACTTCTACGATCGCCATCGAGCACACGAGCAGCGGACATCCGGCCGTCTCGACATCCCCTCTACTTCCTGTTCGGGGTGCTGGAACCTGCCGACCTACCTGTTCTACAAGTTCGCGGGCTACGACTACCTGAACGCCACCCCGGCCCAGCTCTGGCTGAAGACGATGATGCTCGTATTCGTCCTTTTGGCCGCGAGGATCCTCATGAGGATCGCCCGCACGATGGGGATGGACGCCGACCGGGCCAAATGGGTCGCCTTCTACTTCCTCTCGGCCATGAGCGTCGTCCTGCCCGTGTTCGTCATCGTCCAGTACGACATCGTCCTCGTGGCGGTCATGCTGCTGGGCCTGCACGCCTACATGAAGGGAAACCAGCGCGGCTTCCTCCTGTGGTTCATGCTGGCCAACACTCTCAAGCTGTTCGCGGTCTTCGTCTTCATACCCCTCGTCCTCCTCAAGGAAGAGAGGCTCCCGCCGCGTCGCCGGGCAAGCCGTCGTCGGACTGGCCGGCCTGGCGTTCTGCCGCCTCCTCTATAGCGGGAGCGTCACGTACAAGGCGTCGACCGGCGGGTTCACCGACTCCATGCTCGAACGCCTCACGGCGACGGGCTTCCAATGGGAGACCCCCGGGCGGACGGTCGGCCTGTTCGTCGTCTGCATGGTCGGCCTGATGATCTTCTGCTACGCGAAGAGTCGAGACGGACAAGGAGATCCAGGCGTACTCCGTCTACGTCTGCCTGGCGGCGTTCCTGGCGTTCTGCGCACTCGTCCCCTCAATCCGTACTGGATCGTCCTGCTGTCCCCCTTCGCTGTCCTCATAGTCTTCGCCAACCCCAGATACGCCGTCCTCAACAGTCTGCTCCGAGTGAGCATCGAGGTCCTCGCTGCTCGTCCTCGACGTCGTCCTGGGATACCCCATCTACAACCGCGGGATATTCACCAACCTCCTCGTCGGCCAGTTCTTCGACGGATCCAGCAATCCGCGTTTCGCCACCCTCGGCGAGATGTTCGCGAAGACGGGCGTCGAGGACAATGCCAATTTCATCATCGCGTTCATGCTCGCCTGCGCCCTCGCCGTTCTCGTCCTCAACGCTATCGCGAGGGACTTCGTCGAGGGCATGCCGAACCGCGAGAGGATACCCCGGAGCATCGCATGGGTGCGGCTGGGCGCTCCCGTGTGCTTCGTGGCCGCGCTGTTCGCCATGTACCTGATGCCGGCGACCCGGGTCGTCTGCTCCGCCCTGACGGACACACCGGCCCAGGGAAGCGCCAATCTCCCTGGCACGAGGGGCGACCGTCAGGGAGGCTCACCTTCGACAGGAAGCTCACGGTGGACAAGCTCCGGATCGGTTTCTCGGCGAGCCAGGTGACATGGATCGACTCGGCCGTCGTCAGCGTGAGCATCAAGGGAGGCCTCGACCGGGAAGGTCGTCTGGCATGACAGAGTTCCGGCGAACGCGATCGGCGAAGGCGTGCACACCCTTCGACGCCGACGGGACTGTCCTGGGGCGAAGAAGCCCTACCGCTGACGATCGACAGCTCGTACACGGAGAACGAGGCCCGCCCACGTTCAGATGAACCCGGCGGTCGATCGGTTCCCGACCACCGAGAACGGGAAGAAGGTCTCCGGGGACATCGTCGATGAGCATCACCGGGAAGGCCGAGTAGAGGCTGCCGATCGGCGCTCCGCCCGTCTCCTTGGCCGATGCGTCCGATTCTTGCCGACGCGCCGGCCCGGACCGCCGAGATCCCGCGCCGCGACGGAGGAGCACGGCTGCGTTCTCCCCGTGTACCGGCGCACTGTGGCCGAGTCCCGCGCTGACGGGGAGCGAGCGGTCTGCAGCTCGTCAAACCCGTGCCGGCGCCGGGCAGCGGAGGCAAAGGTTCAGGCGAGGGCGAACGAGTGCCGCCGCCCGCAATCCGCGCGATCGGCGTGCGGCGGGTTCGCAGATGAGATCGGTGGACGACCACCCCGACGGTCAGGACGACCCGAACGACTTCACAAGATCACCAGCGTCAAGCGCGCGATCAGGGCCGTCGGGATGAGCGCGTCGCGGATCCTAGCTGAGCGTCTGGTCCTTGGCCGGCGGCGTCTCCTCCGGTGCCTTTCGGCGGCGGGGCGGGGAACGTCACCCGTCGAGGCGCGGGTGAAGAAGGCGACGACGTTGGCGTTCAACCTGTGCGGTCCACCGACGGGCCGAAGACGATGACGCTCATCGCCGCGAAAGAGCATGTACAGCTGAAGGGTGGAGAACGCCCTCGTGTCGGTGGACTCGAAGATCTTGGAGATGACCACGTGGTGGACCAGGAAGATCGGATACAGGTAGCGGCTATCAGCGCGACCGGCTCGCGTACGGGCCCCCGCGTCGGTATCAGGCGACCATCGCGAGGATGAAGAAACAGGCGGCCGACGAAGAGGCGTGGCGAAATCCTCGTTGAGCATGGGCCGCTTGGCCGACATGATGAGAATGCCCGCGCACGGGAGCACCCACGGAAGGACGGCCCAAGTGGGCATGCGGCGGACGTACCGGACGAAGTACGTGCCGAAGGCCAGTTCGGGGAGCCTGAGCGGCGGGACGATCTGGTTGGGGAAGCTGTGGGGGATTATCTTGTTGAGGGAGGACGAAGGTGACGGCGTAGATCGCGAAGATCGCCGCCGCCGTCGTCTTCGGGTACGTCATCACGGCCCAGCGCAGCAGCAGGAAGACGATGTAGAAAGAGCACGAGTGAAGCCCAGGAACCACTCCCGAGCAGGGTACATGGTCTGGATGTGGAAATTGGCGACCATGCCGTCCATGCCGAAGAGCGTGAAGAGGAACGCCCGGGTGGGCGCGTGGTTCCTGGCGACCCCCTGATTGGCGAGGAAGAAGTGAGGGTTCCGAGGATCCACGCGGTCCAGAACATCGGATAGATGCCGCAGACCGCTTCCAGTATGAAGACCCGCAGGTCAGGCAGGAGACCGTGAGGTCATCATCAGCGCCGCACCCGAGATGATCAGGAAGAGCGAGACGCCCAGGTTCCCGATGTAGATGCCGAAGGAGCTCGTGAAAGCGAAGACATGCCGCTTCTGAGCCTGGTGGAGATACGGATTGTTGAAGTGGGTGATGACGACGGGGACGGCGGCCAGAGCCCGGACGAGATCAGATAGAAGACCCGTTTGCGTGGTTTCGTCGACGGCGCTGCGGTCAGTTTTCTTCACTATACGCCGGGTACGGTCGTGAGAGGTGGCGCAGCGGCGAGTGCAGCCTGTCCGGGATCGTGTGGCGCGGGATCTCTGCGTGCTGCCGCCTCAGCCCGTTGTCACTCCTTCAGGGTGTGCACCATCCGCATCTCGGTGTCGGCGGGCCGGTGGTAGCCGAGTGCCGAGTCAGCTCCTGGACGTAGAAGCTGAGGTTCGTCAGCTCGATGCGGGCGAACTTATCCGGTAGAGCCATCCGGCAGTACCCGCTGCCCTGGGCCACATAGCCGTGGGCCGCTCCACGGCGTGGAGGAGCGTGCCGTCGTTGTCGTTCGGCTCGCCGGGGAAGTCCTCGTACGTCAGTCCATGTCGAACAGCGGCGAGGGGCCGCGGGCGGAACAGAACATCGTTCCCAGAGGAGCGATGACGTCCTTCTCGGGGCTGACGTTGGGCTTCATCTCCGCAGCAGCCTGCTGGTGCGCACGAGTCTGGCTCACACGTAGGGTAGATCAGGAAGTACTCGGCGTGGTTCGGAGGCGTGGGGGTCAGGAGGCCCAGGCAGGGGCTCGCTCTCTCGAACTGCTCGATGACGTTCGCCACGAACTCGCGCGAGGCCAGGATGTTCTCGAAGCGCTTGACGGCGAAGCCCTCGCCCCATGGGTGGGGCTCGAGCTGCGTCACCTTCTTGTCGTGGGCGAAGCAGACGTAGTCGTAGTCGGCGATGACGTCGCGAGCGCCCACCAGGAGGCGCTGACGTCGCGGCCGCGGTTCTCGATCACCGCACGTCGACCCGGTAGGGCGGGCCCTCGCAGGCCTCCCTCACGGCCTCGGCCTTCTCCTGCAGGCCGACCGTGACGATGATGTCGCACCCTCGGGCATCGACCGGGGCGTAGCCGAGCGTCTGCTCGGGCAGGTCGAGATAGTAGACGTGCAGGACGAGCGCGACCTTCGCCCCGGAGGGATCGCAGTCGGTGACGTCCAGTGGGCAGCACAGTGGGTCAGCTGGAGGTTCTTGGCGGGGTCCGCCATGTGCATGCTGCGCAGGGGCGTTGTTCCAGATGGGTCCGTGTCGAAGTCCGTGGTCTCGCAGATGGGCGTAGAGGTCCGCCGTCGCGTTGCCCACCGACTGGTCGGGCACGTCGTCGTAGGGGTGGAAGAAGGAACGGCGCTTGAAGATCGGGCAGCGCTTCGCCTCCGATTAGCTTCTTGGGGGCGAGAGGATCGGCTGGTGAGTGAATCCTCCATGTCCTCGGTGTTGACGTAGACGTCGGACGTGAACCCCAGCCTTTCGAAGCGCCGGGTGAACGGAGCTTCGTGGCGCCCGACCGAGTCGATGTAGCTGTGCATCTCCGGCAGGTTCTCCCAGTACTCCTGGAATTCTCTGCTCGACACTGGCGACTTGCGGTAGGCCATGAAGTGCGACTGCATGTGCCGGGGATGAACCATCCTCGATCGTCCCGAAGGGGTCGACGGGGAACTCGTGGAACCAGGTGATCCCCCAGAAGTCGACGTCGCGCTCGCCCATCTCCGAGAACATCTCGGAGAAGGGGTAGACGGGGCCCATGATGGTTGCGTTGAACAGGACGACTTCGTCGAATTCGCAGAGCCAGGGCCCATCCACCCTCTCCAGCGCGGTCTTGTAGGCCCACGCGTCCAGGCCCACGTTGTCGCGCAGGATCACGGTGTCGGAGAGGCGTGGAGCTTGGCGTAGCTCTTGGCCGCGAGGTCCCCGTTGACGACGATCACCAGCTCGGAGAGGTTCTCGACCATGCCGGCGAGCAGGGTCTCGACGTAGTCGTCCACGACTCCGTCGGCGTCGTAGAAGAAGAAGATTCCAAGGCGTTTCGAGATGTTTCCCCTGATCGGGCATGGACGGGTCCTTCTGGTTCGATGTGCTGATCGCTGACTGGCTGTGCTGGGGAGGCCGGGTGAGCCGCAGGGCGTCATCGCGCGGCGGCCATGATCGCGCGGATCTTCGTCGCGTCCCCCCACACGCCGGGGGAGTCGTAGGGCCGATCGGGGAAGGCTCCGTATTCGAGTTCGAGGTCCAGTCCGTGTTCGCGGATGTAGGCTTCCACCCGGTCCGCCAGGAGGCGGCTCTCCCGAGCACGCGTTGACGATCCCGCCACCTCGTCCTGGCAGACGATGGCGGCGATCTGGCGCGCCAGATCGGAGACCGAGATGAAATCGTACTTGTTCTTTCCGCTGGTGAAGGGAATGTCCGGCGGCCCTCTTCCGCCGCCGCGAGGAGCTTGGAGAGATCGAGTTGCCGAACTTGTCGTCCCCACGATGTAGTAGGCGCGGATCCACTGCAGGAGGGCGTCGTGCTGGCCAGCCAGGGAGGGCCGCCGTCTCGCGCAGGGCGTTCTTGGAGATCCCGTAGAGCGAGGCCGGGCGGCACGGGGAGGTCTCGTCGATGGGGCCCTCCAGTAGCCGACCTCGTGCATGGTTCCCATGACCGCGAGATGCTTCAGGCCGCCGGCCGGGAGGTTCTCGATGAGGTGGAAGTGCGCGGGCAGGGTCGTCCAGATGCGCGGGGGAATTGTGCCCGAACCCGTCTCGCCACGCCATGTGGAGGACGACGTCCGGCCGCCCGAGCCGGTCGTAGATCTCCGGGTCCGCCGAGAACGGGTCAGCCGCCACGCGTTCGGCGCGAGGTCGACCCTCGTCCAGGCGGAGGTCGAGGGCCTTGACGTGCACGCCCCTCTCGAGCAGCGCGAGGAACCACGTGACGCCCGATGTAACCGCCAGCACCGGTGACGAGAACAGTCCATTCGCAGCCTCCGATACTAGCAGGAGAACCCGACTCAGGGCCGTTCGCCGCCAAACCGAGATGAGCTCCACCTCCGGCCCGGAGGGCGCGACGGCAACCATCCTTCCGGGTGACTGTGACAGAATGAGGGGAATCGGCACGAAAGGATCCGGATGCACCCCACCATTGCGGTCTGCCAGAACGCACAACCGCCCCATGTTCCTCGCGAGGGCCCTCGACGCCGTCTCCCGGCAGACGTACGCGGACATCGCGCACATCGTGGTCAACGACGCCGGGGACCCGGGCCCGTGAGCAGGGCGATCGACGCCCCTGCCGCAGGAGGCGCGCGCGGGATCGTGCGGATCGACAACGAGACCTCGTCGGGGCGCGGGCCGCCGTCAACCCCGGCTTCGCGAGGCGCGCGAACTCGGGTGCCGGTACGCGTCGTCCTCGACGACGACGACACCTGGGCCCCTCGACTTCCCTCGGAGAAGGTCTCCGCGCGGCTGGACGGGCACCCCGAGGAGGTGGCGGCCGTCAGCGCGGCCGAAGTCGTCCACGAGCGGATCGAGGGGACTCCATCGTCGAGGTCTCCCGCGAGCCCCTGGCCTCAGCATCTGCGGCAGGTCGTGTTCAGCGAGCTGCTCGTGCTGCAACTCCCATCCCGACCGTCTCCCTCCTGTTCCGCACGTCCGTCCTCGACGTGCTGGGCGGATGGCGAAGCGACCTGCCCGTCCTCGCCGACTGGGACTTCAACCTCCGCCTGTGCATGCTCGGACCGATCGGCTTCGTCGACGAGCCCCTGGCCCAGTGGCACCACCGGACACGACGGACCCGGACCTCGGGAACTCGTTCGTCGTGGCCTCAGGAGACCATCGCCAATACGAGAGGCCTCATCCGCGACGCGTACCTGCGCCGCGAAGCCGTGCGGTCCGCCGACCGAGGGCCCGGCGAGCAGGCGGAGGCCGTGGAATCCTCCCTCGCCGTGCCGCTCCTGTTCGGCGGGTACGCGGCCAGACTGAGACGCGGGCGTCGAATCCGTCCGCGACGCCCAGAGCAAGCACCTGGAGTCGTCAAGTTGGAGCTGTGCTCGGCCTGGACCGCGCGAAGGGTCCAGCGAAGCCCGGCTCGACGCCATCATTGAACGCCAGAACGACATCGACCGCCACCTGGGCGCGCTGGGGAGCAGAACGCGCTCATCGTGGCGCAGAACAGACTCATCCTGGACCGGCTGGCGAGACTGCGCGAGGCCGTGGACTCCCCTCCACCCCAGGGCCGTATGCTTCGGCGGCTGGGCAGGCGCGGGGCGACCGGCCTGACCCGGCCCGGCGGTCAGCGTCCCTAGCCGGACTCGAGCCGCCTTGCAGCGGGCCGAGGCGCTTAGCCTGCCTTAGTCGGGTCAGCTCGCTAGCCCGGACCGAGCCGGTCGCCAGCGGCCAGGGGGCGCGAGGGAGACGGCGCGCAGGCCGGCCCGGATGCGCGTAGGTCGCGCCGCGCCGCCAGCTTCGGCTGCCGGCGGGCGGCTGAGGCCGGGCTTCCCGCTCCTGCCGCGAAGGGCGTCACACGGCGCGGCGCCTGATCGAGGGCCTGCGGCCCGAGCGCCCGCGCACGGGCTCTTGGCCCACGCCCGCGCACGCACGGGCAGCGGGGCCGACGCGCCAGCAGAAGCCTGTTGCGCGTATTGCGGTAGGCGAGCGGGCTCTCGATTCCCGACGAGCCGGGTGCCCGTGCCACGCCAAAGGCCGTCTCGACGTACCGGATGGTCACCCGGCTTCGCGCAGCCGCGGCGAGGCTCGGTGTCCTCGTAGTACATGAACAGGTCCTCGCGGAAGGGCCGACTTCGTCGAGGGCGGCGCGGCGGAGCATGGCGGCCCGCCGCCGAACCCCTCCACCTGCGGAGGGCGCTCCAGGACCCGAGGGGACGCCGCCAGTCGGTCATCCCGTTGCCCGAGGGTCAGGACGTTGCCCGTCGAATTGACGAGGATCTCGCCTCCGGGACCCCGCTCCTCCAAGAGCAGGGAGGGCCGTCGCCGCACCCACGGACGGGTCGTCGAAGGCGCGGGCGAGCTCGGCGAGGAACAGTTCCTCGACGACGGCGTCCGAGTTGACCAGGGCGACGAGGTCCTCGTGGCCGAGGGCGACGCCCGCGTTGACGCCCGCGCCGATCGGGTTGCCGCGTGTGGGGACCACCTCGCATCCGGGGCACAGCTCCGCGAGGTCGGCGGTGCGGCCGTCGTCCGGTTGTCGACGACGGTCACCGTGGCCTTCCGCAGGCGGTTTCTTCGTGAGGCGCGCGCGGAGGCCAGGGGCGCTCACCGCAGCGCGGGCTGTCAGCTCGAGGGTGCGGTAGTTGACGATGACGACCCGGACCGATCTCATCTCAGTCGCTCTCTTCTCATCCCAGTCGCTCTCTCGTGCTCATGCTTCTCATCCGTTCAGGCCCCATCCGGTCCCTCTTCCCTCATTTCCTGCATTTCGGTTCCCGGAAGGCGGACTTTCACGCCAGCCCCTCGAAGACGGCGGCGTGTGCGGCAACGAGGCCTCCCACGTGGCAGGGGGCCAGCCGGAGAGCGCGGGCGGCATAGGCGTCGCGATGCGCGGCGACCTCCGCCACGCCCGCGGCGATCTGCGCTGGGGACGTCCCGTGAAGGCGCCCGCGCCTGCCGCGACCTCCTCCATCAGGGGCCCGCGGTCGACGACCGGCGTCCCGTAGGGCCATGGCCTCCAACACGGGCAGGCCGAAGCCCTCCCGATGCGAGGGGAAGAGGCGTACGCCCCGCGTGAGGCGGCGGCGAGGTCCGCGTCGGACAGACGCCCGGCCATATGCACGCGTTCGCGCGCCCTGACCGGGGAGGGCGTCGAGGGCCGCCAGGCCAGCGTCGCCCCAGCCCGTCGGGCCCGCCAGGGACGAGGTGGAAGTCACGGTCACGCGGCCGAATGCGCCGATGACGCCCGCGAGGTTCTTGCGCGGCTCGAATGTGCCGCACCACAGGAGGTGGGGGCCTCGCCCAGCCCGTGGCGCGCGGAATTCCGCCACAGCGCCGTCGGCCAGGGGAGCCTGGCGACGCCGTGCGGGATGACGTGCGGACGCCGGGCCGGATCCCCTCCGGACGCAGGCTTCGGCCGTGGCCGTCGAGGGCACGACCACGGCGTCGGCGCGGGCCTTCACGCGCGAGGGCGCAACGGAAGAACCGGTGCCCCGCGGGTGGGATTGGCCGGGGTCGTCGAGGAAGGCGAGGTCGTGGACCGTGACCGCCAGGGGGAGCCCGGTCGGCGGCACGGCCCACGTCGTGGCGTGGACGACCTGGGCTCCCGGGCGACGGCCTCGGGGCGCGGCCCCAGCCCCGCATTCCACAGGGGGTAGGCAGGCGGCGCGGAACGCGAGCGCGGACGCAGCGGCAGGCCGGGCAACGCGCCGGACGCCGTCGCCGTGATCCCGACCGCGTGGACCCGCGGAGGCAGAGCCGGGCGAGCCCTCGATGTAGCGTCCCGAACCTCCGGCACCGGTTGGAAGAGCTGCTCGGCGACCATCGCCACGCGTATAGCCATGCGGCAAGCCCTAGCGCAAGAGGTTTAGCGTGGTGCCGGGCCTTGCGGAGGGGTGTGGGGCTGGCGGAACGCGTGGGGCTGGCGTAGCGATCCGCGTCGGGTTTGGGCGGTGAAACTTCGGTTGGCATCGACTCGGCCGGTGAGACCTCGGTGACGCAGTGGGTCTGTCCGGTGAAACCCAGGTCGTCGACGGATTTCACCGGCGAATCGACTCGGAGAAGCCTCAAAAACCGAAGTTCCACCGGGATGGAATGGTCGCCACCGAAGTCTCACCGCAGCTTGGACAAGCACGGCAAGAGAACGGCGGGGTGGCTGAGAAGGCGACAGGGGGATGGTCAGCAGAAGTCGGCAGGGAACCATGGAAACGGTTCAACGGTAGACTTCCTCCATGCACGTGCTTGTGGACGCCACCGCGATACCTGCCAACCTCGCCGGGGTCGGACGCTACGTCGACGATCTCCTGCCCGCCCTCGCGGACGAGGGTGAGACTGAGCGTCGTCGCCCGCGCCGACCACGCCGCGCACTTCGCCGCGACCGTCCCCGGGGCCCGCGTCCTGGACGTCAGCGTCCATCGACCGTCGCGCTGCCCGCATGGCCTGGGAGCAGATCCGACTGCCCGCGATCGCCAGGGGCCAGCGGCTGCGACGTCCAGCTCTCCCCTCATTACACGATGCCCGTCAGCCACCCGCTGCCCGGCCGTCACCCTCCACGGCGCCGTTCTTCACCATGCCGGGAGGTCCACGAGCCCGCCAGAGGCATTTCTTCCGCGCCGCCACGCGTTACGCCGTCCGCCACGCGGGGCGCTCGTCATCCCTCCGTCGCCACCCGGAACGGGGTCCTCGCCCACGCGGGAGGGAGGCGGACCGCTTCGTCGTCACTACCACGGCGTGGACGCGGCGCTTCCACCGGGTCAGCCAGTCCGAAGCCCGGCGGGTCGCCGAGCCTGGACGTGCCCGCAGGCGGGTACATCGCCTTCCTCAGGCACGCTCGAACCGCGCAAGAACGTGCCCGCGCTCGTACGCCGGGTGGATTCGAGGCCTTCGGCGACAGCCCCGACGCCCGCCGCTCGTACTGGCCGGAATGAAGGGATGGGACGAGACGATCAGGGCGATCGTCGCCTCCGCTCCGGGCCACATGCGCGTCGTGGCCCCGGATACCTGCCGTTGGAGGACCTCCGGGATTCCTCTCGGGGGCGATGGTCCTGGCCTATCCCAGAGCTTGGGAGGGGTTCAGCCTGCCCGTGCTGGAAGCCATGGCCTGCGGCGCCTGCGCGCTGACCACTCCGGTCTCTCGCTGCCGGAGGTGGGCGGGGACGCAGTCGCCTGCGGCACCTCGCCCGGGCAGATCGCGCAGGGCTCTGCGGAACCTCGCAGCGGACCCGGGACGACGCGGCGAGCTCAGGACCCGCCGCCGCCGAACGAGCCTCGCGTTTCACATGGCGGCGTTCGGCCGCCGCGCACGTCAAGCCTTCGAGGACGCCCTGCGACGCCGAAGGGGATGAGCGGAGGGGACGGGCGGCCTCGTGCGTCGATGGCGGCTGCTGCCGGCGGTTTGCTGCGTTCGTCCAGCGGCCTGCCGCGGTCAGTCGGGCATTCGGTCAGTCTGGCGTCTGGCCGTCGATCCAGGCCGCCAGGCGGGCAGGCCAACCTCGGGCGGGACCTCGGCGGTGAAGCCGAGCTGCCGGAGGGCAGGGCTCGGGGTCCGCCCATGCGTGCCGGACGTCGCCGTGACGCCACCGTCCCAGTCACCACGGGCTCAGGGGCGCCGTAGACGTCGGCGATGATCCGGGCGGCCTCGGCGATGGTCGTGTACCGTCCGATCCGATGTCGACGGGGGTCGGCGGCACGTTCGCTGCGCCGACGACGGCGAGGATCGCCTCGGCGACGTCGTCGATGATGACGAAGTCCTGCGGACCTGCCGTCCTCGTAGGGGGATCGCCTGGCCGGCCCTCGCCAGGCGGCAGAAAGAGCGACATGATCCCCGTGTAGGGGTTCGACGGCGTCTGCCCCGGCCCGTAGACGTTCTGCAGGGCGCAGGATCGCGACGTCCGCCCCGAAGGCGTCGCCCCACAGGCGCAGCAGGGTCCTCCTGAGCGGATTTGGTGACGCCGTAGACCGAGGCCGGGTGCCGCTCGAGCGTTGCGCCGTTCATCGCCACCGGCTCGGCGCCGGGGAAGTCCACTGGCCGGCTTCGAACATCCGCGCCGGGCGCATCCAGGGTAGAAGAGCTCGCCGGCGCCTTCGCCCGACGTGCGGCGCCACGCGCCCTCGCCGTAGACGGCGCGCGACGAGGACCAGGACGATGCGCCCGGGGATCGCGTCGTTGCGGTGCAGGGGCGTCGAGCATGGTCGAGGTGCCCACGTTGACCGTCGTGTGGCGGGTCGGCTCCGTCAGGGGACTGGCCCGTGCCCGTCTCGCCGCCAGATGGACGACGACGTCCGGCCCTCCCCGGCGGAGGCGATCCCACGCCGCGGGGTCGGTCAGTCGGCCTCGAACAGTTCGACGCGGGGTCGAAGCCCTCGGATGGCGTGTGGTCCGGGTGGATCTGGGGGTGCAGGGTTGTCGAAGGCGACGACCCGGCCGAACGCGTCGGCCAGGCGAGAGGAGATCGCCGCACCGATGAGCCCGCGCCGCCGGTGACGATCGCGAGACGCCTGGAGGGCGGTGAGCGCTTGTCGATTGGTGGAGCCACACGGGAATTCTATGACGCGGCCGGTGCGGTGCGCGAAATCCGCGGCGGCCCGCCCTCAGCGCCTCCCTCTTTCCCCGCCGTCTCTTTCCGCCGGCACTTTCAGATCTTCCCCGCCGGCCTCCGGGCCTTCCGCCGCCGGTCTCTCAGCGCCTGCCGACCGCCCACAACGCCTCTCTGCGCCCGCCATCCTCCTGCCTACGCCGGTCTCTCCGGGCTTTTTCCGCTACCTGCCGCCCACTCCCGATGCCCAGCGCTTCTCGTCGCACGCGCCTCAGCGCCTGCCGACGCCGCGATACGATCCACCCGCCGCCTTCCACCTGGCCGGGTCGAGGGCGTTGCGGCCGTCGAAGCACCCGTCGGCGGACGAGCCCGGCCAGCTGGGCCGGATCGAGCCGCCGGTACTCCTCCACTCGGTCGCCAGCAGAACGGCGTCCGCGCCGACGACGGCGTCCTGAACGCCGGCGACGAACTCGCCCGCGTGCCCGCCGTGCGCCTTGAGGCGCCAGCCCCGCAGCCAGGTCGGTGACCGCGACCGACGCCCGCCCGCCTCGAGCTCTGCGGCGATCAGCAGCCCAGGGGAGGTGCGCGTCGTCGAGTCCGGTTTGAAGGCTGCGCCGAGGGACCGCTATCCGCCTGCCGGCGAGCCCGCCGAGGAGGTCCGCACGGTGCGGACCGCCCGCGTGCGCTGGGAGTCGTTGACGGCGTCGACGTCGGCCAGGAAGTCGACGCCTCGCCGACCCCGAGGTCAGCGGCCCGGTCGCGGAACGCCCGGATGTCCTGGGCAGGGCATCCGCCGCCGGAAGCCGACGCCGGCGCGCAGGAAGCGCCGCCCGATCCTCTCATCCAGGCCGATCGCCTCGGCCAGGAGCGTCACGTCGGCGCCGGCCGCGTCGCAGACCTGGGACACGGCGTTGATGAAGGCTGATCTTGGTGGCGGGGAAGGCGTTCGCCGCGACCTTGATGAGCTCGGCGGTGGCGAAGTCCATGATCAGGCGCGGGCATGCGGACAGCATCGGGGCGTAGCACTCGTCAAGCGGGCGAGCGCTACGCCGGCCCGCCCGGCGTCCGCCGACAGTCCGTAGACGATGCGGTCCGGCTTCAGCGTGTCGCGGACGGCGAAGCCCTCCCGCAGGAATTCAGGGATTCAGGCCAGCACCCGCCCGCCCCGACGACCCTCCCTCCAGATCCGAGGCCGTGCCGACCGGGACCGTCGACTGCCCGCCGACGGCGCCCGGCCGGATGTGCGGCAGAAGGGCCGACGGCCCGCGTAGACGTGGGTGAGGTCCGCGGCGTGGGAGTCCGGGCGCTGAGAGTACCCACCGCGATGAAGTGGAGGCCGGCTTCGGCGACGTCCCGATAGTCGGCGGTGAAGTGCAGCCGTCCCGAGTCGAGGTTTTGCCGGAGGAGGCCGTCGAAGCCCGGCTCGACGAAGGGCGCCGTGCCGGAGGAGCCAGCGCCGACCCTCCTTCGTCGCTGTCCACCGCCACGACGTCGTGCCCGACGGATGCCATCGTGGCGGCGTGGACCGCGCCGAGTACCCACGCCGATAACGCTCAGCTTCATAGGGGTGTATGCTGGCGTCTTCCCGCGGGGCGCCCGGCGCTCGCGGGGGTGTCCATGCAGAGCGTCCGGCTCCGCAGGGCGCGTCCGGGGCCGAAGCCGGCGGAAGCCGGGCCGCCGGCGGGCGGCCTGCGTGTGAGGATGAGGCGGGCCGCATTCCGGATCATTCGAGGTTGCCATGCTCGTGTTCGTCCAAATCCCCTGTCTGAACGAGGAAGAGACTCTGCCGCTCGTCCTCGGGTCGATCCCATGGAGCGTCGAGGGGCGGACCGGGTCGAGGTCCTCGTGATCGACGACGGCTCCACGGACCACGCCGCCGAGGTCGCCCGCGGCATGGGCGTCCGGCACATCGTCCGCCACAGCGCACCCGGGGCTCGCCCGCTCCTTCCGCGAGCGGCGTCGACTACGCCCTCGCCCACGGCGCCGACGTGGTCGTCAACACCGACGGAGACAACCAGTACCCCCAAGAGCGCATCCCGGACCTCGTGGCGCCCCTCCTCGCCGGGGAGGCCGACGTCGTCATCGCCGACCGGCAGACCTCCACGATCGAGCACTTCTCGTGGTTCAAGAAGCGCATGCGGGGATTCGGCTCGCGCATCGTCAACGCCGCGGCCGGCACCGCTGCCGACGCGGCCTCCGGCTCCGCGCCTGCTCAAGCGGGCGCTCCTCCGCCTGAACGCGTCGTGACCCAGTTCTCCTACTGCATGGAGACGATCATCCAGGCCGGCAACAAGCGCCTGCGCGTCGCCTCCCGTGCCGGTCGAGACCAACCCGAAGACCCGAGGTCGCGCCTGTTCTCCAACGTCTTCAGCACATGGCCAAGTCGGGCATGGCGATCGTCGCTCCTTCCTCATGTTTCAAGCCCCACGTGCCGCTGGGCTGGCTCGCCGCAGTCACCAGGGGTGCTCAGGCTCATCCTTCGTGCGCTTCCTCGTCTTCGAACTCCGGGGCGACGGAGGCGGCCACGTCAGTCGCTCGTCTTCGGTTCGGCGATGATCGTCGCCAGCCTGCTCGCCGTCGCCCTGCTCGTCATCGCCGACCTCCAGCGCACGAACCGCGTGCTCGTCGAGGAGACGCTCCGAACGCGTCAAGGCCCTCCAGTACGCGGCCCGCGCGCCCGGCGGACGGCGCCGGATCCGGGCGCGCGCGAACCGGAGGAGCGCCGGCGGGAGGCCGCATGCCGTCCGCAGACCGGACGGGCCCTCAGACTCTCACGGGCCCTCAGGCGCCCGCGGAGGGCGAGCCGTGAGGTCCTGGGCCTGGGAACCTACGACGTGCGCGTCCATCCGCGCCCGGGAGTGATCCTCTCGGGGCTGCAGGGGACAGGGGGCACGCCGTGCGAGAGCTGAACGAACCGCTCGGCGTCGGCACCGCCGACCGCATCAGGGCGCTGAAGGACCCGGGCCGCGGCGCGATTCGCGGAGCAGGCTCGCGGCCGCGTGGGGCGCATCGCCGCGAGAGCCAGGCCCTATCGCGGCGAGCGCTCGCCAGACGCGATCCTCGTCGGCTACCTCGGGCACTTCGACGTGCTCCTGGCCCCGCGCTCTACCCCGTGCGCGCATCCTCCTCGACCACCTCGTCTTCGCCTCCGACACCGCCGCCGACCGCGGCCTCGCGGGCGGGGCCGACAGGGCGCGTCAAAAGGCCTCCTCCTGCGCGGGCTCGACGCGTCGGCCCTGGCCGCGGCCGACGTCGTCATCGTCGACACCCCGAGCATCTTGCGATGATCCCCGACCGGCACCGGGGCAGGGGAATCGTGGTCCCCGTGGGGGCGCCGCCGGCCTGGCCAGCCGCCGCGGCACGGCGGCGCGCCGCAGACGCGCAGGAGGCGTCCGGACGGTCGGTCGGACGAGCGGCGTTCGAATGGTCGGACGCGCAGGCGGACGGGCGCGGCCGACCCGCACCGACGGCCCCGCGAGGCCGGATCGGCCGGTCGGGGCCCGCTCGGACAGACCGCATCAGCGTGGTGTTCTTCGGACTCTTCACCCGCTGCAGGGGCGCTCCGGTCATCGCACGCGCCCTGGCCGAATGCGAGCGCAGAGTGGGCCTCGACGTCACGCTCGTCGGCGACGGGCGGGACGCGGGCGACGTCCGCCGGCTCCTGCCGCGCGGCGGCGGCGTGTCCGTGACGTGGCTCGACTGGGTGGACTGCGCGGACCTGCCGGGCTCGTGGCCCGCGCACGACATCTGCCTGGGATCTTCGGCGTCGGACAAGGCGCGCCGGGTCGTTCCCAACAAGGCGTACCCGGGGATCGCGGCCGGCTGCGCGCTCGTCACCTCGGACACCCCGCCTCAGCGCGCCGTCCTCGGCGACGCCGCGGTCTTCGTCCCCAGGCGACCCGTCGGCCCTGGCCTGCGCGCTCGCCTCGCTCGCTGACCCGGCTTCCCTCGCCCAGGCGCGGGCCCGCTCGTCCGCCGCCGCCGAACGGTTCCGCCCCGGACCGTCGTGGCGGGCCCTGGCCGAGGTTCTCGCGTGAGGTCCCCTGGGTCCGCGAGGCGTTCCTCGCCCTCGCCCTCGCCGCCGCCAGACGTGGGCAGTGGCGTGGCGAGGCGAGGCGGCGCGGGCGGTGCGCGTCCTGCCCGCCTGGGTCCTGGCCGTCTCACTGGCCGCCAGCTTCGCCCTACGTCGCGGCGACGATGCTCTCCTGGCGGGCGATCATCGCCGCCGCCGGCCCGCTCCCCGCGCGCGCGGCCCGCAGGATCTTCTACCTCCCAGATCGCCAAATACCTGCCGTGAGCGGGACGTCCTCGCCGCCGCCGAGATGAGCTGCGACTACGCCGTCTCCAGACGCCGGTCGGTCGCCTGCCCTCCTCGTCTCGGCAGGCGTCTCCGCAGTCACGGGCCTCCTCCTCGCGGCGGAGCCCTGCTCTTCGGCCCCGGCGGCCTGTGGCGGGAGCTACTGGTGGAGTGGCGCCCGCCGTTCCCGCAGGGATCCTCGCCCTCACGCCGCCCGTCCTCCAACCGCATCGTCGGCGCCGTCCTCCAAGCTCGCCCGCCGCGACGGGCTCGAAGCGCCCCTGACCTGGACGGCGACCCTCCGGAGCGAGCGGATGGGCGCTCGCGGCCTGGATCCTGGCGGGCGGCCAGGTGTGGCTCCTCCTCGTCTCGCTGGGCGCCGCGGCGAGCGGCGACCTTCCTCCTGGCCGTCGCAGGCTACGCGCTCGGATGGACGGCCGGCTTCCTCGCAGTCGTAGCGCCCGCGGGGGCGGGCGTTCGGGAGGTCGCCCTGGGCGCCGTGCTGGCGGGCGCGGTCGGCCCGGGCGCGCTCGTCGTCGTCGTGCTCGCGGTCCGGTTGACGACGACGATCGCCGACGTCGTCCTCGGCGTGGGAGCCTCGCTGGCGATGAGGAAGCGGCCGGACCTCCGAGTCCTGACGGAGGAGCGCAAGGCCCCGATGGCCGGGCAGTACACGGCCCGGATCCCCGAGGGCGCGACCCTGGTGCGCGTGACCCGATTGTCGGGAAGGCGGAACGATCCGCCGCCGGTTTGGGTACAATGGCGACTCGGCGGTCCGACCCGGTTGACCGTGATCCGGACCCGTACGAGAATCCACACGAGATTGGCAGGAAGATGCGCTGGTTGATTGCAGGTGCGAGGGCATGCTCGGTCAGGGACCTCGTGACTCGCGTTCTCGAGGGACGGACACGATCTCGTGGCCGTCGGCAGGGACGCGATCGACATCACGGATCCAGCCAGCGTCGCCCAGATCGTCAGGGGACGTCGACGTGGTCGTCGACACCGCCGCATTCACGGCCGTGGACGCCGCCGAGACGAAGGAGGACGTCGCCTTCACGGTCAACGCCACCGGCGGAGATCCTGGCCCGGCGCTGCGCGGCGATCCGGCGCGCGTTTCGTCCACGTCTCCACCGACTACGTGTTCGGCGGGCGAGGCGACGAGCTACGCGGAGGACGGGCTGCTCGATCCGAAGGGCGCGTACAGCCGCACCAAGGCCGCCGGCGAATGGGCCGTCCGCTGCAACACCGACGACTATCCATCGTCGCACCGCCTGGCTGTACGGCGCCCACGGAGAAGTGCTTCCCCAGGACCATGCGCGACCTGTCCGAAGAGCGCGAGACGCTGCGCGGTGTGACCGACGAAGTCAGCCAGCCGACGATGGGCCGTCGACGTGGCCGATCTCATCGTGCGGCTCATCGGCGAAAGCGCCGACGGGGTCTACCGGCGCGTCCTCGGGGCAGACCAGTTGGCACGCGTTCGCCCGCGAGATCATGGCCTCGATCGGCAGGACCCGGGCATCGTCGAGGACCACGGCGGCTTCCTTCAACCAGCCCGCTCCCGCGCCCTCTACTCCGTGCTCGGCCACGACGCTGGAACGGATCGGCGTCCGCCCATCGGCGGTGGAGGAACGCTGGGCCGTGGCCTGCGAGAGACCGTCCTGGGCGCCGGCAGGCCCGCCGCCGAGTAGGGGCGGAGAGCCCCCGGCGGCGGAGGCGCCGCCCCTGTCACAGCGTCGCGAGGGCGCCACCCTGCACGGCCTCAGGTGGGCAGAAGCCCGGCTTCGCGCGCCTCAGCCAGGAGTTCGGGGCGGCGGTGTCCTTCTCCGACAGCAGGAGCTCCAGCGGGGAGCCGTCGCGGCGCGTCTTCGGGAACTCAGGGCGATCTCAGCAGACGGGGAGACGCCGTGTTCGCGGCCCAGCGCGTACTCGGCCGAGCACATCGTCACGCGACGGTCGAATCGTCACTCCAAGGCGATGAAGGCGTGGCCGAGCCTCGGAGGGTAGATGGCCCGCCGGTCGACGTCGTCAGGAGAGACCGAATCCCACTGGCGAAGGTCGGCGAAGGCCGACGGATGTCGATAGCTTGAAGTCGAGGACGGCGCGCCGCGCAGGCAGGCCACGTATTTGGCCTGCGAGGCGCGGGACGTCGGCGAAGTGGATGCCGCGCACGGTTTCCCGCCTTCGACACGGAGGTGTTCGCCTGGCGCCAGGTCGAGCCTGTGGCACGGCCTCCTCGAAGGCGCGCTCGACTTGTAGGCTTCCAGGAACACCGCGGTCGTCGAGGGAACTGCGAGTGTGACCTCCCAGGCGCCGGGATCGTCAGCTCGCGGATCTCCATGGTCGGTCCTTTCGTCTCCTTCGTTCGCGGAATCCAGGACGAGGCGCTGAGACGTCTGTGCCGGGCCGCTCGGCGCGCGGACGGGAACCATTCTAAGCGCCCGGGCGGGCCTGCGGGTCTCGCGAGGGCTCGGAGGGCGCCTGTTCCAGCGCTGCCGGAACTGCGCGGGTCTCGCGCGCGAGTGCGCGGCCGATGCCGGGGCGTGCGCCAGTCCGGCCGGGCTCACCGACGACATGAGACTGCGGCCCTCGTGCAGCCATTGCCCGAAAGCGCCGCCGCCGGCGAGCGGTGCAGCCCGCCGGACGCGGGGTGTGCCGCGCCGGGGAGCGGATCCGCCCACCTGCGGGGCTTCCGAACGCCGGGATGCGCGGCGATCGGTCTGGCGCGAGGCGGTTGGACGGGGAGATTCCGCTCTGGCGCCGCACAAGCCGCGGCTGTATAGTCAGGGGAACCTAACCGTCATATGGCGCCTCTGTTGCGCGAATGCCGTTTCAATCACGCGAACGCCGCGTCCGCCGCGCGGATGCGCCATGAAGGGATCATCGTGTCGGTGTCGATCGGCGAGCTCATTGCGCCCGAAATCCATAGCCGTCACGGCGGGGCTGACGGGAGTCGGCGCAGTCCTCTCGATAGTCCCGTACGTCGCTCACGGAGATCGCGCCGCGGCCTGGTCGCGCCCCCTCCTCCGTCGTGTGGGGGTGGCTCGCCGCCGGGTCGCCGAGCTGTTCCTGAGGCACGCCCTCTACAGCGCGGGTCTGGGACTGACGCACGTCGCCGAGGCGAGGCTGCGGCACCGGCTCCGACGCGACATCGTCGCGACCCTCGCGCATCCCCTGGGAACCGTCGATCAGACGTCCTCGGGGGCGATCCGGAAGATCGTGTGCGACGACGCGACGTCCATCCACACCCTCGTGGCCCCACCTGACGGGGGATGCGACCAGCTCGGCGTCACCATCGCCGCGGGCGTGGCATACCTCCTGTGGGTCGACTGGGCTGACCCTCGTCATCGTCGCGCTGTGGGTGCTGCTCGTCGGCGTCGTCGCCGGCGTGGCCGTGTCCGGCTTCGGGGACATCACCGAACGCTTCGGGCCGCCCAGACCCGGCTGGCGGCGGCGACCGTCGAAATGGTCGAGGGCATCAAGGAGATCAAGAACTTCCAGGCCTCGAGTCCGCACGCACCCGTTTCACACGAGCGCACGCGAAGGGTTCTCGAGGGCTGTCTCCTACAGTGGACGATGGCCTCGGGGCGGGCCTTCGCCATCGCCGGAGCCTTCCTCCAGCCGGCCGTCGTCTTCGCGACCGTCGCCCCGGTGGCCGCCCTCTTCGTCGCCCAGGACTGGATCGAGCCGCCTACGCCCTGCCCTTCTTCTTCCTCAGCCTGGGGATCCCGCGGGCCTCGCGGCCCTCATGCAGCTGGGACGCCATCTCTACGAGGCCCGGCAGGCCCGCTCCGGACGACAGCCGAGCTCCTGTCGATCGGCTATGCCGGAGGGCGAGACGTTGAGGGGCGACGGTCCGGCGCCCGGCCATCGGCTCAGCAGGGTCACCTTCGGATACGACCCGGAGGAACCCGTCGTCCGCGACGTGTCGCTGTCGATCCCGCGGCAGCGTCACGGCCCTCGTGGGGCCCTCCGGAGAGGGAAGAACCACCCTCGCGCGGCTCATCGCCCGCTACCGACGTCGACTCCGGCCGCGTCGAAGTCGGAGGGCTCGACATTGCGCGACGTCAGCTTCGCCTGGCTGCTCTCCCGCGTCGCCGTCGTCTTCGAAGGATGTCACGCTCGCCCACGGCACCGTCGCGGAGAACATCGCCCTCAGGCATCCCGAGGCCGCTCGGGAGGAGATCGAGCGCGCGGCGACGGCCGCATGCATCCACGATCGGATCCTCCGCCTGCCCCGCGGCTACGACACGGTGATCGGCGAGGAGGGCGGCTTCCTCTCCGGCGGCGAGAGGCAGGGCTGACGATCGCCGCGCCTACACCTTCAGGACGCGCCGATCCTCATCCTCGACGGGCCACCGCCCAGGCCGACCCGCAGTCCGAGCGCGAGATACACCGAGCCCTGACGCGTCTGGCGGACGGCCGCACCGTCGTCATCATCGCCCACCGGCTGGCCACCATCGTGGGAGCCGACCAGATCGCGGTCGTCGACCGGGGGCGGATCGCCGAGCAGGGACGCCACGCGAGGAGCTCCCTGGCGGCCGGCGGCCTGTACCACGCCAGGCTCTGGCCGCTCCCAGCAGTCGAAGAGGCCGGGCCGGCGCCGGACGGGACAGACCGGCGCCGGGCGGGAAACCAGCGCGGACGGGTCTCGAAGCGGGCGGTCGCCGTGGAACCCGAGCGCGCAGGCCACTGTGGCGGGCAGTGAAGGCCATGGCGGGGCCGAGCGGGCGACCACCGCGGAACGGAGGAGAACTGACATGGACGCTCGTGGGAAAGCTCGTCGGAATCCGCGAGCTGCGACGCCTGACCGTCGTCTTCGGCCTGTCCTCGGCGGTCCGAGGGGTCGCGCTCGCGCTCATGATCCTTCCTCCGCTCCTTCCTGGGGACCGGCGGCGATCTGGCGCTCCTGGCTGACCGCCGTCGTCGTCCTGGAGTCGCCTCCCTGGTCCTGGGATCCTACGCGACGATGGCCTCCTACCCGGATCAGCGTGTACGACGTCTGCGACGCCCTCATCAGGAGAATCGGCGACCACGTCTGACCCTGCCCTGGGATGGTTCGACGCGGGAGCGAGGCCGCCGTCGCCTCCGGCGTCTCCGCGAGTCAACACGATCTCCCACGTCGCTTCGATCGTCATGCCGCTGTGCGACGCCTTCATCATCGGGCGTCATGGCGGCCGCCGTCGTCTTCGTCGACTGGCGGCTGGCGCTCATCATGCTGTTGGCGGTCGGGCCGATGGCGTGGGCGTGGGCCCTCATGCGCCGGCGGACCCGCGCCGCCGACGCCGTCGAACGCAGGCCGCCGCCCGCACGGCCCGGACGCCTCATCGAATACGCACGGCTTCAGAGCGTCCTGCGGTCACCGGGCGCGCCCTCCGGTTGGCCTCCTCTGGAGGAAGCCTTGGACGACGAGCCGCGCCACCCTTCCAGACGCTGCGGGTCGAGGCCGGCCGGCGGATACTTCACACTGTCCATCAGATCGCGTTCGCCCTCGTCGCGCCGCCGGCCTGTCGGCGGTCATGAACGCCCTCCCTCGACGAGCGGCATACCTGGCGATCATGGCCGTCACGGCGGATGGTCCCCGCTGTCGGTCCGTCCTCTACGCGGCCGAGATGCACAACTCCGAGATCGCCTGCGGGCGATCCGACGCCATCGTCTCGGCCGAGCCGCTGCCGAACCCGAGGCCGGGCCGGGCTGCCGCGCCCGTCGGCACGCAGATCAGTTCGCCGGCGTCACCTTCGGCTACGACCCGCCGCGCCCGTCGTGGCCGGCATCGACCTGAAGGCGGAGGGAGGGACGGTCACGGCGCTCGTCGGCCCGTCCGGCGCCGGCAAGTCGACGCTTCTGCGGCTCGCGGCGCGCTTCTGGGACGTCGACCGGGGGCGGCGTCACGATCGGCGCGCCGACGTCCGCCGCATCCCGACCGGGACGCTGATGGACGCGGCGTCCATGTCTTCCAGGACGTCTTCCTGTTCGACACGACGATCCGCGAGAACGTGCGGATGGCCCGCCCGAGGCCACCGACGCGGAGCTCGAGGCGCCGCAACGCGCGGCTCGACACCGTCGTCGCCTCCCTCCCCAGGCTGGGACACGGTGGTCGGCCAGGAGGCCTCAAGCTCTCCGGAGGAGCGCCAGCGAGATATCGATCGCCCGCGCCTTCCTCAAGGACGCCCCGATCCTCCTGCTCGACGAGATCACCTCCGCCCTCGACGGCGAGCGAGGCAGCATCACCGAGGTCATGGGCGAGCTGGCGCGCGGGGAGGACCGTCGTCGTCGTGGCCCTGGGCTCTCGACCGTCCGCGACGCCGACCGGGTGATCTTCCTCCAGCCGGGGCCCGACGGCGGGCCAGCCCCGCATCGCCCAGTGCAGGGGACCCGCGGGATCTGGCCGCGACGGACGGCCCGTTCAGGACTTCGTCGACGCCAGCTCCAGCCTGTGGCGCCCTGACAGGCAGGCTTCGATGACCGTCCGTCCGGAAGAGCTGGGACGGTCGTTCCTGAACCTCGCCGCGCTCTCCGTGTGCGAGGGCCGCATCCCACGGCGGTCACTCCTTGTCCAGCAGGCCCAGCAGGTGGGCTCCGTAGCCGGACTTGACGAGGGGCTCGGCGCGCTCGCGCAGCTCGTCGTCGGTCAGGAATCCCATGCGCCAGGCGACTTCCTCCGGGGCGCCGATCTTCGGGCCTGGCGCGCCTCGACGGTGCGACGAAAGCGGTGGCGTCCGCGAGGAGTCGAAGGTGCCGGTGTCGAGCCAGGCGGTGCCGCGAGGCCAGAACCTCGACCACGAGCTTGCCCGCCTCGGGTAGACGCGGTTGACGTCGGTGATCTCGTACTCTCCGCGGGCGGGCAGGCTCCTGGCGTGCGGACGTCGTTGTCGCAGTACAGGCCCGGAACGCGGTTCGACTTCGGCTCGGCCGGCTTCTCCTCGATGAGACGACCCGTGAAGTCTCGTCGAACTCGACGACGCCGCACGAACGGATCCGAGACGTGGTAGGCGAAGACGGCGCCGCCGTCGGGGTCGACGTGGCGGCGCAGCCGCGTCCCATGCCCAGGCCGTAGAAGATGTTGTCGCCCAGCACCAGGCCGGCCGGGGCGTCGCCGATGAAGTCGGCGCCGACCACGAGGCCTGCGCCAGGCCGTTCGGCTTGTGCTGGACGGCGAACTCGAGTCGAGGCCGTGGCGCGACCCGTCCCCAGCAGGCGGTGGAGGCGGGGGCGTCCTCGGGGGTCGTGATGACAAGGATGTCCTGGATGCCCGCGAGCATGAGGGTGGACATCGGATAGTAGATCATCGGCTTGTCGTAGACGGGCACCATCTGCTTGGACGTGCCGAGGGGTGATGGGGGTTGGTCGTGTGCCGGACCCGCCGGCCAGAATGATTCCACGCATGGATGTGGTTTCTCACTTCCTGGGGTTTTCTGCGATTCGGATCCCCTCGGCGTCCACCGCTCCCTCGGCGACGACGAGCCGTTCGCTTCATCGTCGCGACCGCCGCCGCCAGCGCAGCGCCGGGCGGCAACGAGACCAAGAGCGGCGGCCGGCCGGCGCGCGAGGCGGACGCCTGCCACCGGGCCGCGTTCGAGGCCTCGTGGGCCGTCTCGTCGGCGAGGTCGTCAGGGGCTGCCCATCACCTCGGCCGCCGCGTCGTGGACGCCCGCGGGCGGGGCCGGCCCCGACCAGGCCATCGCCAGGGGGCCCAGGTCGAGCGCGAGGACGTCTTGCGCCGCCTGCGCCGCCCGCGAATCGGGCCCGTCGGTGACGAGCACGCACGCCGGAGCCTGCCCGCCCGCCGAATCTCCGTCCGCCGAACCCCGTCGAACGATCGATGCCGCCGCGCAGCCAGCCTCGGTGGCATGGCCCGACGCGGAGGGCTGCATCGCCCGGCAGGTGACCGTAGCGCCCGCCAGCAAGCCGCCGAGCCCCACAGAACCTGCTTCCAGTGGGCGGGGAGGTCCAGGTGCAGGAGCCTGGCCGGGCGTCAGCCATATCTCGTCCAGGAGGTACCCGCAGATCTTGGCGAGGTGATTGGCCGCGACCCTCCCCGACAGCTCGATCCGGCCGTCGCCGCCGTACCACGTCAGAGCGGGCGCGGCCCCGCGTGCGACGAGGGACCGGTAGACGGACAGGGCGTCACGCATCCACACTCCGGCCGCTGGGGCCTTCGCGTCCGCGCGGCCCACGGCCGACAGAGACGAGAGGGCGGCCTGCCGGCTCCCCCGTCGCTCACGAGGTGGGGGCGTTCTGCGGGTCGCGGCGGTAGACCGAGGCGTCGTCGAAGCCAGGTAGCGCCCGCCCGCGCGTTCGACCAGCAGGGGCCCCCGCGGCGACGTCCAGGGATGGGTCCCAACGTTGAGCGGCCAGGAAATGCCCGGCGGCGACTTCGGCCAGGGCGAGCGCGAGTCGACCCGTGCGCCGCACCGACCGCGCCGCGGCGACCACTCGCGTGAACGCAGGCGGCCTCCTCTGGGTCGAGGGACCCGGGCCGAGGGAACTCCGTGGCGATCATCCCGTCCTCGACCGGGGCGTCGGGGACGCGCATCAACTGAGCCGTTCCGGAGCGCTCCGGCGTCGTCGGCGGGTAGAGCGTGTTCGTCGTCGGCTGATGGGACGACGCCGGCCGTCAGGGGCGCCGCCGCGTGCGGCGGCGATGGAGACGCACCAGTGGTCGAAGCACAGGGGCGAAGTTCGACGTGCCGTCGATCGGGTCGACGTACCAGACGACGTCGCCTTCGCCGGGGGTTCCGGGCCGGCCGTCGCAGGTGAGCATGCGGGAGGACTCTTCGCCGACGATGAACGACTCCGGCGTCTCGGCGAAGAGGAAGTCGGCGATGCGGCGCTGGGACTCCTTGTCGTGGACGGTCACGACGTCGTGGAAGTCCGCCTTTAGTTCAACCGTCCGAGGGCGGGAGAATGCTTCGATTAAGTAGGGGCCGACCTGGCGGGCGGCATCCGCGGCGATCCGTGCGAGTTCGTGGGATGTACATGGGGACATGGTCCCACGAATTCTCAATGGGGAGTAAAACATGGGTAGTAAACCACCAGATCGGGCGGGGGGCGTGGCTTATAGGCTTGACTCTGGCGGATCACACATGTGTAATTTACTGATATAAAAGCACTGAGGAGGACAGCGTGCTTAAATCAATTTCTGCTATGGGTTTCACACGCGGGCAGACTACAGCGCCGAGGAAGCGCAGGCGTTGATGGAAGGATCTTCGACCTGGGCTACGCCAAGGCTTCCATCGAAGAGTGAGGTGGCAGGATTTTCGCGCTCTGCGCGCAGACCGATCCTGACATCTTCTTCCCCCGGAAGGGCGGGTCGACCGCTCCTGCGACCAGTGTGTGCGCCTCGTGCCCCGTCCGAGGCCGAGGTGCCTCGAGTACGCCATCGCGAATGACATCCGACATGGCATGGGGTGGTATGTCCGACAATGACCGTCGAAAGATCTCAGGGAACGCCGCCGGGCACGTGCGCAAGGTGCCTGAGGATGCGACCCTGAACGACGACGAGGGCGTCCTGGCCGTCCTCGTCGTGCGCGGCCCCGGAGGCCCGCCTGCAGCGAAAGTGCTCCGCGCCGTCGCGGCGGAGGGCGCAGCCCTCCCGCCTCCTCGTCGCCGTGGCCTCGGCCGGGGCCGACAGCGTCAAGGCGGTCGTCGACGCGCATGCCGCCGGCGTGCCGACGATGATCCGCGCTGTCGGCGGGCGACCACCTTCGCCGCCGCCGTGTCCGCCGCCCTGTCCCAGGACGAGGGCGGCGAGCCCGTGAGTGTGGCTTCTCCACGACGACGCCGCTCCCGCGCCGGGGATGCCTGGAGGCCTCGTGCACACCGGCCGGTCCAGCGCGAAGATCGGCGTGGTCGGCCCCGAAGCTAGGTGGACTGGGACGGTCGGGCGGCTCCTGGAGGCGGGCGTCCGCGCCACTCGCCGCGCCCGCAGGGTGCCTGAGATCGGCGACGACGAGCGCGACCAGGGGCAGTACGACCTGCGCAGCGACGTCCTGGGGGTCGGCACCGCGGGGATGCTCGTCCGGCGCGGCCGCCGACGCGGTCAGCTGGCTGGACCCGGCCCTCGGCCCCTTCGGCGACGGCGCGAATTCTCGCGTCGCATGTGGCTGGGGTGGCGCGTGGTCCTCGGGCGGGCGCCTCCGTCGCCCACGCGCGGATCGGCCTGGGGAGGACGAGCGCCTGTCCTACGGCGCCCGCCGTGCCGCCCAGGCCTACAGCACGGGTGCTGCTCTTCGTCCCGGCTCTCCTACCTCTTCGTCTTCCTGGCCTACGTCGTCGGCGGGCCGTGCGCGCTTCCTCGGCTCCTGGTCAAGGAACCCCGCACTGGCCGTCGGAGGCTGAAAGGCAGCGGGCGCCTCGTCCGCATGTTCAGGGGCGATCCACGCGGGCAGGCGGAGGATCGCCAGAGCCCGCAAGGCCCCCGAATCCGTCCTCCGCTCCCTGGAGGACCGCCCCGGCGACGATGCGACGAGCCCGCCGGGACCTCAAAGCGCGCCCTCAGCATCGAGGCCGTCGAACTCGCCGAGGACCCGGGACCTCGTCCAGGCGGAACTGCGCCGGTGGCGCGCCTCGACCCGGTGCGCGGCCGTCGCCCCTCGCGGCCGGGGCCGTCGTGACCCTCGTCGCCCACCTGCCCGTGCTCGGCCGGGTGCTCACGGGAGCGCCCTGCTCCCCGACGCCTGGAGGGCCTCCGGACCCTGGCGGGCTCGGCCTCCCGCATGTGGCTCGCGTCCGGCGACGGATTCGCCGCCCCGGTCGACGCCCTGTGGGTGCTCCTGGCCCCTTCCGCCGCGATCGCGAGATCCGATCTCGGGGCGGTCGCCACGGCGATCGCGATCGCCGGCGTCCCGCTCGCCGCGCTCACCGGATTCCTGGGGCCAGGCGCTGACGAGACTCGCCGCACATCAGGGGCCGCGGGCGCGGTCGGGTGGGCGGCAGCGCCTCCGCTGCTCGGCGCCGTCTCGCGGAGGACACGTCGCGGGGGTGGTCTGGCACGTCCTGGCCCCCTCGCCCCGCTGTGCGTCGTCGCCGCCTGGAGGCGGGCCAGCGTTCCCGCGCTCGGCGCGGCGGCCATCGTCTTCGCGTACATGTCGGCGGCCTCGCCCGCCACGTCCGCCCTGCCCTGCTGGTCTCCGCGGCGGGCGCGGTCAGATGCGCGGGCCACCGGGTGGAGGTGGCTGTGGCTGCCGTCCCCGCGCCGCCGTTTCTCCTCCCACCTTCCAGGCGGCCCTCCACGCTCCCGCGCCTTGGAAGATCCTCCTGTCCACACCCGGGCAGGCGAGCCTCGCTCACACCGTCGCGGTTGGAGCCTGCTGAGCTTCTCCCCGACCTCCACCGTGGACTCCTCGAACCTCAGACCCGTCAGACTGGCCTCCTTCAGCCGTTCCGGATTCCTCGTCCTGCTGGCCGTCGCCTGCCTCCTTCGCCGGCGCAACTCCGGCAGAATCCGCGCCAGCTTCGTCCTGCTGGGCGCCGGCTGGCTGGGCGGCCGTCGCCGCCGCCACGACCGTGGGCGACGCTGTAGCCAGCGCCTCCCTCCTCCCCGCCCGCGGATGGGCGAGGATCAGCCCTCTCCTGGCCTTCCTCCGGGCTTTCACCGTCCTCGTGAGCGCGGGCGACGGGCTGCGGACCGACTTGAGCGAGCGATCCTTCCGAGCTCAAACACGTCAGCCTGCTGTCCGCCACGGCAGCCGCCTGCCTCGCCCGCTGGCGCTGGCCGGCCTGTGGAGCAGGCGAGCCTGAGCGACCGCGGCAGCACGTACGCCAGCCGCGCGCTCACGCCGGCGCCGGGTCCCCGATCACCGGTGGCCAGAACCGATCAGACGGGCCCGGACCGCTCCAGAGTCCTCGTCCTTCGCCCGCCGACGACGGAATCCGCGCGACCCTCCTCAGAGGCCCGGCTCCCAGCTCCACGAGACGTCCATGGCCGCCTCCTCTCCTCCCGCTCCGACGACCGCGCCGCCGCCGCCCTGGCCTCGGCCGTCGCCTCGCTGAGCGGGAACTCCGAGTCCTTCGCGCGCAACGCCGCGGCGCACGCGGTCTCGGTGGTCCTCGTCCCCAGGGGCGCGCGACGCCACCGCCGCCGCCCGCACGCTCATGTCCCAGCTCAGCGCCGCCCGGGCTCGAGGCCCGTCACGTCGAACGCGAGCGGCACCTTCTGGCGCGTCCGGCCTGCCAAGCAGGGCGACGTCCCGCCTGCGGGTGGAGGCGGGAGGCGCGTCCACGCCGCTCGCCTCGGGGTCGCCCTCCGCCCGAGGCCGACGTGCCCCAGTCCGAGACCGCACGGCTCCTGGTCCTGGCCGAGCGCGCCGACCCGGGATGGACGGCCACCCTCAGCAGCCGCGGACTGCCGCGGACCGGCCGCGGATGGCAGCAGGCGTGGCGCCTGCCCGAGGACAGCGGGACCGTCGCCGTCTCCTTCGAAGGGGCCTGGGGCGCGATGACCGCCTTGGGCCAGGCGGCCATCCTGTTCGCGGCGCTCGTCGTCGCGCTGCACGTCGTAGGAAGCCGGTGAGAAGTAAAGCGCCTTCTCAGCACGGTCGCGGTCGTCGCCATCGCCTGCGCGGGCGGAACGGGAGCCTTCTTCCTGGGGGCCAAGCCGCGCCCCGCGCCGCAGCCCGTCCCGCCGTCGCCGCGCCCCCGCCCTTGACGCTGGCCTGCGGCGGCGAGCTCCAGCGGACCGTCGACGTGGGCGTCAGCGTCTCGAACTGAACGAGTCGATCTCCGAGCGCACGTGGGTCGTGGCGGCCGCGGCCTCCGGGACCGCGCCCAAGGTCGAGATCGCGGGCAAAGGGGAGGTCCCCGAGGTCGGCGACATCGGCTTCTACTCCTCCAGCCAGGGCCTGGCCGGGAGTCGTCGAATCGGAGACGGTCACATCCGGGTCCCTCGAATTGCTGGGCGACCGTCCACACCGCCTCGGCCGGCGACTTGCGCGAGTGGCCGCCAACCCCTGCCGCAGGGCCCGCTCCGACCAGTGGATCGTCGGATCGCGCTCCCAGGTGGGCGTGTCCAACCAGCTCATCCTGACCAACCCGGATCGAACCCGTCACCGTCAAAGTGGAGGCCCTCACCGCCGCCGGGAAGGCGGGTTAGGCGCGACACCGGGACGGTCGTCGTCGACTCCAGCCAGTCAGAGGTCTCGATCGACGGAGCCCTCCGGGACCAGCCCGCTTCGCCCTCCACGTGACGACCGGGTCGGGGAGCGTGGCGGCCAGCCTCCAGCAGACGAGCCTCGACGGATACACCCCCGGCCGGGTCTCCTTCGTCACGTCGAGGCGTCGCCGCGCGCAACGTCACGGTGCCCGGGTGCGCATCGACGGCGGCGGCAGCGCCGCCCTGCGCATCGCCAGCCGAACGCTTCGCCCGCGACGGTGAGCGTCACCGCCCTCACCGACAAGCGGGCGAGCACCCTCCCAGCGGAGGCAAGGTGACGGTGGAGGCCCGCTCGGTCCTCGACCTCTCGCTCGCCGGGCTGCCGCGGGCAACATCTCCTTCCGCATCGCCGGATCGGCGGACATCGTGGCGGGCGCCGAGTTCACCGTGAAGGACGGCGGCCAGGCCGACTAACGCGTGGGCGGCCGCGGGGTCCGCCCGCACCGCGGGGTCGGCGGTGTTCGGCCCCGACGTCGGCCACGCTCGTCGCCGTGTCCAAGGCGGGCCTGCCCGGATCCGTCACCGCCACGCCCATCGACGCGAACGGGAAGGACATGCCCGCGGTCAAGCGGACGTCAACAGCCAGCCAGCCTGCCCATGCCCGAGGGCGGTCGCCGTGCGCTACACGTCCACCTCGCCGATGTGCGGGTATCGCCTCCACCCGCGCAGGTGGAGGCAAGGCGTCGACCGGGTTCCGCTCGGCTCCTCCGACGTCGAGGAGACGTCCAAGCACGTCGTCGTCAGCTGGCGAGGCCGCCCGGCCCTACTGCGGGTAGTCGATGTCCTCAGGCCCGACCCCAGGGCGCTGGCGAGCTGCTGGGTGACGACGTCGGATGAACCACTGGGGCGTGTCCGTGCGGTTCGCCGCCATGAGGATCGGCAGCCTGTAGAAGACGATGCGGCCGGCGATCCTGCCGGGGCGGTCGATCGGCAGGAAGCGGGCGAGCGGAACCCCCGCCTCCCAGGGCGCCGGCTCCGAATCGGGGACGTCAGAGCACGCCCGTGGTCCAGGTGGGCCGTAGCGCTCGCCGAGGCGGCGCGCGAACTCGGCCAGGTCGGTGGCCAGCAGGTCGTCGAAGACGTCCGCCCGCGTCCTCCACGCGGGCACCGTGAAGGGACGACCGGGCCGCGCAGGCTCCCGCCCGTGGCGGTCGCGGCGCCGGGGCGTTGGTGCGCAGATGAGCGGACGACATGCCTCCAACCTACTCGGAGGCGCGGGGGTCGCGAGGCGAGCGGTGGTAGCGTTAGGGCCGTGAGTCACGTTCGGCAATGCTCCCGTCAGTCGTGTCGCGAACCGGCTGTTGCGACCATGACCTACGGGTACGAGGATGCCACCGCGGTGATAG
>BNJT01000696.1_pt1 | contig 187063 bp, 179 predicted proteins | sample 8540491 | NCBI WGS metagenome assembly BNJT01 (sample SAMD00202455, study PRJDB9452) | human saliva metagenome | host: Homo sapiens | reverse complement strand
AGCCAGTCGGGACGGTTGCGGGCCTCGTAGACGGCCTCGTAGAGGGCCTTGTCGAGCTCCAGACAGGTCAGGACCGTCTGACGCGACGCCTCCGCCTGCTCCGCGGTGTGCGACGCGGTTGGTGACTGGTCCTGCGAGCCGGTCTGCGCGGCCTCCTCAGGTCCGATCTCCTGACGCCCCTGCTGGTAGCCCTCCTCGAAGGCGGTGCGCACGGCCCCCAGCCAGTCGGGATGGGGGGCCTTGCCGACAGCGGCGGCATAGTCGAAGGAGCGCAGCATGCCGGCCACGTCCCGGGCCGGCAGGTCGGGGTCGGAGCGCTGGGCCAGGGGGCGCAGGGGCTCGCCCTCGAAGTCCAGGACGTACCAGCGCTGCTGGCCGCCGATCTCGTGAAGCACCTGCCCCAGGTGGTAGTCGCCGTGGATGCGGGTGGCCGGCTCCAGGGCCTCGAGCGCCTCGAGCCGCTCCATGGTCTGCTCCACCTTGAGCTCCAGGGCCCGGATGTGCCCGGAGAGCTCGGGCACCTCCTCCAGCGCCCACCGGGCGCGCTTGCGCAGGGAGGCGGCGAGCTCGGTCGGCGTTGGCGGCCGGCTCGTGCCCAGGGAGGCGGCCAGGTGGTGGTGCATCTGCGCGGTCGTGCGTCCCAGATCCCGGGCCAGCTCCACGGCGCGGGCCCGCACCGGTCCGTCGACGTCGTCGGTGGAGGCCAGTGAGCAGAACAGCTCGAAGCCGTCGTCGGCGCGGGGGACGAAGCTGCAGGCCACGGCCGAGTCGGTGGACTCCTCCAGGGCGGGCTGGCCGCAGCCGCCCATGCGCGTCCAGGTCATGGTGGACCAGGCCACCGGCGTGGGCACCCGGTCCCAGCCGCTGCGGGCCAGGGCCACCGACAGCTCCACGTCGGGATTGCGCCCGTGCTCCAGGACCCGCAGGAGCTTGACGATGAGGTCACCGGTGGCGGCGTCCTGCTCCCCAAGAGCCTCGGCGGGGTCGGAAGGGGCCGGCAGGATGACGGAGGTGTTGGACTGCTCCCCGGTGGTCACCCGCAGCCTCGGCGCCCGCTGGGCGATGGCCAGGGCTCCGGCCTCGCTCAGGACGGTGCCCGCCTTCAGCGTGCTCAGGGCCCAGGCCCGCCAGAAGGCCGGGTGGTGGGCGCCGTCGACGAGCGCCACCTGCGTGGGTGACCCCTGAGAGCCGGTGGTCACCAGCAGGCCGTGGTTGCCGGGTGCCTCACCGGGGGTGGCGAAGGAGTCGAGCGCCTCGGCGGCCTCCAGGACCACCGGTACGTGCAGCAGCACCATCCCGTCGCGGTGACCGGTCTCGGCCTGGTTGCCCCGCAGGGCGGCGATGACGAGGTCTCGCACCCCCGCCTCCGGCTCCCAGGAGGCGATGATGCGCAGGGAACCCAGCGGCGGTGCGGCATCCCCCTTGAGCGGGAACCAGCGCCGCTGAAGCATCCACGGTCCCAGTGCCGCCAGGATATCTGCGTCACTGGGCCAGGTCGACGGCGCCTGGGCGCTGCGCAGGGACCGTTCCTGCAGTGTGGCGGGCTGCGGTGCGGCGGAGATCGGCTCGTGGGGCATCAGACTTCCTCGGTCGGGTGGTTCTCGTGATCGCCCTCAGGGGCGTCGTCGGGGTCGGTCCTGTCGACGGACAGCCAGTAGTATCCGCGCGCACCCAGCGTCAGGGTGAGGCGGCCGCGGTCGTCGACGGGAGGGAAGGCGCAGCCCCCGAACAGGTCCGTGGTGCCCTTGCCCGCCAGCTCGGGAACCTCGATCGTCACCGATCGGGGGGTGGAGGAGAGGTTGGCGACGCACAGGAGGGTCTCGGCCCCCTCCACCGCGGCCTCGTCGCAACGCGTGTGCGCCAGGACGGCGTCGTCACTGGTGGGGCGCAGCAGGAAGCTCCCGCGCCCCAGTACGGGGTGGGCGCGGCGCAGGTGCAGGATCCGCCGAGTGAAGTGCAGCAGCGAGTCCGGCCGGGCCATCTCGGTGGCCACCGTCAGGTGCGCGTAGCCGGGGGCCTGGATGAGCGGAAGCGTCAACGCACCGGGATCGACCACGGAGGAGAAACCCATGTTGGGGGAGTCGTCCCACTGCATGGGGGTGCGCACGGCGTCGCGGTCCTCGAGCCAGATGTTCTCACCCATGCCGATCTCGTCGCCGTAGTAGAGGCAGGGACTGCCCGGCAGCGACAGGAGCAGGGCGTAGGCCAGCTCCACCTCGGCGCGTGAGGCGTCCAGGAGCGGCGCCAGTCGGCGTCGGATCCCGATGTTGGCGCGCATGCGCTCCTCGGGGGCGTACCAGGCGTACATCTGGTCGCGCTCGGCGTCGGTGACCATCTCCAGGGTCAGCTCATCGTGGTTGCGCAGGAAGGTCCCCCACTGCCCGTGAGCGGGAATGTCGGGGGTCTTCTCCAGCACCCAGCGGATGGCCTCGGCCGAGCCTGCCGCAACGCGTAGAAGATGCGCGGCATGACCGGGAAGTGGAAGCACATGGTGCACTCTGGCGCCTCCTCGGTGCCGAAGTACTCCACGACGTCCTCGGGCCACTGGTTGGCCTCGGCCAGCGTGATGGTCCCGGGGAACTCCCGGTCGAGCATCTCGCGGATCCCGGCGATGATCTCGTGGGTGCCGGGCAGGTTCTCGCAGCTGGTGCCCTCCGACTCGGTCAGGTAGGGGATGGCGTCGAGGCGGAAGCCATCCACCCCGGTGCGCGCCCAGAAGCGGATGACGTCGTGGATCGCCTCGATGACCGCAGGGTTGCGGTAGTTGAGGTCGGGCTGGTGGGAGAAGAAGCGGTGCCAGTAGAACTGGCCGCGCTCGACGTCGTAGGCCCAGTTGGACTCCTCGGTGTCCACGAAGATGATGCGGGCGTCGTCGTAGCCGGAGTCGTCGTCGGCCCACACGTAGAAGTCCCCGTAAGGACCCTCGGGGTCCGAGCGGGAGGCCTGGAACCACGGGTGGGCGTCCGAGGTGTGGTTGACGACCATGTCGATGACGATGCGGATCCCGCGCTGGTGGGCCTGGTGGACCAGCTCCCGGAAGTCCTCCATCGTCCCGTAGCGCGGGTCGATGGCCGTGTAGTCGGAGATGTCGTAGCCGCCGTCACGGATGGGAGAGGGGTAGAAGGGCGGGATCCACACGCAGTCGACGCCCAGCCACGCCAGGTAGTCCAGCCGGGAGATGAGCCCGCGCAGGTCCCCGACGCCGTCGCCGTCGGAGTCCGCGAAGGAGCGCAGCAGCGCCTCGTAGAAGACCGCAGTGCGGAACCACTCGGGGTCCGGGCTCAGGCCGGGGCGGGCCTGAGCCGGCAGGGCCGGCACCCCGGGGATCGGCGGAGCCACCGCCAGCGGCATGGGGATCCCGCCGCTAGGGGTGGGGATCGCCGTCATCTGAGCCGCCACAGGGGCTGTGACGGGGACGCCCGCCGCAGGCTGGCTGAAGGTTCCGGCAGGCACCGCGGCCGGAACCTTGCTGCCGGTGGGCATCGGGGCAGTGCTCATCGGATCGGTGCTCACAGCGGCTCCACGGAGAAGACGTGAGCGGCCTGCCCGGCGAAGGGGTCGAGACGCACATAGTTCTGCCCCGACCACTCGTAGCTCGCGCCGGTGAGCTCGTCGCTCACCTTGACCACTGGGCGCGAGGCATCGACCCAGCCCGGCAGGCCCAGGGCCTCCAGGTTGAGGTAGACCTCGCCTGCCCGTGCCCCGTGCGGGTCGAGGTTGACCACCGTCAGGATGACGTCGTCCTTGCCCGTGGGGCTGTGGAAGGCGTCCACCCGCTTGGAGTAGGCGATGATCTGGTCATCGCTCGTGGGGTGGAAGTAGATGTCCCGCAGCTGGCGCAGCGCCGGGTGGGCCGCCCGGGCGGCGTTGAGGCGCGTGAGGAGGTCCTCGATGCCGTTGCGGCGAGCGGCCGCGAAGTCACGCGGCTTGAACTCGTACTTCTCGTTGTCGATCTGCTCCTCGTAGCCCGGGCGCGGCGTGGACTCGGCCAGCTCGTAGCCCGAGTAGATGCCCCAGGTCGGTGAGAGCGTGGCCGCCAGCACGGCGCGCAGCTTGAAGGCCGGCACCTTCCCGTTGGTCATGAAGGGGGTGAGGATGTCGTGCGTCGTGGGCCAGAAGGCCGGACGCAGCAGGTGGGCGGTGTCCTTGCTGAGCTCCATCATGTACTCGATGAGCTCTTCCTTGGTGTTGCGCCAGGCGAAGTAGGTGTAGGACTGGTGGAAGCCGATCATGCCCAGGGTGCGCATCATGGCCGGGCGGGTGAAGGCCTCGGCCAGGAACAGCACGTCGCGGGACTCGGCGTGGATCTCGGCGATGAGCCGCTGCCAGAAGGGCAGAGGCTTGGTGTGGGGGTTGTCCACCCGGAAGATCGTCACTCCGTGCGCGATCCAGGTACGCACGACCTCCAGGATCGCCTGATAGATGCCCTCGGGGTCGTTGTCGAAGTTGAGCGGATAGATGTCCTGGTACTTCTTGGGCGGGTTCTCGGCGTAGGCGATGGAGCCGTCGGCCAGGACCGTGAACCACTCGGGGTGCTCCGTCACCCACGGGTGGTCCGGGGAGCACTGGAGCGCCAGGTCCAGGGCCACCTCCATGCCCAGCTCGCGCGAGTGCGCCACCAGGGCGTCGAAGTCCTCGAAGGTGCCCAGGTCGGGGTGGATCGCGTCGTGACCACCGTCGGGGGAACCGATGCCGTAGGGGGAGCCGGGGTCGCCGGGACGGGCCGTCAGAGTGTTGTTGCGGCCCTTGCGGTTGGTCAGGCCGATGGGGGAGATGGGCGTGAGGTAGAGGACGTCGAAGCCCATGGCCGCGATGCGGTCCAGTCGCTCGGTCGCGCTGCGCAGCGTCCCCGAGTGCCAGGTACCGTCCTCGCCGGCCCCCGAGCCCAGCGAGCGCGGGAAGATCTCATACCAGGAGCCGGTCAGGGCGCGCTCGCGGTCCACCTGGAGGGGGTACTCGGCGGAGGGGGAGACGTGGTCGCGCAGCGGCAGTCGCTCCAGGGCGGTCTTGACCGAGTCGGACAGGCCCGCAGCCAGGCGGTCGGCCACGGGGTTGGAGGGGTCCCGCATGATCCACACGGCGTCGTTGAGGGCCTTGAGGCCCTCCTCGTCCCGTCCCTCGATGGCAGCGGCCCGGTCCAGGACCCTGGCGCCCTCCTCCAGCATGAGCTCGACGTCGATGCCGGCGGGCACCTTGATGCCGGCGTCGTGACTCCAGGTGGCGTACGGGTCCGACCACCCCTCGACGCGGAAGCGCCAGTCCCCAGGGGCATCGGGCGCCAGGGAGGCCTCATAGCGGTCCAGGCCCGGGGCGATGTCGTGCATCCGGGCACTGGGGCCGTCAGTGCCGTCGGGACGCACCAGCACCGCGGTGGCGCCGTAGCGGTCGTGCCCCTCGCGGAAGACGGTGGCGCGGATCGGGATGACCTCGCCGACGACCGCCTTGGCCGGCCAGCGCCCATCCTCGACGACGGGGAAGACCTCGATCACCGGGATCCGGCCGATCAGCGAGAACGGGGCCGGCTGCGGAGCCGCAGAGGTCGCGGACGGGACCGATGGTGTGGCCTCCGTCCCGGTGCCCTGGGCAGATGCATCGGTGGGAGCGGCAGAGGACTTGGAGGGACGGGTGGACTGCTTCTTGCCGGCCTTCGGCGTCGTGTTCGGAGTCACAGGGGCAAGACTACGGTGAGAAACGACCTGAGTCACATGTCGGCTCGCAGGGCGCGGATCGGCCCGGTACGCGCGTCGCGAACCGGGCCGATCATGCGGTTGAGCCTGCGGGCTCAGCGGCAGAAAGGCCGTCAGTAGTTCATCTGCATGGCGGTGCGGACGTCGTCGAGCGTCCTGGTCGCGACCTCGTTGGCCCGGGCATTACCTTGCCCCAGCACGTCCAGGAGGTAGTCCTCGTTGGCCGCCAGCTCGGCGCGACGGGCCCGGATGGGGGCGAAGAACTCGTTGACTGCCTCCGTGGTGACCTTCTTGAGCGTGCCCGCGCCGCCGTCACCGATGCGCTCGGCGATCTCCTCGGGGGTGCCGGCCCCGCACAGGGAGGCCAGCATCAACAGGTTGGAGACCTCCGGCCGGTTGACCGGGTCGTAGGTGATGACGCGCTCGGAGTCCGTCTTGGCCTTCTTGAGGGCCTTGGCGGTCTCATCGGCGCTCATCCGCAGCTCGATCGTGTTGCGGCGCGACTTGCTCATCTTCTCCCCGTCCAGGCCCAGCAGCATTGGGGCCTCGCTGAGCAGCGCCTCAGGGCGGCGGAAGACCGGGTGCTCCTTGACGGCCCGCCCGTAGCGCTTGTCGAAGCGCTGGGCGATGAGCCGGGCCTGCTCCAGGTGGGGGAGCTGGTCCTTGCCCACGGGGACGAGATTGGCCTGGCAGAAGAGGATGTCGGTGGCCTGGTGGACCGGGTAGGTGAGCAGCAGGCCGCTCATGGCCCGCCCGTCGGTGGCCTCCAGCTCGGACTTCACCGTCGGGTTGCGGTGCAGCTCGGACTCGGTGACCAGGGACAGGAAGGGCAGCATCAGCTGGTTCTGGGCCGGGACCGCCGAGTGGGCGAAGATCGTCGAGCGCTGCGGGTCCACGCCCACCGCCAGGGCGTCGGTGACCAGGGACAGGACCCGCTCGCGAATGGGGCCGACGCCGTCGCGGTCGGTGATGACCTGGTAGTCGGCCACGAGGATCCAGGTGTCCACGCCCGCGTCCTGGATCGTCTTCCAGGAGTGCATGGTGCCGAAGTAGTGGCCCAGGTGCATGTTCCCGGTGGGACGGACCCCGGTGAACATCCGGTAGCGGCCGGGGTTGACGGCGATATCGGCCTCGATCTCGGCGGAGCGGGCGATCGATCGGGCCAGGGAGGCGTCATTGGTGGCGTTGGCCAGGGCCTCCTCGGCCGCGGTGGGGGTCTGAGTCATGACCTCATCCTAGGGGGTGCGGTTGCGCAGCGGACTGATGGCGGTCTGCTCCGCCTGAGTGCCGGTGCGGCTCAGTCCGTCTCGGTGCCCGGGGTCAGGTTCTCGAGCGGCTCACCGGAGAAGTAGACCCGTAGGGACAGCGGCTCCAGCATCGTCGTGTCGCCCGGACGGTCCTGATGGCAGTCAGTGAGACTCTCAGCGGTGTGGCCCTCGGAGCTGCCGGTCACGGTCCTGACGTCCTTCACCTCACCGGAGTTGTCCGTCTCGATGATGACATCGGCCTCCGCGTCCTGGGGGCTGCGGCTCACCCGCCGCGCCTGGGAGAAGGGGGCGGTATGAGGCTGGGGGACCGCCCAGGTCGAGTCCCAGGACAGGTGCCAGTCGGTCCCGCGCCCCTCGGGCAGGACGACGTCGACCTGGTCCAGGGCGCCGTTGATGACCACGAGCATGTCGTCGTCGTTCCAGGGGTGGCCCGAGCGCAGCATCTGGACCACGCGAGTGTGCGGATCGTGCCAGGAGTCCCCGTCCATCGGTACGGCGTCCGCCCGGTACCAGGCCAGGTCCGGGATCGTGTCGCCCTCGAGGACCTGCCCGGTCGCAAAACGCGAGGGGCGCGCCACCGGGTGGGTCTGGCGCAGATGGATGAGGAAGCGTGCTGTGGCGACCAGATCGCGCTGCCAGACCTCCAGGTTCCAGTCCACCCAGGAGAGCACGGAGTCCTGGCAGTAGCAGTTGTTGTTGCCCTGCTGGGTGCGTCCCATCTCGTCGCCGGCCACCAGCATGGGGGTGCCGGCGCTCAGCAGCACCGTGGCCAGCAGGTTGCGCATCGACCGGCGGCGCAGCACCTCGATCGGGCCACCGTTGATGCCCTCGACGACGTCTCCCTCGAAACCGTGGTTCCAGGAACGGTTGTTGGAGTTGCCGTCTCGGTTGTCCTCCTTGTTGGCCAGATTGTGCTTGTGGTCGTAGACCACCAGGTCACGCAGGGTGAAGCCGTCGTGCGCCGCCACGAAGTTGACCGAGCCCAGCGGGCCGCGACCGCCGGGGAACTCCCCGTGGCTGAACAGGTCCGCACTGCCCGACAGGCGCGTCGCCAGGTCTCGCAGGTCCGAGCCCAGACGGCCCTTGGAGATCTCCGAGGCGTCATGCAGCCAGAAGGAGCGCGTGGTGTCGCGGAAGTGGTCGTTCCAGTCCTGGAAGGGCTCGGGGAACTGGCCGGTGCGCCAGCCGCCGGGCCCCACGTCCCAGGGCTCGCTGATGAGCTTGACGGTGCTGAGGACCGGGTCGGTGGCGATCGCCGTGAGCAGCGGGTGGCGCGGCGAGAACTCCGCGGCATGGCGCCCCAGGGTGGTCGCCAGGTCGAAGCGGAAGCCGTCGACGCCGACCTCGGTGACCCAGTAGCGCAGCGAGTCCAGGACCAGCCGAATCGCCCCCGTGGCCCGGAAGTCCACCGTGTTGCCGGTGCCGGTGACGTCCATGTACTGCGCCGGCAGGTAGGGGGCGTGCAGGTAGTAGTCCAGGTTGTCCAGGCCGCGCAGGCTTAAGGAGGGGCCGTCAACACCGCCCTCGCAGGTGTGGTTGTAGACGACGTCGAGCACGACCTCCAGGCCGGCCTCGTGGAGCATGGAGACCATGCCGCGCACCTCGTCCAGGACCGCCTGCGGGCCCGCCGCACGTGCCGCGGCCGTGGCGTAGGAGGGCTCGGGGGCGAAGTAGCTGAGCGTGGAGTAGCCCCAGTAGTTGGTCAGGCCCCGCTTGGTCAGGAAGGGCTCGGTCACCGAGGCGTGGATTGGCAGCAGCTCGATCGTGGTGATCCCCAGGCCCTTGAGGTGCTCGAGCGTCACCGAGTGGGCCAGCCCCGCGTAGGTGCCGCGCAGCTTCTCGGGCACACCGGGAAGCTTGTAGGTCAGGCCCTTGACGTGGGCCTCGTAGATGATGGTGCGCTCGCGAGGCACGCGTGGCCCCGGAACCACCGGGAAGGTATCACCGGTGACCACGCCGACGGCGGTGCTGCCCGCCGAGTCCAGGTGAGAGGGCAGCCACGGCTCGGCCGCCGGAACCAGGTCGTCAGTGACCTCGTGGGCGTAGAGGGCCGGCCCCAGGTCCACTCGGCCATCCAGGGCGCGGGCGTAAGGGTCCAGCAGCAGCTTGCGGGGGTTGTAGAGCAGACCCTCATGCGGGTTCCAGGGCCCGTGGACGCGGTAGCCGTAGCGCTGGCCGGCTCCGACTCCGGGAACGTGGGCGCTCCACAGGCCCCGCGAGGGCCCGTGCATCCCGATCCGGGTCTCGTCCACCACGGCGCCGTCGGCATCCGTGGTCAGCAGGCACAGGTCCACGGCCGTTGCGTGCGGGGCGTGGACCGCGAAGTCCGCCCCGTCTCCGTTCAGAGCGACGCCCAGGCCGTGGTCAGGAGCTGCTGGCAGCTCGGCGCGCGGTGCTGGAGCGGGCTCTGGCATCGAAGACATGGGCCCATTGTCCTGGCGGCTGCTGGTTGCTACCACTTGAGGGGCAGTGAGGTCTCCCTCGTGGGAGTGCGCCGCGTCGCGTTCAGGGGCGCGTTCAGACACCCCGGCGCGATGGCGTCGCCATCATTCCGTCATCCCGATCATCGCCCTGACACCGTGTCAGGGTGACTGAGCGCTCAGTGGTGAGATGCCGCTGTTATGGCAACCTTGAGCCCATGAGAATCGTGGTCTGCATCAAGCACGTTCCCGACGTGCAGTCCGAGCGTCGTATCGAGGACGGTCGGCTCGTGCGCGGCGAGGAGGACGTCCTCAACGAGCTCGACGAGAACGCCGTCGAGGCCGCCGTCTGTCTGGCCGAGGAGGCCGACGGCGAGGTCATCGCCCTGACCATGGGACCTGAGGACGCTGAGGACGGGGTGCGTCGTGCCCTGCAGATGGGCGCCGACTCCGGGGTCGTCGTCGCCGACGACGACCTGGCCGGAGCCGACGTCGTCACCACCGCCCGGGTCCTGGCCAACGCCATCGAGCGCATCGGTGAGGTCGACCTGGTCGTCACCGGAATGGCCTCCCTGGACTCCATGACCTCCATGCTGCCCGGTGCCCTGGCCGCCGCCCTGCACCGTCCGGCCCTGACGCTTGCCAACCACCTCGAGGTCGACGGCGGCGCCGTGACCGTCACCCGCACCGTGGGCACCGTCCGCGAGGTCCTCAGCGCTCCGCTGCCCGCGCTCGTCAGCGTCACCGACCAGGCCAACGAGCCCCGCTACCCCAACTTCGCCGCCATGCGCGCCGCGAAGAAGAAGCCCATCGACTTCTGGGACGCCTCCGGGCTCGGCCTCCAGATCGCCGAACCGGCCGTCGCAGTCGTTGACGACGAGGCCCGACCCGCCCGCGAGGCCGGCATCATCCGCACCGACGCCGGCGAGGCGGGCCGAGAGCTCGCCGCCTGGCTCGTGGAGAACAAGCTCGTCTGAGGGTGAGCCGCAGCGCCCGCACACTCAGCTCGGCGTCGTCCTCAATCAGGGCGCACGAACCGGGCGCGCTGCCCCACCCGTCTCATACCACCTGCGAAAGAAGCTGATTCCCATGCTCGATGCCCCCTCCTCGTCCTCGTCGACCTCGAGACCACCGGGTCCACCGAGGCCGCCCCCACCGGTCCCAGCCTGGAGCTGCTCACCGCCGCCCGGGAGCTGACTAGCGGCGATGTCATCGCCCTGGCACTTCAGCCCCTGGGTGAGCCGGTCCGTGCGGCCCTGGCCGGCGCCGGAGCCACCCGCCTGCTGACCGCCGACCTGGGCGAGTCCGCCCACCTGCCCGCCACCGCGGCCGACGCCGTCGTGGCGGCCGTCGGCGCCGTCCAGCCCGCCGCGGTCCTGGTCGTCTCCGACTACCGGGGCAAGGAGCTGGCCGGGCGGGCCGCCGTCGTACTCGGCTCGGCCTGCGTCTCCGACGCCACCGCCCTGGAGGCGGTCGGTGCGGGCGACGACTCCGTGCTGCGCGCCTCCAAGCTGGTCCTGTCCGGCTCCTGGTCCACCACCGCCTCCGTCGGCTCGGGCGGCAGCGCCCCGATCATCGCCGTGCGCCCCGGGATCGCAGAGGTCGCCGCAGCCGAGGGCGCGCCACTGACCGCCGAGCCCCTCGAGGTGCCCGTCAGTGCTGAGGCCGCCGCTGTGCGCCTCGTCTCGCGCGAGGCCACCTCCGTCGCCTCCGGCCCCGCCCTGAGCGAGGCGCGCACCGTCGTCGTGGGCGGCCGCGGCGTGGACGGCGACTTCGACCTGGTCCGCTCCCTGGCCCAGCCGCTCGGCGCCGCCGTCGGAGCCACCCGCGTGGCCTGCGACGAGGGCTGGATCGAGCGCAGCGCCCAGATCGGCCAGACCGGTGAGACCATCTCCCCGCGCCTGTACATCGGCCTGGGCGTCTCCGGCGCCGTCCACCACACCAGCGGCATCCAGGGAGCCGGCACCGTCGTCGCCATCTGTGACGACTCCGAGGCCCCGATCTTCGAGATGGCCGACTTCGGCGTCGTCGGTGACGTCACCGAGGTCGTGCCCCAGCTCGTCGAGGAGCTCGCCAGGCTGCGCGGCTGAGCAGGCTCTCCAATATTGTGGGGGTACACCGTCGATGAGACGGTGCGCCCCCACAACGCGCACGGGGCGTCAGTTGACCTTGTGCTGCAGATGGGTGATTCGGAAGCGTTTCATGTCCGAGCTCAGCAGCAGCCAGGACCCGTACTGCTTCTGCTCACTGTTACTCGTACTCGGCCGGGGCGTCATCCACGGCTTAGACGGATCGTCCAAGGCGATTGGGCAGATGATCGTTCCCTGATCAAGGTCCATGGAGTTGGCGACTGAGGCGCTGCCGCCGCAGGTCCTGCAGGACTCGTCACCGTAGAGCCGTGGCTGCGGCCCGTTGAAGATGACGGTGCCGTCGACAACACGCAGCTTCTCCATGCGCCGGGCGGACACGTAGCCGATCTCGTTGCTGCCCTCCGTCATGAGGGAGCCGACCATCTCCTTGTCAGCGTTGTAGGCGACAAGAACATCGAAGCCATAGTCCGGAAGGTCGGCGTTGCAGTCCAGGACGGCGACCATCACCGGTGAGGTTCCGAACAGGCCCTGCTGTGTCGACTTCATGGCGATCGTGTTCGATGAGCCGCTCCTCAGGCCGTTCCATCTGGCGGTGCCGGCGGCCTTGCCGCCGGAGAAGGTGACTTTCGTCTTGTCTGGGGCCTGTGCCGCTATGTCGGCCCTCGACATCTCCTGGCTCCTCGGCTGAAGGCCTCCGCGCAGATACCCGGGACGTTGAGGCTCGCGTTCTCGGGCGGGAATGTCTGCGGAGGTTGGGGCCGAGGTCGGCAGCGCCGTGGCGCGCGTTGAGCTCGAGCCGGAGTCGAAGGCCAGGACTGAGGTCGTTGAGCCGTTGAAGACCACGACGTAACCGTCGCCGGCAGCCCACGAGGTCACCGGCGTGGAGACCTGCCAGATGGTGCTCCCGTCGACCGGGTCGAGGGCGCGCAGCGAGTCCGGGAAGGCCATGACGAGGGCCCCTTGCTCGTCTGCCAGCGTGGCACCACCTCGGTGCCCAAGGAGTTGAGGGCGCCCGCGCCCTCCGGGAGCTTGGTCGACCACAGCACGCTGCTGCCGTCCATACCGGCCACGGTGACGCCGTCACTGACCACCCAGATCTCACGGCTCGCGGGCAGGTTGACACCGACGAGCTTGCGGGGCGCCTCGACTCTGGTGGCCCACACGGGCTTCGATCCGTCGAGGGTTAGCCCGGAGACCTTGCTCTTGTTGACGCTCACGGTGCCGTCTGAGCTGATGGACAGGGGTGTGCCGCTGCCGGGGGTATCGCTCAGCCGCACCGAGGTGGTCGACAGTGCCGACGTCGTGCCCGATGCTGAGGGGGCGGCGGAGGGCGTCGCGGAGGCGTCAGAAGCCGGAGTGGTGGATGTGGAGGAGGAGGTTTCCGAGGAGTGCTCAGGGGTCGCGGTGGATGGTGCCGTCGATGAGGCCGGATCACCGGCCGACGTGCTGGACTCGGCCGGTTCCTGCGAGGGAGAGGCGGTTGGATCGGCGCCTGAGATCGTTGACGGCTTGGCGGGGCTGTTGACCCCGGAGGCCAGGTCAATACTGACCCGCTCTCCGCAGTCGAGGGTCTTCGCCCCTATCTTGCAGCTGAGGCTCTGCCCGCCAGCTCGTCGGGGAGGGGGACCTGCCAGGCGGCGTGGGAGGCCGAGGATTTCAGCCCCAGGGGCCACCAGCGTCTCACGGTGATCGGCGATCACCCGCAGGATCGTCAGCTGATCGCTGGTGATCGCTACGGTGCCGCTGGCATCGAAAGGCGCTGCCGTGGGCTCCTTGCCGAGGTTGGACAGGTTCTGCTGAGCCTTGAGGATCGGGGCCTTGACCATGGAGAGCGGGTCGGAGCTGCGCGTCAGCGCCCAGATGCCTCCGCCGCCGACCGCCAGGACCAGGGCGACGACGGCGCTGAGGAGCCCGAGGCGTGCCCGACGGCGCCGCTGAGGCGGGGGTGGTGAAGTGGGGGCAGGGGAGGTCCCTGGGGCGGCGCCGTAGGCGGCGGGGTCGCAGCTGAGGGGGCCTCAGGGAAGGGGATTCGGGAGCAGAGGAGTCAGGAGAGGGAGACATAGCCGCAGCCTAGAAGGAAATAGGTCGGCCGAGAGGCGAAATAGATGACCGATCAACTGTTAGATATTTGCATCGGCTTGATGGGCGGAGTCTCGAGCTTGCCGCCCCGGGCCCGGTCTCGGTCGGGCGGGACGTCAGGCGACGGCGCGGCTGGAGGACTGCGCGGAGGCGACGGTCGCTTGGGCCAGGACCTGGTCGCCGTCGTCGCTCTCGGTAGGTATTTGTAGGCACTCCCAATCAACTAATCGGGCGTGGATGTTGACCTATATCGTTGTATTTGGTCAGTGGATCGAAGGGCTTACATAACAGAAGTACAAGAAGTATTCGTCATGATTTAGATTCACTGTTCCAGAAGTGTGGGCTTCTCGGAAATCGATGATGCTTCCGAGAAGCCCACACTTCTGTAGAGTTTTGTTTAGCTATGTGCGACTCCTTCAGTGGATGATATGTGTGCTTGAAGTGACCGTTTGAGCTCCTCGACAGAGTTGGTGTTCCTTAAGGCTGAGCGAGATAGCTCGAGACCACTATCTGATATTATGGAAGTAGTGTTCAGGAACATAATCAGCGCCTTCTCTTCGTCCCAGATATCGTCGAGAAACGGGGATACCCATCGGTCGAACTTCTTGTCTATAAAGCTGGGGGTGCTATCCGGCAGTGTTAGCTGACGAGCCAGGGCGAGCATGTGCCAACGCGCAGGTTTAAATCGGGGGTCGATCTTCCCTGTTTTGAATAGGAGGTCTAGTTTGTAATACGCAGATGCTGCGGCGTAGTACACAACAGGCTGATAATTGTCTTCGAATATGGGGTGTTGCTTTCTCGGCTTGGTGAGGGAGTCGTTTTTAGTGTTTTCTTCTAGCGGATGCACGATGCGGCTCATCAACTGCTGAGGGTAGCCAGTTGCAAGGTGTGGTTCTTCCAGGAAGGTGGCGGCGACCGAGCGTACAAGAGTGTATCTATCGATGACTCGCGCCTTAACTACATTTGTCTGGCTGTCGTACTGCTTTGCTCTGCGCTCATAAAGCAGGTTCCTAGGAATCTCCTGGGCTGCAAAATACTTCTCAATATTCCGCTCGGCGATCGCCCGAGCGTTCAGCTGGTCCATTTTGATTTGAGTTTGACTGTTGGTTGCGGTTACGATGGCGGTGATGACGTCTTCGTCTTGTGTTTGAACTAGTTTAATTGGAACTCGAACTTCTGAGTCGACAAGCGATTCACTGTTGCTGAAGATTACATGTGAAGTTTGAGCTCCATTTACGATCTGATACCCTTTAAGGGCGAACTGGTCTCCTTTACGTTTAGATCTCTGGTGACGATAGTGATGCCGTTGTTCATCACGGCAAACCTCTCGTTGTGCTCCGAGGTTAGAGTCTGTTGCATTCTGTTATTTACTGGTGAGGCTATGCCCTGAAAGTCCCTCACATTGTCTTCGAAGATGCTTCTTTTTATCTCTTTTGAATCGCTTTCGTTGTGTCCCTCGTCGGTCAATAGTGTTAGAAGTTCCTTAACTGGTAATACTCCGATGTAAGCCTGATCAACTCCGGAAATTTTTGGAAGAGTCACCCTTGAGGAGAATGTGATTTGAGCTTCAGCTGAGTTTCTGGACTTTCGGTAGAGCTCCTGCAGTTGAGGTGCATCGACAAGTTTGGTTTGAATGCTGTAAAATAAGCCTAGTGTTTTGAGGTCTCGCTGAAGCTCGTCCATGGCTTTTTGACCACGTTTCCATTCATTCGAGTCCTGTTTAGTGTCCACATAGTAACAGAAAATTTGAGGGCTATTAATAAGTTGCCCGGTGTAATTTTCGATGATATGAGAATGCATTTCCCGACAGTCGTTGACTCTGCTGGAACTTCCGATATCTGAGTTTGAAGAATCCGTCGACGGCGCGCGTAAATTTTAAGGCTTCTCCATAATCCCAGCTATCCGTAAACTTTGCCTGAGTAAATATGTACTTTACGGATAGATCAGTATTGTGTTTGGCAACTTCGTCTATATCCTCTTTGTTGGATACTAACTTTCCGTTGACTAGTATTGCTATCGAATCGATCCCTTCCTCCCCTCTGTCGGTTATGCAGTCATCGAAGTCTCCTTCCATTGTCCTCTCGACCGAAAGGACACAATAGTTTACGAAGTACTCAAAGGCGGTTTCGTCGGATATCGTGTCGTTAATTTCGTTGCGCTTCCGGTATTCTTTTAATAGTGCTTGAATTATAGCGTTCTTGGACATCTGGGTCTCCTTTTGTGTCATGTTGGCTGTGTATTGATGGGGTAGTGAGGGTGTTGAGGAATTGCCTTCAATCTGACTGATCTAAGACAATGTAACTAAGCATACTGAAGGAATCTAAACATGGCAAATATTTGACCAACATGCATAAAGGTATGCTAAATTCGTATTGTGAGTTAAATTCTGTCGAATTATATTGAAATTTTTAAGTGACGGTCGCCTGGGCCAGGACCCGGTCGCCGTCGTCCCCGCCGTAGATGACCAGGCTCTGACCGGCGGCCACGCCACGCAGGGGCGTGCCCAGCTCGGCGTGCAGGAGTCCCCGCTCCGCATCGACACGGACCCTGGCCGGGACCGGGCGGCCGTGGGCGCGAACCTGGACGCTGGCTTCCTGCCAGCCGACGGCGGGGGAGCCGCCAGGATCGGTGGTACCGGCGGTCGGGCTGCCGGCGAGCGGCTCGGGATCGGCGAGCAGAACGAGCCTCGTCGCCGTCGACCGCGGTGCGGCTGAGCAGTTCCTCGGGGCCGACGACGACCTCGTTGGTGGCCGGGCGCGTCTCGATGACGTAGCGGGGGCGGCCGTCCTCGGCCGGGCGGGACAGGCCCAGGCCCTTGCGCTGGCCGACGGTGAAGCCGAAGTAGCCCTGGTGGGTGCCCAGGACCTCGCCGTCGGGGGAGACCATGGCGCCCTCGTGAGCGCCGAGCGCGCGGGTGAGGAAACCACGCGTGTCGCCGTCGGCCACGAAGCAGATGTCGTAGGAGTCCGGCTTGGAGGCCACCGGCAGTCCCCGGGACTCGGCCTCGGCGCGCACCTGCGCCTTGGAAGGAGCGTCCCCCAGGGGGAAGAGGGCTCGGGCCAGGCCCTCGCGGCCGGAGACGGCCAGGACATAGGACTGGTCCTTGGCGGCATCGACGGCGCGGCGCAGTGTGAGGTCCTCGGTGTCGCCGGGGCGGCCGGAGGCGGCGCCGCCGCTCAGACGCGCGTAGTGGCCGGTGGCGACGGCGTCGAATCCCAGGGCCAGGGCCCGCTCGAGGAGGGCGTCGAACTTGACGCGCTCGTTGCAGCGCACGCAGGGGTTGGGGGTGCGCCCGGCGCGGTACTCGTCGAGGAAGTCGGCCACGACGCGCTCCTCGAACTCCTCGGACAGGTCCCACACGTAGAAGGGGATGCCCAGGATCTGGGCGGCCCAGCGGGCGTCGGCGGAGTCCTCGATGGAGCAGCAGCCGCGTGAGCCCGAACGGGTCTGGGCCCGGTTGCGGGTCAGGGCCATGTGGACGCCTACGACCTCATGGCCGGCGTCGACGGCGCGCGCCGCGGCCACGGCGGAGTCGACTCCGCCGGACAGGGCGGCCAGAACGCGCACGAGGGTCTCCTTCAGGCAGACGGGTAGCCGTTGCTACAGGCCGTGGCAGGCTACCGCAGGTTGACGGTGGTGGGGAGTTGGGAACAGTGAGGTAGGTGCCGCTGGGATATATTGATCCCAGATGAAGGAGCCCGATGACTGACGAGTACGCCATTGACGCCCCCAGCTTCGCCCGGACCCTGCGCGATCAGCGCCGCACGCGGATGAAGGGCGGCTTGTACCACCTCAACCAGGTGCTCATGGCGTACAACTCCAACCGTATCGAGGGCAGCCGGCTCGATGAGGAGCAGACCCGGTTCATTTACGAGACCCGCACCATTACGGGAGAGAACGTCGCCGTCGACGACGTCGTGGAGGCGGTCAACTCCTTCGAGCTGTTCGATGAGATGATCGACCGCCTCGGTGAGCCGATCACCGCTGAGACGATGAAGGACTACCACCGAGTTCTCAAACAGGGGACCGCCGATGCGCGGCGGCCTTCGTTCGCCGTCGGGGACTACAAGCGCCTTCCCAACGTGGTGGGCGGACGCGAGACCGTGGCGCCCGAACATGTCGCGCTCGCCGTCGACGATCTCATCGCGCGCACCCCGGCGAGCATGACCTTTGACGACATCGCCGACTTCCACTACCGCTTTCGAGGTCATCCACCCCTTCCAGGACGGCAACGGTCGGGTGGGGCGGATCCTCATGTTCCAGCAGTGCCTGGACAACGGCATCATGCCGTTCATCGTGCTCGACTCGACCAAGGCCTCCTACTACCGCGGCCTGAGCGAGTACGAGCAGGAGCCGGGGTTCCTGCGGGAGACCTTCAGGTCCCTCCAGGACGACTACTACGCGCGCTTCGCCAGGTTTGTTGAGATCGTCGCCGGTGAGGAATGAACGAGCGGTCCTTGAACCCGTCAGGGGCGCTCCTGACTCATGACGCTTAGTGTGCCGGGGGTGGGGTGCTCGGGGTGGTGAGGATGTCGTTGGCGGTGTCGGTCAGACGCGGTGCGGCTGTGAGGTGGTGGCCGTTGAGGTTGATGGTGACCTCCTGCAGGCCGCGTAGCTCGCGCACGATCCTGGCGATGCTGATACCGGTGGCCTCCTGGAGGTAGCGGGCGACGGCCAGGGCGGCCATGACCACGGTCAGGTGGGCCCAGGTGGCGTCATGGGTGTGGTGGAAGACCGGGGCGGGTCCCTCAGGTCGTGCTTGCTCATCGGCGAAGGTGACTGCCCGGGCGTGCCACAGCTCGTGGTAGGAGGAGATGACCTCGCCGGCGCCCATCAGGCGGGACGGGATGTTGGTGACGTAGCCCTTGAGGCCCACCAGGGACCGGGCTCTGGCGATGGAGGCCTCATCGAGGACCTGATCGCCTTGATGGACGGTGACGAACCGCGTGCCCTTAGGGCGCTTCTCGCCGGCGACGGATGGCCCGGGCGCGGTTGGCCTGAGCTGTGAGGGTCTGGTTGTCCCGGGCCGCACGGCGCTTGGAGCAGACCCAGATGGCCCTCCATGAGCCTGGGTGGGTGTGCGGGTCCCACACCGGCTCGGACTTGCGGCTCTTGTCCCGCTCGCTCTGCGAGCCCCTCCTGGGGGTGATGGTGTCGATGACCTGCCCGTCGGCGGGGGCGTCCCCGTGCCAGTGGAAGTGCGCCTCCAGGTCCCCGGGGGCGCGGACCTGTCGGGCCCCAGGCGATGAACCGCAGCCGAGCGTCGTCCAGGGCCGTCAGGTTGGCGGCCGAGAGCATGCCGGCGCTCGGCGACCACCACGAGCTCGGCGATGCCGTGGGCGGCCTGGAAGGCCTCCACGATGGGGATGATCGTGGAGGTCTCAGCCTTGTTTCCCTCCCAGCAGCCGACCTGGAGAGGAAAACCATGACGGTCGACCAGCAGGCCCACGATGATCTGGGGGTCGACCCTCCGCTCCTTGGAGTAACCCACCCGCCGCAGATCATCCTCACGCTCGGCCTCAAAGTAGAGGGTGGTCACGCCTGCAGGCACAGGGCCAGACCCCCACCGGCGGTGACGTGATCGAACAGGGCCCGAGAGAGCGCCTCGCGGTAGCCCCGCTCCTGGGCCCGGGCCAGGGCAGGCTGGAACAGGGTCCTGCGGTGGGACCGGGGCTCCAGGCCCAGGTCACCCAGGACGCTGGGGGACCTGGGCCTTGCAGGTCGGCTCGATCAGACGCGCCAGAACCATCTGCTCAAAGGCCCGATCACCCCCAGTGGCGTTCCTCAGCCCCAGACGGGTGTAGACCCCGTGCAGAACGTCCCACAGCAGGCCCGAGCGCTTGGACTCCACCGTGGTGGACTAGCCAGGCCGGTTCGTCCCGGTGCTGGTTCCAGGGACTCCAGGTCCAGCAGCCCCTGGCCCTGCCAGGCGGCGATCTTCTGCCGCCCGACCTCCAGCAGGGCCGCCACCTCGGTCTTGTTATGGGCTGAGCCCAGGTGCTCCACGATCCGGCGCACGCCGTCCTCCTTGACCGCGATCTGCACCGCCGTCGCCCCCGAGGAGGTCCTGACCTTGCGCAGAAACGGGCTCATACCACCGCACCATCATGAGCCAGGCACAAAACTGAAATACGTAATTGGTGTTTGCGCAATGTTCTGATATGCTATAAAAGGTGTAGTTAAGTGAAATCTCGAAAACGACACTACAAAGGGAGAGAATATGCGCCACCTTTTTATTACACGTGGAATTCCTGGGTCTGGCAAAAGTGCCTTTTTGCAATCTGCTGGACTTGACCCATATACACTATCTCCTGACGCTCTGCGCCTAGCATATAGTGGCCCGGTGATGAATGACGCAGGACGTATCGTTATGCCATATCGGGATGATCGGCGGGTGTGGCAACAACTTCATGAGTTGCTTGATATGCGGATGGCTCGTGGTGAGTTCATTGTGGTTGATGCAACACATACAACGAGCTCGTACTTTCAGCAGTATGCTCGGCTTGCGCGGAAGTATCGCTACAAGCTGTACGTTATAGATTTTGCAGATGTGCCTCTCAGAGTTTGTCTGGAGCGTAATCGTCAGCGTGCACTACATAAGGTAGTCGATGATGCAGTTCTCGAGAAGATGCACGCTCGCCTCTCCACGTGTGCCATACCAAAACGATACACTGTCATACAGCCAGCGGAAGTAAAAGAGCTTATCGCGTCATATCAGCAACCGATTAATTTGAGTCAGTATGAGCACATTCATCACATTGGTGATATCCAAGGATGCTATACGCCACTGCGTGAATATTTTGAGCAGCACCCCTATGTCGAGCACGATTATTATATCTTTACAGGTGATCTGCTCGATCGTGGCACAGAGAATGCAGAAGTATTGCAGTATGTGTGCGATAATTTTGTCGACAGGCCGAATGTGAAGTTTATTGAGGGTAACCATGATGGCTATATTTGGCAGTGGCTTAATCACCAACCTATAAGAGCGCGAGAGTTTAATGGCCGAACTCGAGCGCAGTTAGAGCGTGCCAATATAGACAAGCGTGTTGTCAGTCGATTGATGAACTCCATGCAAGATTTTCTCTACTACACATGGAATGATAAACAAGTATTTGTGAGTCATGCGGGAATGAGTAATCTACCGGAGAGTCCTTTGCTGCTTGCCAGCCAGCAGTATATTCGTGGTGTGGGGACGCTATGAGCAGGTTGGTGCTATTGACGATGCTTTTGTTGCCCATACCCCTGATAATGTCTATCAAGTGCATGGCCATCGCAACGCTCAGAATTATCCAGCGCAGTATAATCAGCGGTGCTTTAATCTCGAGGGCAAAGTGGAGTTTGGTGGCACGCTACGGGTTGCTCAGCTTGCCGAGGAGGGCTGGTCGGTCGTTGAGGTAAGCAACCAGTCGGCTGAAGGTATCCTCCACCCGGAAAAACGCACCGCTCATCCATGGTCTGCGTGCCAATAAACTGATTGGTGAGCGGTCACTGCCGGGCAATATTAGCTCATTTCACTTTAAACCAAAAGGTGTTTTATGACAAAAAAATGGACAGCGCAAACAGTGCGAGCTCGTGGACTATTCATGAATACACTGACGAACGAGATTGTAATTCGCGCCTATGACAAATTCTTCAATATTGGTGAGCGACGAGAAACTGAATTTTGCTGCGCTCAAAGATCAACTTGTCTTTCCAGTGCGCGCCTGGGTGAAGGAGAATGGTTATCTTGGCTTGGTAGGCTATGATGCGACACTGGGTGACCTCGTCTTTGCGTCGAAAACAACAACGGAGAGTGAATTTGCCGAGTGGTTTCGCCATCTGTTTTTACAGAGCTATGGCGAGCATGTTGATGTGATTCGTCAGTATCTTGCCGAGCATAATGCATGTTTGGTCTGTGAAGTAATGCTTCCGACAGAGGATCCACACATCATTGAGTATGTACAAGACCGGATTGTTTTGCTCGACATAGTGCATCGCCAGGCGGAATTTGCCGCTGTTGACCAAGTTGAGCGTGAGCGATTTGCGGCTATGCTTGGTATGGAAACCAAGCGGCTTGCGGCGACGCTCCAAACGTGGGAGGAGTTTGCGACCTGGTATGAGCAGGTGCAGGGGCTTGACTATTTGTATGACGGTGTACCAATCGAGGGCTTTGTAATAGAGGATGCTCAGCATTGGCAGGTCAAAGCCAAACTCGATTATTACTCATTTTGGAAGCGGATGCGTGGTGTGCTTGATGGACTTAAGGAGGGGCGCAGGCCAAAGCGTGCCGCTGCCTACCCATATCCTGAGTACGAAGCGCGTGTCATTGCCTATATGCAGGGCATCCCTACTGACGTGTTGGCTCAGATGTCTATTATCGATGTTCGTCACCGCTGGCAACGTGAGCAAGAAAAAGCCGTATAGCCGCATTACCAACCTTGCCCTTCCGAGTATAATAGAAGCATGAAAACGACATGCCGTCCTCCACAAGAGGTCGGTAAACTCGGTTTAGGGGATTGGTTGGGTGAGTAGTCTGATGGCTCGTGTGGGTCGTCTTGATAGGGATCTGGTGGTGTGGAAGAGGCGGATGAGGCCGGGTGGTCAGGTTGCGTAGTGCGGCTATGATCTCGGGGCCGTTGCGGGTGCGCAGCTGGTGGCGGTCCTCATCGAAGATGACGTCTCTGATCCAGTGGAGCCGGTTCTCGATTCCCCAGTGCCTGCGGATCTAGGCGGCGACCTGCTCGGGCTGGGCCTGTTCCATGGGCAGTGAGCAGACCCGGGTATGCCACCTCAACGTGCTTCCTGCTCTTGATGGTCCTGGTGCGTCGGACCTGGAGAACCTGAGCGGCTGCGGGGAAGTCCGCCCAGGCGGGAGCCTCGACGGCCTCGGGCGGTGCGCCGCACCCGCCGCCCGTGGCCGGTGTCGACGCTCGAGACGGACGGGACCTTCTTCCAGGGCAGGTCCAGCGTCCTGTGCAGAGTCTTCTGGTTGCCTTTGACGGTGAGCACGTAGTGGCCGCCCTGATCGCGGATCCACTCGGGCGGTGTCCACCTGTGTGTGCATGGCGTCGGCAGTGACCACTACCCCGTCCATGCTCAACGGTTCGAGCAGGATCGGCAGGGCGGGGATCTCTGGTTGGACTTGTCCGCTACCCGGGCCTGGGTCAGCACGGCGCCCGTGGCGTGGTCCAGGGCCGACAGGAGGTGCGGCGCCCGTGGCCTGCCCCAGGCGGGCTGCGCGCATGGTCTTGCCGTCCACCGCGATGACTGTTCTTCCCTCGACGGTGCCGGTACGAGTGCACAACCACGACCTCAGACGGGTGTTGAGGTCGGTGGGGTCCAGGTCCTGCAGGACCCGGCGGATGGATCGACTGCCGACGGGCAGGGCCTGCCCCGCCTCCAACCCTAGGGACCTTAGGTCGGCGGCGGTCAGGTCGGTGGCGTACTCTCATATCGCAGTCAGGCTCCGGCAGCCTGCGAGCACTCCCGTCACGGCCAGGGACAGGACCGTGAACAGGCTGTGGCGCACGCCCCGCCGATCCCGGGGGTCGGTGATGTTCCTAAAGAACCTGGGCCAGGGGCTGGCGCGACAGGACGGTCGTGGTGGAGGATGACATCAGCGCGGGCTCCCAGGGCGAAGGAATTGATTAGACACCACTCATCGTCCCTACGGGGCCCGCGCCCCCGTCCCAACGACACATCACCCATCAAAACGGCCCAGACACCCTCACCCACCAACTTTGCCGACCCCCTGAGGAGCCGGGGTTCCTGCGAGAGACCTTCAGGTCCCTCCAGGACGACTACTACGCGCGCTTCGCCAGGTTCGTTGAGATCGTCGCCGGTGAGGAATGAACGATGCGGTCCTCGAACCCGTGAGGCGGGCTCACTGGGAGGCGAACTCGTAACCGCCGCGAATGAGGTCCCGGAGCCAGTCGCTCTGCGCGGCCTCCATCGTCTTGACGACGACGTGGTGGTTCCACCTGTTCGCACTGACCTGGTCGACGCGGTGGACGTGCGGATCCTCCACGGGGCGGTCGAGCCTCACGTTCAGGAACAGGGTGCCGTCGCCCGTCCTCTCATAGGCCCAGACCCACAGGAACTTCCGGTTGACGGAGAAGCTCACCTGGGCCGTCAGGTGCTTCGTGACGGAGCCGAGCGAGAGGGAGTAGGACTCGATTGCCGCGTACATGGCGGCCGATGCCGGCTTGCCGCTGAAGTCGCCGATCATCTTGTTCGAGGTGGTTGGGCATGCGGTGCTCCTTGTCTGTCGTCGGACTGGATGCTGCTACAGGTGTGTCCCTGCCGCCTTGTGCGTCACCTTTCCAGGCTCGCCTGGCTCCCTCCAGGGCGGCGGGGAGCGCGGCGAGCAGGCGCTCGACGTCGTCGGGGCTCGTCTCCCGGCCCAGGGAGCAGCGCAGCGTGGAGCGGGCCGGCCCCTCATCGAAGCCCATCGCCAGGAGCACGTGACTGGGCTGGGCTCACCCCGGCGTGGCAGGCCGACCCCGCCGACGCATCAATCCCCGCCAGGTCCAGGGCCATGAGCAGTGCCTCGGCGTCGGCCTCCTCGAACCACAGGTGCGCCGTGGAGGCCACATGATCGGCACCTTGCGGCAACGTGGCGTGAACGCCCGGAAGCGCCCCGGCACCCTCCAGGATCCGACGCCGCAGCGTCGCCAGCCGAGCCTCCTGCTCCTCCTGCTCGGCGACCGCAAGCTCCACCGCCAGGGCCAGTGCCCGGGCTGCCACCACGTCCTGCGTGCCCGAGCGGAGCCCCCGCTCCTGACGGCCCCCGCCCGTGGCCGGCGTCAACGCCAGGTCGCGGCGAACCACCAGGGCACCCCCGCCCACCGGCGCCCCCAGCTTGTGCCCCGTCAGGCTCATCGCATCCAGGCCCCAGCCATGGAAGTCCACGGGAACCTTCCCCAGGGCCGCGACCACGTCGGAGTGGACGGGCACGTACCCGGTCTCGCCGGGGACGCCCGCCGCCACTGGCCTCACGCACGCGCTCCACCAGCGCCGCCATGTCCTGCACCACGCCGGTCTCATTGTTCGCCGTCATGACCGAGACCAGGGACGCGGGGGAGTGGCCGATGCTGCCTGCCGGCGCCACCGCCCGATCCACCGAGTCGAGCTCGACTCTTCCTGCGCCGTCAACCTCCAGCAGGCTCAGCCCCGCCCCCAGCTGGTCCACGGCGGTGCGCGCCGAGTCCAGAACCGCCGGGTGCTCAATCGGAGAGACCACCAGCCTCCCGCCCGGAACCGCTCGCGCCCGCCCCGAGACCACCAGGGCATCGGCCTCCGTACCGCCGGAGGTCAGCAGCACCTCATGCGCATCCACCCCCAGGGCACCCGCCAGGCGGGCACGCGCCTGCGCCAGCAGCGCCCCCACCCGCCGGCCCGCGGTGTGCTGCGCACTCGGATTCGCCCAGCCGCCGAGCCCACTGGCCAGGTCCTCGGCGACCTGCTGGGCGACCTCGGGGCGGACCGGGGACGAGGCGGCGTGATCGAGGTAGGTGCGCACGCCCCCAGCCTAGACGGCGGCTCGGAAGAGCCAGGTTTTGTCCACATGGGACGGTTTTGAACCCGCTTGCCGCATGCGGAGCCGACCCGTAACGCTCTGACCTGTACAGATGCTCATGGCTCTCGACCGACTCGGCGCTGAAGCCGTCCCATATGGACACATTCCCGCCAGTTCCACACCTCGCACCCGCGCGCGTTCGGGCCACAGACTGCGTCGTGGACGTCGCCGAGGAAGATCCCGAGTCCCATATTCATCTCCTATCGGTGTGGGCGTGCCCATGTGCGCCTCGAAGCAGGGGGTGGAAGAGTGACCCCATGCGCACCGATCAGCTCGCCCTGTCCCGCTCCGCCATCGACCGCGACGCCGAGCGGCGCAGCGAGCCGGGGCTGCTGGATCGCCTCGCCGCAGACCCCGACACCCGCCTGCTGCTGGTCGACGCCCGCGGCCGCGTCGCCCTGACCGGCCCCGCCATCCACCCCGACCTGCCCGACGACGGCCTCACCCCGCCCAGCCTCATCGGCAGCCCCGGCGCCACCGCCTGGGAGGGCCCCGGCACCCGCAGCGGCTGGGCCCTGCCCGACCTGCGCGTCGGCTACCTCGGAGCCGCGGCCCCCAGCTGCTGCCCCGACCTCACCGTCCTCTACATGGGCCGCGAGCTCACCGACGACGCAGCCTCCACCGGCCCCAGCTGGATCGCCGTCGTCGTGCCCCAGGCCCTCGAGGTCCCCGACGCCCCCGAACCGCCCGCCACCGGCTCCGACGCCGAGGGCACCGCCGTCGACCACCCCGACCTGCGCCGCCTGCTGGAGCGCTACCCGCTCTCCGCCCTGCGAGCCATGGGCGCCCAGATGACGGCCCGCGACGCCGGTCTGGCCACCACGGCCACCGCCCTGGCCGCCTGGCACGCCCGCTCCGCCTACTGCCCGAGCTGCGGCGGACGCACCGAGATCATCGAGGCCGGCTGGGCCCGCCGGTGCTCCGACTGCGCCACCGTCCACTTCCCACGCACCGACCCGGCCGTCATCATGACGGTCACCGACACCTCCGACCGCCTCCTCCTCGTGCGCGGAGCCACCTGGGCGCCCCGGCGCTACTCGGTCGTGGCCGGCTTCGTCGAGGCCGGTGAGTCCGTTGAGGCGGCCGTGGCCCGGGAGGTGCGGGAGGAGACCGGGCTGCGGGTGGCCGATGTCGAGTATGTCGCCTCCCAGCCCTGGCCCTTCCCGCGCTCCCTCATGCTCGGCTGCCGCGCCCGCCTGGCCGCCGGCGAGGACCGGCCCCGCCCCGACGGCCAGGAGGTCGTCGAGGCCCGACTCGTCTCCCGGGATGAACTCACCGCGGCCGCCGACGACGGCAGCATCCTCCTGCCCGGCCCCACCTCCATCGCCCGCCTCCTCATCGAGGACTGGTACGGCGGCCCCATCGTCAGCTGACGCCACCCGGCGTGGGTCACCAGCCGTCGATTCCTGTCACCGCCCCGTGGCAGGCTGGTCCCGATGAGCCCGACCACCCTCCACCCCGCCCCTCTCGACGCATCCAGGCTCCTGGAGGCCCTCGACCCCGATCAGCGCGAGGTCGCCGAGCACCTCGAAGGACCCCTGTGCGTCCTGGCCGGCGCGGGCACCGGCAAGACCCGGGCCATCACCTACCGCATCGCCCACGGCGTGGCCACCGGCGCCTACCAGGCCACCCAGGTCCTGGCCGTCACCTTCACCGCCCGCGCCGCCGGCGAGATGCGCTCGCGCCTGGCCGACCTCGGCGTCCCCGGCGTCCAGGCCCGCACCTTCCACGCCGCCGCCCTGCGCCAGCTCACCTACTTCTGGCCCACCGCCATCGGCGGACGCCGCCCCGACATCCAGGCCCACAAGGCGCCCCTGGTCGGTGCCGCCGCCCGCCGCCTGGGCCTGCCCACCGACCGGGCCACCGTGCGGGACCTGGCCGCCGAGGTCGAGTGGGCCAAGGTCACCATGACCCTGCCCGAGGACTACGCCCAGGCCGCCGTCGCCGCCGGTCGCACCGGCGTGGCCGGGCAGGAGGCGGCCACGGTCGCCCAGGTCCTGTCCCTCTATGAGGAGGCCAAGAGCGAGCGCGGCGTCATCGACTTCGAGGACGTGCTCCTGCTGACCATCGGGATCCTCCTGGACCGCGAGGACGTCGCCGCCCAGGTGCGAGGCCAGTACAAGCACTTCGTCGTCGACGAGTACCAGGACGTCTCCCCGCTCCAGCAGCGCCTGCTGGACCTGTGGCTGGGGCGACGCCGCCAGCTGTGCGTGGTGGGGGACGTCTCCCAGACCATTTACTCCTTCACTGGGGCCACGCCTGCGTTCCTCACCGGCTTCACCACCCGTTACGACGGCGCGCGCACCGTGCGCCTGAGCCGCGACTACCGCTCCACCCCGCAGGTCGTCTCCCTGGCCAACCGGGTCCTCTCGCGCTCGCGGCGCGGAGGCGGCGGCCTGCACCTGCCCGCCGGCGCCGTCGAGCTGGTCGCCCAGCGGCCCAGCGGCCCCGCCGTACGCTTCGAGACCTACGACGACGACATCGCCGAGGCCGAGGGCGCCGTCGCCCAGGTGCGCCGCCTGCAGGCCGCCGGGGTCCCCCTGAGCGAGATCGCGATCCTGTACCGCACCAACTCCCAGTCCGAGGTCTTCGAGCAGGCTCTGGCCGGTGCCCAGATCGGCTACCTCGTGCGCGGCGGCGAGCGCTTCTTCGAGCGCGAGGAGGTCAAGCGCGCCATGGCCGTCATCCTCGGGGCGGCCCGCACCGAGAAGGCCTCCCTGACCGGTGACCTCAGCCTGGATGCACGCACCGTCCTGTCCCGCGAGGGCTGGAGCGAGGAGCCGCCCGCACCTCGCGGAGCCGTGCGCGAGCGGTGGGACGCCCTCAACGCCCTGGTGACCCTGGCCGATGAGATGGCCCAGACTCGCGGCGCCGACCTCGACGCCTTCCACACCGAGCTGCGTGAGCGCGCCGACGCCCAGAACGCCCCCACCGTCGAGGGCGTCACCCTGTCCTCCCTGCACGCCGCCAAGGGCCTGGAGTGGGACGCCGTCATCCTCGCCGGTGTCTGCGAGGGGCTGCTGCCGATCTCCCTGGCTGAGGGGCAGGCCGCCATCGAGGAGGAGCGGCGCCTGCTCTACGTGGGCGTCACCCGCGCGCGCGAGCACCTCATCATCTCCTACGCGCGAGCCCGCAACGCCGGAGGGCGGGCCGCCCGCAAACCCTCCCGCTTCCTGGAGGGCCTGTGGCCCACCGGCCACGGAACCAAAGACGCCTCCCGGCGCCAGGGCCGCCAGAGCGCCAAGGAACGTTCCCGGCAGTCCGCCGCCGACTTCGAGGCCAACAACGACCCCCGCACCATCGCCCTGTTCGAGGAGCTGCGGGCCTGGCGCTCCGAGATCGCCAAGGAGAGGTCCAGGCCCGCCTACACGGTCTTCGCCGACGCCACCCTGCGGGACATCGCCGTCGTCAAACCCACCAGCCTGCCCCAGCTCTCCCTCATCCGCGGCGTGGGTGCCACCAAGCTCCAGGACTACGGCGGTCCGGTCCTCGCCCTCCTGCGCGACTTCGAGGCCGAGAACTGAGCGGCCAGGGACACTCCCGCTCGACGGCGTTCACAGCTGCGAGCACAGGCACTCGGGGTGACGCTCCCAGGACCTCTGCCGCCCCCGGGGCTCCTGGCCGGTGACCTCCACCGAGTGCGTGGACCACCACGCGGCCGAGTCCTCGCTCTTCTCCCCGCCCGGTTCAGTCCCGTCCTGGGTGCCGTTGCCGCTGGACTCCTGTCCTATCAGCGTGTCGATGACGGCCCGAGCCGTTGACGCCGCGGCCTCGTGCAGGACCAGGTGCTCGACGTCGGGCATGGGCAGGGTGCGCATCTGCGTGGCCAGCGCAGGCCAGCACGGGTCGGCGTCCCTCTCCCACAGCTCCAGGCAGGTCGAGCACGGGCCGCCACCACCCAGGACCGGGCCGATGCGCACCCCTGCCTCGCCGACGACGACCGGGAGATGAACCACGTCCTCCTGAGCGAGCCTGCGCGCGAGCAGCGGCTCCACGACGTGCGCATCCACCGTCACCATGACATCGGGACGGGTGCGCAACGGTGCCCGCGTCCTCAGGGCCGGAAAGCGCGCCGACAGGAGCGAAGCCAGGCCCCCGTCCTGCGGTGCACGGGTGGACAGGATCGTGCCCACCCCGGCCTCCGCCAGCCACAGAGCAGTCTCCTGAGCGAGGGTACTCACGCCGTGAATCGCCAGGACGGCCTGGGACAGAACCATGCTGCGGCCCTTGGCGTCGACGCCCAATCGGTCCCAGTAGACGCCGTCGGACCCGCCGAGCTCGCTGGTCGCCGTGGCCACCAGCGCCCCCTGACGCTCCAGGTCTTCGACGATCTGACGTGCCCGAGCCACCGGCACACGGCTGCGTCGGGCGGCCCGGTAGACGCCGGCGCTCTCCAGGTTGCGCGCGAACTCATCGAGCAGGCGCTGCTCGGCCAGGCTCAGGTCACTGACAATGGTGCGTCGCCCGGGACTCGTCCCGATCTGGCTGACGCCCTGCTGGCGCCACAGGATGGCGCACCCACCTCGTACACGCATCGTGCCTCCTCACAGGTCTCCTGGAACCCAGAGGGGGCGCCGGGAGCTCAACGTCCTGACGGGCGCGTCAGGGCTGGGGTGACAGTGGCACGGGTCGGAGCCGAGCCGCCAGAGGCAGCTGCCGGGCTGTGGATAACCATCCCCGGCTGAGCGCCGGTCCTACTGGAGTCACTGAGCCGAGCAAGTGGCCAGGCCGGAGGTGTCTCCCGACGCGATCGCCTTGGTGGCGGTGACGGCCTCGTGCAGCGTACCGACGGCGAAGACCTTCATGCCCTCAGGCTCATGGCCCTTGACCTCGTCGCAGTTGCTCGTCGGGGCCAGGAAGAACGTGGAGCCCGCCTTGCGGGCACCGGCCATCTTCTGCTGGATGCCGCCGATGGGGCCGACCTGACCATTGATGTCGATCGTCCCGGTTCCGGAGATGTCCTTACCCCCGGTCAGGGGCCCCCGGGGTGATCTCGTCAACGACCCCCAGGGCGAACATCATGCCGGCACTGGGGACCGCCGACGTCGGACAGGCCGAAGGTGGCGTCCACCTGACTGTCCACCGAGATCTTCAGGCTCAGCCCCAGCAGGGAGCCGGTCGTCCCTCCTGCGGGGCGATCGTGGTGAGTGCGGCGGCCACCTGCTGGTCGCCGCGGCGCACGCCGAGGGTCACCCGAGTGCCCTCGGCGATGGTGGTCATGAGCTCTCGCAGCTGGGAGAAGGAGGTGATGGTCGTCGTCTGACCGCCCTCAGGAGTGATGGTCTCCAGGACGTCCCCTGCCTGGACCTTGGTCGAGGTCTGTTGCTCGGTCACCTCAGTGACTGTCAGGTGCATGGCGCCGGCCTTGCCGGTCTCCACGAGCGCGGCGATGACGGCGGAGTCCTGCGAGGCGGTCATCTGGGCCTTACCGGTCTCCTCGACCTGCTCGGCGCTCTGGTCCTGAGGGCACACCTCGTTGCGGTCCACGATCCGCTTGTCCGCCGAGAACCAGGCGGCGATGAGGTCGGCGGTGGTCACCGGGTAGCCGGGGCAGCCCGACACCGAGACCGTCGTCATCCGCAGGGCGCCCTCGGTCGGGTAGGTCTCGGTTCCCGAGACCTTCAGGACGTCCTCGCTCGACGACGAGCCGTTGTCCAGCACGTTCCAGGTCGGACCGGGGGCCTCAATGACCACGTTGACCGGCACTGTGAAGACGGCGACGATGAGGGCCACCACTAGAGGGCAGCCCCGGCGACCACGGAGCGCCGAAGCCTGCGCTGACGCCGGTCCTGCGAGGAGGGCCGCACGTGCGGGTCGTCCGCGTGCCCGGCCTGGGCGAGCCTGCTGCCCTCATGCTCCCGGGCCGACCTGGCGTCGTCCGGGGCGACTGAGATCGCAGCGTCGGTGTCGTCGTACTGGTCTGGGTGCGTCACGCGCTCATCATGCGACATCTTCCTGGGGAAGAAGGACAGTTATCGATACGAACCTGGCACAAAGTCGACACAATGCCGACACGGTGAAGACCAGGGCCGTACCGAGACGGTGCGGGCACGCCGTCGGCGAACGGAACATGGCCCCGGCACAGGAATGGGTGCGACCATAAGGCCGTTAGACGCAGTGTCCTGACGGTCCAGACGATGTCCCAGGACGACCCGGCGAGAGGAGACCCCGTGAGCGAGGACGCCTTCGACGAGCTCGAGAAGATGCTCGCATCACTGTTCGGCGAGCAGATGGCCTCCGACGCCGTCAGCGCCCTGCGCTCATCCGGGGTGGATCCCAGCTCCATAGCCCAGATGCCGGGAGTGGGGGACGTCTCCCAGCTCAGCCCCGCCCAGCTGCTGGCCATGCGCGCCCAGTTCCAGCAGATGTTCTCCGCCTCCACCGCCGAGCCGGTCAACTGGCAGATGGGGCAGGAGCTGGCCCTCCAGCAGGCGCGTGGCAACGGCGACCCCACGGTGACCGCCGCGATCGCCGACTCCACGCGTCAGGCCCTTCAGGTGGCCGACCTGTGGCTCGACACCGCCACCGAGTTCATGCCCGCCCCCGGGCAGCGGGAGGCCTGGAGCCGCAGTGCCTGGGTCGAGCGCACGCTACCGGTGTGGAAGGACGTGTGCGCCCCCGTGGCTGAGGCCGTCACCACCGCCCTGGCCCGCACCCTGGAGAAGCAGATTCAGGACATGCCGGCCGAGATGGAGCAGGCTGCCCAGCAGATGGGGGCTCTCGGATCCATCATGCGCACCATGGCAGGCACGGCCTTCGGCCTCCAGATCGGCCAGGCCATCGGCGAGCTCGCCAAGGAGGCGCTGGGAGCCACGGACACCGGTCTGCCCCTGACCCGTGAGCCCGGTACGGCACTGGTTCCCGCCAACGTGGCAGCCTTCGCCGAGGGACTGGAGGTCGACGAGGACGAGGCCCGCATGTTCTGGCCGTGCGAGAGGCCGCCTCCGCCCGCCTCTACGCCCATGTGCCGTGGCTGCGTGGACAGGTGCTCCAGGCAGTGGTCGCCTACGCCCGCGAGATCCGTATCGACACCGAGACCCTGGAGTCCGCCGTGGCCCAGGTGGATCCCAACGACCCCGACGCCCTGCGCGAGGCCCTCGAGAGCGGGCTGTTCGCGCCCCAGGAGACGGTGGCTCAGAGGGAGGCCCTCGAGGACCTGGAGACGCTCCTGGCACTCGTCGAGGGCTGGGTCGAGGTGGTCACCGCCCGCGCAGCCGCACCGCACCTGCCCCACCTCATGGCGCTGGCCGAGATGATGCGCCGGCGCCGGGCCCAGGGCGGTGCCGCCGAGCAGGTCTTCGCCCGCCTCATCGGGCTGACCTTCCGGCCACGCCGGGCCAGGGAGGCCGCTGAGCTGTGGGCCCACCTGGGCGCCCAGGCCGGCGACGCCGAGCGCGACGCCTTCTGGAACCACCCCGATGTCATGCCCACGGCCTCCGAGCTCGCCACCCCCAAGGACTTCCTCACCATGCGGCGCATGGCCCAGGACATCGATGCCGAGATCGACGCCGACCTGGCCTCCCTGCTGGACGGGACCCTCGGGTACGCCGAGGGCGCCAAGGAGGCCGATGAGAACAGTCCCGAGGGGCTCGGGGACCGGATCCTCACCTCCTCCGCCGACTCCGCCTCCCCGGAGCCCGGCCGGTCAGCCGATCCCGCCTCTGACGGTGCCGGTGACAGCGACTGGCCTGATGAGCCCGATGAGCAGGACCCGACCGATACGGACAAGGCCTGAGACATACGGGAGCACGCGGCGACGAGGACCGGCGCCGGGCGCTCACCCAGGGGTGACCGGCTTACAGGAAGGTCGCCGTCAGGGCCTCGACCAGGCCGGGAACCAGATGCTCGCCCTGGTAGACCGAGGCGTCGTCGTCATGACTGCGTGAGCGCAGCACGCACCAGGACTCCCCGCTGCGCAGGACCCCCACCGCCATGCGGATGTCCTCACGGTCCGGACGCTCCTGGAGGAAGGCGAGACGTTCGGCGGCATCGGTGATGGCCTCGGCCTCCTCCTGGGCCGCAGGCGGCAGAACCAGCCGCTCGACGCTGATCGCGGCGCCGTGGACCGAGTCGGGCCAGGCGAGCTGGGCCAGTAGGTGCTCCAGGTCCGCGGCGGGCGGCAGCCCCTCCTGCTCCACCACCATGAGCAGCTCGGGGTCTGTGCGGGCCTCCTCCACGGTGGCGGTGTCCAGGAGGCCGGCCACGTCCGGGTCGCTCTCGATGGCCTCAGCGGTACGCACCAGCGCGAAGACGCGCACTGGCTGGTCCCAGCCCCGGGCCGCCACGTGGGTCTCCGTCTCAGCCACCGCGCGGGCGAGGGCTCGCACCGAGGAGGAGACGGATCGGTCCGCGCCAGGGGTGGTCGCGTCGTCATGCATCTCGTCAGTCACGCCGTCATCGTCTCACTGGAGGCGTCGTCTCTCCAACGACCCGGCTCCCTCGGTGAGGCCCTCACGGTGTTCCCGCCCGAGGCGTTTTCTCATCCTGGAGAAGGTTATGGCCGTGTCAGGGGTGTGTGGGACGATGGCCCGAGCGGCCCTTCCGGCCGATGACGCCGCGTCTCATCGCGTGCGAGGCGGCGCCACCATGCACGTCAGACAGGGAGCAGGATCGTGAGCACCAGGCCCGACGACGAGTCCCAGGACTCGACCTCCGAGGAGTCCTCGAGCAAGACCACCGGCTCGTCCCGGCAGGGGAAGCCTGGCAACAGGACCGGGCTGTTCAGTCTTGGACGCGTGGGCGGGGGAGGGTCCCGGCCTCCCCGTACGCCGCGCAGCAGGACAGGTGGCGGCCGTCCCGGCCCACTGACCCTGACCATCTCGATCATCGTGGCCATCGCCGTGGCCATCGGCATCATGTCGCAGGTGTGGACCGAGGTCCTCTGGTTCAGTCAGATCGGGTACGCCCGCGTGCTGTGGACGCAGTGGATCGCCCTCATCGTCCTCTTCCTCGTGGGATTCGTCATCATGTTCGGGGCCGTCTTCATCTCGATGACCACGGCCTACCGGGCCCGGGAGATCGGGATGCCCGACGACGAGGCCACGCGCAACCTCGAGGCCTACCGCACCGTCATCGAGCCCTTACGACGTCGACTGACCTGGATAGTGCCCGCGGTGCTGGCCCTGTTCGGGTCGGCCTGGGAGCTGGCCCCCAGCTGGCGAGAGATTCTTCTGGCCTTCAACTCCCAGTCCTTCGGAGTCAAGGACCCCCAGTTCGGGATCGACATCTCCTTCTACGTCTTCATCCTGCCCGCGGTGCTGACGCTCGTGTCCTTCCTGTCCGGCGTCATCCTGTTCTCCGGGGTGGCCTCCATCGTCGTTCACTACCTGTACGGCGGTATCTCCGTGGCGCGCAAGCCCCACTTCACCAAGGCCGCCCGCATTCACCTGGCGGTCTTCCTGGCGCTGTACGCCGTCATCCGGGCCGTGAGCTACTGGTTGGGGCGTTACAGCGCCCTGTACGCCTCCAACTCCAAGTTCGACGGCGCCAGCTACACCGACGTCAACGCGGTCATTCCCGCCAACGCGATCCTCGCGGCGATCGGACTGGCCGTGGCGATCCTCTTCGTCGCCTCGGTGCGCTCCAGCTCCTGGCGCCTGCCGATCATCGGCGTGGCCGTCATGATCGTCTCCTCCCTGGTGGTGGGGACCGCATACCCGCTGGTCATCCAGAAGTTCGTCGTCGACCCCAACGCCCAGCGCCAGGAGGCCGAGTACATCCAGCGCAACATCAATGCCACCAAGGCCGCCTACGGCCTGGAGAACGTGGAGACCACCAACTACGACGCCACGACGAAGACGGCGGCCGGCCAGCTGGAGAAGGACGCCGAGTCCACCACCTCGATCCGGCTCCTGGACCCCGGACTCATCTCCCCGACCTTCCAGCAGGTCCAGCAGAACAAGCAGTACTACTCCTTCGCGAACCGGCTCAACGTGGACCGCTACAAGGTGGGATCCACCAGCCGGGACACGGTCATCGCGGTGCGTGAGCTGAACCTGTCCGGCCTCGGCTCGGAGCAGCAGACGTGGGTCAACGAGCACACCGTCTACACCCACGGCTACGGCGTCGTGAACGCCTACGGCAACACGGTGGCCACCCGCGGCTACCCCTCCTTCTGGGAAGGGGGCATCCCGTCCAAGGGGGACCTGGGAGAGTACGAGCCCCGGATCTACTTCGGCCAGTCCTCGCCGTCCTACTCCATCGTGGGTGGCAAGGACAACGGCTCGCCGCGCGAGCTGGACTACCCCGATGACCAGTCCAAGACCGGTCAGGTCAACACCACCTTCGCCGGCAATGGCGGTCCGAGCGTGTCCAACCCGTTCAACCGCCTGCTCTACGCCGCCAAGTTCCGGGAGGCCAACATCCTCTTCTCCCAGGAGGTACGTGACGGCTCCCAGATCCTCTACGACCGGGACCCCGCCAAGCGCGTCTCCAAGGTGGCCCCCTGGCTGACCCTGGATAACAGCCCCTACCCGGCCGTCGTCGATCACGATGACAACCCGGCCACCCCCAAGCGGGTGATGTGGATCCTCGACGGTTACACCACGACGAACAACTACCCCTACTCCCAGCACGAGTCCTTGGCCCGGGCGACGGCGACCGCCGACAACAAGGGCGGACTTCTCAGAGCACCGGAGGAGTCCAACTACGTGCGCAACTCCGTCAAGGCCGTCGTCGACGCCTACGACGGATCGGTCAGCTCTACCAGTGGGATGACAAGGACCCGGTCCTCAAGGCCTGGCAGAAGGTCTTCCCCGGGACGGTCACGCCCATGAACCAGATGAGCGCCGACCTCATCGCGCACATGCGCTACCCGGAGGACCTGTTCAACGTCCAGCGCACCATGATGGCGACCTACCACGTCAACGATGCTGCGGAGTTCTACTCCGGTGGAGACTTCTGGAAGATCCCTGACGACCCGACCACGCCGGGGCAGGACCAGCAGGCCCCCTACTACCTGACCCTCAAGATGCCGGGGCAGGAACAGGCGAGCTTCTCCCTGTCCAGCGCCTACATCATCGGTGGAAACACCAACCGCAACGTGCTCACCGGCTTCCTCGCCGTGGACTCCGAGACCTCTCCCGGCACCGGGAAGAAGGGGGAGCGCAGTCCGAACTACGGCAAGCTGAGACTTCTGGAGCTTCCACGTTCCTCGAACGTGGCTGGGCCCGGGCAGGTGCAGAACATCTTCGACTCCAACCCGGAGATCTCCAAGGAGCTGAACCTCCTCTCCCAGGAGGGCTCCCAGGTCATCAAGGGCAACCTCCTGACGCTGCCCGTGGGAGGCGGCCTGCTCTACGTCCAGCCCGTTTACGTGCAGTCGTCGTCCGGCACTCAGTACCCCCTGCTGCGCAAGGTACTGGTCTCCTTCGGGGACAACGTCGGATTCGCCGACACCCTCTCAGGGGCGCTTGACCAGGTCTTCGGCGGCAACTCCGGGGCGACTACGGGCCAGGAGGCCATCGACGGCGATGCCGCTGCGGCCAATGACACCAATGAGACGACCGATGGCAAGGATCCGACTGCGGATGGTGGGGCCAAGGCCTCGCCGACCCCGAGCGCCGCGCCCACGGCCTCCGCGAGTGCGCCGCCCACTGCCTCCGCCAACCCATCGGCCTCGGGGTCCTCGGATCCGAAGGCTGAGCTCAACCAGGCGCTCTCCGACGCTCAGACCGCGATGACCGACGCGGACACGGCCAGGAGCAAGGGCGACTGGGCGGCCTATGGTGATGCGCAGAAGCGCCTCAACGAGGCCGTCAAGCGGGCCGTTGAGGCCCAGCAGAAGCTGGGCTGAGCCCGCTCGGAGCGCAGCATGAGGGCGTGCCCTGCGACCCGCCTCACCGGGCGGTGAGGAAGGGCACGTCCTCGCTATTTGCCTCAAGGGTGGGGTGCCCCCTAAGGTTGGTGACACCGACGCGGGGTGGAGCAGTTCGGTAGCTCGCCGGGCTCATAACCCGGAGGTCGCAGGTTCGAATCCTGTCCCCGCTACCACTCCAGAGGAGCCCAGTCCTTTTCCAGGACTGGGCTCCTCTGATTCCATTTCCGTTGAGGGCTCCCTGCGCGCACGGGGGCGTGCTGTGCGAAACTCAAGCATGGCAAAGAAGCACCCCACCATGGACCGTTCCCTGTACGAGGCCGAGCTGCTGAGGCTGCAAGCCGAGCTGGTCGAGATGCAGGAGTGGGTCAGGGCCACCGGTGCCCGCGTCGTCGTCATCTTCGAAGGTCGCGACGCGGCCGGCAAGGGTGGGGCGATCAAACGCATCACCGAGTACCTCAACCCGCGTGTCGCGCGCGTGGTCGCACTTCCCGTGCCCACCGAGCGTGAGCGCACCCAGTGGTACTTCCAGCGCTACATCGCGCACCTGCCCGCCGCCGGCGAGATCTGCCTGTTCGACCGCTCCTGGTACAACCGCGGCGGCGTCGAGCACGTCATGGGCTACTGCACCCCGGAGGAGCACCGGCGCTTCCTCCAGCAGTGCCCGGTCTTCGAGAGGATGCTCGTCGACGACGGCATCCTGCTGCGCAAGTACTGGTTCTCCGTCCCCCAGAAGGAGCAGTACAAGCGCTTCAAGTCGCGGATGACCGACCCCATGCGACGCTGGAAGCTCTCTCCCACCGACCTGGAGGCCCTGCCCCGCTGGGAGGACTACTCGCGCGCCAAGGACGAGATGTTCGTCCACACGGACATCGACTCCGCACGCTGGCACGTCGTGGAGTCCGCCGATAAGCGCAAGGCGCGCCTCAACATGATCCACCACCTGCTGGAGTCCATTCCCTACGAGCACGTGGAGCGTCCCGAGATGACGTTCCCGAAGAAGTCCTCGTTGCCGTCGTCGGGCTACCGTCGTACGGACCGCTCCCTCCAGAGCGAGGTGCCCGACTACGCGGCCACTCTCAGCGAGTCCGGTACTCCCGAGCGCTACGTGGACCGTGAGGACCAGGGGATCGGTTAGGGCTGCCGGCTCCTGCCCTCCAGCTCCTGGAAGACCTGACCGACCGGCTCACGGATGATGAGGTCGGCGCGGAAGTCATACGGCGTGGGAGTCGCGTTCATGAGGACCAGGTGCTCACCGGTGTAGTAGTCGATGAGGCCCGCCGCCGGGTAGACGACCAGGCTCGTGCCGGCCACGATCAGCAGGTCCGCCTCCGAGATGGCCCGTGCGGCCCCCTCCATGACGGCGCTGTCCAGCATCTCCCCGTAGAACACGATGTCCGGGCGCAGCACCGAGTAGCACCCGGGGCAGCGGGGGACCTCGCCGGAGCGGGCGTCGTCGACGTCGTCCAGGGTGAAGCGCTCACCGCAGCCGGTGCAGGTCAGACGCGACCAGCTGCCGTGCAGCTCGAGGACCCGCTCGGAGCCGGCCCGCTGGTGGAGGCCGTCGATGTTCTGCGTGATCACGGCAGACAGCTTCCCGGCCCTCTCGAGGCCGGCCATGAACCTGTGCGCCGCGTTGGGGGCCACGCCCTCGCGGGCGTTCTCCTGGGCGAACCACTCCCAGTAGGCCTGCGGGTGCTCGGTGAAGAAGTCGATGGACAGACCTGCTCCAGGGGGATCTCCCGGTCCTGGTGGTAGAAGCCCCTGGCGCCCCGGAAGTCAGGGATCCCCGACTCGGTGGAGACCCCGGCGCCGCCGAAGAAGACGATGCGCTGCGACTGCGTGATCCACTGACTGAGCAGGCCCCACTGGCTGTCCTGGTGGTCCATGCACCCCATACTAATGGTGGCGACCGGGCCTGCCGGGCACCGGGCGGCCTCGAGGGGCATCGGTTTGCTTGCTCCCGACTCACGTCAAACGGCGCCGCCTCCCGTTCTGGGAGGCGGCGCCGATGTGGAGAGCTCGAGGCTCAAATGCCGAAGCCGACCCTGCGGGGCTCGGCCTCGCCGAGCTCGATGTAGGCCAGGGAACCGGCCGGGACGAAGACCTTACGACCCTTGTCATCAGTAAGAGTGACGGCCTTGGTCTCGGCATTGGCCACGGCGGCCAGCACCTTCTCCTGAGAGTCGGAGGTCTCCAGGGAGAGCTCGCGGCTGGCGTGCTTGATTCCGATCGTGACCTGCATGGGGCTCCTTCGCATCGTCTGTGTGCCGTATTGAGCGGCATAGCGCCCATCGGGGAGAGGGGCGTGAACCTGCCCTGAATCCTAGAGTGGCCCCGGTTGCACCAGCTCTTCGAGTGCCCGAAGAGCCGCGCCGTTTCGCGCCACGCGGAACATGCACGGTCGGCTCTCCCCGGTGACGGACTCACAACCGATGACGATCCGTTAACGGTGCGCGCTCCTGTCGGTGGGCCGTGGTGAGATGGTCCCATGCCCCAGGACCCCGTCCATCTCCTTCCGCCTACCGAGGCGCCGGAGCTGCCCGCCGTCGACGCCGATGGGCAGCGAGTCCTGGACCGCATGGCCGAGGGCTCCAACGTGGTCGTCCTGGGGGCTCCCGGGACCGGCAAGACCTCTCTGGCCCTTCGGCTGCTGGCCGAGGCGGTCGCCGGCGGCCGGGACGCCGTCCTGCTCGCCCCCACCCGTGCGCGGGCCGACTGGCTGCGTGGCCGAGCAGCCCACCTGCTGCGTGAGGGCCATGGCGACGGCGTCGTACGAGTGCGCACCCCCGCAGCTCTCGCCCTGACGATCCTGACCACCTCCTTGACCATGCGGCCCGACCCGCTGCCGCCCCCGGTGCTTCTGGCCGGTGCGGAGGAGGACTCGGTCCTGGCCTCGATGATCAGTACCGTCACCTGGCCGGGGCTGCCCACCGAGGCAACCGGGTCGCGGGCGTTCCGCTCCGAGCTGCGCAACCTCCTGGCGCGCGCCGGAGAGCTCGGCGTCAACGCCGATGAGCTGGCCGACCTGGGACGCCGACTCGAAGTCCCCATCTGGGGACCCGCGTCCCAGCTCCTGCGCACCTGGGACGCGCAGGGCCGGGCCAGCGCTGAGCGCCGGGCCCAGACCCGCAAGATGGACACGGCTCGTCTCCAGGACCGAGCCGTGGAGGCCCTGAGCTCCTGGGACTCCGACGTCGTCACCGTCCCCCGCCCCGTCCCTGACCTCGTCCTCGTGGACGACTATCAGGACTGCACGGCCGCCACGGCCAGGCTCCTGACCGCTCTGGCCACCCCGGACCCCGACGGGCATCGGGCGCAGATCGTGGTGCTGGGAGACCCCGATGTCGCGGTGGAGACCTTCCGCGGCGGCACGCCCAGCCTGCTCATCGCCGCTGAGGACCACTCAGGGCTCGGAGCCACCCGCCTGCAGCTGACCACCTGCTACCGAGGCAACCCGGGAATCGCGGCGGTGGTCGCCGACCAGAGCGCCCGGGTCCCGGTGACCGGCACGACGGCCCACCGGCAGACGACTCTTGCTCCCCAGTCATCGGCAAGGCTCTCCTCCGGTGGGTCCGACGATGAACGCCCGGCAGCAGCAGCCGGCGTCGAGGTGATCCTGGCCTCCTCCACCTGGCAGGAGCATGCCCACGTCGCCCGGGCACTCAGGCTCGAGCACGTCCACCACGGCACCGCCTGGTCGCAGATGGCGGTCATCGTTCGCAGCGCCGCCGATGCTGAGACCCTCGCCAGGGACCTGCGCAGGCGAGGCGTGCCCCTGGCCTCCCGCACACCCGCGGTGCTGCTGCGCGCGGAACCGGCCGCGGCCGCACTCCTGGACATCGTGCGCGCCGCCATCCGCGACCAGCTGGGCGGGCACGGTGAACCGCCTCAGCGTGACGCCGCCATCACCCTCCTCACCAGCCCCCTGGTGGGGCTGACCACCATGGACCTGCGCCGACTGCGCCGCAGGCTGCGCCAGGACCCGGAGGCCACAGCCACCCGTGTCAGCGGGACCGAGACCTGGGCTCGAATCGGTGCCGATGGCGCTCTCCTGGCCCTGCTGGCCGACACCGAGCAGGCCTCCGCCTTCGCCCGGTCCCTGGACGGGGAGCCGCTGAGCACCCAGGCGGATCGGCTCCTCACCGCAGCCCGGATCATCAAGGCTCTGCGCGCCGCCACCGGGGAAACGCCCGCCGACGCCCCTCGCGATGTCGAGGCCCTGCTGTGGGCCGCATGGAACGCCTCTGACCGGGCCGAGGCCTGGCGGGCCACCGCCCTGCTGCCCTCCGCAAGCCCCGTGCGATCACTCCTGTCCGAGGCCGCCGAGCACGACCTCGACGTCGTGACGGCCCTGTTCAAACGCGCCGAGGTCTGGGCCGAGCGTCACCCGGGCCAGGACGCCTCCTGCTTCCTGGCCGAGCTCGACGCCGAGGTCCTGCCCTCGGACTCCGTCGCCCCCCAGGGCCGGCGACCGGAGGGCGTCGCCGTCATGACCCCGGCGCGATGCGCGGGCCAGGAGTGGGAGCTCGTCGTGGTCGCCGGGCTGGAACGGGACCGCTGGCCCGACCTGCGCCTGAGAGACTCCCTGACCCGCACTGGCCTCCTCGTCGACGCCGTCACCGGACGCCTGACAGCAGGCACCACCGCCCCGGGGACGGGACCGGCGGCAGCGGCGCCATGGCGGCCGCCCGGGCACAGGTGCGCGCCGACGAGCGCCGCATGCTCATCATGGCCCTGTCCCGCGCCACCAGGCGCCTCCTGCTGACCGCCACCGCCGACGCCGAGCACGCCCCCTCGCCCTTCCTGACCGAGATAGCCCACCGTGCCGGGATCGCCCTGACCGACGCCGACGGTGCCCCCCTCCTGAGCCCCGACACCGGCGACCTCACTCTGCGCGGCCTGGTGGGGGAGCTGCGCCACGCCGCCATCTGCGGGAACCTGGAGACAGCCACTGACACCGAGCGCCGGCGCGGCCGGGGCGCTGTCGACCTGCTGGCCGACCTCGCCCGCCAAGGCGTATCCGGCGCCGACCCAGCCACCTGGATCGGCGTGGCCGGCCCCACCTCCCACACCCCCCTCGTCGCCCAGGGGGAACGGATACGGGTCAGCCCCTCCGACGTCGAGGGCCTGGCCGCCTGCCCCCTCAAGTGGTTCCTGACCCGCAACGGCGGATCGGCCCCCGCCAGCGACGCCCAGGCCCTGGGCAGCCTCGTCCACGAGATCGCCGAACGGGCGGAGAGCGAGCACCTGCGCGGTCCCGCTCTGCGGGAGGCCTTTGAGGAACGCCTGACCCACCTGAGCTACCCCGCCACGTGGCAGGGGGGCCTGGCCGCAGACCGCGCCCGCGCCATGATCGAGCGCCTCGACGCCTACCTGAGTGACTGCGACGCCCTGGGCATTCGCGCCGACGTCGAGCGGCCCGTCCGATCCGACGTGGACATCCCCCTGCGCGTCCTCAGCCCGGAGGTCCGTGAGCGGGCCGGCCTCCGTATGCCGATGGAGGGCCCCGACGCCGTCCCGGTCAGGATCTCCGGGCGCATCGACCGTCTCGAGCGCCTCGGCGGCAGCCCGGGAGACGACCCGGACGACACCGCCGGTATCGGCCGGAACGGCACAGTGCGCATCATCGACCTCAAGACCGGGCAGCGCGTCCCCAAGGACGTCCAGCGCCACCCCCAGCTGGCCACCTACCGGTTGGCCCTGAGTGCGCAAGGCCTCGACGTCGTCGGCGGAGCCCTCGTGCTCCTGGGCAAGGAGCCCTCCCAAACGCTCAGGAGACGGCTACGTCCTGGCTCCGCCGGGCGCCGCCCTCGACCCCAGCCCCGCAGCCACCGAAGCCACGGACGAGCCCACGGAGAGGGTGGGGGACAGTGAAGCGAACGATGGTGCCCGGAGCAGTGAGGAGTACTGGGCCGAGGACCTCGTGGCCTCGGCAGCCGTGGCCGGAGTGGGCCCCGTGATCGAGGCCCGCACCGGCGAGCACTGCCGTACCTGCAGGGTCAAGGACTCCTGTCCCGTCCAGGTTGAGGGAAGGAGGGTCGTCTCATGACCCCATCGGCTCGCGCGAGTTCACTCCGCAGGCCTTGGCGGCAGCGCTCGGCATCCACACTCCCACCCAGGAGCAGGCGCGCGTCATCGCCCACCGGCTCAGCCCCCTCCTGGTGGTCGCCGGAGCCGGCTCGGGCAAGACCGCCACCATGGCCCAGCGGGTCGTCCACCTGGTCGCCACCGGGCAGGTCCGCCCCGACCAGATCCTCGGACTGACCTTCACCCGCAAGGCCACCGCCGAGCTCGACCAGCGCGTCGCCTCCCGCCTGGCCGACCTCAGTGCGGCCGGCCTGCTCCCGGCCACCGCGTCGGATGATGACGGCGGCGTGCGCGCCGCTGGCGCCACGGACGTCGGCGAGCCGATGATCGCCACCTATAACTCCTTCGCCGGCACCCTGGTGCGCGACCACGGACTGCGCATCGGCGTGGACCCCGACTCGACCCTCATCACCCAGGCCCGTTCCTGGCAGATCGTCTCCTCCCTGCTCGAGGCGCGCACGCTCCCGCTGCCCAACGAGAGCCTCAGCCACAACGCGAGCGCCGCCCTGGTCCTGGGCGACGCCCTGAGCCAGAACCTGCTGACCATCGAGGATGCCGCCAAGGACCTGGCCGACCTGACCGAGCAGTTCACTGCCCTGGCCGCCATCAAGGGCTGCAAGACCCTGGTCGGCAAGGCGCCCGCCGTCATGGCCGAGTGGGAGGCCCTGCTCGACGTCGTCGCAGAGCTGCGCGAGTACAAGCGTCACCACGGCCTGCTCGACTTCGGTGACCAGATCGCCCTGGCCTGCACCATCGCCGAGACCGTCCCCGATGCCGCCTCCCAGGTGCGGGCCCAGTACCCCGCGGTCCTGCTCGACGAGTTCCAGGACACCTCGGTGGCCCAGGTCCGGCTCCTGTCCGCCCTCTTCGCCGACTCCGGGGTGACGGCCGTCGGAGACCCCCACCAGGCCATCTACGGGTGGCGAGGGGCGAGTGCCGGAGCGCTGGACACCTTCCACCAGCGCTTCAACCCCACCGGCACCGCGCGCCTCGACTCCGGGGCGTCACCGGCCGACGCCACCCCCGTCCTGGAGCTGTCGACCTCCTGGCGCAACGACTCCACCATCCTGGACGTCGCCAACGTCGTCTCCGCGCCCCTGCGCTCCGGCGTCGTCGAGGACGGGGACCCGGTGGGCGAGCACATCACCGTCGCCCCTTTGCGGCCCCGCCCCGCGGCCTTCGGCCTGGAGTCCGGGGCGGTGCACGGGGCCTTCCTCCAGGACCCCGCCGAGGAGGCCCGCACAGTCATCGCCTTCCTCGCCGAGCGCTGGTCTCCCAGTGCCGAGATGGCCGTCCTGTGCCGCACCCGGGCGCAGATGGATCCCATCGCCGCCGAGCTGGAGGAGGCCGGCCTGCCCTACACGATCGTCGGCCTGGGCGGGATGCTCTACGTCCCCGAGGTCGCCGACGTCCGCGCCCTGCTGACCGTGGCCTCGGACCCGGAGCGCGGGGACCGGGTGGTCAGGCTGCTGACCGGTTTCGGCATCGGCGCCAGCGACCTGCGCGCCCTGGCAGCGCTGGCCCGTGAGCTCACCCGTCCCGCGCCCGAAGGCGACCAAGCCGGATCGCCGGTTCACGGCGACCAGGTCGAGGCCGACGCCCCACTGCTCAGCGAGGCCCTGGACACCCTGCTGCGATGGCATGAGGACGGCGCGCAGGAGGAGGCCGCCGCGACCCGGGACCTGACCGAGGCCGGACGGGCCGTCGCGTTGCGCACCGCCCGGGCGATCCAACGCATCCGGGAGGCCGACTCCCTGCCCCTGCCCGACCTCGTGGCCATGGCCGAGCAGGCACTCGACCTCGACATCGAGATCGCCGCCCGGGTCGGTCACCCGATGGGGCACCGGGCCCTCGACTCCTTCCACGAGACGGCCCTGGCCTTCGCCACGGACACCGACGCCCCCACGCTCACCGGCTTCCTGGACTGGCTCGACGCCGCTGAGGAGCACGAGGACGCGATGAGCGCCCCCGAGGTCGAGCCCTCGCCCGGGGCGGTCCAGATCCTCACCGTCCACGCCGCCAAGGGCCTGGAGTGGGACGTCGTCGCCGTCCCCGGCATGGACGAGCAGGTCTTCCCCTCTTATACCAGCGCCGTCAAGACGATCTTCGTGTCGCGGAGACCGGGTGGATGGGCAGCACCTCGATCTTCCCCTTCCCACTGCGGGCCGACGCCGACGACCTGCCGCCGTTCACCGTCGGGGACCTCGACCCCGCCATGACGGACAAGCCCCTCCTGACCGAGACGATGAGCGCCTACAAGGAGGCCCTCGGGCGCCAGAGCCTGCGCGAGGAGCGCCGCCTGGCCTACGTGGCCTTCACCAGGGCCCGCCACGATCTCCTCCTGACCGGCTCCCACCTGTCCAAGACCGCCTCCAAGCCCCGCCGGCCCTCACGCTTCCTCACCGAGCTCCAGCGGCGTGACCTCCTCCTTCCCTACGCGGAGGGCTGGGTCGACTTCGATGAGTCCCGCCCCAACCCGCTGACCGCTCTGACCCAGGTGGGTACCTGGCCCCTCGACGCGGGCGGGATGGAGACACAGAGCAGCCAGACCCCGGAGACCGCGGGGAAGGACGCACCGATCGCCGACCGGGTCGCCGCTGCGCGCCGGGCCCGGCACGCGGCCGCCGCCCAGGTCGCCGCGGCCATGAGCGTAACCGGCCCCGCCGAGGAGGCCCCTGTGCAGGCGGAGCCCGACGACGAGACCGTGCGGCGGTGGCGACTCGAGGCGGGACTCCTCCTGGCTGAGCGCTCACGGGCCCTGAGCAGCGGACCTGCTGTCCGCCTGCCCGAGCACCTGGCCGCCACCCGCCTGGACGACCTGCGCGCCGACCGCCGGCAGTTCGCACTCGACCTACGTCGTCCGCTTCCACCTGAGCCCCGCGCCGCCGGACGGCTCGGAACCGTCTTCCACGACGCCGTCGCCCAGCGCCTGAGCGCACGCGGCACTCTGTTCGGCCTGGGGCAGGCTGGTGTCCCCGACAGCCTCGGTCCCCAGGACCGGGACCGCATCGAGCGCTGGCTGGACACCGCTGAGAACCTCCCGCTCCTGGAGGACTACATTCTGGCCGAGACCGAGACCGACCGGGAGATCACCATCGGCGCCACCACCCTGCGCTGCCGCATGGACGCCGTCTTCCGCCGCTCGGACGGGGCCGGATGGCTCATCGTCGACTGGAAGACCGGGCGACGCCAGGTGCCAGTGGACCAGCTCAGCGTCTACGTCCACGCCTGGGCGGCCTCCCAGGGCGTGCCCACCGGCTCGGTACGCGCCGCCTACGTGTACGTCGACTATCCCGGAGGGCGCGTCGATGAGCTCACCGCCGCGGGCCTGCTCGACCTCGACCAGATCGAGTCAGCTCTGACACCGGGCTCCCCACCCGACGAGATGACACCTCTTCCCGCACCCGAGCAGCAAGGCTAACGTCAGCCTCAGGGCCGCCCGGGCTCGGCCGTTCGACCAGAGGCACGGCCGGTCCTGGCCCGGCGCACCGACTCTTCGCACCCGACGCCGCAAGGAGAACCCACATGCTGGTGACCTGGTCGATTGTCGCCTTCCTCATCAGCGCCGTGTGCTGGATCCTCGGAGACGTGCTCATCGTCGGATTCCGTCGGCCTGACCGGCACGAGCACGGCGAGTTCATCGGCCTCATGGGAGACGACGCCTACGCCTTCTACACGCGCGTCAACGAGCCTCGCCTGCGATGGGGCGCGCTGGTCGCCAACTACTCCATCCCGCTCATGCTCGCCGGTCTCTATGCGCACTGGGCGCTGTTGCGCGGATCGCCGGTGGGGGATGGCGGGCGCGGTGCTGCTCGGCGTCGGGTTCAGCCTCTCGCCCCTGGCCCACGCCTCCTTCTACCCGCTCGCTCTGGCCTCGGAGCGCGCCCACACCGCCCATCAGGCGTACGTAGCCGCCAGGGCGGCGAGCAGCGGGAAGGAGGACAGCGAAGGGCCCGACCCCGCCGCCCTGGAGCACGCGCGCAGGCTCTACCGCTTCCTCATGCAAGCCTGGGTGCCCCGCCATCGGGCTGACGGCGCTGGGCTGGCTCCTCGTCTGCATTGCTCTGGGCTCAGGAGCCACCGCCTTCCCTCGATGGTCGCTGCTCCTGACCCCACCGGTGCAGGCCCTCCCGTGGTACGCCCTCACCCGCCTGCCCTATCCCGGCAAGCCACTGCTGGACGGGGCCCTGTTCAACATCGTCAACCTGGTGTGGGCCATCGCCTTCCTGGCACTCATGAGCCACAACCCGCTGACCTGATCCCGGGCGAGGCGCCGACGCGGCGTCAGTCGTCCTCGTCGTCGACGCGCACCATGGCCACCGGGTTGGTGACGGCGTCGGGCTCAGCCGGCTCGCGGACCCCGGGCACCGGTGCCAGTCGGGGTGTGGATGGCTCCACCAGCGGGGCGTCGCCCACCTGGGCGGCCAGGTCCTCCAGCATCGCGACCGCGTCGTTGATGACCGGCTTGTCCCCGGTTCTCACTCCGTGCAGCAGCCAGCGCGCCAGGCTGAGCTCGCTGACCAGCTCGGCCCGCTCACGCAGGTGCCGGTCAACGCCCTCGGAGCGGGCGATGTCGTAGGCGTCCTCAATGGAGTCCAGGCAGTCCACCGGTGCCGAGGAGTACACCCAGGCCAGGTCCTCGGCCGGGTCTCCCACATGCGCCTGGGACCAGCCCCGCACGGCCACCACCGTGCCGCCGGCCACCAGGACGTTCTCCTCGGCGAGGTCGCCGTGCACCACGGTGGGGCGGAAGCGCCACAGGGCGGTGTCCTCCAGTGCCTGCTCCCAGCGGCCCAGCAGCGCCGGTGGGGTCCTGCCCGTCGCGGCGGTGTCGTCCAGCAGGCTCAGCCAGCGCCGACGCACCTCCTCGGCGTCGTAGACCGGCATGCCGGCCTCGGAGACCACCCTCATGGCCAGCTCGTGGATCTCACCGAGCGCCTTTCCCAGGCCTGCCGACATCCCGGGCCCCGGTCGAAGCGTCTCCACCGGGATCGGCTTGCCCTCCACATGGGAGCGGACCTGGATGTGAGCGTCCTTCTGCCGCAGGGACCCGGAGACGCGAGGAACGTCAAAGGAGAGCCGTCCGTCGTCGACGACCCGGCCGATGCGGCGCAGGACCTCGGCCTCGGCCTCCAAGGAGGCGCCCACGGCATCGGTGCGGGCCTCATGGACCTCCCAGTGCCGGCCCTGGGTGTCGATGACGCCGATGATGTGCCGCTCGGGGGTCTCGGACTGCGGAAGCGCCAGCCGAGTCGGGTTGAGTCCGGCGACGGCGACGCTCGCCATCGCCGCCAGGGACAGTGCGGAGCGATGGGGGCGGGGAGCCTCGGCGGCCTGGGGTGTCGAGACCCGCCGGCCTCCCTGTACAGGCCCGGATGACGCCCCGGGCAGCGGAGCGACGACAACGGGGGCGCGATAGTCATCGTCATAGTCGGTGTCGTCGGCATCCTGGTCATCGGGGGGCCCGCTGTGCTCGCTGCGGTCGTCGGCAGCTTGATCCGCAGCACGCTCGACGTCGGAGGTCGCCTCGTCGGTGAGGCTGTCGACACCGCTGTCGACATCAGTGGTGCCGGGGGCGTCCGGGGACTGCGGAGGCTGTGACATGGTCCAACCGTAGGCGACAGGTCCTATGTCTCGCAGGACAGCCGCGCCCGTCCGCTGGCGGCAAACGTCCGCAGCCGTGGGAAGCGGCTTGAGGAATGCACCATCTGGTCGAAGTTATCCACAGGTTCTACCGAGGTGGTGGCCATTTCGCGGCCAGGTGCCCTAGAGTTTATTCGTGACAATGGTCACCGACCGGCCGGTGTGTCACGGTTCAGCGCAGAACCCCTGGTCGTTCCTCAACCATCCTCACTCATCCCTTCACACAACACCCACGCTGAGAGGCATCATGGACGCTGCCGATCTTCTCCTGACGGAGGTTCGCGAGCTGGTGCGCGCTCGCGGCATCGACCCCCTCAAGGACGCCTCCGACCTCGAGCAGCTCATCACCGAGGCCGAGGAGGACTATCTGCGTCGTTCCGACGCCGGACTCGTCCCCCCGCTTATCGACCCTCCGGGGGCGCGTTCCCACGTGCTGGACTCCATGGCGGGTCTGGGACCGCTCCAGAGCTACCTCGATGACGAGTCCATTGAGGAGATCTGGGTCAACGCCCCCGGCCGTGTATTCGTCGCCCGCTCCGGACGCCCCGAGCTGACCACCACGATCCTGGAGAGCGAGGACCTCACTGTTCTGGTCGAGCGGATGCTGCGGGCCTCCGGGCGCCGGCTGGACCTGTCCAGCCCCTTCGTCGACGCCCAGCTCGCCGGGGGACAGCGGCTTCACGTCGTCATCCCGCCCATCACGTCCCAGCACTGGGCGGTCAACATCCGCAAGCACACCTCCCGCGCCTCCCGCACCGGTGACCTCGTGCGCATGGGGTCGCTGACCAGCCAGGTCGCCGCCTTCCTGGACGCCTCCGTGCAGGCCGGCCTCAACATCCTGGTCTCGGGCGCCACCCAGGCAGGCAAGACCACCATGGTCCGGGCGCTGGCCGGAGCGATCCCGGGCGCGCAGCGGGTCATCTCCTGCGAGGAGGTCTTCGAGCTCGCCCTGCGCAACCGGGACTGCGTGGCCATGCAGACCCGGCCGCCCAACCTCGAGGGCGTCGGAGAGATCAGCCTGCGGCGCCTGGTCAAGGAGGCCCTGCGCATGCGCCCCGACCGCCTCCTCATCGGAGAGGTCCGCGAGGCCGAGGCTCTTGATCTGCTCATCGCCATGAACTCGGGCCTTCCTTCGATGTGCACCATCCACGCCAACTCCGCTCGGGAAGCCGTCATCAAGATCTGTACGCTCCCTCTGCTGGCGGGGGGAGAACGTCTCCAGCGACTTCGTGGTCCCCACCGTCGCCAGCGCCATCGACCTGGTCGTCCACCTCGACCTGGATCGCGGCGGGCGCCGCACCGTCCGAGAGGTGGCAGCCTGTCCGGTCGGGTCGAGAACGGCATCATCGAGCTCTCCGACGTCTTCCACCGCGATCCCGCCGGCAACCTCGTACGGGGCGTCGGGGCGCCCGACGCCGCCGAGCGCTTCAACCGGGCCGGCCATGACCTGACCGCCCTGCTCAACGCCCGCCCCACCAACACCCAGGAGGCCTACTGATGGGCGCCGTCGCCGGACTCCTGGCCGGAGTGGGGCTGCTCCTCATCTGGATGGCCTGCACCTCCGACCCGCCCCAGTGGCGCTCGAGGCGCTCCCGTATCCTGGCCGACATCCTGGTCCAGGCCGGTGCCGGCCGCACCAGCCCCACGATGTTCGTCCTGGGCTCGGTCGGGCTGGGGCTGCTCGTCGGTCTGGTGTTCCTGGGAATGTCTCGGGCCTGGCCGGTGGCCCTCTCCTTCGCCTCCATCTTCACGGCCGTCCCCTTCCTCATCATCTCCTCGCGAGCGCGCAACCGCCGCACCCGACTGCGCGAGGTGTGGCCCGAGGCCGTCGATACCCTCGTCTCCGGCGTCCGCGCGGGCATGAGCCTGCCAGAGGCGCTGACCAACCTCGGTGAGCGAGGCCCGGAGGCCGTCCGCCCCCAGTTCCGGGCCTTCGCCACCGACTACGCCGCCTCCGCCCGCTTCGACAGCTCCCTGGACCGACTCAAGGCCCGTTTCGCCGACCCGGTCGCCGACCGGATCGTTGAGGCCCTGCGCCTGGCCCACGAGGTCGGCGGGACCGACCTGGGGACGCTGCTGCGCTCCCTGTCGCAGATGCTGCGTGAGGACATGCGCACCCGAGGAGAGCTCGAGGCGCGCCAGTCCTGGACCGTCAACGGCGCCAAGGTCGCGGTCGCCGCCCCATGGCTGGTCCTGGCGCTGCTGTCCACCCGGCCCCAAGCAGCGGCGGCCTATGCCACCACCGCCGGAGCAGTCATTCTCCTGGTCGGCGCCGTCGTATCGGTCATCGCCTACCGGCTCATGCTGCGCCTGGGGCGGCTTCCCGAGGAGGAGAGGACACTGCGATGAGCCCCATGAACGCAATACTCACCGGAGGGCTCGCCGGGCTGACAGGGGCCGTGGGCATCCTGAGCGTCATCTCAGCCCTTCGCCGGCGCCGGCCCACACTCATGGCCCGCCTGGAGCCCTACGTCCACCGCCAACCCACGACCTCTGGCCTCCTGGCCGCTCCGGCGGGGCTGGCCTCGGACGGGAGCACCGTCGTCGGTCTGCTCATGGCCTCCACCGCAGGGGCCCTCAATCTCGGCAGGCTGATGGACTCCCTGGGGTCGTCGGCCGACTCGGTCCGGCGGCGCCTGACGCGATCAGGATCGCCACTGGGGGTCGACCAGTTCCGCCTCCAGCAGGTCCTGTGGTCGACGACAGCGCTCCTCCTCGTCCTGGCCGCCGGGGGCCTGGCGGCCCTGGCCCGGTCCGTCAACGTGCCCGCGCTCATCCTCCTGTGCCTCATGGCGACGGTGGCCGGGGCCGCTGCCCGCGACTGGTGGCTCAGCCGGGCCGTGGCGAGGCGTCTGTCACGGATCGAGGCGCAGCTGCCCGACGTCGTCGAGCTCCTCGCCCTGGCGGTGGAGCCGGTCAGGGCCCGGTACCTGCCATCGAGCGCGTCGTCGCACTTGGTCGCGGCGACCTCATCGACGAGCTGGGCGCCACTCTGACCGACATCCGCTCCGGCACGGTCCTGTCCACCGCCCTGGACCGCATGGAGCGGCGAGTCGGTTCTGTCCACGTCACTCGCCTGTGCGAGGCGATCATCGTGGCCCTTGAGCGTGGCACACCACTGGCGGACGTTCTGCGCTCCCAGGCCACCGACGTGCGTGAGGCGGCGCGCCAGGACCTCATGGAGGAGGGTGGCAGGCGTGAGATCGCCCAGATGGTTCCCGTGGTCTTCCTCGTCCTGCCCATCACCGTCGTCTTCGCCCTCTTCCCGGGACTGTTCGTCCTGCGACTGGGGGTGTGAAGCGTACCCGTCACCCCCTGCGCCTCCAGAGCGCGACCAACCGTCATCCTCTCGCCCGGATTCCCGCCCGACAGCAAGGAGCAGTCATGAAGCGCCTCATCCCTCCCTCCTCTCGCACCTCTCAACACGGTTCCCGGCCATGGCGTGCCGCCGGCCCGACACGGATCGATCTGCGCGATGAGCGCGGCGACGTCCCCGGCTGGGTCCTGGTGACCCTCATGACAGCAGGTCTCGTCGTGGCTCTGTGGACGGTGGCCGGCAGCACGCTGACCGAGGTCTTCCTCAACGCCATTGCGAAGGTGACGAGTGCGATCTGAGCAAGGGCCTCGCCGAGGCGCGGTCCCGTGGAGTGGTCGCGCACGACCCCGGGTGGGCCGCAGCCGCCGCAGCCGCCTCAGTGCGCAGAACGAGCTGGGGTCGGCCGTCGTCGATTTCGTCATGGTCGGTGCGCTCGTCATCACCGTGTTTCGTGGCGCTCCTCCAGGTCACCCTGGGGGTCTACGCCCGCAACGTCCTCACCGACGCCGCAGGCGACGGCGCTCGTCGAGCCGCTCTGGTCGGGGGCACGGAGGCCGAGGCGCGCCAGCGGGTGCAGGTTCTGTCCGACGCCGCCCTCAGGCGCGGCTACGTGGACACCGTCACCGTCTCGCGGGTCCCCTCCGGTGACCTGACGATCGTTGAGGTGACAGTGACAGCGCCACTTCCCGTCCTGGGGCTCCTCGGACCCGGGGGGACGCTGAGGGTCACCGGGCACGCCGTCGATGAGTCCTCCCTGATCCGGGAGAGGTGAGTACGGGTGATAGCCATGGCCGGCTCAAGGAGTCGCGGACGTCGTGCCGCATCTCGGTCACCGAGGGCGATCCCGGCCTGCGAGATCATCGCCGGGCGGGCTGTCAGCCGGATCCGGGACGTCCTCAGGGCAGGTGGGCGGAGCATCCGGCGGCTCGTGAGCCGGGAGGAGGGCAACGCGATCGTCGAGTTCATCGGGTGGAGTGCCGTCCTGGTGGTGCCCGTGCTCTATCTGGTGGTCACGCTCGCCCAGATCCAGGCCACGACCTTCGCCGTCGCCTCGGCGGCCGACGCCGCCAGCCGGGTCCTGGAGGTCGATGACTCGCCCTCCGCGATGGACAACGCGCAGGTGGCGATGCAGCTGTCCCTGTCCGATCAGGGCGTCGACGCCGATCCCTCCGGCTCCCTGTCGGTGACCTGCGCGCACGGCTGCGCCCGGGGACAGACGGCGACGGTCAGGGTCTCGGTCGGTGTGGACCTTCCCGGCTTCGCCTCACTGGGGATCGGTCGCGACGTCGTCGTCGTGGACACCGAGCGCTCCATCACCCTGCCGGGCAAGGAGGAGCAGTGAACAAGATGCCCGGTCCCAGGGCTGCTCAGCGGCGGCTCCGTGCCCTGGTGCGTCGGCTGCGCCGCGAGGAGAACGGACAGACGCTTCTCCTGGGACTCGGGCTCATCTGCGTCGTCCTCGCGCTGCTGTTCGTCGCGGCCTCGGCCACCGCCATCTACCTCGACCTCAAGACCCTCACATCACTGGCGGACTCGGCTGCGGCCGCGGGAGCCGACAGCATGGATGAGCACCCCTACTACGGGGGTGGCGCTACGGATGCCGCGCCCGGAGCCCTCACCGATATGGGGGTGAGAAGCAAGGCGGCTGAGGACCTGTCCGCCCAGCCGGCAGCGGCCAAGCTGGAGGGGGCCACGATTGTCAGTGCCCGAGCCGCCGACAGCCAGACCGCCGTGGTGACGCTGCAGGCGCGTTCCCGTCCGCCCTTCCTGCCCTGGGGGATCGTTCCGGCCGAGGGCTTCACCATCACCGCCACGGGTTCGGCCCGGATGACGACGACGCAGTGAGCCCACAGGAATCACTGCGTCGAAACGGATTGGTGGAAGGTTGTGTGAGGGAGGAGTCTCGAGGAGGCCTGCGCCCTCAGGCCTGCTCGACGAAGCCTGCTGAGACCACGGGGGAGGAACGCCGGCGTTGGTGCATCCGGGCCCACAGCTCCTCCTTCTGTCGGCGCGAGAGCTGAGCGATGTAGGCCCGCTTCACCGTGAACAGGATGTTGATGCCCACCATGAGGTAGAAGGCGTTGGCGATGACGCTGGGCCAGGCCCCGGAGCTTGCGCAGTTGATCGTCAGCAGCACGGATCCGGTGATGTTGAGGGCCTGGTACTTGAGCGAATCGCCTGCGATCGTGCCCTTGGAGACCATGAAATAGGCCATGAGGAGCTCAGCGGCACCGATCCAGCCGCCGATAGAGATGAGGGAGGAGAGCACGTCGTTCACAGGGATGATTCTTGGACACCCCCGAATGAAGGTCAATCGCATCTATCTGCATGAGGGGTGTAGATTTACTTCATGCAGGTACTGCCTCAGAGGCTCTCGGTTCTATTGGCCGTCCATCGGGCCGGAGGAGTCGTCGCAGCGGCAGATCTCCTTCATATAACGCCGTCGGCCGTCTCCCAGCAGATTCGCCTCCTGGAGCGTGAGTGCGGTGCCCGGGTCCTGGACCGCACACCCACCGGAGCCGTGCTCACGGCGGCCGGGAAGGTTCTGGCGGACGCGGCCGAGCGCATTGAGGACGAGCTGACCACCGTGCGCCGTGAGCTGGCGGACCTGGACGACTCCATCCCCTCAGGTGTGGTGCGTGTTGGGGGCTTCGCCTCCGCCGTCCGTGCGCTCCTGCTGCCCCTCCTGACCTCCCTGGCGGCCACCGGCCCGGAGCTGGAGGTGATCGTCGAGGAGGTCGAGGAGCGCAACGCCCTGTCCCGGCTGCGTCGGGGCGAGCTCGACCTGGTCCTCATCGAGCGTGACGAGCACACGCTGCCCGCGGCGCCCCGGGGCATGGCCGACATCCCGCTGCTGGACGAGTCCTGGCTCGTTGTCGTGCCGGCCGAGCAGGCGGCCCCAACGACCCTGGCGGACCTGGCACGCGCCACCTGGATCGATCTGGCCCCGGGGACCGCAGGCGCCTTCGCCCTGGACCGCCTGGAGCGTCAGCTGGGGGTGCCGTTGACGACGCGGCACGTCGCCTACGACTACGACGTCGTTCTGGCCATGGTCGGTCAGGGGCTGGGGTGCGCCCTCCTGCCCGAGCTGGCCGTCTACTCCGGACTCGTCCCGGACGAGCTCAGCGTGGTGCGCCTGCCCGGGCTGGGCGCGCGCCAGCTGGTGGTGCGTCACCGATCGACCCGCACCGAGCCGGGCCCAGCGACACGCGCGGTGCTCGAGGCGCTGCTCACCCAGGCCCAGGGCATTGAGCTGGGGTGAGGGGCGGATCAGGGACAACAGCGGGCGTGACCGAGCCGTCGGAGCGGGCCGAGTCCGTCCCGACGGCGCCCCTTGCGCGTTCTGCCGTAGACTCCCCTCCGTGGCCACTGACTTCTCCGCTGAGATCGAACGACTCCGACACACCTACGCCTCCATCGCCGCGGTGACTGACCCCGAGGCCCTGCGCGCCCGGATCGCCGAGCTCTCCGAGCAGGCCTCCGCGCCCGACCTGTGGGATGACCCCGACTCCGCCCAGGTGGTCACCTCGGCGCTGTCCCACGCTCAGGCCGACCTCAAGCGGGTTGAGAGCCTGGGGGAGCGCATTGAGGACCTCGAGGCGATGGTCGAGCTCGCCGGCGAGGAGGAGGGGGAGGACGCCGCCGAGATCCTCGCCGAGGCCGAGGCGGACCTGTCCGCCATCAGCAAGGACCTCTCCGACCTGGAGATCCGCACACTGCTCAGCGGCGAGTACGACCCCCGCGACGCCGTCATCACCATCCGCTCCGGCGCCGGCGGTGTGGACGCCGCCGACTTCGCCGAGATGCTCTTGCGCATGTACACCCGCTGGGCCGAGCGGCACGAGTACCCCGTCAAGGTTCTCAACACCTCCTACGCCGAGGAGGCGGGCCTGAAGTCGGTCACCTTCGAGATCCACGCCCCCTACGCCTACGGGACCCTGAGCGTCGAGGGCGGCACCCACCGCCTGGTGCGCATCAGCCCCTTCGACAACCAGGGCCGCCGCCAGACCTCATTCGCCGCCGTCGAGGTCATTCCGCTCATCGAGTCCACCGACCACATCGACATCCCCGAGACCGACATCCGCATCGACGTCTTCCGCTCCTCGGGACCCGGTGGGCAGAGCGTCAACACCACCGACTCCGCCGTGCGCATCACCCACCTGCCCACGGGCCTGGTGGTCTCCATGCAGGACGAGAAGTCCCAGATCCAGAACCGCGCCGCCGCCATGCGCGTCCTCCAGTCGCGACTGCTCCTGCTCAAGCAGCAGGAGGAGGACGCCAAGAAGAAAGAGCTCGCCGGGGACGTCAAGGCCTCCTGGGGGGATCAGATGCGCTCCTACGTCCTCAACCCCTACCAGATGGTCAAGGACCTGCGGACCAACTTCGAGGTCGGCAACCCGGATTCGGTGTTCGACGGCGACATCGACGGCTTCATCGACGCCGGCATCCGCTGGCGCAAGCAGCAGGAGACCGCCGAGGACTGATCGGATCGCTTCATCAGAAACGGCATCGGAGTCAGGGATCCCCCGGAGGGGGCCCTGATTTCTTTTCCATGCGCCCCTGATTCCTCCGGGGTGCGATTGAGGTCGCAAAATGGTGAGCGTACCGTGAATTTCATGAGTGCATCACATGGAAAATCTCGGTCGGTGGAAGTCTCGTCAACGCTCTCGTCTCTAGAGTCCTCGGATCTCAGTGGGTATCGATCGGATCAAGGTCATCGCCTCACTGTGGGCGGCAAGGTTCTGCGCTTCGTGATTGCGTTTGCGATGATGTTCGCCTGCGCGCTCGCTCCGCCTTTACTGAAGCAGATTCCTGTCATCCAGTCTTTTGCTCTCGCACATGAGAATCCCGATGATCTCGTGGAGTCATTCGTGGTGGGGTCGTGTGTGCTGCTGATCTATGGGGCGGCGGTGGTGCTCGCTCTTACCCTGTGCTATGTCTTGGGCCGCACGCTTGACCGAGGCCGGCATGTCAGTATGGGCCTGCGCATCGACAGACGTGCGATGCTTTGGCTGGCAGGGATGATTCTGGCTGCGCTCGTCGTGGACCTTGTGGTGGCCAGCATGCTTCAAGTGCTCGGGTTTGCCGGTGGCGACCAGTCGGTACTCCAGGGTCCACTGTGGCTCGCGATCGTCGAGTCCTTCTCCATAGCCTTCCTTCTTCAGGGAATTCCTGAGGAGATCATATGGAGGGGGTGGCTCTTCTCATCGCTGGGTGAGACGCGTTTCGCTGCGGCCTCCAGTGTCCTCGGATTCACTGTTCTTCATCTTCTCTCTCAAGTAGGGCAGCAGAATCTTCTTGAGCACATCACGTATCTTGCCTTGCCGTGTGGATTCGCGGTAACGGCGATGATTGTCCGAATCGTCTCCGGGTCGACATGGTCTGCGATCGGCGTGCATGGAGGGTTCCACCTGGTGAACTACTACGTGGCAGAATCCCTGCATCTGCCCGTCGGGTCGATCACCTGGATTCTCCAAGGTGTGATCTGGGCCGTGGTCGGCCTTCTCATTCTCGCGTTTCACCGCCGTCGTCAGCGGCTGGCGGTGTTAACAGACCGGACACGTTGACCCCCCTCCATCTCCAGGAGCCATTCCTTCCGGTTGACCCCGCCCGCGTAGCCGCGCAGACTGCCGTTGGTCGCGACCACGCGGTGGCACGGCACGATGAGAACGATCGGGTTGCGCCCGACCGCGCCACCCACGGCCTGGGCGGACATCTGCTTCCGACCGGTACGCCGGGCCACCTCGGCAGCGATCTGGGCGTAGGTGCTGGTGGCGCCGAAGGGGATGGAGAGCATGATGGAGGTGACCATCTTCTTGAAGTCGGAGCCCTCAACCCTGATCGGCGGGGTGAAACCCGGATCGGCTCCCTCGAAGTAGGTGTCGAGCCACTGCGCCGTCTGCGTAAAGACGGGCAGATGGGGCTGGACTGCCGCGTCGTTGTCGATCGTCGAGCGGTCGTACTTCTGACCGTCGAACCACAGGCCCGTGAGGTACTCGCCATCGCTGGCCATGGTCATGGCGCCAAGGGGTGACTCGTAATGGCTGAGGTAGTGCATCTCTTCCTTCTTCTCGTTCCGCTTCTTGCTCTTGGTGGCGTGTTCGGATGCTGATTCTGCTTCTGCCCGGTTCCACAGGTGCATGACGGCGTAGGCCCGCCACGGTTTCCAACATTCAGCCAGGTGAGGATCTTCCCTGGGGGCGGGGTTCCCAGCGCCTTTCTGACCTCCAGGTCGGTGGCGAGGAATGCATCGGGCCAGGCCAGGCAGCGCATGGCGATATAATTGGCGGTCCAGGCTCCAATGCCCGGGATCTCCATGAACCGAGCAACTGCGGCTTCAGGGTCGGGGCAGCAGGAGGCGTCGATGATGCCAGAACTCATCATCGCGGCCAGGCCGTGAATAGCCCGTGCCCGGGCCGCAATGATGCCGAGCGGTCCTAGATGCTGCTCGATCGCACCGTCGAGGTTGAGGAGCTCCTGAACCATGGGGAAGGTCATGGTCAGTCCGTCGATTCCGGTGTCCAGGGGCGAGCCGAGGGTCTGGACGAGCCGACCGGCCAGTGTCCTGGCCGCCTGGACCGTGACCTGCTGACCCAGGACCGCGAGGACGGCGGTTTCGAAGGCGTCGAAGCAGCCCGGTACGCGTATGCCCGGGATGAATGTTCCGAGTGCGGACTCGTCCATGCTTGTGAGCGCGCGAGCCACGGTATCCGGCTCGCAATGGAGATCGAACAGATTCTTGATCCCATCCAGCACCACCGGTAGTGCGGGCAGCAGGGAGGCGGAGACGGTCACCGTCAGCCGATTGTGCTCAGCGTCGTTGTCCACGGTCACCCAGCCGGTGAGATCACGTCCTGAGGAGCGCAGGCGGATCGTCCTGGCGTAACGATCCTCCTCGACCTTCTCGACGCCGGGGATGGCTCTGCGTGCCAGGAACTTCAGCATGAGGTCCCAACAGTATGGGGGACGGTACCCCAGACTGAGCCGGACGGCGTCACCATCGGTCCTACTGAGCCGTGCTTGGCTGCGCAAAACGGTGGGCGTCAGCCGGTAGCGACGTCGGAACACCTCGTTGAAGCGGCGCAGGCTGCCGAATCCCGCGGAATAGGCCACGTCCACCACAGATAGGTTCGTGTCGGTCAGAAGGCTCTTGGCCAGTAGAAGTCTGCAGGTCTGGCGGTACTCGACGGACGCACGTGATAAGCGTCCTCGAAGACACGGCGCAGGTGACGGTTGGAGCATCCCAGATGACGGGCGATGTCCGTCAGGCTTCCCTGAACACCGCAGTTCCTCTCGATGTAGCGCGCCGCAGCGCGAGCCAGTGACGCTGAGGAGTCCACGGGCGCGTACCCGGGTGCCAACTCGGGCCGACACAGCAGGCACGGTCGGAAACCCGCCTGCTCGGCCTCGGCTGCCGTGGCGTAGAAGGAGCAGTTGACCGCAAGCGGTTTCCGCGCCCGGCACACTGGACGGCAGTAGACGCTGGTCGTGGCGACTCCGACGAAGAATCGCCCGTCGAACCGGCTGTCCTTGGCCAACAGGGCCTTGTACAGCGATTTACTGTCCAAATCCGGCATGATCCTCCTCAGAAACGCTCCAAGCATGGCATCGGTGCCTTAAGGAGTCCGGCCGTTTTCGGACATTGATGTCCAAGCCCTTGACCCGCTCCTTCCACAGACGCTTTACCTCCTGGCTTACCAGGGGCATGGTCCGAGAACATATGGGGCCTCAGCGGGGCGCTGCGGATCCGCGTGCACCGTCTCACCTCCGCCGTCGTCGCCATTGCCCCGGGGCTCCCTTAGGCTTGGCCACGGTGCGCACGGAGGGGACCGGTCGGTCGCCGTCGTCGCGCAGAACCTCCGCTCACACCCTGACGAAAGGCGCAGACGAGCAGTGGCTGAGTACATCTACCAGATGATCAAGGCGCGCAAGGCCCACGGCGACAAGGTCATCCTCGACGACGTCACCATGGCCTTCCTCCCCGGAGCCAAGATCGGCATGGTCGGCCCCAACGGCGCCGGCAAGTCCTCCATCCTCAAGATCATGGCCGGCATCGACCAGCCCTCCAACGGCGAGGCCCGCCTGACCCCCGGCTACAGCGTCGGCATCCTCCTGCAGGAGCCCCCGCTCAACGAGGACAAGACGGTGCTCGGCAACGTCGAGGAGGGCGTTGCCGAGATCAAGTCCAAGCTGGACCGTTTCAACGAGATCAGCGCCGCCATGGCGGACCCGGACGCCGACTTCGACGCCCTCATGGCTGAGATGGGCACTCTCCAGGACGCCCTGGACGCCGCCAACGCCTGGGACCTCGACTCCCAGCTGGAGCAGGCCATGGACGCCCTGCGCTGCCCCCCGCCGGATGCCGAGGTCAAGAACCTCTCCGGTGGTGAGCGCCGCCGTGTGGCCCTGTGCAAGCTGCTCCTCGAGGCCCGGACCTCCTCCTCCTGGACGAGCCCACCAACCACCTCGACGCCGAGTCCGTCCTCTGGCTCGAGCAGCACCTGGCCAGCTACCAGGGCGCCGTCATCGCCGTCACCCACGACCGCTACTTCCTCGACCACGTCGCCCGAGTGGATCGCCGAGGTCGACCGCGGTCACCTCTACCCCTACGAGGGCAACTACTCCACCTACCTGGAGACCAAGGAGAAGCGCCTCGAGGTCCAGGGCAAGAAGGACGCCAAGCTCGCCAAGCGCCTCAAGGAGGAGCTCGAGTGGGTGCGCTCCTCGGCCAAGGGACGCCAGGCCAAGTCCAAGGCCCGTCTGGCCCGCTACGAGGAGATGGCCGCCGAGGCCGAGCGCACCCGCAAGCTCGACTTCGAGGAGATCCAGATCCCGCCGGGGCCCCGCCTGGGCAACCAGGTCCTGGAGGCCACCAACCTCAACAAGGGCTTCGACGGGCGCACCCTCATCGACGGGCTCTCCTTCACCCTGCCGCGCAACGGCATCGTCGGGGTCGTCGGCCCCAACGGCGTCGGGAAGTCCACCCTGTTCAAGACCATCGTGGGCCTGGAGCCGCTCGACGGCGGGGACCTCAAGATCGGCCAGACCGTCAAGCTGTCCTACGTCGACCAGTCCCGAGCCGGCATCGACCCCAAGAAGACCCTCTGGGAGGTCGTCTCCGACGGGCTGGACTACATTCAGGTCGGCAACGTGGAGATGCCCTCGCGCGCCTACGTCGCCTCCTTCGGCTTCAAGGGGGCCGACCAGCAGAAGCCGGCCGGTGTGCTCTCCGGCGGTGAGCGCAACCGCCTCAACCTGGCCCTGACCCTCAAGCAGGGCGGTAACCTCATCCTCCTGGACGAGCCCACCAACGACCTCGACGTCGAGACCCTGGGCTCTCTGGAGAACGCTCTGCTGGAGTTCCCCGGCTGCGCCGTGGTCATCACCCACGACCGCTGGTTCCTCGACCGCGTGGCCACCCACATCCTGGCCTGGGAGGGCACCGACGAGAACCCGGCCAGCTGGTACTGGTTCGAGGGGAATTTCGCCTCCTACGAGGAGAACAAGGTCGAGCGCCTCGGACCCGAGGCGGCCCGCCCCCACCGGGTCACCTACCGGAAGCTGACTCGAGACTGAGTGGGCGCGGTCAATCACCCGCCGGTCGACCGCATAAGAAGAAGCGCCATTCCCTCGGCCATCTGGCCGAGGGAATGGCGCTTCTAGTCCTGTTTCAGGCGGCGAGCTCGCGCGTATTGTTAGTTGGGACCGATCGCGCTGATCGGTGTTGTGGGAGGTGTCATGATGAGTAGGAATACCCCAGGACTCATCCCCGAAGGCGGTGTCATCGGGAAGCTTCCGTTCGACGGGCAGTGGCTGACAGAGCGCAGCCCCACACACCGCGTTCCCAGCCACGGGACTCACCTGTTCGCCACCACGTACGCGCTCGACTTCGTCGCCGTGGACGACGATGGTCGCACGGCTCCAGCGCGCAGCCTGCGTGCGCTCTTCGCCCCCGAGCCACCAGAACTCTTCCGCGCCTTCGGCCTTCCCCTGTACTCGCCTGTCACGGGAACCGTGGTCTCGGTTCACGACGGCGAACCCGACCACGAGGCGCGCCGCCCCGCACTGACACTCCTCCCGTACGGATTGAGTCAGCCCCAACGGATTCGGCAGGGACTTACTGCCATCCCCGGAAACCACGTGATCATCCAGGTTGCCGAAGGGCCTCATTGCGTGGGACTCGTGCACCTTCAGCGAGGTTCTGTTCGGCACTCACCCGGTGACCGGGTGAGTGCCGGCGATCAGATCGGTAGATGCGGCAACTCCGGGAACTCCACGCAGCCCCATCTTCACATCCAGGCGATGGACAGTCCTGATCTCCGTGCCGCGAAGGGAGTGCCGCTCCGTTTTGAGGAGTTCCTGCAACGCAGCCCGCAGCAGGGTGCTCCCTGGGCACTTCGGCGACAGTCATGCCCCGAGCAGGGATCGGTCATCGTTGGAATTTGATGTACCGAGTCGCTGGCGCGACGCGGGAGAACAACGAGGGCATCAGTTCGGGTCGTTCGATGAAAGGAATTTCGCAACCGAGGAATGAACATCTGGTTTTCCGGCCCAGTAGGCGTGCCTGGCATCTGGAACCATCAATACTTCCGAATTTGGGATTCTCTTTCCAAGAATTGCTGCGTTGCCGGGGTCGGAGATGGGGTCATTCGCGCCGTGGAGGATTAAGGTGGGGGTCGTGATTTTCTCTGGAGCTGGCCCGTCAGGTCGGTCTGAGGCCTTGCTGTGGATGCTCATTGCTTCTGGTGAATGAGGCTCAGGGGAGGACGCTGGTGGCTTGTTGAGGATTTGCTGCGACCCAAATCATCCGGATAGAAGAGTGAAGCCAGCGCGCTCGGGTCCCCGGATGCTAGGGCCGCTGCGCCAATGGTGGGGCGAGGTAGTCCAGTTCCGTCGCCAACGCTGGTGCCCCCAATGGTGAGTGTAATAATGCGGTCGGCGTGCTCCGCTCCGAGCCACTGAGCAATTCTTCCTCCCATTGAGTGTCCGTAAACGTGTGCCCCTATCGATGCCTGCATGATCGAGGATGGTTACTACATCATTTGCGAAATCTCGTGTCGACCACTCTGAGTTCAGTGAAGCCGTGCTCTGGCCGGTGCCCCTGTGGTCGATGAGTATGATGGGTCGATTGGTGAATTCGTTCAGGACGGAGTCCCATCCATGGTGGTCCAGGCCTCTTCCTTGGACGAGTACTAATGGGGCCTTGGGTGATGATGCGCTTCTTATGGAGTACCAAAGATGTCCGTCGTTCGGCAAAGTTACAAAAGTCATGATTAAATCATATCATGAAGGCTTTGAAATTGATCGTTGGGGTGGCGGAGGTTGGTGTGATTGTGTTCATGATTGGGGGGCGTGTGTTGGTGAAAGTAGTTCTTGCACGCGGTCTTGCTTGCGTTTTTATTTTGGGTGGCTCCACCTCGACATCAATGTCCTCACTCTGTCGTCTCGATATTCAGGCTGACCTTATTCTCACCTCTGGAGAGAAATCCAGTACATGTATCTATGTCGTCCAAGTTGTGGGGATTTAGGCGATGGGGTGAGCAGAAGGCTTCAGCCGGGGATCGCGCTGCCGTCGTCGCCTTCACCCATCCGGATCCGCCAACGTCCCGAACCGCCGTCGGACTGGGAGCCGGTGGGCATGCGCACCATGCCCTCCTGGGCGATGGTCGATACCAGGCGGCCGGATGAGTCGAAGACCTGTGCGTGCGCCATGCCTCGGCCGCCCTGCGAGGAGGGGGAGTCCTGCACGTAGAGCAGCCAGTCGCCCATGTCCACGTCCCGGTGGAACCACTGGGCGTGGTCGAGGGTCGCCAGACTCATGCCCTCGCTGCGCCAGGACAGTCCCTGGCTTCGCAGCACCGGCTCCAGCATCACCTGGTCGCACACGTAGGCCAGTAGCGCCCGGTGCACTGTCTGGGAGGTCTGCTCCGGGATACGGCTGCGCGATCGCATCCACAGGTGCTGGCGGCCGGCACGATCCTCAGCGGGGCGCAGGTAGAGGTTGCCCTCCACGTGCCTGAGGTCGAAGGCCGCCGTGCGCCCCAGGAAACGCGCCACCGGATGATCGATGGTGCGGAAGATCTCCAGAGCGCTCGTTAAGTCCTCAGGTCGCGGAACCGAGGGGGCTGGGACATGGAGGTCGGCGCCCTCCTGCTCCTCCTGGAAGGAGGTGAGCATCGTGAGGATCGGCGTGCCCTCCTGTGAGGCGGCCGTGCGCCGTTGGGAGAAGGACCGTCCGTCGTGCAGGCGCTCGACGGTGAAGGTGATCGGCGCGTCGGGCTGTCCGCCTCGCATGAAGAAGGCGTGGACCGAGTGCGGCAGACGCTCGCCGTCACCGTCGTCCTCGATTGTGGAGGCCGCGGCGAGCATGCCCTGGGCAACCACCTGTCCTCCGTAAACCCGGCCCGAGAGCTGGGGCAGGGAGTCCCCGGAGAAGACGTCCTCCCCATCACCCGCCGCCAGGTTGAGGATCCGGGTCACCGACCCGAGAGGCTCCCTCCGTGGCGGCGGGGACGGGGTAAGGGGTGTCACAGGCCGAGCTCCTCCAGGATCGGCAGCTGCGCACGCACCGCAGTGCGCGCGTCCTCGGCTGTTGCCGCGTCCAGGGCGACCTTCGCCAGCTCCTGGCACTCGGCAAGCGTGACGGACTTCAGGACGGCGTCGACATCGGGCAGCGCGCGTGCCGTCATCGACAGGGAGGCGACCCCCAGACCCACGAGGACGGAGGCCAGTGCCGGGTCCGCGGCGGCCTCACCGCACACGCCTACCGGACGTCCCTTGGGGAGGCCCCCTCGCACGCGGTGCCGATCAGACGCAGGACGGCCGGCTGCCAGGCCGTGGACAGGTCCGCCAGCGAGGACAGCAGACGGTCGGCTGCCATGACGTACTGGGTGAGGTCGTTGGTGCCCACGGAGGCGAAGTCAGCGTGCTCGAAGAGCTTGTCGGCCATGAGCGCGGCCGAGGGCACCTCGATCATCATGCCGGCCGTCTTCAGGCCGTAGGAGCGGGCCTTCTGCGTGAAGGCCTCGGCCTCCTCGGCTGTGGAGATCATCGGGGCCATGACCCACACCTTGGCCTCGGTGGCGGCCTCGGCCTTGGCCAGGGCCTCGAGCTGGTGATCCAGGACCTCGGGGTCGCGGCGCGTCGTGCGGTAGGCGCGCACGCCGAGCGCCGGGTTGGCCTCGGTGGCGTCGGTCAGGAAGGGCAACGGCTTGTCCGCCCCGGCGTCAAGCGTGCGCACCACGACTTTCTTGCCTGGGGAAGGCCTCCAGGACGCCCTGGTAGGCCTCCACCTGAGCCTCCACCGTGGGCTCCTCGGGCTGGTCCAGGAAGCAGAACTCGGTGCGGAACAGGCCGATGCCCATGGCCCCGGCCTCCGCGGCGCTGCGGGCGCCGGCCGCGTCACCGACATTGGCCAGCAGCTGGACCTCGTGGCCGTCCTTCGTGGCGCCGTCACCGTTGAAGACGCGCACGCGCGAGGCAAGCTCTCGGGCCCGGCGCAGAGCGTCCTCGGAGGGGTTGAGGGTGATGCTTCCCTTCGTGCCGTCGACCAGGACGATGTCGCCCTCGGCCAGGGCGTCGGTGACCTCCTCGCCAGTGCCGACGATCGCCGGCATGCCCAGGGCGCGCGCCAGGATCGCGGTGTGGGAGGTGGGGCCACCCTCGGAGGTGATGAAGGCGATGACCTTCTCGGGGTCCAGCAGCGCGGTGTCGGCCGGGGCCAGATCGGTGGCCACGAGCACGAAGGGCTCGGGCAGGCGGGGGATCCCCGGCATCGGGGACTCGGTCAGGACGGCGACGATGCGGTCGCGCACATCCTGGACGTCACGGGTACGCTCGGCCATGTAGCCGCCCAGGGACTCCAGCATGGTGGCCAGTGTCCCCGCGGACTCCCACACGGCGCGCTCTGGAACCAAGCGCTTCTCGCGCACCATGGCCTGCGCCGTCGAGGTCAGGGTGGGGTCGGCGGCCATCTGCGCAGTGGTCTCAAGGAGGGTACGGGCCTCGGCCTTGGCCTCGGCTGCGGACAGCTCCAGGCCCTTCTTGACCTGCTGGGCCGCCAGCGCGATGCGCTCGCACTCCTTCTCGACGTCGCGACTGGACTCGAGGGTCGCGATCTCGGGCTCAGGAATGGGAGGTGCCATTCTGGCGACGGGACCGGCCACAAGCCCAGGGCTCACACCGATGCCGGACAGAGTTGTGGAGGTGGTGTCGGACGCTGTCATGTGGTGCTCCTCATCGGAGACGAATGGGGATCATCGCTCATTGTGCCCCGACTGTGGCCGGGATGAGACGTTTCCGCCAGGGGAATAACGAGCTCCTCTGCGGCGTCGTCAAGGCATCTGTCGCGTTCCCGTAAGGTTACGTGAGGGAACGTCGTCAGGCGAGGAGGTTCCTCCTGCGCGGTCACCTCCGGTGCGTCAGGCCTGCGGCCTCCGTGCACACGTCCCTCCCGACCCGAATTCTTCGCCGCGGACGAGGTGGAGGTGGGATAAAGTGATCGTGAGCACGAAGGACCTCAGCTGCCCGACCAAGCGCATGACCGGGGATTGCGCGAGGACGGGAACCGGGAAGGAGAAGCCATGAGCACTGCATCAGACATCGTCGCCGGTCTCGGCGGCCAGGAGAACATCACCGATCTCGAGCCGTGCATCACGCGTCTGCGCGTCGAGGTCGCCGATCAGACGAAGGTAGATGAGGAGGCGCTGCGGGCGGCCGGCGCCTTCGGCGTGGTGCGTTCCGGCCGCATCGTCCAGGTCGTCGTGGGGCCCACGGCGGACAACCTCGCCTCAGAGATCGCGGCTCTCTGACTGATCACCCGGTTCCCGGACGGTCTGCACGGTCGCCCGGCTCCAGCACCTTCAACGTGGAGTCGGGCGACCTGTCTGTCCTTTTACATCACTCGGTACAGCACTCGGACTCATTCGGACTCATGTCGAGAACGGGACACCGGCCTTGCCCGCCGGCTTGCCGATCGTCGACCAGCCGTGTCGTCCCGGGCGCACCTTCCTCGAGTTTCTCATCCGCAGTGGCGCCATCCCGGCACCTCACGGTGAAACAGTTGCAGCAAAACATCAGAGAACACGGTGCGGCGCGTGCACAACCCTCAGCCGCTAGGGCACACTTGGACACTGCTAGTCCTGCTAGCGTCCGCATCCCGATCCGACCCATCCATCCCCAGGGGTGATGGCGGAGCGCAACCTTGCTCCATGCCCGCTCCATGGCGCTCCACCGCACATCTGCTCACGCAAGGCTGACCCACGCACATGAACGAGTTCAACGACGACCAGTTACCTGCTTCCGAGAGCCTCAAGCAACTCGCCGAGGCACACGGTGTCTCCACCGAGTACTGGGACTATCACGGCAACCTTGCCTCCCCGTCAAGCGCCACCCTCAAGGCCGTACTCGCCGCGTTGGGGGTGAGCACCCACTCCGAGGAGGAGATCGGGCGCGCTCTGCGAGAGGTCGAGGATGCCCCCTGGCGCCAGACGCTCGCTCCCACGGTCGTCACGCGCGGCGGCGTGGAGTCCACCGTCCCCGTCTATGTGCCCGACGGTGCCAAGGTACGGGTACGCGTTGAGCTGGAGGACGGCGGCGTCCGTGAGCTGACTCAGACCGAGGACTGGACCGTGCCTCGGGAGGTGGACGGCATCAAACGTGGCCGAGCCTCCTTCATCCTCGGAGCCGATCTGCCCCTGGGGTGGCACCGGATCATCGCCGAGGTCAGCCCCGGCTCCAGCTCCACCGACCAGTCGGCCCCGCAGGGGGGCTCACGCCGGGCCGCCCGCCGACGGTGAGGTGGAGACCGTCACGGTGACCTCGGCTCTGGCTGTCACCCCCAACCACCTCGATCTGCCCGAGTCCCTCGGTGAACGCGGCTGGGGAGTCATGACCCAGCTGTACTCGATCCGCTCGCGCAGGTCGTGGGGGACCGGCGACGCTGATGACCTCACTGAGCTCGCCGCCTTCCTGGGGGACCAGGGGGCCGACTTCCTGCTCATCAACCCGCTGCACGCGGCTGAGCCGGTGGCGCCGATGACCCCCTCGCCCTACCTGCCGGTGACGCGTCGCTTCGTCAACCCGATCTACATCCGGCCGGAGAACATCCTCGAGGTGGCCCACCTGTCCGGCCCCAAGCGCTCGCTCGTGCAGTGGGCCTTCGAGGAGGTCAAGGACAGTGACCTGAGCGCCGAGCCGATCGACCGCGACGTGGTGTGGAAGGCCAAGCGAGAGGCCCTCGAGGTTATCTTCGCCGCCGGTCGCTCCTACTCCCGCCAGCGAGACTTCGAGCGCTTCCGCGCCGAGCAGGGCGAGGGGCTGGAGCGCTTCGCCCTGTGGAGCGCGCTGGTGGAGAAGCACGGGCCCCTGCAGTCCTGGCCCGCCACGCTGCGGGAGGCGGACTCCGCCTACGTCGCCAACGAGGCGCACCAGCTGGCCGAGCGCATCGATTTCTTCGCCTGGCTGCAGTGGATCGTCGACGAACAGCTGGCCCGCGCCCAGACCGAGGCCCTGGCCTCGGGGATGGCCCTGGGCATCATGGACGACCTCGCCGTGGGTGTGCACTCGCAGGGAGCGGACGTATGGTCAAACCCGGAGGCCTTCGCCTCCGGAGTCACCGTGGGGGCTCCGCCGGACATGTACAACCAGCAGGGCCAGAACTGGTCCCAGCCGCCGTGGAACCCCGAGTACCTGGCGCGCAGTGCCTACGCCCCTCTGCGCGACATGGTGCGCACGGTCCTGCGTCACGCCGGCGCGCTGCGCGTGGACCACATCATCGGCCTGTTCCGTCTGTGGTGGATTCCTGAGGGCATGGGCGCAGACCACGGCGCCTACGTACGCTACGACCACGAGGCCATGCTCGGCGTCGTCCTCCTGGAGGCTCACCGGGCCGGTGCCGTCGTCATCGGTGAGGACCTGGGAACCGTGGAGCCCTGGGCGCGCGACTACCTGGCCAGCCGCGGCGTGCTGGGAACCAGCGTCCTGTGGTTCGAGAAGCAGCATGACGGCTGGCCCCTCCAGCCCCAGGACTACCGCAGGCTCGCCCTGTCCACGGTCAACACCCACGATCTTCCCCCGACTGCCGGCTACCTGGCTGACGAGCACGTTGATCTGCGTGAGCGTCTCGGCCTGCTCACTGAGCCGGTCGAGCAGGTGCGCACCGAGGCTCGCATTGAGCGCGACCGGATGACCGCCCGGCTGCGCGAGCACGGCCTGCTGGAGGACGCGCCCACCGAGCGTCAGGTCGTGGAGGCCCTGCACCGCTACGTGGTGCGCACCCCCTCGGTCCTGGTCGGCATCGCCCTGGTCGACGGCGTGGGGGAGCGTCGTGCTCAGAACCAGCCCGGCACGGACCAGGAGTACCCCAACTGGCGGATCCCGCTGGCCGACGGCGCGGGCGAGGTCGTCCTGGTCGACGACCTGCCCGAGAACGCGCGCCTGGGCAGCCTGCTGAGCGTCGTGCGCGACGAGATGGCTCCACGGGACTGAGGGATCCTGGTCCGCGCTCACCGGAACGGGCGGACCGGAGTCGGGTGGGTCAGTGAGATGCTGTGGTCCCGACCGTCAGTGTGACGGTCGGGTCCACGCGTAGTTCAGCAGGGTCCGAATGAGACCGGACGCGCGCTCGGACTTACGTCCAGGTCACGAGCGTGTCGCCGGCTGCGACCCTGCAGCCGGGTGACACGGGCTCCAGATCGGACTCATCGCCCTCCAGGGCGATGACGGGGACGATCGGGTTGAGCCCACTGGCCTCGATCCGGGCCGGGGACCAGCTGATGACGGGGCTGCCCGCGTCGACGGTCTCCCCCTCACCGGCCAGGAGAGTGAAGCCACTGCCCCCGAGACCCACGGTGTCCAGCCCCAGGTGGACCAGAACGCTGCGGCCGTCATCGTTGGTGATAACGTAGGCGTGGGGATGGATCTTCGTGATGGTTCCACTGATCGGTGCCAGGGCGCTGACCTCGTCCCCGGAAGCGGGGTCCGGGGTGACGGCCACACCGGGACCAACGATCTTGCCGGCGAAGACAGGGTCGGGAACGTCGTCGAGAGCGACGACGAGGCCGGAAACCGGGGACTGGACGGTCAGGCTCACCGCAGGTCCTCGATGTCCTCCGCGATCGTGTCCGCGTTGGGACCGACCACGACCTGCACGATGTCGCCGAGCTTGACAACTCCGTGCGCGCCCGCGGCCTTCAGTGCCGGCTCGTCCACGAGGGAACCGTCCTCCAGCTCGCAGCGCAGCCGCGTGATGCAGGGCTCGATCTCCACGATGTTGTCGAATCCTCCGAGAGCGTCGACGATGCTCTGTGCCTGAGACATGGGTTCCTCCTGGGTCTGCCCGGGCAGTTGCCGGGCTCGGTGGGTGATAGCGCCGAGATGAGGCGTCAGGACATGGGGGAGGTGCAGTCGGGTGCGGCACCTTCGCCGGTACCGGACTAATGGTCCATACCAGTATCCTATGGTACAGGTCGCCCGGAGGTTGTCCAGTGCCGAACTGCGACAGCTCCTCAACGCTTCGGCCGGTCGGGACGGAAGGCCGGCTTGGGCGCGGCCACCGGAACCCACAGGGTGTAGCGGTCAGCCCGGAACAGGGTGCGCGAGTAGTCGATCGCGCGGTGCTCGTGGAAGGTGCGCCGAGTGATGTCCAGGGTTGGGGCGCCTTCCTGGACGGATAGCAGGGCCGCCTCCTGTGCCGTGGCCGCATGGGCCTCGATCATGTCCTCGCCCCACTCGGGCGCCATTCCGACCTGGGTCAGCTCCGCGTAGACCGAGAAGTTCGGGCTGGTACGCAACAGGTCAGGAAGAAGTGCCGCAGGGATCCAGTTCTCCTCGATGGCCATGGGGATGGCGTTGGCGGTCAGCAGGCGACGCAGGTGGTGGACCTCGGCCCCCTCCGCGAGCTCAAGCGCCTCCGCCACGGTCTCGTCTGCGGGGACGGTCTCGGTCAGGAGCATGACCACGCCGGGCTCCATTCCGCGACGTTGCATCTCCTGGGTGAAGGAGGTCAGCCGAACCTGCAGGTCGAGCTTCGGGGGTGCCACGAATGTCCCCTTACCCTGGTGGCGCTCCAGGATTCCGTCGACCACGAGGGTGTCGATGGCCTGGCGCACGGTCATACGGGAGACCTCGAACTGCTCGCACAGCTCGCGTTCGGACGGCACCGGACTGCCGTTGGCGAGCCCGTTCCTGACCAGATCCAGCAGGTGATTGCGCACGATGACGTACTTTGCCGGCTTCTTACCTGCGTTCTTGGGCATGGGGCTCCCCTGGTTGACAGTAGGTGGAGGCGGCCAGGAGAAGGGGGTGGTCGCGACCACTGCTTCCGCTCCGTCGCGTCGACTTTCATATCATTATGGCCGACGAGTGCACCCCGCGCTTGACATTGAAGGATCTATCGGTTTTTCTGGTGTCACTGGTCCAGACGTGTTCGATGCCGATCCGTCCCGACTACCACCGTCATGGTGGCTATCTCTGACGCGGCAGTGCAGCCGCTCGATCCTGAACTGGAGAACATCATGTCAGACAAGAAGAAGACGAGCGGCGCCTTCGCCCTTGCGCAGCGTCTGGGCAGATCCCTGATGCTGCCCATTGCCACGCTCCCGGCGGCGGGCCTGCTGCTGCGTCTGGGGCAGGCGGACATGCTGGGGGCCGACGGACTCGCCTCGAAGCTGCCCTGGTTCCAGCCCGTCGCAGACGTCTTCTCCGCGGCCGGCGGAGCGGTCTTCGACAACCTGCCCCTCATCTTCGCGGTCGGCGTCGCCGTGGGATTCGCCAGGAAGGCCGACGGCTCCACCGGGGTGGCTGCCCTGTTCGGCTTTCTCGTCTACCGGGCAGTCACCTGGACCATGTCCCCCATCATCATGGGCAAGCCCGAGCCATTGAACCAGGAGGCCCTCGACTGCCTCCACTCCTTCGATCCCGCCAAGGGAGAGATCGCTCAGGTGGGCCCCTGGAACCAGGGCGTCAAGCTCTGTGACATTCCCACCCAGACGCCCATCAACTACGGGGTCCTCGGCGGTATCGTCATCGGTGTCGTCGCCGCCCTGCTCTGGCAGCGGTACTACCGCGTCAAGCTGCCCGACTGGTTGGCCTTCTTCGGTGGACGCCGCTTCGTCCCCATCATCACCTCCGGCGCCGCGCTTGTCATCGCCCTGGTGATGTCGGCGCTCTACCCGGCCTTCAACTGGCTCATCAACGAACAGCTCGGCGGATGGCTCATTAATGCAGGCAACTCCAAGGGCCTTGCCGGCGCTCTGGCGGTCTTCGTCTTCGGCACGGTCAACCGGCTGCTCATCCCCTTCGGCCTGCACCACCTCCTCAACTCCGTGCCCTGGTTCCAGCTCGGATCCTGCCAGACGGCCTCAGGCGGTACCGCGCACGGCGACCTCACCTGCTTCTTCCAGGGCGTGGACGGCTCGAACTCGTGGACCGGAGGCTTCATGACCGGCTTCTTCCCGATCATGATGTTCGCCCTGCCCGCAGCCGCACTGGCCATCTGGCACACCGCCAAGCCCGCCAAGCGCAAGGCGACCGGCGCCCTCATGATCTCGGTGGCCCTGACCGCCTTCATCACCGGCATCACCGAGCCCCTCGAGTACGCCTTCGCCTACGTGGCCTTCCCGATCTACGCCGTCCACGCGGTGCTCACCGGCTCCTCCTTGGCCATCGCCAACCTGCTCGGCGCGAAGGACGGCTTCTCCTTCTCCGCCGGGGCGATCGACTACCTGCTCAACTTCGGCAAGTCCGCCGAGCTCTCCGGTGGTACGGTTCGTGGCCCGCTCGTGATCATCATCATGGGGCTGGTGTACGCCGTCATCTACTACTTCCTCTTCAGGTTCCTCATCGTCAAGTTCGACTTCAAGACCCCTGGGCGCGAGGACGACGACGTCGATGCCTTCGCCGCCGCGCAGGCCGCCGCCGCTAAGTCCACGGGCAAGAGCTCTGCGGAGTCGTCCCGGCGCTGAGCGATGCGGGTGCCAGGATGTCGGGGCCGGCACCTCACGGGCTGGGGCCGAGCGTGTCATGCGCTCTGCCCCAGCCCTTTGCCTCGTGCTGAGCCCGACCCAGGCCGCGGCGCTGCGCGGCTACTGGTGGTTCGTGCTCTCAGCGGCCTGGGCCCTGGCCACGCGCAGCGTGTCATCGAGGTTCTCGCGCACGATCCGCCGCAGTGCGGTCGGGGCCTGAGTGTGGGACTCCAGCCAGCCCGTCAGAGCGGCGGCCGGGTCAGCAGCGCCCTCCAGGCCCACCGTGGCGCAGGACCACAGGCCGGTCAGCAGATTCTCGGCCATGTGGAAGGTACGCGAGGACCACACGGAGTCGATGGCCTCCACGTACGCTCCCACGAAGGGAACCAGCAGCTCGGGGTGGCGCTCGACATTGGTCAGCCCCCGCAGCACGCGCACCTGGGTCTCATTGGGCATGGAGGCGTCGTCGACGAGCGCCCGCCAGGTGGCCTGCTTCGCCTCCGGGGTCGGGATCGAGGCACGGGCCTCGGCGGCGCGCTCCCGTCCCGTGGTCGTGCGGTCCCGAGCCTCCTCGGCACGAATCTGCTCCTCCCCGAAGCGGCCGGCGGCCACCAGGCCGATCAGCAGGTCCCAGCGCAGGTCCTGGTCGATGTCGAGGCCGCCAAGCGTCTCGCCCCCCTCCAGGAGGCCGGCGACGACGTCGAGCTGCTCATCGGTGACGGCGTGAGCTGCCAGGGCCCGGACCAGCTGGAGCTGCTTGTCGCTTCCGGCCTTGGCCGTCCGAGCCAGCTCCAGCAGCCGGTCGGCCGTTCCCGGAGCCAGTTCCCGGCGCACGGCCGGGGGCAGGAAACCGGACAGGCATGTCGTGATGCGCCCCAGAAGTCCCTGGATGACCGAGGAGTGCTCCTCCACGCCCAGCGCCCGAAGCGCCGCGTCGAGGAAGCGGGAGGCGGCGAGCTCGCCGTCACGCACCATGTCCCAGGCCGAGGCCAGGACGATTGAGCGCGGCAGGGACTCGGTGAAGGACTCGATGTGCTCGAGCCCGAAGGACAGTGAGTCCTCATCGAGGCGGACCTTGGCGTAGGTGAGGTCGTCGTCGTTGAGAATCATGACGTCGGTCCGCCCGGAGCCGACCATCTCGGGAACCTCAGTCAGATCGCCGTCGACATCGAGCTCGATGCGGTCGGTGCGCTCCAGGCGCGCCTCGGCGCCCCGGCCGGTCAGGCTGTAGCAGCCGATCGCCACCCGGTGCGGGCGCAGAGAGGCCGGTGATTCGGCTGGGATCTCCTGAAGAACGGCCGCCTGGGTGATGACGCCGTCGGCGTCGGTGCCCATCTGCGTGCGCAGGGTCGTCACGCCGGCCTCCTGGAGCCACAGACGGGTCCAGGTACTCAAGTCTCGGCCCGAGACCGCCTCCAGCTCACGGAGCAGGTCGCTCAGCTCGGCGTTGGCATAGGCGTGCGCCGCCAGGTAGCGCTGAATGCCGGCGAAGAAGTTGTCCCTGCCCACGTAGCCCACGAGCGCGGCCAGGACTGAGGCCCCCTTGGCGTAGGTGATGCCGTCGAAGTTGACCTCGACGTCGTGCAGGTCGTTGATCTCTGCAGCCACGGGGTGAGTGGAGCTGAGCTGGTCCTGGTTGTAGGCCCAGCCCTTCTCCAGGGTCTGGAAGGTCGTCCAGGCCTGGTTCCAGCGGGTGATCTCGGCGGTGGCCAGGGTGGAGGTGTACTCGGCGAAGGACTCGTTGAGCCACAGGTCGTTCCACCAGGTCATGGTGACCATGTCGCCGAACCACATATGAGCCAGCTCGTGCAGGATCGTCACGGCGCGCCGCTCCACGCGGGCCTCGACGGGCCTGGAACGGAAGATGTAGTCATCACGGTGGGTGACGCAACCGGCGTTCTCCATCGCCCCGGCATTGAACTCGGGAACGAAGATCTGGTCATACTTGGTGAAGGCGTAGGGCGTGGCGAACAGGTCCTCGTAGTAGGAGAAGCCCCGCTTGGTCAAGTCCAGGATCTCGGCTGAGTCCATGTGCTCGACCAGGCTCTTGCGGCAGTAGACGCCCAGCGGCACGGTGCGTCCGTCTTCGGCCACGTACTCGTCGGTCACACCGACGTAAGGCCCGGCGACAATGGCCGTGACGTAGGAGCTCATCGGCTCGGTGGGGGCGAAGACGAAGGTGTGAGCGTCCCCTGATCCATCGGAGGTCTCGGTGGGAGTCGGCTCAGGAGCGGGGGAGTTGGACAGCACCGTCCAGCTCGACGGCGCGGTGACCGTGAAGGTGAAGGAGGCCTTGAGGTCGGGCTGCTCGAAGACGGCGAATACCCGACGGGAGTCGGGGACCTCGAACTGGCTGTAGAGATAGGTCTCGCCATCGGCTGGGTCGGTGAAGCGGTGCAGTCCCTCTCCAGTGTGCATGTAGGCGCAGTCGGCGGTGACGACCAGCTCATTGTCCGCGGCCAGTTCCTTCAGTGCGATGCGCGAGTCTTCGTAGACCTCAGCGGGGTCAAGGGGGAGCCCGTTGAGGGTGATGGAGTGGACCGTCGGTGCCACGAGGTCGATGAAGGTGGAGGATCCCGGTGCGGCCGTGAACCGTGCCGTTGTGGTGGAGCCGAAGACCGTCTCACCGCGCGTGAGATCGAGGACGACGTCGTAGCTCTGGGTCCGTACGGTTGCGCTGCGCTCGGCGGCCTCAAGACGAGTCAGGTTCTGACCGGGCATAAGAACTCCTGTCTGAGAGGGATGCGCGGCCCATGGGGGCGCGCCGGGCGATTGTCTCACCTTCCGTTCGACCCTGGCAGTGCCTGAGACGCTGCGCAACGACGCCGGGGGACGACACATGGCGTGTCGTCCCCCGGCGCTGAGGTTGTTCCCGTGGCTTGGGGAACGTCAGCGGATCAGGTCAGATCGGCTCAGGCCTTGTTGCGGCGACGCAGCAGCAGGGCTGCCCCTCCGGCCACGGCAAGGAATACGGCGATTCCGCCGAAGATCAGGCCGTTGGCACCGGTGTGGGCCAGAGACCGATCGCTGTCCTTGGTGGTCTCACCGCCGGCCCGGTTGTCCGAGGAGGACTCCTTCGCGTTCGAGTTCAGGTCGTTGACCTTCTGATCGGTCCCACCCTTGTTCTCGCTGGCGTTGGCGTTGCTGTTGCTTCCACCGTTGTTGCCGCCGCCGTTGTTCTCGGAGGTCTTCTGCTCGGTCTTCTGCTGCTCAGTGGCCTTCTGCTCGGAGGCCTTTCTGCTCAGTGTTCTGCTGCTCAGTGGCCTTCTGCTCGGAGGCCTTCTGCTCGGAGGCTCTTCTGCTCAGTGGCCTTCTGCTCAGTGTTCTGCTGCTCAGTGTTTTCTGCTCAGTGTTCTGCTGCTCAGTGGCCTTCTGCTCGGAGGCCTTCTGCTCAGTGTTCTGCTGCTCAGTGGCCTTCTGCTCGGAGGCCTTCTGCTCAGTGTTCTGCTGCTCGGAGGCCTTCTGCTCAGTGTTCTGCTGCTCGGAGGCCTTCTGCTCAGTGTTCTGCTGCTCGGAGGCCTTTCTGCTCGGAGGCCTTCTGCTCAGTGTTCTGCTGCTCGGAGGCCTTCTGCTCAGTGTTCTGCTGCTCGGAGGCCTTCTGCTCAGTGGTGGTCTTGTCACCACCACCGCCGTTGGCCTGCTTGTCGCCACCGCCGTTGTTCTCGGTGCTCTCAACGGTGAAGGTGTGGTTGGAGACCGTGGTCACGGTCTGGCTGGTGGCCGTCTCGCTGTGGTGGGAGCCGGTCAGGACCAGGAGGTACTCCCCGTCGGGGGCGTCAGTGGGAGCAGGCAGATTGCCCGTGAGGTTGCCGTTGGCATCAACCGTCAGCTCTCCAAGGGTGTAGGAGATGCTGGAGTCGCTCTTGCTCTTGAGGAGGACGGTGACCTTCTCACTGGCGTAGAAGCCCTGGGCGTTGAAGGTGAAGGTCTGGGACTCGCTCTCCGTGCGGGCGGAGACCTCGTAGGAGCCGGAGATGCGCGTGTCGTCGAAGTAGATCTTCGTCTGCTGCTGCGTGGTCACCTGGGCCGTCTCAGTCTTGCCGCCGTAGGTCATGCAGCCAGCGCCGATGGTCCACCCGTCAGTGGTGGTGGCGGCGCTTGATCCGATGGACTTGATGAGTGCCGCCAGGTCGAGGTCGGAGGTCCAGCTGCCGTCCGAGGCCGCATTGGTCTTGACGACGTCGGAAACGGTGCCATCCGGTGCGTACAGCGCGATGCCGACGGTGGCCTGCTTCCCGGTGCAGCCGGTTCCCGAGACAGTGAAGGACGTGTTGGTGCTGGCGGAGACGAAGGTCTTCTCCTGGGTGATCTTGAAGCTGCTGCCCTCGCTGGTCTTGCCGGGGGCCGGAGTGGCTTCAGCGGTGCTGCTGGGGGCCGGGGTCGCCTCAGCGGTGCTGCTGGGAGCCGGGCTGCTGGAGCTGCTCGGGCTGTTCCGGTTGGAGCTGTTGGCGAGAGCAGGGGAGGCAATGAGCGAGGCTCCGGTCATTGCGGCCACCGCGCTGGCTGCGGCCAAGGGGCGTCCAAGACGCATGTGTCCTCCTAGGTCTGACGGGGGGAACGATGGGTGTCGGCGATCCTATTCTTCACCGACTCGTTATCTACCGTAACGAGGAATAGGGCGAGGGTGCAGGTCTCTGAAAGTGATACCACCCACATATGCGAGTGTCCTCGCTCACGTGAAAATGTGTGGTGGTCGTGTGGGAAGGCGACGAAAGACTGATACGGCGGGGAACGCTGGCGTTTAGTGGTGAGTGATCAGGAGCCTGCTGGCCGACAGGTTTTAGGGCTGTACCCATAGCGGGCCAGCAGCTCGCGTGACTCCTGGCTGGGTGAGACGATGATCGACTCGTCACGGGGCTCTGTCGGAAGGTCGACGATCGTCGTGGCTCCCGGCCGTCTGGCTCTCAAGGCACTACGTCCCAGTGTGGCCAGATCGCTGAGCCCGGTACCTGAGTCCAGGGTGATGTTCCCGGCCACGGTGTGCGCCATCTGATGGAGCGTGACGGGGTTGCTGGCTTTCTGCCCGACGGTGGACAGCACGGCCTGCATGACGGTGGCCGTGGACTGGCTGCGGCGTTGGGCGCCTTCAGCCTGGCTCATGGTCGCCCACGTGCCGTTGCGCAGGATCTCCGGGTGCCGTGAGCGCACAAGGGCCAGAGCGTCGACCCCGCTGAGCCGGTGGCGGCCGGCGGAGGTGAGGTTCAGCCCGGTGTAGGCGTCCCGGACCGGCTCGGGGAACGTCCACCTCAATGCCCTCCCAGGGAGTCGATGATCGTGGCGAACTCAGCCATGTCGATGGTCACCAGATGCGTGGTGGGGATCCCCAGGCCGGTGCACAGGGCGTTGACCGTGTTCTGCGGTCCGCGGACGTAGGTGGTGGCCAGGCGGTCCAGCTGCCTGCTCTTGCTGTTGATGGTCAGGTCCCGGGGAAGGGTGATGACGGTGAGTCCTTCCTGGGAAGGGCGTACCAGGGCGATGACGTCAGCACGGGAGCCCTCCACCTCTTGAGTGGTTCCGTAGCGGCTCGGGTCGCCCGGCACGGTGGCGCGGGAGTCTGTTCCCAGGATCAACCAGGTCTCGCCCGCTGTGGGAGAGGACGTGGAGGGCATGACGATATCGACGCGTGCGGGGCGATGTGCCAGGACGGCCACGTCCGTGCCCAGTGCCAGAGCGGCCGTCATGACTGCGGCAATCAGGCCGACGACGATCCTGCGCCGCCTCGACCAGCGCCTGATGCCATGGCTGACTCCGCCTCGGCGGTGCCGCAGGGACCGGGGGGGAGACGGCATCGGTGGGGTCCCCGGTGTCGGCCGGAGCGGCAGAGGGGTCTGCGTTGTGCTCGTCGTTGGAGGTGGAGTCCATGGTCTCAGTGTCCACTTCGGGGTGGCGCTGCGTCGTCAGGCGCGGTCGTGCGCGCCGTATGAGGGCTGCGGGGGAGGACAAAGCCGCCGGGGAGGCAGCACGTGGCGGTGCTGTCTCCCCGGCGGGACGTGTTCCCAGTCAGGCTGGGAGGATGCGATTAGGCCTTGCGGCGACGCACGATGAGGGCACCGCCACCGATGACCACGAGGGCCGCGGCAATGCCGCCGAAGAGCAGGCCGTTGGCACCGGTCTGGGCCAGGGGCTTGTTGGAGGCGGAGGCCGCCGGGGTGGCGCCGGTGCTGGCCGGGACGTTCGCGCTGCCGCCGTTGGCGGGGGCGGTCGGGGCGGCGGTGGTGCCGCCGTTGTCGGCGATGCTGTTGTCGTTGTTGTCGACGAGGTCGAAGGCGCCGCCCTTGACGACGACGGTCTTGGTGCTGCTGCCGCCCTCGCCGTAGCGGGCACCCTCGATGGTCAGCAGATACTCGCCGTCAGGCACGTTCGAAGGCACCGACAGGTCGCCCTTGACGTTGCCCTCGGCGTCGGCCGTCAGCTTGCCGACGGTGTAGGTCTTGGAGGGGTCGGCCTTGCTGACCAGGGTGAAGGTGACCTCCTCGTTGGGGGGAGAAGCCCCTGATGTCCACCTTGATGACCTGAGCGCCGTTCTCATCGGTGCTGATCTCGTAGGAGCCGTCCACCTTGGTGTCGTCGAAGGCGACGGCCTCCTGGGCCTGGCCCTTCTCCTCGCCGTAGGCGACGCAGCCGGCTCCGATGGACCAGCCGTCGGCCGTGCCGTCCGTCTTGGCCTCAACGCCGGTGGACTTGATCAGATCGGGGATGTTCAGCTCGGCGGACCAGTTGCCCTCAGCGTCGGGGGTGGCCTTCACAATGGTGGACATGGTGCCGTTAGGCGCGTACAGGGCGACACCGACCGCCGCGTCCTGGCCTGTGCAACCCGTTCCGGACACCGAGAAGGCGGTGTCCGTGGGGCTGACGACGTTCTGCTGGTCGTCGGCGAACTTGATGCTGCCGTCGGCCAGGGCGGGGGAGGCGGCGAGGGAGGCGCCGATGGTGGCAGCCATCACGCTCGCGGTGGCCAGGGGGCGTCCAAGACGCATGAGTACTCCTAGATATGCGGGGATAGGTGGCAACCGGTGAGTCGGGGTGTCACCGCGTTGCCTCCACCCTAGCGTCCCTCAGGAACAGGTTCCATGGTTTTTTGTGAATGAGGTATCAACCTCAGTCGTGAGTAGTTGTGGATTCTCCTAAATCGAACAACGAGTTTTGGCTGCTCGGGCTTGATTCCGAATGTCCAGGATATTTACCAAATTGACACCCTTTCGTTCGGAGCCAGCCACAAGGCGTCCTTGGGATCCACCTCAAAGGCCTTGTAGAAGGCCTCCACATTGCGCACGATTCCGTTACAACGGAATTCCGCCGGCGAGTGCGATCAACGGTCAGAAGGAGCTCGGCGTAGTCCGGACGGCTCTTGGAGCGCCAGATCCGTGCCCAGGAGTAGAAGAAGCGTTGCAGACCGGTGAGTCCGTCGATGACTGGGGCCTCCTCCACGGAGGAGACGCCGGCGTCGGCCAGGGCCAAGGAATAGGCCTTGAGGGCGATGCCCAGGCCACCCAGGTCGCCGATGTTCTCCCCGATGGTCAAAGCGCCGTTGACGTGCGGGATCTCCGTCTCCTCCGTGCCCGCTGCCCGGTGCTTGGCGACGACGACCTCGGGCGTGTAGGCGTCGTACTGGCTGATGAGCGCGCTCGTGCGCTCGGTGAAGGCCTCCCGGTCCTCCGAGGTCCACCAGTCGCTGACCTTTCCGGTGCCATCGAAGGTGGAGCCCTGGTCATCGAAGCCGTGGCCGATCTCATGGCCGATGACAGCGCCGATCCCCGCGTAGTTCACGGCGTCGTCGGCCTGCGGATCGAAGAAGGGCGGCTGAAGGATCGCGGCGGGGAAGACGATCTCGTTCATGGTGGGGTTGTAGTAGGCGTTGACCGTCTGCGGGGTCATGTGCCACTCGTCGCGGTCCACCGGCTTGGTCAGCTTGCTCAGCGAGTAGACCATATCGGCCCGCTCCACACTGCGCACCGAGGCCAGGACGTCCCCGGGGACGACCTTGACGGCGGAGTAGTCGCGCCAGCGCACCGGGTAGCCGATCTTGGGGGTGAACAGCGCCAGCTTCTCCAGGGCCCGCTCCCGCGTGGCCGGACTCATCCACTCCAGCGAGGAGATGGACCGGCGATAGGCCTCGATGAGCCGGCCCACCAGGGCCTCCATCATCGACTTGTGCGACGGTGGGAAGTGCCGCTCCACGTAGATCTCGCCCAGCGCCTCGCCCAGGCAGGACTCCACCAGGCCGACGCCGCGCTTCCACCGGGGCCGCAGCTCGTCAGTCCCCTGGAGCGTGCGGCCGTAGAAGTCGAAGTTCTCCTCCACGAAGGCGCCTGACAGCAGGGTGGCGCGCCCGTGAACGACGTGCCAGGCCGTCCAGGCCTTGAGATCCTCCAGGTCGGTCTCCTGCCAGACTCCGGCCGCGTGGGGGAGGTAGTCGGGCTGGGTGACGATGGCCTCGTCGAGGAAGGCGGTCTCCTCGATGCCTGCGGTTCGGGCGGCCGCGCGAATCCCCTCGCGCCACTCGTGCCAGGGCAGGCCCGGGGCCGAGTCCACGATCTCCTGCCAGGACATCGGGTTGTTCATCTTCTCCACGTCACGGCAGGTGACGCGGTCCCAGTGACCCTTGGCCAGGGCGGTCTCCACGGCCATGATCCGCTCAGCGAGGTCCTCACCAGGGGCGCCGAAGGACTCCGCCAGACCCGCCAGCGCAAGCATCCTGGCCACGTGCGCCACGTAGGCCTGGCGCAGCGGGGCCTGAGCCTCCTCGCGATAGTAGGACTCGTCCGGCAGGCCCAGCCCCGACTGGCCGATCCAGCTCGTGTAGCGTTCCGGGTCGTTGATGTCGACCTCGACATCCGCACCAACCATGCCCATGAAACCGATCGGGGTCATCCCTCCCAGCACTCGTGCCAGTTCCTCCTTGGAGGAGGCATCCAGTACTGGCGCCAGCTCCTCAGCCAGTGGCTCGGCCCCGAGCTCCTCCAGGTGGGCCTCGTCCATGAAGGCCTCGTAGAGGGCTCCGACTCGGCCCCGGTTGGTGGTCAGGACCTCCGGGGCCGTCTCGGGTGCAACGGAGGAGAAGTGCTCGGCGAGCTCCTCGACGATCTGGCGGCAGGCGGCCTCGGCCTCATCGCGCAACGTGGTGAAGGCGCCACTGCTGGGGCGGTCCGCCGGGATCTCGGCGGTGGCGAGCCACTGGCCGTTGACGAATCGGAACAGATCGTCCTGGGGGCGGATGGAGGTATCTGTGTGCGCCGTCTCCAGCACTCCGGCGAGAACCTCGTCGGCAGTGGGGTCGGGGGTGCTCGCCGGCTGAGAGCGCCGGGCCGGTGAGTCGGACGAGTCGGACGAGGAGCCGGTGGGCGTCGGTGAGGTCGCGGAGGCGTCAGTCATAGCGGACACGCTAACCCGGTCCGGTGCTGTCGGGCGTCCTGACGGCACCCGTGCCCTCATGGTGCGAAGCGCTGTTCGCGTGAGGCACAATTCTGCCCATGCGCATCCATATCGCCTCCGACCACGCTGGATTCGAGCTCAAGAGCGCCGTGATCGAGCATTTGAGGAAAGAGGGGCACACCGTCGTCGACCATGGAGCCCACTCCTACGACCCGGATGACGACTACCCCGCCTTCTGCCTGGACTGTGGGGAGGCCGTCGTGGCCGACGCCGGGAGTCTTGGCATTGTTCTCGGGGGCAGCGGCAACGGAGAGCAGATCGCCGCCAACAAGGTCGACGGGGTGCGAGCGGCACTGGCCTGGTCGATTGAGACCGCCCGACTCGCCCGGCAGCACAACAACGCCAACGTCGTCGCCTTGGGCGGTCGCATGCATGATCTGGGGGCGGGCCTGGCGATCATCGATGCCTTCCTCGCCGAGCCCTTCAGCGGGGACGAGCGTCACGCGCGTCGCATCGCCCAGCTCTCCGACTACGAGAGTCGTGCTCATGACGCCGCCTCAGTCGCAGATCCCAGCGGCGTGACCACCCCCACCGGGGCCTGAGCGTGCCGGAGGGACACACCATCCACCGGCTCGCCGCCGCCCTCGACGAGCTCTACGGTGGTCAGAACCTGCGCGCGTGCTCACCGCAGGGGCGTTTCGCCGACGGGGCGAGCCGTCTGGACGGCCAGGTCCTCCTGGGCAGTCAGGCCCATGGCAAGCACCTCTTCCTGCCCTTCGGCCCTCGCGCCGACATGTCCCTCGACGACACCTCCGTCACCTGGCTGCGGATCCACCTGGGCCTCTACGGGTCGTGGACCTTCGACGGTGACCGTGAGTTCACGGCGCCCCATGCCATCGGAGCGCCGCGTCGGCGCGTCGGTGAGCGCGGCGAGCATGCCCTCAAGGGCGGGGGAGGGTCGGCTCTGGCCGGATTGAACGGCGGGGACCCCGAGCCAGGAGGTCAGGACGCCGGCGCACACGGGCCTGACCCCGACGAGTGGGAGCCGCCCGAGCCGCTTGGCGCGGTGCGACTGCGACTGCTCGGCGAGCACGGGGTCGCCGACCTGACCGGACCGGCGGCCTGCGAGCTGCTGGACGCCGAGGGCGTGGCCGCCGTGCGCCGTCGCCTCGGCCCGGACCCGCTGCGCGCCGACGCCGACGTCGAGGCCTTCGTGGCCAAGGCGCGTTCCCGGCGCAAGAGCATCGGGGAGCTGCTCATGGACCAGGCCGTCATCGCCGGGGCGGGCAACATCTACCGCGCCGAGACCCTCTTCCGGGTCGGGATCTCGCCCTTCCGCGCGGGCAACCGCATCAGCGAGGAGCGGCTGCGGGCCATCTGGGAGGACCTGCGCCCCCTTATGGAGTACGGGGTGGCCACAGGCTTCATCACCACCGTCGACCTCGACGACGTCCCCGACCCCCTGCCGCCCGACGACCCGGAGGCCGGCCGCTGGTACGTCTACCACCGCACCGGTCGTCCCTGCCTGCGCTGCGGGACCCCGGTGGCGGAGCGGGAGGTGGCGTCCCGCCGACTCTTCTGGTGCCCGACCTGCCAGGCCCGCTGAAACCGGTTGAGGGACCCGCCGAACCCCACTAAGGTGGCGCCATGCCGAACGCCTCGCCCTCCCTGCACTCCTCGAGCTGGTCCTCCTCGACTGCCGGCCTGCTGACCCGCGACCACCGCCTGACCGTTCCCCTGGACCGCAGCGGGCAGGGGGACACAGGCCCGGACGGCACGAGCTCCATCACCGTCTGCGCCCGTGAGATCTCTGCTGCTGGCATCGACCCGATCTCCCGGTCCCCACTGGTCTTCCTCCAGGGTGGACCGGGCTGTGAGGCGCCGCGCCCCAGCGCCGATTCCGGGCTCGGCTGGATCGGCGCGGTCCTGGAGCATCACCGGCTCATCCTCATCGACCAGCGCGGCACCGGTGCCTCCAGCCCGGTGGACCGGCCCGATGCCGCCGGCACCCCCGCAGACACCGCTCGGTTGCTCACTCACCTGCGCGCCGACGAGATCGTGGAGGACTGCGAGGACCTGCGCCGTGCCCTGGGCCTGGAGCGCTGGAGCCTGCTGGGGCAGTCCTTCGGAGGGTTCTGCGTCACCCGGTACCTGTCCGAGCACGCCCAGAGCCTGGAGAGCGTCTACATCACCGGTGGCCTGCCCGCCGTCGGGCACAGTATCGACGAGGTCTACGCCCTCAGCTACGAGGCGATGCGTGCCAAGAGCGAGGAGTACTACGCCCGCTTCCCGCAGGACCGTGACCGGATGGCGTCCCTGGCGGCGAAGGCCGGTCGGGGCGAGCTGAGGACGGCAGGTGGGGACCTCGTCGGACCTGAGCGCCTGCGCTCGCTCGGCGCCCTGCTGGGAGGGGCCGGGGGAGCGGACACGATCCACTACCTCCTGGAGCGCGCCCCCGACTCCTGGGCCTTCCGCTACGACCTGGGGCAGTGCCTGCCCTTCGGCGGCAGGTTCCCGCTCTACGCCGTCATCCACGAGTCCTGCTGGGCCGATACCGGCACCACCGACTGGGCCGCCCAGCGGGTGCGCCCTGCGGTCTTCGATGACGACCCCACCCTGTTGACAGGTGAGCACGTGCGCCGTGAGGTGTTCATTGAGGACACCGGTCTGCATCCCTGGCTGGAGGTGGCCGACCTCCTGGCTGCGCACGAGTGGCCGGCGCTCTACGACCCGGCCCGCCTCAAGGCCACGACGACCCCCGGGGCGGCCGCCATCTACGCCCGCGACGTGTTCGTGCCGATGACCACCTCCCTGGAGACGGCAGCGCTCATCCCCGGTCTGCGCACCTGGATCACCAGCGAGTACGAGCATGACGGCTCACGTGCCTCCGGCGGCAGGGTCTTCAAGCGCCTGCGCGACCTGGCCACCGGGGTGATCGCCCGCTGACCGGGTGCACGAGTGCATTCAACGGGCGACCCCGGGGGTACGTCGGAAAGCTCGGGGGACGGTGTGAGGCGGTCGCCGGGCCGCTGAGACGCAACTCAGATGTAGTCACTCAGATGTAGTCAGATGTAGATGGTCGGGTCCATCATGAGCTCGGGGTCGGTGCGAGGATCACGGGCCCGGCTGGGCACGCCCACGGCGACATAGCCCCTCGGAAGGTTCTTCACCAGGACCGCATTGGCACCCACCTTGGCCCCGTCCTCGACGACGACCGGCCCCAGGACCTTGGCGCCGGCGCCGATCTGCACATCGTTGCCGATGGTGGGATGACGCTTGCCGGGACTCATCGACACCCCGCCCAGAGTCACCCCGTGGAACAGCAGGACGTCGTTGCCGACCTCGGCGGTCTCACCGATGACCACGCCCATGCCGTGGTCGATGAAGAAGCGCTCACCGATCTTCGCAGCCGGGTGGATCTCGATACCGGTGAAGTTGCGGGCGGCCTGAGACAGGGCGCGCGCCGCGAAGCGGTGCCCCTTTGTGCCACAGCTTGTGGGCGGCCCGGTGCGCCCACAGGCGTGGACACCCGGGTAGAGAAGGGCCACCTCCACGCTGGAGCGGGCGGCGGGATCGCGCTTGCGGGCCGTGGCCAGGTCCTCGCGGGCCAGGTCCAGAAGGGACCGTTTGGAGTTGTGCATGGTCTGCTCCTCTGATGGGTGACGGTGCGGCCCAGGTCGGCTTGTGAGCCTTCACCTCACCCGCAGCGCCGGTGACAACACCGACGGCGGCTCGCCTGTTCCCAGGCTCGCCGCCGTCGGGGAGCGTCAGTCGAGGTAGTCCTTGAACAGAGGCGTGGACAGGTAGCGCTCACCGGTGTCCGGCAGGACGGTGACAATGGTCTTGCCCTCCAGCTCGGGGCGCCTGGCCAGCTCGCTGGCGGCGGCCAGAGCGGCGCCCGAGGAGATCCCCACAAGGAGCCCCTCCTCCGCCGCTGCGCGGCGTGCGTAGGTGATGGCGACGTCGGACTCGATATGGAGCAGCTCGTCCCAGATGCCCTGGTCGAGGATCTCGGGAATCACGTTGGGGCCCAGGCCCTGGATCTTGTGGGGAGCGGCCTGGCCCTCGCTCAGCAGCGGCGACTCGGAGGGCTCGACGCCGTAGATCTTCACCCCGGGCTTCTCCTGACGCAGTACCTGGCCCACGCCGGTCAGAGTGCCCCCGGTGCCGATCCCGGCCACGAAGACGTCGATGTCACCCCCGGTCTGCTCCAGGATCTCCCGGGCTGTGGTCTCTCGGTGGATCTTGGGGTTGGCCGGGTTGCTGAACTGGGAGGCGAGGATCGAGTTGGGGGTGGCGGCCTGGATCTCCTCGGCGCGCTTGACCGCCCCGGCCACGCCGCCATCGGTGGTCAGCACCAGCTCCGCACCGAAGGCGCGCATGATGGCCCGGCGCTCCTTGGACATGGTCTCGGGCATGGTGATGATGACCTTGTAGCCCAGGGCCGCTCCCACCATGGCCAGGCCGACTCCGGTGTTCCCGGAGGTCGCCTCCACGATGGTGCCGCCGGGCTTGAGGTCGCCGGACTCCTCTGCGGCGCGCACGATGGACAGGGCGATGCGGTCCTTGACCGAGGCGGCAGGCTCGAAGGCCTCGACCTTGGCCAGGACAGTGGCGGGGGCGCCGTCGGTGACGCGGTTGATACGGACCAGGGGAGTGTTGCCGACCAGGGCGGTTGCGTCGGGTGCGTACGTCATAGTGATGTCCTTCGGGTGTGGGTTGGGTGAGCCCCGTGGTGACGGCGACCGGCGGAGCCACGTGATGAGGCGACGCCGGGCCCGCAAGAGCTCGTAACAGGAAGAGAAATGGGGACGGTCCGCATCCGTCAGAGGTGGCCACGTCGTACGGAGTGGCTCAAACAGCAGGTGTGACCGCCTGCTCCGGGAGCGCCGGGCATGCGCGCAGCGGTACGCGCACAGATGTCGTGGCCTGGCGCCCTACTGACACCGGCAGCAGCACGCGGGCGCAACAGGCACGGAGGGCGAGGACATTGTGCACATGACGGCCTTAACCATCATGGGTCCTCCTCTGTTCCTCACGGCGACTGGCTGCGCCTGCCTGGGCGTGAACTGCTCTTCAGCTCTTCCGAGGCGTGGTGCCCCGGCTGCTGGCGAAACCTTACCCCGTGTCCGACAGTGATCGCCACATCCGTCCGTCATCTGCTCGCATCGTGGTCGCGCGCCCGTCAAGAACCGGTGCACGCCGTGAGGGCGTTTCAGGGGATCAGCGGATCTTGTCCCTGGGTATCAGGCCGGGGCGCAGGGATCTCGACCAGTCGGCTGCCGGCCGGTTCGGCCGTCCCCTCGCCGCGAGTCAGGGCGGCCAGTGGGGCCTGCAGGAGTGCGGGATCGGCGCAGGACGTGGCCAGCACGAGGACGGCGTGGGTCGGTCCCCAGATCGTCTCCTCGACGTGAATGGTTGGGGCGGGGGTGCTGTCCTCCACCATCGGCCCCAGTGCCGCGGTGCGATCGCGGGAGCGCAGGTCCGCCTCGATCCGGCCGGCCTGAGCCACCGGCACCCGCAGGTCCCACAAATGAAGCCGGGTCAGGGTGACGCGCGCGGCCGCTCGCAGCGCCTGAGCGGTTGCCTCGGAGTAGGCGCGCACCAGTCCGCCGGTTCCCAGGAGCGTTCCGCCGAAGTAGCGGGTGACGACGACGGTCGTGTTCGCCAGCCCCGTTCCCCGCAGCACGTCGAGCATGGGCTGGCCGGCCGTACCGGAGGGCTCGCCGTCGTCGTTGGAGCGCTCGGTGGGTGGGGAGGGAGGCCAGGGAGTGCCCGTCCGAGAGGTCGGTGAGTGTCAGTGCCGAGCAGTGGTGGCGCGCGTCGGGGTAGGTGGAGCGCACGCTCGTGATGAAGCCGCGGGCCTCGTCCATGGAGTCCGTGCGGCAGGCGCGCGCCAGGAAGTGGGACTTCTTGATCTCCACGTCGATCTCGGGCTGCTCCCCGTGAGCCAGAGTGATGAGCCCGGAGGATCCCTGCTCCTGAGACGGCTGGTGCGATGGTGTGCGAAGGGCGTGCGGAGCCATGAGATGATCCTCGCACGGGACGGTTGCGGGACTGATGTCACACGCGTTGAGGCGGTCCTGGACTGGAAGTGGTCCCGGCGATGTCGTTATGGTGTCCCTCGGTCCAGTTTCGAGGGGTCGTCCGATCCCCAGGTTCATGAGAGAGGGAGCGGGCCCATGGCAGTGCCGAAGCGGAAGATGTCCCGCAGCAACACCCGCAACCGCCGCTCACAGTGGAAGGCCAAGCTCACCGAGCTCAACACCATCCGCGTCCAGGGCCGCGAGATCTCTGTGCCTCGCCGTCTGGCGCGGGCCTACAAGGAGGGCCTCATCGAGCAGTGAGGCCGCCGGTGGAGGGGTGAACCCCTTCATCCATGCGGGTGTAGCTCAATGGTAGAGCCTCTGCCTTCCAAGCAGATTGCGCGGGTTCGATTCCCGTCACCCGCTCTGTGAGCCGAAAGGGGCCGCTCCTCGGCGGTCCCTTTCGTCACGTCACGGGCTGTGGCGCAGTTTGGTAGCGCACCTGCTTTGGAGCAGGGGGCCGCGGGTTCAAATCCCGCCAGCCCGACTTTTCATCCCGAGGGTGATCGTGCCGTGTGGGCGGAGTGCTGGCGCCGGGCGAGCGCGCGGGCGCAACCGCGGCACGAGGCTATACGCTGAGGGCATGCCCTCGTATCGATCGATTCTCACGGTGTCCGTGCTCAAGGCTGGGCACGATCCCGGAGACGTCGAGTCCGCCGCACGGGGCGCCGTGCGCCGGACGACCGTTCTGGAGGCCTTTCAGGTCGACGTCGTGCGCGGTGAGCCTCGGGTGACGGTCCGTTTCACGGGGTCTGACGACGCCGAGGCCCGAGGCGTGCACGCACGCGTCGTCGAGACGATCGGTTCGGTCGCGCAGATCGAGCGGGCCTGGCCGGCCATCGTTGTCGGAGGACGGAGTGTGCCGATAGGGGAGAGGCCGTGACGGACGATGATCCTGTGTCCAGAGTCATGCACCAGGTACGGACGCATCATCGATCCCACTGGCCGTTTGCCCTAAGATGGCACGGATTGACGCCACAGACGCGCGTCCGCCGAACACCTCCGAACGCTTCGGTGTTACCGCAGAACTCAGACCTTGGGAGCAACCCCCGTGAAGACCACTGTCGAGAATCTTGACCCCAGTCGCATCAAGCTGACTGTCGAGGTCCCTATGAGGAGCTCAAGCCCAGCCTGGATGCCGCTTACAAGGAGATCGGCTCCCAGATCCAGGTCCCCGGTTTCCGTCGCGGCCACGTCCCCAACCGGGTCATCGACCAGAGAGTCGGCCGCGGGGCCGTCATCCAGGAGGCCGTCAACAACAAGCTCTCCGACTTCTACCGGGACGCCATCACCGAGGCCGAGCGGGTCCCCATGCTCCAGCCCGAGGTCGATGTTGTCGAGCTGCCCAACGCCACTGGTGAGAACGGCGGTCAGCTCGCCTTCACCGCTGAGGTCACTGTTCGTCCCGTCATCGAGCTGCCGGACCTGAGCACGGCCAAGCTGACCGTGGACGCCGTCGAGGTCGCTGACGAGGACATCGACACCGAGCTGGACAACCTGCGTGCCCGCTTCGGCTCCCTGAAGTCCGTGGGCCGCAAGGCCAAGACCGGTGACTTCGTCACCATTGACCTCAAGGCGGTCATCGACGGCGAGGAGGTCGACTCCATCTCCGGTGTCTCCTACGAGATCGGCAAGGGCAACATGCTCAAGGGCCTGGACACCGCCCTGCGTGGCTTGAAGACCGACGAGTCCGCCACCTTCACCACTGAGCTGGCCGGCGGGGAGCACGCCGGCGAGCAGGCCGAGGTCACCGTGACCGCCACCGCTGTCAAGCAGCGTGAGCTGCCCAAGGTCGACGACGAGTTCGCCCAGCTCGCCTCCGAGTTCGACACCGTTGAGGAGCTGCGTGAGGACCTCGTCAAGCAGGTCACCGAGCGCAAGACCGGCGAGCAGGCAGTCGCTGCCCGTGATGCTCTCCTCGAGCACCTGCGCAGCGAGGTCACCTTCGATGTCCCCGAGGCCGTCGTTGAGGCGGAGGTCGCCCAGCACCTTCGGGCCGAGGGCAAGGAGGGCGACGAGGAGCACGCCAAGGAGATTCGCGAGGACATCGTCACCGGCGTGCGCGACCAGATCATCCTTGATGTCCTGGCTGAGGAACTCAAGGTCGGTGTGGCTCAGGACGAGCTCCTGGAGTTCCTCTTCCAGACCGCCCAGCAGTACGGCATGGAGCCCGCCCAGTTCCTCCAGGGCGCTCAGCAGGCCGGTCAGATCCCCGCCTTCGTCTCCGAGGTCGCCCGCAACAAGTCGCTGGCCATGGCGCTGCGCCAGGCGGCAGTGGTTGATTCCAAGGGTGAGACTGTGGACCTGTCCGCCTTCATTGGTTCGGATGAGGATGACGCCGCTGCAGCAGCAGAGGCCGCCGCTGTTGCCGCGGCCCAGGACGGTGACGCCGCTGAGGGTGACGACGAGTGAGTCCACGGCGTTGAGACGCACAGCTTGACGTACGTTCCCCGCTCAAGCGGGATGCTCCGTGTCAAAGAGACGGGCCCACCTTCCCAAGGAGGTGGGCCCGTTGTCATGCCGAAGAGCGTTGCTGGTACGAGGGCGCCTGCGTTGGCTGGCGCGTCCAGGCTGAGGATCAGCTTGCTGTGACGAGTTCCTTGCGCTTGGGTCGAATGACTCCGAAATTGCGCTCAGGAATCGCCATCTTGAAATAGTAGGCAACCCCGATGGGAACCACGATGAGACTGACGAAGAGGCAGTAGAAGGGCTGGAAGATCAGCCACTTGTTGCCGTGGTCCCAGTGAAGCCACACGATAGCGGCGTAGTAGATGAACAGTGCGAGCAGAAGCGTCCACCCGGGATTCACGACGGCTATCCACCTGAGGACGAACATACTGATCACCACGATACCGCTGTACAGCCACAGGAAGGGGTGCTGGAAGACGAATCTGAAGTTGACGATGAAAAGTCTGAAGGAACCGCCGCTCCACGCGATCCGCTGGCGCCACCAGGAGTACAGTGTGTCGGGTGCGTTGGTGTTGACGTGGGCAAGAATGTGGACGGCCTTGTATCCCAGCGCGTCTCCAATAATCCCGGACTCGATGTCATTGCCCTGGAAGAACAGCGAGTGGCGGGCCATGATCTGGCGCATGACGTCGGTCTTGCCGATATGGAGGGCGCCGCTGAGCAGCCACGGCATGATTCTGCGGGCGCGCATTGAGACGACGTACTCATGGCGCTGCATCTGGACGATGAAGGGCCCCTTCTTCTGAGGAACGATGGTCACCGAGGCAAAGTCGGCCTTATTGGCCACCAGGGCGCCGATGATGTGGGTCAGCGGCTCTTGCGCTGTGGTGTCAGCATCAAGGCAGACGATGTAGGAGTTGAGTGGGGCGGCCAGCAGTGCGTCACGTACGACTGTGTCCCGAGTGATCCCCGAGGTGCTCCGCTTGCGTCCCACCTTGCGTGGGACGTAGTCGCTGCGGAAGATTCTGAATCCATAGCGGATGGCGATGTCCTCAAGATCGCGGTAGAACTCCTCCGACTCACCGGAGGTGGTGCACAGGACGACTCGATCGCCATAGGGTCGCAAGTAGTCCGCGTTCTGCAGGTACTTGACATTTCCGTAGATCGGCACAAGGACACTGAAGTCGTCTGAGGTGATGCTCGGGTTCAGTTCCACGGCCTTATACCACTTCGAGGTGATGCCGGCCCAGATATCAATTCCGATCCAGAATAGGATTCCCACCAGCAGGGTAATGACGATCATGCGGTGGTCCTCTCTGGTGCATGGAGTTGTGCGAGCGTGCTGAACACGGTTAACCCCTTACTGGGTGGTGCGGCAGGCGGAAAAGACGTGCTGTTCGAGCAGGGATGGGGTTATTGAATGCTAAAAGAGTGTGGTAGGCTGGCGGCGGCGAGAAGCGGGCCTCTGCTGTCATCAGGCAGGCGAGTGCTCCGGCGTTCTCGGGTGGATAAAATCGATGGTGCCACGCCCGCCTCGCTGATGCCACGATGTGGGAAGCGGGTCACGTCAAGATCTCGGGCGCCTACAATCTAACCTATGGAAGGTTTAGTTTTCCTACAAGGATGCGTGAGTTGGATTACCGCTGCTTCGGGATCAAGGATTCGAGTGAGCCGCAACACTGCGCCCCATGCTCCAGGTGAAATCCGGTTGCTGGGGTGCTGCAACGCGACTGGATGAGGTGTCCGATTTAGTGGATCTCACAAGGATGTGGGGTGGGGGCGAAGACCTCAGTGCTTCGCACCCCACCCCACATGGTGGTGGCCGTTTGCGGGCCGGCTGCTGATCGGTAGCGGCTGCCAGCTCCCCGCGCTACTTGTCGGCCGTTGCGCCGACCTTGTCGACGTCGACCATGACCAGCTGCATACGGCACGGCGTCACGGCCGTCAGAGCGTGACGGTCACCCGGTGCCAGGTAGATGACGTCGCCGGCGCCCATCCTCTCGGTGCGCTCACCGATGGAGAAGTCCATCTCGCCCTCCAGGAGGGTGACGACCACCGCCCGGGGGGAGGAGTGCTCGGTGAGGACCTGACCGGCGTCGAAGGTGAAGACGACGGTGCGCAGGATGTCGTTGTTGACGACGACCCGTGAGGTTGTGGCCTCCTCGGAGATGGGGAGCGCCTCGTTGAGGCCGAGCCGGAACAGAGACTCGCTCGATGGAGTGCTGGATGAGGTGGGCATGTGTGCTCCTTCGGTGTTGGTGATGATGTTCGGTAGTAAGAGCTGTAGAGGGTGCTGATGCTACGAGGGCTGAGATGACCATGCCATGAGGCGCCGGCGCAGCGGCCGCAGAAGGCACAGCTCGAGCACCAGCGTCAGCGCCGCCATCATGGCGGACAGGGCGAAGACATCGGCCGTCTCCAGATTGGTGCGCGCCTGCTGGACCTCTGCGCCAAGTCCCGTCGGGGTGCTCAGAAGCTCTGCCATGACCGTGACCCTCACGGACTGCCCGACGGCAACCGTCAGGGCAGACAGTACCGGTGGCGCCACCGCGGGCAGGATGAGCCGACGGATCGTCCACGGGCGGGACTTGGAGAAGACGGTCGCCATCTCCAGCAGGTCGCCATCGACGTTGAGGACCGCGTCGCGCATGGAGGCCACCAGCAGGGGCAGCGTGACCAGGGTGACCACCAGGATGACGACTCCCGCCGTCGGTCCGAGCCAGATCATCCCGACCACGACCAGCACGATCGGCGGTACCGCCATGAGGACCTGTACCCAGGAGTCCAGCAGCTCGCGCAGCCAGTCCAGGTTCCCAGGACCCAGCCTGTCGGGATGCCAATGAGGCAGGACAGCCCCAGTCCGATGACCGCTCTGGAGAGGGTGAGCCACAGCGTCCAGCCCAGGCCGCCGTCGTCGATCAGCCCCAGGAAGGCGTGCCAGGTCGTCCCCGGGCCGGGCAGTGCGTACTCGGGCTGGTCCAGGGCGGCCCAGTACCAGATGAGGATCGCCAGGCCGATTCCGGCCCACCACAGGAGGCGGGCGCGCCACCGTCTGAAGGCTGACGACCGGTGCGGACTCACCGCGGGTCTTTCAGGTAGAAGTCGTCGGCCGGCATTTTGCCGCCGACGATGTCTGGGTTGAGAGTGGACAGACGGGTGTAGAAGTCGACGAGTTGGTCCTTGGCCTGGGCCGCCGGAACCAGGTTCAGCTGGAGGCGGGGGATCACCTCGGTGACGACCGGTGCGGGGACCTCGGTCTTCTGGGAGATGGTGTTGACGGTCTCTTCAGACATCGCGTTGGTGGCCGCGATGCAGGCCTCCACCTCATTGAGCACCGCTCCGACCGCTTGGGGGTTGGAGTCCGTGATCTCCTGGGGCATGACCAGTCCGGCCATGGGGAACTTCGCCTCGCCGCCGGTCACCTCTGCCCACACCTGCTGGAGGTCGGCTGTCCGCTCCAGGGTCTTGCCCTGCTGCTTGGCCTTGGCCAGTCCGGCGCTGGCCGCGTGCTCGGGCAGGACCGCGAACTCGGCGTTGCCCGCCAGCAGGTTGGACAGGGCCTCCTGGCCGTCGGCGTAGTTCTGGATCGCCAGGTCCTTACTCGTGTCCCAGCCCTTCTGGCCGAGCAGGTAGCGGAAGACGAGGTCGGGCATGTTGTTCGGCATGGGGACGGCGACCGTTTTGCCGCGCATGGCCTGGAGGCCCTGCGCCGATGAGCCCTTAGGGCCGACGACGTAGAGCATGCCCCACACCTGCATCGCCACCAGGCGCAACGGGACACCCTTGTTGAACAGGTTCGCGGCCGCGTATGAGGGTGTGGCGGCCAGGTCCGTCTGCTTCTGCAGGAGCAGCGTCCGCATGGCATCGATGCTCGACCAGTTCTCCACTGTGGCCTTGCCGATCGTCGGGGCCAGCTTGCCCTGTTGACCGAACAGGGTCATCGGCGCCATGTAGGCCAGAGTCGTGGGGACGTGGACGCGCAGGGTGTCGATGTGCCCGCCCGTCCCGCTGGACGAGGCCTTGCCCGAACGCGACGAGCAGGCCGACAGGATCGTCGGTGACAGCAGGCCAAGGCCTGCCAGAGTCATGAGGGATCGGCGCCTGATCGGGGCCGCCTGCGTGCGTAGGGTGTCTGCGGGCGAGTGCGTGTGGATGCTCATTGTGGTGCTCGTTGTCCTTCGTCGCTGGAGTGTGCGGAGTAGGGGTAGTAGGTGGGGTGTGTGGGGGCGTAGGAGGCTCAGGAGGTGGGGTAGCCGTCAGTGGTGTGGACTTCAGGCGAGTAGCCGCCAGGTGCCCGGCGGGCCGTCAAGGTGGAGGTGAAGGTGTGAGACCTCCTCGGCCTCGTCGGGGTCGTGCGTGACCCAGACGGTGATGACGTCCTGGTCTGCGAGCAGTGCGATGAGATCGGCCCTCAGTGCCTTGGCCAGGGGGCGATCCAGGGCGGAGAAGGGCTCGTCCACCAGAAGCAGGCTCGGGTCGGTTGACAGTGCCCGGGCGATGGAGACCCGTTGCCGCATGCCGCCCGAGAGACGGGCCGGCGGGAGGTGACCGGCCGAGGAGAGCCCCATGCGCTCCAGCCACTGGACGGCCGTCAGGTCCGGCGTCGGACCGCCCACCACCAGGGAGATGTTGCGGTGGGCCGAGTACCAGGGCATGAGCCGCGGTTCCTGAAACACCTGGGACAGGCCCCCCTCGGGGCGCAGGATGGTGCCGGCGTCGGTGTCCGACAGCCCCGAGATCGCCCGCAGCAGCGTCGTCTTTCCGGCGCCGGAGGCTCCGGTGACCGCGAGGGTCTGTCCGGGAGCGACTGTCACGGACAGTCCTCCACCAGGGTCAGGCCCCGGCGGATCATCGTCACGTGCTCCAGCCGGAGCTCGCCGCGGTCCTGTTGCGCGTGCGCGGCCCCACCCGCACGGGCCGAGGTGCTTCTCGCGACGTCCGTCATGATGCCGGGGCCACGTGGTCAGAGTGGTCAGAGACGTCTCTTGCGTCCTCGGTGACTATGGTGTTCCCGGCCCCTTCTGTGGCGTTGGCCGCCTGCTCCGTCGCCCCCTTCGGAGCGGGGGATTCGGGTTTGCGCGCCACCATGCCGATCGCGCTGAGGGCCTCGCCCTGAAGGCGGAAGCTCTGCCGCATGGCGTTGACCCGGTCCCGGGCTCCTGGGGTACGGCGCATGTTGCGCCAGAAGCGCAGGGCGCCCAGGATGCCCTCGTCCTCGATGATGCGGGAGGGCTCGAGCAGGCTCATGGAAGCGGTGCCGGTCCAGGTCACCTCGAGCCCGGCCTCCCGCAGCAGCGCCTCCCATGCCGGCGCCGTCAGCGGACGCGCGCCGACCTTGATCGTGCGGGAGATGCTTCTGCGGATCTCCTCGAGCTCTTCGGGGGAGCGGTCTGCGCGCAGGGCCAGCTCGTGGATCGCGTAGCGGCCGCCGGGAGCCAGGATCCGGGCCGCCTCCGCGATGATCTCCCGTTTGTGGTCATCGGACTGGATCGTCAGCATCGCCTCGCCCACGACGAGGTCCGCACTGACGTCGGGCAGGCCGGTGTTGGCCGCGTCGGCCACGACGTACTCGGTGTCGGTCTGCTGGAGTGGGCGGCAAGGATGTCCGCGACCTGCTCGCGTCCCTCGGGACTGGGGTCCACGCCCTTGTAGGAGGCGGGCCGGGCGGCCAGGAGGATCTCAGCGGTCCGTCCGACTCCGGGGCCCAGCTCGATGACGCGGTCGGTCGACGTCGGTCCGGCGGCCTCCAGCAGGCGCCGGGTCAGGCCGATGCCGCCCGGGCGTAGGACTCTCTTGCCGAGCCTGGCCAGCAGCCAGTGGCCCTGCATACGGGAGGCCTCGGGGCCCCGACGGGTCCCGCGTTTTCCGGGGGCGGCATTGCTTGATGCGGGGGAGGGCTGTGTACTCAAAAGGTTCCCTTCTGCTCCTGCCGTTCCTTCGCTGGCATGAGGTGCTGAGGCGGTGAGCTCAAACCTCTGAAATATGTGATGAAACCCTATCGTATTTGTTTATTGTGACAAAACTGATTGTTGTGACTCGTAGATGGTTGTGCGGGGGTGTCGAGGGTTGCGCTCCGCGCCGGCGGAGGCTGCGTGCCCCTGGCGTTCCTCCTTCAGTGAGCGCACCTGCGCCGTGGGCGAAAAGGGTGCGATGGCGGGCATGGTGGCCGGGGGCATCGCGTTAGCGTTGCGACACCGACCATGAGAGGACTGACGTGAGCGAGCTCTATACACCCGCTGCGGTCGCACCTCCCCAGGCAGCCGACGCCGCTGGCGCGGGTCTGGGGTTGACCGACTCCATCTACAACCGCCTCCTCAAGGAGCGCATCATCTGGCTCGGCTCCGAGGTGCGTGATGACAACGCCAACGCCATCTGCGCCCAGATGCTGCTGCTGGCCGCCGAGGATCCCGAGCGGGACATCTACCTCTACATCAACAGCCCCGGCGGCTCGGTGACCGCCGGTATGGCCATCTTGGACACCATGGAGTACGTCCAGCCCGACGTCGCCACGGTGGCCACGGGGCTGGCCGCCTCCATGGGGCAGCACCTGCTGTCGGCCGGTGCCAAGGGCAAGCGGTACCTCACCCCGCACGCTCGCGTGCTCATGCACCAGCCCTCCGGCGGTGCGGGGGGCTCCGCCACCGACATCCGCATCAATGCCGACCTCATCATCAAGATGAAGCAAGAGCTGGCGGAGATCACGGCGGCCAACACCGGGCACACGGTGGAGGAGATCATCGCCGATTCCGACCGCGACCACTGGTTCTCGGCCCAGGAGGCCCTGGAGTACGGCTTCGTCGACCACATCGTGCGCTCCAGCCGGGAGATCGGCAAGCAGAACGGAGACAACTGACATGTCCTCGACCCGTCCCTACTTCGAGGCCATCGCCCGCCAGGCCGGTACCTTGCCGCAGGCCCGCTACGTGCTGCCCCAGTTCGAGGAGCGCACCGCCTACGGCTTCAAGCGTCAGGATCCCTACGCCAAGCTCTTCGAGGACCGCATCGTCTTCATGGGGGTCCAGGTCGACGACGCCTCGGCCGACGACATCATGGCCCAGCTCCTGGTCCTGGAGTCCCAGGACCCCGACGGCCTCATCACCATGTACATCAACAGCCCCGGCGGGTCCTTCACGGCGCTGACGGCCATCTACGACACCATGCAGTACATCAAGCCGCAGGTGCAGACCGTCTGCCTGGGGCAGGCGGCCTCCGCCGCCGCGGTGCTCCTGGCCGCCGGCAGCGAGGGCAAGCGCCTGGCCCTGCCCAATGCGCGCGTCCTCATCCACCAGCCCGCAATGGAGGGGATGCAGGGGCAGGCCAGCGATATCGAGATCGTCGCCAACGAGATGGACCGCATGCGTTCCTGGCTGGAGGACACTCTGGCCGCGCACACCGGTCAGGACCGCGAGAAGATCCACGCCGATCTCGAGCGCGACAAGATCCTCACGGCCGCAGCCGCCAAGGAGTACGGCATCGTGGACCAGGTGCTCACCTCCCGCAAGACCCCGGCCTCTCCGCACTCCTCCTGAGGGCTGGCGTTGTAGGGACTGGCGTTGTACTGACCGAACAATTGATGCTGTGTTGACGCTGTGTGCGGTGCTCCTTCTGTGACTGGAGGGAGCACCGCACGTGCAACCGGTGGAAATAAAACTCGCAAACGCTGGCAGCATCGTGCCCAACGTGGCATATTGCGGACTGGACACGCCGCCATGTCCTCGGCGCACCCGCCGCCTCAGCCCGTAGGCTGACGCAGGGCCGCCCGGGCGCGGGGGCCGATGACGAACCTGGAGGAAACCGTGGCACGTAACGCTGAGAGTGTGGATCTGCTGAAGTGCTCCTTCTGCGGCAAGAGCCAGAAGCAGGTCAAGAAGCTCATCGCCGGGCCCGGTGTCTACATCTGTGATGAGTGCATCGAGCTGTGCAATGAGATCGTCGATGAGGAGCTGGGCGACTCCGGCGCCGGCGTGCCTCTCGAGCTGCCCAAGCCCCAGGAGATCTTCGACTTCCTCAACCAGTACGTCATCGGCCAGAGGCCGCTAAGCGCGCCATGAGCGTGGCGGTCTACAACCACTACAAGCGCGTCCAGGTCAAGGAGCGTTCCGTGGCCGAGGGCGACGGCCTGGAGCTGGGCAAGTCCAACATCCTCCTGCTGGGGCCCACCGGAACCGGTAAGACTCACCTGGCCCGAACCCTGGCGCGGCTCCTCGACGTTCCCTTCGCCATCGTCGACGCCACGGCTCTGACCGAGGCGGGGTACGTCGGCGAGGACGTGGAGAACATCCTCCTCAAGCTCATCCAGGCCGCTGACGGTGATGTCAAGCGTGCCGAGAAGGGCATCATCTACATCGACGAGATCGACAAGATCGGTCGCAAGGCGGAGAACCCCTCGATCACCCGTGACGTCTCGGGTGAGGGCGTGCAGCAGGCACTGCTCAAGATCATCGAGGGAACAACGGCATCCGTGCCTCCCGGCGGCGGGCGCAAGCACCCGCACCAGGAGTTCCTGGAGATCGACACCACCAATATTCTCTTCATCGCCGCCGGTGCCTTCGCCGGCATCGAGGAGATCGTGCGCCAGCGTCAGCGCAAGGAGTCCGGCGCCCAGATGGTGGGCTTCGGGGCGCAGCTGACCAGCGGCACGGGCTCGCAGGACGTCTTCACCGCACCGGTGCGCCCCGAGGACCTTCACAAGTTCGGCCTGATTCCCGAGTTCATCGGCCGTCTGCCCGTCATCGCCACAGTCCAGGACCTGGGGGTGCGTGAGCTCGTGCGCGTCATGACCGAGCCCAAGAACGCTCTGGTCTCGCAGTACCAGTACCTCTTCAGCCTCGACGGCGTCGAGCTTGAGCTGACCGATGCGGCCATTGAGGCGGTGGCCTCCCTCGCCCTGGAGCGCAAGACGGGTGCCCGGGGGCTGACCTCCATCGTCGAGGAGGTCCTGGGGCAGGCCATGTTCGAGGTCCCCTCCCTGCCTGAGGTCGGGCGCGTCGTCGTCGACGCCGACTCCGTCAGGGGCACCGGAAGGCCCAGCTACCAGTCCGGATCGGGCACGCTGCGCTCGACTCACAAGGTGGGGGAGCGGAGTCGGACCGCATGAGCGAGGGGCAGGCCGGGATTCCCCCGCAGCTGGCCGTCTACCGAGACACCATCGACAACCTCGACGCCGCCCTCGTCCATCTCCTGGCCGAACGCTTCCGCTGCACCCAGCAGGTGGGCCTGCTCAAAGCCCGACTGGACCTGCCGCCGGCCGACCCCGGGCGTGAGCGGCAGCAGGTGGCACGTCTGCGGGCCCTGGCTGAGGAGTCCGGTCTGGACCCGATCTTCGCCGAGAAGTTCTTCACCTTCATCGTCGCCGAGGTCATCCAGCACCACGAGGAGATCCGCGACGACCACGAGGCCGAGCGCGTCAAGCAGTCGTAGTCGCAGGAGTCAGGAGGCGGCTCCGCGCAGTACCAGCGGTGCTCCGCCCCTGCTGTTCACCCTTCTCCGTCCTGCGACGGCGAGGCGGTGGCGCTGGGTACGAGTGGCGTGCGCGTGTAGAGAGCCTCGATCTCAGCTGAGAAGCGTTCCTCCGCCTCAGCGCGGCGCACCTTGAGCGAGGGGGTCAGCAGGCCGTTGGCCACCGTGAAGTCCGTGGGCAGCACCTCGAAGGTGCGGATCGACTCCGCCCGCGAGACCGCCTCATTGGTCCTGGCCACCGCCCGCTCCAGGGCGGCGCGCACCCGCGGGTCCCGGGCGGCGTCGACGACGGTCATCTCCTCCAGGCCATGGGAGGACAGCCACAGCGGCAGCATCTCCGCATCCAGAGTGAGAAGCGCGCCGATGCAGGGGCGGTTCTCACCGACAACGAGAACCTGACTGACCAGCGGGTGGCCGCGCAGACGGTCCTCCAGAGGGGCTGGGGCGACGTTCTTGCCACCGGCGGTGACGATGAGCTCCTTCTTGCGCCCGGTGATCCGAAGGAAGCCCTCAGCGCCTTCGAAGGAGCCGATGTCCCCGGTGCGCAGCCAGCCGTCGGCGGTGAAGGCCTCCGCCGTGGCCTCGGGGTTGTTGTGGTAGCCCGTGAAGGTGCCAATGCCCCGAACCAGGATCTCCCCGTCGTCGTCCAGACGAATCGCGCAGCCGGGAAGCGGGGTGCCGACGGTCCCGATCCGGGTGGCGTCCGGCAGATTGACGCTGCACGGCCCCATGGTCTCGGTCAGGCCGTAGCCCTCCAGGACGGTGACCCCAGCGCCGCGGTAGAAGTGTCCCAGGCGCTCGCCCAGAGGCCCGCCCCCGGAGATCACGTGCGTGACCTGCCCGCCCAGGACCGAGCGCAGGGTGGAGAAGACGAGCTTGTCGAAGGCGGCGCGCTGAGCCTTGAGCCGGCGCGACGGGCCCTGTGGGGTATCCAGGGCCCGCGAGTACGCGATCGCGGTCTTGGCCGCCAGACGGAAGACCTTCTGCTTGGCGCCGGTCGCCTTGGCGTCTGCGGCGTTGTAGATCTTCTCGAAGACCCGGGGCACGGCCAGGACCGCCGTGGGGCGGAAGGAGCCCAGGTCGTTGACGAGATTACGCACGTCGGGGACGTGCCCCAGCACGCCCGAGCGCGAGCAGATGACCGCGATCTCCACGAAGCGGCCGAGTACGTGGGCCAGCGGCAGGAACAGCAGGAAACGGACCTCGGCCCCACCCAGGACCTCGGGCACGTGCGGGCAGACGTTGACGCACAGGTGCACGAGGTTGCCGTGGCTGAGCTCGACGCCCTTGGGACGGCCCGTCGTGCCGGAGGTGTAGACGATCGTTGCCAGGGACTGCGAGGTCAGGGCGGCGGTGCGCCGGTCGAGCTCGCCGGCGTCCACGCCCCGACCCGCCTTGATGAGCCCCAGGACGTCCTCGCGCTCGACGCACAGCACCTGCAGGCTCGCCAGCTCGGGTCACGCTGGAGGTCAGCGCACCGACCATGGAGGCCATGGCCTCGTTCTCCACGATGATGAGCTTCACGCCGGCGTCGGTGAGGATCCACTGGGCCTGCTCGGCAGAGGAGGTCTCATAGACGGGGACCACGACCAGGCCCGCCTCCCAGGCGGCGAAGTCCAGAAGCGTCCACTCGTACGACGTGTGCGACATGATGCCGACGGCGTCTCCGGGCTGAAGACCTCGGGCCACCAGGCCCGCAGCCACTTTCACGCACCTGGGCGCGGAAGGCGCTGGCGCTCATCTCCCGCCAGCGCCGGCCCAAGGGGGACTTGCGGGCGATGAGCCCGCCGTCGGGGCTGCGGCGCACGCGCTCGGCCAGCGCCCAGGGCGTCGTCATGCCCTTGTGAACCGGGACCAGGAGCTCGGTGGTGTGCTCTCGGGGCGAGGCGGAGGGGCCGGAGTCGGCCGGAGGGGCGGAGGCGTCGGTCATGGTGGCAAGTATGCCCGCCTGAGGCCAGTAGTGAGGCTTGCTCCCGTTTACTCCCGCGGTCCTTTGCGCGTGGAGCTGTAGATGTCCGCGATGACGTCGGCGTGGGCCTCCATGACCGGGCCGCGCTTGACCTTCAATGACGGGGTGAGCAGTCCGTTGGCCTCGGTGAAGTCGGTGGCCAGCACCCGGAAGGTACGGATCGACTCGGCCCGGGAGACCGCGCGGTTCGTACGCGCCACGGCCCGGTCCAGGGCTGCGAGCACCTGCGGGTGGGAGGAGGCCTCGACGACGTCCATGGCCGCCAGCCCGTGGTTGCGCAGCCACTGGGGGAGCATCTCCTTGTCCAGCGTGATGAGTGCGGAGATGAAGGGCTCCCCGTCCCCGATGACGAGCACCTGGCTGATGAGCGGGTGGCCGCGCAGACGGTCCTCGAGCTGGGTGGGGGCGACGTTCTTGCCACCGGCGGTGACGATGAGCTCCTTCTTGCGTCCAGTGATGCGCAGGTAGCCGTCGTCATCGAGGCGCCGATGTCGCCGGTACGGAACCAGCCGTCGGCGGTGAAGGCCTCGGCAGTGGCCTCGGAGTTGTTGTGATACGCGGAGAAGACACCCAGGCCGCGGACCTGGATCTCGTCATCCTCACCGATGCGGATCTCGTTGCCGCAGGCGGGCGGGCCGACGGTGCCGATCTTGTTGAGCCAGTCGGTGTTGACGCTGACCGGGCCGATGGTCTCGGTCAGGCCGTAGCCCTCCAGGACGACCAGGCCCAGGCCACGGTAGAAGTGTCCCAGACGCTGCCCCAGCGGCCCTCCGCCGGAGATGATGAAGCGGGCGTTGGGCCCCATGAGTCCCCGGATCTTGCGGAAGACGAGACGGTCGGCCACGGCGCGCGCCCGACGGAGGCTGCGGGAGGGGCCCTGAGGGGTGTCCAGTGCGCGGGAGTGGGCGATGGCGACCTTGGCCGCCCAACGGAACAGCTTGAGCTTGGCGCCGCTGCCGGCCTTGGCGTCGGCGGCGTTGTAGATCTTCTCCAGCACGCGTGGGACGGCCAGGATGTAGGAGGGGGCGAAGGACTGCAGGTCGGGCAGGAGGGTCTTGGCGTCGGGGGTGTGTCCCAGCACGCCCTCGCCGGCCAGGGACAGCAGCTGGAGGCAGCGGGCGTAGACGTGGGCCAGCGGCAGGAACAGCAGGAGGCGTACGTTGCCGCCCCACAGGACGCCGGGAAGGTAGCGCACCCCGTGGTAGGGGATGCCGACGGCGTTGCGGTGGGTGAGCTCGACGCCCTTGGGGCGGCCTGTGGTGCCGGAGGTGTAGATGATGGAGTAGACGTCGTCGACCGTGAGGGCGTTGGAGCGCTGATCGACCTGGGAGGGGCTGACGCCCGAGCCCGCCTGGACGATCGTGGTGATCGCGTCGGAGTCAAGTGCCAGAACCTTCACCGTCTGCTCGATACCGGCGACGGCGCCGCGTACGAGCTCGGCCAGCGTGCCGCTCTCGGTGATGACCAGACGCACATCGGAGTCGGTGACGATCCACTCGACCTGCTCAGCCGAGCTCGTCTCGTAGACGGGCACCGAGATAAGACCCGCGCGGGCGATGGCCATGTCCAGGAGGAACCAGTCGTAGGAGGTGTGCGCCATGATGCCGACGGCGGTGCCCGCCTCAAGCCCCATGCCGATGAGGCCCGCGGCCACGTGGGCCACCTCCTCGCCGAAGGCCCGGGCCGAGACCTCTTGCCAGTCCCCGGACAGGGACGACTTGCGGGCCACGAGCGGCCGGTCACCGCTGCGGGCGATGCGGTCGGCGAGCAGCCACGGAACCGACCAGTGCGCCTCAGGCTGGAAGGGGATCTCGGTGCTGGAGACCCCGCCGGCCATGTGGCCGGGATAGCGCGGCGGCCTGGTGCTGGTGGCCTGGGGCGAGGAAGTGGTGAGAGCTCACGGCCTCATTGTGTCAGGCGGTGGTCCGGGCAGCGCACCGTTGAGGTGAGAGAAGGAGGGTGACGCTGTGGAGGTTTCACAGGAGGTGCACGCCGGTCTCGTGGAGATCGCGGGGCGCGGGGGACGGCCGGGGATCCTGCGGTTCGGAGGTTCCTCTCAAGACATCCGAGGGGGTGAATGTGAAATGGATTGACCGACTGGTTGCAGATGTGTAACGTGCCTCTCATGCCCAAGTCGACGCGCGTCGACAATGTGGGTCCTTCCGGAACGGAGCCGGTGGGCTCCGCAACAGTTTCAAGGAGGAAACACACATGACACCCCTACCCCGTCGTCAGTTCATCCAGGGCTCGGCCCTGGCTGCGGCGCTGGCCTCCGTCGGGGCCTGCTCCACCTCCCGCGGAGACGACGACGGCCCCGTCACCTTTGAAGGCACCGGACCGATCACCTGGGTCCAGGGCAAGGACAACTCGGGCGGCAAGGTGCAGGCCAGGATCGATGAGTGGAACAAGGCCAACCCGGTGAGGAGGTCAAGCTCATCGAGCTCTCCGCCGAGGCCGACCAGCAGCGCACCGCCCTCGTCAACGCCGCCAGAATCAACTCCAACGCCTACGACGTCGTCTCCCTGGACAATGTCTGGGTCTCGGAGTTCGCCGCCAACCGGTGGGTGGTCGAGTTGCCCCAGGACGAGCTCAAGAATGACGACATCCTGGAACCCGTCTGGAAGACGGGCGTGTACAAGGACAAGGTCTTCGCCGTCCCCCATGCCACCGATGCGCCGGTGATGTTCTACCGCAAGGACTTCCTGGCTCAGGCCGGCGTCGCGGTCCCCACGACCTGGGATGAGGTCAAGGCTGCCATCGACAAGGTCCGGGCCCTGCCCGAGCACAAGAACATCGGTGGGTTCGGCGGTCAGTTCGCCAAGTATGAGGGCCTGACCTGCTGCGCCTCGGAGTTCATCCACACCGCCGGAGGTGGGTTCTACAACGACGACGCCCAGGTCATCCTTGACTCCACCGAGTCGGTCGCCGGCCTGCAGTGGCTCATCGACGGCTTCGCCAAGGGCTACATCCCCAAGGAGTCCCTGGAGTGGAAGGAGGAGGACGGACGTAACGCCTTCGAGTCGGGCGACCTCCTCTTCTACCGGCAGTGGCCCTACCAGTACGCCAACAACAAGGAGTCCCTGGGGCCGGACAAGTTCGACGTCGCCGCCCTGCCGAGCATCGACGGCAAGCCATTCGTGCCGACCCTGGGTGGACACAACTGCGCCATCACCAAGGGTTCCAAGAACAAGGCAACTGCCTTGAAGTTCGTCAAGTGGTGGATCAACGAGGAGTCCCAGCGCTACCAGCTCAAGACCCAGACACTCGCCCCGATCCTCGGATCCCTCTATGAGGATCCGGAGCTTCTCAAGGAGTTCCCCTACCTGCCGATCCTCAAGAAGAGCCTCGAGAACGCCAAGAGCCGTCCTCAGGCCGTCTACTACGGCGATGTCACCGCCAAGATTCAGGACAGCATCTACCCGGCGATCAAACAGCCGGGGAGCAGCGCGGCCAAGGACGTCATCGCCGGCCTGAGCAGCAACCTGAAGAAGCTGGAGGGATAAGGCTCCGGTACTGGCAACGGCCGCAGGCGGTGTCCCGCGTGAATCCGGTCAGGTCAACTTAGGTCAACAAGGACAGTCAAAAGGACGGTCAAAGGACAGTCATGAGTACAACGACGCACTCCGAGCAAGTCGTCAATCACCAGTCCAAGAGCTCCAAGGCCCAGGCCCGTCTGGCCTGGCTGCTCATCTCGCCCACGGTACTGGTGCTGACGATCGTCATCCTCATCCCCATCGCGCAGTCCCTCTACCAGTCGCTCTTCGGGCGGCCCCGTCTGGAGGACGACGGCTTCTTCTCCACCACTGAGCCCTTCGTGGGGCTGAAGAACTACACCGACATCTTCTCCAGCGCCGGTGAACGGTTCTGGGTCGCTTTCTACAACACGACTCTCTTCGGCGTGGTTACCGTGGTCCTGGAGACCATCCTGGGTGTGGCCATGGCTCTCATCATGCACAAGGCGATGAAGGGGCGCGGTATCGTGCGCGCCTCCATCCTCGTGCCCTGGGCGATCCCGACCGCTGTCTCCGCCATCCTGTGGGGCTGGATCTTCAACCAGAACGGTGTGGCCAACGCGATCCTGGGCCAGCACGTCATGTGGGCCTCGGGGGACCTGAGCGCCAAGATGGCCATCATCATCGCCGACGTGTGGAAGACGGCGCCCCTACATCGGGCTCCTCACTCTGGCTGGGCTTCAGCTCATTCCCGATGAGGTCTACGAGGCCGCCAAGATCGACGGTGCCAGCGCCTGGAAGCGCTTCACCTCCATCACCCTGCCGCTGGTCAAGCCCGCGCTCGTCGTGGCCGTGGTCTTCCGAGCACTGGACGCCCTGCGGATGTTCGACCTGCCCTACATCCTCATCGGTCCCAGGAAGGGCAGTGTGGAAACCCTCTCCATGCTGGTCCAGGACGAGGCTCCAACTCCCGCTACGGCAGCGCAGCGGCCTACGCCCTCATCCTGTTCCTCTACGTCTTCGTCTTCGCCGTCGCGTTCTTGAAGATCACCAACACCGACCTCAGTGGTAACGATGAGGCCCGACGCAAGCGCAATGAGCGCAAGCTGCCGGTCAGTGCCTTCTTCAAGCGCTCCGGCTCCTCCACCCCGGCCTCCCAGACGGCTACTGAAAGGAGCCAGCAGGCATGAGCACCTCCACCGCCGCACCCGTCCGCAAGACCAAGAGGGACTGGGGAAGCCTCTTCTCCACCGTCGGAATCGTCCTCATCGTCATCTACTGCCTGGCGCCCTTCTACTGGATGCTGGTCTCCTCGCTGCGCCCCGACAGTGAGATCTTCGAGAACAGTTGGTGGCCCCGCCACCCCTCCTTCGAGAACTACAAGGCGGTCTTCTCCGAGAAGAACGACTTCGCCAACGGCCTCATCAACTCCCTGGTCGTCTCGATCATCGTGACGATCGTGGCGCTGGCCGTGGCGACTTTCACCGCCTACGCCCTGGCGCGCCTCGACTTCCGGGGCAAGGGTCTGCTGATGCTCCTCATCATCGCCACCTCGATGTTCCCGCTCGTGGCCATCATCGTGCCGCTGCTGAAGAACTTCGCCGCCTGGGGGTGGACGGACACCTACCAGGCGATGATCGTCCCGGACCTGTCCTTCTCGCTGCCGCTGGCTGTGTGGAACCTGACGAGCTTCTTCCGGCAGATGCCCCAGGAGCTCGAGCAGTCCGCCATGGTCGACGGATGCACCCCCGGCCAGGCCTTCCGCAAGGTGATCCTCCCGCTGGCGGCACCGGGAATCTTCACCACCGCCATCATCATCTTCATCGGCGCCTGGAACGAGTTCCTCGTGGCTGTCACGATGATCATCAACCCCTCGATGCAGCCGGCCACGGTGCTGCTGTCGAAGTTCACCGGGGACTCCCAGTTCAATACGCCCTTCGGCTCCCAGATGGCGGCCGGAGTCATCATGACGCTGCCGCTGGTCATCATGGTGCTGCTCTTCCAGCGCCGGATCGTGGCCGGACTGGCCGCAGGAGGCCTCAAGCAGTAGAGCCGGCGCAGCCGGGCCCGGCTCACTGGAGAGCTGGCCCATGACCAACGCGTCTCTGTGGGGGCGGCAGCACCACACCGCCCCCACAGAGAACGTTCAGGACTACACTGGTCGCCCCCGACCTCCCTCTTCACCATCCCTCGTCTTCATTCACCTGGCCGCAGTGCCGCGGCCCGACCAGGACCTGTTCATGACCTCGACCAGCGCTCGTCCGCAGGGCCTCCTGCCGCGCACCGACACCGACGCCTGGTGGCGCGATGCCGTCATCTACCAGATCTACCCCCGCTCCTTCGCCGACGCCAACGGCGACGGCATCGGCGATATCCAGGGAATCAGGGAGCACGTCGACCACCTGGCCGCACTCGGGGTGGACGCCGTGTGGCTCTCGCCCTTCTACCCCTCGCCCCAGGTGGATGCCGGCTACGACGTCTCCGACTACTTCGACCTGGCCCCCGAGTACGGGTCCCTGAAGGACCTCGACGCGCTCGTCGCCGACCTCCACGAGGCCGGCATCCGCGTCATCATCGACCTGGTCCCCAACCACTCCTCCGACCAGCACGCCTGGTTCCGCGCCGCCCTGGATGCGGGCCCGGGGTCCCCCGAACGTGACCGCTACATCTTCCGCCACAGCGATGACGGCCCCCCGAACAACTGGGGCTCCCTCTTCGGCGGGCCGGCCTGGCAGCCGGTGGAGCCGCTCACCGGCCGCAGCGAGGACCGGGGCTGGTGCTACCTCCACCTGTTCGCAGCCGAGCAACCCGACTTCAACTGGTCCAACGAGGACGTCCACGAGCACTTCCGCGCCTTCCTGCGCTTCTGGGTGGAGCGCGGTATCGACGGGTTCCGTGTGGACGTCGCGCACGGCCTGGTCAAGGCCGAGGGACTGCCCGACGACGACCTTGGCCCGGACCGGTGGAACGTCGCCGACTCCCGGGACGGGGACACGGCCCGAGAGAAGCTGCCCGACGTCGGGCCGGCCTTCAACCAGCCCGGGGTTCACGACATCTACCGCGAGTGGCGCCGTGTCCTGGACGAGGTCGGCACGGACATCCTCCTGGTCGCCGAGGCCTGGGTGCCCACGGAGGCCGACGCCGCCCTGTACGTGCGCGCCGACGAGATGAGCCAGGCCTTCAACTTCCCTTCCTGACCACAGGATGGGACGCGGACGGGCTGCGCCGCGTCATCGACGTCTCCCTGAGCGAGTACGGCGCCGTCGGAGCCCCTTCCACCTGGGTGCTGTCCAACCACGACGTCGTGCGCCACGCCTCCCGCCTGGCCTACCCCGCCGACATGGACACCGATCCCGGGATCGGCCCCAAGGATCCCCAGCCCGACACCGCGCTCGGCCTGGCCCGGGCGCGCGCCGCCACCCTGTTCATGCTGGGGCTGCCCGGCAGCGCCTACCTCTACCAGGGCGAGGAGCTGGGGCTGCCCGAGCACACCACCATGGAGGACGAGGCCCGACAGGACCCTCTGTGGGAGCGCACCAACCACCTCGTACCGGGGCGCGACGGCTGTCGGGTCCCCCTGCCCTGGACTCGAGACGGGGCCTCCTACGGCTACAACGCCACCGGCCGTACCTGGCTGCCCCAACCCGAGGGCTGGGGCGAGTACTCGCCCCAGGTCCAGGAGGAGCGCGAGGACTCCACCCTCGCTCTGTACCGGCGGGCCATCGCCCTGCGCCGCGAGCTCCGACTCGGGCGCGGGTCAGTGGAGTGGCTGGACAGTGAGCCCGGGGTCCTGCTTCTGCGCAACGGCACCACCGGGATCGTCCTCAACACTACTGAGCACCCGGTGGTGATCGAGGGATGTGGCAAGCCCCTCATCGCCTCCTGGCGCCGGACTGACCCGGACGGGGCGGATTCAGTGGATGCGACGGACGCAGCGGATGCCTTCGTCGTACCGCCCAACGGTGCCTGCTGGCTGGATACGTCCGCTGGAGGAACCGATGGCGGCGACCCGCGCTGACGTAGCTCGGGCGGCGGGTGTATCGCCCTCGACCGTCACCTACGTCCTGACCGGTCAGCGCTCGACGCGTTCGAGTACCCGGCAGCGGGTCATGCGGGCCGTGCGCGAGCTCGATTACCACCCCAACACCGCCGCCCGCTCACTGGCCTCGCCGGTGCTGCGCACCGTGGGGGTCCTGTTCCGGCGCCAGCGCTCCACCATCGACGCCAATGACCTCGACTACGTCGATGGTGTGCGCCGGGCTCTGGCTCCCAGCGGAATCCAGGTCGTCATCCCGGTCATGACCTCCTCCACGCCGTTGATCGAGCTGCGCTCGCTCGTGCGCTCCGGCGCCCTGGGTGGGGTGGTTCTCATGGACGTGGCCGATGGCGATGAGCGCGAGGCGATGCTTCTGGAGGAGAAGATCACCACCGTCCTTATCGGTTCCTCCGATCGAGCCGGCGGAGCGCCGGGCATTGACACGGACTTCGCTCAGATGGCGCACGCCGGCGTGGAGCACCTGGCCGGTCTCGGGCACCGTCGCATCGTCGCGCTCATGCGGGAGACCACCGACGACGACGCTCACGCCCGCCAGGACCAGGCCCATGAGCTCCTGCGCGCAGCGGATGATCTGGGAGTGGATGTCCTGGTGCGCCAGGTGCCGGAGGCGGCGCTGGCCGGCGCCGGCATCGTGGGAGCCGACGGCCTCATCGAGGGGTGCAGTGCCGTCCTGTCCAACAATCCCGCCGCTGTGGTGGGACTGTCCTGCGCGGCGCAGGCCCACGGGCTGTCCGTCCCTGCGGACCTGTCCGTGCTCACCCTCGGGATCACCCAGGACAGCGGCCGCCAGGGGGAGGCCTTCAGCGAGCTCAGTGTGGACCGTGAGGCCATGGGGGCTGAGGCTGGCTCGCTCCTGCTGGCCCGCCTTCGGGGAGAACCGGACCCGGCCCAGCACCTTAGGCTCATGCCCGCCGTGCTCACCGACCGCGGCTCAACGGCGCGCCGCCGAGCTGATGGCATGGATACGGGGCAGCCTCTTCGGCAGAGAACCGAAGGCGTGAACATGCCCGGCAGGGTCTAGAACGACGACGGTGGCGCCGCCCCGAAGAGGTGGCGGCACCACCGTTCGTCACAGGACCGGGTACTCGCGGCTCACTTCTTCTTGGCCGGGGCCTCGCCGAGCTCGGCGGCGGTCACGGCCACCGGGGAGGCGCCTTCAGCCGAGTCGGCTGCCGGGGCGGCCTGCTCCACGGTGAAGGACCGGTCACCTTGGCGGCCTCCGTCAGGTCCGCACGCACCGCCTCGACGGCCTCTGCGTACTCGGGCCGGTCGGCAGCAACGGCCAGCGCCACCGAGAGGATCGGAGTCTTCTGGCTCGTCTTGGCCTCCGACTTCACCTTGCGCAGCGCCGCCAGGGCGACTCCCGCACGGGCCACCAGCTCGGCGTCGGCCCCGGCGGAGGCTTCCCGCAGACCGCCGGACTGCGGCCAGGCCGCCCGGTGCACCGAGCCGCTGCGGTACCAGCTCCACACCTCCTCGGTGGCGAAGGGCAGGAAGGGGGCCAGCAGGCGCACGAAGGTGTCTACGGCGATCGCCAGCGTCGCCCGCGCCGAGCGGACGGCGTCGGCGTCGTGAGAGCCGTCGAAGTCGTTGGCCCGGTCCTTGACCAGCTCGATGTAGTCGTCGCAGAAGGTCCAGAAGAAGGACTCGGTGACCTCCAGGGCCCGGGCGTGGCCGAACTCCTCGAAGGCCGCCGTGGCGGCGTCGACGACGTCGGCCAGGGGCCGCCAGGACCGCGCGATCGATCGGCTCGCTGACCACCGAGGCATCCAGACGGGGGGCGGGGGCCGCGGCCACGGTGGCCTCGTCGGCGTCCCAGGGGATCCCCATAGACAGGGCGAACTTGGAGGCGTTGAGGACCTTGATGGCCAGGCGACGGCCGATCTTGATCTGGGTCTCCTCGAAGGCCGCGTCCAGGCCCAGGCGGGCCGAGCTGGCCCAGTAGCGCACGGCATCGGAGCCGTACTGCTCCAGCAGGCCCATGGGGGTGACGACATTGCCCTTCGACTTGGACATCTTCTTGTGGTCGGAGTCCAGGATCCAGCCCGACAGGCCGGCGTTCGTCCACGGCAGGGCCGCGAACTCCAGGTCCGCGCGCACCACCGAGGTGAACAGCCAGGTGCGGATGATGTCCTGACCCTGTGGGCGCAGGTCCATCGGGTAGACCCGGCCGAAGAGGTCCTCATCGCTCAGCCAGCCCGAGGCCAGCTGGGGCGACAGGGACGAGGTGGCCCAGGTGTCCATGATGTCGAGCTCGCCGACGAAGCCGCCGGGCTCGCCGCGCTGGTCCTCGGTGTAGCCGGCCGGGACGTCTGAGGACGGGTCCACAGGAAGCTCGGACTCGGCCGGCGTCAGGATCGCGTCGTAGTCGACCTCGCCGTCGGCGTCGACCTCGTACCACAGCGGGAAGGGGACGCCGAAGAAAGCGCTGACGCGAGACCAGCCAGTCGTTGTTGAGGCCGCGCACCCAGTTCTCGTAGCGCACGCGCATGAAGTCGGGGTGGAACTCCAGCTGGCGGCCGCGCTCGAGCAGCTCCTCGCGCAGATCGGCGCCGGAGGCCGGGTTCGTCCACTCCTTACCGCCGTTGCGGATGTACCACTGGCGGGAGGTGACGATCTCCAGGGGCTTGTCGCCCTTCTCGAAGAAGTTCGTCTGACGCACCGTCTTGACGGGCTCGCCGCGCATCTCGCCTGTCTGAGCCAGACGGGCCACAAGGGCCTCGCGGGCGGAGAAGGCGGTCTTACCGGCCATGTCCTCGTACATCTCACGGCCGGCCTCAGAGGTGATCCACTCGGGAGTCTCGGTCTCGACGCGCCCGTCCTTGCGCAGGATCGCGCGCAGCGGCAGCTGCAGGTCGCGCCACCAGTCGATGTCCGTGGTGTCACCGAAGGTGCAGCACATGGCGATCCCGGCGCCCTTGTCCTTCTCCGCAGCCGGGTGCGGCAGGGACCGGCACCTCGACGCCGAAGACGGGGAGGCCACCGTGGTGCCGAACAGGGGCTGGTAGCGCTCGTCATCGGGGTGGGCCACCAGGGCCACGCAGGCGGGCAGCAGCTCGGGGACGGGTGGTCTCGATGCACACGTCGACGCCGCCCTCCACCGGGGCGCCGGCGGCCTCGGCCTTGGCGGCGGCCTCCTCATCGACGATGTGGAAGGCCAGACGGTGGTAGAAGCCGGGGTACTCGCGAGACTCCAGCTCTGCCTGGGCCACCGCCGTCTGGAAGGTGACGTCCCACAGGCCCGGCGCCGCCGCCTGGTAGGCCTCCCGCGCTCGAGGTTGTGCAGGGAAGGCGGTCTGGGCGACCTTGCGGGCCCGCTCGCCGATGGTCTGGTAGGTGTGCGACCAGTCCACGCTCAGACCGAGCCTGCGCCACAGGGGCCTCGAACTGCTTCTCGTCCTCTACCGTGAGGCGCTCGCACAGCTCGACGAAGTTGCGACGCGAGACCGGCACCTGGTCGCGGGCCTTGATCGACTTGCCCTCCCCGCCGGTGTGCGGGGGCGTGAAGTCCGGGTCATAGGGGCAGGGAGGGGTCGCAGCGCACCCCGAAGTAGTTCTGGACGCGGCGCTCGGTGGGCAGGCCGTTGTCGTCCCAGCCCATGGGGTAGAACACCGCCTTGCCGCGCATGCGCTGGAAGCGGGCCACGGTGTCGGTGTGGGTGTAGGAGAAGACGTGCCCCACGTGCAGGGAGCCGGAGACCGTCGGCGGCGGGGTGTCGATGGAGAAGACCTCGGCGCGCTCGGCGCTGCGGTCGAAGGCGTAGGTCCCCTCGGACTCCCAGCGCTCGCCCCAGGTGGTCTCCAGGCCGTCGGTCGACACCTTGGCCGGCACTCGCGGGCTGTGGGGCTCGGAGGGCAGCAGGCGGCTGGACGATGACGGGGGAGCGGCGTGGCTCGTGGGGGTCTCAGACATGGGGTCGATTCTGTCACGGCCCGGCCTGGGCCCTCGACACGGTCCGATGTGAGGTCGATGGGCGTCGGCACCGCTTCACGCTCCTCATAGACAAGGATCCGGGTTACGAAACGGGCGCGGATTGGTACGCTTGTACCAATACGGATCGAGGGGGACCCGCAGAGGCCCCGGGCCGCAGTCGAGGAGGACGCGCATGGATGAGGGACCGGTGGAGCACAAGGACCCAGCGGCGCAAACGATGTCGGGCGTCTCGCGGGACCCGTTAGAGGCCGGTGCGGGCACTACCGACCGTCTGCGGGAGCTCAGCGAGCACGCCGGTGTGCTCAGCCGCAAGAACACCCACCTGGCCAACGCCCTCAGGGCAGCGCGCCAGGAGCTGGCGGCCCTCCACGAGGGACGTCAAGGCCCTTCAGCTCCCGCCCCTGGCGCACGCCACCGTCCTGGCCGTGGACGCCACCGAGCGCACCGCAGATGTCTCCATCGCCGGGAGGCGCCACCGGGTGGGCGTGGGGCCTGCCGTCGTGTCCTCCTCCCTCCACGCGGGTGACGACGTCGTCCTCAACGAGCACCTCGTCATCACCGCCACCTGCCCCTCGCCGCGATTCGGGGAGGTCGTCACCGTCAAGGAGACCTACGACGACGGCACCGTCCTGGTCCTGGCCCGCCACGACGAGGAGCAGGTCCTCAGCCTCTCGGCGACCCTGAGCGACCACCGCCCCCGGGTCGGCGACGCCCTCGTGGCCGACCTGGCCGTGCGCATGGCGCTGCGCCCCGTGGTGCGCTCCGAGGTCGAGGAGCTCGTCCTGGAGGAGGTGCCCGACGTCGGATACGGTGACATCGGGAGGACTGGGCGAACAGATCGAGCTCATCCGCGACGCCGTCGAGCTGCCCTTCCTCCACCCCGACCTCTACCGCGAGCACCGGCTCACCCCGCCGCGCGGGGTGCTGCTCTACGGGCCGCCCGGATGCGGCAAGACCCTCATCGCCAAGGCCGTCGCCGCCTCCCTGGGGGCGGGCGGCCGGGGCGAGGCCTACTTCCTCAACATCAAGGGCCCCCAGCTGCTGGACAAGTACGTGGGGGAGACCGAGCGGCGCATCCGCGTCATCTTCGCCCGCGCCCGGGAGAAGGCGGCCACCGGGGTGCCCGTTGTCGTCTTCTTCGACGAGATGGACTCCCTGTTCCGCACCCGCGGGTCCGGGAGGTCCTCGGACGTGGAGACCACCGTGGTCCCGCAGATGCTCGCCGAGATCGACGGCGTCGACGAGCTCGACAACGTCGTGGTCATCGGCGCCACCAACCGCGAGGACATGATCGACCCGGCGATCCTGCGGCCGGGCCGCCTGGACGTCAAGATCCGCATCGGACGGCCGGACCGGCGCGGAGCCGCCGAGATCCTGGCGACCTATCTGACACCGGACCTCCCCATCAGCGAGGAGCTCCTGGCCGCTCACGACGGCGCGCAGGGGGCGGTGGATGCTCTCATCGAGCAGGTGATCGAGGCCCTCTACACCCGCCGCCGCGCCACCGAGATGGTCGAGCTCACCCGCTCCGACGGGCAGGTCGAGATCCTCCACGTCGCTGACCTCGTCAGTGGCGCCATGCTCGCCAACATCGTCGACCGCGCCAAGAAGGCGGCCGTCAAGGACCTGGTCACCAACGGCAGGCGCGGCCTGACGCGAGAGCACCTGCGCCGCGCCGTCATTGAGGAGATCATGGAGAACGAGGGCCTGCCCGCCACCGTCCACCCCGATGACTGGGCCCGCGTCAGCGGGCGGCGCGGCACACCCGTGGTCTCCATGAGCGTGCTTCAACGCGAGCGGGAGGAGTGAGTGCAGTGGCGCCGGTGAGCACTCAGCGGGTCCCCGGCCGTGAGGTCACGGTCATGGGTCTGGAGACCGAGTACGGCATCCTCGGGGCCGAGCCCGAGGACGTCGTGGCCGCCTGCCTGGAGGCCGAGGGCCGAGGCGGGGCGCAGCCGGGGTGTGCGCTGGGACTACTCCGGCGAGTACCCCCTGCGTGATGCCCGCGGCTTCGAGGTGGACCGCTCAGCGGCCGACCCCTCCATGCTCACCGACATTCCCGGAGCCGCCTCCGTCGAGGCCCCCGTCCTCGGGCGGGTGCGCACCACCGCCGTCGTGCGCCTGACCGCCCAGGAGGAGGCCTGGCAGCGCGGTACCGCCACCTGCGTGGGCACCGGTGGGCGTCTCTACGTGGACCACGGGCACCCCGAGTACGCCACTCCCGAGTGCACCGGTGCCGCGCAGGCCGTCCTGGCCGACCGGGCGGGGGATCTCCTGGTGGCCAGCGGGGCCGAGCAGCTGCGCCGGCGCGGGGTGAAGGCCCGACTGTTCAAGAACAACGTCGACGGCAAGGGCGCCACCTACGGCACCCACGAGAACTACCTCGTGCCCCGCGCCCTCGACTTCGACGACCTCGTTCAGGCCCTGGTCCCCCTGCTCGTGGTCCGTCCGCTCCTGGTGGGCTCCGGCCGGGTCGGCACCGGCGCCGTCGGCCAGGGTGCCGACTTCCAGATCAGCCAGCGGGCCGACTACCTGGAGAGGATCGTCGGGCTGGGTACCACGGTGGACCGCCCCCTGGTCAACACCCGCGACGAGCCCCACTCCGACCCCCAGCGCTGGCGCCGTCTCCACCTCGTGGCCGGCGACGCCAACTGCTTCGACACCATCGCCTGGCTCAAGCTCGGTATGACCGCCCTCGTCCTCCAGGTGCTGGCCGACGGCGTCCCCGCCTCCTGGCGCCGCCTGCGCCTGGCCGACCCCGTGGCCCAGGCCCGGGACGTCTCCCGCGACACCCGCCTTCAAGGAGTGCTCGAGCTCGCCGACGGCCGCCGCCTGAGCGCTCTGGAGATCCTGGAGCACTACCTTCAGACGGTGCGCAGCCATCTGAGGGACCACGGCCGCCCCGCTCCGGCGCCGACAGGCGACCCCCTGCGCCTGGACCTGGCTGCGCTTGCCGACGGCGCCGACACCGACGGCGCCGAGACCGGTGCGATCCTCGCCTTCTGGGAGGCCTCGCTGGCCTCACTGCGCGAGCTGCAGGCCCAGTGCGCCGATGACGACGAGCCGGTGGAGTCGCAAGGAGCCGCCGGGCACCTGGAGTGGGTCGCCAAGAAGCAGCTCCTGGACGCCACCGCCCGTCGCCATCCCGGCACCCGCGGACACGACGTCCTCCACGCCGTTGACCTGGCCTGGTCCGAGCTCTCCCCAGCCGGGAGGGGCCTGGCCGAGCGAGTGCCCGCCGGTGTCGCCGCGCGCGGTGGGCTCAGTGATGACGCGTTGGAGGCGGCCCTCGCTGAGCCGCCCACCACGACCCGGGCCTGGCTGCGAGGTAGGCTCGTGAGCGCCTTCCCCGGGCAGGTGGTCGCCGCCGGTTGGCACTCCATGGTCCTGGAGACCGGTGAGAGGGCCCAGCGTCGCCTGCCCCTGACCGACACCCTGTCCTTCACCCGCGCCGCCACGGCACCGGCCCTCAAGGACGCCGCCGACGTCGTCGAGATCCTCGCGCGCCTCACGGGCGAGCGTCCCCGGCGACCCGGGTGCGGGCCACCGAAGCAGTGACCACATCCGCCACCCTGTCAGGAGAGCAGACATGAGTGAGTTCGCCCAACCGTCCCGCAGCCGTCAGGACGACCCCGCCCCCGACGACGACCCGACACCCGCCCCCGGCAGGTCCCGCCCGGGGCCAGGGCCTGGACTCGGTGCTGGACATGATCGATGACGTCCTGGCCGTTGACGCCCAGGAGTTCGTGCGCGGCTTCGTCCAGAAGGGCGGCCAGTGAGCACCATCGCCCCGGGGCCGCGCGTCACCGGCCTGGAGACCGAGTTCGGCGTCCTGTGCGCCCCCGTCGGGACGCCGGAAGCGGTGAAGGCGGACCTGCCGGACGTCGAGCGGGCGGCGGCGCTCATCTTCCGTCACCGGCCGGTCGGCTACCGCAGCACCAACCTCTTCCTGCCCAACGGCGGGCGCCTCTACCTCGACATCGGGGCCCACCCCGAGTACGCCACCGCCGAGTGCGTGAGCGTGCGCGACCTCGTCGCCCAGGACCAGGCCGGGCGGGCGATCCTGGCCGCCATGGCGGAGCGGGCCGCCACAGGCCTCGCCCAAGAGAGGGCCCCTGTCCGCTTCCACCTCCTGGCCAACAACACCGACTCCGCCGGCCACACCTACGGCTGCCACGAGAGCTACTCCGTACCCCGCAGCCTGCTCGACGCCACCGACCACCCAGCCGGCGCCGGCAGTGAGACCACCATGGCGGTCCTCACCTCCTTCCTGGCCACGCGCCCAGTCCTGGTCGGCTCCGGGCGCCCGCTGGCAGGCGGCCCAGCGGGGCCGAGCGAGGACAGTCGCGGTGCGGGGGACGAGGAGGCTGCCTGGGGCCTGTCGCCGCGCGCCCCCCACCTGCAGGCCCTGACCTCGGCCGACACCACCGGGCAGCGCGCCCTGGTCAACACCCGCGACGAGCCCCATGCCGACGCCACCCGCCTGCGCCGCCTGCACGTCACCTGCGCCGACACCACCATGGCCGAGCCGACAACGGGGCTGCGCAGCGCCGTGACCCTCCTGCTCCTGGACGCCCTTGAGGCGGGCTGGGACCTCAGCGACCTGGCCCTGGCCGACCCCCTGGCCACGTTGTCCGCACTGGGGGAGAGCCCCTGGGGGGACGTCCCCGCCGTGACTGTCCAGGGCTGCCGCCTGAGTGCCGTCGACATCCAGGAGTCCTTCCTGGAGCGGCTGACTGCCTACCTGGACGACGCCGGAGTGCCGGACTTCCTGCGCGGCGCCGATCACCTGCTCACCGACCTGGCGCCACGCGTCATCTCCGCGCTGCGCCGCCACGACGACGGCGCTATCGACACCGAGATCGACTGGGCCATCAAGCGTCGCCTCATGCGCGCCCAGCGCGAGCGCCACCCCCGGCTGTCCGGCCGGGCCCTGGAGGCCCTGCGCTCGCGGGTGGATCTGGCCTACCACGACCTCAACGCCGAGACCGGGCTGGTACCGCGCCTGACTGCCCAGGGGGCCATGGCGCACCTGTGCGAACCGGAGGAGATCGAGCGCGCCCGTCAGATCCCCCCGGCCACGCGCGCCGCCCTGCGCGGAGCCTTCGTGGCGGCCTGCCTGGAGGTGGGCGCCGACTTCTCCGTGTCCTGGGAGAGCCTGCGCCTGGACTCGCCGCCCACCGCGCCCGTGGACCTGCCCGATCCCCTGGAGACGGTCCACGATGCCGCCGAGTCCCTGACCCAGCGGGTGCGATGCCTGCGTCCCGAGGAGATGCACCGCATCGACCTCGTGGGCCGCGGCGGCCTGGGCGCGCCGGGCTGAGGCTCCTGCGGGCCTCGCCGCGGCTCTCTTCAGTGCCGGTTGACTACCCGGTTCTCCTCTCCTTTCAACGGTTGGTCCGGGGAGTCCGTGACTGCTCCGTGACTGCTCCGTGCCTGTCCGGCCCTTGCGGGATCCCCCGAGAAGGAGTAGACACTTAGGTGTGCCTCACCAAAGCTGGCGAGGCGGGATGAGTCGACTCTTGGGGGGCATCCCTGAGGGGTGACCCATTCAGCCTGCCGGCTGCGCAGCCGGAGTCGGGCAATTCTCTAGACAAGTCAATAATGATAATGATTTGCAAAAGAGTTGGTGGCGGAGTAGATGTGCGGTCACCACGGAGGCGCGCCTGTCACGGCGCGCCCTCCGGGCTCCGGCACGACGTCGGAGCGGTCACCGTGACCTGGGAGAACACGCAAGGAGAAAGTATGAGCACCACCAGCCGCACGCCGGCGGCCACTGAGCAGGAACGTCCCTCGGTTCACACCTCGTCCCGCTCAGGCCTGGCCAACTCCGCCCTGGGAACTCGGAACCTCATGATGATCGCCGCGCTGGCTGTCGTCTCCATGATCCTCCTGGTACCCCTGAACTATCTGGCCCCCGCGGCGGGAGCCTCCCGAGACGCAGTGCTCCTGGGCTGCGCGCTCATGGGACTGTGGCTCGTTCCCTTCCTGCTGCCCGCCACCGTCGTGCGCCGCCCGGGTGCCGTGATGATCGCGTCCCTTCTTATGGGGATCATGAGTGTCTTCACCACACCTGTCGGCCCCGCGGCCATTGTCGGTAACCTCATTGGTGGAGCATTCGTCGAGGTGCCCCTCGCCCTCATGCTCTACCGGAAGTGGACCTGGTGGTCCTTCCTCATCTCAGCGGCGACCTTCGGCCTGCTCAACGGCTCATGTACGTCTCCGTCATGAGCGCCTCGGCGGGTGTCGCCTTCGCGAGCGCCGGCGTCGTCATTGCCGTGGTCTCGGCCCTGGTCGGTGGCGGCCTCACCATCGTCCTGACCCGATTGCTCAACCGCGCCGGCGTCGGCATCGATCACCGCATGACCGGCCGTGCCTGAGTCAGCGCCTGCCGTGCTCGCTGAGCACGAGACCGAACAGTCTCCGTCAGGGGCAGCAGAAGCGGCGCTAGTGAGCATCGAGGGCCTCAGCGTCCACTACCTCGGGCGCGAGAACTGGGTCCTGGACTCCGCCAACCTGACCCATCTGTGCGGCCAGGTCACCGCCGTCATCGGCCCGTCGGGCTGCGGCAAGACCACGCTGGTGCGTGCCCTGTGCGGTCTTGTCCCGCACTGCCTGCCCTCGGAGTACGCCGGCAGCCTGAGGCTGGCCGGCACCGAGGTCGCCGACGCCACCGTCCAGACCCTGGCGCAGACCGTCGCCTATGTCGGTCAGAGCCCTGACGCCGCCGTCGTCACCCGCACCGTCCATGATGAGGTCGCCTTCCCCCTGCAGAATCTCTGCCTGCCCCGCAACGAGATCACCTCGAGGGTCGAGGAGGCCCTGCACGGGGTGGGACTCCTCGAGCGCATCTGGGACGACCCCTGGACGCTCTCGGGCGGGCAACGTCAACGGCTCGCGCTCGCCGTCGCCCTGGCCATGCGCCCACAGCTCCTCGTCCTCGACGAACCGACCAGCACCATCGATACCACTGGGCGCGAGGAGTTCTACGCCCTCATCTCCTCCCTGACGGCCTCCGGGACGGCAGTCATCGTCATTGACCACGACCTCGATCCGGTACTGCCCGTCGTCGACCAGGTCCTGGCTCTCAACGCCGACGGGCGGACCATCGGTGCCGGCTCGCCGCGCGAGGTCTTCATGAGACACCGCCGCGAGCTGACCGACGCCGGGGTGTGGATGCCCCGCGCCCTGCGTGACGCCGACGACGACCTCCCCCCTCGGGGGCGGCCGAGCCGGAGGCGGCGCTGACCTGCGCCGAGGCCGGAATCCGGGTGCCGCGGCTCGCCGACCTGTGTGCCGATGAGGAGGTGCGCTACCTGGAGAGACGGACGTGGGACTCCACTGAGAGCTGGCAGCAGGTCGAGGTCATCGACACCCGCCGCGCGCTCGCCGGCAGCCCCCGGCCCGAGCCCCGAACCAGCGTCGAGCTGATAGACCTCGAGGTCCCAGGGCGCTCACCCCGGGTGTCCCTGCGGCTGGGAGGCGGCGAGCTCGTGGCGCTGGTCGGCCCCAATGGTGCCGGCAAGTCCTCGATCCTGTCCGCCCTGGCCGGACTCGTCCGCTCAAGCGCCGACAAGGCAGTGGTCGGCGGCCGGGACGTCGGCAAGGGCAGGCACCTGGTCGGCTACGTCTTCCAGAATCCTGAGCACCAGTTCGTGGCCACCACCGTGAGATCCGAGCTCGCCGTCGGAGGCACCCCACCGGAGCGGGTCGACCGGCTCCTGAGGCAATTTCACCTGGTCAGTCACCAGGACCACCACCCGCTGACCCTCTCGGGCGGCCAGGCCCGCAGGCTGTCGGTGGCCACCATGGTCAGCGAGGAACGCGACGTCGTCGTCCTGGATGAGCCCACCTACGGCCAGGACTGGGACAACACCTGCGAGCTCATGACTTCATCGACCAGCTGCGCCACCAGGGGCGTACGGTCATCATGGCCACCCACGACCTCGAGCTCGCCCTGGAGCACTGCACCCATATCGTCGCCCTGCCGGGGGCGTCGCGCGGCGGAACGGTTCCGGTCTCGGGACCTGAGGTCACAGCCGACGGCGACGCGGACGAGCCGTCAGGGGCGCGCGCAACCGGGACGACCGACTCTCGAACCTGCCACGTGGGCCTCGCGCCGGTGCAGCCCCGGCCCCAGCCACGGCGAGGCCTGTTCACCTCGCTCAACCCCCTCACCCTCTCCACCGCGGTCCTGCCGGTCATGGTGATGGTCTTCGCCCTGCGCAACCATCACCTCAACCTGGGAATCCTGCTGACCTCCTCGGTCCTCATCGTCGCCGCGCGCGCCTCCCTGCGACGCACGGTCGCCTCGGTGATCGCCCCCTGGGTGGTTACCGTGCTCATGACCTGGATCTTCAGCAGCGGGATCCACCACCAGGAGACGGCAGCGCGCCTCTACGACCTGGGTGATGCGGTGACCGGAGGCACCGGTATCGGTGCACTCATCGCACTGGTCCTCGTCTCCGGTGTCTCCACTGACCCCGAGGCCCTCATCCGCACCCTGACCACCACCTTCCACATGCCCTACCGCCTCGGGGCGGCGGGCACGGCGGCCATCGCCTTCATCACGCGCTTCCATGACGACTTCATCCTCCTGCGCACCGCCAGGGCGCTGCGCGGAATCGGACAGCGCTGGGGGCTGCTCGCGCCCGTGGCCCGCTGGATCGGATCCATCCTGCCGCTGATGATCCTCGCCATCCAGCACGCCGAGCGCGTCGCCCTGTCCATGGACTCGCGAGCCTTCGGCGCCCACCGGCGGCGCACCGAGATGACCGACGAGCCCTGGCGGGGGCGCGACTGGGGAGTCGTGGCACTTACCTGGGCGCTGGTCATCATCATCTGGAACACCCTCCACTGAGGAGAGCACATGACCAACCAGTCGACGAAACGCCTCACCGAGGAGCCGGCCGACCATCCCGGCCAGATCGGTAACGCCGGCGTCACCGTCGGCGCGCTCATCCGACCGGCGCGCCCGGCCATGATCGTTACCGCGCTACTGACCGCCGTCGGAGCTCTGATGTCCATCGTCCCCTTCGAGGCCATGCGCAACATGGCGGCCATCTGGCTGGGCGAGACCTCACCGGAGGGCTGGCGCGGCAGCCTGTGGATCTGGGCGGCCATCGCAGTCGGGGCGCTCTTCGCCTCCCAGGCCCTCTACCTGGCCGGCCTCGGGATCACGCACCTGGCCGAGGCCCGCCTGCGACACCACCTGCGTGAGCGGGTCGTCAACGCCATCAGCAGCCTGCCCCTGGGGCGGGTGGCGCAGATCCCGCACGGCACCATCCGCAAGATGGTCTGCGACGACACCACCTCCATCCATACCCTCGTTGCCCACGTCCCCGGGGACGCCACCAACGCCGTCGTCATGGCGGCGGCGGGGACGGCTTATCTGCTGTGGACCGACTGGCGCCTGGCCTGCGCACTGGTGGGGCTGTGGGTGCTCGCACTGGGAGCGATGTTCCTGACCATGTCCGGCCTGTCGGACATCACCGAGCGCTTCGGTGCCGCTCAGACCGCGCTGGCCGCCGCGACCGTCGAGATGCTCGAGGGCATCAAGGAGATCAAGGGCTTCCAGGCCACCGACGCATCCCGCACCCGGTTCAGCCAGGCACGGGCCGAGTTCTCCAGCCTGTCGTACTAGTGGGTGAGCCGGTCCGGCCGCAGCATCAGTGCCATGACCGCGGTCCTGCGGCCCTCCACGGTCTTCGCGACGGTCGCGGTCCTGGCTGTCCTGTTCACCTCCCAGGGGTGGACGCCGTTGTCTGCGACCCTACCGTTCTTCCTGGTGGCCCTCGGGCTGCCGGAGGGGCTCATGACCCTCATCGGTCTCATGCAGCACCTGTACGAGTCCAGGATGGCTGCCCAGGCCACCGCCGACCTGCTCTCCCAGCCGCCGATGCCCGAGGGGACCCATGGCGACGGTGAGGGGCCCGCCCCCGGGCGCGTCGACGTCGAGGACGTCACCTTCTCCTACGAGGACGGCTCCCCGGTCCTGCACGGCCTGTCCTTCACCGCCGAGCCGGGAACCGTGACAGCGCTCGTCGGTCCCTCCGGTGGTGGCAAGTCGACCCTGGCCCGCCTCATCGCCCGCTTCTACGACGTCGACGACGGTGCCGTGCGCATCAGCGGCGTCGACGTACGGGATGCGACTTTCCCCTGGCTGCTCTCGCGCGTGGCGGTCGTGCTGCAGGACGTGGCCCTGGCCCACGAGTCCGTCCACGACAACATCGCCCTGGGACGCCCCGACGCCACCCGGGAGCAGGTCGAGGCTGCCGCCCGCGCGGCCTGCATCCACGAGCGCATCACGCGTCTGCCCCATGGCTACGACACGATCCTGGGAGATACGGGCGGCTTCCTCTCCGGAGGGGAGCGCCAGCGCGTCACCCTGGCGCGCGCCTACCTCCAGGACGCCCCCGTCCTCGTCCTGGACGAGGCCACCGCCCAGGCCGACCCGGCCTCCGAGCGTGACATCCACCAGGCCCTGTCCCGGTTGGCGGCCGGGCGGACCGTCATCATCATCGCCCACCGCCTGTCCACGATCCGTGATGCCGACCAGATCCTCGTCGTCGACGCCGGACGCATCACCGAGCGCGGCACGCACGAGGAGCTCTTGGCCGCCGGCGGCCGCTACGCAGCCATGTGGCGCAGCCAGGACCTGAGCGAGGAGACCGAAGCCGCGGCGCTGACCGCCCAGGTCGAGCCGCTCGGAGCCGAGGTCGCAGGGCAGGAGGAGGAGTAGTCATGTGGAAGCTGCTGACGCGAGTCGTCAATGCCGCCGAGATGCGGACCATCATCGCCTGGTTCGTGGCCGCCGCCGTCCTCCAGGGACTCACCCTGGCCCTCATGATCCCCTTTCCTGCGCGCCCTCTACTCCCGCTCGGGGTCGCTGACCGGTTGGCTGATCGCAGTCGTGGTCCTGGGGGCGGCGACCGCCGTCGTCGACACCATCGCCATGCACCGCTCCTACCGGATCAGTGTCTTCGAGGTCTGCGACACGATGATCGACCGCATCGCCGAGCACGTCCTGACCCTGCCCCTGGGCTGGTTCAGCGCCGAGCGGGAGGCCGCGGTCGTCAACGCCACCTCCCAAGGAGGTCAACACCCTCTCCCACCTGGCCTCCATGGTGATCCCCAACCTGTGCAACGCCTTCATCGTCCCACTGGTCATGCTCGGCGCCACCGCCGTCGTCGAGTGGCCCCTGGCGCTCATCATGACCGCCGCCATCGTCCCGCTGGTCCTGACCTGGCGGCTCATGGGAGCCGCGACCACCCGCGCCAATGAGATGGAGGACCGCACCTCCAGTGCCGCGGCCGGACGCCTCGTGGAGTTCGCCCGGCTCCAGCCCGTGCTGCGCGCCACCGGTGTCACCAAGACGGGCTGGGCGCCGGTGCAAGCCGCCCTGGAGGCCGACTCCGCCTCCACCCTGGAAGGCCTGCGGGTCAAGGGTAGGCCCGGGCAGTACTTCAACCTCATCGTCAATATCGCCTTCGCCCTGGTCATGGCGGTGGGACTGTCACGTGTGAGCGGGCACCGGCTCGACGTCGTCGGATACCTGGCGATCATGGCCGTCACCGCGCGCACGCTCCTGCCACTGACCAAGGCCGCCATGTACGGCTCCGAGGCCGACAACGCGAAGGTCGCGCTGCGGGCCGTGGGGGACATCCTCGACGCCCGTCCCCTGCCCGACCCCGAGCCCGGCCAGGAGGTCGAGCCCCGGGGAACGACGATCACCCTGAACGACGTCTCCTTCTCCTATGACGCCGGCCGCCCCGTCCTGGCGGGCGTATCCCTGAGCGCACCGCAGGGACGAGTGACCGCCCTGGTGGGACCCTCAGGGGCGGGCAAGTCCACGATCCTGCGCCTGGCTGCCCGGTTCTGGGACGTCGACGACGGCACCGTCACCATCGGCGGCGCACCGGTTCGCTCCATGCGCGCCTCGACGATCATGGGCATGACCTCCATGGTCTTCCAGGACGTCTACCTGTTCGACACCACCATCCGGGAGAACCTGCGCATCGCCCGGCCCGAGGCCACCGACGCCGAGCTGGCCGAGGCCGCCAGGCGCGCCCGCCTGGACCGCGTCATCGAGGCGCTCCCGCACGGGTGGGACACACAGGTCGGTCCCGGCGGGCTGAGCCTGTCCGGTGGGGAGCGTCAGCGCGTCGCCATCGCCCGGGCCTTCGTCAAGGACGCCCCGATCCTCCTGCTCGACGAGATCACCTCGGCCCTGGACGGGGAGAACGAGTCCGCCATCACCGAGGTGGTGCGTGAGCTCTCCCGGGGCCGCACCGTCATCGTGGTCGCCCACCGCCTGTCCACCGTCCGCCAGGCCGACGAGGTCGTGTTCCTCGAACCGACCGAGGCCGGTGCCCGCGTGGCCCAGCGTGGTACGCCCCAGGAGCTGGCGGCCGTTCCCGGCCCCTTCCGCGAGTTCATCGAGGCATCCACGACCTCCTCGCGCTGGCACATCCGTCAGGGGTGAGGCGGGGCCGCTTCAGGTCAGACGACATGGTGGGCAGACGCTGTCCCGTACCGGTTGGTATGGGACAGCGTTTCTGTTGTTATAAGAACCCTCAGAGCCCTGTGAAACCTTCTGGTAATACTGAGTGGTATGTTAGATACCAACCGGTACGGATCGGTCTGGTGGTCGATCAGGTGCTCGGTTCCAGGTAGTTGAACGAAAGGAGGGGGCTTCATGGCCGACGTACTAGCCATTGAGGACCTTCACAAGCACTTCGGAAGTGGGCCGCACGCGGTGAGAGCCAACGCCGGCGTCACTATGCGGGTGGGTGCCGGCGAGGTGGTCGGGCTCCTCGGGCACAACGGCGCGGGCAAGACCACGCTGGTCAACCAGGTGGTGGGGCTGCTGTGTCCGACCTCCGGGAGCATCAGGCTCGACGGGGTTGACGCCGTCGCCAACCCCGCTCTCGCCCGTCGCCTCACCAATGTCCAGGCGCAGGCCAATGTGCCCATCACCGGGCTCACGCCCCTGACGGCGATCGACCTCGTGGGCGTATACGAGGAGGGCGTCCGCGTCAGACGCGCAGGCGCGCCGAAGAGCTGATCGACGCCCTCGACCTGGGGGAGTGGGCCAGGACTCCCGCGCAGAAGATCTCCGGTGGAGTTGCCCGTCTGACTGCCTTCGCCATGTGCGCCGTCGTCCCCGGGCGCCTGGTCATCCTCGATGAGCCCACCAATGATGTCGACCCGGTACGCCGGCGCCTGCTGTGGGACCAGATCCGTCTTCTGGCCGAGGCCGGGGCGGCGGTCCTCCTGGTGACCCACAACGTGCGGGAGGCCGAGCGGGCAGTCGACCGGCTCACCATTCTGGACCACGGCCACGTCATCGCCGAGGGAACCCCCGCGGCACTCGTGGCCGGCCACGGATCTCCCTTCGTCCTGGAGGTCAGCCGGATTCCCGGCCGGCGGATCGAGCCTCCCGCGGGAACGAGCCTGACGCAGCACGACGCCGTGCGCGCATCCGTGGCGGTGGACTCTCAGCGTACGACCCAGGCCGTGGAGTGGGCCGCTCAAGCCCTCAAGGACGGAGCAATCGAGCGCTACGAGCTGGCACCGATCTCACTGGAGGACGTCTACGTCGATCTCACCGGGAGTACGGGAGAGGAGGTGCGCCGTCATGCCGCCTGAACCGTGTGAATCCGTGGGAGTCCCGGCCCGTCCCGATGATTCGCGTCATCCCCGCGCTGCTACGTAGGCGCGGTGCGACTCCAGTCCCCAGAGAAACATGAAACGTAAGGAGAATCCAATGCCTGCTCCAACCAGTGCCGCTGCTGAAGCGGCCCCGGCTAGTGAGACTGTTCTCGAGGTCGCGTCCCAGAAGACTTCGCTCTGGCGTCAGCTCGGCCTGCTCATCCAGTGGCAGTTCCGTCGCAGCCTGCCCGTGCTTCCTCTCTTCATCATCGTCCAGACGCTGCTGTCCGTCTCAATGGTCCTGGGATACGGGCTCATCGCGGGCCACCCAGGCCGCGAGGCGAGCCTCTACCTGGCCGGCGGCGGCCCTGGCGATCGCGCTCATCTCGCTGGGCCTCATCATGACGCCTCAGTGGGTCTCCCAGTCCCGCACTGAGGGCAGCCTGGACTGGATGCGCACCCTGCCCGTCCCCAGGGTCGCCTTCCTCCTGGCAGACCTCGCGATCTGGACCGCTCTCGCACTGCCCGGCCTGGTTGTGGGCGTCCTCGTGGCCAACGCCCGCTTCGACGTCGACCTCGCCCCGCAGTGGTGGCTGGTGCCCGGCGCCGTGCTGGTCGCTCTGACAGCGGCCTGCATCGGATACGCCATCGCCACGCTCCTGGCTCCGGCCCTGGCTCAGATCCTCTCCCAGGTACTTGCTTTCGGCATCATGCTGTTCTCGCCCGTCAGCTTCCCCGCCGACAGGCTCCCCGACTGGGCCCAGGAGATCCACCGCTGGTTGCCCTTCGAGCCCATGGCTCAGGTGGTGCGTGCGGGACTGTTCTCGCACGACGCCAGCATGCCCGCCCGTTCCTGGGGCCTCCTGGGCGGATGGTGCCTGGTGGCCGTCGCCGGAGCGTCATGGGCCCTGGGAAGGCGGCCTTGAGTCGGCCGGGATGTCCGCATGGTCGGAGACCGGTGGAGGGAGTGACGAACGTGGAGGGGGAAGTGCCGTGAACCCCTTTCTGAGGGGCCTCCTCTACAGTGGGGGTATGACCGCCAGGAGCTCTGCCCGTGGGCCGAACAGTGACAGTGATGACTCCGGGGCCTCCGCCTCTGATGACATCAGGGAGGCGACGCGCGCCCTCAATGAGGCGATCACCGCCTTCTCCCGTGCAGTGGGGGCGGCCGGTCAGGGAGCGCGCCGGAGCAGTGAGAGTGCGGTAGCGGCCTCCCTGGACCTCGCCTCCCGGAAGCTGGCCTCCGCCTCTACTGCAGTCAGCGGCGCCGCCCCGGGTCGGGGCGGTGGACGCCGTCGGAGCGAGGAGACCAGGGCGCGGATTCTTGCTGCTGCCAGGGAGGTCTTCGCTGCCAAGGGCTACGAGGGGGCGTCGGTCAGTGACATCGCCTCGGCGGCTGGATTCACCAAGGGCGCCTTCTACTCCTCCTTCCCCTCCAAGGAGGCCCTGTTCCTGGAGGTCGTCACCTGTGGTGAGGAGAGCTCGGATGAGGCCGCTCGGGAGATGGCGAGCCCCGACCAGTGGGGCGAGCAGCTCCAGGAGCTTCCCATGGAGGATGTTGTCCTGCACCTGGAGACCTGGCTCTACGCGATTCGTCATGAGGACTCCCGGGACCGGCTGGCCGGCAGCTGGCGCCGCTGGTTGAGAGAGACCTCCCTCCTGGTGGCCCGTTCCCATGGACGCCGTGAGCCGAGCCAGCAGGATGAGGAGACGGCCTTCGGGCTCCTGGCGGTGGGCATCTTCGGCCGCGTGAGCGCCGCAGCCACCACCTCGCAGGAGGTCGAACCCATCGTTCAGCGCCTGTCCGAGCGGCTCCTTGAGGATGGCAGTGACTGATATGCCTCTCTGCCGAGAGCGGCATGTTTCGCGTAAAGACACGGACAACGGTTGTCTTCCGCGAACAGTGTCCTTCTCGATGGAGGAAGGGTCTCGCGGTCAGGCGACCTGTTCCCGGTAGCGGTGGACCACCAGCTCAGCGACCGCCGGGTGGTCGCCGATGGGAGCGGCCACGACATCGGCGCCCGTGGAGTGCAGGGCCCGGTGGAAACGCCCCTCCGCCAGCAGGTAGGTGGCCACACCCACCCGCTTGGCCCCCCAGGGCCCGGGCCGTGCTCACCGCGTCACGGACGCTGGGGCGCGCAGCCGAGAGGTAGGCGGGCGTCACCTCGCGCCCCAGACGCGCCTCGAGCAGGCGAGTGATGGCCTCGACCTCCTCCAGCGCCGCCGCCTGACGTGACCCGGCCGCGCCCAGGACAATATGGTCGAGCCCTGCGATCCCGCCCAGGGGCGCGGAGGCCTCCTGGAGACGCTGTGCGACGGCCTCCACCAGGTGCTCCTCGACCCCCAGATGCCCGGTGACCGTCCCCGATCCGTGCCGGTCCACCACAGCCGGTACGTCCTTGAGGACGTGATAGCCGCGGGCCAGGAAGAAGGGCAGCACCACTGGATCCACCAGCCCCTCCATCGCCGTGGCCGGATCCGGGTGCTGGAGCTCGATGTAGCCGGTGCGCACCTCCACCTCCGGCAGGATCGTGCGGACCCGCTCGGCGGTGCGGGACAGGACTGAGGACGGCCCGGGCCGGCGCGAGCCATGGGCCAGCAGTACCAGAGGACGAGTACTCATACCGGCTCCACCACCAGATCTGCACTCGTGCGAGAACGAGCCGGGTAGACCGGCCTCGGCCCGATGGGCTCACCGGAGGTGAGAGGCTCGTCCGGTACAGCGGGTCAGGTGCGTGGCCGCGCTGATGAGTGGATCGGACCTCCTCAAGCGCCTGATCGGTCTCCTCGCGAACATCCTTGGCACTGGCCTGCGCCTTGCGGATCGCCAGGGTCAGGAAGGCCGCCCACACCACCCCGAGCGCGCCGTACAACAGGAACCCGGTTCGGGCCGAGGCCTCGGCCCAGGACAGCAGGACCCGCAGGTTCGTGGCCAGGATCAGTCCGCCGACTGCGGTACCCAGCACCGCTCCGGGCAGACGGGAGACCAGCCAGGCGGAGATCGGTGCAGCCACCAGTCCACCGGCCAGCAGGGTCAGGACGATCCCTAAGGCTGATGCCCGGCGGTGCCCAGTCCGGTGAGGAAACCGGCCGAGGCCGCCACCGTCACCAGGAACTCCGAGGCCCCCACTGAGCCGACCACGGTGCGCGGCGCCGTGCGACCGCCCGTGAGCAGCGTTGTCGTCACCACCGGTCCCCAGCCGCCACCGCCGGTGGCGTCAACGAAACCGCCCACCATCCCAAGGGGAACCAGGAGCCGTCTGCCGTGCGGGGAGCGCCTGCTGCCGGAGCCTCGGGGCGGGCGCAGGGAGAAACGCCCCAGGACATAGGCCCCCAGCAGGATCAGCAGGCTCGCCGTCACCGGGGTCGCCGCTCGGGTCGACAGGTGAGCCAGGACCGTCGCTCCGCCGAAGGCCCCCACCGCGCCGGGCAGCCCCAGCCGGACCACCAGGCGAGGGTCGGTGTTGCCCAGCCGCCAGTGGGAGGCCCCCGAGGCCAGGGTCGTGCCGATCTCAGCCAGGTGCACCGAGGCCGAGGCCAGTGCCGGGCTCAGACCGGCCAGAAGCAGCAGGGAGGACGAGGTCATGCCGTACCCCATCCCGAGAGAGCCGTCGACCAGCTGAGCGGCCAGGCCGACGAGGGCGAGAAGAACAAGCTTGCGCATCAGTGACTCCGGGACATTCGGTCTACATGCGCCGAGGCGGGCTCAGGCGGCGGGGCTCGCCGGCCGGGCCTCCTCAACGACTCGGTCAGCCCAGTACGGGCTCAGAGTGACGACGTCGCCGATGACGATGACCGCGGGGGCGGTCACGCCGTACCGGGCGGCGACGTCGGCCAGACATCGCAGCTCGGTGGTGGTCACGCGCTGGTCGGGGAGGTAACCGCGTTCGATGATCGCTGCCGGAGTGGCCGCATCGCTGCCGGCCTCCAGCAGGGAGACGACCGAGTCCCGCAGTCGGGAGACCCCCATGAGCAGGATGAGGGTGTGATCGCGGCGCTGGGGGAGCACCCCGAGATCCGCATGAGCCGTGATGACCGAGAAGCCGCGCGACAGGCCCGCGGTGGGTCACGGGGATGCCCGCCGCCGCGGGCACGGCGATGGCGCTGGTGATCCCAGGACGACCTCGACGGCGACACCGGCACGCGCGACAGGCGACCGCCTCCTCCCCGCCGCGCCCCGAGCACGTAGGGGGTCGCCCGCCCTTGAGACGGACCACCCCTTGCCGCGACGGGCGAGGTCGACCAGGAGCGCATCGATCTGCGCCTGGCTCATGACGTGCTCGGCCGCGCTCGTTTGGAGGCGTCGATGACCTCGGTGTCCGAGGGTGCAGGTCCTTCAGGATGTCCCGCGGGGTGCCAGCGCGTCGACGACGACCACGTCCGCCTGGCCCAGCAGCTCCAGGCACGGGCGGTGATGAGGCCGCTGCTGCCCGGGCCTCCGCCTACCAGGGCCACCCACTGTCCGGATCCGTGAAGGACCCCGGGAGGACCTCGGTCGGGTGCACTGGGGGAGGATCTCGAGGAGACCGAGGTGCCGGTGCCCGGAGGGACCCCGTGCTCTGAAGGGGCGTGGCCGCATGCTGACCCGTCGCTCGCCGCCTGTGCCCGCGGGCAGTCTGCACCATGCCCGGCCGCCAGCGTGCCGCCCTCGTGGGCGTCGATGAGGAGGAAGGCGCCGTCGGACCGGGAGACCGAGTAGTCGGCCAAGGGCACCGGCGAGGCCAGTCGCAGCCGCACCAGGCCGATGTCGTTGAGCTCCAGGGAATCGGCCGGCACCGTGGTCAGGTCGTCCAGGTCGAGGCGGCCCTCAATGGTGCCCACGATCGCCTGGACCGTCTGGGCGCCGTGCTTGAGCAGTACCCGCGCCCGGGGGCGCAGGGGCTCCTCGCTCAGCCAGGACACGCGGGCGGTGACCTCGGTGAGCACCTGCGGCGCATCGCCCGCCGCGGCCAGGGTGTCACCACGGGCGACGTCGACGTCGTCGCTCAGACGCACCGTCACCGACTGCCCCTCGACGGCCTCCTCCAGGCTGCGCTCACCCAGGTCGATGCCGGCTACGCGTGAGCGCCTGCCCGAGGGCAGCGCCACCACGGGGTCGCCGACGCGCACCGTGCCCGAGGTGATCTGCCCGGCGTAGCCGCGGTAGTCGCGCAACTCGGGTGCCGGCGCCGCCCCCTGGGGACGGATGACCAGCTGGACCGGCAGGCGGAAGGCGCCCTCGTCGCGGGCGGTGGGCAGGGACTCCAGGAGCCCCAGCAAGGTCGGCCCCGCATAGAAGGGAGTGCTGGCCGAGGCCTCGACGATGTTGTCGCCCAGGAGCGCGGAGGTCGGCAGGACATGGATCGCGGCCACGCCCAGCTCGGCGGCCACGGCGCGGATATCGGCCTCGATGGCCGCGTAGACCTCGGCGGAGAAGTCCACCAGGTCGATCTTGTTGACCGCGACGATGACGTGCGGGACCCGCAGGAGGGCGGCGACCGCCAGATGGCGGCGCGTCTGCTCCAGGACCCCGTTGCGGGCGTCCACCAGCAGCACGACGACGTCGGCCGTGGAGCAGCCGGTGACCGTGTTTCGGGTGTACTGCACGTGTCCGGGGCAGTCGGCCAGGATGAAGGAGCGCTGCGGGGTGGCGAAGTAGCGGTAGGCGACGTCGATCGTGATGCCCTGCTCCCGCTCGGCCCGCAGCCCGTCGGTCAGCAGCGCGAGGTCGGCGCTGGTCAGACCCCGATCCAGGCTGACCTGCTCGACGGCGGCCAGCTGGTCGCGCAGGACGGACTTGGAGTCGAACAGCAGGCGGCCCACGAGCGTGGACTTGCCGTCGTCGACGCTGCCGGCCGTGGCCAGTCTCAGTAGTGAGCCGGTGGCGGCGGCACGTGCGTCGGCCTCGGCGGGGATGTCGGTGAGGGTGGGGGCGCTCATCAGAAGTAGCCCTCCTTCTTGCGGTCCTCCATGGCCGCCTCGCTCAGGCGGTCATCGGCGCGGGTGGCTCCCCGCTCGGTCAGGGGTGGAGGCGGCGACCTCCAGGACGATGTCGTGATTGGTGGTGGCGTCGGACTCGACGGCGCCCGTGCAGGACATGTCGCCCACGGTGCGGTAGCGCACGGTGCGGGTGACGACCTCCTCACCGTCGCGCAGCCGGTTGACGCCGCCGTCCGCCAGCCACATCCCGTCACGCAGGAAGACCTCGCGCTCATGGGCGTAGTAGAGGCTGGGCAGCGCGATGTCCTCGCGCTCGATGTAGCGCCACACGTCCAGCTCGGTCCAGTTGCTCAAGGGGAAGACCCGCACGTGCTCGCCGGGGCGGTGACGGGGGTTGAGCAGGTTCCACAGCTCGGGGCGCTGGTTGCGCGGGTCCCACTGACCGAACTCGTCGCGCAGGGAGACGATGCGCTCCTTGGCCCGGGCCTTCTCCTCGTCGCGGCGGCCGCCGCCGAAGACGCCGTCGAAGCCGCCCTCCTCGATGGCGTCGAGGAGTGGGATCGTCTGGAGCGGGTTGCGGGTGCCGTCGGTGCGCTCGCGCAGACGGCCGTCGTCGATGTAGTCCTGGACGCGGGCCACCACGAGCCTCAGACCGAGGTCCTCGACCGTCCGGTCGCGGTAGGCCAGCACCTCGGGGAAGTTGTGACCGGTGTCCACGTGCAGGACGGGGAAGGGGATCGGAGCGGGCCAGAAGGCCTTGCGCGCCAGGTGCAGCATGACCACGGAGTCCTTGCCCCCGGAGAACAGCAGCACGGGACGGCGGCACTCGGCGGCGATCTCCCTGATGATGAGGATGGCCTCGGCCTCCAGGACGTCAAGGATGTCCAGGGTCTCGGTGGTCGTGGCGGCCCCGGAAAGGTCAGCGAGACCGACCGGTTCGCGGCCAGGCGCCTGAGCAGGGTCGGGGGAGGTGACGGGTGCCGGACGGGTGTGGGGCAGGGTGATGCTCATAGGGTGGATTCCGCATTCTGTCTTGGTGAATCCGGCCCAGCGGCCGGAACGGGGGTCGTCTCCGGGGCTTGACTCGCGCCGTGCACGGGGCGCAGCCGATCGAGGGGTAGCCGTCGTAGAGGAGGGGGTTGATGAGCACGCCGTGCTGGTCGGCGTAGCCGGTCAGGTCCGCCATGCTCCAAGCGGCCAGGGGGTTGATCTTGACGATCTCGTGGGTGGTGTCCCATCCGATCAGCGGCGTGCGGGTGCGGGTGGGGGCGTCCTCGCGGCGCACCCCGGTGGCCCAGGCCTCGTAGCCGCTCAGGGCCCGGGCCAGCGGCTCGACCTTGCGCAGACGGCAGCAGGCGGCCGGGTCCCGTGACCACAGGTCCGGCCCGTGGCGCTCGTCCTGCTCGGCCACGCTCAGCTCGGGAGCCACGTCGACGACGGTGACGTCCATGGTGGCGGCCACCGCGTCGCGGGTGCCCATGGTCTCCGCGAAGTGGTACCCGGTGTCCAGGAAGAGGACGTCGACGCCGGGCAGGACCCGGGAGATCACGTGCGGCAGGACGGCGTCGGCCATGGAGCAGGCCACGGCCAGCGTGTCGGGGAAGTTCTGGGCCGCCCACTGGGCGACGTCGAGGGCCGGGGCGTCGTCTCCGAGCTCGCGCGCTCCGGCCTCGGCGAGGGCGTGCAGCTCCTCGGCGGGCCGCAGCGGAGCCCGGCCGGCGCCCCGTGACCTTGAGGCGGCAGGAGCCCGGTGCGGCAGGCCCAGGGGCACCTGGGCACTCTCAGCGGTTACGGCGCTCACTGCAGGGCCTCCTCATCGGCTCGGTGCGCCCACTGGGCGAAGGTCTCCTCGGGGATGCGCTGGTCCAGGTACCGACGCACCAGGCGCTCGACGTAGTCGGTCAGGCCGGAGGCGGGGACCTTGAGTCCGCGCACCGTGCGGCCCAGGCCGGCCTCGGCGCGTCCGTCGGTGGCCAGGCCGCCGCCCAGGTGCACCTGGAAGCCGGGCATCTGCTCGCCGTCGACCGTGATGATCTGGCCCTTGAGGCCGATGTCCGCGATCTGGATGCGGGCGCAGGAGTTCGGGCAGCCGTTGACGGTCAGGGTGATGCGCCGCTCGAGGTCGGTGTCCGCCAGGCGTGCGTCGAGCTCGGCCGATACGCGCGCCGCCAGCTTCTTGGTCTCCACGATCGCGAACTTGCAGAACTCCAGCCCGGTGCAGGCCAGGGTCGAGCGGGTGAAGGCGCCCGGGTCAGGATCGAGCCCCAGCGCCCGCAGGCCGGCGACGGCCTCGTCGACTCTGTCGGCAGGCACGTCCAGGAGCAGCAGGTTCTGCAGCGGGGTGGTGCGCACGCGGTCCGAGCCGACCCGCTCAGCCAGGTCGGCCAGACCCAGCAGGACGTCACCGCTCAACCGGCCGACGGGTGGCTTGGCCCCCACCCAGAAGCGGCCGTCCTTCTGCTCGTGGACGCCGATGTGGTCGGAGTCCCCGCTCGGCTCCTCGGGGGCCGGTCCGTCGGGCAGGGCGCGCCCCAGGTAGTCGTCCTGGAGGACCTGGCGGAATCTCTCCGGCCCCCACTCGGCCATGAGGAACTTCAGCCGGGCCTTGTTGCGCAGGCGACGGTAGCCGTAGTCGCGGAAGATGCGGATGACGCCGTACCAGACGTCGAGTGCGTCCTCCGGCGTGACGAAGGCCCCCAGCCGCTGGCCCAGGCGCGGCGCGGTGGACAGGGCGCCGGCCACCCACAGGTCGTAGCCGGAACCGAGCTCGGGGTGGTTGACGCCGACAAAGGAGATGTCGTTGATCTCGTGGAGGATGTCGAGGCTGGGGGAGCCGGTGATGGCCGTCTTGAACTTGCGGGGCAGGTTGGCCAGCTCCGGGTCGCCCAGGTAGGTGTCCTTGATGGATCGGGCCAGCGGGGTCGGGATCGATGACCTCGTCCTTGGCGATGCCGGCAACGGGGGAGACCAGGAAGCCTCGGGGCGTGTCCCCGCAGCCCTCGATCGTGGTCAGCCCCACCGACTCCAGGCGCTGCCAGAGCTCTGGGACATTGTCGATCTCGACCCAGTGGAGCTGGATGTTCTGCCGGTCGGTGATGTCGGCGGTGCCGCGGGCGAAGTCTTTGGAGACCGAGCCCAGTACTCGCAGCTGCTCGCGGCTCAGGCTCCCGCCGTCCAGACGTATCCGTTGCATGAAGTAGCGGTCGGACAGCTCGGAGACGTCCAGCTGGGCGGTGCGACCCCCGTCGATGCCCTGCTTGCGCTGGGTGTACAGGCCCCACCAGCGGAAACGGCCGTTGAGGTCGTCGGGTGCGATGGTCTCGTAGCCGCCGGGGCCGTAGATATGCATGATCCGGTCGCGCACCGCCAGCGGGTCCCCGTCCTGCTTGAAGGCCTCGTTGTCATTGAGCGGCTTGCGCCCGTCGAGGGCCCACTGGCCGTTGGAACGGGCCTTGCGCGGCGGGCGCAGGGTGCGCGCGGGTGGCGTGACGGTGGTGGTCATTGCTCCTCCATGACGGTGGCGTGTCATTGGCGTATGAGGAGCGTCCGGGGTCGGCCTGGTGCGCAGCTGCGTGCAGAGCCCGCAGGGCCGTTCGGTTGGCGTCAGCCGTCTCAACGGGGCCTTCCGGACGCTTCATTGCGCCGGATACCTCGTTGCGGGGGTGAAGTCCCCGTGGTGTCAGGCGCTGGTCAGGCCCGACAACACATGACCGCATGGGCACGCAGAACGTCAGCGGGATGGGTACCGCTGAAGCGAGCTGCGTGAGAGAAGGTCATGGCCGAAACATTAGCCATGCATTTACCTGACGACAAGCAAGAATGATCTGTGCTTTGAATCACGACAGGGTTGTTGAGAGCCGCTTTATCGTGTCGGGACGCAGAAAAGGGTCGTGCTGCGCACGCTGTGCCTGTGGTGGCGTGCGGCAGCGGGGTGGGACCGTGTCTGAGCTCAGGCGCCCAGCTGCCGGTCGCGCTCGGCGATGGCCTCGAAGGCGCGCACGACGGCGTCGGAGAAACCGGCCCGTTCCAGGGCCACCATGCCCGCCACCGACGTGCCGCCGGGGGAGCAGACCGCGTCGATGAGGTCGGCCGGGGTGCGGCCATTGCCTCCCTCCGCGGTGCGCTGAGCCTCGGTCTGCACCGTGCGGGCGGTCCCCAGCACCGCCTGAGCCACGATCTGGACGGCCAGGGCCTTGGGGATGCCGCCCATGACGCCGGCGCGCGCCAGGGCATCGATGAAGGCGCACACCAGGGCGGGGGAGGAGCCCGCCAGGCCAATGAAGGAGGAGAAGTCCTTCTCCTCAAGGATGACGGTGCGACCGATGCTCTCCATGAGGGTGCGCACCGTCTCCAGGTCCGAGGCGCTCGCACTGCTCCCCGGGGCCAGTGCCGTCATCGACTCGCCCACGGCGGCGGCCATGTTCGGCATGGTGCGCACCACCCGGGTCCGTCGGGCAGCATCGACTCCAGGCGCTCCAGGGTCAGGCCGGCAGCGATGGAGACCACCAGGGGCCTGCTGCGGCCGATGGCCTCCGACAGCCGGGGCAGGACGTCGGGGATGACGTAGGGCTTGAGGCCCAGGATGAGGACGTCGCTGCGTGAGACCAGCTCGGTGGCGTCGGGCACGTGGACTGCTCCGACCCGCCCGGCCAGGCGCTCGGCGGAGCCGTGCTTGCTGGTCAGGAGCAGGTGCCCGGCCGGTGTCCCCGCGGCCACGGCCCCTCGCACAATGGCGCTGACCATGTTGCCGGCGCCGATGAACCCGATACGCATGAAGGCCTCCTGCTCGTCTGCGACGTGAGGTCATCACCGTACCGTGCCGGTGTGCCGGGCGGTGAGACTTCCGGGGGCCGGTGGCCTTCAGAGCACCATCGCGGCGATCCAGCCGGCGATGAGCAGGGGGATGTTGAAGTGCAGGAAGGTCGGGATGACCGAGTCGCGCATGTGGTCGTGCTGCCCGTCGGCGTTGAGCCCGGCTGTGGGACCCAGCGTGGAGTCCGACGCCGGTGAGCCTGCGTCCCCCAGGGCCCCTGCGGTTCCGATGAGGGAGACCGTGGCAACCGGCGAGAAGCCCAGGGAGACGCACAGCGGCACATAGATCGCCGAGATGATCGGCAGGGTGGAGAAGGATGAGCCGATGCCCATCGTCACGATGAGGCCCACGAGCAGCATGACGAAGGCGGCGGCGGGCTTGGAGCCCGCGAACAGGGAGGTCGCCGACTTCACCAGCGGCTCGATCTGCTTGGTCTCCTTCAGGACGGCGGCGAAGCCCTGCGCCGTGATCATGATGAGCCCGATGAGAGCCATCATCCGCATGCCGTCGGTGAAGATGTCATCGGCCTCGGCGATGGTGACGGCCCGGGTGGCCATGAACAGCAGCAGGCCTGTCAGCGCCCCGACCAGGAGCGGGTCGGCCTCGGACTCCGTCCAGGTCAGGAAGGTCTGGACCATGAAGCAGGCGACGACGGCGACCAGGGCGATCGCGACCTTGTGGCGGTCGATCTCGACCGGGCCGGAGATCTCCTCGCCTGAGCCGGTGCCGCCGCCGGTGTCGATCCGGTAGGCGCGGGGCTTGCGGTAGGTGACGAACACGGCGATGAGCAGCCCCACGACCATGCCCAGCGCCGGGATCCCCATGGCGTGGGTGGCTGAGATCTGGGAGACGTCCAGGCCCGCCTCCTGGATGTTGGCGTAGAGGATGTCGTGGAGGAAGACCCGTCCGAATCCCAGGGGCAGGAACATGTAAGTGGTGACCAGCCCGAAGGTGATGGCGCAGGTCACGGCGCGGCGGTCCAGCTGCAGCCGGCTCATGACGATGAGCAGCGGCGGGACCACGAGAGGAATGAAGGCGATGTGAACCGGGATGAGGTTCTGACTCATGACTGCCATGGTCGTGATCCCTCCCAGCACCAGAATGGTGGTGGTGCGCACGGCCTTACGGGAGGCGGACTCGTCCTCGTTCTCGATTCTGCCGATGAGCCAGTTCGCCAGCAGCTGGGGCAGGCCCGAGTGCGCCACCGCCATGGCGAAGGCTCCCAGGAGCGCGTAGGACAGCGCGATCTTGGCCCCGTCGGCCAGCCCGTTCTGGAAGGCGACCATGGTGTGGCTGACGCCCAGGCCGGCGCTCAACCCGCCGGCGAGCGCGCCGACGAACAGGGACAGGACCACATGGACGCGCAGCATCGCCAGGATGAGCATGACCAGGACGGCGAGGATGACGGCGTTCATAGGGGGCCTTCCGGTGGGGCCGACTGTACTGGGCTTCGCGAGTGGGCCTGGGTGGACCCGTGCGAATCGTGGTCGATTGTGCCAGGTGAGCATGACGGAGACGTATCGTGGGCTCATGAGTGAGAACCGCAAGAACGTCACCGTCGACTCCGCACCGGCCCGCCGCGCCCTCGTCACCGGGGCCTCCACCGGCATCGGCGCCGCCACCGTTCGGCTCCTGCGCTCCCACGGATGGGAGGTTGTCGCCACCGCGCGGCGGGTGGAGCGTCTTGAGGCGCTGGCCGCCGAGACCGGGTGCACGTGGGTGGCCGCCGATCTCCAGGAGCCCGACGACGTCGCGCGCCTGGCCAGTGAGGTGCTCGCTGAGGGGCCTGTTGACGCCGTCGTCAACAACGCCGGTGGTGCGCTGGGGGTCGACCCGGTCGCCGAGGGCAGCGTCGAGGAGTGGGCCACCATGTATGAGCGCAACGTGCTTGCGGCCCTGCGCGTGAGCCAGGCCTTCCTTCCGGGACTGCGGGAGCGGGGCGGGGACCTGGTCTTCCTCACCTCCACGGCGGCCCACGACACCTACCCCGGTGGGGGCGGTTACGTGGCGGCCAAGCACGCCGAGCGGATCATCGCGAACACGCTGCGCCTGGAGCTGGTGGGTGAGCCGGTGCGCGTCATTGAGATCGCACCCGGCATGGTGGCCACCGAGGAGTTCTCCCTCAACCGCCTTCACGGCGATGCCGAGGCCGCCGCGAAGGTCTACGCCGGTGTCGCAGAGCCCCTGAGCGCCGACGATGTCGCCGCCTGCATCGCCTGGACGCTGGAGCTGCCCGCCCACGTCAACATCGACTCCATGGTGGTGCGGCCCCGGGCCCAGGCATCCAACACGCTGGTGGCCCGGGAGCGGTAGGGGAGCGGGATCGCCGGACATAGTGGTCCACAGGCTTGACCTGCCCCGGGCACAGTGCGGGTCCCTAACGTCTGTTCCAGCCCCGGCCGGGCCGGGAAACGGACTGAAAGGACACCCATGACCAAGCACGTCTCCTCCGGCGGCGACGCCGCTTCCTCCCCGCGCGACGCGGCCACGGAGAGTCTTCCCACCAGGGACGCCGCCGACGACGCTGCGCAGCGCCTCTCGCAGGGCGCCACCAGTGGTCGCGGCAGTGACGGCAGCAAGGACGCCAAGGAGCCTCAAGGACCTCAAGGACACTGTGGAATCCGCTGACGCAGGCTCGGTGAGGACCGAGGCCTCTGCCAAGGACGTCACGCAGGACTCCGCAAAGGACTCTGGGACTGCTCGAGCTGCGGCCGGCAGCAGCACTGCCGACACCAGGCTGGGAGGGGCGTGGGTGTCCCCGGATGCTCAGAACGCGGCGGCCATCGGTGCCGTGCCCTCCACGTCCCCAGCGGCCAAGAAGGCCCGGGCCAAGGCTCGTGGGCCCTGGTACCGTCGTCGCGCCGTCGTGGGTGCTGCCGGGGTGGCGCTGCTGGCGGGCTCCTTCGGGGCCGGGTGGGGGAGCAACGAGCTCCTCAGTTCCAGCGCCCAGAACGGTCACGCCCAGCAGCAGGGAGCCGGCAACGGTCAGGGCGTGCCCGGAGGAGGCCAGGGAGGTCCCGGCGGGCAAGGAGGCCCTGGTGGTCAGGGCGGGCCTGGCGGACAGATGCCCGGTGGCGGCCCCGGCGGTCAAGGTGGCCAGGGAGGCCCCGGCGGACAGAACGGTCAGGGCGGTCCGGGAGGAGGCTCCGGCGGAGCCGGCCGGACCACCCCTAACGGGGACGCCTCCGGTGGTTCCGGCTCGGGCTCGAACGGCGGCCAGCAGTCAGGGCTCCGGCTCGAGTGATGGCAGCAACCAGAAGGGTGGCTCAGGCTCCTCGGGTGTCCTCCAGCAGCAGGACGCCTCTCCAGGCGCCCAGGGCTGAGAGCGCCGGCGCCACCGCCCACAGAACAACATTTTCTTCAAAGGCGACGCGTATTCGTGTCGTCTTTGAAGTTCTTGTTGGTGTGTGCAGATTCGGTTACGGTCGCAGGCGTACCTCACATCGCTCACCCTGATGACACGGAGGAGAGGACCCCCCATGACTGACGCACACCCCCGCATGGCGCTGGGCACCATGCACTTCGGAACCCGCCTGTCCGCCACCCAGTCCGGAGAGATCCTCGACGCCTACCTGGATCTGGGCGGCCAGTGGATCGACACCGCGAACTGCTACGCCTTCTGGGGATCCGAGACCGGCCTCGGTGGCCAGAGCGAGACCGTCATCGGCCAGTGGCTCGCTGATCGAGGTGTGCGCGACCAGGTGAGGGATCAGCACCAAGGCCGGTGCGGAGCCGACCCGCCCCCACGGCTTCCCCGACGCCGTGGAAGGTCTCAGCAAGGACACTGTCAATCGGGCCATCCGGGACAGCCTGCAGCGCCTGCAGACGGAGCGCATCGACATGTACTGGGCTCACATGGAGGACCGGGAGCAGTCGGTCGCCGATGTCGCCGAGACCTTCGGCGACCTGGTTGGTCAAGGGCTGACCTCACGGATCGGGCTGTCCAACCACCCGGCCTGGTACGCCGCCGCAGCCAACGTGCACGCCCAGCAGCGAGGCTCGGCCGGTTTCAGCGCTCTACAGCTGAGGGAGTCGTATCTCCATCCGAGGCCGGACATCCCGGTCGAGGGTGAGGACCACCCTCACGGGAATGATGACCATCGAGAGCAAGGACCTCGTCGAGCGCTACGGGCTGGACCTGTGGGCCTACACGCCGCTGCTCACCGGCGCCTACGAGCACCCGGAGCGCCCGTTGCCCGAGGCCTACAGGCATCCGGGGACTGACAACCGTCTGACGGTGCTGCGCAGGTGGTCGGACAGCCTGGCCATGAAGCCGAGCCAGGTCGTGCTGGCCCTCCTCAACGCCCAGCAGCCCGACCATCACCCCGATCGTGGGCGTCAGCAGCGTCACTCAGCTCACTGAGGCCGTCGAGGCCACCCGCTTCAACCTCCCTCAGGAGGCCGTCGAGGAGCTCAACGCAGCCGGCTAGACCGAGCGGATCCGAGTCGGCGATCAGCATCCAGCGCCAGGCTCCCACAGATCGACATTTTCTTCAGGGACGACGCGTATCCGTGTCGTCCCTGAAGTTCTTGTCGGTGTGTGCGGATTCGGTCGCGGGTCGCCGGCTCGGGACAGGAGGGCGCTTGCCGCTATTCCACCTATTCCGCCGTCGGGTGTGGGAAGGACGACGTCGCCGAGGCGCGGGTGCGAACTGGCCCCGGATGCATGCCGCCCACTACACTCCCCGGAGCAAAGGCACCGACCCGGCCATCACCGGCGAGCCTCCGGAAGAACCGGACCCCGGCGCACCAGCGCCGTCGGCCCGCAGTAGAACCGGACGGGACAGCCCGTCACAGCTGGAAACGAAGCGGTCGTGCACGCCGTCCCCGTCGGGGCATGCAGCACGGCAAGCGAGGTGGTACCGCGGTGCGGCACCAGCCGGGCACCAGTCCCGGCCGGGAGCCGACGTCGTCCTCGTCAGGCCCCGGGCACCCGCCCGAGGCGGTAGGAACGAGTGAGACGAGAGCACACCGCGATGGCTGAGAAGATGGCTGACAGCACCACCGCCGGCGGCAGCGAGCCGACCGGCGCCGCCTTCTACCCCCCTGCACCGGCCGGGGGAGCAGATCGACCCCTCGCCCTCCTTCCCCGCCATTGAGGAGGACGTCCTGGCCTACTGGAAGGCCGACGGCACCTTCCAGGCCTCCATCGACAACCGCGGCGAGCCCTGCGACGAGTTCGTCTTCTACGACGGCCCGCCCTTCGCCAACGGCCTGCCCCACTACGGCCACCTGCTGACCGGATACGTCAAGGACGCCGTCGGGCGCTACCAGACTCAGCGCGGCAAGCGCGTCGAGCGCCGCTTCGGCTGGGACACCCACGGCTTGCCCGCCGAGCTCGAGGCCCAGCGCCTGCTCGGCATCGATGACGTCACCGAGATCACCCGCCCCGGCGGCATCGGCATCGAGAAGTTCAATGAGGAGTGCCGCAGCTCCGTCCTGCGCTACACCAAGGAGTGGGAGGACTACGTCACCCGCCAGGCCCGCTGGGTCGACTTCGACAACGACTACAAGACCCTCGACCCCGACTACATGGAGTCGGTGCTGTGGGCCTTCAAGCAGCTGTGGGACAAGGGACTGGCCTACCAGGGCTACCGCGTCCTGCCTTACTGCTGGCACGACCGCACCCCTTTGAGCAACCACGAGCTCAAGATGGACGACGACGTCTACCAGGACCGACAGGACAACACGGTCACGGTGGGCCTGCGCCTGGAGGAGCCCCTGCGCCAGGGTGCCGAGCGCCCCGAGCTGGTCCTCATCTGGACCACTACGCCCTGGACCCTGCCCTCCAACCTGGCCATCGCCGTGGGCCCCGACGTCGAGTACGTGACCGTCCACGTTGACGAGGACCTCGACTCGCCGGTGGCCGGCCAGGACGTCGTCATGGCGCGTGACCTCCTGGGCTCCTACGCCCGCGAGCTCGGCGAGGAGCCGCAGGTCGTGGCCACCTGCACCGGGGCCGACCTGGTGGGGCGGCGCTACCACCCGATCTTCGACTACTTCGACGACGCCGCCCACCGGGCCGAGGGCGCCGCCCCCGGGCCGAAGGCCTGGCAGATCATCGCCGCCGACTTCGTCACCACCTCCGACGGAACCGGCCTGGTGCACATGGCCTCGGCCTTCGGTGAGGACGACATGATCGCCTGCACCGAGGCCGGCATCGAGACGGTCGTGCCCGTCGACGACGGCGGCCGCCTGACCGAGGAGGTGAGCGACTACGCCGGGCTGCAGGTCTTCGAGGCCAACAAACCCATCGTCGCCGACCTGCGCGACGGTACCGGTCCCCTGGCCCGCCGCGACGAGAACCAGCGCGCCGTCCTGGTGCGCCAGGCCTCCTACGTGCACTCCTACCCGCACTGCTGGCGCTGCCGCAAGCCGCTCATCTACAAGGCCGTCTCCTCCTGGTTCGTGCGCGTCTCAGCGATCCGCGACCGCATGGTCGAGCTCAACCAGGACATCGACTGGTACCCCGGTCACATCAAGGACGGCATCTTCGGCAAGTGGCTGGCGAACGCGCGCGACTGGTCGATCTCCCGCAACCGCTTCTGGGGCGCCCCCATCCCAGTGTGGGTCAGTGACAACCCCGACTACCCGCGCACCGACGTCTACGGCTCCTACGCCGAGCTCGAGCGCGACTTCGGCGTGAAGGTCACCGACCTGCACCGCCCCTTCATCGACACCCTCGTGCGGCCCAACCTGACGACCCCACGGGCACGTCCATGATGCGCCGCATCCCCGACGTCCTGGACTGCTGGTTCGAGTCCGGCTCGATGCCCTTCGCCCAGGTGCACTACCCCTTCGAGAACGTCGAGTGGTTCGAGTCGCACTACCCGGGCGACTTCATCGTGGAGTACATCGGCCAGACCCGCGGATGGTTCTACACCCTCCACGTCCTGGCCACGGCCCTGTTCGACCGGCCCGCCTTCACCTCCTGCGTCTCCCACGGCATTCTCCTGGGCAACGACGGGGCGAAGATGAGCAAGTCGCTGCGCAACTACCCGGACGTCTCCATGGTCTTCGACCGCGACGGGGCCGACGCCATGCGCTGGTTCTGCTCTCGGCGCCGGTCATGCGCGGAGGCAACCTCGTGGTCACCGACAAGGCCATCCGCGACACCGTGCGCCAGGTGGTGCTGCCGCTGTGGAACACCTGGTACTTCTTCGCCCTCTACGCGGGTCAGGCGGGGGAGTCCGGCTACGTCACCGAGGGCGTCGACCTGGGCGACGCGAGCCTGTTCGCCAAGCACGGCGGCCTGCACGTCATGGACCGCTACGTCCTGGCCCGCACCAAGGATCTGGCCGAGACGGTGGCCGCCCAGATGGACGGCTACGACATCACCGGGGCCTGCGCCACGATCCGTGACTTCCTCGACGTGCTCACCAACTGGTACCTGCGCACCTCGCGCCAGCGCTTCACCGACGGTGAGACGGCCGCCTTCGACACCCTGGCCACCGTGCTGCGCGTGCTCACCGAGGTCATGGCGCCGCTGGCGCCGCTGGTGAGCGAGGAGATCTGGCGGGGCCTGACCGGTGGGCGCTCCGTGCACCTGACCGACTGGCCCGTGCTGCCCAACCACGTCGCCAACGCCGAGCTCGTCACGGCCATGGATGAGGCCCGCGCGGCGGTCTCGGCCGCCCTGAGCCTGCGCAAGGCCGAGAAGCTGCGCGTGCGCCAGCCGCTGCGCAGCCTGACCATTGCCACGGCCGACCCGGCCGGGCTGGCCCCCTTCCGCGAGCTCGTGGCCGAGGAGGTCAACGTCAAGGAGGTGCGGGTCCTGGACGCCGAGTCCGCCGGCTACGAGGCCCGAACGGACCTGGCCCTCAACCCGCGCGCCTTCAGCCCCGAGGTCCGCAAGCTCACCTCCAGGCTCTTCGCCGCCGTCAAGGCGGGCCAGTGGGAGCTCACCGAGGACGGGGACGTGCGCTTCAACGACGTCCTGCTCGACGGCACCCCCGTGGTCCTGGAGGCGGAGGACTCCGCCTTCACCCTGACCGCCCGCATCGAGGTCGATGACGACTCCCTGGCCGCCACCATGCTGCCCTCGGGTGCCTTCGTCGTCCTGGACACCGCCCTCGACGACGCCCTGGAGGCCGAGGGCTGGGCCCGCGACCTGGTGCGCCTGGTCCAGGACGAGCGCAAGGCCGCCGGCCTGCACGTGGGGGACCGGATCCGCCTGGAGCTGAGGGTCCCGGAGGACAAGGGCGCCTGGACCGGTGCCCACCTGGACCTCATCAAGCGGGAGGTCGGCTGCGTGGATGCCTCCGTCGTGGCGGACCCGGCTGCGAAGGATCCCACCGCCACCGTCGAGAAGGTCGACGTGAAGGCCGAGGCCTGACCGAGACCCGGGGGGCGCAGTTGGCTGGGCCGGGAAGGTGCCTGGTACAGCCAACTGCGTTACCTACCATCCTTCAAACGAATAACCACTATTCGCTCTTAGGGATAGGTAGGAATAAGGTTCGAGAGTTCTTCCACCTTATCTCCGCGGCTTGTGAGCAATAGACTGAAGTAGTCTTTAAGGGTCTGGAGATTAAGTGAGTCCACTTTGTCTGTCAAACTACATGTGTTTTTAAAGCGTTTAATGTAGAAATCACAGAGAGCGATATTATCATTATTGTCAGGATGAAGATGTATTAGGCTGATTAGCCTCTCATCAAACGGTCGAATTAGAGGTGGTATGTTGGAGTCAAATAATTCGATTCCATCCTTGATGTGCTCCTGCAGTCGAGGAACAATGTCCGCCAAGGCTGATCTTTCTTCCACACTTATGCCACTAGCCAGTCGTTCAGACATATATGTTTTAATCCAAGGCCACTCAGTTTCAAGCGTGTCTGAGTTAGAGCCGTCATGGAGATAATCGCTTATCGCTCTAGCCAAGATTATGGCGGCAGGATCGTCTGAGAATAATCTGACGGATCCTGGGTCCACATCCTTCACTTTAATTGCAGCATCCGCCCATAAAAGTAGTTCCTCCTCTGATGCGTCGCGAGGGATCCCCGCCAAACGATCAATAACGTGGCCCCTGATCCAGCCCTTCCACTGCTTTTCTTTGTGATCATGTTTCTCCGGGGTCGCTATCGTGCCGACGAGGAAAGTATTCGCTTTTCTAGCGAAGTCCATGCTGAGGTTTCCGGTGCCATTGCTATCATCCATGGTGACCGTCAGATTAAGTACCGATTTAAGCGCGAGAGAATCTTTATGTAAATGCTCGAGCATCTTCAGAATCATTTCAATGAAAGAATCAACATTCTTACTCCAGTGATTCTGAACTAGGAAATGAGGAAGCAGAACTTCCTCTACGAACAAAGGGTCGCAATGGTTAAGAACACTTATCTCCCTTGTAAGTGATTCTGCTGCTGCCCGCCTCAGGGCATGATTTTTACTGTCAAGCATTTCTGAAAACAATCTCCAGTCCAATAAAGGAAGGTGATCATTTTTGGCCACAGCTTCAATCCATTCGTTGAATAGCCCGATAAGCCATTTCTTTTGGCTTGCTTCCGATGTCCTTTCAGATGATGTGGAACAGTTGAGATATGAGATCCGAATCAACGACTCTTTTATCTGCTCCATTTCAGTTGGACCTGCTAGACGACTAACTTCTTCTAGCTTTTCAAGATTTAAAGACAAGGAATCATCGCTTGTCGTGGCGCATAACCGCGTACCGGCAGCAACGGATTCTGCTCTCCATTTTTTTATGTTGCATAAGAACCTAATCTTCTCAAACTCATCTTTGAAATGATTAGCGTACAGTTTGTCGAGTTGGAGTAGTGCGACCTCTGCTCCATCTCCACGGAATACCTCATAAAATTTCTGTTTTAATTCGTTGTCATTGGAGGTCGTATTTAATTCCGGAAAGAAGCACGCCAGAATATGGGCGATAGAATTTAAATTTCGCTTAAGGAGACTCTCGACCTTCTTCTGGTGGCTAGAAGAAGGATCGTGATTCACTTCTTTGAAATATGTAGCTACTTCTTTGTAGTTGGCTTTTATTGCGATCTTATATAAGAGCGTCGATTTTAACGGAGTTGGATTCGAATCCGACTTCACGCTGATGTTGATTATCCTTGGGAATGAGTGTTTAGCTAGTTCGTTCTCGTTTTCGATCGCTATTTCTAGCTTGAAGGCCGATGAATTTTCGCTCAAGGGCCCATCCTCATGTATCCTTGGAAGTGCCCATCGCCACCCTGCGAGGTAGCCTTCCCCTGTTTTTTTGTACTCCAGTTCGTTTAGTAATGTAATCGTCGTTTCTTGGTTTAGTGGTTCGCCAAAAGTATTCGAGGTCTTGTTTAGGCAACTGTTGGATTGCACCCACATTGTCCATTCTTCTAGCCTGATATCTGATTTTTTCTTGAGTGCCTCGATGAACGCATTTAATCCTTCTTCCTCGCTTAGTTTACGCAGAAGAAATGTTTGCTCCGGCTTCGATAAGAGTCCAGGTTTTAGTTTCTGCCAGCCGTTGTACTTCTTGTGAGTCAGCATTCAAGGATGACGACGCAAGTCTAGCCCACATGTAGAGGGCCCTTGGAAGCTCGGAGTGATCTGGTCTCTTGGAGAACCTAGATAACACTGGGTATTCAATGGGTTTGAGATTGAGCAGCGCCCATTGTCGACCTGCTCTTATCTCACTGTCCGATAAGAATATATAGTGTTGCTTGGTTGATTCCGAACGGATTGCTCGGGTTAAGTAGTGCATCATTGTGTCGTTGTAACTGTATCCAACAAATAGGGACGTGATATGTCTTGAGGATTTTTTCGATAAAGAAGGTTATTCAGGGGCGTGTATGGGGGTTTAGGGGTTCGGTGTGTTGAATGGGTGACGGCTCGTTGGTCTGAGAGAATCAGATTGCTACATGAAACCTCTCAGGAACGAGCCGTCATGGGTAAGGGTATCACAGGCCTGGACAGAACGCAGTTGAGCTGCCTGGTGGAAATGGTGCTGGGTGATACTGAGATCTCCTTGGCGCCAAGAATTCTTGGCCCACTGGCCGCGGTGCGGGCGACGTTGATGTATTTGCGCACCAACACCTCCCAGGAGGCGATCGCCGAGATCATGGGGGTGTCACAGCCGACGATCTCGCGGGCGATCTCGGTGGTCACCCGGATCATCGCCAGGGTCCTGGGGCCTGTGCTGGCGACCGTCGAGGAGGTCCCCCATGGGGGCGTGCACATCATCGACGGTACGCTCCTGGCGTGCTGGAGCTGGAAGGATCGGACGGACCTGTGGTCGGGCAGGCACAAGCGCACCGGCCTGAGCCTGCAGGTGCTGGTCAGCCCCGCCGGGCGCCTGCGGTGGGCCTCAGACCCGCTACCGGGGGTCACCCACGACACCAAGGCCATTACCACCTCCGGTCTCTTGGAGGAGATCGACCCCTCCTGCTGCATCGCCGATAAAGGCTACATCGGAACCGGGGTTCTCACCCCCTGCAAGAAACCTCCCAACAGTGAGCTCACCAAGGCCCAGAAGCAGGCCAATAAATCCCTAAATGAAATCCGGTATGTCGTGGAGAGAACCATCGCGCACATCAAATCCTGGAAGATCCTGGCCCACGACTACAGGCGCCCCCTGCACACCTTCAAAGAAACTATCACAGCTACCCTAGTCCTCTACGCCTACACCAACCCCTGAATAACCTTCAAACTTTCGTGCGGTTCCCTCTGACATGTAAGTTCTACTGAAATGTTCGTCTGTAATAATGATATTGCTTTCTTTACCCTTAGCTGATCCGTGAATGTGGACAATCCCTTCGAAGTCGTGCTCTTCTGGGGTTAAAGATTTATCGCAGAAACGCCAAAAAGTTTTGGTGTGTGGATTGTTGTTAGCTATTTCTTCGAGAAGGCAGTCGAAGTTTGTTGTGATTATTTTAAATTTTTCGGAGGTGTTGGCAAGATGAATAATTGATTCATGAACCGTGTTGGGTCGGGATTCTTCTCTTTTGAAGATAGTTTTCGTGTGGCGACGGATGTTGAATGTGGTAGGGAGGGTTCCGAGAAGTATGTCGGTGTCCTGATTCTCTCCGAGAAATGACGTTCCAGCTTTGTTGGCGAGCGTTTCTGCTAATCTCCCAAAATCTGGCATTCCGGTTGGTTGTGACATGGAGGCTCCGGCGCCAACGAACAATACCAGGTCACCTTTTTGGTGTGCTTCAAAGAGTTCTCTCGGAATTGCGACGTCGTCGGTGAGGTATAGTAGTTCGTTGGATGGCGTCGATGAAGTAGAGTGCGTCATTGAATCGTCTACCTTATTGTGGTGGTGAGTGAAACACGCTTCGATGCATCGCGGATGAGCTTGCACCGTTTATTCCGTCGCTGAGCCTAACGCATCGAGGTGAGGGTTGCACGAGTTCTACTCTGCTTCTACTGCGGTATGGTGCGCGCGGCAGCGGGCGCGTGAGGCGCCCGCAGATGGAGGACCCATGAACGACGAGCGCCACAACCGGCACCTTGAGCAGGATCCGGCTCAGAACCCACCCCACCCGGGTGCCGCCTTCGGCATCCCCGAGGGCGCCACAGGGGAGGAGGTCGTCGACGCCGTCTTCGGTGAGACCGGTGTCGACCCTGAGCTCCTGCCCTACCTGGAGGCCGCAGGCGCCCCCCGTCCTACCGAGAGCGATGGGCTGACTGTCTCCGTCGCCGACCTTCAGGCTGCTGGTGCTCAGCAGGAGGTCGACACCGAGGTCCAGGACCGTGAGGACCTTGAGGCTCTGCGCGAGCTCGTCGCCGCTAACATGATCCCCGGCGGCGACACCGACCGTCTCGAGGAGCTCCTCGCCGAGGTGGACGCCGATGACTCCGACGACTGGGACTCTTGGGAGCCTCAGCTCCCCGACGACTCCGAGGGTGAGCACCTGCGCGACCTGGAGGCCGCTGCCCGCGGCGTCGAGGTCTCCGCCCGCATGCGCGAGGTCGAGGCCGAGATCCTCGCGCGCGCTCCCGAGCACCAGGTCCAGCCCTCCCTGGAACGAGTCGAGGCCGTCCTCGATCTCCTGGGCAACCCCGAGCGCACCTACCGCACCGTGCACATCACCGGCACCAACGGCAAGACCTCCACCGCCCGTATGACCGAGCGCCTTCTGGCCGCCGGCGGCCTGCGCACCGGCCGCTTCACCTCTCCGCACCTGGCCACCATCCGCGAGCGCATCAGCCTCGACGGTGAACCGATCAGCGAGGAGGACTTCATCGCCGCATGGGAGGACGTGGCCCCATACGTTGCCATGGTCGACGAGCGCTCTCAGGCCGCAGGTGGGCCTCGCCTGTCCTTCTTCGAGGTCCTGGCCGTCATGGCTCTGGCCGCCTTCGCCGACTATCCCGTCGACGTCGCCGTCATCGAGGTGGGCCTGGGCGGGCGGTGGGACGCCACGAACGTCATCGGCTCCGACGTCGCCGTCATCACCCCGATCGGGCGCGACCACGAGCGCTGGCTGGGCTCGTCGATCACCGAGATCGCTCACGAGAAGGCCGGCATCATCAAGGACGGCTCCACCGTCATCGTCGCCCATCAGGTCCCCGACGCCGCTGCCGAGATCGAGCAGGCAGCGGTTTCTCACCGGGCGATCGTGCGTCGGGAGCGAGACCCGCAGGAGGACCCCGCCTCACCGGAGGCCGGCGTCCTGCAGGTTCTTGACCGCCAGCTCGCCGTCGGCGGCCAGATGGTCACCTTTGCTACCGCAGCGGCCGTCTACGAGGACGCCTTCGTTCCGCTGCACGGGGAGTACCAGGCCCACAACGCCCTGCTGGCCCTGGCGGCCGCCGAGGCGATCCACGGCGGGCGCCGGCTGCCCGCGCGCATCGTCGAGGACGGCTTCGCCTCCGTCACCAGCCCGGGCCGCCTGGAGGTGCTGCGCTCCTCGCCCACGGTACTGGTCGACGCCGGACACAACCCCCACGGCATCGAGGCCCTCACCGGAGCCATCGAGGAGGCCTTCGGCTTCCAGCACCTCGTTGCGGTCCTGGGCGTCATGGCGGACAAGGATGCCGAGGGCATCCTGGCGGGCCTGGAGCCTGTGACTGACGCCGTTGTGTGCGTCCCCATCGACTCGCCCCGGGCGATGGATGTTGATGATCTGGGCGGGATCGCCCAGGAGGTCTACGGTGCCGACCGTGTCGTCGTGAGCCAGCAGCTCGGCGAGGGTGTGGCTCAGGCCGTCGCACTGTCCGAAGGGTATGACACCCCGCTGACCTCCTCGGGAATTCTCATTGTCGGCTCCGTGGTCCTGGCCGCAGAGGCCCGCGCCCTGTTCGGCAGGCCTTGACTCCTAACTGCTCACTTGGTTCCCCTGGGCGTCGTGGACTGTGACGTTCGACTTGTCGAATGAGCTCCCGTTCCAGCTCAGGTCAGCGCTGCCCGTGCCTGATCCGCTGTGTATCCCACGGGTGTCCGTGGGGAGCCTCTCGTTGCTCCACTCCACGTGCAGGGTGTCGCCCTGGGGCTCCAGCGAGGTGACGACGGGCTCGTAGGACTCTGCGTCGCTGATCTTCGACAGATCGTAGGAGGCGATGAGGTTCAGCTCTTCGTCGTAGAACGCCAGAGACGGGAAGGCGGCTGAACCGCCGCCGTTGCAGGTCAGCGCCACCGCGATGGTGGGAGTGCCGTTGACGGTGTAGGTGGCTGAGGGCTCCTCGATCCCTGGCGAATCCCCCGAAGTTGAGAGAGGCCTGTCCGCCGGAGAAGGATGCGGGGCCGGTGGCTGGGCACGTCGAGGGCAGGGACAGTGAGGCATTGAGGAGCGTGCTGCGGTCGGGGGCGGTGTTCGCCGGTGTGGGGGTGGGGCTGTCGGCGGTCTGGGTGGGCTGAGATGGCGATGGCGAGGTGGTCTGCGGTGTTGTCGCTGATGGCTTCTGCTCGTCTGCGGGTGTCGACGGGGCTGTCGAGTGCGGTGCTGCGGAGGTCGCCTGGCTGGATGGGGGTGGAGGCGGCGTCCAAGGGATGCTGCGCCGTTCGTGCCGCAGGCACTGAGCGTCAGGGCGCACAGGAGTGGGAGCACGGGCGAGGCCCACCGGGCTCGGGAAAGGAGGATTCGGTCAACGGACTTCTGGGCGCTCATGGGAGGGTCGTCTTTCTTATGGGGAGAACGAGGAAGATGGGACGCTATGCCTGAGGCTCGGGAGGATGATTCCGGAAACCGGTCACATGATACATAGCACAAAAGGGCGTATCGGTGAGTCATGTCGCTCCGAAGTATGTACACACAGCGATCACGTCGCTTGACGTCTCCGTGTCATGTGTGGCGGTGAACGTGATCGGACTGGTCGCCAACCAATTGGTTGCCTCAACGCGCGAGGCGGCAAGGTGCGTGAGAGGATGGAACCGCGAGCGGGCGATGAGCACGATGAGCACCTCGTCGGCCTGCTCCTGCGCGTCCCACGGACGTTCCCGGGATGCGCTGGGGCCCATCGGGTCCGTGCGGGGCCCGATCACAGCCACATGGTCGTCCTTCACCCACGGGTGCATGACGGTCAGGCCTGGAACCAACACCTGCCAAGACCCGAGAAGGAAAGCACCATGTCTTTGGACGCCGCCTGGGCCCTCGACTGGGCCCGCCGCGCCGCCGATCTGATCGCTGAGAACCGCGCAGAGCTGACCGAGCTGGACCGAGCCATCGGAGACGCCGACCACGGGTGACAACCTGGACCGTGGCATGAAAGCAGTGGTCTCCAAGCTCAACGCCGCTCAGCAGGCCGGAGGCATGCCGGCGAACCCCGGAGGAGTCCTCAAGCTCGTCGCCACCACCCTCATGGCCACCGTCGGCGGCGCCGGCGGGCCGCTGCTGGGAACGGCCTTCCTCAAGGCCGCCCGCTCCAGCGAGGCCGCTGCCTGGGGGGCCGGAGGATCTGGCCCGCGCCCTGGAGGAGGCCACCTCAGGGCTGGAGGTCCGGGGGACACGCCAACAGCGGGGACAAGACCATGGCCGACGCCTGGCGCCCTGCGGCGGTGGCCGCCAAGGAGGCGGCCGAGATCGGGGAGGACGAGGTCGGCGTCCTCGCCGCAGCCGCTCAAGCCGCTGTCAAGGGCGCCCAGGACACCGAGCCCCTCCAGGCCCGTCGCGGTCGGGCCTCCTTCCTGGGGAGCGCTCCTGCGGCCACCGAGACCCCGGAGCCCAGTCCTCTGCGCTCATTCTTCAGGCCGCTCTCGAAGCCGCCCGTGACCGCTCCTCCGACAGGCTCCAGGTGGTCGAGCAGGCCTGATCTCGGCTCTGCCGTGGCAGGCGGGGCCCGGACCCGTTATGGTCCACTCGGTCCCTCACCCGCCAACCCAGCAAGGAGCCCCGATGGCCAGCACGTCCCAGACCGGTCGCATCCTCGTTCTCATCAAGCCCGACGCCGTCGAGCGCCGCCTCACCGGCGAGATTCTGCGTCGTATCGAGGCCAAGGGGTACGCCCTGACGGCCCTGAAGGTCCTCGCCCCCACCGAGGAGATCCTCACCGAGCACTACGCCGAGCACGTGGATAAGCCCTTCTACCCCGGTGTCGTGGAGTACATGACCTCCGGCAACGTGGTGGCCGCGGTCGTCGAGGGCCAGCGTGTCGTCGAGGGCGTGCGCAGCCCTCATGGGGGCCCACCGACCCCACCACGGCCGCCCCCGGCACCATCCGCGGAGACCTGGGACGCGACTGGGGAACCCCCGCCATCCTCAACCTCGTCCACGGTTCGGACAGCGACGAGTCCGCCGCCCGCGAGATCGCCATCTGGTTCCCCGAGCTGGCCGGCTGACTCGCAACCCGCCGCGCAGAGCGCCTGTCATGAGATGACGATGGTGCGCCTCCCCGTCAAGGGAGACGCACCATCGTCGTCGGTATGTGGTCGGTGAAGGCGGATGAGGACCGTGCTCAGGCCCGCTCCGCCCTCCTGAGGACCTCCTTGAGCGGGACCCGGGCGCCGGTGCGGGTGACGGCCCGGGTGTAGATCGCCGCCGCCACGCGCACCAGCAGCGGAAGGAAGACGAGTGCGATCCCCAGGGCGATCAGCTGCTCGGTCCAGGAGGAGATCCCCAGCACCAGGCGCGCCGGCATCATGAAGGGGGCGAAGGGCGGCAGGTAGGACAGCACTCGGAAGGTCACGCTGTTGGTGTCCCCAGTGGCCATCATGAAGCTCAGGACATAGGGGATCATCGAGAGCATGACCAGGGGCATGCTCACCGAGCTGACGTCCTCCTGCCGGCTCACGAGTGAGGCCGCGGCCCCGAAGGCGACCGCGAAGATCGCGTAGCCCACGATCATCCACACGATCATCGCGACGAGCACGCCGTCCAGGTTGAGACTGATGTCCGGCATGACTCCCGTTGCCTTCGCGGTGATGACCCCGGCGACGGCGACGACTCCCGTGGTCAGCACCGAGGCGATGCCGATCCCCAGGATCTTGCCGGCCAACAGCGAGCTGGGCCGTACGCAGGCCAGGAGGATCTCCACGATCCGGCTCGACTTCTCCTCCACCACTCCCTGGGCGATGAACTGACCGCCGCCCATGATGGCGAACAGCAGCAGGATGTCGATCGTCATGAGGATCGCGTAGCGCGAGCCGAAGTCGGCGGAATCGCGCTGAGGGGCATGGAGCGCCGTGACCTCAGGCTTGGCGGCACTGAGCTGCGAGGCCACCTGGGCGGGATCGCCTCCCAAGGATGCGATCTGCTGGCCCAGAGCCGCCTGCTGAAGGAAGGCCGTGACCCCCGAGACGACCGCGTCGTCAGCCGACTTCTCCACCGTGATGGTGGGGGCGGAGCCGGAGACGTCGAGAACCATGTCCACGTGCGGCGTGCCCTCGGGGGCGTCGTCGGCCAGGACGTCCTTCGCCTGGTGCGCGGAGACGTCAACGAGCTCAATCGTCTCCCCGTTGGAGGCGGCCACCTTGTCCAACCCGGTGGCCTGGGCAACCGTCACGCCCTTGAGACCGACCCGGTAGGCCTCGTCCTGGCCCGAGGTGTAGAGCTTGATACCGACGATGCCGCCAATGGCGGCGATGAGCAGCACCAGGGTCAGGATGATGGTCGACTTCTTCAGCAGGTGCGCCCGCAGCTCGCGGCCGGTGACCAGGGCGATCTCCTGACGGCGAGTGATAGGGGTGGTCCGGTCGCTCATCGGTGAGCCTCCTTCGTCTCGTTCGTGTCTGCGGTCCCCTCGCGGGAGGACGTGGTCAGCACGTCCCGGAAGACCTCGGTGAGTCGGTGGCGCACCGGGCCGAGCTCGCGCACCGTTCCCAGGCGCTGGGCCGTACTCAGCAGCTCCTGCTCATCGGCTCCCGCCGCGGTGATGACCAGGCGGCCGGCATCATCGAGCTCGACCGCGGGGGCGGGCAGGTTCAAGGACGCGGCCTCCACTGGGGCGCTCCCGGCGGCCTGCTCGACGACGACCCGCCACCGGGGCGCCTCGGTGGCCTGCAGCTCGGGAATCGTGCCGTCGGCCACGAGTCGGCCCGAGCGGATGATGACCACCCGGTTGCACAGGCGCTCGACGACGTCGAGCTGGTGGGAGGAGAAGAGCGTGGGCACTCCGGCGGCCGCCCGCTCCTGGATGACCTGGCTCATGACGTCCACGGCCACCGGGTCCAGGCCGGAGAAGGGCTCATCGAGAATGAGCAGCTCGGGGTCGCTCACCAGCGCGGCGGCCAGCTGGACGCGCTGCTGGTTGCCCAGCGACAGGCTCTGCACCTCGTCGCCGCGGCGCTCCTCCAGCCCCAGGCGCTCGGTCCACCGGTTGGCGGCCGCCTTGGCGGCGGAGGTGGACAGTCCGTGGAGGCGGGCCAGGTAGACGAGCTGCTCGGCCACCTTCATCCGGGGGTAGAGGCCGCGCTCCTCGGGCATGTAGCCGATGCCGCGTCGGATAGCGGCGTCCACGGGAGTGCCCTTCCAGGTCACGGTGCCGGCGTCGGCGTGCAGCACCCCCATGACGATGCGCATCGTGGTGGACTTGCCCGCCCCGTTCGCGCCGACGAAGCCGACGATCTCACCGCGGTCCAGGGACAGGGAGAGGTCATCCAGGGCCTGCAGGCTCCCGAAGCGTTTGGACAGACCGGACAGTACGAGCATCATGGCTCCTTCGGGCTCGGGGATGAGATGGGAGGGTGAGGCGGGTATGCGTGTAGCATGCCCTCCTCCCTTGATGTGGAAAGTCTGTTTGTCTTATGTGGTCGTGTCAAGTCCCTTTGTCGTTTCTGTCCCCGTGAGAACCGCCTGCGCTGTTAGGGTGGCGCCCGTGCACCTCAAGACGTTGACGATCAAGGGATTCAAGTCCTTCGCCTCGTCGACCACCCTCCGCCTGGAGCCCGGCATCACCGCCGTGGTCGGCCCGAACGGGTCCGGCAAGTCCAACGTCGTCGACGCCTTGACCTGGGTCATGGGGGAGCAGGGCGCCAAGAACCTGCGCGGCGGCTCCATGGCCGACGTCATCTTCGCCGGCGCCGGCTCTCGCCCGGCCCTCGGGCGCGCCGAGGTCTCCCTGACCATTGACAATACTGACGGCGTCCTGCCGATCGACTACACCGAGGTCACCATCTCGCGCACCCTATTCCGTGGCGGCGGGTCGGAGTACCGGATCAACGGCAGTCCATGCCGCCTTCTCGACGTCCAGGAGCTCCTCAGCGACACCGGTCTTGGGCGCCAGATGCACGTCATCGTCGGGCAGGGGCAGCTCGACGCGGTCCTGAGCGCCACGCCCGAGGACCGCCGCGGCTTCATCGAGGAGGCCGCCGGCGTCCTCAAGCACCGCAAGCGCAAGGAGCGCGCCCTTCGCAAGCTCGAGTCCATGGCCGCCGACCTCGCCCGCGTCTCCGACCTCGCCCAGGAGCTGCGCCGCCAGCTCGGTCCCCTGGCCAGGCAGGCCGCCATCGCCCGGCGAGCCCGGAGCATCCAGGTCGAGGTCCGTGACGCCACCGCCCGGCTCCTGGCCGACGACGTCGTCCAGGCCCAGTCCCTCCTGGAGGCCGGCGATGAGGACAAGGAGGCCCTGGCGCGGCGCCGCAGCGCCGTCGAGGAGGCCGAGCGCGTCGCCAGGTGCGTCTGAGCGAGCTGGCCGCCATCGAGACCACCTCCGCCCAGCGTCTCGCCCGTGCCGGCAGCATCTGGGAGGATCTCACCGGCACAGCCCAGTCCCTCGGTGCGCTCGCGGACGTGGCCGGTGAGCGGATCCGGCTCCTGGCCTCCGCCCCCGCTCCGAGCCACGGCGCCGACCCAGAAGAGCTCGAGCGGCGGGCCGAGGCCGCTGGTCGGGAGGAGGCGGAGCTCGCCGACGCCGTCGAGGCCGCCCGCACTGCACTCAGTGACGCCACCCGGGTGCGCACGGACGCGGAGACTGCTGAGAGGGCGGCGGACCAGGAGCTCTCGGCCGCTCAGCGTCGTGTCTCAGAGCGACGTGAGACCATCGCCCGGGCCGGCGGGCGCGTCGCCTCGGCCCGCAGCCGCCATGAGGCCAGCCTGGCCGCTCTCGAGCAGGCGCGCAGTGCGCTAAGGGCCGCGGAGGCTCGGGAGGACAGCGCCCGGGCCGCCCTGGTCGAGGCCGGGGGAGGAGTGGAACCGGTAGAGGCGGCCAGCGGTGGGCTGGACTGATGCCGGAGCTCGACGGCAGGGAGCTCACCGAGGCAGGCGTGACGACGTGGCGGCCCGGGCCGCATCCGCGCACGACGAGGCCACGCGGCACCCTGGCCGAAACCCGTGAGGCTGTCGCGGCCGCGACAGACGCGCGTAGGGAAGCCGCCTCCGACCGGGCCACCTGGACCGCCAGGCGCGACACCCCTGGCCATGTCCCTGCGTGGCCAGGACGGCACGGCCGCGCTGCTGCAAAGCCGGTATCGATGGTCTCCTCGGCCCGCTTGCTGGGGCACCTCAGTGTCGAGCGCGGCTGGGAGAACGCCGTCGCCGCCCTCCTGGGAGTGCTCGCTGAGGCCGGCCTGGCCACCGATGCCGAGGCGGCCCTGGCCGGACTCGATCATGCCCGCAGCCAGGACATCGGGGCAGTGCGACTGGTACTGGCCGATGATCCCTCATTGAGCGCTGCCGCCGACACCGATGATGAAGGGGCGCCGGCTCCCGGTCACGGAGCGCTGGCGGCTCGCAGGCTCGTCAGTCCCGCGCAGCCGGGGAGCCTCGAGCAGGTCCTGGACGGGCTGCTCAAGAGCTCCTGGGTGGTCGAGGACCTCGAGACCGCCAGGGCGCTGCGCGCCGAGCTGCCCGACGCCGTCGTGGCCACCCGTAGCGGCGACGTCCTGGCCCCCGGCTGGGTCGCCGGGGCCGGTCGAGGATCCTCGTCGATCCTCGAGCTCACTGCCGCCCACGAGGAGGCCGATGCTGAGGCCGCTGCCGCCGCACAGGCCGAGACGGAGGCCGACGCCGCCCTGGAGGAGGCCCGGCGCCAGGAGGATGCCGCTCGCCAGGCGCTCAGCGAGGCACTGTCCGCCCTGCGCCAGGCTGACGCTGAGGCCGCCCGGGCCGCCGAGGCGATGGCCCGATCTGACCTCCGCCGCCCACGCCGCCGCCGAGGAGACCGGGACGCGCCCGCCGGGTGCTGGAGCGTGCCGAGGCCGAGTCGGTCCAACGCACCGCCGAGCTCGCGGCCGCCACCGCCGCACTGGCCGAGGTGGAGGGTGAGTCCAAAGATGCAGAAGGATGCCGACGGCTGCCGGTGGGGTCAGGAGACGGCGGACGCCTCGGGGAGGAGGGTCGCCCCTGACAGCCATCGAGCGCGCACTGGAGGCTGCCCGCCAGGAGCGTGAGACCGCTGCGGATGCTGCTCGCCAGGCCCGCGCCGCCGAGACCGACGCCAGGCTCGCTCTGCGCACCGCCGAGGAGCGTGAGCGCTCCAGCCGCGGGCGCGCCGACTCGCTGCGGGCGGCCGCGCGCCGTGAACGGGAGCAGCGTGCCGCCGCCGAGCGGGCCCAGCAGCGCCGCAGCGCCCAGATGGCGGTCGCCACCCATGTGCGGGACCAGGCGCGCGCCGCCGCCGAGGCGGCGCGCCTCAGTGTTCAGCAGGCAGCCGATGAGCGCGCGGCCATCGAGGCCGAGCGAGCCCAGGCCCCTGTCCGCAACCAATGAGGTTCGTGAGGAGATCGACCAGCTGACCAAGGAGCTCGGCAGTCTCACCGATGCCGCCCACCGGGAGGAGGTGGCACGGGCTGAGCAGCGCATGCGTCTGGAGGCCTTGGCGGAGCGCGCCATGAGCGAGCTCGGCCTGGAGCTGGTTCCCCTCGTGGAGGAGTACGGACCGCACATGCTCGTCCCCGATCTTATCGAGGACGAGGGGCGCTGACGCAGCCTCCGGGGTCTGGCACTGACCCTGCTGGAAGCCGGGATGATGACTCATGCCTCGCCCAGTACCGGGCATGCGGGCCATCCTTACGTGCGCTCCGAGCAGGAGAAACGCCTGGCCAAGGCCTCGCGCGACCTCGCCCGGCTCGGCAAGGTCAACCCGCTCGCCCTCGAGGAGCATGCGGCCTTGGAGCAGCGTCACCAGTTCCTGGCCGAGCAGCTGGCCGACCTCAAGCGCTCACGAGATGATCTGCTGAGCATCGTCGAGGAGATCGACGCTCGGGTCCAGGAGGTCTTCGCCCAGGCCTACGAGGACACCGCCCGCCAGTTCGCCTCCGTCTTCGACCGGCTCTTCCCGGGTGGAGAGGGACGTCTGGTGCTCACGGATCCTGATGACATGCTCACCACCGGCATCGAGATCGAGGCGCGCCCCGCCGGCAAGAAGGTCAAGCGGCTCTCCCTGCTCTCAGGAGGCGAGCGATCACTGGCCGCCGTGGCCCTGCTGGTGGCGATCTTCAAGGCGCGCCCCTCGCCGTTCTACGTCATGGACGAGGTGGAGGCGGCCCTGGACGACACGAACCTGGGGCGGTTGCTGGAGATTTTTACCGAGCTGCGGCGCTCCAGCCAGCTCATCATCATCACCCATCAGAAACGGACCATGGAGGTGGCTGACGCTCTCTACGGCATCACGATGCGTGACGGGGTCACCAAGGCCGTCTCGCAGAGGCTGGCCCAGCCCGACCCCGGTACGGCTGTGACTCCTGATGTCTGAGTGAAACTTGAGGAGTATGTGATAGCTTGCTTACAGTATGACGGTCGTTTTTCAGATTCGAGCCACTGTTGTGTCAGGAAGTTATCAGGTTTTTGTTGTTGATTGGACGACAAATGCTCGCAAAGTCTGGTCAGATCGCATTTCGCAAGGCAGAATCCTGGCCATGGGTGTCATGATTCTTCCCTCGTTGTCGTGCTGGTCGCCGGCCTGCTTGTGCTCGGCATGGTTTGCGCCGAGCGCTTCCCGGTGCGCTCCTGGCCCTCGCGTATTCGCGGCCTGGTCCGCAACTCGCAGGAGGTGCGTCTGGAGGAGCAGGATGTCGAGGTTGAGGTCGTGCCCCAGGAGGCTCGCCTCTCCGATCTCATGACGCGCGAGGGGCCGGCTGCCTACGTCGGGACCGATGGCTTCGGAGGCCTGGTCGGCGTCGTCGGAAAGGCGATGGATGCCGCGGAGAGGACCCGCGGCTCCGCCGGCTCCCGGCGTCGCGGCCAGGTGCATGAGCCGGCTGCTGGTGGGCTGTCTCAGCCTCAGAGGTGAACGGTGACGGCCGCGTCGTGAAAAAACTATGGCCGACGATTATTTTCACGACGAGATGAGGTTGTGGCGTCGCTACTTTTGGATAAAATCCTGACCTCGGGAGAACGTCGCCTTGGCGCTCCTCGTGCTTTCTCTTTCTCTCGCTGCCCTCATGGTGCTTTGGTCTGAGAGCGATGCGGATCAACAGGCGACGACACGGTGAGAGAACTTCGAGATATCCGCCCGTCCTGCAGCATGCCCACAGGCATGCTGCAGTTTTTTCTCCCCACGACCGAGCCGTGCGTCCGTGACTCTTGCGCCTCCCACGGGTGAGAGGTGACCAGGGGAGGACGACCCTGCCACAGCGAGTCCATGATCGGGCATGATGGGCCCATGGAACCGATCCTCATCGTTCTCGGCATCATCCTGGTCATCGTCGTCGGAGGAGGGCTGTGGCTCTATGCCGGTAGACGGCGGGGCCAGGTCCCTGACGAGATCAGCGCCCACAAGCCCATATCCGTTGAGGACCTTCTGCCCTCAGAGGGTGAGGACGCCGAGGAGGCGCAAGGGAGGGTCGAGCCGGCTGCGACGCTGGAGTCCCCCGAGTCCATCCCCGGTCGCATGCAGCGCCTCCGCGCCCGCCTGGCCGGCGCCGGCGGCTTCGGCAAGGCGGTCCTGTCCGTCCTGTCCCGAGGTGACCTCACCGAGGAGGACTGGGAGGAGATCGAGGACACCCTCCTCACCTCCGACCTCGGTATCGAGGTGACCACCTCCCTCATGGACGAGCTGCGCACTCAGGCCAAGGTCCTGGGCACCTCCGACCCCGAGGCGGTCCGCACCGTTCTGCGCGCCGAGCTGCTCAAGCTCGTCGACCCCTCCCTCGACCGCTCCCTCAACCTGACGCGCCCCACCCGGGCCGAGGGGGCGCAGGCAGCGCCCGCCGCGGCCATCCTCATGGTGGGGGTCAACGGCACCGGCAAGACCACCACCTGCGGCAAGCTGGCCCGCGTCCTGGTGGCCCAGGACAAGACCGTCGTCCTGGGTGCGGCCGACACCTTCCGTGCTGCGGCAGCCGAGCAGCTGAGCACATGGGGCGAGCGTGTAGGTGTCGACGTCGTGCGCTCGGAGAAGGAGGGCGCCGACCCCGCCTCCGTCGCCTACGACGCCGCACGCCGGGCCGCCGACCAGGAGGCGGACGTCGTCGTCGTCGACACTGCCGGGCGCCTGCAGAACAAGGCCGGTCTCATGGATGAGCTGGGCAAGATCAAGCGCGTCATGGAGAAGATCGCGCCGGTCGGCGAGATCCTCCTGGTCCTGGACGCCACCACCGGCCAGAACGGTATGCGTCAGGCCCAGGTCTTCTCCGAGGCCGTCGGTATCACCGGTATCGTGCTCACCAAGCTCGACGGCACCGCCAAGGGCGGCATCGTCGTCACTGTTCAGAGGGAGCTGGGCGTTCCCGTCAAGCTCGTGGGCCTGGGGGAGGGCGCCGATGACCTGGCTCCCTTCGACCCGGAAGGCTTCGTCGACGCGCTGCTGGGCTGAGCCGTCGCTCACGGGCCTGCCCGTCTCTGCGTAACACCTCCGGCCACTCGCCTCGTTTCAGAGCCTGGGTAGCCGGAGGCGTCTCGACCATGTCGGGTGAGGGCCCTTACTGAATGATCCAGCCCTTCTGGGCGGCGATATGCACTGCTGCGGCCCGGGTGGGCGCATCGGTCTTGGCCATGGCCTGGGAGAGGTGGTTGCGGGTGGTGCCCTCAGAGAGGTGAACGCGCCGGGCGACTTCGGCGACGGTGGCTCCGTCGGCGGCGGCCTGGAGCACCTCGGTCTCGCGGGCGGTCAGAGGGGAGTCTCCGAAGACGAGCGAGTCGGCGGCCAGCGCCGGATCGACGACGCGCAGTCCCGCATGGACCCGACGCACTGACTCGGCCAGATCTGTGGCCGGAGCATCCTTGACGACGAAGCCGTGCGCCCCGGACTGGACGGCGCGCCGCAGGAATCCGGGGCGCCCGAAGGTGGTGACGATGAGGACCCTCGTGGCCGGCAGCCGCTCCAGGAGACTGGCGGTCGCGCTCAGCCCGTCAGTGCCGGGCATGTCAACGTCCATCAGAACGACGTCGGGTCGGTGCTCGAGTGCGACGGGAAGGACGTCATCGCCGCTTCCTACCTGGGCGACGACTTGGATATCGGATTCCAAGGTGAGCAGCGCGGCCAGCGCTCCGCGCACCATGGCCTGGTCATCGGCCAGCATCACTCGGATCATCGATCATCTCCGTCGCTCGTGGTTCATCGAGGGCTTGGTGCATCAGCAGCTGCGTACTGCGGTTCGCCGCCGGCCTCAGCTCGTCGTGTCGTGCGTCAGTCGAGACGACAGATGGGCGCTCACCCTCAGAACAGTGCCCTTGCCGCTGGAAGGCGTCCCAGTGGTCAGATCGGCGCCATTGTTCTGGCAGCGTTGACGCAGCCCCTCCAACCCGTGACCGTCACTGGCTCCAGACGAGACGAGCCCGATACCGTCGTCGACCACCTCAATGGAATCAGTAGTCAGCTCCACCTTGCAGCGCGAGGCGTGGGCATGGCGCACGACGTTGGTGACGCCCTCACGCACCACCCAGGCGAAGAGCTCGCGCAGCTCGGGGTCAACGGCATCCACGGTCAGCGGCAGGTCGGTGCGGACTCCGGCAGAGGTCAGGACGTTCGTGGCCCGAGCCAGCTCGCCGGCCAGGCTCAGCTCGCGGTAGCTGTTGACGGTGGCGCGCACGTCGGCCAGGGCTGAGCGTGCCAGGGACTGAACCTCAGTCAGCTCCGCCTTGACCTGATCCGGTGCGGTGTCGACGAGCCTGGAGGCGAGCTCGGTCTTCAAGGCGATGACAGTCAGCGAGTGCCCCAGAATGTCATGCATGTCCCGGGCCATGCGGTTGCGCTCCTCATTGATCTCCAGCTCATGAGTGCGCTGCTCCAGAACATGGGCCACCCGCCGCTGCTCCATGATGTAACGCCCGAAGACGCAGGCGCCTCCCGCACCGAGGAGAGCGATCCACGCGTCATCACTCGTGGACCAGGACGAAATCACCCTGGGGACGAGGAACAGCGTGCCGGCCAGGATCGCAATGGGGCCGATGGCCACCTGCCAGGGCAGGGAGAAGGCCAGGACAACGGCCAGGAACACCGCCAGCTGCAGGCTCTGAGGGCCCACGCCGAAGGCGGCCCCAGCGGCTGTGAGTGCGCCGACGACAATGAGCAACAGACCCAGGCGGCTGGGCCAGGTCAGGCCCTGGCGCACCCGTCTCACGCTGAGCGAGCAGGCGGCGTACAGGCATGCGCAGGAGACAACGGCGCTGACGGCGCCCCACACCCCACCGCTGGATCCTTGGGCCAGCCCCACCCTGACGACCGGAACCATGAAGGCGGCCCACACGATCCCCCAGCCGACTGCCACAGCGCGGGTGCGGCGCGCCCGCGCCTCGTCGGGGGACAGGGCGCGGGCGGTCATGGACGAGATCGTACTCATTCTTGGAGCCTAGACCCGAGCAGTGTCGCGGCCCATCCTCCAGGCGGCCCCGCCCAGGAAGACGGCGAGCCAGGTCAGCACGTTGACCACCCACCACCAGGAGAAGGTCTCTGCGCCCATGGGCCACAGCGCCAGGTTGTGCAGCCCGTACATGGGGGTGAGGCTGCCGATGCGATCCATGGTGGAGCCCGGTGTCAACGGGATGAACATGCCGCCGAGGAAGGCGAGCAGGGCCATGAGCGGTCCGACCACCTGCATGGCGTTGTCCGAGGGCAGGAGGTAGCCGACGAACAGTCCGAAGGCGACGAAGACCAGGGAGCCCAGCCAGATGATGAGCGCCGAGGCGATCCAGGCGCTCACGGGCATGTGAGCGTGACGGTAGGGACCGCAGGCGTACACAGCGCCGACTGCGACCGCACTGATGAGCATTCCGACGATCACCTTGGCGGTGATGTAGGCGATGGGCTTCAACGGTGTCAGACGCAGCTGACGGCTCCAGCCCGAGGCTCGCTCGGTGCTCACAGCCGCGCCTGCCCCCGTGGTGGTCATGAGTGCGCCGTACAGGGCCATGCCGATCATCATGTTCGCCACGACGTTGCCGTTGCCGTAGGGCGTGGCGGAGTAGTCAGTGGTGGTGAACATGAGGAAGAAGGCCACCGGTAGAAGGATCGAGAAGATGACGGACCGGCGGTTGCGCAGGCGCCGGCGCACCTCGAGCGACAGCAGGGGTCAGGGCTCAACCCGCCCAGAGGCGGTGCGGTGCGGGAGGAAAGATCAAGGCGGTCGACTGCTGACGAGGCGGAGGAGGACGCGAGACTGAGAAGAAGACATTGCGGTTTCCGGTGGAAGTCGTGGGCGGAAGGGTGATGGTGCTACTGGTGCGATTCATACTGACGCTCCCGGAGTGCGAGTTGCGGTGCCGTCGCCGGTCAGGGCCATGAAGGCGTCCTCCAGGCCTCGGCTGGTGATCTCCAGGTCCTTGGCCAGGTGGCCGCTGAGGAGAAGCTCGGCAACGGTGTCGGTATCGGTCGAGCTCAGCGTGAGTGTGTTGCCCAGGATCTCGATGTCGCGGACCTGTTCACGGGGCTGCAGATCGGCCAGGGCTCCGCGTAGCCGCTCGGGCTCGCAGGTCAGGGTGGCCCGTAGGGTGCGGCCGCTCACAGAGGTGCGGATCTGCGCGGCGGTGCCGTCGGCGATGATGCGCCCATGACGCATCAGGATGATCCGGTCGGCGAAGGCGTCGGCCTCCTCGAGGTAGTGCGTGGCGAAGACGATGGTGCGCCCCCGCTCGGCGTCGGCATGGATGGCCTCCCAGAAGCTGCGGCGCCCCCCGACGTCCATGCCGGTGGTCGGCTCGTCGAGGATGAGCAGAGCAGGATCGCTCACAAGCGCCATGGCGAAGCGCAGGCGCTGCTGCTGGCCTCCTGAGCACTTCTTGACGATGCGTGAGGCGAAGTCGGTGACGCCGGCGCGCCGCATGGCCTCCTCAGTATCGATCTTGTGGGAGAAGAGGCTCGCTGTCAGCTCCACTGTCTCGCGCACGGTGATGTCAGGGCAGGAGGCCCGGCGGTCTGCATGACTGCGGCGATCAGGCCCTCGGTCGACCGCCTGGCGCGGGCTCATCCCGAAGGTGCTCGCATCGCCGCTGGTGGGGTCACTGAGCCCCAGGATCATGTCGATCGTCGTCGTCTTGCCCGCGCCGTTAGGGGCCCAGAAGGGCGACGACCTCTCCGGGAGCGAATGGTCAGGTCGATGCCGTCGACGGCATCGACGTCACCGAAGGACTTGCGCAGATCGCGTCAGCCGGACGGCGTCTGCGTGGCTCCGTCCGGGGAGTCGGGACGGGAGTCGCCCAGCGCGGGCTCCGGGGCGACCGGGTCGTTGCTCGTGCTCATGGCTCAAGACTCGTCCCGCGTCGGCTGCGGTCCATGGCCCATCGGTCACCACTTGCTCATGACATATCTCAGGGGTCGGCGGACGGTGAAGAACCGCTGGGTATACCTGGAGAAAACCCCTCGTTCGGGGTGGTGATGGCAGTCAGGGCGCCGAGGCCGTGAGGCATGACATGGTCGAGGCCGCCGACTGGTGAGTGTGGGTTCAGTCCCGGTCCGGGCGCGGGGAGAGGGACGCGGCCCGTCTTGCCGCTATCCTGGGTCGCAGTCAGTGGATTCACCCATGGCTCACGGCCATGGGACGTTCCTCCATCATCCGCCCTCAAGTCTCCCGACCAACGCGCCCGACGGCGCCAGGAAGGACCATCGCGTGTTCGGCAACCTCTCCGATCGCATCACCGCCTCCTTCAACCAGCTTGCGCGGCAAGGGTCGTCTCACCGAGGCCGACGTCAACGCCACGGTCACCGAGATCCGCCGCGCCCTCCTGGAGGCCGACGTCGCCCCTGCCCGTGGTGCGTGCCTTCACCGCCGCGGTGCGCGAGAAGGCGGTCGACGCCGCACGCTCCCAGGCCCTCAACCCGGGCCAGCAGGTCGTCAAGATCGTCAACGAGGAGCTCATCGAGGTCCTGGGCGGCGAGACCCGGGAGATCAACTGGGCCGACCGCGGTCCCACGATCATCATGCTCGCCGGTCTTCAGGGCGCCGGTAAGACCACCCTGGCCGGAAAGCTCGGACGCTGGCTGCGTGACCAGGGCAAGCGCGTCCTGCTGGTGGCCTCCGACCTCCAGCGTCCCAATGCCGTGACCCAGCTGAGTGTCGTCGCCGAGCGCGCCGGGGTGCACGTGTGGGCGCCCGAGCCCGGCAACGGCGTGGGCGACCCGGTGGCGGTGGCCCGCTCCGGCGTCGAGCACGCGCGCGCGAACGGCTACGACGTCGTCGTCGTGGACACAGCCGGCCGCCTGGGCGTGGACGCCGAGATGATGGACCAGGCGATCCGCATCCGCGACGCCGTCTCCCCCCACGAGATCCTCTTCGTCCTGGACGCCATGGTCGGTCAGGACGCCGTCAACACCTCGGTGGCCTTCCGCGACGGCGTCGGCTTCACCGGTGTGGTCCTCTCCAAGCTCGACGGCGACGCCCGCGGCGGTGCGGCCCCTGTCCGTGCGCGGCGTCACCGGCGCTCCCGGTCCTGTTCTCCTCCACAGGTGAGGGACTGACCGACTTCGAGCGCTTCCACGCCGACCGCATGGCCTCGCGCATCCTGGACATGGGTGACCTGCTCACCCTCATCGAGCAGGCCGAGCGTACCCTGGACCGCCAGGAGGCCGAGGACGCCGCCGCCAAGCTCGCCAAGGGAACCTTCACCCTCGACGACTTCCTGGGCCAGCTGCGCCAGATCCGCAAGATGGGCTCCATGAAGAAGCTCCTGGGCATGATGCCCGGCATGGGGCAGATGCGTGAGGCCCTGGACAACTTCGACGAGCGCGAGGTCGACCGCATCGAGGCGATCGTGTGCTCCATGACGCCCGCCGAGCGCAAGGACCTGTCCATCCTCAACGGCTCCCGCCGTAGCCGCATCGCCAAGGGATCGGGAACCACGGTCCAGGCCGTCAACGAGCTCGTGGACCGATTCGAGCAGGCCAAGAAGATGATGGAGGCCATGGCCTCCGGCGGCATGGGCGGACTCGGTGAGGGCGGTCCCATGCCCGGCATGGGGTCGCTGCCCGGCATGGGCAAGCACTCCAAGGCCCGCCAGGCCCCCAAGGCCAAGCGCGGCAAGGGCGGCAAGAAGGGCCGCAGCGGCAACCCCGCCAAGGCCGCCCGTCAGGCCAAGGAGGCCGCTGCCGCCAAGCAGGCCAAGATCGAGGGCGGCCAGGGCGCTGCGCCCGCAGCCGGCTCCTCCTTCGGGCTCGGCGGCGGCCAGTCCGGCGCCTCCGGCTACGGGATCATGCCTCAGGCCCAGCAGCAGGCCCAGGCCGGAGCGCAGCCCTCGGGCGACGACGTCGCCGACGCCATGGGTGCCCTGCCCGAGGACCTGCGCCGCCACCTCGGGCTGTAGAAGTCAGGCCCCGCTCACAGCCAGCCGTTGGTCTCGGCGGTGCGGGCAGCCTCGGTGCGGTTACGGGCGTGGGTCTTGGCGATCGCTGAGGACAGGTAGTTGCGCACCGTGCCCTCGCCCAGGCTCAGCCGCATGGCGATCTCTCGGGCGTCCGCGCCCGTGGCCGCCGCCAGCAGAACCTCCTTCTCCCTGTCGGTCAGCGGATTGGGCCCGAGCAGCACTGACTCCTGGGCGAGCTCGGGGTCGATGACCCGCAGACCCGCATGAACCTTGCGGATCGCATCAGCCAGCGCCTCAGGCGGGGTGTCCTTGACGATGAAGCCCACGGCTCCCGCCTCCATGCCCCGTGAGAGGTAGCCCGGGCGACCGAAGGTCGTCACAATGAGACACCTGCACGACGTCTCGGAGGAGGCGACGTCCGCAGTGGCCGCCAGTCCGTCGCGCCCCGGCATGTCGATGTCCACCAGGGCCACGTCCACGGCGTGCTCACGCACTGCGGGGAGGACCTCGTCGCCCCGCCCCACCTGGGCCACCACCTCCAGATCGCTCTCCAGCCCCAGAAGCGTCGCCAGCGCTCCACGCACGAGGGCCTGGTCGTCGGCGATGAGTACGCGGATCGGGCTCACGGCAGCCTCACTTCCAGTCTGGTTCCACCGGACTGCACGTCAGTGGAGTCTGTCGTCGACGGCGCCGGACGATTCGGTGCGACGGGTTGATCGGACTGGTCATGGTGAGGCAACCGCCCTCCTGCTCAATGCGGGAGCGCAGGCCCTCCAACCCGTTGCCGGGTTTGTCACCGGCCAGGCCGATACCGTCGTCGCTCACCCGCAGCAGCCCCGGTGCCAGGTGCACGGTGACATGGGTGGCGTGCGCGTGCCGGACGACGTTCGTGGTGGCCTCGCGCAGGGCCCAGGCCAGCACAACTCGCTGCCGCTCAGGGAATGTCCTGGGCGCTGCCGGTCACATCCACGCGGATCCGGGCGGCACTCAGGGCGGTACGCGTGGCCTCCACCTGGCTGACCAGGTCTGGGGACCGCAGGCGTGTCACCGTGGATCGCACGTCGGCTAGGGCCCCGCGGGCCAGGGTGATGACCTCGTCGAGCTCCCTGGGAGGAGGCGGCCGGGTCGCGCTCGATGAGCCGGCGGGCGACCTCGGCCTTGAGAGTGAGCACCGTCAAGGAGTGTCCCAGGATGTCGTGGACATCGCGCCCGAGCTCCTCTCGCTGGGAGACGAGGGCGAGCTCCCGCTCGGCGGATGCTCTGCGCTCCTGGAGCTCCACCGCGATGCGGGCGATGACGATGGTCAGTCCCGATAGCGCAGCGCCCAGCACCAGCCAGCGTGACTCCGGATGCGTGTTCCACGCCAGGGAGGCGGCCGTCAAGAGAGTGACCGCGGTGATAACGGTCGGGAGTCCCCGACGCAGCGTTGTGAAGAACAGGATCAACGAGCAGAAGAAGGGGAAGAAGTAAGCGGTCCACCAGCCCAGAGCCGGCAGTGCCATCATGCTGAAGAGAATCGGGCCCGCCAATTTACCCAGAAGAGCACGAATCGGGAGATCAGGAAGAGGATCCCCTGCCCGCACCGCCTGGGGGTCCTGTATGGAGAAGGCCCAGACGTAGGCGACGATGAACCCCATGACTCCGGCGATTCCCAGCAGACGCTCCCACTGGGCGAAGGAGCCGAGGAGAAGCTGGACGAGGGGGATGAACAGGAAGAGCACCCACACCGTGGCGTCCCAGACGATATGACGGCGATAGCGGCGCCAGGAGCGGGAACGGGACCCTTCCTTCTGCGATGCTGAGGTCTCTACGGCAGCATCGTTGTCAGAGGGCTGCGATGTCGTCATCGTTGTCGTCACCGAGCTCATTGGCGGCCGGTCACCCGGCGTCGGGCCCCGATCACGAGCAGCCCGAAGATGAGTGTCCACGCCACCAGGTTAGCCAATGGCATCCACAACGGGTCCTGAACGCCCGCCTGCCGATTCGGTACGTAGGGTCCACCCCTCGCCCAGCGGCCACCGGGCCAGCGCCGTTGACCCCGTACATCGGGGTGAAGCGACTGATCTTCAGGAGCGTGTGGTTCAGGGGCATGAAGGTGTTGCCGATGAAGGCGAACAGGGAGACCAGGGAGGTCGCGATACCGATCGATGCCGAGGACGGTAACCACATCCCGGCGGCCAGCCCCCCACAGGACGAAGGGCAGGGACCCCGATCAGGCAGATGAGGGCACTGACGGCCCAGACCCAGCCCTCCATCTGCGAGTCCGTCAGTGCCCCAGCGGCGAGTACGACGATGACGGGAAGAGCTGCGGTTCCCACCGCGGTGCCGGTCTTGACCACCAGGTAGCCGCGCAGGCCCCGGGAGGTGACAGCCATCTGCCGGCCCCAGCCCGCAGACTGTTCGACAGCGGCCGCCGCCGAGGCGCTCGTGGCACCCAGACAGGCGCTGAAGGAGGCCATGGCGAGCATCACCGATGCCGAGACATTGCCGTGAGCGTGTGGGCCGTAGTCCCCGGCGGACGCGTTCAACCGGCCGAAAGACGAGGTACATCGCCAGAGGGAAGGCGACAACGAAGAAGAGGTTGGCCGGCTCGCGCAGGCTCCGGTAGAGGTCGAGCCGGAGGTAGGTCAGAAGAGGGCGCGCGGGTCTGAGTCCTCTCGGACGAGGTGATCGGCCTGCCGAGCTCGCCCGCAGTCGGGACTCGACAGGGGAGCTGGATGCTGAGGAATCAGAGGGTGCCTGGGGATGTCGCGATCATGATGCGGCCTCATTGCAGGTAGTGATGGTGGTCAGGGTGAGGGATGTGGCTCAGGCCTCTGGCAGGGGGCTGCCTCATCAGAGCCGCCGGAGGTCAGTGCGGTGAAGACCTCGTTGAGGCTCGCGGCACCGATACCCAGGTGCTCGGCGGGGGTGGCGCTCAGCAGCCAGCGGGCAACGGAATCGGAGTCCGTCGTGCGCAGCTCCACGTGCTCACCGTGGACGACCGCGTGCCCGATGCTGCTGGCCGCGGGGACAGTCGGCCAGGTGCTGCCCCAGTGCTTCCTCGGAGATTCCCGGGCCAGGTGGCGGTGACCAGGGCGCCATCGCCCAGGGCTCGGATCTCATCGACGCTGCCGTCGGCGACCAGGCGGCCGTGGGCGATGATGACGATGCGGTCGGCGAAGGAGGCCGCCTCCTCCAGGTAGTGGGTGGCAAACAGGACGGTGCGGCCTCGCCGGGTCTGGGTGCGCATCGTCTCCCAGAAGGAGATCCGGGCACTGACATCCATTCCGGCGGTGGGCTCGTCCATGATGAGAAGGTCGGGGTCTGGCAGCAGAGCAAGGGCCAGGCGCAGGCGTTGGCGCTCGCCTCCCGAGCAGCGGCTCACTCTGCGGGTGAGGAGCCGGCCAAGACTCGCCTGGTCGACGACGTCGTCGAGCCTGGAAGCGTGCGAGACGCCGTCGCAGTGCCGGGGTCGCATCGAGGCCACGACCCGCAGGGTCTCCCCGACGGTGAAGTCGTCCAGAAGACCGCCGTCCTGGAAGATGACACCAACGCGACCAGCCTGGACCGCCTGGTTGGGGGAGGTCCCCAGAAGCTCGATCGTTCCGGCGTCGGGCCGGGTCAGTCCCAGGATCATGTCGAGGGTGGTGGACTTGCCCGCGCCATTGGGGCCCAGGAAGGCGACGACCTCTCCGGTCCGGATGGTCAGGTCGAGGTTGTCGACGGCGACGAGGCTGCCGAAGATCTTGCGCAGACCACGGGAGTCAACCGCGGGGGCGGGAACCGTGCGCCCGGCCTGAAGGCGGGATCCTGGGGAGTGAGTGACGGGGGCTGTGGTGGTTCGGGTCATGACCCCAGGCTTCCGCCGACCCGCGGCTCCCGGTACTGAGCACTGTCACCGCTGCCGCATGACAGGTGTCATATGACAGAGGGCGCTCCAGTGGTGCACTGGAGTGCCCCGAGTTCCGTCGTGGGTGGCTCACTTCTCGTTGCGAGGCCGGGTCAGGATGAATCGCAGGAGGAATGGGTAGACGAGCGCTGCTGCAAGGAGGTAGACGATGTACCCGAGGCAGACCTGTGCGAAGAGCGTGCGGAAATGATGAGGAAAGGACGATCGGGGTTCATGAGTAGAACTGTTAGAAACGTGATGAACGGTCGCAGTGCTCCACGAGCCCAAGTACCTGCTCGCCATGCTCACACACGCGGATGCGAGGAATCCGGGGAATGCCCCCTAGGGGGACGAGGAACCAGAGATAAGGGTCCGATTCCGGTGTGCTGTATCATGTAGACATCAGACGACTCTTACGTGCCCTGTCACGAGGTCCAAGATGGCGAAGACCCGCCCATGCTGATGGCTATGAGCGTTGTGATCGCGCAGGCGTATACCATTATGATCCGCCAGATGGTTCGTGAAGTGGCTCCGGCAAACAGGAGAGCGCGTTCGGTCGAGGGGCCCACGAAACCCGAACGTGATAGACCCCCTAGGATGAGCTGAATTGTTCCTGCATACACATAGTTCGTATGCGCAGATTTCACCACCAGGGCTGATGGAGGCGGAGATCAGGGATGCAGAAGATCATCATGCAACAATACTGCTGTAGACCTCTCTTCAGTAGCTTTTTGCTATGCAGGGTCGCTCGAATCCACTCTCCTGCAGAGGAATAGGAAACGGCTGGCTACAGTCCCTGACAGGGCTGGATTGATGTTCTCGCCACACCAGTGCTCTCCTGAATGGTGAGATGGTCATAGGATGGTGAATCGATGGGTGGGGGCATGGTCCTGCTCCTTCTAGAGCCAATGCTCTGCGCGGAGAGATCTTACGAGAGTATGTGCCGCAGACATGTCTTAACTGATGGTGTCCGACGCAGGGGTCGTCATGTCCACAAGCGCATCAGTCAGCGATGCCAGCGGGGCGTTGGGGGCCGTGGCGGCGGCTCGCAGCTCGTCGGCGCTTGCCGCCGCGCTCATGGTTCCGTGCTGCAGGACGACGACGTCCTCCACAAGGTCCTCAATGTCATCAACCTCGTGAGAAGAGATAATGATGGTAGGGCGCTCCCGTACGTAGAGGTCGAGCAGGGCCTCCCAGAACATGCGTCGAACCACGGCATCCATGCCCAGCTGGATCTCATCCAGGAGCAGGACGGGACAGTGGCATGCCAGTGCGAAGACGGCGTCGAGTGCGGAACGCTGACCGAAAGACAGTCGCGACGGACGTGTTGTGGCCGGTATCTCGAACAAGGTGAGATAGCGCTCGGCATCCTGACGGCTCCACCCCGGTCGAGAAGCTTCCCACAAGGCAAGCGAGTCCTTGATCTGAGAGCGTTCCAAGAGGCTCCTGCGCGTTCCGAGCAGACAAATCGACGACCGAGCCGCAGAGCTATCGATGATATCCATGCCTGATGTCGTCACTGCTCCCTCTGTTGGGCGACGCAATCCGGCGGCCAGATCCAGTAGTGTCGACTTCCCCGAGCCGTTTCTCCCCAGGAGCCCGGTGATTCTTCCAGGTTTGAAGGTGTGGGTGATGTTGTGCAGCGACCAGTTCCCCCAACGATGCCTGTAGCCGGCGTTGGAGAATTCTATGGAAAGTCCGCTGCTCGTCACCTGCTCCTCCAATGGCGAGTCAGAGTTTGAGGGGCTCGAGACAGGGGTGGAAGATGGTGAGGCGCTCATCATGGTCCTTCAGTCCTCTTGATCGTGGTTCCCGGCGATGTGCAGATGATGGTCAGCGCAGTGGTGGTGTTCTCAGGGTCAGCTGACGGCAAGTGATCGCTCCGAGGGTGAGAACTGCGGCAATGAACTGAACTGAGAAAGTGGTCAGTGATGGGACTGAGAGGGGCCCTGATGATGGGGCGGGGACCTCGAGGGTGAGGGCTGCACGAGGCAGGCCATAGGCGAGAATTCCAATATCGAAGGTGGCTAGCAGGAATATCTTGACGATGGCGCTGAGAATCGGGTGTCGCAGCTCAATGGCTCCCATGGTTGCTCCTAGGTAGTAGCTCAGTGTGATGACGCCTGGCAGGAGCGCCCATCTGACGGGCGCTGAGAAGTTGGACCAGATATTGGCTGGCTCGGCGTGACCTCCGACGATGATGAGCTCACACCCGGCGCAGATCAGTGCATAGGGGACGCTCATCGCAAGGATCTGCCGTGCCGAGGTTGTGTGCGCAACTCCAGATGTCCGCCCCTGTCAAGCCCGCATACCGTTCAGCGAGCTCACGAGACGCCGCGTTCTCGCCGAAGAACAGCACGATGAGCGCGGGAACGGCGGAGATCACCAGAAGGACTACTGAGTACGTGTAGAACAACCTGGCATCATCGGGCGTCAACCGCACTGCCGTACCGACAAGAAGGTTGACGGAGGCGCCGAGGGTGAAGATCCGCAGCACTGCTCTTGTTGGTGCCGGTCTGAGGTGACTAAGAGTCGTCCGGTGGTGCGCGTCGTATGACGTGGCGGACGGGTCGGCGGATGAGTCCGTCATGGTCGCTACGGTCATGCTGGCTCCTTGAACGGATTGATGGGCGAGTCCCTCAGGTAGGTTCGTGCTGCCTCGACCAGGTCGTTGTCGCTCAGTCCCAGGACTCTCCCCGTGTGCAGGGCCGGACCAAGAGTGGTGTCCACGTACGTGCGGGCTCGTTCGCTGCGCAGGCGTTCCTCGGCGCCCAGTGCCACGAACATCCCGATGCCGCGCCGCTTGACGACGAGCCCTTCATCAACCAGAAGCGTGATGGCCTTGTTCGCTGTCGCGGGGTTGATGCGGTACCGGGTGGCGTACTCAGTAGTGGAGGTCAGCCGGTCTCCATCCGAGAGGTCTCCGGAGAGGATCTGGGTGCGCACCTCTTCTGCGATCTGGAGATAGATGGGTGTTGAGTCCTTGAAATGACGTGACATCCAGATCACCTCCTGTCTGTCCCACTGGTGCTGTTCAGACGCCGCTGCTGTTCAGGTAGCGCAGGTTGTCTGGTTCATTAGTCGACTAATGAACCAGACAACCTTGACCCTGTCAACCGGTAGGTTCGCCTCGGGGTGTCGCGCCGGCTGTGGGCGATCTCGCACCGAGTGCTGGGGTGGTGTCCCGGCTCGGGCTGGCGACGTCGTCCGACGCTCTGGCAGAATGTCCGGCTGTACTCGATCGGACGTCGGTCCCTCTCCCGGCCCCGGTCGCGTCTCGGCTCACGCCGGAAACCGTTGCTTGACCCCACCGGGGACCAGCGCGCGCCAAACCATCCAGAACCAGGAGTTCAACCAAGTGGCAGTCAAGATTCGCCTCAAGCGCATGGGCAAGAAGTTCGCCCCCTTCTACCGGGTCGTCGTCCTCGACTCCCGCAAGAAGCGCGATGGCCGTGTCATCGAGGAGATCGGTGTCTACGACCCGATGCAGGAGCCCTCGCTCATCAGCATCGACTCTGAGCGCGTCCAGTACTGGCTCGGTGTGGGCGCTCAGCCCTCCGACGCCGTCTACAAGCTGATCAAGATCACCGGCGACTATCACCAGTTCAAGGGCCTCAAGGGTGTGGAGAGCACCCTCAAGGTCAAGGACGCCGACGCCGCGGCGGTCGCCAAGGAGGCTGCGGTCAAGGCCGCCGCCGACGACGCTGAGAAGCGCAAGGCCGCCGCCGCCAAGGCCAAGGCCGACGAGGAGGCCGCCGAGGACCAGGCCTCAGGTGAGGCCACCGCCGAGGAGGCCTGAGATGCTGGCCGACGCCCTCGAGCACCTCGTACGGGGCATCGTCGACAACCCCGACGACGTCACCGTCACCTCCCGGTCGCTGCGCCGCGGCGACCTGCTGGAGGTGCGGGTCAACCCCGAGGACCTCGGCCGAGTCATCGGCCGCTCGGGCCGTACTGCTCGAGCACTGCGCACAGTGGTCGGAGCGCTGGCGGACTCGCCGGTGCGCGTCGACGTCGTCGACACCGACCGCCGCTGAACGCAGGGGCCTTCAGGGTCGGGACGGCAGATCGCGTCGCCTCGGCCGATCTGATCGATCACCACGAGTGCCCGGTCCCCGTGAGGGGCCGGGCACCGTCGTCCTCCTGGGGCTGCGCCCCCAGCGTCACGAGCACGACGACCGCCGCCGACAGGAGGAAGGTCTGCATCGAGTTGGCCAACCTCACGCCATCGGTGCCCCACCTCATCCCCGTGGCCGATGGGAACGCAGACCGGGGCGCGGTAGGTTGGCGTCAGATAATCAGACCTTCCGGCCAAGCCTTTCCATGCCCCGATCCCAGGAGAACAGGTGCTGCTCACCCTTGCTGTCATCGGTCCCGCCCATGCCCTCAAGGGCGAGGTGCGTCTCGAGATCCGTACCGATGACCCCGAGGGGCGTCTCGCACCCGGAACCACCGTCCCCACGGAGCCGGCCCACGCGGGTCCTTTGACGGTCAGCCGTCTGCGTTTCGACGGCTTCCGCTGGTTCGCGGCCTTCGAGCAGGCGCGCGACCGCACGGCCGCCGAGGCCCTGCGGGGCGTGAGGCTCCTGGTCGAGACCGACGACGACGCCCCCGGCGGAGAGGACTCTGAGGACTCGGACGAGTCCTGGTACCGCCACGAGCTCGTCGGCCTGCGGGCGCTGAGCGTCTCCGGTGAGGACCTGGGGGAGGTCACTGACCTGGAGCCCGGCGTCGCCCAGGACCGACTCGTGGTCACCACCCCCGAGGGGGACGATGTGGCTGTGCCCTTCGTCGCAGCGCTCGTGCCGGCCATCGACCCTGAGGCCGGCACGGTGACGCTGGCCCCGCCCGGTGGCCTGTTCCCGGGACGCGGAGAGGCGGAGGAGGCCAGGTGAGGATCGACGTCGTCACCATCTTCCCCGACTACCTCAAGGTCCTCGACCTCTCGCTCATCGGGAAGGCGGCCGACCGAGGCCCCCTCGACCTGCACGTCCACGACCTGCGCGACCACGCCCACGACCGGCACCGCACCGTCGATGACACGCCCCTGGGCGGCGGGGCGGGCATGGTCATGAAGCCCGACGTGTGGGGTGAGGCCCTTGATGAGGTGCTCACCGCGAACGCCCCCGGTGCAGGCCGCCAGGTGCTCATCATTCCCACACCCTCGGGCGAGGTCTTCACCCAGCGCACCGCCGAGGACCTGGCCGGCGCCGACTCCCTGGTCTTCGCCTGCGGCCGTTACGAGGGCATCGACGCCCGCGTGCCCGAGCACTACGCCTCCCGCGGCATCGAGGTGCGCGAGCTGAGCATCGGCGACTACGTGCTCAACGGGGGAGAGGTCGCCACCATCGTCATGATCGAGGCCATCGCCCGACTCCTGCCCGGAGTCCTGGGCAACCCCGAGTCGCTGGTCGAGGAGTCCCACGGCGCCGCCGGCCTGCTGGAGTACCCCGTCCACACCCGCCCCACCCGGTGGCGCGGACACGAGATCGACCCCGTCCTGCTCTCCGGTGACCACGGTCGTATCGCCCGAGCGAGACGGAACCAGTCCATCACCCGTACCGTCGAGCGCCGCCCCGACATGATCCGGGCCCTGGAACCCGCCGGCCTGGATCGTCAGGACCGTGCGGTCCTGGCCTCCGTGGGGTGGGCGGTCCCGGCCGGAGCGGACCACCCGGTTCCGGTGCGCATTCGCAACGCCACCGCCCACGACGCCGACGCCCTGGCCGCGCTCGCAGCCCGCACCTTCCCTGATGCCTGCGAGCATGTCATCGCCCCCGAGTCCATCACCCGGCACATCGCCACCAACCTGGTTCCCGAGCTGTTCTCCACCTGGGCCGACGACGATCGCGTCGACCTCGTCGTCGCCGAGCTGCTCGAGCCTCCACCGGCACAGGAGTCCTCCTCCGGGGAGAAACGGGCACGAGCGCCGCTTCGGCTCTGGTCGGCTACGCCGCGGTGCTGCGCGAGGAACCCGACTCCGACGGCGAACACCCCCACGGGATCGACCCTCGTCCCGCCTGCGTGCGGCCTCGCGGGGGAGAGGTCGTCGGCGAGCTGTCCAAGGTGTACGTCGACTCCACGATGAGGGGATCCGGACTCACCCCCGCGCTCATGGACGCCGTGATGCGCCAGGCCGCCGCCCACGGAACGAGCCTGCTCTGGCTCGGCACCCACATCACCAACAAGCGCGCCCAGAAGGCCTACAAGCGGGCCGGCTTCCGCCAGGTCGGTACCCGCACCTACAACGTCGGTGGCCAGGACGCCCACGACGTCGTCATGACTCGGCGGACAGGAGAAGGCCTATGAGCAGCGGAACCGACCAGAACCTTCAGGACAGGACTGACGGTGAAACGGATGAAGCAGTGATCCCGGGGAAGCGCCTGCGGGCCGACAATGACCGCCAGAAGGACCGCCGGGACAGGGGCGGCGCCCACAAGGACAAGGCCGGAGCCGCAGAGGCGGCCGAGCCGACGTCGCTGGGGGAGCGGGTCGTCTTCCGCCTCAAGCAGTGGGGCATCACCCTGTCCTACCTGGTCGTCGCCGTGGTGATCATCGCCCTCATCCGCACCTTCATCATCCAGAGCTTCACCATCCCGTCGGGGTCGATGGAGAACACCCTCAACGAAGGTGACCGTGTCACCGTGACGATGTACGACTCCGACGAGGTCAACCGGGGTGACGTCGTCGTCTTCACTGATCCGGACCACTGGTTGACGACCCAGGAGCCCACTGGTCTGCAAGGCGCCGCGCAGGACTTCCTCGTCGCGATCCGCATCTTTCCCCAGGACGCCGGCCACCACCTCATCAAGCGGGTCATCGGAATGCCCGGTGACCATGTCGTCGCCGACGGGAAGGGCTCCTTGACCGTCAACGGCGTCGAGCTCGATGAGGTCTACCTCAAACCCGGCCGGTCGGCCTCCGACCTCGCCTTCGACGTCACCGTTCCTGAGGGCTACATCTGGGTCATGGGTGACAACCGTGCCAACTCCTCGGACTCCCGCTACCACCAGAATGATGCCCACCGCGGCTTCGTGCCCCTGGGCAACGTCGTCGGCGTCGCCAAGAACGTCGTATGGCCCTACTCCCACTGGTCCAGCCTCAGCTCCGGACACGAGGTCTTCTCCCAGGTTCCGGAGCCGACATCCACCCCGACGGCGATTCCCTCCGGTCCGGCCGCTCCGGCGAGCACGCTGGCGGGCTCAGGGAGCTGATCGTCCCGGATACCTGCGAGGGCGTGAGAAAGGCGTGAACTCAGGCACGTCGAGGCTGACGCACTCGTCCGAGGACTGAGCCTGTGGCAAACTGAGCGGGCACTTGGGTCCTGCGGCTCCTCTGCCACTGGGGAGGCGACCGCTCTGAAGGAGCCCAGGAGCGTCCACCTCCGGCGCTGCCCCGTATGGCGCGGCGCCGCCGAACCAGCACTCCTGACCAGTGGCATGGGTGTGGAGAGAAACATGAACCTGATCGACGAGATCAACGCCGCATCACTGCGCGACGACATCCCCTCCTTCCGCCCTGGGGACACCCTCAAGGTCCACGTCAAGGTCGTTGAGGGATCCCGCACCCGCGTCCAGGTCTTCCAGGGCGTCGTCATCGCGCGCCAGGGCGGCGGCGTCTCGGAGACCTTCACCATCCGCAAGGTCTCCTTCGGCGTCGGTGTCGAGCGAACCTTCCCCGTCCACACGCCCTCCATCGAGAAGATCGAGGTCGTCACCCGGGGCCAGGTGCGTCGCGCCAAGCTCTACTACCTGCGCAACCTGCGTGGTAAGGCCGCCAAGATCAAGGAGCGTCGCGAGGACTGAGCGCCTGCACTCTCGAGGCGGCGCCCGGAGCCCTCGGGTTCCGGGCGCTCGCCATCTCTCACCGCCGAGCAGCGGCGGACCCATGTCCATCAATTCCGGGGGAAGGAGCACGGTGAGACCGGTGCAGGATGGGGCCGACGACGTCGGGCTGGACCTGAAACAGGCCGATCCCTCTCAGATCGGTCGGACCTCCCGGTCCGCGATCACTCCGGCCTGCAGCTCTCCGTCAGCGGACTCCCCCCAGGAGTCCCGTAAGTCTCCTGAGACGACCGGAGAATCCCCGAACCCCGTCCCGGTCGACGACAGCGATGAGTGGGACTACGACCCGTTCATCGACCCGGACGCCGACCCCGAGCCCGATGACGAGCCCATCGAGCTGCCTCCCTCCATCCAGCCCCGCCGGCACGTGGCCCCCGCCATCCCTCCGCCGCAGACCAGCTCCCTGTACCAACGGGTGATCAGGCTGGTGCTCGTGGTGGCAGTCGTTATCCTGGTGCCGGCCCTCCTGCGGGCCTACGTCGTCCAGATCTACGAGATCCCCTCGGGCTCCATGGAGCGCACCCTGCGCGACGGGGACAAGGTCGCGGTCCCCATGTACGGCTCCCGTGACGTCAAGCGGGGCGACGTGATCGTCTTCATCGACCCTGATGACTGGCTTCATGTCAAGGAGCCGACGGGTCTGCGCGGTGCCGCCCGGACGATCATGGTCTCAGTGAATCTTCTGCCCGAGCACACCGGCCATCACCTCGTCAAGCGGGTCATCGGTGTCGGAGGCGACCATGTGGTCGCTGATGGGAAGGGGACACTCAGCGTCAACGGTGTCGCGATCAAGGAGCCCTACGTCAAGGACGGTCAGTCCCCGTCCCTGACGTCCTTCGATATCACCGTCCCCCAGGGCTACGTGTGGGTCATGGGGGACAATCGCGGCAACTCGGCCGACTCCCGCTACCACCGCGATGACGCCCATGGCGGCTTCGTGCCGTTGACGAATGTGGTCGGGGTGGCCAAGGGGGTCTTCCAGTGGACGCACCTGAGCCGGTGGGCGACTCTGGGAGGAGGGGAGCGCGCCTTCTCAGACGTACCCGCGCAGGAGGCAACGCCGTCCGCATCGTCCGCTCCGCCCGGTACCCCGGGAGACGGTGGGGGAACGGCCTCCGAGGAGGAGACGTCGTCGCAGGCCCCCGATGGTAAGGGCTCCGAGGACGACGGTGCTGCCGGTGAGGGACCCGGCAACGACGACGGGTCGCAGACCGCGCCCGGTGGGCCGGCCGATGTTCCGGACGCCTCCGGCGGTACGGCCGACCGGGAGAAGGCTCCGGGGAGAACGAGGTGAGTCCTCGGGGACGTACTCGCCCCGACCGGTGCCTGGAGAAGGCACTGCTTGAGACCTACGACTGCGTCGGCGGTCTGGACGAGGTCGGTCGCGGGGCTCTGGCCGGGCCGGTCAGCGTCGGGCTGGCGATCGTGGCGCGGCGTACCGATGACGGCTTCCCCGAGGGACTCGCCGACTCCAAGCAGCTGACGGCCCGGGCGCGCAGGGGGCTGGTCGATCCTGTACGCAGCTGGCTCGTGGACCACGCGGTCGCCCACGCCTCACCTGCCGAGATTGACGAGCGCGGCATCGTCGGAGCCCTGAGAATGGCGGGTCTGCGGGCCCTTCAGCAGGTCGCTGATCGCGGACACGCCCCCGGCATCATCATCCTCGACGGCGTGGCCGACTGGCTCACCGCGCCCCAGCCCGACCTGCTCACCGCCCTGGAGGGCGCTCCCCCCTTCAGATTCGCTCCAGAGCCCGTCGCGGTTCCTTCCACCCCTCCCGTGCTCATGGAGGTCAAGGCCGATGCCAGGTGCGCCGTCGTCGCCGCCGCCAGTATCCTGGCCAAGGTAGAACGGGACGCCCTCATGGTCGATCTCGATGACCCCGGCTACGGGTGGGCCTCCAACAAGGGCTACGCCTCACCGGCCCACATCAAGGGACTCAGCGCACTGGGGGCCAGTGAACAGCACCGGCGCAGCTGGCACCTGCCCGGCCTGGACCACCGCCACGGCTGACGCGGATGCCCGGCTGACAGGGCCGACTCGCCCCCGCGGCCTGCCGCCTCCAGCGGCTGCGGGCGGGCATGATGGGCCGGTGAGCGCAGAAGACCTCGAGTCCTATGAGAACGAGCTGGAGCTCTCGCTGTACCGGGAGTACCGCGACGTCGCCTCCCTGTTCTCCTACGTGGTGGAGACCGAACGGCGGTTCTACCTTGCCAACGCCGTTGACGTCCAGGTACGCACCAACGGTGGTGAGGTCTTCTTCGAGCTCACGCTCGAGGACGCCTGGGTGTGGGACATCTACCGCGCCTCCCGGTTCGTGAAGTCCGTCCACGTTGTCACCTTCAAGGACGTCAACGTCGAGGAGCTCACCAAGCTCGAGATGGATATCCCCTCCTCCTGACCCGTTCCCGATGCTGCGCCGCCAGTTCTGGCGGTGTCTGTTTCGCTGATCGGCCCGGCTCGCCGGGGGGGGCCACAGGACGTCTTCTGTCAGCGCCGTCCACAGAGCCGATGGGACCGTGGCGCGCACTGCCTGATCCGGCCTCAGGCTAGTGGCGGAGGTGATCGGGATGACCGACCAGGTCGTAGCAGCCACAACGGAAAGAACGGTGATCGCAGCGAGAGGCGGCGAACACGCGCTCACGCAGCTCGTCCGGGGCCCGGGTGCTGCAGGAGCCGCTCCTTCGCGAGCATCTCGCCAACGCACCGGACGCCGCGGCGAGGACCTTGCCGCCATCTACCTGGAGGACATCGGCTGGCAGGTCCTGGAGCGCAACTGGCGTCCGGAGCACGGCCTACGCGGCGAGCTCGACATCATCGCCCTGGAACCCGCCCACGCGCACCGCGAGCCGAGCAGCGCGCCTGTCGGCGCCCCCGGAGAGGCGTGGCCAGGGCCGAGGCTCGTCATCGTCGAGGTCAAGACCCGCAGCTCCCTGCGCCAGGGTCCACCGGCGGCCGCGGTCGACACCCGCAAGCTCGCCCGGCTGCGCGCTCTGGCGGCTGCCTGGGCCACCACCCATGAGACCCCGCCGCACACCGGCATGCGCCTCGACGTCGTCTCCATCCTCCTGCGCGACGCGCGTCCTGCGCTGCTGCGCCACCACCGGGCGGTGGACGCGTCATGGGGCTAGCGCGCACGCTCGCTGTCACGCTGACCGGGCTGGCCGGGCACATCGTCGACGTCGAGGCTCACTCCGTCCAGGGCCTGCCTGGGTTCACCCTCGTGGGCCTCCCCGATACCGCTGTGCGAGAGTCGCGTGAGCGCGTTCGGGCCGCATTGAGCACCTGCGGCGTCACCTGGGGCGAGCAGCGCCTGACCGTCAACCTCTCCCCGGCGGACCTGCGCAAGAGCGGGACCGGACTGGATCTCGCGCTCGCCCTGGCCGTCCTGGGAGCGCGCGGTCGGCTCGGACGGTCCGCGGCCGGGCTCCTGGGACGGACCGTCTACATCGGTGAGCTTGGGCTGGACGGCTCCGTGCACTCCGTTCGCGGTGTCCTTCCCAGCGTCCAGGCCGCGGTGGCCGCCGGGGTGGAGGAGATCGTCGTCGCCCAGGAGGCCGCCGCCGAGGCCGAGCTCGTCCCCGGCGCCCGGGTCACCGCCGTCCGACACGTCGGCCAGCTCGTCGAGCGCTACGGAGGGCGCCTGAGCGCGGCCGTGGCGGCAGCGGTGGAGCAGATCACCGAGGCCGGAGCAGACGATGCCCCGACGACCCCGACCCGCGACGCCGAGCTGCCGGACCTGGCCGACGTTGTTGGGCAGAGTGAGGCCCGCCAGGCGCTCGAGGTCGCCGCCGCCGGGGGCCATCACCTCATGATGGTGGGACCCCCGGGAACGGGGAAGACCATGCTCGCCGAGAGGCTTCCCTCCATCCTGCCGCCCCTGGAGCAGACCGATGCCGTCACCGTCACCTCCTTGCACTCCGTGGCCGGAATCTTCGACCCCGCCCACGGACTCATCACCCGGCCGCCGTTGCGCGCGCCGCACCACACGGCGACTCGGGCGGCCGTCGTTGGAGGCGGATCCGGTCTGCCCCGCCCCGGAGACGTCTCCCTGGCTCACCGCGGCGTGCTCTTCCTCGACGAGGCCCCCGAGTTCAGCGCGGGCGTCCTGGACTGCCTGCGCCAGCCGCTGGAGTCGGGAATGGTCACCATCGACCGCGTCGGTGGGCGAGCCAGCTACCCGGCCGCCTTCCAGCTCGTCCTGGCCGCCAACCCCTGCCCCTGCGGAAAGGCCGGTGGGCGCGGTCTGGAGTGCACCTGCACCTCCCTGCAGCGGCGGCGCTACTTCTCACGACTCTCCGGTCCACTGCTGGACCGGGTCGACATCACGGTCGAGGTCGGTGCCGTCAGCGCCGCTGATCTCGCTTCAGCGGGCAGTGGAGAGTCCAGCGCCGCGGTGGCGCAGCGCGTCCGGCGTGCCCGCAGGGCCGCGGAGCGCAGACTGGCCGGCACACCGTGGCGCCTCAACGCCGAGGTCTCCGGCTCCTACCTCAGAGGCCCCGACGGTGGACTCAGCGCTCGCTCAGCCGCCGGCTCATGACCGCCCTCGAACGTGGGGACCTCTCCCTGCGCGGGGTGGACCGGGTCCTCAGACTGGCCTGGACCCTCGCCGATCTCGAGGACGTCGACACCCTCGCCCTCACCCACATCGGGACCGCCCTGGCCCTGAGAACCTCAGGAGTGCGCCCATGAAGCTGCCCTACGACATCGATGATCCGGCGCTGGCACGCGCCACCTGGGCCCGTCTGGCCGAGCCCAACAGCGCCACCGCAGCCATGGTGGTGGGGCGGCTCGGGCCGGGCCCCGCCCTGAGATGGCTCCTGGAGGAGGGCGTCGACTCCTCAGGACAGGTGCGCACCTCTCCGAGCCCGCCGGTGCCGCAGCCACCCCCGGGGATGTCCGGTACCGGTGACATCAGCACCTGCTGGGCCCAGGTCGCCGCCCGGTGGGCGCCGCGTCTGGAGGGACTCGACATCCGCCGCGAGCTCGATGTACTCGACCGTCTCGGTGGGAGCCTCATCCTCCCGGGGGAGCCCTGGTGGCCACCGGGGCTCAATGAGCTGGAGCACCCGCCCTTCTGCCTGTGGGTACGTGGTGACCCATCGCTGCTGGTCAATGCCGCGGACCTGAGGGACAAGGGCATCGGAGGAGGGCCGCCCGGGGCCGTTGAGGACGACGATGCCCAGAGCGTCGTGGGCGCCGGTCAGCCCGTACGTGAGCAGCGGATGCCGGTGGGACCGGCCAGTGGCCTGTGCCTGGCACTGGTGGGGGCCCGGGCCTCAACCCGCTATGGTGAGGGAGTCGCCACCTCCCTGGCCTCCGGAGTGACGGCCAAGGGCGGTCTCATCGTCTCCGGGGGCGCCTTCGGCATCGATGCCTGTGCGCACCGCGGGGCACTCCAGGAGGGACCAACCGTGTCGGTCTCCGCTGGGGGAGTGGATCGCCTCTACCCGGTGGGGAACACCGGGGTGCTGGAGGCGGTCATCGCCTCCGGGGCGCTGGTGGCGGAGGTGCCACCGGGCTGTCAGCCGGGCCGCCACCGGTTCGTCTCACGCAACCGCGTCATCGCGGCGATCTCCGGCGCGACGATCGTGGTGGAGGCGGCCTGGCGCTCAGGAGCCCTGTCCACCGCCCACCGCGCCCTCGAGCTGGGCAGGCAGCTGGGCGCCGTCCCCGGCCCAGTGACCTCCATGTCCTCGGTCGGATGCCATCGTCTCCTGCGCAAGGGGGCGGTTTGCATCACCGACACCGACGACGCCCTGGAGCTGCTGACACCCCTGGGCACCGTCGACGCGGACGCCGTCAAGGAGCAGGACCCCGCGCTGATCGGCGGCGGACTTCTCGACGGGCTGGACCCGGACGCCTCCCTCGTCCTGGATGCCATGCCGGCCCGGGCAGCGGCGAGCACCGAGTCCATCGTCCGCTCCTCGGGGTTGTCCCCGAAGGAGACAAGATCGGCACTGGGGATCCTCGAGCTCGAGGGGAAGGTGGAGCGCACCGCCACTGGTTGGCGAAGACGCCGTTAGCACCCGGAGGCACACTTTCGGAATTGCCCTCAGATCGGCTTGTTCCTGCTTGTTTGGGCACAGCGTGCCCATGGGGGCTTTGCGATAGAGGCTCACGGCAGCGCCAGCACCTGCGCAGGACGCGGGCCCTCGTCCAGCAGCTGAAGCCCCTCAATGAATCGACCTATCGCATATTGTCGATATGTGGGTTATGGTGCTGGTGGCAAGTCGCATCGCCGCGCTGGATACGGGAGCCGGCCGCTTGAGGGCGGCTGACGGTCGGTGACAGCGGAAATAAGAGGTGAGGAGGGGCG